>SCPN01000134.1_pt1 | contig 611190 bp, 670 predicted proteins | sample 6106831 | NCBI WGS metagenome assembly SCPN01 (sample SAMN10720447, study PRJNA508395) | human gut metagenome | isolation source: Participant 1, 0 month | reverse complement strand
ACAAGAATAACATCTGAGTCAAATGATTTAAAGCAATAAAACAACAATGATGTGTTGACCAATCTCCCACCAGCTATGGTGCAATACCGGACAATGCGCTGCTTCGAATAAAAGGACATTCGAAAGGCAGATTTGCAGTAAAATGGCTTAAAAAGACGAAATCTCATGTTGAGATAGCAAGCTTTGCAGGCATACTTTATATCACACCTATAACACCGCAGATAATAAGGATCACATTCACAAGTGGAACGAAACCTCATGATACATGCTGGGTAGCGCAGGCAAAATCCCATTTTAGTGGAGCGCAAAAGAATCACGATCACTCATCGAGATAGCAACTGAAAAAGTAGTGCTTAGAATAGAAAAAGCAAATGGTGCGGTAAAATATATGACACCTGAACGCAAAATACTCGTATGTGAAAACGAAAAAGAGCCAAGAATACTCTCAGATGGTGAAAGCTATGTATTTTTTGACTGGGAAAGATCAGAAAAGATAAAGTCAAAAGGTATTCTTCACACAGACCTGTCAGATCTGACATCAAAAGCAAAATATATATCATTTGGACAAAGACCGATGAGACTTCCGCTTATAGTATCATCAAAAGGATATGGAATCGCTCCGGCAAGTGCAAGGACAGCACTTGTTTGCAACATAAAAACTTATGGACAATATATTTATGCTGATGGCGATACACAAAGTGATTATTACTTTATATATGGCGCAGGAGCGGGCAGAGTGATTGAATTGTACAACAATAATTTTCAGCATGTATAAAAATTATGTTGAGAATTATAAAATCCTCTGATAAAATAGCGACATGAGTATATTAAACGTAGAACATTTAAGTCACGGATTTGGTGACAGAGCAATTTTTGAAGATGTATCCTTTAGACTTTTAAAGGGTGAACACATAGGTCTTGTCGGTGCGAACGGAGAGGGAAAATCTACCTTTATGAACATAATCACCGGCAAACTCATGCCGGATGAGGGCAAAATAGAATGGGCTAAAAACGTAAGAGTTGGATATCTTGACCAGCACACTGTCCTTGAAAAAGGAATGACCATCGGATCAGTTCTTAGATCAGCATTTGATTTCCTGTTTGACATGGAAACACAGATGAATGGAATATATGAGAAGCTAGGGGAGGCTTCACCGGAAGAAATGGATGATATGATGGCAGAAGCAGGAACATTGCAGGATCTTCTTACAATGCATGACTTTTACATGATCGATTCAAAGGTCGAGGAGGTCGCAAGGGCACTTGGACTTTTAGATCTGGGACTTGATAAGGATGTAACAGACTTAAGCGGAGGCCAGAGGACGAAGGTTCTGATGGCGAAACTATTGTTAGAGAAACCGGATATATTACTGCTTGATGAGCCAACTAACTATCTTGATGTAGAGCATATCGAGTGGCTCAAGAGGTACCTGAACGATTATGAGAACGCATTTATACTGATCTCTCATGATGTGCCATTTTTAAACAGCGTGGTAAACCTCATATATCACATGGACAACCGCCAGTTAAACAGATATGTGGGTGACTATGACAAATTCATGGAAGTATATGAGATGAAGCGGGCCCAGCTTGAGGCAGCTTACAACAAGCAGCAGCAGGAGATAAGGGATTTAAAGGACTTTGTTGCCAGGAACAAGGCAAGAGTTGCCACGAGAAATATGGCAATGTCACGTCAGAAAAAACTTGATAAGATGGATGTCATAGAACTTGACCGTGATAAACCAAAGCCTGAATTTAATTTCAAAGAGGCGCGGACTCCTGGCCGATACATATTTCAGACAAAGGGAATTGTTATCGGATATGACAAAAATGATCCTCTTTCATGCCCTCTTGACCTTGAGATGGAAAGAGGACAGAAGATCGTCCTTACAGGAGCAAACGGAATAGGAAAGACCACACTTTTAAAGAGCATCCTCGGACTTATTAAACCGCTTGAGGGAAATGTTGAACTTGGAGATTATCTGGAGATAGGATACTTTGAGCAGGAAATGGATCAGTCCGTTTCAAACACCTGTATAGAGGAAATATGGTCAGAGTTTCCATCATTTTCACAGTATGAGGTGCGAAGCGCACTTGCAAAATGCGGGCTAATGACAAAGCATATAGAAAGTCTGGTCCGGGTATTAAGCGGAGGCGAACAGGCGAAGGTACGCCTTTGTAAGCTTATAAACAGACCTACTAATATCCTGCTTCTTGATGAACCGACCAATCACCTTGATGTGGAGGCAAAGGACGAGCTTAAGAGAGCATTAAAAGAATATAAGGGAAGCATCCTTATGGTATGTCATGAGCCGGATTTTTATGAAGGACTTGCGACAGATGTGTGGGACTGCTCAGAGTGGACTACCCGCCTGTAAAATGTCCTCTCGGAATGTTTCGTTTGAAGAAGATTCCGAGCGTACATTAAATATAAACGGAGGATAACGGATGAGTTATAGAACAGAAAATGAATTTACACACTTTAAGTTTTCAGATGTACATGTAAGTGATATTATGATGAGCTTTGGTACATTTAAAATATGTCTTGATAACGTCATAATAAAATCAGAAAATTCCTGCAACAGAGATATACGTGATATGCGTACAAACGGACTTGTTTTAAAGCTTGAGGATGCAGATATCATTTCCTTTGTCAAAGAGGGCTTTAAGACATATGATGCCGATGGTAATCTAAAGAGTACCACCCCGGATGAAGAGATAGAAGAGTCTGACTATATTGAGACCTTCAATAATTTTCTCGATGGGTACGCTTTTCTTATAGAAAAAGAAAATCAAAATTACACGTTTGTATTTGATGGCACCGACGAGTGTACATATACAATGATCATTTCGGCATCAAAGGATGTTTGTGAGTGGGAACGCTTCATGAATATCGAGGCGTAAGAGAACAGATAATTATTCACGGTCACATTTGCATGATGTACAATTCTGATAGAATATAGAAATAGGGATTGATACGTCATGCAGCTTAGTGATTAATTGCCGGGAAAGGAGAGCATTATGTCGGACAGAGTTATATTTCATATAGATGTAAACAGTGCATACCTCTCCTGGGAGGCAGTTGACCGGCTGGAAAACGGAGAAACCACGGATCTGCGTCTCATACCATCAGCCGTCGGAGGCGATATCGCAACGCGCCACGGTGTGATACTTGCAAAATCAGTTCCGGCAAAAAAGTACAGGATCACTACAGGCGAGCCTGTTGTTGATGCGTTGCGCAAATGTCCGGAGCTTGTGCTTGTAAAGCCTCGTCATGGTCTGTATCATGAGAAATCAAAAGCTTTTATAAATATCTTAAGACAGTATTCAGATACAATAGAACAGTTTTCAGTGGATGAGGCGTTTGTAGATATGACGGGCACCAGACGGCTGTTTGGAGAGCCAAAGGATGCTGCCGACCGTATAAGGAATCAGGTGCGGGATGAACTTGGATTTACGGTAAATGTCGGAGTATCATCCAATAAGCTGCTTGCAAAGATGGCAAGTGATTTTGAAAAGCCTGATAAGACACATACACTTTTCCCGGAGGAGGTGCCGTATAAGATGTGGCCGCTTCCGATAGGGGATTTGTTTTTTGCGGGTAGATCTACAGTAAAAAAGCTCAATTCACTTGGCATTTTTACGATAGGAGATCTGGCAAAAACTGATAAATATGTGATGGTGCAGGCAATGAAAAAACATGGTGAAGTGCTATGGCGTTATGCTAACGGTCTGGATGATTCACCGGTAGAACCGGTGAGACCGGATAATAAAGGATATGGTAATTCAACAACGATATCGTTTGATGTCACGGATGCCGCAGCTGCAAAGGGCATACTTCTTAAGCTTACCGATAAAGTTTGTCAGAGACTGCGAAACGACAGCGTTAAAGCAGACACAGTGACAGTACAGATCAAGTACAATGATCTGACAAAGGCATCGCACCAGTGCGGACTTTCTGCAGCAACAAATATCACAAAAGAAATATATGATACAGTATGCCGCCTGTTTGATGAGAAGTGGGATGGCACACCAATAAGGCTTCTCGGGGTATCGACAAAGGTTGCCTCGGCTGACAATGGCAGGCAGATGGATCTGTTTGACGATACCGATTATGAAAAGCTTGAAAAACTTGACAGAGCGATGGATGATATAAAAAACAGGTTCGGAGCAGGCGCTGTAAGCCGTGCCAGTGACCTGAAAAAAGAAGACAAAAGTCTTTGAAAGACAAAAGCTATATAAGTCCCAGTCTTTTCATGGCATTGGAAAGTCCGTCGGCTTTTATATCGTCTGTGACCATATCGGCACATTCCTTGACTTCGTCAGCCGCATTTCCCATGGCAACACCGATATTGCAGTAGCGGAGCATATCAAAGTCATTCTGGCCATCGCCAAATCCTATGGTATCTTCCTGACTCATACCGAGAGCATTTACGACATCTGCTATGCCGGTTGCTTTGTTTACACCTGCAAGAGTAATCTCACCGCTGTAAGGCTCAGGTTCTTTAAAGCTGCTTAAGGTAACGACAAAATCATTTCCAAGGATCTTCCGCAGATCATCTATATGATAGTCGCAATTACAGTAGATCGTACTTTCAACGTCAGGATATCTAGTGGCAAAGCCTTTCAGATCGTCATCGATTATTATATCTTTAAAAGTTGGGTTATCCTGGATAACAGTCATATCAAACTGACCGGAAAATGCGTCTACGAATTTGTCAGCCCACTTATTGTTTGTGATACTTCCGTCTTTGGTCTGGAAGATAAGTCCCGTGTTATTGCTGCCAACGGCATCAATGATCTTTTGCATTTTATCAGCTCCATAAACATGATGAGTGATGACTTTGCCACCTGTCACAACATAGCCGCCTGCCGCTGCTACAGTCCCATCAAAATCGAAAGCCTTAAGCGAAGGATAAATCTGGTTATAACTTCTACCGGTACATAAAAATATTTTATGTCCGTTTTTTTTTGCTGCAATAAGAGCATCAGAAGTATTTTTGGACATGGTGCTTGCTCCAAAATCTACGAGAGTTCCGTCAACATCAAAAAATAATATTTTTTTCATTATATACCCACCTCATTCGTTTAATCTTTTTATACTCTACAACATCATTGATTATATGGCAATAAATTTTTGGTTGACAATTTGGAATTTGAGATGTGGTATTCTAGAAAAAGATATTGATATTTCAGAAAAAAATATCCGAGAGTGTACGCAGGCATCACACGGGCAAAGAAAGGCGTCTGCGTGAGGGTTTTGGCAAATCAGTCGCAGGATATTGAGGAACTGTTTTCTGATATAGAAGCGGTTATTACTGGTTAATTATGTAAAAGTATGTACGACTCTATACTTAATTTTCTTAAGTTTTGACGATGATGGGTTGAAATAATAAGTTTATTGTGTTATAACGTTAAACGACAAAAGAACAATAAATGCGTTGAAGGAGACTTGGATCACCAGACACCGACAGGAATACAGCGTCACCGACTGAGAGCGCTGTTTGGAAGAGCTGATTGCAGGAACACTACCGGAGCAGATCTGTTGAACGATTGATATGGTTTATTGCATAGATAGGTTTATCATATGTGAATTAAGCTTTTTATATATCAAAAGTAGGCAGATACGATTCATCCACGTTACGGATAAGAGTGGAGAAACAGGAACAGTCCTTTTTCTCAAAGCGGGTGGTACCGCGGAATATTTTTAGAATTTTCGCCCCGGAGCATTTCTGATTTTGGAATGTTCCGGGGCTTTTTGGCGTATATAGCCCAGTTTCGACAGAGGTACATAACGTAAGTTTACTTACAGTTATGTGTATCTGTCTGAAACGCTAACGTAAATGAGCAAGTAGCACGATAGTGCGAATTGCGAATTTGCGTAGAATTGCGGGAGTGCGCAGCACGTAGCAATTCGTGGGTTATATACAATACTACATAAATTTATATTCCGTCCCGCTTACAATAAATTAGCTTTACGAAAAGCTATGAAAAGGAGCACAAAAATATGGAATTCTTAACAGGAGCAGTTCAAAAGGAAGACCTCGGTATCGCAGAAATTCTTGCAGGCGACTACGAGGGCAAAAACATCAAAGTAAAGGGTGCGATTCACACCATAAGAGATATGGGTGAGGTTGCATTCATCGTCTTAAGACGCAGGGACGGACTCGTACAGTGTGTATACGAGCCGGGCAAATCCCAGTTTAGCGTCGATGATCTAAAGGAAGCAGATACCGTGGAGGTATGCGGCACATACAAGAGTGATGACCGTTCCCCAAACGGCTTCGAGCTTCGTCTTGACACTATCACAATTTTATCTGAGCCGGCGGAGCCTATGCCGCTTCAGATCAACAAATGGAAACTGAATACTTCGCTTGAGGCAAAGCTCAATAACAGGGCAGTGGCACTCAGAAATCCAAGAGAGCGTGCTACGTTCCGTATACAGGAGGGTATCACAAGGGGCTTTAGGGATTTCCTTTATAATAATGGATTTACAGAGATTCATACGCCAAAGCTCGGTGCAAAGTCAGCCGAGGGAGGCGCCAACCTCTTCAAGCTTGAATATTTCCACAGACCGGCTATATTACAGCAGAGCCCGCAGTTTTACAAGCAGATGATGGTAGGTGTTTTTGACAGGGTCTTTGAGACTGCACCTGTTTTCAGAGCAGAAAAGCACAATACAAAGAGACATCTGAATGAGTATACATCACTCGATTTCGAGATGGGCTACATTGACGGCTTCGAGGATATCATGGAGATGGAGACCGGTTTTTTGCAGTACACCATGGAGCTTTTAAAGACCTCATACGCCAAGGAGCTTGAGCTTTTAAAGATTAAGCTGCCTGATGTGACAAGCATACCAAGAGTCAGATTTGACGAGGCAAAGCAGCGTGTTGCAGAAAAATATAACAGACAGTTCAGAAACCCATTCGACTTAGAGCCGGAGGAGGAGGTACTTATCGGACAGTACTTCAAGGAAGAGTATGGCAGTGATTTTGTATTTGTCACACATTATCCTTCAAAGAAGAGACCGTTCTATGCCATGGATGATCCGGCAGACGAGACATACACCTTAAGCTTTGACCTGCTTTTCAGAGGTCTTGAGATCACAACAGGCGGCCAGCGAATCCACGACTACAACAAGCTTATGGAAAAAATCGCAAAGCGTGGCATGGAGACAGAGGGTATGGAGAGCTATCTTTCAGCCTTTAAGTACGGCATGCCGCCACATGGAGGTCTTGGAATAGGACTTGAGAGACTTACAATGCAGCTTATCGGAGAGGACAATGTGCGTGAGGCAACACTGTTTCCTCGTGATCTCAGCAGATTGGAGCCATAGGTCACAGCTTTTGTGGTTGTAGCGGGTGCGCATGCAGGCTTTGTGGTAGCATGTGTGTATATATTTTGCTCAGAAAATTTTTAAGCTTGTTCCGACATTTCCTGCGGATAGGTTATTGTCAGGATGTGTGCTGAGAGGTATTACAGGCTGTGAACGTCGGAACTGTTAAAAATTTGTCTTCGCACAATATATATGCACCCATGCGTTGCAGGGTGTTGATGCGCACCCTGGGCAGATATTGGCACATTTCCCAATAAAAATAAAATATCAGGAAAGAGAGAAAGGATATCGTATGAATCATATAGGAACAAGAGAAATCGCCACAGAGCGGCTTACTCTTCGCAGATTTGAAATAGAAGATGCGGAAAATGTTTTTTACAACTGGTTTTCCGATGAGCAGACAGTTAAGTATCTTACATGGCCTGTTTACAAGAGTGTTGATGAGGCAGAGGATATGATAAAGAGCTGGATTGCACAGTATGACAATACAGAGTATTACAATTGGGCTATTGAGCTTAATGATCTTGAGCAGCCTATCGGCAATATTTCGGTTGTGAGCATTGATGAAAAGACGGAGAGCATTGAGCTTGGATATTGCTTAGGAAGTCAGTTTTTTAATAAAGGATATATGACTGAGGCGGTGACTGCTATCATCAGATTTTTCTATTAATGAGGTCGGTGCAGGACGCATATGGGCCAGACATGATACTGAAAATCCAAATTCCGGCAAGGTGATGGCTGCGGCAGGCATGGATTATGAGGGTACTTTACGCCATGCAGGCTTCAACAATCAGGGTATATGCGATGAAGCGGTATATGCAAAGGTCAGAAGTGCAGCACTTGACGAGGAGCCTGAGGAGGAGTCTCCTGAGCAGCAGGCTGTTACCACAAAGGTGATGGGCGAGGACGGAGTCATGAGAAACGTAATCTCTGATGAGACTATGGAGTATGTCGGAATCCTTGCAAAGCTTGAGCTTTCACCGGAGGAGGCAGAGGCTGCCAAGAAGGATATGGCAGATATGCTTGATTATATCGACAAGCTTGAGGAGCTTGATACTTCGGGAATTGAACCTATGAGCCACGTATTCCCTGTAAACAATGTATTCAGAGATGATGTTGTCACAAACGGTGACGGAAGTGAAGCTACACTTGCCAATGCACCGGTCAAGAAGGACGGCGGATTCAAGGTACCAAAGACAATCGGCGAATAACGGCAAGGAGGAGAAAAATGGATTTAATGTCTTTAACTGCCGTGGAACTCGGCAAGAAAATACAGGCAAAGGAAGTTACAGTGGAAGAGGCTGTAAAGGCTGCCATTGCCTCTATAAAAGCAAAAGAAGAAAAGATAAACAGCTTTGTGACAATAGACGAAGAGGGTGCACTTAAAAAAGCAGCAGAGGTTCAGGCAAAAATTGATGCAGGAGAGCTAAAAGGAGCGCTTGCGGGTGTGCCTGTAGCCATAAAGGATAACATGTGTACAAAGGGGATTCTCACCACATGTTCATCAAAGATACTCTATAATTTCATCCCGACCTACACAGCGGAGGCTGTTAAGCGCCTTGAGGATGCAGGCTGTGTCATCGTTGGAAAAACCAACATGGATGAGTTTGCCATGGGAAGCACCACAGAGACATCCGCCTTTGGAGCAACCAAAAACCCATGGAACACAGGGCACGTACCGGGCGGTTCATCAGGAGGAAGCTGTGCAGCAGTTGCAGCAGAGGAGGTACCGTTTGCACTCGGTTCAGATACAGGCGGATCGATCAGACAGCCAAGCTCCTTCTGCGGAGTGACAGGAATCAAGCCAACCTACGGCACAGTTTCACGATATGGACTCATTGCCTATGGCTCATCCCTTGACCAGATTGGACCTATCGCAAAGGATGTCACAGACTGTGCTACAATCCTTGAGGCAATCGCTTCATATGATAAGAAGGACTCGACATCAGTAAACAGAGACGATTTAAAGTTTACAGAGGCACTTGTAGATGACGTAAAGGGCATGAAAATCGGTATTCCAAAGGATTATCTTGGAGATGGACTTGACCCGGAGGTAAAATCGGCAATCCTTGCAGCGGCAGATGAATTAAAGAAAAAAGGTGCTGTTGTGGAAGAATTTGACCTCGGACTTGTAGAGTATGCCATCCCAGCTTACTATGTAATAGCCTGTGCGGAGGCAAGCTCAAACCTTGCCAGATTCGACGGTGTCAAATACGGATACCGTACAAAGGAGTACACAGACCTTCACAACATGTACAAGAAATCGCGTTCTGAGGGCTTTGGACCGGAGGTAAAGAGAAGAATCATGCTCGGCTCCTTCGTGCTCTCATCAGGATATTATGATGCATATTACTTAAAGGCATTAAGGGTAAAGGCACTTATCAAAAAAGCCTTTGATGATGCCTTTGCCAAATATGATGTGATACTCGGACCGGCAGCACCAACCACAGCTCCAAAGCTTGGAGAGAGCTTAAGTGATCCAATCCAGATGTACCTCGGTGATATCTACACCATATCTGTAAACCTTGCAGGACTTCCGGGAATATCGCTTCCGTGCGGCATGGACAAAAACGGACTTCCAATCGGATTACAGCTCATCGGAGACTGCTTCAAGGAGAAGAATATCATCCGCGCAGCCTACAGCTTTGAAAAACAAAGAGATTAAGCGCAGACACTATTGCGGAGGAATACAGTAACAAAAATACAGCAGATACCAAGTAAATCTGCCGGTGCACAGTAGGAAGGAGGCAAAAAGGATATGAAAAACTATGAGACAGTCATCGGACTTGAGGTCCATGTAGAGTTAGCTACAAAAACAAAAATCTTTTGCGCCTGCTCCACAGCATTCGGAGGCGCACCAAATACACATACATGTCCTGTCTGCACAGGACAGCCGGGCTCACTTCCTGTTTTAAACAAGCAGGTTGTAGAGTACGCAGTGGCAGTAGGACTCGCCACAAACTGTACCATCACACAGTACAGCAAATTTGACAGAAAGAACTATTTTTATCCAGATAACCCACAGAACTATCAGATATCACAGCTTTATCTGCCAATCTGCCGCAACGGTTCAGTGGAGATTGAGACAGCAAACGGAAAGAAAAACGTCAGAATCCATGAAATCCACATGGAGGAGGATGCCGGAAAGCTCGTACATGACGAGTGGGAGGACGTATCTATCGTAGATTACAACCGTTCCGGAGTACCTCTTATAGAGATAGTATCAGAGCCTGATATGCGCTCCGCTGAGGAGGTTATCGCATACCTTGAGACACTGCGTCAGACCATCCAGTATCTCGGAGCATCTGACTGTAAATTGAATGAGGGCTCAATGCGTGCCGATGTCAACATCTCAGTAAGAGAGGTGGGCGCAAAGAAGTTTGGTACACGTACTGAGATGAAAAACCTTAACTCCTTCAAGGCTATTGCACATGCCATAGAAGGTGAGCGTGAGCGTCAGATAGAGCTTCTTGAGATGGGCAGAAAGGTAGTACAGGAGACACGTAGATGGGATGACAACAAGGAATCATCACATGCCATGCGTTCAAAAGAGGATGCGCAGGACTACAGATATTTCCCTGAGCCTGATCTCGTGCCAATCGTCGTATCAGATGAATGGATCGCACAGATAAAGGCAAAGCAGCCTGAACTTCGTCCACAGAAGCTTGCACGCTACAAGAAGGAATACGACATCCCTGAGTACGATGCAAAGATTCTCACAGAGTCAAAGCACATGGCAGATATATTTGAGGCTGCAACAAAAATATGCGGCAAGCCGAAGAAGGTTTCAAACTGGCTGATGGTTGAGACAATGCGACTGTTAAAGGATAATGATATGGATGCAGATGAGATAAAATTCTCACCTGTAAACCTTGCAAAGCTTGTAGATATGGCAGACGCAGGCACGATCAACTCATCTGTTGCCAAGGAAGTATTTGAGAAAATATTCCAGGATGATATCGACCCTGAGCAGTATGTTGAGGAGAACGGTCTTAAGAGCATGAATGATGAGGGTGAGCTTAAAGCCACGATCCAGACTGTCATCGACGCAAATCCACAGGCAGTAGAGGATTACCACAATGGCAAGAAGAAAGCCATCGGAGCACTTGTAGGTCAGACCATGAAGGCTACAAAGGGAAAGGCTGACCCTGGCCTTGTAAATAAATTGTTAAAAGAAATGATATAAAACTAAATCAGCATAGCGTAGCATTATAACGCAGATGCAAATAGAACACTCTATAGGAAATATTTTTTCAGAGTGTTCTATTTTTGCTTTTGAAAAACTTTAGGTGTTGAGTTTAAATATGAGTTGAAGTATAATTATAACTATTATAAAAAGTATAAAAGGCGGTAGTTACACCTATGAACAACGATGAATTTAAAGAAGTACCACAAGGTACAGAAGATAATGATATAAATATGTCAGAAAACGATACGATAATAACACCTGATATGCCGGGAAATGATATGCCAGAACCGGGAATGCCGACACCGGACAATCCGGATCCAGGGCACGACAATGATGAAAAAAGTGATTTTGAGGATATATGCTATATTTGCCGCAGACCTGAAAGTGTAGCGGGAAAAATGATACATATACAGCCGAATCTGTGTATCTGCAATGATTGTATGCAAAAGACATTTGACTCCATGAGCAATGGAAATTTCCCTAATATGGGCATGAACATGGACATAAGTAAAATGCCAAATATCAGCATGATAAATCTTTCGGATCTTACAGATGGTTTTCCGGGAATCCCAAACAGCCAGAAAGTGAAAAAGAAAAAACCAAAAGAAAAGAAACAGGCACCTGTCCTTGATATACATTCAATTCCGGCACCTCACAAGATAAAAGCAAGTCTTGATGATTACGTGGTAGGACAGGAACAGGCAAAAAAGGTTATGTCAGTAGCTGTTTATAACCACTATAAGAGAGTCATGTCAGACATCGAAAGAGAAAAAAATTCCGACAGCAAAGGAAATGCAGCGCAGGCTGATGACGGAGTTGAGATAGAAAAATCTAATATGCTTATGATCGGACCGACAGGATCCGGAAAGACATATCTTGTAAAAACTCTTGCAAAGCTTCTTGATGTACCTCTTGCAATAACTGACGCAACATCACTGACAGAGGCTGGATATATAGGTGATGATATAGAAAGCGTTGTAAGCAAGCTTCTTGCGGCGGCTGATAATGATGTGGAGAGGGCAGAACACGGAATTATATTTATAGATGAGATAGACAAGCTTGCAAAGAAAAGAAACGCAAACCAAAGAGATGTAAGCGGTGAATCCGTACAGCAGGGGATGCTTAAGCTTTTAGAGGGAGCCGAAGTCGAGGTCCCTGTCGGAGCGAGCAGCAAAAATGCAATGGTTCCGATGACAACTGTTGATACGAGAAATATATTGTTTATCTGTGGTGGAGCATTTCCGGAGCTTGAAGAGATAATAAAAGAGCGCCTTAATAAAGAAGCATCCATAGGCTTTAAGGCTGATCTTAAGGATAAATATGATGATGATGAAAATCTGCTTATGCAGGTAACTGTTGATGATGTCAGAAAATTCGGAATGATTCCTGAATTTATAGGACGACTTCCAATAATGTTTTCTTTACAGGCACTTACAGAGGATATGCTTGTCCGTATACTGAAAGAACCAAAGAATGCTATCATAAAACAGTATCAGAAGCTGCTTGCGATGGATGAAGTAAAGCTTGAATTTGATGATGATGCGCTTTATTCAATCGCAAAAAAAGCAAAAGAAAAGAAAGTCGGAGCAAGGGCACTGCGTGCTATCATCGAAGATTTTATGCTTGATATAATGTATGAAATACCAAAGGATGACAATATAGGCGCTGTCAGGATCACAAAAGATTATGTAGAAAAGAAGGGTGGACCGGTAATTACGATGAGGGGAACACCTGAACTTGCCGATACAAGTGCCAGTGAGAGTAAATAAAGGAAAAGTGTGAGATTATGAGGTTTATCCATTGTGCAGACCTGCATCTTGACTCAAAGATGACATCAAATCTTTCTAGAGAGCAGGCAAAAGAGAGAAAAATGGAAATTTTGCGTACATATTCGCGAATGATTGATTATGCAAAAGAAAATAAAATAGACGGGATCATTATTGCAGGAGATCTGTTTGATACAAGAAATATATCCGCAACAGCAAGAAACATGGTAAAGGATTCCATAATGTCAAATCCGCAGATTGAGTTTTATTATCTTAAGGGAAATCATGACTCTGATAATTTTTTCTCGAAACTGGATGATATACCGGAGAATCTGCATCTTTTTAATGAAGAATGGAAGACATATGATTGTGGCAGTATTTCATTGTCTGGAATAGAAATTGACAGTACAAATGAATCCACATTATACAATTCACTTGTACTTGACAATGATAAGTACAATATAGTCATAATGCATGGGCAGATAGGCCAGATAAATCTGAATGCCATGAAAAATAAAGGCATTGATTACCTGGCACTTGGGCATGTGCATGAATACCAGAACGGACCGATAGACAACAGGGGGATTTATTGTTACAGTGGCTGTCTTGAAGGCCGTGGATTTGATGAATGTGGAGCAAAAGGATTTGTTGTGCTTGATATAGATGAACAAAAGCTTACAGCAGGATTTTCATTTATCCCGTTTGCTTACCGCAATCTATATACGATATATGTGGATGTCACCGGGGCGATGACGACACAGGACGCTGCCGCAAAGATCGAGGACGAGCTGGCTAAAAATCCATACTCATCAAGAAGTCTTGTAAAGATCGTACTTGTAGGTGAAGTGGATGTGGACTGTGAGATAAATACTGACTTTTTAAAGGACATGTTCGAAGAATATTTTTACTATGAGAAGGTTTATGATGAGACAAAGCTTCTTATTAATTACAGCGATTACGAAAAAGATGTGTCACTTAAGGGCGAATTTATAAGAATGGTGCTCCAGTCAGACATGAGTGAAGAAAAGAAATCCGAGGTCATAAGGTGCGGTATTATGGCATTGAGTGGAGAGGAGATATAGAAATTGAGACTAATTGCATGCCACATAGACAATTTTGGAAAACTTTCCAATCTGAATATCAATTTCAATGATGGGATAAATATTATAAATCAACCAAATGGATGGGGAAAAAGTACATTAGCCGCATTCCTTAAGGCGATGCTTTACGGATTTGACACCAAAAAAGAACCTGGAGCTTTTGAGAAGGAGAGAAAACTCTACAAACCATGGCAGGGAGGAAGCTACGGTGGAGAGTTGGATTTCGAGGTGGCAGGTGTCGGCTATAGGGTAAGCAGGACATTCGGACTTACTGAAAAGCAGGATGAATTTCACGTATACAGACTTAAGACAATGATCGAATGTGATGATTTTTCGCCACTTCTTGGTGAAGAACTGTTTGACCTTGATAGAAATTCATTTAAGAGAAGCATATATATAGCACAGGCAGACTGCGTTGCGGTTCCTTCGGACGGAATTAATGCAAAGCTTGGAAATCTGGCTGAAAACACAAATGATATCAATAATTTCGAGACTGCATCGGCTGATATAAAAGACATGATGAATAAGATGTCACCGAACAGGATAACAGGTTCCATAAAAAAACGTGTAAATACGATAACATCGATAGAGCAGGAGCTTAAAAAATATCAGGCAGCTGAGGACTCTCTGGTTCAGATAACGAATAAGATAGAGGAAAAAGACGCACAAAAAAAAGAACTTCAAAAGATCAGAACTGAATATGGCAAAGCACTCCAGACTGCATCTGCAGACAGCAGAAGACAGGCTCTTAAGGCAAACTACGAAAATATATGTTCTGATGAAAAAGAAAAGAAAGACATATATATGCAGTTTTCACAGCGGTTCAGAGGCAGGATACCATCAGATGAAGAACTTGCAGGAATGCTTAAGAATGCAAAGGAACTCGAAAATTTAAAAGCTGTAAATGAAAATATGGCTTTTACTGATGAACAGAAAGAACATTTTGATTCGCTCAAAGAGATATTCAGAACAGATATCCCTACAGATGAAGATCTGGATGAAATGCAGCAAAAGATCAATAATCTTTCATCCGTCAGCAGTGAATACAGCAGGATGGAAATAAAACTTTCACAGATGACATCGCTTGCAATGCTTACAGATTCTGAGGAAGAAGAAGAAAAACGACCTGTAAAGAGCCACATTGTTCCTGCAGGAATAGCACTTGGTGTTGTGGGAATCATAATGGTACTGGCTTCTGTCATTATAAATGGGATCGGTAAAAACAGCTTTGGGATAGATTCAATAATATTGTATATAACAGCAGCGATAGGTGCTGTCTCATTTATCACAGGTATTGGAGCTGCAATATCAGGAACCCGAAAGTACAAAAAGGCCCAGAGTGAATATATCCGCAGGCAGGCAGAACTTGATGAGGAGCGCAAAAAGAAAGAAGCCCCTATTATCGAGATGAAAGATCAGCTAAAAGAAATAGAAAGCGGAATAAAGAAACTGGAACAGGATGCTGACAATTTCTTTAAGAAATATGGAATCGAAATAGAAAATGCACAGTATCAGGAAAAGCTTTTTGAACTGCGCACAAACATGCACGATTATGAGAAGCTCCTGGAAACTTTAGAGAAGAATGGCGAAAACAGTAAAAAGTGCAGTGAGCTTGAGACAGAGCTTGAAAAATATATGAGTACGATAGGTGAGGGCACGTCAAAGGATTTCATAAGTGAACTTTCAGCCTTAAAGTCAAGTACGACCGAACTTCGGTTTGCAGACAAAAACTTTAAGGAAGCCCAGCACAGAAGAGAACAGTTTGAAGCAGAGCATGATATGGAATCAATTTTATCGCCGGCAGAGTGTCCGTATACAATTGATGAACTAAACAATCTCATCGCAGAAGTGGAAAACAGCATGGATGAAGTACGCACATCAATAAGCCAGTATACACGCCAAATGGAGGATCTTCAGGAGCAGCTTGACTTAAGGGATGAAAAGGAGCAGGAATACAGAAACTGCATCGAACTGCAGAATGAGGAAAAGCATAAATATGAGATATTAAGCCTTACAGCAGATTACCTATCAAAGGCAAAAGAACAGTTTACAGCAAGATATATGGCTCCGATTGCTGACGGATTTCAGAAATATTTTGGAATACTTACAAATAATACAGATAGGAACTGGCAGGTTGATGCAAATATCACACTTAAGGTAAAAGAACAGGGGCAGCTTAGGGATACGAGGACAATGTCGGCAGGCTATCAGGATCTTATCGGCATATGTATGCGTCTTGCTCTTGCGGATGCAATGTACCCGGGCGAAAAGCCATTTTTGATACTTGATGATCCATTTGTAAATTTGGATGATGAGAAGCTTGCGCGTGGAAAGAATCTCCTTTTATCGCTTGAAAGAGAATATCAGGTTATATATTTTACCTGTCACGGAAGCCGTGAATACAATAATAACAATTTATAGAAACCTGAATATACTATTAAAAAAGGCATAAATATGGAATTTATCATTGCGAAAAATAAAATAAATGAGCCTCTTTTAGAACCTGATAAAATAGAAATAATAAACGATCAATTTGAAATATGGTATTACGATGATGACAGACTCCCACCGATATCGGTGGGAGTTAATTCGTATTCGGGAATACCAAAGTGTTTAGCTATGATAGGAACAGAAGGGCTTGAGAAAAGCGGTGTGTTCCGGCTCCAGAATGAATTTAATCCGGGACTTTTTGGAAATGGTGTCTATGTTGCAGTAATAGATACAGGTGTAAATTTTGCATTGCCATCGTTCATAAGGAACAATGGAACATCCAAGGTGGCTGTATTATGGGATCAGGAAAATGAACAGGTATATGATAATTCCCAGATAAATGCTGCTATAAGAACAGATGATCCGTATAAAATCATACCGGCACAGGATGAGGATGGACACGGAACATTTATAGCAGGCATTATATGCGGACAGGAGAACCGGGAAAATGACTTTACCGGCATTGCTCCAGAAGCGCAGCTTATAGTGGTAAAATTAAAGCCGGCGGAAAAAGAGTTAAAAGATTTTTTCTTTATTCCGGATGAAAAGCTTGTATTTTCGGAAGCTGATATAATGAGAGGCATTGCATTTGCAGAAAGATATGCCTCACAGAATAACCGCCCTATGGTAGTATGCCTTGCACTCGGATGTAACAATGGAAGCCATAACGGAACCGAGAATCTATGTGAATATATAGATGGAATCACATCAGAAAGAGGAAGGACGGTTGTTGTGGGGGCTGGTAACGAAGCAAATGCCAGACATCACTATCAGGGAAGTACAACAGCAAAACCAGCCGATGTTGAAATCAATGTTGAAAAAGATATGAGAGGAATGTATGTGGAATGCTGGTCACTGGCTCCGGAGCTTTTTACGATTTCCATAATATCGCCGGGAGGACAAAGTAATCCTGCCGGAATACCTGTTCAGCCACAGAGCGGAAATTATGATTTTTTACTTGAGGGAACAAAAGTTACGATAGATTACAGCCTCACAGGAAGATCATCGAGAGATCTGCTGGCGTTTATACGTATGGAAAATGTTGTTAAGGGGGTGTGGACGATCCGGTTTTATCCGGTAAAGACGATAAATGGAATATTTCATTTATGGCTTCCGATGAATAATATGCTTGAAGGAGATGTCACATTTATAGTTTCTGATCCGCAGACTACAATAACAATGCCTTCAGATGCAAAAGCTGTGATAACTGCCGGTGGATATAATTCCATAAATGATTCTATATATATAGAATCGGGACGTGGGTTTGATTCGAACGGATTTTACAAACCGGATCTTGCGGCTCCAGCAGTAAATATAAGCGGAGTAGACACACGGGGAAATTACATTTTATCAAGTGGAACAAGCGCAGCAGCTGCGATAACTGCCGGAGTATGTGCATTGGGACTTGAACTTTTTACAAACAGAATACTGGAAGATTCGACCAACGGACTCGACATAAAAAATGCGCTCATAAGAGATTGCAGGCGAAAGGATGGAACGGATTATCCGAATAAAACAACGGGGTATGGATATCTGAATGGAATAGCAAATCTATAAAATTTTTATAATTGTATCTTTATGCATGAAAAATGTGATATACTAAAACATAAATAATTAAAACAGATTATTATGCAAAAAGGAAGTGCATGAAATAGGAGTTAGTTATGCTCAAACAGGATGAGTTAAAGGAGGTTGTTGATATAGCTATTGAACTGTCAACAACAAAAGATGAAAGCAGGCTGCTGCAGAAAATCCTGCTCACGGCTATCAGGATAGCTGATTGCGATGCGGGAACCTTATATCTGGAAAATAATGGAAATCTTGAATTCAAAATAATGGAGACATTGTCGCTTAATATACGTCATGGCATGGAAAGCTCAATAGATCTTCCTCCAATTCCGGTTTCAGATGATGTAACGAATGCATGTGGATACTCTGCATATACACGGGAACTTATAAATATACATAATGTAGATAGCAGAGAAACACCTGAATGGAGCGGACATGAAAAATACGATAAGCTTATAGGCTACGATACAAAATCCATGCTGGTAGTTCCAATGATAACATTCGATGATGAACTTGTCGGGGTCCTTCAGCTTATAAATGCGTTTGATGCAAATGGAAATCCAACGGATTTTTCTAATGATGATGAGTATATAGCGAGAACTCTTGGAGCACTTGCAGCCGTATCGATCATAAATATGCGCTATACAAGGGAAATGAAGCTGCAGATGAAGTCGTTTGTTGATGCATTTGCAAAAGCGATCGATGAAAGGACACCATATAATGGTTCGCACACCAAAAAAGTTACAAAATACTGTAAAATGATAGCAAAGCACATGAACAGGCTTTATGAAACTGGAGAATGTGACGATTATTTTGATGAAAACAGAATGGATCAGCTTATAATGGCGGCATCACTGCACGATATAGGAAAGATGGTCGTACCTCTTACAATAATGAATAAGGCAACACGGCTTGAGGAACATCTTAATGATATCGAAAAACGATTTGAACTTTTAAAGGCATATTATGAAATTGATTATCTAAAAGGAATAATACTGGAACCCGAATATAAAGAAAAGACGAGGTATTTAGACAGACAGCTTGAATTCATCAAACAAATAAATACGATGGATTATGTGGATGATGCGTCGATAGAAATCATAAAAGACATTTCAAAAAAAGGATATACGACAAGAAGCGGTGAGCTTATAATGTATCTGACGGAGTATGAAACGGAATGTCTTGAGATACGAAAGGGCACACTTACAAACAGGGAAAGATGCCAGATGGAAAACCATGTTGTCCTGACAGGAATGATACTTGATAAGGTACATTTCAATTCAAAATATAATAATGTGGAAAAAATAGCTATGGGACACCACGAATACCTTGATGGAAGTGGATATCCGTATGGATTAAAAGCAGAACAGCTGATGCTGGAATCAAGGATACTTGCCGTGGCAGATATCTATGATGCGCTTACATCTACGGACAGACCATACAAGAAACCAATTTCACAGGAAAAAGCATTTAAAATAATAGAAGATATGGCAGAAAAGGGGAAGCTTGAGATACGGCTTGTCAGATATTTAAAAGAAGCAGTATACGAAGCGGAGTAGGGTGATCAACTATGTCGATGATAGTAATACAACAGGAAAAAGGTCAGAAATTTATAAACAGGGGAGAAAAAATACAGGAAGTCAGTATAATCCTCAAAGGAAAAGTGGCTATGCGCACAAAAAATGACGAATTCATTATGGAAAAAGGGGCGGTTATTGGATTAATGTCGTGCGCCGCAGGAATATATGACTGCGATTACGTTGCACTTGAGGATACGATTCTTGTAACATACAGCTACACCTCACGCAGTGACTTAAAAGAAGTATTTAATGAACAGCCACAATATATATATGCATTTTTACATGCTTCAAAGGTAACGATGCAGACAGTGATCAAAAGATACGAAATGGTAATGAAGCTGTCACGGGATATATATTTATTTATAATGCGGCATAACAGAGAATATGCATTTTTATGCAAAAAGTATGAATTAAATCACGCAATAACAAAAAAATTTACAGATATAAACCCACTCAAAATAAAAAGCAGTATACCACAGTGGCGCATAGATTATGAGAATGAACTTATTGCACAGCCACAGGAGATCATGCAGCAGTTTTATGGAACCAGGCAGGATATAACGATCGGTGAAATTTTAGCAGGATCGGAGGTTATGATAAAAGCTATAGGTGCCATGGAGGAGATCAGTGAATATATCATGAATAAGGCAGATATGCTTCTTAGTCCGGATGGGGATGATCTTTTAGCCGAATGGTTTAAGCTGGCGAAGCATATGAGTGCAAAAGGTCTGGATATATCGCACATACAAAAAATGGTAAAAGAGCTTCAGAGTACGCTCGTATCCTATAGGCTTGTAGACGAAAAACTGATAAAAGACAGGTTTTCGCAGTTCTGGCAGTTTGATTTCGAGGACTATGCGGCGCAAGGATAAAGAGGACACCCGGGACGAAAATGAAGATAGTGCAGATGGAACAGACGAACTGGCAGGTACTGATTATTTTGAATATATTTTAAGCTATGCCGGATATGATGAAGACAGGAAGGCGCAGATCTGTCAGGCGAAAGATGATTATAGTTTACTTGTTAAAGAAAAGCCAAGAAGTACGGAAACAATGCAGGCTGCGAGAAATTTTACCGATATTTTTTATGACATATACGAAAATGCATTCATAAATTCTCTTCATGCAGAAAAAATATCTTCAATAATGATGCTGTTTTTTAACTTTGGATTTCTTGACGCAGGTCTTGTCGGAGAAGAAAAATTAAATGAGCTTGCAGCGTTAAGTGACAAGATCAAAGAAACAGAATCAGACCATGTCTATACAGCATATGAATGGCTTATGGCAATTTACGAAGGTAAAAAGGAAACATCTAAAAATGAATTCGGCCTGGATTATCAGGCTAGCCTGCGTGAGCTTAGAAAAGCAAATAAGATAACAGCTGAGGAAGAAAAGAACTATAAGATAGACAGAGAACGCATGGTGAGATTTGAGATCGCAAATATGCTGAAAACAGGATGCCGCATAACAAGTGGAAAAACAATGATCTTTTCACCGGTACTTGATGGCAGTGAGATAACAAAACCGGCTGAGGATATGTGGGTATCACCAAAATCGGTCTATAGTTCTATTGATAAAATAAGGCAGGTAGATTATAGTTGTTTTTATAGAGAAGTTCTATTTTATGATAAAGAACACGACAGCTGCAGATTTTTTATACAAAAAGAAGTTCTTCCAGACATAATTCTTATGCCTGTTATCGGAAGCCGGGGGATAATGTGGCAGGAAAATGTAGGTGCTGACAGGGAGTCTCCGGCGAGGATGCTTTTTCCGGTAATGTCGGTATTAAGCCTTGATGATGAGATAATGGATAATGTTGGAAGATACCGATGGGAAATGTGCAGGAAGCTTCAGGGTGTACGCTGGAATGATATAAGTGAGCACTCTCTTACATCAGAGTATTATGATTATATACAATACTATAAAAAGAACAGAAATCTTTCAGCAGCCGTAAAAGAAAAGATAAAGAGTGCATTATCAAGGGCAAAAGGCAGCTACAGGGAAGTATTCGTCACAGATTATGTGAACTGGATCAAATATGAAAGCCAGGGAAATTTCAGGGTAAATAAGGTGGTACGTGAGATAATGTCCAAATACATTCCATTTACAGCGGACATAAGGTATCATCTGATGGAAAATCCATTGTATCGTTCGGCATTTTCAGTCTACGAAAATAATATAATCCAGATTGAAAAGAAATACCGTAATACATTAAAGAAATATAAAGATGATGGTGGAACACTTACCCAGGATATGATGGACACACTTCATTTTTATCAGAAATAAATAAGAAAGGGTGAATAGATGACTAGAGATTATTTAGCAAATTACGCAACCAAAAAACAGGATTTATGTATTGGAAACGATACTATATCAGACAGTCTTTTTAAAGAATACGGAGTGAACAGAGGACTTAGGGATATTAATGGTAAAGGTGTCCTTACAGGTCTTACAAATATCTCAAAGATCACATCATTTAAAGATGATGGAAACGGAAACAGGGTGCCATGTGATGGAGAATTATGGTACAGAGGATATAACGTAAAAACACTTACAGATCATATACCGCAGAATGGGTTTGGATTTGAAAAAATAGCATATTTACTGTTGTTTGGCCAATTACCGGATGAGAAGGAAGTAAAAGAATTTACAGATGTGCTCGGAAAGAGCAGGACTCTGCCGACAAACTTTACAAGAGATGTGATAATGAAGGCTCCGTCTAAGGATATAATGAACTCAATGACGAGAAGTATACTTACACTTGCATCATATGATCCGGATGTATCAACAGCTGGGATAGACAACAATATAAGACAATGTCTTTCACTGATAGCGACATTCCCGATGCTCGCAGTTTATGGTTATCACGCATACAACCATTACGAAAATGATTCAAGCATGTATATCCACAGACCGGATCCAAAGCTTTCAACAGCCGAAAATTTCCTTAGGATGCTGCGTCCGGATAATAAGTATTCTGCGCTTGAGGCAAAGGTGCTTGATATGGCACTTATACTTCATATGGAACACGGCGGTGGAAATAACTCCACATTTACGACAAGAGTTGTAACATCAGCGGGAACAGACACATATTCTGCAATCGCTGCGGCGATGTCATCACTTAAAGGACCAAAGCATGGCGGAGCAAACATAAAGGTTATGGAAATGATGCAGGATATCCGCATGAATGTTAAAGACTGGAGTGATAAGGACGAGGTAAAAGCTTACCTTTCAAGAATGCTTGATGGGGATGTGTTTGACCATAAGGGACTTATTTATGGAATGGGACATGCAGTATATTCTCTTTCAGATCCTAGAGAGCGTATATTCCGCGGCTATGTAGAAAAATTATCAGCTGCAAAATCAAGAGAAAAGGAAATGAGCCTTTACAATACAATAGAGGAGGTCGCACCGGTTGTGATCGGCGAAAAGCGTCATATTTTCAAGGGAGTAAGCCCAAATGTCGATTTTTACAGTGGATTTGTATACGATATGCTGGGTATACCTATGGAATTATATACACCACTTTTTGCAATCGCAAGAATTGTAGGATGGAGTGCACACAGACTTGAGGAAATAGTCGGAATGAACAAGATAATAAGACCGGCATATATGAGTGTGATGAAAGAAATAGAGTAATGTACTCTCGCAGTCTTCTAAATATAGCCAGAATGCTTCGTTTGAAGAAGATTCCGAGAGATTGTAGTAATACAAAGGAGGATATATATGGAATTTGAAAGAATAGACGGCGGCGTATGTGCTGCTAAAGGATTTGTGGCAAACGGACTTAATTGTGGACTGAATCCGGACAAGAACAAAAACGATCTTGCTCTTGTATACTCACAGACAGAATGTCAGGCAGCAGCTGTATACACTACAAACAAAGTAAAAGGCGCACCGATAATAGTTACAAAGGAAAACCTTGCAAAATCAGGCAATAAGGCTAAGGCAGTTATTGCGAACAGCAAAAACGCAAACACCTGTAATGCAGATGGAGTTGAAAAAGCACAGATGATGTGTGAGCTTGCCGCAAAAGAACTCGGGATCGCAGAGGAAGAGGTTATCGTTGCATCTACAGGAGTTATCGGACAGCCGTTTCCTATTGAACCGATAAGGGATAATATTAAAGCGCTTGCCAGCGGACTCAGCGCCGATGGAAATGACAAAGCAGCAAATGCGATCATGACTACAGATACTGTAAAAAAACAGGTAGCTGTCAGATTCATGCTTGATGGTAAAGAGTGTACTATAGGAGGCATGGCAAAGGGAAGTGGAATGATACATCCGAATATGGCTACAACATTAAATTTCGTCACATCAGATGTAGCAATCTCTGCAGAAATGATCCAGAAAGCATTGAGTGAGATCGTTAAAGTTACATACAATTGTTTAAGCGTGGATGGTGATACTTCAACAAATGATATGGTAAGTATCATGGCAAACGGACTGGCAGGAAATAAAGAAATCACAACTGAAAATGATGATTTTGATATTTTCAAGGCTGCTTTATATGAAGTACTTATGAACCTTACAAAGATGCTTGCAAAAGACGGAGAGGGTGCATCAAAGCTTATCGAATGTACATGTAAGGGCGCAGCTGATCTTGACACAGCCATAATAGTTGCAAAGAGCGTTATCCGTTCACCACTGTTTAAGTGTGCAATGTTTGGTGAGGATGCCAACTGGGGCAGGATCCTTTGTGCTATAGGATATGCGGATGCTGAATTTGATATCGACAAGGTGGATGTCAGCATTTCATCAAAAGCAGGCTGTGTAAACGTATGTAAAAACGGCTCAGGAATAGAGTTTTCTGAAGATGAGGCTGCCAAGATACTTCATGAGGATGAGATTTACATAAACATCGATTTGAATCAGGGAGATGCGCAGGCAAAAGCATGGGGCTGTGATCTTACATATGATTATGTAAAAATTAATGGCGATTACCGTTCATAAATTAATGGCGGCTGTCATTCTTAATCTTGACAATATATATCTACAAATGTTATTATTTTTTAAAAGTTAAAAATTAATAATTTAAAGTAAACGATGGCGTTTAGATATCTAGGGATATCTGGGCGCTTTTTTTGTTAGGAGGCTGCGATGAAAAAATCATTAGATGCAATTGATGAGAAAATAGTAGAGCTGCTTACAGGAAAATGCACGTATAGCGATAAAGGAGATAGCGGCACAGGTGTTTTTGTCATCACCGGCTGTAACAGCCAGAATGGAAAGACTTGAAACCCGTGGGATAATAAAGGGCTATCATGCCGCTGTTGATTCGGTAAATTTAGGATACAAAATAAAAGCGTTTATAAACCTTGATCTCGAACCTGTGCAGAAAGAAGAATTTTATCCATTTATCAAATCCATAGAAAATGTTGTGGAATGTAACTGCGTGACAGGAGAGTATTCTATGCTCATAGAGGTGGAGTTTATTGACACGGAAGAGCTTGATGAGTTTATAAATAATCTGCAGCAATATGGAAAGACACGTACCCAGATAGTTTTCTCTACACCGGTGGAGCATCGCGGAGTTCCGGTCCATTCGGACTTTATATCAAAATAAAGATGTGATAAACTAAAGTGGAAAGCTAAGTTACACAATCTGATCTGGAAGGAGAATAGTGAACAATGAAGATAGGATTTATCGGTTGTGGAAATATGGGAAAAGCAATGATCCATGGAATGATCGACTCGGGAAAGTGTGCTGCGTCAGATATCACAGCATCAGTAAAGACAGAAAAGTCAGCTGAAGAATGCAGAAATGATCTTGGCATAAACGTTACGACAGACAATATTTCTGTAGTAAGATCAGCAGATGTGCTTTTTCTTGCAGTAAAGCCACAGTTTTTTGAAGAGGTTATCGGACAGATAAAAGATGAGATAGCGGACAATGTGATAATTGTGTCCATTGCACCGGGAAAAACACTTTTATGGTTTGATGAAAAATTCAAAAGAGAATTAAAGGTTATCCGCACAATGCCTAATACACCGGCTATGGTCGGCGAAGGGATGATGGGAGTATGTGCAAATACAAAGGTTTCAGATGATGAACTTAAGATGGTCGAGGATCTTTGTTCTGGATTTTCGAAGACAGAGGTTGTAGACGAGAAGCTCATGGATGTAGTGACAGCAGTCAGCGGAAGCTCACCGGCATATGTATTTATGTTTATCGAAGCCATGGCAGATGCTGCAGTGGCAGGCGGAATGCCTCGTCAGAAAGCATATACGTTTGCAGCACAGGCTGTGCTCGGAAGTGCAAAGATGGTACTTGAAACAGGAAAGCATCCGGGCGAGCTCAAGGATATGGTGTGCTCACCTGCCGGAACCACTATCCAGGCTGTGCGTGTGCTTGAGGAAAAGGGCATGAGAAGCAGTGTTTTTGAAGCTATGATGAAATGCCTTGATATCTCCCGCAAAATGTAGTAGAATCATTGTATTGCGGTAATTGAGAAATATATAGCCGCTTATATAGCAAAAAGGAGAAAAGCAATGAGTCAGGCAAAGGTTGATAAATATAAGAATGAAAAGGCAAATCGTAAAAAGACAAATGCCAGAAATAAAGTAAAACGTGCAGCAGTAAGAGTTGTGACTGTTGTCGTTCTGGCAGTTTTAGTAGGATGGGGTGGATATTCAGGATATAAATATTATGAAAATTCACGTCCGGTAGAATGCTATAAGGCAGATCTTACAGCTGTAAATGATTACATAAACGGATTGACATCCACTGAAGCAACAGAATCTGACGCACAGTAATATATCAGATTCTGTATATTTAATATTGCATATGGACAGACCTCGCAGATCACTGTGAGGTCTTTGCTTTTTTTAAAGTATTGTCAATTGCAGAAATAAGGATCATGGAGGTGTACTGGTTGTTCTCGGAATATGTAATATTTTCTGTTGATTGTTTTTCTATAACCTGAGAAACAATTTCATCCATGGCAGGTTCGACAAGTGGATACATCGTCTCAACCGTATCTGATAGATTTTCCAGACTTATAGAGTTTATATTATTGTCATCTACAATAACAGACACATCTATGGCAGCACCGCCTATTGCAACGGAAGTGGTGTAAACACCGGGATTAAACATGCCGGTTTCATGAACCTCTGGTTTTGGCTCATTTTGTTTAAATGCCATTGTCAGAAATAAGATAAGGATAAGTATAGCAGCTCCGAGTAATATTCCGGAAAAAATAATGTGCCTCATTTTTACTACGACTATCTTTGTTTTTGCACTCATATATATTGCCTCCCGTAAGTACATTTGTACATTATATGAGAAAGAAAATATAATATGATTTTTTGCAGCGTTTTTGTGAAAATAAATAAGTATGTTTTTAAAGTCCGGATACATTTGTTTTTTTATGGGCTTTTAAACTAATTATACCGGCTGCAAAAAGTATTGATGCAATAATAACGCCGGACACAAGTACAATAGCGTAAACATTGGCATTCACGCAGATATTGGAAGTCCAGTCAGAAAAATTCACGGACTTTATAGTGATTTGTCTGGTGCCAAAAATTAAAAACTCGCATATGTCATCGGCAAAAGCTGTCCAAACCGAAGCTGTCAAAACTATAATTGCGGATTTTATAAATCCGTTTGCGTTTAAATATCGTGCATCAAAAAAGATGAGCCAGGCCGCAAGTACAAAGACAAATGCTATAATACAGCCGGCCTTCATTCCGGCAACATCGTTTGTATGGCCACACACCTCAATGATTGTGAGGAAAAGCCATAAGGTATCCCACAGCATAGTGATAAGAGCTTTTTTGTCTGATAAAACAGGTGGAAGCTCAATTCCTCTGATGACAAACGGAAAAAGAATAATTGATAATCCAAATATAGTTGGAACAGACCAAAGCATAAATTCATTTGAACTATACATTCTGTCAACAAAAAAGAATATCAAAAGCAGAGCAAAAACACCGCAGATTATGCATTTGGTAGGTTTTTTTCTGCTGTGCCATAAGTGGAACAACTGTCATTGCAGCTACAAGAAGCATAGATGCTGTTACCACCGCAAAGGTATTTAAACCACCGCCATTTGACAGACACACTATGAATGTGATGAGTATTGGGATAAGCAGTAATCCGGCTATTATGACTCCGGTCTTGTAGGCAGCAGATTTTTCCTTTTTCTCATGCTGCTTTAATACACTGTCGGCCTCTTTTTTTATCATTGAATCAATAGAATCGTTTTTTAGATCATTGTATGTATTTTGACATTTTTCACAAGTCTTAAGGTGTTTTTCAACAAGCCTTTTGCTTGAGGGACTGCATACATCGTCATAGTATAGTGGGAGTAAATCCTGAACTATATTGCAGGTTTCATTGGTTGATTGTGTAATTGGATTATTCATTTCTATCCATCCTTTCTTTGATTTTCAGTCTGGCTCTATGGTAAGTTACCCGTGCCCAGTTCTCTGTTTTTCCAAATATCATGCCTATTTGTGAGAATGGCAATTCACCAAATATTCTAAGCTGAAAGACCTCCTTGTAGGGCTCATCAAGCTCGTGCAGTATAAGATGAATCTGAAGAGCTGTATCTTTATTTTCTAGGCTTTTTACCATGTTATCGGGCTGTTTGAGCTGCTCTTCGTCAAGCTCTGTAAATTTTGTGCTTTTTGCGGCATTCGTCCATTGCCAGATTTCTTGCTATGCTGCAAAGCCAGGTCTGTTCGCTTGATTTGCCGGCATATGCCTTCTTTGCGGTCATGGCCTTATAAAAAGTATTCTGGGTAATTTCCTCAGCCTGATGTTGATTTTTTACAATTGTCATTACATATGAGTATACTTGCAAGTAATAGGAATTGTACAATTTCTCATAATCCAGAACTGTCACCTCCTTTGTTCATAGGTTAGACGTAGAAAGGATTGTTTTGTTACAAAAAAAATACGATTTTTTGATTATAGCATAATTTTTATTAAAAAGTGTGAATGGTAATATTTTATAAAAATCTTTTTTGGAAAAATAAATAAAAAAATGTTGACAGATCTGATTCTATACTGTATTATATAACTCGTGCTTGAGATATGTGGCACAGCAAACTTAATAAATGCGATAGTGGCGTAGTTGGTAACGCGCGACCTTGAAGGTCGAGACCGCGGGTTCGAGCCCCGTCTATCGCTTCTGTTCAACAAAAAAGGACATCCGGAAAGGATGTCCTTTTTCGTCGAAAGAGCCCCATCCGGGGCTCAAAGTTCGAGCGTCTTCGTTCCACTGCGGTCGGCGCAGAGCAGGTGTCCACTGGACACCTTGCGCCGTCTATCGCTTCTGTTCAACAAAAAATGAAAGATAAAATCACAGTAACGACTTGACAACCAGCTCATATTTATGATAGCTTATAAACAAATATTAGGGAGTAGTTCACATCAAGGATACGATGTTGTGCTGTTCGTCATCACGCCAGCCGGGTGGATATACATCAGAGGCTGACCGGGCAGTGCACTTTTTACGGAGGAACGAGACTTTTATTGTACTTTTTAGTGCAATAAGAGTTTCGTTCCTTCTTTTTTTGTACTGAAAAGCGATGCTGATAATATTTGTAGTGAAAAGGAGAAAAGTATGCAAAATGAAAAAAAATACTGGAGTTATCCGGAGGCTGAGATCCTGAAATGTTTCGAAGTCACAGAAGATGGACTCACAGAGGAAAAGGCAGAGGAGATTTTAAATGAAAAAGGCGAAAATGTACTGAGGGAGGGAAAAAAGAAAAGCGTATTGCAGGTATTTCTGGGACAGTTCTGTGACCTGCTTGTTATCATTCTAATCGCAGCAGCAGTGATATCAATGTTTTCGGGTAATGTCTCAAGTACAGTTGTGATCCTTGTCGTACTTGTGATGAATGCTGTACTTGGAACGATTCAGCATGTAAAGGCAGAAAAATCACTGGAGAGCTTAAAAAAACTGTCATCCCCTAATGCAAAAGTAATAAGGGATGGGGTAAAAAAAGAATTACCATCGCAGCAGATAGTTCCGGGTGACATCATAATACTTGAGGCGGGGGATATGGTAGTTGCAGACTGTTATATTCTTAACAATTATTCGCTGCAGGTAAACGAAAGCTCACTTACCGGAGAATCAGTAAATATAGAAAAAAGTAAATGTGTACTCGATGAAAATACGGCACTGGCTGACAGGATAAATATGGTATATTCAGGAAGTCTTGTTACATACGGAAGGGCTGAGGTTGTAGTTACAGCTACAGGTATGGATACAGAGATAGGGCGTATAGCAGATCTTATGAATCTTTCAAAAGAAAGAAAGACACCGCTTCAGGAAAGTCTGGATAAATTTTCAAAGAAGCTTGCGATACTGATAATCATAATTTCAATTATAGTATTTGCACTTGGGTTATACCGGCATATGCAGCTGCTTGACGCACTGATGTTTGCTGTAGCACTTGCAGTTGCAGCTATTCCGGAGGCACTCGGTTCGATCGTCACGATAGTGCAGGCTTTTGGAACACAAAAAATGGCAAAAGAAAATGCCATAATAAAAAATCTTAAGGCAGTTGAAAGCTTAGGATGTGTATCTGTTATCTGTTCCGACAAAACAGGAACATTAACCCAGAATAAAATGACAGTCCAGAATCTGTATGCTGATGGAAAGGTTTTTTCGCCGGAGGAGCTTGATACAAAAAACTGCGTTCATAGATATCTTTTATATGATGCGGTACTTGCAAATGATTCTGAAGTTGTAAATGGAAAAGGAATAGGAGACCCGACCGAGTATGCGCTTATAGAAATGTGTCAGAAGATAAAGTCGGATGATGGGAAAATATGCAGGGATGGCAGGATAGACGAAGACATCCTAAGAGAAAAAATGCTCAGAATAGAAGAAATCCCATTTGACTCAGATAGAAAGCTGATGAGTGCAAAGCACAGTATTGATGGGATTGATACGGTTTTTACGAAAGGTGCTGTAGATGTTCTTATTGATAAATGTGAGTATGTAAGCTATTCAGACGAAATAAGGAAAATGACAGCTGATGAGAAAGAAATCATAAGAGAGCAGAACAGGATATTCTCAGAAAATGGACTCAGGGTGCTTGCATTTGCATATAAAGAAATGACAGATAAACTCAGCATAGAAAAGGAAAATGGATTTACATTTTTAGGGCTTATATCTATGGTAGATCCGCCAAGGGAAGAATCCATAAAAGCTGTCCAGAAAGCAAAAGAAGCGGGAATAAAAACTGTTATGATAACAGGTGACCACAAAACGACAGCTGTTGCAATCGCAGAAAAAATAGGGATATATTCCAAAGGTGATATAGCGCTTACCGGTGCACAGTTAGATGAAATATCAGACGAGCAGCTTGCTGAAAAAATAGAAAAAATATCTGTTTATGCAAGGGTTTCGCCGGAACATAAGATAAGGATAGTGGATGCATGGCAGAAAAAAGGAAGGATAGCTGCTATGACCGGAGACGGAGTAAACGATGCTCCAGCCTTAAAAAAGGCTGATGTAGGCGTTGCTATGGGCATAACCGGTACGGAGGTAGCAAAGGATGCAGCAGCTATGGTGCTTTCAGATGATAATTTTGCAACGATCATAAAAGCGGTTGCAAATGGAAGAAATGTATACAGAAATATAAAAAATGCTATCCTGTTTTTACTGTCAGGGAATACGGCTGCGATACTATGTGTGCTTTACACATCGATAATGGCACTTCCGGTTCCGTTTGCTCCGGTGCATCTTCTTTTTATAAATCTGCTTACAGATTCACTTCCGGCACTTGCGATAGGGATGGAACCGGCAGATCCCGGACTTTTAAAAAATAAACCGCGTGATCCATCTGAGGGGATTCTTACAAAGGACTTCCTTGCAAAAATGTTTTCGCAGGGAGCACTCATCGCAGCGGTTACTATGTGTGCATATTATATAGGCTACAGCCAAAATGCGGCTATGGCATCAACGATGGCATTTTCGGTGCTTACTCTTGCCCGGCTCTTTCATGGATTTAACTGCAGACGCAAAGAATCAATATTTAAAATTGGATTTTTATCAAATAAGTACAGTATAGGTGCATTCATTGCAGGAACGTTTTTGCTTTTAGTTGTTTTATTTGTTCCGGTAATGAGCAGCGTTTTTTCAGTCTCAACGCTTACCACAGGAAATATGGTTAAAATACTGGGACTTGCGTTTATCCCGACAGCAGTGATACAGATTGTGAAAATGATTGGTGAGGGCAGAAAATAAGATGATAGAAGATATTTCGTTTACATATTTTATTCAGCAGATGAGTGCGGAACCGGCACTTTTGATATCAGTTGTGCTTACACTTGGAGTTATTTTTGTAAATGGGTGGACAGATGCTCCCAATGCGATAGCAACATGTGTTTCTACAAGGTGTATGGATGTTGGAAAAGCAATAGTTATGGCGGCGGTATGCAACTTTTTAGGTGTCCTTGTAATGACACTTATCAATTCAAAAGTTGCTATGACAATAAAAAACATGGTAAATTTCGGGAATGATAACGGGGCAGCGCTCATAGCGCTGTCTGCCGCAATGGCGGCGATCGTGATATGGGCGGTTGGAGCCTGGTATTTTGGAATCCCGACAAGTGAAAGCCATGCACTCATAGCAGGACTTACAGGAGCAGCTATCGCAATATGCGGAGGAAGTGACGGCGTAAATTTTAAGGAGTGGCTTAAGGTCATATATGGGCTTATATTTTCAACTATTCTCGGCTTTGCGGCAGGATACGCTGTATGTAAAGCTGTAACAGTGATCTGTTACAGGATGGAAAGGAAAAAGGCAAATGATTTTTTCTCAAAGGCACAGATAGCAGGTGGTGCTGCGATGGCATTCATGCATGGTGCACAGGATGGACAGAAATTTATGGGCGTGCTTTTGCTTGGACTTTTTCTTGTAAATGGTTCTGACTGCGCAAATGCAACAATACCGGTATGGATGATGATCTTGTGCTCTGCTGTGATGGGAATAGGAACATCAATAGGTGGAAAAAAGATAATAAAGGCTGTGGGAATGGATATGGTAAGGCTTGAAAAATATCAGGGCTTTTCAGCTGATCTGTCAGCTGCGCTCTGTATATTTATATCAACTATATCCGGAATCCCGGTAAGTACCACTCATATGAAAACTACAGCGATAATGGGCGTTGGAGCTGTAAAACGAAGATCAGCAGTAAATTTAAAGGTTGTAAAAGACATGACTCTGGCATGGGTGCTTACATTCCCGGGGTGTGGAATAATAGGTTTCCTTATGGCTAAGCTGTTTTTACATATATGTTTTTAATAGATCAGGAGAAAAACAAAATGAAAAAAAAGAAGGACGAGTTTTATTTTAAAAATTTATATACATGTGCACAGATTTCACTTGAAGCAGCTAAGTATTTGAAAAATATACTTATTTCATTTGATGCGCAGAAAATGGATGAAAATCTTGCTGGAATGCATGAACTTGAGCAGAAAGCAGATGCAAAAAAACATAAAATGATGAAAGCGCTGGGAAAAGCGTTTATAACGCCGATCGAAAGGGAAGATCTCGTAGCGATAAGTAATTATCTTGATGATATAATGGATTCGATAGAAGACGTACTCATTGAGATACATATATGCGGCATAGATGAAATAAGAAATGATATATTAGAAATGATTGATCTTCTAACGGAAAATATTAGCGCACTTATGGATGTTTTATCAGAATTAAAGGATTTTAAACATTCTAAGAAAATAGAAGAATATATCATACGGGTCAATGAGCTTGAGGAGGAGGGTGACCGGCTGTACGTCAGGAATATGAAAAAATTGTATGATAATAAGGATGCATGGCTGGTGGTATCGTGGAGAAGTATTTATGCAGGCCTCGAAAACTGCATGGATCAATGCGAGCATGCAGCTGATGCTGTTAGTATGGTAATAATGAAAAATTCGTGACCAGAATATATTTAATACGGAAATGGTATTTACAAATAGCACATTTAGAATTAAACTATATATTATAGTAAAAAAGTAACAGATGATTATAGGTCTGGGGATGTGTATATGAAATATATGTATGGGATAATGGTCATAGCAGAAACGTTTTTTATACTGTTGTGCGCAATAAAATCTACTAGGAAAAAAGAAAAACTTGGCAGGAGTGTGTGTATATATGAGTGGGTCGCCCTCATGTGTGCGGTGGTATTTGTGCTGTATAATTATATTCCGGTGGTATGGGCGGCAACTTTATTTAAAGGTCTTATACTTGCCATGTTTGACTGGCTTCTCATATTTCTACTATTTTATACGCAGTACTATACGAATGTATATGGTGGAATAAAAACTGTAAAGATAGCAATGTGTGTGTTTGCAGTATGCGATACGGTTGCATTTATAGCAAATACATGGAATCATAAAATTTTCAGTGTGGAATTTTTAAAAGAAAATGTTATACATATTGAATTTGTAAAGAACAGTTTCTGGTATCAGGCACATTTTTTATTTTCATATGCGACAATAACACTGTTGATTTTTATATATTTTTATATGATAGTAACGTCGGCACGTCTTTATAAGCTTAGATATACAGTTATAGCATTTACATTATTAACAGGCTTTTTATGTGATATCGCTACAATAAGATCAGACTGTATGTATGATGTTCCTATGCTTATATATGGGATAATGTCCGTTATGATATATTATCTTACATTTATATATGTTCCAAATGAACTCATAGAAAATATGCTGTCGGTTATTGTAAAAGATATGTTTAACGGAATCATATGCTATGACAATAAGGGAAGATGCGTATATTTTAACGAACTCATTAGTGATATATATGGAGACAATTATGGTTATGAGGATTTTGAAAAGATATATGCACAGTGGATCAACGATACAAGCCGTAAGCGTAGTGACTATATGAAGTTTGATTCTAAGTTTGAAATAGATGGAAAAACAAGATATTTTGACATCTCATACAAAAGAATATATGACGAAAAACATAGACCACTGTGTGATTACTTTATATACATTGACAGAACAGACATGATACAGTCACTTGAAAGGGAAAAATATAAGGCGACACATGATGGATTGACGGGACTTTTGACAAGGGAACAGTTTTTTATTGACACACACGAGCTTATAAATAAATATGCAGGTATGAAATTCTGCATCATATACAGTAATATTAAGGATTTCAAGTTTGTAAACGAGCTTTTTGGGATTGAAAAAGGAGATTGTGTATTAAAGAGGCAGGCACAGATAATAAAAGAATGGAAGTCTGACAAAATGTTAAGTGCCAGAATACAAAATGACAGATTTGCAATGTGCATACCGAAAGATGATCTATGCGAGGATGATCTTATAGAGGCAGTAAAAATGATGCAGGAAGAGTTTGCCAATACATCATTTCATCTGCACCTTTTTATCGGGATTTATGAGATAAGTGATCGTAATGAGTCTGTAAGCATAATGTGCGATAAGGCAAATATTGCGGGAGATACGATAAAAGATAATTATGAAAGCTGTATAGCATATTATGATGAACATTTACTTGAAATATCAATAGAAGAAAGACGGATAATAGGTGAATTCGATATGGCACTTGAACGTAAAGAATTTGTCATGTTTTTACAGCCGCAGGTAGATTGTGATGGAAATGCATATGGAGCGGAGGCATTAGTCAGATGGCAGCATCCTGACCGGGGACTTCTTACACCACAGAAATTTATAGAAGTACTTGAAAAGGCAGGACTTATATATAAGCTTGACCGCTATATGTGGGAAAGGGCTGCTGAAAAATTATCAGAGTGGAAAAAAGCAGGATGGGAGAAATATCATATATCTGTGAATATCTCAACAAAAGATTTTTTTATGATAGATGTTTATGAGACTTTTACGCAGCTTATCAGAAAATATGATATAAATCCTGAAAACCTTAAGCTGGAGATAACAGAAACAGCACTTATGTCAGATTTTGAAAAGAATATGGAAATCTTAAAGCGCCTTCAGGCATATGGCTTTAAGATAGAAATAGATGATTTCGGAAGCGGATATTCATCACTAAATATGTTAAAGGATATAAGTGCTGATGTCTTAAAAATCGATATGGGATTTTTGAGAGCTTCTGAAAATGAATCAAAAGGACAGGATATTTTAGAGAGTATAATAAGTCTTGCAGGAAAACTCGGAATGGAAGTGATTACCGAGGGAGTTGAGAAAAATTCGCAGCTTCAGATGCTTAAAATGATGGGCTGTAAGATCTTTCAGGGATTTTATTTTTCACGGCCTATATCTGTTGAAGAGTTTGAAGATAAATATTTGAAAATATAGATCAGATGTAAAGTTGGAGAAACTATGGAACCAAACATAAATACTGAGCTGGCAAAAGAACTTGTACTGGAAGCCCGCAAATGTTATCAGAATAAAAATGCTCAGGATGGGCTTATATTGCTTGAAAAGGCAAAGGATATATTTATTGGAGCCGGGGATTATGAGCACTATATTGAAGCTGAAAATCTTATGGGTGTGATTTATAGTTCCATGGGAAATGATTCAATGGCAATCGATATATATTTGGACTGCCTTGAGCTTGCAAGGAAGAAAAGACTTCACCAGTATATGGCAATAAGCTTTAATAATATAGGATCAAGATATCAGGATTTAGGGCAGCATGAGAAGGCTATAGAATATTTTCTTAAAGCTCAGGCTGAAATGTACACAGACACGATACTTGGCAGAGAACAGCCAAGCTCATGGCTGCTGACATTGTACCTTAATATACAGGAGTCTTATGGAAGGCTTGGTGAATATGATAAGGCGCTTAAATATCTTGAAATGGCAAGACCGCTTATGGATAAAGACGAAAATAATGATGAGTACAGACTTTCATTTGATGTCATGGAAGCCTTTTTTAAGTGGCATACAAATAAATATGAAGAAGTATATAACGCTATAGATAAGCTTATGGAAGAGGCACTCAGGAGTGCAAATTACATAAATTATCTGCAGGATTTCAGAATCATGTGTGAATTGCTTGAAAGCATGGAAGAATATACTAATTGGGAGAAGATTCTTATAGCAATAGAAGAATATGCGGATTCTATCAGTTATGTGAATGTTGAAATGTTTTCTGTTGAAATGTGGATGAAATATTATAAGGCAACAGGAGACAGTGAAAAATATAAACAAAAGTGTGTAGAACATGCTGATATTTATTTTAAAATGCAAAAGGATGAATATGAAGACAGGATAAGAAGCCTTGATCTTAAAATAGAATTGCAAAGCAAAAAAAAGGCAAGAAGGCTTGCTAAGCACCAGTCGGATATTGATCTGCTCACAGGTGTGTATACGAGAAGAAAATTAAGGGAAGATATTAAAAAATTAGAGCGCAGCGATGAAATACTTAATGTATGTATTGGCATATTTGATATAGATTATTTCAAAGAAAAAAATGACACTTACGGACATATATCAGGTGATGAATGTCTAAGACAGGTATCTTCGGTCATAAAAAAATGCGTAGGCGGATATGGAAGCACATACAGATTTGGAGGAGACGAGTTTGTTGTTATTATCCGGAAAAATGAATATAACATTATCCAAGATATAGCTTCAAAAATCAGAAATGAGATGGTAAAGCTTGCAATCCCAAATCTCAATTCAAAAGTTTCGGATATCGTAACTTTGTCAGCCGGGTTCAAGTGTGGGACAGTCGGAGAAGGTAATACAGTAAACGAACTGCTGGATGGAGCTGATAAGTGCCTTTATACAGTAAAAAGAAGTGGCAAAGACGGATATAAAATAGAATTGTAATGCATGATGCATATTTTTGACGCCAATAAGTGAAAAAAATTCATCATATAAGTGAAATAAAATACACTCTTTCACTTTACTTTGTCGAAGTAAGTTATATAATGTAACAAGAGCCGCCGGGAAATGGAATTTTCCGGCAAAGTATTCACAAAGTTTTATAGGAGATAATAAGATGAATCATGGTATCGAGATAAGATGGCACGGAAGAGGCGGTCAGGGAGCAAAGACAGCGGCACTTCTTCTGGCAGATGTTGCATTTAAGACAGGAGCTTATGTACAGGGATTTCCTGAATATGGTCCGGAGCGTATGGGAGCACCGATCACAGCATATAACAGGATCAGCAGGGATGAGATAAGAGTCCATTCAAATATTTATACACCGGATCTTGTTGTAGTTGTAGATGAGACTTTGCTTGAGTCTGTGGATGTTACGGCAGGACTTAAGGAGGATGGGGCAATAATAATAAATACAGCAAAATCAAAAGAAGAGATCATGCCGCATTTAAAAGGGTACAAAGGTGATGTATTTACTGTTGATGCCAGAAAGATTTCGGTTGAGGCACTTGGAAAATATTTCCCAAATTCACCTATGCTTGCGGCAGCTGTTGCAGTTACAGGTGTTATGAAAAAGGACGAGTTCATTCATGAAATGAGAGCATCTTATAAGCATAAGTTTGCAAAGAAACCGGAAGTTATAGATGGAAATATGAAAGCTCTTACGATGACATTTGAAGCATTAGAAAGTGACCTTTCACAGAATCGTGAGTGTGCATAAAAGTGACATACAACCGGTAAATACCGCAATGCTGTAAAAGATAAAAAATATGTGGGATAAAACTTATAAGAGATAAAACTTATAAGAGATAAAACATATACAAGATAAAATATATACGAGAGAAAGATTTAGCTATGAGAACAGATATAAGTAAAATAAACGAGAAAACGCCTCATCAGGGGCTGACAGAAGGACTCATGCTGTTTGCAGGAGGAACATCAAAACAATTTAACACAGGAGAGTGGCGTACAAATACACCTGTATTTGATAAAGAATTGTGTAAACAGTGCCTTTTATGTGCCCCTGTATGCCCGGATGGAAGTATCCCGGTAAAGGATGGGAAAAGGACTGAGTTTGATTATGATCATTGCAAGGGCTGCGGAATATGTGCAAATGTCTGCCCTTTTGGTGCTATTACGATGAAGGAGGGCAAATAATATGGCAAGGAAAGACCGTTTATCAGGAAACGAAGCAGTTGCATATGCAATAAAACAGGTAAATCCGGATGTAATGCCTGCCTTCCCTATAACACCTTCTACAGAGATACCACAGATGGTATCTACATATATAGCAAACGGAGAGATGGATACAGAGTTTATTCCTGTGGAAAGTGAGCATTCATCAATGTCTGCTACAATAGGAGCAGAGGCAGCAGGAGCAAGGTGCCTTACAGCGACATCATCGGCAGGGCTTGCACTTATGTGGGAGGAACTTCTTCTGGCAGCAAGTAACAGAATGCCTTGCGCACTTACACTTGTAAACCGTACACTTTCAGGTCCTATAAATATTAACTGTGACCATTCAGACGGAATGGGAGCAAGAGACACTGGCTGGATTCAGATATATGCAGAAAACAATCAGGAAGCATATGATAATTTTATCCAGGCTTATCCTATTGCAGAAGATCCCCGTGTCCATCTTCCGATCATGATCTGCCAGGATGGATTTATAACAAGCCATGCGGTTATGAACATTGAGCTTTTAGAGGACGAGGAAGTAAAAGATTTTGTCGGAGAATATAATCCGGAAGAATTCCTGCTAAATCCGGGTAAACCTGTTTCAGTCGGACCTTATTCGGTATCTAATTATGCTATGGAAGCAAAGAAAAATCAGGAGATCGCTCTCGAAAATGCAAAAGAAGTGATCCTTGAGGTGGCAGAAAAGTTTGAAAAAATTTCAGGACGCAGATATGGTCTGTTTGAGGAATATAAAACAGATGATGCAGATTATATAATGCTTCTTATTGGATCAGCAGCGGGAACCGCAAAGCAGGCTGTTGATGATTTAAGGGCAAAAGGGAAAAAAGTAGGAGTCATCAAGCTTCGTGTGTTCCGTCCATTCCCGGCTGAGGAATTAGCTGAGGCTGTAAAAAATGCAAAGGCTGTTGCGATAATGGACAGATGTGAAAGCTATAATGGAAACGGAGGTCCATTGGGCAGTGAAGTTATGGCAGGGCTTTTCAGGAGCAAAGTTATGATCACCGCAGTAAATTATATTTACGGACTTGCCGGAAGAGATTTTACGGTAAACGAAGTTTACGATATATTTAACGAGCTTGAGGAGTGTATAGAAAATGGTACAGAGCCGGAGCAGTTTAAGTATATTGGTCTTAGAGAGTAATAACAGGAGATAAAAATGGCGAACTACAATTTAAAAGAATATATGAACAAACCAGAGCGCTTAGCCCCGGGACATCGTATGTGTGCAGGATGTGGAGAAACGATCGGTGTAAGAGCGGTGTTAAGAGCCTTAAAGGAAAAAGACCAGGCGGTTATAGGAAATGCGACAGGATGTCTGGAAGTATCATCATTTATGTATCCATACAGTGCATGGGAGGACAGTTATATACATAATGCATTTGAAAATGCAGGTGCCACCATGGCAGGTGTGGAGACAGCATACAAAGTATTAAAGAAAAAGGGAAAGATACCGGAGGATGTAAATTACAAATTTATCACATTTGGCGGTGACGGCGGAACATATGATATTGGATTCCAGTCACTCTCCGGAGCAATGGAAAGAGGACATGATATGGTATATGTCTGCTATGACAACGGAGCATATATGAATACTGGAATACAGCGTTCATCGGCTACACCTATGTATGCGGATACAACAACTACACCTGTAGGAAAACAGTCTGACGGAAAAATGCAAAACAGAAAAGACCTCGCAAGCATTATCGCAGATCATGATGTCCCATATGTAGGACAGACGACATTTACATCGGATTTTAAGGATCTGCATTTAAAGGCAGAAAAAGCCATATATACAAAGGGGGCATGCTTTTTAAATATCATGACACCATGCCCGAGAGGCTGGAGATATGATTCGGCTGATATCATGAAAATATGTAAGCTTGCAGTAGAGACATGTTACTGGCCTATGTTCGAGGTAGAGCATGGCAAATGGAAGCTTACGTATGAGCCAAAAAAGAAACTTCCTATCGAAGACTTTTACGTCCTCAGGGAAGATTCAAGCACTTATTTAAGAAAGGAAATGAGCATCTTATCGAGCAGTTCCAGGCTGAAGTGGACAGAAGATGGGAAGATCTGCTCTATAAATGTGCACGTTAGATCATAACTTAAACTTCCTGCAGTTTTAACTGTATAAATAAAAGAGGTAAAATATGACATTACTTACTTATCAGGTATTTAAGACAGTTGCAGATATCGGCAGTTTTCACAAAGCGCCGATATTTTAGGTCTTACACCATCTGCGGTCAGCCATACGATTACAAATATGGAAAAAGAACTTGGATTTACTGTTTTAAGCAGGAGCAAATCGGGTATCTCTCTTACAAATTATGGTGAAAAAATACTTCCATATATAAATGCTGTACTAAACAGCGATGAAAGTCTGCAGCAGATGATAAATGATATGAACGGACTTCATACCGGAAGGGTAAAGATAGGAGTTTTTTCAAGCGTGTGTACATCCTGGCTTCCGGATATAATGGACTCATTCAGACAAAAATATGAAAATATAAGCATAGAAGTCTATCAGGGAACATATGATGATGTGGCAGACTGGATAAAAACAGGAGTGGTAGATCTCGGGTTTTTATCATTATCAAGTGCAGGGGATATCCCGATTGAACCTCTTTACAGGGATCCGCTTTTATGTGTGCTCCCAAAGGGCATGGAAAAAAATGATAGTAGTGAATACATGAAGGTTGAAGATATGCAGCATATGTCATTTGTAACGCAGAGAGAATCTACAGATGCTGATATCCAGAATTTTTTGAGGGAAAATAATCTGAAAATCCAGTCAAAATACCATGTAGTGGATGATCTTTCCACGATAAGGCTTGTAGAAAAAGGCTTCGGGATATGCCTGATGCCGGAGCTTGTAATGCATGATATTCCATATGAGGTTGATACATATAGACTTAAACCTGATGCAAGCCGTGTGATAGGAATTGCAATTTTAAATAGAAATTTAGTGGCGCCGGCAGTCAGAACAATGTATAATCATATTGTAGAGAACTATAAACAAGAGGAGTTCTATAAAGAAAGGAAGCTGCCATAGGCAGCAACAGGAATAAGCAGATATGACAGATTACATATTAAGTTGTTGTTCAACAGTAGATCTTACAAAAGAACATTTAGATTCAAGAGATATAAAATATGCATGTTTTCACTATGAGCTTGATGGAAAGCAGTATCTTGATGATTTAGGACAGAGTATGCCGCTGTCTGATTTTTATAAGGCAATGGCAGATGGAGCCATGACAAAAACTTCACAGATAAATGCAGAAGAGTACGAAGCATATTTCAGGCCGTTTCTTGAACAGGGCAGGGATGTCATACATCTTACCTTAAGCTCAGGGATTTCCGGTACGATCAACTCAGCCAATATAGCAAGGGACGAACTTTTAGAAGAGTTTCCAGATAGAAAGATATACATAATAGATTCACTTGCGGCATCATCAGGTTATGGTCTTTTGATGGACAAACTGGCAGATCTTCGTGATGATGGCATGGATATAGATGAGCTTGCAGCGTGGGCTGAGGAACACAGGCTGGAAGTTAATCACTGGTTCTTTTCGTCGGATCTTACATTTTTTATAAGAGGCGGCAGAGTTTCAAAGACGGCTGGATTTATCGGTGGCGTTCTTAACATATGCCCGCTTTTAAATGTAAGCAATAAGGGTGAACTTATCGTGAGGGATAAGATCCGCACAAAGAAAAAGGTTATAAAGGAATCGCTGGTTAAAATGCAGCAGCTTTGCAAAGATGGTGCTGATTATTCAGAAAAAGTATATATATCACATTCCGCATGTTATGAAGACGCAAAAGCGCTTGCTGACCTTGTGGAGGCAGCATTTCCAAAGATGAAAGGAAAAGTTCTTATAAACGATATAGGTACAACGATAGGAAGCCATACCGGACCGGGAACAGTTGCATTGTATTTTTGGGGAAAGAAGAGAGTTGATTAAGTTAGAAAAAATCAAAACTGTTGATAAAATTTCTATTAAATAATAAAATAAATCAATAAAAGTGATTAAATTTAATCATTCAAATATAAAACACTTTCTGATATAGTCATTATATTGAAAAGAAATGAAAAGAGGTCTTGTATAGTGAAAGGTTACGACAAATATGAACGCGGTTATTTTATGCCGCCTGAATGTACATATGATTGGGTAAAGAAAGAATATATAGATAAAGCGCCATTATGGTGTTCGGTTGATCTGCGTGATGGAAATCAGGCTCTTATAGAGCCTATGAACCTTGAAGAAAAGCTTGATTTTTTTAAGATGCTCGTAGATATAGGCTTTAAGGAAATCGAGGTAGGCTTCCCGGCTGCATCTGAGACAGAATACAATTTTGCCAGAGCACTTATAGAAAGAGACATGATACCTGATGATGTTACTATACATGTGCTTACACAGGCAAGGGAGCATATAATCAGAAAGACATTCGCAGCGCTTGAGGGAGCACCGCAGGCAGTTGTGCATCTTTATAATTCCACATCTGTCGCACAGCGTGAGCAGGTGTTTAAAAAGTCAAAAGAAGAAATAAAACAGCTTGCGGTTGATGGAGCAAAGCTTTTAAAGGAGCTTGCCGAACAGACAGAAGGAAATTTCAGATTCCAGTACAGTCCTGAGAGCTTTTCAGGAACAGAAGTCGATTATGCAGTTGACGTATGTAATGCAGTACTTGATGTATGGCAGCCAAAGGCAGACAAAAAAGCTATCATAAATATTCCTACGACCGTGGAAAATGCAATGCCGCATGTTTTCGCAACACAGGTAGAATACATAAATAAACACTTAAAATACAGAGATGGTGTTGTGTTGTGTCTCCATCCGCACAATGACAGGGGCTGTGGAGTTGCAACAGCAGAACTTGGAGTCTTAGCGGGAGCAGAGGAAATCGAAGGAACGTTATTCGGAAATGGTGAAAGAACAGGAAATGTAGACATAGTAACTCTTGCAATGAATATGTTCTCACATGGGGTTGATCCGGAGCTTGATTTTTCTGATCTTCCACATATCAGGGAAAAATATGAGCAGTTTACAAAAATGCATGTATATGAGCGCCAGCCATACGCAGGAGACCTTGTGTTTACCGCATTTTCCGGCTCTCATCAGGATGCTATCTCAAAGGGTATGGCATGGAGAGAGGAAAAGAAACTTCATAAATGGTCAGTTCCATATCTTCCGGTCGATCCAATGGATATAGGAAGAACATATGAGGCTGATGTCATAAGGATAAACAGCCAGTCTGGAAAGGGTGGAGTTGCCTACATCTTAAAACAGAATTTTGGTATTTCTGTTCCTGATAAAATGCGTGAGCAGGTAGGATATCTTGTAAAACAGGTTTCAGATGAAGAACAGAAGGAACTTTCACCGGAGTGGGTACACAATATATTTATGGAGAATTATGTTGATTACCAGCCATATTTTTCTATTCCAGAGTGCCATTTCAAGCAGACTAACGGAATATTTGCAGAAGCTGTGATCCTTCAGGATAACAGTACGCGTAAAGTTGATGCGAATGGAAATGGAAGACTCGACGCAGTATGTAACATAATAAAACAGTATTTTGCGATCAGCTTTGAGCTTACAGTATATGAAGAGCATGCTCTTTCACATGGCTCATCATCAAAGGCCATGGCATATGTAGGCATCACAAATGACAATAAAATGTACTGGGGTGCCGGATGCGATGAGGATATCATAAAAGCTTCCATAAGAGCTCTTGTTGTAGCAGTAAACCATTTCCTTACAACAAAAAATGATAATTCTGTCAAAGATGAAAGATATATAGCAATGCTTAATTTTATACAGGCAAACTATAAGACTGTATCACTGGCAGATATGGCAGAGGCGTTCCATCTTACTGAGCCATATATTTCCAAGTATATAAAAGAAAAATCAGGAAAAACTTTTGGCGAGCTTGTCACAAATGCAAAAATGAAAAAGGCACGTACACTTCTTCGCAACAGCATAATTACTGTAGAAAATATTGCATATGAGGCAGGATATCAGAATGTAGAGCATTTTAACCGCCAGTTCAAGAAAATATATGGAATGACACCTCTTGAATATAGAAATGCTAATTAAAAAAATAAATATAGGCTCTTGCCATATAGATTCGTAATGGGTATAATAGTACTAGAATACTAAAAACTAAAAGTATAGGTAATATTGTGAGGAATTTAGAATGGCAAGAGTATTAGTATGTGACGATGCCACCTTTATGCGAATGACACTTATAAGAATATTAAAGGAAGGCGGTCATGAAACAGTTGGTGAAGCTTCGGACGGCGAACAGGCAGTAAACAGGTACAAGGAATTAAAACCTGACATAGTACTTATGGATATAACAATGCCTGGGAAAAATGGGCTTGAAGCGACCAAAGAAATTACAGAATATGACAGTAGTGCAAATATTATCATGGTATCTGCTTTGGGACAGCAGTCAAAGGTTTTTGAGGCTATTGCAGCCGGCGCAAAGGATTTTGTGGTAAAACCATTTGAACCGGATAAGATAATAGAGTGCATAGCAAAATATGTATGATCTGATTACACAGGGAGCTTTGAATAAAAGGCTCCCTTTTTGTGTACAATGTTGAATAAAAGGAGGAACATAATGAATAAAGTAAAGACTAATCCAAGAAAAGCGGTAATGGTAGGTTGTGGTTTTGTCGGTTCAGCATCAGTTTTTGCACTTATGCAGAGTGGATTATTTTCGGAAATCGTACTTATAGATGCTGACAAAGATAAAGCAGAAGGTGAAGCTATGGATATAAGCCATGGAGTTCCTTTTGCCAGACCTATGAAAATATATGCAGGTGACTATGATGATGCTGCAGATGCGGCTATAATTATAGTTTCGGCTGGAGCAGGACAAAAGCCAGGTGAGACGAGACTTGATCTTGTACACAAAAATGTCGCTATTTTTAAATCAATAATACCTGAGATCGCAAAAAGAGGATTTGACGGAATACTGCTTATTGTGGCAAATCCGGTTGATATACTTACACAGGTTGCCCTCAAATTATCGGGACTGCCGGAAGAACGTGTTATAGGTTCAGGAACAGTACTTGACAGTGCAAGGCTTAAATACCAGTTAGGCGAACATCTTGCAGTGGACAGCAGAAGTGTACATGCATTTATAGTTGGAGAGCATGGCGACAGTGAGGTCGTTGCGTGGTCGTCTGCGAACGTATCGGGAGTTGAGCTTAGCAAGATGTGTGAGATGAGAGGACACTACCAGCACAAGGAAAACACACAAGAGATAGCTGCCAAAGTAAAAAACAGTGCGTATGATATTATAAATAAGAAACATGCCACATATTACGGAATTGCCATGTCGGTAAGGAGAATATGCGAGGTTATAATGAGAGATGAAAAATCCATACTTCCGGTATCGCATATGATGCATGGGGCATATGGAATAGAAGGTGTTGCACTAAGCATGCCGGCGATTGTAGGAGCCGGAGGCCTTGAGGCAGATATCCCTATTGAATTAAGTGGGGAGGAAGCTTTAAAGCTTAAAGAATCAGCAGATGCATTAAAGGAAATAGTTGACTCCCTCGAACTGGATTAATAATGTTGCTGTTCACACTGTTAGGTGTGAACAGTAACTTGAAATTATAATCGATAGAATCTAAGCCCGAAAGTACTATGAATTTAAAATGGATTGTAGTATAATTGATATTCAGAGATACAACAAAAGTTAATGGGAGGATTTAAGATGCAGGAAAGAAAAAAGATCACACAGGAATTCCTCACAGGAGAGAGAGCTTTGTTTAAAAGTGACGGGCTTGATATATATGATACAATTTTTGATGATGGAGAATCGCCTCTTAAAGAGAGCAAAAATATATCGCTGACAGGATGTTTTTTCAGATGGAAATATCCACTGTGGTATTGTGAAAATATAACAGTTTCGGATTGCACATGGTTTGATATGGGCAGAGCCGGAGTCTGGTATACAAACAATATCTCAGTATGTGATTCGATAGTCGAGGCACCAAAGAATTTCAGAAGGTGCGATGGGCTGAGCCTTGTAAATGTCACATTCCCGAATGCACAGGAGACATTATGGAACTGCAATAATGTAGAAATAAATAATGTGACTGCTAAAGGCGATTATTTTGGAATGAATACCAATAACTTAAAGATCAATAAGTTTTCACTGGTAGGCAATTATTCATTTGATGGCTGCAAAAACGTAGAAGTACATGATTCAAAACTTATATCAAAGGATGCTTTCTGGAATACAGAAAATGTCACGGTATATGATTCTTTTATAACAGGTGAGTATTTAGGCTGGAATGCAAAGAATCTTACACTTATAAACTGTACGATAGAAAGTCTTCAGGGGCTTTGTTATATAGATAATCTTGTGATGAAAAACTGCAAGCTTATAAATACTACATTAGCATTTGAATATTCGAGTGTGGATGCTGATATATGCAGCAAAGTTGACAGTATTATAAATCCATCAGGCGGAACGATCCGTGCAAAAGAAATCGGAGAACTTATTATAGAAAAAGATAAAGTTGATCCGGAAAAAACAAAGATTATCTGTGAAGGAAAATAAGGTGTATCAATATGTATGATTTTGATGAAATCGTGGACAGACGGGGCAGCGGTTCTCTTAAGTGGGATGTAGCAGATGATGAGCTTCCAATGTGGGTAGCCGATATGGACTTTAAGACCTGCCCCGATATAATAGAAGCAATATCAGAAAGAACCCGGCATGGGATTTTTGGATATTCAATAATTCCGGACGAGTGGAACAGTGCTTATGTAAGCTGGTGGAAAGAAAGACATAATTACGAGATCGATCCGGAAAGCCTTATTTTCTGCACAGGCGTTGTACCGGCGATATCTTCGTGTGTGAGAAAACTTACAACACCCGGGGAAAATGTAGTGATACTTACGCCGGTATATAATGTATTTTTTAATTCTATATTTAATAATGGTGTAAATGTGTTGCAGTGTCCGCTTAAATATGAAAATTATGAATATTCCATAGATTTTGGCAGATTTGAAGAAGCTGTCGCAGACCCTCAGACAACACTACTCATATTCTGTAATCCGCATAATCCATGTGGCAAAATATGGGATAGACAGACACTTGCAAAAGTGGGAAGCTTATGTAAAAAATATAATGTAAATATAATATCTGACGAGATTCATTGCGATATTACACAGCCGCAAAAAGAATATGTGCCATTTGCGTCTGTTTCGGAAGAGTGTGCAGATATAAGTATTACATGTATTGCACCAACGAAATGCTTTAATATGGCGGGCTTACAGACCGCTGCGGTCATGGTTCCAAATCGTAATCTGCGCCATAAAGTATGGAGAGCATTAAATACAGATGAGGTTGCAGAACCTAATGCTTTTGCTATAACGGCTGCAGTTGCGGCATTTACTAAAGGACAGCATTGGCTTGATGAATTGTGTAAATATCTGTGGGATAACAGACAGTATGCAGAGCAGTTCATTAAAAACGAAATTCCTAAGCTTAAAGTTATAAAAGCGGATGCAACATACCTTATGTGGGTTGATTGTGGCCGCATAACTGATGATTCGGTAGAATTTACGGAATTTATCCGCAGGAAGACGGGTCTGTATATATCAGATGGTGCCGAATACGGAGATGCTGGCAGGAAATTTGTAAGAATTAATCTGGCATGCCAGAAAAAAAGGCTGGAGGATGGCATGAACAGATTGAAAAATGCTGTTAATGCATACGAAACGGAAGTTTAATGACTGAAATTTAGTAATGTCTGTGATAGCAGAACATTAAAATTGAAGGAGCATGGATAGATGGGAAAAGGTGATTTTTCATTTGATGAGTTTTGCAGAGTAATATCAGAGTTTTCTTCGTGTATGGATGATTATCCATATGTTATTGATTTAAAGAATGACAAATATTTTATATCGGAAAAAGCATTGCAGCGTTTTGCGATACCAAGCAGCCTGTTTACGGATGTGATGAATACACACAAAAAATTTGTGGATGCCCGTGACTATCAGTTACTTGCAGAGGATCTTGAAAAGTTACAGACAGGAAAAAAGAATATACATAATCTTGAATACAGATGGCTTGACAAAGAAAAACGCCCTGTCTGGATAAACTGCAGGGGACGTGTGCTCGAAGATGACGATGGAATACCGGAATTCATGATCGGATGCATAAATGAGATAGGACTTGAGGCGAGGGCTGACAATATAAGTGGATTTTTACAGAGCATTGCAATGAGAGATTATATTGCAGATGCTGATAAGATGTCAGATGTCGGTTTTATTTTAAGGATCGGAGTAGATGGATTTAAAAATATAAGTGAGTCGTTTGGAAACCAGTATGGCAATATTGTCTTAAAATCTGTTGCAGATTGTATAAGAAAATGCACAAATGAAAATCAGGTTGTATATCATATCGTGGCAGATGAGTTTATGATATTAGATATATCCCGGAAAAGTAAGCTTGACAGCATATATGAATTATACAGAAACATAAAAAGAGAACTCGAAATGGAAATCGAAAAAAATAATTTTGAGGCGGTATATACGATATCTGGTGGAATAATTTCCGTAAAGGAAATGGAGAATCCGGAATATGCTGATATAATGAAATATTCAGAGTTTGCACTTGGCGAGGCAAAGAACAGGGGAAGAAATCAGGTGTATGTTTTTGAACAGGAAGATTATGATCTGTTTCTTAGAAAAAGAAAGATCCTTGCACAGCTCAGAAAATCTGTTGGAAATGATTTCGAAGGATTTGATCTTGTTTTTCAGCCTATAATGACAGCAGGGGAGGATGGTGTGAAGCTTTATGCAGCAGAAAGCCTGCTCAGGTTTACTACCGCAACTGGAGAATTCATATCTCCTATGGAGTTTGTGCCTCTGCTTGAGGAGAGCGGACTTATCATTCCTGTTGGAAAATGGATACTGGACCGGGCTGTTTCGATGTGTAAGAAGTGTCAGGAATATTATCCCGATTTTAAAGTCTCTATCAATCTTTCATATGTGCAGATACTTAAGAGTGCGATTTTAAATGATGTATTTAATTCGATCGCACAGTATGGCATAAAACCGGACAGCATAATAATGGAAATGACAGAGAGCGGATATCTTGAGGATACAATGATCGTAAAAAGAGTATGGGACAGCCTTAAGAAGTTTGGGGTACTCATTGCAATCGATGATTTCGGTACAGGATATTCTAATCTTTCAAGTATAAGCCGTCTTACTCCTGATATAGTAAAGATCGATAGAGGCTTTACCGTAAAGGCGTTAAAACATAAATATGAAAATCAGCTTATGGAAAATATAATAGAACTCGTACATAGCATAGATCTTAAAATATGCCTGGAGGGTGTTGAGACAAATGAAGAGCTTAAAGAACTAAACAGGCTTAATCCTAATTACATACAGGGATATTATTATAGCAGACCATGTAAGAGACAGGAATTTTTCGACAGGTTTATTTTACACAAAGATGAAAATGCTACATCCGCCTGCAATTAATGGCAGACAAAAAGACCGATGATCAGTCGGTCTTTTTTTGAACATTTAAATGGCTGTAACGTATAAATTAATATCGTCTATAAATAAATATCATGTATACGTATTTTCTGATTCGATAGTTAGTATACACTAACATTTATTAGTTGTCAACAACTATATTGTTATGTTACAATATCCCTACAAATTAATTTATAGAGCAGGGGGACCTAAGATGCACAGCAATGAATCATCAGAAAATTATTTAGAGACTATACTTGTACTTAGCAAAAAACTTCCGGTGGTACGTGCCGTTGACATCGCTAATGAGCTGGGATTTAAGAAATCGAGTGTAAGTATCGCAATGAAAAATCTCAGGGAAAAGGGAAACATAGTTGTAAGTGATGCAGGCTTTATCACACTGACAGAGTCGGGAATGAGTATTGCTGAGATGATATATGAAAGACACGAGCTTCTTACGGATTGCCTTACAAAGCTTGGTGTCGATCCGAATGTAGCGGCAGAGGATGCATGCCGTATCGAGCATGTTATAAGTGCAGAAAGCTTTGATGCAATAAAAAAACATATATCAAAGAGTTGAATCAAAAAGACTTGTAGAGTATAACTCCACAAGTCTTTTTGCAGGATTTTAATCAAATAAAGTAAGGAAAGAAAAGAAAATGAGAAAAATTTTAACTTATCTGAAGGAATACAAAAAAGAATGTTTTTTTGCACCACTTTTCAAGCTGCTTGAAGCTTCGTTTGAGCTTATAGTTCCGCTTGTTATGGCTGCAATAATCGATAGAGGTATAAGTGGTGCGGATCATCCATTTATTTTCAGGATGGGAGGGGTTTTGATACTGCTTGCAGCAGTGGGCTTTGCAAGTGCTGCCACAGCCCAGTATTTTGCTGCGAAAGCGGCAGTCGGCTTTTCAACAAAACTAAGGCATGTGCTGTTTGAAAAGATAGAAAGTCTGTCTTTTTCAGACATGGATACCATTGGAACATCAACACTTATCACAAGGATGACGAGCGATATAAATCAGGTACAGTCAGGAGTAAATCTGGTCCTTAGACTTTTCCTGCGTTCTCCGTTTATAGTATTTGGAGCCATGGTCATGGCGTTTACGGTAAATGTAAAAGCTGCGCTTGTGTTTGTTATAACTATACCGCTTTTATCCATCGTTGTTTTTTCGGTAATGCTTGTTACAATCCCTCTCTATAAGAAAGTGCAGAGCAGGCTTGATACGGTATTGGGGCACACGCGTGAAAACCTTGAGGGTGTGAGGGTCATAAGGGCTTTTAATAAGCAGGAGAGTGAGATTGATTCATTTAATACAGATAATAAGGCGCTCACAGCGATGCAGATGCTTGTCGGACGTATTTCAGCCCTTACAAATCCAATTACATTTATAATTATAAACTGTGCAACACTTGTAGTTATTTTTACAGGTGGAAAGCAGGTTTACGGTGGAGTGATCACACAGGGTGAAGTTGTTGCGCTTGTCAATTACATGTCACAGATACTTGTGGAACTTATAAAGCTTGCAAACCTTATTGTCCAGGTTACAAAAGCGGTCGCAAGTGGAAACAGGATAGCGGATGTCCTTGCGATAGAGCCATCGATAAAATCAACAGAATCCGGAAATACTCCTGCTAAAAAGGAAAATTGCAGCGAGGTTGTATTCGAAAATGTATGCATGACCTATGCAGGGGCATCAGAGGAAGCACTTACGGATATTGATTTTTCTGTTGAAAAAGGACAGACGATAGGAATAATAGGTGGAACAGGTTCAGGTAAATCAAGCCTTGTAAACCTTATCCCGAGATTTTATGATGCATCAAATGGTACAGTAAAGGTACAGGGGCATGACGTAAAAGAATATCCTGTTGATGAATTAAGAGATAAAATCGGTGTGGTAATGCAGAAAGCAGTTCTTTTCCATGGGACAATAGCTGAAAACCTTAAATGGGGAAAAACGGATGCAACAGAGGAAGAAATGTGGAAAGCTTTGGAAATTGCGCAGGCTATGGATGTTGTAAAAGGAAAAGAAGGCGGACTTTCATATGAGATTGAACAGGGAGGAAAGAATCTGTCTGGAGGTCAGAAGCAGAGACTTACGATCGCAAGAGCTGTTGTAAAAGATCCTGATATACTGATCCTTGACGACAGTGCTTCTGCGCTTGATTTTGCAACGGATGCAAAATTAAGGGCGGCACTTAAAAATATGCATGGAGATAAAACTATCTTTATAGTATCTCAGAGGACTTCATCTATACAATTTGCAGACAAGATCATAGTTCTTGATGACGGAAAGATAGCCGGGATGGGAACTCATGATGAACTCCTTACAAGCTGTGACACCTACAGGGAAATATATGATTCACAGTTTAAAAAAGAAGAAAAAAAGGAGGCAGTGTAAGATGAAAAAGGCGAAGGCAGGTACATTTAAAAAAGTTTTAAGCTACATGAAAAGATATATTCCTGTTTTAGTATTTTCACTTGTTCTATCAGTGATCACAGTGGCACTTACACTGTATTTTCCAATACTGACAGGACGTGCGATAGACCTTATCGTGGGAAAGGGTGATGTTGACTTTGCTGCGATGAAAGTAATTTTACTTAAAGCAGCAGTAGTTGTTGTCATTGCTGCATTTGCACAGTGGCTTACCAATATATGCAACAACAGGATGACATATAATATCGTAAGGGATATAAGGCATGATGCGTTTTTAAATATAGAAAAGATGCCTCTGTCATATATAGACAGTCATTCACATGGAGATATGGTGAGCCGTATAATAGCTGATGTTGATACATTTTCAGATGGTCTTCTGATGGGATTCACGCAGCTTTTTACAGGGATAGCAACGATAATAGGAACACTCATTTTCATGCTTACGATCGATGTGAAAATTTCAATAGTGGTTGTACTTATTACACCATTATCATTGTTTGTGGCAAGCTTTATAACAAAAAAGACATATTCTATGTTCCAGCTCCAGACAAAGACAAGGGGAGAACAGACAGCACTTATAGATGAAGTGATCGGAAATCAGAAGGTTGTCCAGGCATTTAATCATGAGGATGAATCGTTAGAACAGTTTGATGAGATAAATGAAAGATTGCAGAAGTATTCGCTGCGGGCTATATTTTTCTCAAGTCTTACAAATCCTTCGACGCGTGTAGTAAACAGTATAGTGTATGCAAGCGTAGGTGTTTTTGGGGCGGTATCCGCAATAGCAGGCGGGATAACAGTCGGACAGCTGTCGTGCTTCCTGTCATATGCGAATCAGTATACGAAGCCATTTAATGAAATCTCAGGCGTTATTACGGAGTTCCAGAATGCACTTGCATGTGCTGCGAGGATTTTTGAGCTTATAGAAGAAGATGTGGAGATACCGGATGAGCCGGATGCGATTGAACTAAAAGATGCGGACGGAAGAGTAAATATAGAGGATGTTTATTTTTCATATGTGCCGGATAAGAAGCTTATAGAGGGATTTAACCTTAATGTAGAGCCGGGACAGCGTGTGGCGATAGTAGGACCTACAGGATGTGGAAAGACAACGCTTATAAATCTTCTTATGAGATTTTATGATGTTGACAGCGGCACAATTTCTGTTAGCGGACATGACATCAGAAAAATCACAAGAGAGAGCCTTAGAAATAATTATGGAATGGTGCTTCAGGAGACATGGCTTAAAAATGGAACGATAAAAGAGAATATCATAATGGGAAAGCCGGATGCGACTGATGATGAAATAATAGCAGCGGCAAAAGCATCACATGCACATAGCTTTATAAGGCGTCTTCCTAAAGGTTATGACACTGTTATTTCAGAGGATGGAGGAAATCTTTCACAGGGACAGAAACAGCTGCTATGCATTACAAGGGTAATGCTGTGCCTGCCTCCTATGCTTATACTAGATGAAGCAACTTCATCTATCGATACGAGAACAGAGATAAAGATCCAGAATGCATTCTTAAAGATGATGAATGGAAGGACAAGTTTTATAGTAGCACATAGACTTTCAACTATAAGGGAAGCTGATATCATTCTTGTGATGAAAGATGGAAAGATCATAGAACAGGGAAATCATGAATCACTTCTTAAGCAGAATGGGTTTTATGCAAATCTGTATAACAGCCAGTTTGAATAAATCAGTATTGTCTGCACTTTTCAGTATTATGCAGCAGCCAGTGTGAAGCAATGATATGTATCGTTACTGTTCACACCTAACAGTGCGACCAGCAACGATTACAGCCCATTTAAAATGCCTCTACGAGGCAGGGCTGTAATCACTCAATAATTAACACTATGGCGCATAGCTTGACAGCGCAGTGTCAAGCTTGCGTGTGAACAGTAACTAAATATCAGATAAAAAATGAGACATACGAATGATTGAGGTGATTCCCCAAATGATCTGTATGTCTCATTTTTTGTTCTTTTATTGTGCCTGTGTGCCATCGTCAGGCTTTACATATGAGTAAGCATTTGACATTTTTGCAGCATTATTTGTAAGCGTTACAGGCTCCCTGTAATAAGCTATGACAGGAGTTCCTGTTTCGATGTTTTCATAGATCGTTTTTGCAATATCCGGTGGAAGATTTATACATCCGTGGGAGCCGGCTGTCTTGTAGCGGTCGCCGCCAAATTCGGTCTGCCAGCTAGCATCGTGCAGACCGATATTGTAAGCAAAAGGCATGAAATAGTTTACTGCCGAACGGTAAGTCTCACCGACAAGGGTTGCATCTTTTTGCTTGTATACAATCTTAAACACGCCATCTACAGAACCATTATCTGCGCTTAGATTGCCTGAAACGATATCTGATTCAAGAAACAGGCTGCCATCTTTATAAAACCATAAGTGCTGTTTTGTGTAATCAATTTCAACATATGTGTTTCCTATATCGTCAGGAGTACGCTGCTTTGCACGCTGTTCATATATAGGCTCACGCTCAACAGGAGCTCCTCCAGCTAAATCCTGCTTTAATTGTTCAGTCTCCTTTGCTTTACTTATGACCCAGCCGTAATCACCGCCGCCGATGTTTACGACATCACCGGATGAGGTCTTAAAGGCTCTTACATCAGCATATGTATTGTAAGTGGAGGCGAGGTGCTGTACATATTTGGTAAGCCTTTTATCATTGAGAGATACGGAAAAATCATCATTGATAGTAAGCATATCTGCTATATCTTCCGATGTTAAATTTTCATCGGCACCATCGATATCATAGTGTATGGTAGAATTCATAAAATTCTGGATCTGGCTTACACAATTTTTAATGACATCGCTATCTTTTGTTATTTCGGGACGCACATAGCAATCGTCGCTTAATGTCACCGAGGTTTCTGCATCATCAAGTGCAGTTTCGATTTCTTTAGTTATCTGATCTGCAACAGGTTTATTTCCAGGAACCTCATCAATTATTTCGTAATTTTTGTTTTCTATTTTTACATCTGCGTTTACAGGCTCTTCAATATAATCGTCATTGAAAAGTGACAATTCATTTATTTTTTCGGCGAGTGCAGCTTTGTCATATGTGGCAGATGCACTTATATTGTAGCGGTGCGTTTTGAAAACATTAGCAGGCCATGCAAAGCCATTTTGTTTTTTGAGAATCTTTTCTTCTTCACCGGAAGGAACATATCCGTATGAAAAATCCTTGCCGGTCAATGTGAATTTATTTCCTTTCCTGTCAGTTACAGATAGCATATAATCCTCACCAAGCTGCTTGTTTCTGTCCACTGCATAGGAAGAAGTTTTAAGACCGCATTTTACAGTACCGATTTTGGTATCCGGATAGTAGTGGAATGAGAAAAAGAGCGACATTCCCAAATATAGCGCCAATAAAACTCCGACTATTATAGACGGAATGAGAAATTTTTTCATTAGTAACCTCCACTATTTTAACATTTACGTAAATGAGAAACATCCATATAATCAGGAATTCCGTTTTTGTATGATACATTTACCTCTCCCTGGATCAGAGGGCGCAGATATTCGATCAGTTCCGGATTAATATCATTTCCGTCATCGTTTATCCATTCACGAGGAATAGATTTTGCTTCGTTGGCAATCTCTGAAATAGGTGAATACGAATACTCAATGGTGTAAGGGGCATTTGATGTCCTTTTAATGCAGACCATTGAGCCTGTTATGCCGGATGAAGCAAGTTCGACCCCTTTATTTCCCTGTTCAAATGATTCTGTTATATCGGTAAGCGAAGCAAGGTGTGCAGCGCAACGCTGTAATACATTTATTTCTACAGAACGGACTTTTACACCGATATGTTCTTTTACAAGAAATTCAAGAGCCTTTCCGGCACCACTTAACTGCTGGTGGCCGAACTGGTCATTTGAAGCCTCTGATGATGTGACATAAGCACCGGATGCGTCATGAATGCCCTCGGATACAGCAACTATTACATTATTTGTTTTTGAAAGAGCCTCTTTTATATCAGAAATAAATTTTACCGGATCAAAATCGACTTCCGGAAGATAAATAAAATGAGGCGCAGTGTTATAATCATTTCTGGCAAGTGCAGCAGCTGCTGTGAGCCATCCGGCATCACGTCCCATTATTTCAACTATTGTCACACTTTTTACAGCATATATAAAAGTATCATGGGCAATCTCAAGAAGAGATGATGCTACATATTTTGCAGCAGAACCAAAACCTGGTGTGTGGTCTGTCATGCAAAGATCGTTATCAATTGTTTTTGGGATACCGATTATTCTGATATCACTTTTTATTTTGGATGCATAGTCAGATAATTTTAAAACTGTATCCATCGAATCATTTCCGCCAATATAAAAGAAGGCTTTTATATTAAGCTTTTCAAACTGGTGGAAAATGAATACATATGGTGAATCATCATCTTTGTAGTCTGGCAGCTTGTGGCGGCAGGAACCTAAATACATGGCAGGTGTGGTTTTTAATTTCTCTATAGACTCTTCATCAGAGAAAATCTCCGAAAGATTGAGATAATCCTCATTCAGAATGCCTAAGATACCATTGACTGCACCATAACAGATGTTGTATTCTGTTGAATTGGCAATACCGGAAATAACACCGGCAAGACTAGAGTTTATAGCAACTGTTGGGCCGCCTGACTGGGCGACAATGCAATTAGATCGATTCATTGATATTCTCCTTATTGTATAGATGACATCTGTAACTATCCGCTGTGGAATAGCTACCAGCATCTTTAAATTGTAGTATCAAAACAAATATTGTGCAAGAGGCATTTTATGAAAAGAAAAAATATGTATGAAAATTGTAACCTGTGTCCGAGAAAATGCGGTATAGACAGAACAGTTGGAAAAAGAGGCGCATGCGGGGCAGATGAAAAAATTAAGATAGCAAGGGCGGCACTCCATTTCTGGGAGGAACCATGTATTTCGGGAGAGAATGGCTCAGGGGCTGTTTTCTTTTCAGGTTGTCAGCTTCACTGTGAATTTTGTCAGAATAAGGATATATCTGATTGTGCAGCGGGAAAAACAGTGGATGCCGGACGGCTTACAGAAATTTTCCTTGAACTTAAGGAACAGGGAGCGTATAACATCAATCTTGTGACACCAAGTCATTTTGCACCATCAGTAATAGAAGCCCTGGAGGATGCAAAGCGGCAGGGAATGGATCTTCCGGTAGTTTATAATACAGGAGGATACGACAGCGTTGATACGATAAAGCTTTTTGAAGGCATTGTGGATGTTTATCTGCCGGATTTTAAATACATGGATGAAAATCTGGCATTGCGTTTTTCGGGAGTAAAAAATTACCCGGATGTTGCCAAGGCAGCAATACGTGAAATGGTAAGGCAGCAGATCCGCCAAAGGCGGTCTTTGATGGCAATGATATGATAAAAAGCGGAGTTATAGTAAGACAGCTTTTATTGCCCGGGCATGTAAAGGATGCTATGCATATACTTTCGTATCTGCATGATACATATGGAGAGAAAATATATATAAGCATGATGAGTCAGTACACTCCTGTGAGAAAATTTATAGAGCATACGGAGCTTAACAGAAAGGTTACTAAAAGAGAGTATGAACGATATATACAATATGCTATGGATATAGGAATAGAAAATGGCTTCATTCAGGAAGGTGATGTGGCGGAGGAAAGCTTTATACCAGAATTTAATGGATATGGAGTATGAAAAGTTAATGTAAAAAGAAAATTTTACTGGAAATTGTATTATGGATGTAGTACTATGGTAATGGAATAGAAATTTAGTGATGCAAAGAGGAAACGATATGGAGAAAGAATTTCTGGGGCAGATATTGATAGAGTGTCCAAATACGATTTTCCAGGTATACATAAAGGACGAAAGTGAATTATCGCAGATAGAGATTTTTATGAATAATATAAATCATATAAAGGGAATCAGTGTAAATGATATATATAACTGGTGTAATCGTCATAAATTTTCGTATAAAACCAGTTTTAACTATGATAAGCAAATGAATATTATAAAGACTATCAGAGCGTACTGTTTTTATTTTAAAAATAAAATAAAAAATAAAAACATGATTAAATGTTCTGCTTCGTAAATAGGAGGAAAATGAGATACCCTGATTTTTTGAAGGATAATGGAAACATAGGGTTTGTTGCGCCTGCTTTCGGGTGTGCATCAGAGCCATATAAAAGTGCATTTGATAACGCACTAAAGAAGCTGCATGCTATGGGATTTGGTACACATGAGGGAAGTAACTGCCGCATGGAGAAAGGTATTGGGATAAGCAATACTCCGCAGAAGTGTGCGAAGGAACTTATGTATGAATACACCAATCCACAAAATGATATACTCATGTCGTGCGGTGGTGGAGAACTTATGTGTGAGGTTGTTCCATATATTGATTTTGAAAAAATAAAAGCTGCCAGACCAAGGTGGTTTATGGGATATTCGGACAATACTAATTTCACATATTTGTCTGCAGTGCTGTCTGATACAGCAGCAGTTTACGGACCATGTGCGCCGGCGTTTGGGATGGAGGAGTGGCATCCGTCCTTATATGATGCGATGGATTTTCTGGGTGGCAGAAAGCTTAAATTTTCAAACTATGACAGCTGGGAGATAGAAAGCTTAAAGAATGATAAAAATCCACTTGCCGCTTACAATACTACAGAAATGTCATGCATAAAGGCGTCGGTTGATGGAAAGATCAAGATCTCAGGAAGAGTTATCGGAGGATGTCTGGATTGTCTTTCAAATCTTATCGGGACAAAATTTGATAAAACTAAAGAATTTTGCGAAAAGTACAAAGAAGATGGTCAGATATGGTTTTTAGAAGCCTGCGATTTAAATCCGGTTTCAGTAAGACGGGCATTATGGCAGCTTAAAAATGCCGGATGGTTTGAAAATGCCCGTGGATTTCTTTTTGGACGGTCAATGCATTTTGGAGAAGAAATGTTTGGGATAGACCAGTATAATGCGATTACAGATAGTCTGGAAGATCTTGGTGTGCCTGTTATAATGGATCTTGATATAGGCCATCTGCCTCCGATGATGCCAATCGTTGTTGGAGCACTTGCAGATACAGAGTTTTCTGATGGAAAATTTACTATAGAATATAAACTTTTGTAGCACAAAAAACTTATTATATAAACAAAAAAATGTTTTTGTGCGAGAAAAAGTATGGTACAATAGGACTATGATTATAGGAGGTCATACATGAAAAATAACAAAAGAAAATCAACGGTACTTATAAAACTTTTAGGACCTGTCATAGCATTGGGGCTTTTGACAATGATCACGGCAGTTGTTGGGCTGCAATCAATGATAGCAGTACAAAAGGCTAGCAAAACGGTATCAGGAAATGGATTCAGGGCGCTTATATGTTTTGATGAGATAAATAAAGACTTTATCCAGACTCAGAAGTATTGTCTTGCAGTGTGTGGGGAACCTGATAATGAGGGTCTATATGAATATGTAGTAGGGCAATTGAAGGAGTTCCAGTCTGATGTTGCTTCATATGAGGAAGAGCTTCTTGCCATGGACGATTATTTTTCGGATAGTGACATAACAACAATGAATGCCGTCTTTTCAGCGATGGATAATGCCCAGCAGGAGACAGTTGAGCTTATGACAAAAGCTATGTCAGGAGACAAGGATATAATTTCCGAAGCAAATCAGGTAATGCAGGAATGGAGTACAAATATAGGCGATAATCTGGATACACTTATAACAAGCAATGATGAAGTGATAAAGGCTAATGTTGAAAAACAGGAGAAGATATATAATGCCAACAGAGCTACAGCATTTGTATTGATGGGTATATCAGTTGTTCTGTTTATTATCACGGTCGTTGTTGCTGTAGAGACGATTGTAAAACCTCTGCGCAGACAGAATAAACAGCTTTCAGATATAATTGACAATATAAATAACGGAAAAGGTGATCTGACTATGCGTGTGGATGTTAAATCGCATGATGAGATCGGACAATCTGCTATAGGAATAAATCACTTTATTGAAACACTCCAGAATATAATGTCAAAGATAATCAACAATTCAAATGTGCTGGATGGTGTGGTTGGAAAGGTGGCAGAGAGTGTTAACTCATCAAGTGACAGCGCAAATGATATTTCTGCGATCATGGAAGAACTTTCTGCGACAATGGAAGAAGTGTCTGCTACAACAGGTGGTGTAAGCTCAAACACAGCTTCTGCCGAGGAAAAAGTCAAAGACATGGCAGAACAGACAAAAATAATCTCACAGTATGCCCAGGAAATGAAAGGACGTGCTGTAACATTGGAACAGACGGCAAATGATAATAAAAACAGTACATCACAGGTTATAAATGATATAACAGGAGAACTTAACACGGCGCTTGAAAACAGCAGAAGTGTAGAAAAGGTGGCTCAGCTTACAGAAGATATTTTAAGTATATCAAGCCAGACAAATCTTCTGGCGCTTAATGCATCTATAGAGGCAGCAAGAGCAGGGGAAGCAGGAAAAGGTTTTGCAGTGGTAGCTGATGAGATAAGACAGCTGGCTGATTCAAGCAGGGAGACTGCAAATAATATCCAGACTATAAACGAGCAGGTTATAGAGGCTGTAAATGGTCTTGTGAAAGCTTCAGAAAGAATCATAAGTTACATACTCAAACTTCGCACATAGATTTTAGCTATGCACCTTGAAAATTCAATACCTGGCAGTTATTCAGTTGTCAATGTTCAGACCTTAAGCAGCTTGGAGTTTTGTTTTCAACAATGCAGGAAGTGCATCCATAAATACATTCGCCAATTCATCGATTTTTTCGTCTGAAAGTTCAGTGTTATCTGAAAGCATTGTTCTGAACATTTGGAGCAAAGATCTGAAAAGCCTGTATCCATGTGATATCAGACATTTCGTCAGAAAAGTATAAAAAAAGCTCCCCAAGTGACCGGTTATCATTGGATTCCCGGCTTTCCAGTGACAGCATCATATATCGGGTGAAAACAACTGTGGTATGCGCAGTCATTGCATCATAGGACAGAGAATTGCATTCTCTGCTCAAGTTAAGGTAGCTTTGCATACCTTGAAAAATACCTCTATATCCCAGCGTTTTCCATAAATCGGATGATTTCATTTTCATCCAGATTTGCATCTGTGGAAATGAGGCAGAGATATTCCTTGCGTTTGTTGCGATTGCGAACATAAACTACTTTGGCAGGAATTATGTCCCCATCATTCACTACATCAACCATAACAGAAAGCAGATATCTTGATTTGCCTCGTCTCTTTTATTTTGTTGTAAATGGAAATTAAAGACATATCTTCACCATCGTAGCGAAAAACATTTTGGAGATTTTTCACCATTCCGATTACATCAAAATCCATTCGTTTGACAGCATGAAGGGTGCTTGGAGATGAAAACCAGCTGTCAAAAAGAACATATTTTGCCGAAATTGCAGCTTTTTTAGCAGTTTCCAGAAGTGTAAGCATGGCATGGGTTCCCTTTTCCATAGACAGCTTTCTGCGCCTGTAACCAACGGTTCTTTGTCTACCTCAGCCGCTTCATTGATACGATTCTTTTGTTTTCTGTAGAAAGAAGAATGCTGTTTACCGGCAAAAATGTACTCCCATCTGACCATCCAAGAGTAAGCATTCTAAATCCGAAGCGATATTTATGTTTTGCGTGGTCATAGACCTTTGCAAGAAGCTCTACCTTTTTAGAACGGTTACGTTCAAACATGGAATCGTCTATAATAAGAACATTGGCACGGTCTTCCGAATCCAGTGGAAGAATAGCGTTGTTTATGATTCTGGATGCAAGGATTGTAGTAAAACGCATCCAGTTAATTTGTACCATCTTCATGAAACGATACACGGTATCTTTTGCAAAATCAGGAGTATTTTTTCCTGTAAGCAGACTCATATACATACTTCTGTTAGAGAAAATCAGCAGAAACATGTATTGAAAAATCTCCGTTACCGGAGTGCCTTTCCTTTATAGGCATTGGTACTTTCAAGGCTGAGGAAATATGAAACCTTGTGAAAAATCGTTTGATAGATTTAGAAATCTGCTTATCATTTTGAGTCGCTTGTGTTATACTTTTATTCATAGCATGAGCCTCCGTTTTGTAATTGTTTTTCGACAACTCAATTATACCAAAACCATTGGTTTCATGCTATTTTTATGCCAGTTATTATTGAATTTTCAAGGTGCATAGGCACATTTTAATGTGCGAAGTTTGAGTTACATAAACGAAAATATTCTTCCGGATTATGAAGCGTTTGTCCAGGGAGGACGGCAGTACAGTGAGGATGCAGTTCATATTGATGATTCTATGGCAGAATACGAAAAGAGTGCAGAGGAAATACTGTCTACGATGATAGAAATCACTGATGCCATTGAGGGAATAAACAAAGCTGTTGAAGAAAGCGCAAATGGTGTTACAGATGCGGCTGTAAATGTGGATTCACTTGTACAGTCTATGTCAGAAGTACATGGAAAGATGGAAGAAAACAGCAGCGTGGCTAAAAATCTTAAAGATGAATCTGCAAATTTTGTAAATGTATAATAGCTATATTGAATGCTCCTTTTGGATAAAGTATCTTAAAGGAGTATTTTTTTATACTTTTTTCATTGATACAAAGATAAGATTCCATTATAATTAATAAGAAAAAGCTGACGAATGGAGGTTTCGGTTTGAAACAGTATACAGGTAAAGCTAAGAAAGCTATAGACTTAGCCACACGTATATCAAAAAAATTAGATTATAATTATGTCGGAACAGAACATATACTCGCAGGTCTTATAAAAGAGGGGACAGGTGTGGCAGCACAGGTGCTGAGTGCAGATGGTGTTGATTACGATAAACTTATCCAGATGATAAAGGATCTCATTTCTCCGGGTGAAGGTGTTGCGATGGCAGAAAAAAGCGGTATGACGCCCAGGGCAGAAGGGGTTCTTGAAAGGGCACAGGAGATAGCAGAGCATTTAGGATATGATGAAGTTGGAACAGAACATATACTGATGGCAATTATTTCGCAGGGAGATTGTGCAGCGGCACGACTTCTTAATACAATGAATGTCAATATGCAGAAAATGTATGTGGATATCTTGACTGCAATAGGAGAAGATCCTGCCAGATACAGAGAGGAACTACAGAAAAGCAGGGCAGGAGCATCACAGACACCTACTCTTGACCAGTATTCAAGGGATCTTACAGAGATGGCAGAAAATGGAGAGTTAGATCCTGTCATTGGAAGAGATAAACAGATGTTAAGGGTTATACAGATCCTGTGCAGACGTGGCAAAAATAACCCGTGCCTTATCGGAGAGCCGGGAGTAGGAAAAACAGCAATAGTTGAAGGTCTTGCACAGAGTATAGTAAACGGAACGGTTCCTGAACTCATAGCAGGAAAACGTCTTGTGTCGCTGGATATGTCAGGTCTGGTCGCAAAATCAAAATACAGAGGTGAATTCGAGGAACGAATAAAGAAAGTCATTAATGAAGTTATCGCTGATGGAAATGTGATTTTGTTTATAGATGAGCTTCATACTATAATAGGTGCAGGCGGAGCAGAGGGGGCACTGGATGCTTCTAATATTTTAAAGCCTGCGCTTGCAAGAGGCCAGCTTCAGGTGATAGGAGCTACAACAATAGAAGAATATCGTAAATATGTGGAAAAAGACGCAGCGCTCGAACGCAGATTCCAGCCGGTTACAGTTGAATAACCTAGTGAAGAAGAGGCAATAGAAATATTAAACGGACTTAAGAGCCTGTACGAAAAGCATCATCATGTCACGATAACGCAGGAAGCTGTTACGGCGGCAGTAAAGCTGTCTGTACGTTATATAAACGACAGATTTCTTCCGGATAAAGCAATTGACCTTATGGACGAAGCGGCTGCTAAGCTTCGTCTTGATAATTTTGACGCATCAAACGATATGAACAGATTGAGGAATGAAAAACAGCTTCTCCAGGATGAATTTGAGGAAGCCCTATCGGAGGATGATATAGATAAAGCAAGGCTGATAAAAACGCAGATTGAGGATGCAAAGACCAGATTAGATAAGGCATACAAAAAGAATATAAGGAACCGCAATAGAAAAAAGCCTGTTCTGGGGGAGAATGAGATTGCAAGAGTAGTATCAGGCTGGACAAAAATCCCTGTTACAAGGCTTACAGAAAATGAAGCTGAAAAGCTGTCAAAACTGGAAAATACACTTCACAAGCGTGTTATCGGACAGGAGGAAGCTGTAAGTGCCGTGGCAAAGGCTGTAAAAAGAGGACGTGTAGGCTTAAAAGATCCGGCAAGGCCAATTGGTTCATTTCTGTTTCTAGGACCTACAGGAGTAGGAAAAACTGAGGTCGCAAAAGCTCTTGCAGAAGCTGTATTTGGAAATGAAGATGCGATGATACGTGTTGATATGTCGGAATACATGGAAAAACATAGTGTATCCAAAATGATCGGTTCACCGCCAGGATATGTAGGACATGAAGATGGTGGGCAGCTAAGCGAGAAAGTAAGACGAAATCCGTTCTCAGTCATATTGTTTGACGAGATCGAAAAAGCGCATCCGGATGTGTTTAATATACTTCTTCAGGTATTGGATGATGGCAGGATCACAGATTCACAGGGAAGAACAGTGGATTTCAAAAACACAATAATAATTATGACGTCAAATGCAGGTGCGTCATCTATAATAGAACCTAAAAGACTTGGGTTTGGTGATATGTCAGATGAAAAGCAGGATCATGAACTTATGAAAAATAATGTCATGGAAGAAGTGCGCAGAATATTTAAACCTGAATTTTTGAACAGAATAGATGAAACGATAGTATTCAGGACTTTAAATAAAGATGATATGAAAAAGATAACGGCACTTCTTATGAAAGAACTCGTTAAACGGGCAGAAGACCAGCTTGACATTGAACTGACAGTAAGGGATTCCGCAAGAACATATATAGTAGAAAAGGCATACGATAAAAAATACGGAGCAAGACCATTAAAACGAAAGATTCAGGATGAGATCGAAAACAGGCTTGCCGAAGATATAATAAATGGCAGGATAAAACGTGGAGATAAGGTTATTGTTTCGACTAAAAATAAACAAATTTCGTTGACTGTTGAGGCAGAATAGACTTATAATTAATATGATTAAAAGGTCAAAAAAGTATCATTAATACATTAAAAGATGGCTACGGGAGGATAAAAATGGCTGCAATAAGTGAATTAATCCGTATTGAGAGTAATGGAAAACTCAGTTTCGGAGATTACACATTAGCTTCAAAGGCTAAATTGGACAATTTTGAAAAGGATGGAGATATATACAAGGTAAAGACATTTAAAGAAATTACTAAGCTTGAAAAAAATGGCCTTTTCGTATATGAATCGGTACCTGGAACAGCAGTTCATGATTTTTATGAAACTGCTCAGACAGTAGAGTTTTCTGTAGAAGGACCAGAAGATGCACAGATCACACTGGGACTTGAGGAAGAAGCTGAGTATGAGATAGATATAGCAGGGACATCAGCAGGAACAATGAAAACAAATCTTGGTGGTAAGTTAAGTCTTAGTGTAGAGCTTGAGGATGCAGATTCTGTAGAAATTAAAGTGACACGTAAATAAACAGAGGTTGTTCAAAAAGGTCCGGATAAAACCGGATCTTTTTGTAATATAAAGGAGTATAAAATGGCAAAAGGTAAGATGACAATGTTTTTTTGTCAGGAATGTGGTTATGAATCGGCAAAATGGATGGGGCAGTGTCCTGCGTGCAGGGAGTGGAATACATTTGTAGAAGAAAAAATAGATAAAAAATCAGTAAGTTCATCTGGAAAAAGGACAGACGATAAGAAAAGCGCACAGCCTTTACCTATTTCAAAAATAAAGGCATCAGAGGAGCTTAGGTTAATAACAGGGATAAAAGAACTTGATCGTGTGCTCGGAGGAGGGATTGTAAAGGGATCACTGGTGCTTGTCGGTGGAGATCCTGGAATAGGAAAATCAACACTTTTATTACAAATGTGTAAAAAAGCGGCAGAGCAGAAAGTCCCAGTTTTATATGTATCCGGTGAAGAATCTTTAAATCAGATTAAAATGAGAGCAGAAAGAATAGGAAACTTTACGGATTCGTTAAAGCTGTTATGTGAAACAAATCTTGATATAGTTGGAAATGTAATAGAAAATGAAAAACCATCTATTGTAATAATTGATTCTATACAGACTATGTATAGCGATGAGGTGGCATCTGCGCCGGGGAGCGTGTCACAGGTCAGAGAGGCTACAGCTGTTCTTATGCAGATAGCAAAAAGGTTTGATATATCTATTTTTATTGTAGGACATGTAACAAAAGAGGGCGCTGTGGCAGGACCACGTACTTTAGAGCATATGGTGGATACAGTGCTATATTTTGAGGGAGACAGGTATGAATCATACAGGATACTGCGTGGTGTTAAAAATCGTTTTGGCTCAACAAATGAAATTGGTGTATTTGAGATGAAAAGCGAGGGGCTCGTGGAAGTAGAAAATCCATCTGAATATATGCTAAGCGGCAAGCCACAGAATGCGTCAGGTTCGATAGTTGCCTGCTCTATTGAAGGAAGCAGACCGATCCTTTTGGAAATACAGGCATTGGTATGCCACAGCTTTTTTAATAATCCAAGACGTACAGCAAATGGTACAGACTATAATAAGGTAAATCTGCTTATGGCGGTAATAGAGAAAAGACTCAATATCCAGTTGTCTGATTGCGATGCCTATATTAACATCGCAGGAGGGATAAAGATGAATGAGCCGGCCATAGATTTAGGGATAGTTCTTGCAATCATTTCAAGCAGGCTGGATATAGTTATAAGCGATAAGACGATATGCTTTGGCGAAGTTGGACTAAGTGGTGAGGTGCGTGGTGTTAATATGACAGAGCAAAGAATTATGGAAGCAGCTAAAATGGGTTTTGAAACGTGTATTATGCCTAAGGTATGTATGGATTCGTTATCACGTATAAATGGAATAAAAATTGTAGGGGTAAGTAATTTAAAAGAAGCGGTGGATGCAATAAGAAAATAGTGTATGTTGAATATAAAAATCAGACAATTTAGACAATTTAGACAATTTAGATAATTTGGAAGAAAAACCGCCGAATTGCGTCTTTAAACAAATGTCGAATTTTGCGTTGACATTGTATAAGGGAGGTGGTATTATAACTAAGCTGACTCGTGAGGCACATTGAATTGTAGATCTCCGATAGAACAGCAAAAAGAAAATTTTAAAAAGTTCTTGAAAAATAACAAGGAACTTGATAAAATAAACAAGCTGTCGCTCAACAGATATTCAAAATGAGTTAAAAAGAAATAAAAAAGTTCTTGACAAACGAAAATGAATATGATATAATAAATGAGCTGATTACAGCAACTTAACAAAGAACATTGATAACTGAACAGTGAGAAACCTTGAAAGATTTTGAGAATCAATCAAGCAGATCTAAAAAGATCTGACGAACGCTTCGATTTAATCGAAGACCTTTAAAACAGTAAATTCTGATTAATCAGAATGAATGAATTAGCCAAGTTTAACTTGACAAGGAAACTTCCTTTTACTAAGTTCGAAAGAACCTCACTAAGTAAAATGAAGTTGGTTTTACTAAGCAGTGAAACTGCTAAGAAAAACTCAAACATGAGAGTTTGATCCTGGCTCAGGATGAACGCTGGCGGCGTGCTTAACACATGCAAGTCGAACGAAGCACTCTATTTGATTTCCTTCGGGATTGATTATTTTGTGACTGAGTGGCGGACGGGTGAGTAACGCGTGGGTAACCTGCCTTGTACAGGGGGATAACAGTTGGAAACGGCTGCTAATACCGCATAAGCGCACAGTACCGCATGGTATAGTGTGAAAAACTCCGGTGGTATAAGATGGACCCGCGTTTGATTAGCTAGTTGGTGGGGCAACGGCCTACCAAGGCGACGATCAATAGCCGACCTGAGAGGGTGACCGGCCACATTGGGACTGAGACACGGCCCAAACTCCTACGGGAGGCAGCAGTGGGGAATATTGCACAATGGGCGAAAGCCTGATGCAGCGACGCCGCGTGAGCGAAGAAGTATTTCGGTATGTAAAGCTCTATCAGCAGGGAAGATAATGACGGTACCTGACTAAGAAGCACCGGCTAAATACGCGCCAGCAGCCGCGGTAATACGTATGGTGCAAGCGTTATCCGGATTTACTGGGTGTAAAGGGAGCGCAGGCGGTGCGGCAAGTCTGATGTGAAAGCCCGGGGCTCAACCCCGGTACTGCATTGGAAACTGTCGTACTAGAGTGTCGGAGGGGTAAGCGGAATTCCTAGTGTAGCGGTGAAATGCGTAGATATTAGGAGGAACACCAGTGGCGAAGGCGGCTTACTGGACGATAACTGACGCTGAGGCTCGAAAGCGTGGGGAGCAAACAGGATTAGATACCCTGGTAGTCCACGCCGTAAACGATGAATACTAGGTGTCGGGTGGCAGAGCCATCTCGGTGCCGTCGCAAACGCAGTAAGTATTCCACCTGGGGAGTACGTTCGCAAGAATGAAACTCAAAGGAATTGACGGGGACCCGCACAAGCGGTGGAGCATGTGGTTTAATTCGAAGCAACGCGAAGAACCTTACCAAGTCTTGACATCCTTCTGACCGGTACTTAACCGTACCTTCTCTTCGGAGCAGGAGTGACAGGTGGTGCATGGTTGTCGTCAGCTCGTGTCGTGAGATGTTGGGTTAAGTCCCGCAACGAGCGCAACCCTTATCTTTAGTAGCCAGCGGTCCGGCCGGGCACTCTAGAGAGACTGCCAGGGATAACCTGGAGGAAGGCGGGGATGACGTCAAATCATCATGCCCCTTATGACTTGGGCTACACACGTGCTACAATGGCGTAAACAAAGGGAAGCAAAGCTGTGAAGCCGAGCAAATCTCAAAAATAACGTCTCAGTTCGGACTGTAGTCTGCAACCCGACTACACGAAGCTGGAATCGCTAGTAATCGCAGATCAGAATGCTGCGGTGAATACGTTCCCGGGTCTTGTACACACCGCCCGTCACACCATGGGAGTTGGGAATGCCCGAAGCCAGTGACCTAACCGAAAGGAAGGAGCTGTCGAAGGCAGGCTCGATAACTGGGGTGAAGTCGTAACAAGGTAGCCGTATCGGAAGGTGCGGCTGGATCACCTCCTTTCTAAGGAAATCGAGTAGAGAGTTTTTCACTGTTGAGTTATCAAGTAGAGCACTTATAACTTAAAATTGCTGGTGGCGATGCGTTTAGGGGAAACACCCGTTCTCATCCCGAACACGATGGTTAAGACTTAAACGGCCGATGATACTATACTGGTGACGGTATGGGAAAGTAGGTGGCTGCCAGTTTAAAAAAGAAAACTGGTTTTACCGGTGATCAGAGATTTTAAGGGATTAAGGTTTCTGATGACTGATAAAACATCAGTCAGACATGTACCTTGAAAACTTCATACAAATTGATGAATAAATATTCTTGAAAGAATATCTTACAATCAAGACATCCGAGAAACAAAAACCAAGTTGTGAACAACAACAAAAGTTCTTTAAGTTATTAAAAGATGCAACGCTATGCATCGAAGAGATTAAGCAAAAAAGAGCGCAGGGTGGATGCCTTGGCACTAAGAGCCGAAGAAAGACGTGATAAGCTGCGAAAAGCTGTGGGGAGATGCAAATGATCTTTGATCCACAGATATCTGAATGGGGAAACCCGGTATGATGAACTCATATCATCCATACGCCAATACATAACGTATGGAGGGGAACCCGGTGAACTGAAACATCTAAGTAGCCGGAGGAAGAGAAAGAAAAATATTCGATTTCCAAAGTAGCGGCGAGCGAAATGGAAAGAGCCCAAACCGGTGTGCGTGCACTCCGGGGTTCGGACCGCATTTAGGATTCAGCGATTCTAGCAGAAAGGTTTGGGAAAGCCTGCCAGAGAGGGTGAAAGCCCCGTAAGCGAAAGGAGAGCTGACCGAGCGGGATCCAGAGTACATCGAGACACGAGAAACCTTGATGGAAAGAGCGGGGACCACCCCGTAAGCCTAAATACTACTTAGTGACCGATAGCGCATAGTACTGTGAAGGAAAGGTGAAAAGGACCCCGGGAGGGGAGTGAAAGAGAACCTGAAACCCTGTGTTTACAAGCTGTGGAAGATCTTTACATGATCAACCGCGTACTTTTTGTAGAACGGTCCGGCGAGTTACGGATACTGGCAAGGTTAAGCACTTAAGGTGTGGAGCCGAAGGGATACCAAGTCTGAAAAAGGCGTAAAGTCAGTATACGTAGACCCGAAACCGGGTGATCTATCCATGTCCAGGTTGAAGTTGTCGTAAAAGACAATGGAGGACCGAAGCCACATCCGTTGAAAAGGGTGGGCATGAGGTGTGGATAGGGGAGAAATTCCAATCGAACCCGGAGATAGCTGGTTCTCCTCGAAATAGCTTTAGGGCTAGCCTCGATTTAGTCTTATGGAGGTAGAGCACTGAATTTCCGCGGGGGCGTCAAAGCTTACCAAAGAATATCAAACTCCGAATGCCATGTAGATGATGATCGGGAGTCAGACTGCACGAGATAAGTTGGGCAGTCAAAAGGGAAAGAGCCCAGACCACCGGCTAAGGTCCCAAAGTGCGTGTTAAGTGGAAAAGGATGTGGGAATTCGAAGACAACTAGGATGTTGGCTCAGAAGCAGCCATACATTCAAAGAGTGCGTAACAGCTCACTAGTCGAGAGTTCCTGCGCCGAAAATGTCCGGGGCTAAAACACGACACCGAAGCTGTGGACTCCGCAAGGAGTGGTAGAGGAGCATTCTTAATACCGACGAAGCTGTACTGAAAAGAGCAGTGGAGGGATAAGAAGAGAGAATGCCGGAATGAGTAGCGAGAGAAAGGTGAGAATCCTTTCGGCCGAATATCTAAGGTTTCCAGAGTAAAGCTGATCTGCTCTGGGTAAGTCGGGGCCTAAGCACAGGTCGCAAGACGTAAGCGATGGATAACAGGTTTAGATTCCTGTACCACGTATTATCAGAACTGTAGGGACGCATGTGGAAAGCACGAGCCGGGAATGGAAAGACCGGTACAAGCGGGGAAGGAGTTGTATAGGCAAATCCGTATAACGATCCAAAGACGTGATGTGGAGTGAAATAAAGTAACGAAGCGTGTGAGCCATGTGCCGAGAAAAGCTGCTATTGTGTAATACGTGCCCGTACCGTAAACCGACACAGGTGGATGAGGAGAGAATCCTAAGGCCGACGGAAGAAGCATTGTTAAGGAATTCGGCAAAATGACCCCGTAACTTCGGGAGAAGGGGTGCCTGCGAGAGCAGGCCGCAGAGAATAGGCTCAAGCAACTGTTTAGCAAAAACACAGGTCTATGCGAAACCGAAAGGTGAAGTATATGGGCTGACGCCTGCCCGGTGCTGGAAGGTTAAGAGGAGAGGTTAGCGCAAGCGAAGCTTTGAATTTAAGCCCCAGTAAACGGCGGCCGTAACTATAACGGTCCTAAGGTAGCGAAATTCCTTGTCGGGTAAGTTCCGACCCGCACGAAAGGCGTAATGATTTGAGCACTGTCTCGACAATGCATCCGGTGAAATTGAAGTACCAGTGAAGATGCTGGTTACCCGCGCCAGGACGGAAAGACCCCATGGAGCTTTACTCCAGTTTGATACTGGGATTCGGTACTGCACGTACAGGATAGGTGGGAGACTAGGAAATATGGACGCCAGTCTGTATGGAGTCGCTGTTGGGATACCACCCCTGTAGTACTGGGTTTCTAACCAGTTACCATGATCTGGTAATGGGACAATGTCAGGGGGAGTTTGACTGGGGCGGTCGCCTCCGAAAGGGTATCGGAGGCGCTCAAAGGTTCCCTCAGAATGGTCGGAAACCATTTGAAGAGTGCAAAGGCAGAAGGGAGCTTGACTGCGACACTGACGGGTGGAGCAGGTACGAAAGTAGGACTTAGTGATCCGGTGGTATAAAGTGGGATTGCCATCGCTCAACGGATAAAAGCTACCCTGGGGATAACAGGCTTATCACTCCCAAGAGTTCACATCGACGGAGTGGTTTGGCACCTCGATGTCGGCTCATCGCATCCTGGGGCTGTAGCAGGTCCCAAGGGTTGGGCTGTTCGCCCATTAAAGCGGTACGCGAGCTGGGTTCAGAACGTCGTGAGACAGTTCGGTCCCTATCCGGCGCGGGCGGAGGATATTTGAGAGGAGCTGTCCTTAGTACGAGAGGACCGGGATGGACGGACCACTGGTGTATCTGTTGTCGACCAACGGCATGGCAGAGTAGCCAAGTCTGGAAGGGATAAACGCTGAAGGCATCTAAGCGTGAAGCCCCCCTCAAGATGAGATATCCCTCCTTCGGGAGTAAGACCCCTTGAAGACTACAAGGTAGATAGGGCAGAGGTGGAAGCACAGTAATGTGTGGAGCTGACTGTTACTAATAGGTCGAGGGCTTAATCTGTAAATAACGGAGAAAAACGAGATGTGTTTTTCGAAGAATAAGTTTTTCGGAAAGTATGAAGTAATCATTTGTATGAAGTTTTGAAGGTACATTAAAATAAGACGTAATTCCTATTGCGTCCTTTTTCTATATTTGATATAATATTTAAATATAGGGGATTGGTCAAATGGTATGACAGAAGTCTCCAAAACTTTTAGCGGGAGTTCGATTCTCTCATCCCCTGTTATTTTAAAGGCTAGAACACTTGTAAATTCAAGTGTTCTAGCCTTTTTTAATAAAAAATTTATACGCTGTCAAGCTATGTGCCATAGTGTTAATTATTGAGTGATTACAGCCCCTGCCTCGTAGAGGCATTTTAAATGGGATGTAATCGTTGCTGATCACACTGTTAGGTGTGAACAGTAACATGGTTTTTATTGTTATATATTATGGAAGTTTCCACAATACGGACATTTGCTGACATATCCCAAAGCTGCTTTGTAGCTTGCACCGCAGTTAGGACATACAACTGCAACAAAATGCAACTTTGCAGGCTCAACAGGTTTGTTATCCATAAGTTCCTGCTCACCAGGAAGAATTTCACTCCGTACAGAGGAAGGGTCAAAGTTGTATCTGCCATTATACTCATAAATGTCTATGGTCATTCCTATGGGATAGGTGGATGAACCCTCACAAAAATTTGTTGGTATTACAACTTCACGTTCTATGTGATCTCTGTCAAAATAATGCACTATTGTGTTAACCGGGAAACTTCCGTTTATGGTATATGATTTATTTTTTACATAACCATAAATTTTAGCCGGATATCTGACACCACTGGTTATTGTTTGTCTGGATTTATGATATGACAACAATGCCCCTGCGATAAATATGATACCCAGAATGCTAAAAAAAATCGGAAGTGCCAGAAAAGATGCAAAACCATCTGGTGCGACATTGAGTATCATCAGAAAAACAGAGGAGATCAAAATTCCAATTGCAGAAAAAGTACTGCCAATAATCAGAAAAATCTTTTGTGTGTAACTCATACTGTGTATTCTCCTTTTTATTTTAAACAATCATATTTTATTTTCATATTTATGTCAATGACACTTGAATATTTAATAAAAAAGTTCTTGAATATTTAATGAAAAAGTTCTATAATTTCACCCGGTAAATTTATGAGAAAAGAGATGTATTATTATGGAAGATAAAAAAGTAGTATTAAGAGGAGAAGCGGCACTTGCAGTAGCAATTTTTATAAATAGTATGGGAGTACTTCTAATGCTGCAGTCAGGATCAGGAATATCGGCAATTTCAAGCGTTCCATACGCATTTAGTGAAGTTTTACCTATGCTAACATTGGGAACGTGGACATATATTTTTCAGGGATTGCTGGTAATTACACTTATGGTTTTAAAAAGAAAGTTTGTACCATCGTATCTGTTTAGTTTTGTAGCGGGATTTTTATTTGGCGAGCTTATGGATATTCATGAATTGTGGATCACAAAACTGCCTATGTCTATACCGCTTAGAATAATATATTTTGTGTTAAGCTATATAATTCTTTGTGTAGGTATTGCATTGTCTAACAGATGCAGGCTTCCGATCATTCCAACGGATTTATTTCCGAGGGATTTGTCAGAAATAATAAAAAAACCATATTCAAGGGTAAAAATAACATTTGATGTAACATGTCTGCTGGTCACAGCCTGCCTTACTTTTTTTGTGTTGGGAAAAATATCAGGACTTGGAATAGGAACAGTAGCAGCTGCATTTACTATGGGAAAAGGAGTTGCAATAGCAGGTAAGCTCATAGATAAAAAGATGACGTTTGTGTCGGTAATGCATAAAGAACCGGCATTGTAAAACGCAATAATGAATAATAAAGTGAGATGCTCCGGTAAAAATCCGGAGTATTTTTATATAGAAAAGTTCAATTTACACATATAATAAGACCAATGGAAACGATTTAATACAGTCATGGAAAATGAATAATTGGAAGAATTTAACGCTTGCCAAATTATCTGTTTGGGTATATAATACAAACAAACGTTCGATATATGCGGAGGAATGTAAAATGTTATATACGATGAATGAGGATATAATGGAAAAGCTAAAGATTTTATCAGATGCCGCCAAATATGACGTTGCATGCACATCGAGCGGAGTTGACAGGGCAGGCGATGGAAAAAGTCTTGGAAATGCTGCGGCAGGCGGAATATGCCATTCGTTTACAGCAGATGGCAGGTGTATATCGCTTTTAAAAATACTTTTCACAAATGAATGTATCTATGATTGTAAGTATTGTATTAATAGGTGCAGTAATGATGTCAGACGTGTAACATTTACGCCGGAAGAAGTATGCCGTCTTACAGTAGAGTTTTACCGTAGAAACTATATAGAAGGCCTCTTTCTTAGTTCCGGTATAATAAACTCTCCGGAATATACTATGAAATTGATATATGAGACATTATTTTTGCTTAGAAACAAATATCATTTTAATGGGTACATACATATTAAAGGAATTCCGGGAACATCACCAGAACTGTTGGAGATGATCGGCTATTTATGTGACAGGATGAGCGTTAATCTTGAGCTTACGGCAGAGGGATTAAAAAGGCAGCACCAAATAAAGTGAGAAAAAACATACTCACACCTATGCGTTTTATACAAAACGGCATAAAAGACAGCAGGGCTTATCATGGAAATACAGACATGAAAAATCGTATGTATCTTGATGAAAAATCCTATTATGATCAGATAGCAGAGATTTCTGACAGCAGAAGCAGACTTATTGAATACCATAACCGGTTTACACAAATAAAATCGAATAAGGACATTGCTGACATTACAGCAGCCAGTAAAAGCAGGGCATTGTCAATTCAAAGACCGGACAGGTATTATGTTCCGGCAGGACAGAGTACCCAGATGATAATAGGAGCAACTGATGAAACTGATTATCAGATTGTATCGGTGGCAGAAGCTTTATATGAAAAGTTTGATATGAAGAGAGTATTTTATTCTGCATTTATAAATGTTAATCGGGATGAATCATTGCCAGGCTTATTTTCAAAACCGCCCTTGGCAAGGGAACACAGGCTTTATCAGGCAGATTTTCTGATGCGGTTTTATGGATTTAAGGCTGGGGAACTCTTATCTGAAAAAAATCAGAATTTTAGTGAGTCAATAGATCCGAAATGCCAGTGGGCAGTGCAGCATCTGGAGAATTTCCCAATAGAAATAATGAAAGCTGATTATTATACACTTTTAAGGGTTCCGGGCATAGGCACAAAGAGTGCCAGAAGGATACTAAAAGCGAGAAGACATGCAGTACTTGATTTTAATGACATTAAGAGAATGGGAGTTGTACTTAAAAGAGCTTTGTATTTCATAACATGTAATGGAAAAATGATGTACGACACGAAACTTGAAGAAGGATATATCACAAGGCATCTTGTGTATAATGAAAGACCCTCTGTTATGTATGCAGAGGAAAATCTTGATGAAATTACTTATGAACAGATGAATTTATTTGATATATAATAATCACCACTTTAAAACAGGGATAAAGACATGATCAATGAAAATATTATACTCAGATGTGAAGATAGCATTGAGGGTATGTTTACTGCTGTATATGATGCATTCGTATACAAAAATAAAATTCAAAAAGAAAATAATATATTATACAATGACACAATTTCCATTGAAATAGGACAGGGAGAGAATTACACCCTTTTCTCAACGATAATTGATGTGAATACAGATCTGGTTAAATCTAAAAAAACAGTCAGTACGATAAAGAGCAGGCTTGGTGAAAATATATATGGCAATGTGTTCAATGCTCTGTGCCATTATGATGCTGACAGAGCAACTGTTGTTCTTGGATTTCTTGTCAGAGCGTTTAAGGTGGGACAAAGGATCACAGACTATATGTCAGACGAATATGTTATAAGAACCTATGAGATGGCAAGAAAAGTTAATAACGAGGGACAGAAGCTTAATGGATTTTTACGGTTTTCAGATAATGGAAGTTTTCTGTTGTCAAAAATTGCTCCAAAGTGTAATATGATTCCTATAATAATGTGGCATTTTCAAGACAGATTTCCGGGTGAAAATTTTGTTATATATGATCAGATACGAAAATATGCGGTTATTCACCCAAAAGGAAGAGGATGTTTTTTTATTTCGAACGAGCAATTTATGCAATTAGAAGAAAATATCCCGCAGCAGATGGATATTTTTGAAAATTTATGGAAAATATATTTTGAGAGTACAGATATAAGAGAACGTTTAAATGAACATTGTCAGATTAATATGTGTCCTAAGTGGTACCGGAAGAATATGTCAGAATTTGAGGAGAAAGCAATATGACACTTCAACAGTTAAATCAGGTTATTACAATTGCCAGGGAAGGATCTATGAATGAGGCGGCAAAAAAACTATTTGTATCACAGCCAAACCTGTCAGCTACAGTAAGAGAAGTAGAAGAAGAAGCAGGAATAATTTTCTTAGAAATAACAGGGGAATTACAGTAACAGCTGAAGGAGAAGAATTTCTTGGATATGCGAAGCAGGTTGTGGAACAGTATCATTTACTGGAAAACAGATATTTGAATGCTGAAGTAAAGCAAAAATTTTCAGTTTCCATGCAGCACTATTCATTTGCGGTAAAGGCTTTTGTACAGTTAGCAAAAGAAGTGGGAATGGACGAATATGAATTTGCAGTACATGAGACACAGACTGAGCAGATAATAAAAAATGTAAGAGATATGAAAAGTGAAATAGGAGTGCTATATTTAAGTGATTTTAACCAAAAAGTGTTAGTTAAATTGTTTAAGGAATACAATCTGGAATTTACTGAACTGTTTGAATGTGATACATATGTGTATATGTGGAATAAGCATCCGCTGGCTGAGAAATCAATTATATCAATAGATGAACTTGAAGAGTATCCGTGTCTTGCATTTGAACAGGGAGTTAATAATTCATTTTATTTTGCTGAAGAAATCTTAAGCACATATGAATATAAAAGGGTTATAAAGGCTGATGACAGGGCAACAATGCTTAATATTATGGTTGGACTTAATGGTTTTACATTGTGTTCAGGGATCATTTCGGAGGAATTAAATGGTGATGATTATGTTGCAATACCATTAAAAGAGAGTGAAAAGATGCGTATTGGATATATAAAGCATAAAGGCGCAAACCTTAGTAAATTAGGTGAAATATATATAAATGCACTAAAAAAATTACAAAACGATATTTTGTAAAATACATATTTTGTGAATATTTATGTATATGAATTAAATTTTTAACTTAATATTGTAAAAATTATATAGTCTACGTTGTTTTTATAGAAAAACAACAGAAAAAAATAACCTTTAAACTAATTTGGTTACCGAAATATTATATACATAATTGGCAGAAATCGTGCATTTGTTGATATTTCTCGATTTTTGACATATGAAAATGAGATGCTATAATTAGGAAAACAAAAAATGATTTTTAGTTTCTTATAATTAAAAGGAAGGTGTAACTTATGTATGAAAAGGAAAAGGTAATCAGATTATCGAATTTAGATGATGTCCATGAGTTTGTAGGTGCAGCTAGTAAATGCGATTTTGATATTGACCTCAAGTACAAGAGAATTCTGATAGATGCAAAATCGCTTTTAGGTGTTATCGGCATAGGTATGAATAATGATTTTAAGGTATGCTATGCCGGAAATAATACTACATTTGAAAAAGTAGTAAAAAAATTTGCAAGTGCATAACATAATGGCACAGAGTTAGTTTTAAGGAGAGTTTCGAAAGAGGCTCTTCTTTTTAGTTATATGTTGATCACATGGAAAAGAGAAATATGCAGTTACACATTTCAGTAAGGAATTTAGTTGAATTTATTTTCAGAAGTGGAGATATAGATAACCGGGTTGGAAAAACAGCAAATCCAGATGCCATGATGGAAGGAACACGCATCCATAAGAAAATCCAAAATAGTATGGACGATGGATATATGCCAGAGGTGCCTCTTAAATATGTTGTTGATTCAGATATGTATGAACTTACTTTAGAAGGGCGTGCAGATGGTATTTTTGAGGATGAAGGCATTAACTGGATTGATGAGATAAAAGGGATGTACAGGAAAGTGCAATTTTTTGAAGAACCGGTTTTTGTCCACAAAGCACAGGCTATGTGCTATGCGTATATTTTTGCTACATTAAATAATCTGGATAAGATCGGTGTACAGATGACATACTGCGATCTGGATGAACCAGAGCTTCTTACTAAAGGAATAAAACGCTTCAGAGAAATATTTGAGTATGAAAAACTAAAACAGTGGTTTGATGATCTTATTGGTAAGTATAGGAAATGGGCGGATATTCAGTGCAGATCACGTATCAGACGGCAAGACTCAATAAAAGAGCTTCAATTTCCATTTGAATACAGGGTGGGGCAGAAGAAACTGGTAGAGGATGTATACAGGACGATCCTAAGGCAGAAGACTCTTTTTCTTCAGGCACCAACAGGAGTCGGAAAGACTATATCAACAATATTTCCGGCTGTAAAAGCTGTGGGGGAGGAGCTGGCGGATCGTATATTTTATCTGACGGCAAAGACGATAACGGCATCTGTTGCAATAGATACTTTTAATGAACTTCAACATCTCGGATATCATGCAAAGATAATACAGCTTACTGCAAAAGAAAAATTATGTCTTTGTGAGGAAATGGACTGTAATCCGGTCAATTGTCCATATGCAAAAGGCCATTTTGACAGAGTAAATGATGCGGTTTTTGACCTGCTGCAGAGGGATGGTTTATTTGATAGGGAGGAGATTATAGATCAGGCTGAAAAATTTCATGTATGTCCGTTTGAAATGTCATTGGACACAGCAATATGGTGTGATGATATAATATGTGACTATAATTATCTGTTTGATCCCAATGTATATTTAAAACGATTTTTTCAGGAAGGGATAAAGGGAGATTATATTTTTCTCGTAGATGAGGCTCATAATCTTGTGGAACGGAGCAGGTCAATGTACAGTGCCGGGATATACAAGGAAGATTTTTTAAGCATAAAGAAAATAATTAAACCGTATAGCAAAAAAATAGAAAAGCTGTTAGAAAAAAAAAAATGTAATACAGCATTACTAGGGTATAAAAGAGAATGTGAAGGATACAGTGTACATGAAACCATAGGGACACTTGCATTTTCATTGATGCGTCTTTCAGGAGAATTAGATGAATTTTTACAGAAACCTATGGAATTTCCCGGCAGAAAGGATGTTTTGGACTTTTATTTCCAGATAAGGAATTTTCTTAATATTTATGAACTTGTCGATGAACATTATGTGATCTACAGTGAAATAGCAGATGATGGGCGATTTATGTTAAGGCTTATGTGCGTTGATCCGTCCCAGAATGTTCAAAGATGTCTGGACAAAGGAAAAGCTACGATTTTTTTCTCAGCAACTTTTTTACCGATTGACTATTACAAAAAACTTTTAAGTACCAAAAAGGATAATTACGCTATATATGCGCAGAGCACATTTGTACAGAAAAACAGACTTATTGCATTTGCAAATGATGTCAGCACTAAATACTCTAGACGTACAGAAAGTGAATACAGAAAGATAGCCGATTATATAAATAAAATCGTATCAGTACATAAGGGCAATTATATGGTATTTTTTCCATCATACAAATTTATGGAAAATGTAAGGGATTATTTCAATGATGAATTTAATCTTGATAATGAATTTAATATTATCGCACAGACCAGCAAAATGAGTGAGGAAGAGAGGGAGAAATTTTTAGAGAGATTTAATGAAAATTCACAAAATACACTTATCGCATTTTGTGTGATGGGAGGGATATTTGGAGAAGGAATAGACTTAAAAAACGAAAAGCTTATTGGAACGATAATAGTCGGAACAGGGCTTCCTCAAATAAGCAATGAAAAACAGATATTAAAAGAATATTATGATGATTGCGGGGAAAATGGTTTTGATTATGCATTCAGGTATCCAGGAATAAATAAAGTCCTGCAGGCCGCCGGAAGAGTTATCCGTACGGCTGAGGACTATGGAGTGATAATTTTACTGGATGAAAGATTTTTGCAGCGAAATTATGAGGCACTTTATCCAAGAGAATGGAATGATAGAAAAATATGCAGCATAAATAATGTTGAAAAATTAGTAACTGACTTCTGGAAGAAGTTTTAAAAATTCGTCAGTTGAAGCCTGTACGGGAAGTGTGGTATTTACAGATACAACAATCTGGCGTGATGGCATTTTTTCTTTGGTTTTAAGTATGAATAGATCTTTGGATTCTTTCTTCATGCAATAGTCAGGTACAAAGGCGATGCCTAAACCTATTTTTGCAAGGTCGATAAGCAGATCATTACTGCTTAGCTCGACTTCTGGCACAAGTTCAAGCTGGTGCTGTAAAAACAGGTTATGTAAAAACTCGCTTGTAGTACTTTTTCGATCCAGCATCATGATAGGCTGCTGCTTTAATTCTGAAAATGATATTTCGTGGTCACCAAAGTTAAAATAATTAGGATTGGCTATAAATACATCAGTAAAATTACAGATAGTCTTCTGCTTGTATGAGTGGTTTAAATGTGAGTTTGGAAAATTTGTTACGATAAGATCAACTTTTCTTTGATCAAGCAGTTCCACACATTGGATAGATGTAGCATTTGTTACTTTTATAGGTACATTTGGAAACATTTTATGAAATTGTTTTAAATATGGAACAAGAAGGTAACGGCATATCGTATCACTGGCACCTATATGAAGCTGACCAAGACCTAATGTTCCTGAATCGAGAAGCTGGCTTTCTCCTCGTGAAATAAGATTCATGGCAGGCTCGATATGTTTAAGGAGCAGACTTCCTGATGGAGTGAGCTGGACTTTTTTAGTACTTCTTATAAATAGAGACTGTCCCAGTTTCTTTTCAAGTGTTTTTATTGACTGGCTTACGGCAGACTGCGATATAAATAATTTTTTGCTTGCTTCTGAGAAGCTCAGTGATGTTGCAACATAATAAAACACTTTATATAATTCATAATTGATATCCATATTGATTTCTCTACGCTTTCTATTTATTTTGCACAAAAAACTTGTATAAAGCCGTTTGTACAATGATTTGTAAATGTGTATCTGTACAATTTGTGTGAGTTACAATTTATCTGTATATGTACGGAATTTACATATGTAGGCGTTACATGTACAGATAAATTGTCTCATCGGCTATATTATATATGAAAATAATGATTAATTCAACTTATAAAACAAATTAAATATATTAATTATACTTATCAGAACTGGAATGGTATACTATACATAGTTTAAAAGTGGAACTCGGTTTTGAAAGGAGATTTTATGAGCAACGTACGCCGTGTATATGTAGAAAAGAAACCTGATTTTGCGGTTAAGGCAAAAGAATTAAAACATGAAATAAAGCATTATCTTGGGATCACAACTGTAGAAGCAGTCCGTGTCCTGATAAGATATGATGTTGAAAATATATCAGAGGAAACATATAAGAAAGCATTATATACAGTATTTTCTGAGCCGCCTGTAGATGATATCTATGAGGAAGAATTTGATTACGGAAATGCAAGAGTATTTACAGTTGAGTTCCTGCCGGGACAATTTGATCAGAGAGCTGATTCAGCAGAGCAGTGTGTAAAGCTTCTTAATGAAAATGAGGAGCCGATCATAAGAAGTGCGATCACATATGTTATTGAAGGAAATATCACAGATGAGCAGTTTGCAGCTATTGAGAAACACTGCATAAATCCGGTTGATTCGCGTGCGATCGGTATGGAAAAGCCACAGACACTTGTGCAGAAATTTGATGAGCCTGATGATGTGAAGGTTTTTGATGGATTTACAGATATGGCGGAGGCTGATCTTAGAGAGCTGTATTCTTCACTCAATCTTGCCATGACATTTAAGGATTTTCTCCATATCCAGAATTATTTCAGGAACGAGGAGAAGCGCAATCCTTCAATGACTGAAATCCGTGTACTTGATACATACTGGTCAGACCACTGCCGTCATACTACATTTTCGACAGAACTTAAGAATGTTAAGTTTGACGATGGATTTTACCGCACACCTATCGAAAATACATATAAGGATTACCTTGGAACATTTGAAGATCTCTACAAAGACCGCAATGACAAATTCGTATGTCTGATGGATCTTGCACTTCTTGCAATGAAGAGACTTAAGAAAGAAGGCAAACTTGATGATCAGGAAGAATCTGACGAGATAAATGCATGTTCTATCGTAGTACCTGTTGAGGTGGATGGAAAAACAGAGGAGTGGCTTGTAAACTTTAAGAATGAGACACACAACCACCCTACAGAGATCGAGCCATTCGGTGGTGCTGCCACATGTCTTGGTGGAGCAATCCGTGATCCTCTTTCAGGACGTACATATGTATATCAGGCAATGCGTGTTACAGGTGCCGCAGATCCTACAGTACCTGTTTCAGAGACTATAGAGGGAAAACTCCCACAGAAGAAACTTGTCCGTGAAGCAGCTCATGGATATAGTTCATACGGAAACCAGATTGGACTTGCAACAGGTTATGTAAAAGAAGTTTACCATCCAAATTATGTTGCAAAACGTATGGAAATCGGTGCAGTTATGGGAGCTGCTCCAAGACGTGCGGTGCAAAGACTTACATCTGATCCGGGGGACAAGATCATCCTTCTCGGAGGACGTACAGGACGTGACGGAATCGGTGGAGCAACAGGATCATCAAAGGCTCACAATACAGAGTCTACATCTGTCTGTGGTGCCGAGGTGCAGAAAGGTAATGCACCTACAGAGCGTAAACTCCAGAGACTTTTCAGAAGAGAAGAAGTAAGCCATATTATAAAGAAATGTAACGATTTCGGTGCAGGTGGAGTTTCAGTTGCAATTGGAGAGCTTGCAGATGGACTCCGCATACAGCTTGACAAAGTGCCAAAGAAATATGCAGGACTTGACGGAACAGAGATTGCTATCTCAGAGTCTCAGGAGCGTATGGCAGTAGTTGTTGCTCCTTCTGATGTGGATCAGTTCATGGCATATGCAAAGGAAGAAAATCTTGAGGCAACAGAGGTTGCAGTAGTGACAGAAAGTCCAAGACTTGTACTTGAGTGGAAAGGAAAAGAGATAGTAAATATCTCACGTGCATTCCTCGACACAAACGGAGCTCATCAGGAAACTGATGTTGAGGTTGAGATGCCACAGGAAAAAGATAATTACCTCGACAAGATCAGTACACCTGCTGTAGCAGAAAAGGTAGAAGCAGGAGATATGAAAGGTGCCTGGGAGGCAGAACTTGAGGATCTCAATGTCTGCTCACAGAAGGGACTTGTTGAGATGTTCGACGGTTCTATCGGGGCAGGCAGTGTATATATGCCATATGGTGGACGTTATCAGCTTACGGAAACACAGTCTATGGTAGCAAAACTTCCTGTATTAAAAGGAAAATGTGATACAGTAACAATGATGGCTTATGGATTTGATCCATATCTTTCATCATGGAGCCCATACCATGGATCAATTTACGCAGTACTCGAGTCTATTTCAAGAATCGTTGCTGCAGGTGGAGATTACAAGAAGATACGTATGACATATCAGGAGTACTTCCGCAGAATGAATGAGGATCCAAAGCGTTGGAGCCAGCCATTTGCAGCATTGCTCGGAGCATATGATGCACAGATAGGATTTGGACTTCCTTCAATCGGTGGAAAGGATTCAATGTCAGGAACGTTTAATGATATAGATGTACCACCTACACTCGTATCATTTGCAGTAGATGTGGCAAAAGAAAAGGATATCATCACACCGGAACTTAAAAAGGCGGGTGATCAGCTTATCCTCTTTACAATAGATAAGGATGAATTCGATCTTCCAAAATATGATCAGGTAATGAAACTTTACGATGCAGTAAGAGATATGATTCAGGATGGAGCAATTGTTTCAGCATATGCTCTTGATGGAAAAGGTCTTGCAGCAGCAGTTTCAAAGATGGCATTTGGAAATAAGCTTGGTGTAACTATCGAGGATGAAGTAACCAGTGATACACTTTTTGCACCTGGATTTGGAAATATCGTTGCAGAAGTTCCTGTTGAGAAGCTTACAAAGGTTAGAGAAATAATTGATGCAGCAGGACTTTCTGGTGTTGAGACAGTAGTTGGATACGTCAATGACAAACAGACAATTGAGTGTGATGATATGGTACTTCCTATCGATGATGCTATCAAAGTCTGGACAGCAAAACTTGAGAGCGTATTCCATACAAAAGCAACAGACGATACAAGTAAAGTGGAGACTGGACTCTATGATGCAAAGAATATATATGTATGCAAGAATAAAGTAGCAAAACCAACAGTATTTATCCCAGTATTTCCGGGAACAAACTGTGAGTATGACAGTGCAAAAGCATTTGAGAGAGCTGGAGCTGACACAATTGTAAAAGTATTTAAGAATCTTACAGCAGAAGATATCCGTGAATCTGTAGATGAGTTTGTAAAAGCAATCGAACAGTCACAGATCATCATGTTCCCAGGTGGATTCTCAGCAGGAGATGAGCCGGAGGGATCAGCGAAATTCTTTGCAACAGCATTTAGAAATGCAAAGATGACGGAAGCAGTCGAAAAACTCATAAATGAGCGTGACGGACTTGCACTTGGTATCTGTAATGGTTTCCAGGCACTTATCAAGCTTGGACTTGTACCATACGGACAGATCAGACAGCAGGATGCACAGTCACCTACACTTACATATAATACGATCAACCGCCATATTTCAAAGATGGTTTACACAAAAGTTGTATCAAACAAGAGCCCATGGCTTGCAGGTGCAGAGCTTGGAAAGACATATTGCAACCCTGCATCACATGGTGAGGGACGCTTCGTAGCACCAAAAGAGTGGTTAGATAAACTTTTTGAGAATGGACAGGTTGCCACACAGTATGTAGACGAGAACGGAAATCCTACGATGGATGAAGAATGGAATGTAAATGGTTCATATATGTCTATCGAGGGTATCACATCACCGGATGGAAGAATACTTGGAAAGATGGCTCATTCAGAGCGTCGAGGAGAGTCTGTAGCTATTAATATTTATGGCGAACAGGATCTTAAAGTGTTCGAGAGTGGTGTTAAGTACTTTAAATAATCAAAATATCATAAATATTATAAACCCCCTGCATGAGGAATTGTTACCTTGTGCAGGGGGTTTATTATCTTTATACAATTTTAATATGAGAGGAAAATATTTAACAGTGTATTATTCTGAAATGAGCTAATATTATAATACAAACAAAATAGGAGGTTAAAACATGGAGTCTTTTATGAAGATAAAAGAAAAGCTCACATCATTTCAGATCATTATACTGGGATTTGCAGGCGTGATTGTCATAGGGGCATTATTATTGATGTGCCCTGTTTCATCAAAAGCGGGAATTGTAACACCATTTGGAAAGGCATTATTTACATCAACATCTGCAGTTTGTGTTACGGGCCTTGTTGTATATGATACTGCTTCATACTGGTCATATTTTGGACAGGGAATAATTCTGATCTTAATACAGATAGGTGGATTAGGAGTAATAACGGTAGCATCATTTGTGACAATGATCGCTGGTAAAAAAATAAGCCTTATGCAGCGGCAGACTATGCAAAATTCTTTATCTGTACCGCAGGTTGGTGGAATTGTAAAGCATATGAGGTTTATTTTTTTAACTTCTTTTATTGTGGAAATATTAGGAGCATTATTATTATTGCCGGTATTTGTGTCAAGGTATGGCATGGGTGGGATATGGATGTCGTTTTTTCATTCTGTATCAGCTTTTTGCAATGCTGGCTTTGATTTGATGGGAAATAGAACAGGTAAATTTAGTTCTTTAACATCGTTTGCGGATATAGGATATGTTAATTTGATTTTTTCGTTATTGATAATTATAGGCGGGATTGGCTTCCTGACGTGGAATGATATAGTGAATAAAAAGATGAAGATAAAACAATATAGAATGCAATCAAAAGTTATTCTTTTGACTTCTTTTATTCTGGTGTCAGGAGCAACTTTGTTCTTCTTTTTTACTGAGTTTTCCAATGAACCAGCTGGAAAAAGAGTATGGGAATCATTGTTTCAGGCCGTTTCACCAAGAACAGCAGGATTTAATACGACAGACTTAGGAAAGCTGTCTGATACAGGTAAAACAATGACAATGATTCTTATGCTCATAGGAGGTTCGCCGGGGTCAACAGCCGGTGGAATGAAAACAACAACAATAGCAGTGTTGATCGCAAATACAATAGCTGTATTTAAGAGAAAACAGAATGCAGATTGTTTCGGAAGAAGGATTGAAGATTCTGTGATAAAAACAGCATCATCTATTATGATCATGTATATTTTTCTGGCAATGGTATCAGCAATTTCAATCAGTATTGTAGAAAGCCTGCCGGTGCAGACTTGTTTGTTTGAAACCATTTCAGCAATTGGCACAGTTGGACTTACACTTGGAATTACACAGCAGTTATCATCTTTTTCGCAGATGATTTTAATTTTGCTCATGTTTTTGGGCAGAGTAGGTGGCATGACAATAATTTATGCTGCTTTTTCACATAGGGATAAAGATTCATTAAAGTATCCAGTAGAAAGTATTATTGTAGGATAGGAGAAAATTATATGAAATCAGTATTAGTAATTGGATTAGGAAATTTTGGAATGCTTACGGTAAAAAAAATACATGAGCTTGGCCATCAGGTAATGGCTATTGATAAAAATGAAGAAAGAGTCAATAGTGCACTTCCTTATGTGACCAATGCTTTAATAGGTGACAGTACAAATGAAAAATTTCTAGGATCACTTGGTATAAATAATTTTGATGTCTGTATTGAAACAATTGGAAATGATTTTCAAAGTTCGCTTGAGACAACATGCCTTTTAAAAGAACTGGGAGGTAAGGTTGTTGTTTCAAGAGCAAACAGGGAGGTGCAGGCAAAATTTCTGCTTCGGAATGGCGCTGATGAAGTTGTTAATCCTGAAAAACAGATTGCGAAATGGACAGCGATAAGGTACACATCAGACTATATATTGGATTATATAAAGCTTGATGATGACTATGCGATTTTTGAAGTTAAAATTCCATTAGAATGGATTGGAAAGAGTATACGTCAGGTGGACATAAGGCAGAAATATAAAATAAATGTAATGGCTATTAAGAAAAACGGACATATGAATCTTGCTATATCAGCGGATGATATTTTTACTTCTGATGAGACTCTGCTTGTAATTGGAGAGCATAAAGCAATACAGAAATGTTTTCATATATAAGTAGAAAAGAGAAGATAAGATGGAAAATTTATTATTAGTTATGCTCTTAATTATAATTTTTATCATCGGACTGTATACAACATCTAAAGTAGATTTATTTTTGGATAAAAATTTAAAAATAACAACAGATAAAACCAAAACAAACAAGAAAAACATGATATAATGAGTGGAGCGAATTATATCGGCGTAAATGCGCATGGGTATCAGCCGCCGGCTTATCATGTGTGTTAACACATGATATACTATAAAACTAAAGGAAATATAGTAAGTATGAAAATGGGGAGGAGTGGATAAATGGAGCTCGGAAAAACACCGGTTGAAAAGCATGAGCATGTACTTGTGGGGCTTTCTTCATCTCCGTCAAATAGAAAAATAATTGAAGAAGCATCAAAGCTTGCTAAAGCATTTGATGCAGAGTTCACAGCATTGTATGTCTCAAAGTCACAGGAGATTACCCTGCCACCAGAGGATGCAGTAAGACTTCAAAACAATATAAGATATGCAGAAGATCTGGATGCAGCAATTACGAATGTTATAGGAGATAATGTTTCGCTTCAGATTGCAGAATTTGCGAGAATATCGGGTGTTACTAAAATCGTAATAGGACGCAGTGATACAACGAGAAAACCTTTTTGGAAAAAGCAGTCTATAACGGAGCAACTTATCGTAACCGCTCCAAATATAGATATATATATAATACCAGACTCGAAAAGTAATTTAAAAACGATAAGAAATAGAAGGGGAAGCGAACAGATCATTCCAACTAAAAAGGATATTATCATTACAGCTGGCATGCTCATAATGTCAACTGTTTTTGGTATATTTTTTAGTATGATGGGATTTACGGAATCAAATATTATAACAATATATATTCTGGGGGTACTGTTAAGCTCAATCCTTACTAAAAGCCACTTTTGTAGTCTTTTGAGTTCATTTTGTAGTGTTTTGCTATTTAATTATTTTTTTACAGATCCAAGGCTGACTTTTCATGCTTATGAGCCGGGATATTCAGTAACCTTTTTTATAATGCTCATAGCGGCCTTGATCACAGGAACACTTGCATACAGACTTAAGGACAATGCATTAGAAGCAGCCGGTGCAACTTATAGAACAAAGGTACTATTTGATACAAACCAGCTGCTTGCCCAGTGTAAGACCAATGGTGAAGTGCTAAAGGTTGTGGCTAATCAGGTTGTTTTGCTGCTTGATAGAAATGTGGCGATATATCCGGTAGATTGTCAGCATATTCAAAATGGGTATATATATTTCAAGGATGATACATGTATAGGAAAAAGTGCTGATACAATTGGTGAGGAAGAAGTAATACAATGGGTACTTACAAATAAAAAAAGAGCTGGAGCCACTACAAAGGTGTTCCCCAATGCAAAATGTTTGTATCTGGCAATATATATAGATGGAACAGTTTATGGAATAATGGGGATTTATGTTGAAAAAAAAGTGCTAAGTGCATTTGAATACAGTATTTTACTATCAATTTTAGGAGAAGGAGCTTTTGCTTTGGAAAATCTTGAAAATGAAAAGGCTAAAAAAGAAGCAGCATTAGTTGCTGAAAATGAAAAATTAAGGGCAAATCTGCTTAGGACGATTTCGCATGATCTACGGACACCACTAACAGCTATATCAGGAAATGCCAGTAATTTATGCAGCCACTACAAAATTTTGGATGATGTTACAAAGGAACAGATTTTTTCTGACATATACGATGATTCAGAATGGCTTATACAGCTTGTGGAGAATCTATTGTCCGTAACAAGAATAGAGGATGGAAATATGCATCTTAATAAATCGTTGGAAGTTCTTGACGAAGTGTTAGATGAGGCTATAAAACATATAGATAGAAATAAAACAGAACATCAGATCAGTGTTATAAATAACGATGAAATCGTTTTTGCACAGATGGATGCAAAATTAATAATGCAGGTTATAATTAATATTGTGAATAACGCAATCAAATATACGCAGAAGGGCTCAAAGATACAGATCAATTATGGAAATAAAGGTAATAAGGTGTATATTAGCATTTCTGATAATGGACCGGGCCTGAGTGATGAAATGAAAAAGCATGTGTTTGAGATGTTTTATACAGGTCAGAGTGGTGTTGCAGACGGAAAACGTAGTATGGGACTTGGATTGGCATTATGTAAATCAGTTGTTGAAGCGCATGGAGGTTTCATAGAAGTTTCTGATAATATACCAAGTGGCTGTATATTTACATTTTATATTGAAAAAGGAGAAATAAGCATAAATGAATAAATTTCAGATTCTGATAGTAGAGGATGATCCTCCAATAAGAAATCTTATTGCTACAACACTTAAAACTCACGATTATAAATATCTTCTGGCAAAGAATGGAGAGGAAGCGTTGCTTAGCGCATCAACATATGCACCGGATGTTGTTTTTCTGGATCTTGGACTTCCTGATATAGATGGAGTGGAGATTATTAAAAGAATAAGAGAATGGTCTAATATGCCTATAATCGTTATAAGCGCAAGAAGTGAGGATGAAGATAAGATAGAAGCGCTGGATGCTGGAGCCGATGATTATCTCACAAAACCATTTTCTATAGAAGAATTGCTAGCAAGACTTAGGGTTATGCAAAGAAGAATTGCACTTTTGCAGGCAGATGCTGATATTACCAATAAATCTATATATGAAAATGGATGTATAAAAATAGATTATGCTGCGGGATGTGTATATAAAAAAGATAAAGAATTAAAGCTTACACCGATAGAATACAAGCTTCTTTGTATTCTGGCAAAAAATACAGGAAAGGTGCTGACGCATAAGTTTATAACACAGAAAATATGGGGGAGTGCATGGAACTCAAACTTAGCATCACTTAGAGTGTTTATGGCAACATTAAGGAAAAAGCTGGAAGCAGATAATGATGGAGTTACATATATACAGACACATGTTGGTATAGGCTATAGGATGCTTAAAATAGATGCTATGGGTAATGAGAGGAATGAAGTGAAAGGGGAATAAATTATTATAATTTTTATATATTGTTATCGAAAATCTAAAATGATATAATAATTTACTAATAGTATGTCAAATATTTAGACCTTTATCTGGAGAAAGGAACAAAGATGAAATTACCACAGATCATAAACAGTCTGTTGGAGACTGATATGTATAAATTTTCGATGGGACAGACAATTTTCCACCAGTTTACAAGTTACAAGACGACATGGACATTTAAATGCCGCAATAAAGATGTACATTTTTCAGAAGAGATGGTAGAAGAGATAAGACAGCAGATAGCAGCATTCTGCGGTCTGCGTTTTACAGAGGAAGAACTTGATTATCTCGACAATATTACATGGATAAAGGGCTCATATGTTGATTTCCTCAGGTTATGGCAGCCAAGATATGAAGAATTTACGATAACAACAGACGCACCATGCGGCCTTTCAATTGAGGCTGCTGGAACATGGCTCAATACTACGATGTATGAGATCCCGATACTTGCCATAGTGAATGAAGTATATTTTAGAATGGCATATGATTATGACGAATTGTTAGAACAGTTTAAGGCAAGACTCTCGCAAAAAGTTGAGATGCTTGAAAAAAACAAATACAGGCTCAATACATTCAGTGAATTTGGCCTTCGCCGGAGATTGTCTGCACAGGCACAGGAGATAGCTGTAGAAGCTCTTACAGGTCTAAAAGATACGGATTCTAAATTTATTGGAACATCAAACGTATATCTTGCAAAAAAATACAATTTAAAACCTATCGGTACAATGGCTCATGAGTGGATAATGTGTACAGGACAGGGAAATCATAAACACAATCCTGCGTATTCAAACTGGTATGCGCTTGATGCATGGGTTAAAGAATATGGAATACTAAATGGTATTGCACTTACAGATACTATTACAACAGATTGTTTCCTCAGGGATTTCCAGCTGACGTATGCAACGCTTTTTTCAGGTGTGCGTCACGACAGCGGTGATCCGTATGAGTGGGGAGAGAAGATGATAGCACATTATAAGAAACTTGGTATCGATCCGGGAACAAAGACTCTTTTGTTTAGTGACAGCCTTGATTTTGAAAAAGCAACGCAGATATATGATCATTTTAAGGATAAGGTCCAGGTTGCATTTGGTATCGGAACATTTATAAGTAATGACACAAATGTTCCTGCACTCAATATCGTTATGAAAACAACAAAATGTAATGGAATGGATGTCGCAAAGATTTCTGATATCGCAGGAAAAGGTATGTGTAAAAACCCGGACTATGTAGACTATCTGAACAGATGTATAGAGTACAGGATGAATAATGATAACTAGGAGGCAGTATGGCCAGAAGACGCGGCGGTCTGAATTTTAGAAAACAGAGAAGAAAATTTAATCTTCCACTTTTTAAGGAAATATTATCATGGATAATTGAGTGTGCGATTGTTATATGCATGGCATATGTTCTTGTCAGTACATTCGGAGTGAGAACAAACATTGTTGGACCGGCGATGGAATCTACTTTGCAGAATGATGATGATGTATTTATCAATAAATTTATTTATATGATCTCAAGACCTAAAGCGGGAGATGTGGTAGTATTTTTGCCTAATGGAAACGAAAAATCACATTATTATATAAGACGTGTCGTAGCGGTGCCGGGAGATACTGTCCAGATACAAAACGGAGCATTGTATGTAAATGATGAACTATACAATGAGCAGATGGATGTTGCCTCAATGGAGGATGCCGGGATCGCAGCAGATCCAATAACACTTGGAAAGGACGAGTATTTTGTGCTCGGCGACAATAGAAATAACAGTGAGGACAGCCGTTATGCAAATATCGGAAATGTTAAAAAGGAATATATTATCGGAAAAGCATGGTTTAGATTTTCCGGTATAAGTGATTTTGGCATGATCAAATAAAATAAGTGCCAGCAGATCAATACAGATATTAATTATAGAAAGCAGGTAATATATGAATTTTCAGTGGTACCCGGGACATATGACAAAGGCAAAAAGGCAGATGCAGGAAGATATAAAGCTTATAGATCTTGTTATAGAGCTTGTCGATGCAAGAGTTCCTTTGGCAAGCAGAAATCCGGATATAGACGAGCTGGGGAAAAATAAATATCGTCTTATCTTAATGAATAAGGCTGATCTTGCAGATAAAGAAAAGACAAAACAATGGAGCAGCTATTTTAAGAAAATGGGTTTTTTTGTTGTAAGTCTTGATGCGAGAACAAAAAACAGTATGAAAAGTATCACGGACATAGTGATGGAAGCATGTAAAGAAAAAATAGAAAGAGACAGAAAACGTGGTATCAAAAACCGTCCGGTAAGGGCAATGGTTGTAGGAATACCAAACGTAGGGAAGTCTACATTTATAAACTCATATGCAGGTAAGGCCTGTGCAAAAACAGGAAATAAGCCGGGTGTTACGAAAGGAAAGCAGTGGATACGGCTCAGCAAAAGTGTTGAGCTTCTCGATACACCGGGAATTTTATGGCCGAAATTTGAGGATCAGTCAGTCGGACTTAAGCTTGCCCTTATAGGTTCTATAAAGGATGAAATCTTAAATGTCGATGAGCTTGCAGTTGAACTTATAAAATTCCTTATAGATAGTTATCCGGGATTATTGAGCGAAAGATATGATGTTAACGAGAGCGGTGATATTACCGATATAATAATTGAGATAGCAAAAAACCGCAAATGTGTCTCAAAAGGTGCAGAAGTGGATTACAGCAAGGCGGCAGCGCTTGTAATAGATGATTTCAGAAGCGGAAAGCTTGGAAAAATAACACTTGAAATTCCAAATAGTCAGGAATAAAGGATGTAATGGACGAAAAGATAATTATGCAGGGAAAAAATCACAGGATCTCAGATATAAAAGAAGAGTTAAAATCAATACAGGATGGGAAACTTGATGGCTTCATTAAAAAATACGATGAAGATACAAGAAGCGGTGTTGTAAAACTTGTTGATACAGCGAAAAAACGTATGGAAAAATACGAGGATGAACTGCTTCGGACAGAAAATCTCAAAAAATATGAAAAACAATATAAAGATTATGGTTATATATGTGGAATAGATGAGGTTGGAAGAGGACCGCTTGCAGGTCCTGTTGTTGCATGTGCGGTTATACTTCCGGTGGATTGTGACATTTTATATATAAACGATTCAAAAAAGTTATCAGCAAAAAAACGCAATGAGCTATACGATGTCATAATGGAAAAAGCGGTTTCGGTCGGGATAGGAATGGCATCGCATGAGCGCATTGATGAAATAAACATTTTACAGGCAACTTACGAAGCCATGCGTCAGGCTGTCTCAAAGCTTAAACCAAGACCGGATATCCTGCTTAATGATGCGGTTACGATACCGGAGGTTGACATAAAGCAGGTGCCGATAATAAAAGGAGATGCAAAAAGTATTTCTATTGGAGCGGCAAGTATTGTGGCTAAGGTTACAAGGGACCGGATGATGGTGGAATATGATAGTATGTTTCCGGGCTACGATTTTGCATCGAATAAAGGCTATGGATCAGCGGAACATATAGCGGCACTTAAAGAGATTGGACCTTCTCCGATCCACAGGAAGACATTTATAAAGAATTTTGTGAATGATTAGTTTTATATAAAGGGTGAGTCTATGCAGATTTCAGATTTGGTGCGACAATATAATAGTGCAGTATCAAACGGGGAACCGATGACTGGAAAAATGGGAGTCGAGAAACTTGTCTCGGCTCTTTCTGAATTATCGCAGGGAAATATTTTTGAAGGGACGATAAATTCCGTAAAAGGAAATGTTGTAAGTCTTGGACTTTCAAACGGCCAGCAGATAACAGCACGTCTTGATGGAAAGGTAAGCCTTACAGAAGGGCAGTCCATGTTTTTTCAGGTAAAATCAAACGATGGAAACTATGTGCAGATACGTCCGTTTATGCTGGATGGTGCTGGGGCTAATCTTACGTTACTTGATGCACTTAAATCGGCAAATCTGCCCACAGATACAGCAAATTTGTCAATGGTCAACCAGATGATGCAGCAGCAGATGCCTATTGATAAAGCAAGCCTTAACCAGATGTATCATCTGCTGCAGGCAAATCCACAGGTAAATGCATCTACTATTGTACAAATGGTAAAGCTTGGAATAGAGATAACTCCTGGTAATGCAGCACAATTTGAAAATTATATGAGTGACAGACAGGCGATCACAGCTGCTATGGATGATTTCATCAATGAACTTCCGGAGATTATGTCAGATGGTGATCTATCCATGTACAGGCTTGCATCACAGGGAAGGCAGATAATAAATATCGTAACTGATGGATTAAAAGAAAATACTGATATGGCGCCTGGTAATGTTTTAGGAGAGGCTTCAAATGAAATTTCGGGTATGGCTGTAAATGCAACCGCAAATGAGATTGCAAATGGAAGCACAGAGGTGGCTTCAAATGAGATTTCAGGCGTGGCAGTAAACGAGCCAGCAGATGAAACCGCAGAAGCTGCTTCAAATGGGACAGTAAATGAAAATACAGGAGTGGTTTTAAATGAGGCTGCAGGCGGAGATGCAAATGAACCGATAAATGGAATGCGTGATATTGTACAGACGGAAGAAACCGCAGAAAATGTTTTGGTGCCGCAGAAGCCGACAGAAAATATAGCGGAAAATTCACTTGGAAGTGTGATGACTGATGAGCAGCTTAAGGAATTAAATGAGCAGTTAAAATCCCTTTTACCGGATAAAGCCGGAAATGAAATTTCATTATATTCAAAAGATGACAGCATTGTTGGTACATTAAATGATATAAAAGAGCTTCTGAAAAATACAGCGGCAGATAAACAGACGCTTCTTAAGCTTTTTTCGGGCAGCGGATTCAAAGCAATGATAAAAAACGCATTGACAAGACAGTGGATGATCACACCTGAACAATTAAAAGAAAGTGATAAACAGCTGACGGATAAAATAGGCCGTTTGTATGAAAAGGTCTCAGAGCAGCTTGATAAAATGCAGGAGATAATAAAAAGTTCAGGGGTTGTAAAAGAAAATGTCAGTGCACTTGCTGAGAATATAAGAGGAAATATTGAATTCATGAATCAGGTAAATAATGTATATACATATGTACAGATACCTATGAAGATGAATGGTCATAATGCAAGCGGACAATTATATGTATATACAAATAAAAAAAATATTACTGATCCGGATAAGGAATTATCTGCATTTTTGCATCTTGATATGGACAATCTAGGGGCAACGGATGTGTCGATAAAAATGCTAAAAAAAGAAGTAAGCACTAATTTTTATATGGATAATGATGAATCGTATATTCTTATAGAGCGATTTTTGCCAAAACTTGAAGAAAAACTTAGAAACAAAGGATACAGCTGTAAGCTTTCGGTGGTAAATGAAAAACATCATGTAAATTTTGTGGATGATTTTTTGAAAAAAGATCTGCCACCTGCCGGACAGTTACACAGATATTCATTTGATATGAGAGCGTGATGGAGTAAAATATGGCAGAAAAATCAGGATTTAAACCATTTCAATTCGATAAAATAAAGAATGATAAGGAAAAGACGGCAGTTGCAGTAGAATATGTGCCGGGAGATCAGGCACCAAAGATAATCGCAGCCGGAAAAGGTACGATCGCCGAAAGAATCATAGAGAAAGCAAAGGAAAATGATGTACCGCTTTACAAAGATGATAAACTTTCGGCAACACTTTCAAAGCTTAAAATAGGAGACATGATACCACCCGAACTTTATGAGGTAGTAGCTGAGATCCTGGTCTTTGTAAACGATGTGGACAGACTTAAGGCAAAAATAGATGGAAGAGGATAAGGAAAAAGTATTTGAACAAAAGAAAAATCGGGGATGAATATGAGAAGATCGCAGCCGCATATCTTGAAAATAATGGATATATAATTCTTGAAAAGAATTACAGATGCAGAAATGCTGAGATAGACATTATAGCAAAGAATGACAGTTATATCTGTTTTGTTGAGGTAAAATACAGAAAGACAGATAATTGTGGGGGTGCTGCAGAAGCGGTTGATCATAGAAAAAGGCATAAAATAACAATGGCAGCATTATATTATATGCAAAAAAATAATTATAGCGAATGGACACCGTGCAGATTTGATGTGCTTGCAATAGATGCTCAAAGCATACAGCTATATAAAAATGCATTTGAAGCGTGCATGCGGTAAAGGAATAAAAGATGGATATAAAAGATTTTAACAGAAAAAGTGAGGAGAATATAATAAATCTGAGGAACCATACACTGAATAATGGATGTGTGGTTCCGCTTTTACATTTTAAAAGACTTGATGAAATAGAATTTATTGAGCATTGTTTTACAACAAGAGGAGGTGGAACGAGCAGAGGGATTTTCGAGAGCATGAATTTAAGCTTCACAAGAGGTGATGCAAATGGATGTGTGCTTGAAAATTACAGAAGAATAGCCGAGGCAATGGGAACGGATATATTTGATTTTGTGACATCAGACCAGACGCATACAACAAATGTCATGCGTGTTGGAAAATCCCAACAAGGAACAGGTGTAGTAAAATCAAGAACATATACAGACGTGGATGGCCTTATAACAAATGAGCCGAATGTAGTACTGTCAACATTTTTTGCAGATTGTGTGCCTCTTTATTTTGTTGATCCTGTTAATAAGGCAATAGGATTAAGCCACTCCGGATGGAGGGGAACTGTAAACCGTATGGGATTAAAGACTGTTCTTATGATGGAAAAAGAATTTGGCACAAAGGCTGGGGATGTGATCGCAGCTATAGGACCATCCATATGTCAGGACTGCTATGAGATAGGTGAGGATGTAGCGGTAGAATTTATAAGGGCATTTGGACATGCGGATGATCCCATGGCCCAGTCAGTTCTCGTTGATAGAAACGACGGAAAATATCAGCTTGATCTATGGGCATGCAACAGGATCGTGCTAAAGGAAGCGGGGGTAAAACCTGAAAATATCATCACTACAAATATATGTACCTGCTGTAATCCGGGACTTCTTTTTTCACACAGGGCAAGTCATGGACTGAGAGGAAATCTCGGGGCATTTATGTATATTAAGTGACGAACCATAATAAATAGTTAAGAAAGTTATAAGAAATGCAATAGGTATTGTATGCTAGAATAAGCGTATCAAACGAATTAGTACACATGAAGGTGCTTTAATTATTTTAATGGAGGAGACAGGTTTGATACAGCTTACATTTCGGGAATCAAAGCCTATATATGAGCAGGTGAAGGATGGAATAAGAAAACTCGTTGTTTCAAATGCTCTCGGAGCAGATGAAAAACTTCCATCAGTAAGGGAGTTTGCTGCAAAGTATGCGATAAACCCTAATACAATTGCGAGGGCATACAAAGAATTAGAACAAGAGGGATATTTATATTCAAAGAGTGGACTGGGAACGTATGTTTCGGCTACAGACAAAGCCACACAGCTTAGAGCTGATGAACTCATACACGAATTTGATGATATAGTTATGGAATTAGTATATCTGGCGACACCACCAGATATACTTAAAAGTCGCATTGACAAAATAGGTGAAAGGGGAAATAAATGATACAGGTAAACAATCTGATAAAAACATTCGATGGATTTAAAGCCTTAGATGGAGTTAATATGAATGTCAAAAGGGGAAGTGTCTATGGTCTTGTAGGTCCGAACGGAGCAGGTAAATCGACACTCATAAGACATATTACAGGAGTTATGAGACCGGATGCAGGTGAGGTTTTTGTGGATGGAGAAAACGTTTATGAAAACTCATCTGTAAAAAGTAAAATGGCATATATACCGGATGATATGTTTTATTTTGTGCAGTCAGACACGATAGAGATGATGAAGTACTATAAGGGAATGTATCGCAATTTCGATGAAAAAATGTTTTACAGGCTTCAGGAATTTTTTCCTGCCATAGATGTAAAAAGAAATATCCGTAAATTATCAAAGGGAATGCAAAAGCAGGTTGCATTCTGGCTGTCATTATGCTGTAGGCCAAAGCTTATAGTGCTTGATGAGCCTGTTGATGGACTCGATCCTGTCATGAGAAGGCAGGTGTGGACATTTTTACTTGATGATGTTACAGAAAATGGCACAACAGTTATGGTTTCATCGCATAATCTGAGGGAACTAGAGGATGTGTGTGATCACGTTGGAATATTAAATCATGGAAAAATAATGATAGAAAGATCATTAAGTGATCTGCAGGGAAACATTTCAAAGATACAGATTGCATGTCCTTGTGGAATGCCAAAGCTCTCGCCGGAATTTGAGGTGCTTCATTTATCAAATATAGGAAGAGTATACACAATGATCGTAAAAGGAAAATCTGATGATGTGATCGCAGCACTGGCGCAGAGCGATGAAAAACCTCAGGTAGTTGATAAACTTCCACTTACCCTGGAGGAAATATTTATTTACGAGATGGGAGGGGAAGATTATGAAGTCAAAGACATCCTTTTTTAATAAAACAGTATTTGAAAAGAATATTAAACTATTCTGGCCGCTGTGGGCTTTATATATGATAATCTTACTGCTGATGGGACCACTTTCAATGTGGAGCAGATACAGAACAGCAGAAAACTATTATGGCAAAGACTGGCAGTTGCACATGTCCGGCTTTTTATCTCCTGCAATAGCAATGCGCCCTACTGTTATAATTATTTTTATAATGGCAGTATGTACAGGAATGGCACTGTTTAACTATCTGTATAGTCAGAAAGCCTGCAATATGATACATGCAATGCCGGTTACAAGGACGCAGCTATACTTTACAAACGTTATTACAGGTCTTGTTATCATGTGGTTTCCACAGATCGTCAGATTTGTCATATCACTTATGATATGTATATCAAACGGCATGACAGATATAAAACCGCTTGGTATATGGCTTTTGTCGTCAATGGCAATTTCATTCCTGGCGTATGGCATAGTTTGTTTTTCCGTTATGCTTACAGGCCAGCTTCGTGCACTTCCGATCATGTATATAGTGATCAATTTCTTGTATGTCATTATTGTCGGGGCATTTTCGGTTGTCACGTCATACATTTCATATGGAGTGGATGCGATAGAAATGTTTCTTGGCATAAGGATGTGGGAATTTTCCCCTTTCATGTGTGTGCTTAAAAATGTTTACTTCAGCGGAACGATGAAAGAGACGAAGAATGATTATTATTGTACAGGATATGATTTCTATGGAACGAAACTGATCATAATGTATGTGGCAGTAGCAGTTATACTTTATGCTGCAGCATTATTCCTTTACAAAAAAAGAAAGCTTGAGTCAGCCGGAAATTTAATATCTGTAGATGTGCTAAAACCGATCATTAAATGGGGAGGCGGCTGTATCATAGGTTATCTGCTTGCTGCTTTTATATCGGATCTGCTTCATACTGTAAAGGTAAATATAAATTTTTTCGGATATGTTATGATTTCACTTTTTATCGGAATAATAGTATTTCTTCTGGTGCAGATGCTTATTTTAAAGTCTTTTAAAGTTATAAAACGTAACGTGATAAAAGAAATCGGCTGTTTTACAGTCTTTATGGTAGTTTTGTTTGGCGGACTGTATTTAAATGCGGTCAGGCTTACAAATATAATACCGGATGAAAAAGATGTGGATCGTGTATATGTGTGTGTTGATTATAAAATGAAGCTTACAGGTGAAGATATAAAAAAGGTAATAGAGACGCAGAAAATACTTATAGCACAAAAAGATAAATATTTTAAGCACAGAGATGATAATATGGACGATATTACTATTTCTTACAGACTTAAAAATGGTGAAACGATAAGCAGGAATTACAGCCTTCCGTCAGAGCATATGAAAACAGAAGATATATGTAAGAAAATAATAGAGGAAGAGAAAGAACCGAAAAACCTTTTAAAATACATTTTTTCTTTCAATCCGGATGAGGGAAAAGTATTAAGTGGAACGGCAGAAGAATATGACGAAGACTATGATCCGACACAGGACATCCAATTTGGACCAAAGGCAGCACAGGCTATATATGAGGCTCTTAAAAAAGATGCACAGGAAGGAAACATCCAAAAATATATAATAAGTTATTTATATGATGATTCAGCAAAGCAAAGATATAATTATAATATTTCACTAGACCTTCTGGTACCGGCAGGAACAGAGATGAGTGATGGCTACGCATTTTATGAGGACAGATTTCCGTGGCCGGTAAACAAAATCATTTCAGGCATATCAGGCGGTTATATGCTGATGGATGACAGTTATAGTTATTCTTCATATCAGACAAGTGTAGGCTTTACATTTGGACCTGAGTGCAAAAATATAGTGCAGGCGCTTATTGATAATAAGATCATAGATTCAGAAGATGAATTAAAGATAATGGAAGATTAGTGGCAAAGTAGAAAAGTGGCAAATTTTTTGCCACTTTTATCATATAAATAAAATTGATTAATATTGTCAATGTGGTATAATATTTTAGTAAAGTCATGAAAAAGTTCATCACTTTAACAAATTAAATCAACATAAATAGGAGAATATATGAGCAAACCAGTAGTGGCAATAGTTGGACGTCCCAACGTTGGAAAATCGACACTTTTTAACGCTCTTGCGGGAGAACGTATATCAATAGTAAAGGACACACCGGGCGTTACAAGAGACAGGATATATGCAGATGTCTCATGGCTTGATTATAATTTTACACTTATAGACACGGGTGGAATAGAGCCTGATACAGGTGATGTCATACTTTCACAGATGAGGGAGCAGGCACAGATCGCCATAGACACGGCGGATGTTATCATATTTATAACAGATGTAAAACAGGGACTTGTTGATTCAGATTCAAAAGTGGCAGATATGCTGCGCAGATCCCATAAACCGGTTGTACTTGTTGTAAATAAAGTGGACAGCTTTGAAAAATACATGGCAGATGTATATGAGTTCTATAATCTTGGAATAGGAGAACCATATCCGATTTCAGCAGCTTCGCTTTTAGGATTAGGTGACATGCTTGATGAGGTAGTAAAATATTTCCCTGATTCATCAAAAGATGAAAAAGAGGATGAACGGCCTAAGGTAGCTATAATTGGAAAACCTAACGTAGGTAAGTCATCACTTATCAATAAACTTGCACAGGAAGATCGTGTTATAGTTTCAGATATAGCAGGAACGACAAGGGATGCGATAGATACAGATATTAAATACAATGGCAGGGAATATGTTTTTATCGATACTGCCGGACTCCGCAGAAAAAATAAAATAAAAGAAGATATAGAGCGTTACAGCATAATCCGTGCGGTTACAGCTGTGGAGAGGGCAGATGTTGTCATAATAGTTATTGATGCAACAGAAGGTGTTACAGAGCAGGATGCAAAAATAGCAGGAATTGCCCATGAGAGAGGAAAAGGAATCATCATCGCAGTCAATAAATGGGATGCCATCGAAAAGGACAATTCGACAGTCAAGAAGCATACAGAAAAGATAAGACAGATCTTAAGCTTCATGCCATATGCAGAGATATTATTTATATCAGCAAAGTCGGGACAGCGTCTGAATAAGATTTTTGAGATGATAGATATAGTTATAGAAAATAACTCAATGAGAGTAGCGACAGGTGTGTTAAACGAGATCGTTGCTGAGGCAGTGGCTATGCAGCAGCCGCCTACAGACAAAGGAAAACGTCTAAGAATTTACTATGTCACACAGGTGTCAGTAAAGCCTCCGACATTTGTTGTTTTCGTCAATGACAAAAATCTTATGCATTTTTCATACACAAGATATCTCGAGAACAGGATCAGGGATACTTTTGGATTCAGGGGTACAGCCCTGAAGTTTATTACCAGAGAGCGAAAGGAAGACGAATGATGATACTTGCCCGTATTTTGGCACTTGTCTGTGGATATTTTTTTGGAACATTCCAGACAGGATATATATATGGTAAATGCCATGGAATAGATATAAGGGAACATGGAAGCGGCAATTCTGGAACAACTAACACATTAAGGACACTGGGCTGGAAAGATGGTGCAGTGACTTTTTTGGGAGATTTGTTTAAAGCAATCATTGTCGTTGTGATATTTCATTTCATATATATAAATACATATCCTGAATGTGTAAAATGCATAGAACTTTACGCTGGATTTGGAGCAGTACTCGGACATAATTTCCCTTGGTTTTTAAAATTTAAAGGCGGCAAGGGAATCGCATGTACAGCGGGTGTGATACTGGCTGTATGCCCTATTGCTGCACCGGTATGTCTTATACTTTTTGTCGGGGCTGTTGTCATAACAAGGTATGTCTCACTTGGATCGATTCTTGTTGTACTGGCATATCTTGTCCAGGCTGTTATATTTAATCATATGGGATGGCTTGGAATTACAGGAGCATATGCCGTAGAGTTTGATGTACTTGTGGCATGTTTTACAGCCATGGCTGTATGGAGACATAAAGCAAATATCAAAAGACTATTAAACGGAACAGAAAATAAATTTGGACAGAAAGCGGAATAGAAAATGGATAAAGTTGGAATAATAGGAGCAGGAAGCTGGGGAACTGCGCTTTCGCTTGTACTTGCAAATAATGGACATTCGGTTGAAATATGGTCCATAGTAAAAGAAGAAATCGATATGTTAAAAGAAAAACACGAGCATGTCGATAAGCTTCCGGGAGTTAAGCTCCCGGACAGGGTTACTTTTACAACAGATCTTGGATCTGTAATAAAAAATAACGATATACTTGTACTGGCAGTACCTTCGGTTTATACACGGAGCACGGCAAAGAGCATGGCACCATATGTAAAGGATAAACAGATCATAGTATGCGTCGCAAAGGGAATCGAGGACGAAACTTTTATGACGATCTCGGATGTCGTGGAAAGTGAAATACCGAAAGCAGATGTAGCGGTTATGTGCGGACCATCACATGCAGAAGAGGTAGGACAGATGCTCCCTACTACAGTTGTAGCAGGCGCCAGAACAAGACAGACAGCAGAAACGGTACAGAATCTTTTTATGAATGATGTATTCCGTGTATACACGAGTCCTGATGTGCTTGGAATGGAGCTTGGAGGTTCGCTGAAAAACGTAATAGCACTAGCCGCAGGAATGGCTGATGGACTTGGATATGGAGATAATACAAAAGCAGCTCTTATCACAAGAGGTATAGCTGAGATCTCACGGCTTGCAATCAAAATGGGGGCAAAGCCGCAGACGATTGCAGGACTTACAGGAATAGGTGATCTTATCGTCACATGCGAGAGCAGACACAGCCGTAACCGCAAAGCAGGAATGCTTATGGGACAGGGATATACTATGGATGAAGCAACAAAAGAAGTAAAAATGGTAGTCGAGGGAATATATTCGGCAAAGGCAGCACTTGCTCTTGGGAAGAAATATAACGTAAGAATGCCAATTATAGAAGGAGTAAATAAAGTCCTGTTCGAAGACAAACCGGCAAAGGATGCTGTTCTGGAACTTATGAAAAGAGAAAAAAGAGCAGAACACAGTGAACTTGAATGGGGAAATTAAAACGGAGAAAATCATAATATGGATATAAAAATAAAAAAGCTGACAGACACAGCAGTATTACCTGCAAGAGGAAGTGAATATGCGGCAGGCTATGACCTGTATGCTGATTGTAAGGAGAGTATCACTATAGAACCTCATGAAACTGCAAAAATCGGAACAGGGCTTTCGATGGAAATACCGGATGGATATTTCGGTGCAGTATTTGCAAGAAGCGGTCTTGCTTCAAAGCAGGGACTAAGACCTGCAAATTGTGTTGGAGTGTGTGACAGCGATTACAGAGGAGAATACATTGTGGCATTGCACAATGATTCACAGATAAAACAGATCATTAATCCTGGAGACAGAATTGCACAGCTTGTCGTAATGCCATATCTGGCAGTTACTTTTACCGAGTGTGATGAACTTTCGGAAACAAAAAGGGCGGCAGGAGGTTTTGGTTCAACCGGGAGAAATTAATAAATAACATCATAAGGAGGGTTTTTACTATGGAAAATCGAATTGTAAAATTTAAATCTAAAGAGAGTGGCACATTAAACTTACATGCAATTCCGGGACATTTTGCCACGACACATTCACATATCAATTACTATGTAGATGTCACAAGTATAAAGACGAGGGCTTCAGAAGCGAAGGAAGCCGCAAAAATATTGCAGACGAAGATGCCAAGAGGGGCTTACATTGATACGATCGTCTGTATGGACGGAACCCAGATGATAGGAGCTTTTTTAAGTGAAGAAATAGAAAAAGCAGGCATTATGTCAATAAATACACATGAGACTACATATGTTGTCGCACCGGAGATAAACAATGAAGGTCAGATGATATTCAGGGATAATAACAAAGGCGCAATAGCGGGAAAACATGTTGTGCTTCTTCTTGCGACTACGACGACAGGAGAGACAATAAAAAGAGCGCTTGAGTGTATAAGTTACTATGGCGGAGAAGTGGTCTGTGTGGCTTCGGTATTTTCTACGATTGATAATGTGGATGGGGTAAAGGTTGAAAAGCTTTTCGACAAGGATGATGTCATAAATTACGAAGCATATCCTGTCACTGATTGTCCATTCTGCAAAAAAGGACATAAAATAGAAGCAATGGTGAATGGTTTTGGATATTCAAAGCTCTAAAGGCAGTCAATTTTGCACTATTGGCAGGAAAAATATTAGAACATTTAACAAGGTTCGTCATTTTGACAACAACCCATATGATAATTTGTCGGATTGACGATAGCCAATTGAGGGATGATTTTGTATTATAAAGATACAAACAAACAAGGTGATTGTGAAGTCAATCACATATGATACGCAGGAGGTATTTTAAGAAATGGCAAGTTTATCATTAAAGAATATTTGCAAAGTATATTCAAACGGATTTGAAGCAGTTAAAGATTTCAACCTTGAGGTTGAAGATAAGGAGTTCATCATCTTCGTAGGACCATCTGGATGTGGTAAATCTACAACACTCCGTATGATCGCTGGTCTTGAGGAGATTTCTTCAGGAGAACTCATCATCGATGGAAAACTTATGAATGATGTAGAGCCAAAGGATCGTGATATCGCAATGGTATTCCAGAACTACGCTCTTTACCCACATATGACAGTATTTGATAACATGGCATTCGGACTTAAACTTAGAAAAGTTCCAAAGGATGAGATCAAAGCTAAAGTTGAGGAAGCAGCAAGAATCCTTGACCTTGAGAAATTATTAGACCGTAAACCAAAAGCTTTATCAGGTGGACAGAGACAGCGTGTTGCCATGGGTCGTGCAATCGTTCGTAATCCTAAGGTATTCCTTATGGATGAGCCTTTATCAAACCTTGATGCAAAACTTCGTGTACAGATGAGATCTGAGATTTCTTCATTACATAACAGATTAGGTGCTACGATCATCTACGTTACACATGATCAGACAGAGGCTATGACACTTGGAACAAGAATCGTTGTTCTTAAAGATGGTGTGATCATGCAGGTTGACAGCCCACAGAAATTATACAACCAGCCAAACAACTTATTCGTTGCAGGATTCATCGGATCACCACAGATGAACTTTGTAGATGCTCAGTGTGTTGTTGAGGGTGCTAAGGCTTCTCTTAAATTCGATAAATATCAGGTTGAGCTTCCAGCAGAGAAAGCTAAGAAATTGATTGATGGCGGATATGCAGGAAAGACAGTTGTATTCGGTATCAGACCAGAGGATCTCTATGATTCAGATGAGCATCTTGAGAAATTTGCTGCATCTACAATCGAGGCAGATATTACAGGATACGAGTTACTTGGTGCAGAAGTATTATTATACTACTCACTTGCAGGAGCAAATATGACAGCAAGAGTAGATTCTGATACAGAAGCACGTTTCGGAGATCACATTAAACTTGCATTAGATCCAAGCAAGATTCATGTATTCGACAAAGAAACAGAATTGACAATTACAAACTAGTCATATAAAATTAAATAGTTGTAAATTAACTAGCCGGGTGTAGTTTTTACACCCGGTTTTAAATTTGAAAGTAACTATCCGGTTACAGTCAAATGCAGATTCACGGATATATATAGGGTGGATATATGGTTACAAATCAGAAAATTAAGAAAACATTGGATGAAATAAAGCAGATCACACAAAAAGAAGTATTACTTTATTCATCAAAAGCAAAATATGTAAGTGGGACAGATGAGGCAAAAGAAGATTATGCTATACTGGCAGAGAGGCTTATAGTCTCTGAAGAAGAATACATAATAGAAGAAAGCTGTGCAGCATTTGCAGTAGAAATAGATGGGGAACTTGAATACGTCATCATTATGCCAGATATACGGGATACTGTTGTTGGAAAGCTGGCAGCGTGTCAGATAAAAAATCTTGTCGTGGCAGAATCTGACCGATATGACAGAAATAATTTTATGCAGAATATAATTCTTGGCAATATGCTTAATGTCGATATCATTAATCGTGCCAAGAAATTACACATAGATAACAGACCAAGAGCAGTATATGTAATAGATACAGGAAAAAATAGCAATGAAATAGTACTTGAACTTGTCAAAAATCTCTCTAATTTAAAAGGGGGAGATTTTGTTGTGTCAGTTGATGAACATAGTGTTGTACTTGTAAAAGACGTAGGTGAGACTGACAGGCTTAAACTTGAAAGCAGACTAAGAGAGACGGCTGACAGTCTGGTCGATAATATCCTTACAGAGGCAATGATAAAGGTCAGAGTCGGATACAGTAACTTAAATGATGCTCTTATAAAAATTGCGGATTCGTTCCAGGAAGCAAAACTTGCCCTTGAAGTAGGCAGGGTATTTTATGCGGAAAAGGAAGTTATATCATACGAGAAGCTCGGAATTGGAAGACTTATATATCAGCTGCCGATGAGCCTTTGTGAAATGTTTATCAGGGAAGTTTTCGGGGAAAATGTACCAGAGATCCTTGATGATGAGGAGGCTATGTCTACAATAGCAAAATTCTTTGAAAATAATCTTAATATTTCAGAGACGGCAAGGCAGCTTTATGTGCACAGAAATACATTGGTATATAGACTTGAGCGTATTGAAAAGGCGATAGGACTTGACATACGGACATTTGACGATGCAATGACGTTTAAGATCGCAACAATGGTACTTGCACATATTCGTGATAATAGAAGATAGAAGAGGAGACAGGTATGGCAGATAAACAAACATACGACGAGAGCAGTATAGCAATCCTTGAGGGACTCGAAGCGGTAAGAAAAAGACCCGGAATGTATATCGGAAGCGTTACAACAAAAGGTCTTAATCACCTTATATATGAAATAGTAGACAACTCTGTAGACGAACATCTTGCAGGAGCATGTGATACGATATGGGTTACACTTGAAAAAGATGGATCATGTACAGTTGAAGATAACGGACGTGGAATTCCAGTGGGGATGCATGCAAAAGGTGTATCGGCTGCACGAGTAGTATTTTCAACCCTCCATGCAGGAGGAAAATTTGATAATTCTGTATACAAGACAAGCGGTGGACTTCATGGGGTTGGTTCTTCGGTAGTAAATGCACTATCAACATATATGGATGTCCAGATAAGCAGAGATGGTTATATACATCACGACCGCTATGAAAAAGGAGTTCCGACTGTAGAGCTTGAAAACGGACTTCTTCCTACTATAGGAAAGACAAAAAAGACAGGAACAAAAATTAATTTCCTGCCGGATCCGGAAATTTTTGAAAAGACGAGATTTAAGGAGGAGGACGTAAAAAACCGTCTGAAGGAAACAGCATACTTAAATCCAAATCTTACTATCATTTTCGAGGATAAAAGAGCTGCAGAAACAGAACACATAGAATATCATGAGCCGGAAGGGATAATAGGATTTGTAAAGGATCTGAATAAAAATATAGAAAAACTCCATGATGTAATATATTTCAGCGGCGAGAGCGAAGGGATAAAGGTTGAGGCTGCTTTTCAGTATACGAGTGAATTCCATGAAAATATTTTAGGATTCTGCAATAATATATACAATTCTGAGGGTGGAGCACATATTACCGGATTTAAGACAGCATTTACAGGAATAATCAATTCTTATGCCAGGGAGCTTGGAATATTAAAGGAAAAGGATGCTAATTTTAATGGAGCAGATGTGCGAAACGGAATGACGGCCGTTATATCGGTAAAACATCCCGATCCACGATTTGAGGGGCAGACAAAGACTAAGCTTGACAATCAGGATGCAAACCGTGCCACTGCAAAGGTCACAAATGACGAGGTACCTTTGTTTTTTGATAAAAATCTGGAAATATTAAAAACGGTTATAAGCTGTGCAGAAAAAGCAGCAAAAATCAGAAAAGCGGAGGAAAAAGCAAAAACAAATCTGCTTACAAAACAAAAGTTTTCATTTGATTCAAATGGAAAACTTGCAAACTGTGAGAGCCGTGATGCATCTAAATGCGAAATATTTATAGTCGAGGGAGATTCTGCCGGAGGCTCAGCCAAAATGGCAAGAAACCGTATGTATCAGGCCATAATGCCTATAAGAGGAAAAATCTTAAATGTTGAAAAGGCAAGTATAGACAAAGTGCTTGCGAATGCAGAGATAAAAACAATGATAAATGCGTTCGGCTGCGGTTTTTCGGAAGGATACGGCAATGACTTCGATATAGAAAAACTTCGTTATGATAAGATAATAATCATGGCCGATGCCGATGTTGATGGAGCACATATTTCAACACTTCTTCTTACTCTTTTCTTCAGATTTATGCCGCAGCTTATTTTGGAGGGACATGTGTATGTTGCAATGCCTCCTCTTTATAAGGTGATTCCGCAGAGAGGAGCGGAAGAATATCTTTATGATGATACAGCACTCGAAAAATACAGAAAAACACATAGCGGAGGCAGATTCACACTCCAAAGATATAAAGGTCTTGGAGAGATGGATGCGGAACAGCTTTGGGAAACAACACTAAATCCAGAGACAAGAATGTTAAAGAGGGTTGAGATAGAAGATGGCCGAGCTGCCAATGATGTGACATCACTTCTTATGGGAAGCGATGTTCCACCGAGAAAGGAATTTATATACACACATGCCAATGATGCGCAGCTTGATGTTTAGTATAGCGTTTTTAAATTAACTAAACCATATTACTTGCCTATTTTCCCGATAGCACATGCCAAAAATCCTCAGCGTAGCCCGCTACGCCTACGTTTTTTGACATGCACTTTCTGAAAAATATTCTGCGTAAATGGTTCAGTTATTTAGAAAACGCTATACTAGTGTAATGACCTGTCCATATTTAGCTAAATAACTTGCCTGAATTTTCATCTGCTGCGTTGTCATCAATTGCCGTAGCCCGCTACGGCTCATTCTTCCGCCTTGCAGAATGAAAAATTCATTCTGCGTTATTGGGCTAAATAGCAACATGCCATTACACTAGTACAGTTAAATAATGGAGAAAAATAATGGATAATAATATAATTCAGACTGAATATTCAGATTTGATGAAAAAATCATATATTGATTATGCTATGAGTGTTATAATCGCACGTGCGCTTCCGGATGTAAGAGACGGATTAAAGCCGGTTCAAAGAAGAACACTCTATGATATGCATGAGCTGGGAATAAAATACGATAAGCCATATAGAAAGAGTGCACGTATCGTCGGAGATACGATGGGTAAATATCATCCGCATGGTGATTCATCGATCTATGATGCCATGGTAGTGATGGCACAGGAATTTAAAAAAGGGCTTCCACTTGTAGACGGACACGGAAATTTCGGTTCTATTGAAGGTGATGGTGCGGCTGCGATGCGTTACACGGAGGCACGTCTTGCGAAGGTCACACAGGAGGCATACCTTTCAGATCTCGATAAGAATGTTGTTGATTTTATACCTAATTATGATGAAACTGAAAAAGAACCTGAGGTTTTGCCGGTAAAGGTGCCTAATCTGCTAATAAACGGGGCGGAGGGTATTGCTGTAGGAATGGCGACAAGCATACCACCACATAACCTTGGTGAAGTTTTGGATGGTGTCATAGCATATATGAAAAATCCTGATATAACTACAGGTGAGATGATGCAGTATATACCTGGACCGGATTTCCCGACAGGAGGAATAGTTGCAAATAAAGATGACCTTCCTGCGATATATGAAAGCGGTCAGGGAAAAATTAAAATCCGTGGAAAAGTGGAGGTCGAAAAAGGAAAAGGGGGAAAAGACCGCCTTGTCATAACAGAGATACCATACACTATGATCGGTGCAAATATCGGAAAATTTTTGAATGATGTGTATGGACTTGTAGAATCGAAGACAACAAACGATATAGTAGATATAACTAACCAGTCTTCAAAAGAGGGAATAAGGATCGTACTTGAATTAAAAAAAGGTGCAGATGTTGAGGCGCTTAAAAATCTTTTATATAAAAAGACGAAGCTTGAAGATACATTCGGTGTAAATATGCTTGCGGTAGCAGACGGAAGACCGGAGACAATGGGGATTATCCCCATAATAAAGCACCATGTAAATTTCCAGTATGAGATCACAAGGAGAAAGTATGAAACACTTCTTGCAAAGGAAAAGGAAAAAGAAGAGGTGCAGGAAGGTCTTATAAAGGCATGCAATGTCATAGACCTTATTATAGAGATCTTAAGAGGAAGCCATGATCTTAAGATGGCGAAGGCATGTCTTATTAACGGAGAGACAGAAGGAATCAGATTTAAGTCAAAAGCATCAGAGGGAATGGCTAAGCAGCTGTGTTTCACAGAGCGTCAGGCATCTGCAATACTTGAGATGAGACTGTACAAGCTTATAGGACTTGAGATCGAGGCTCTCATAAAAGAACATGAGGAGACTATTGCAAGGATAGCGGAATATACAGATATTCTTGCAAACAGGTCATCAATGGCAAAAGTTATAATAAAACAGATAAAGTCTTTCAGAAAGGAATATTTGCATGAAAGAAGAACTGTTATAGATAACTTAAAAGAAGCAGTCATTGTAAAAAAAGCAATAGAAGAAACAGACGTTGTATTTCTTATGGATAGATTCGGATACGCCAAAACTGTTGATAAATCTGTATATGAGAGGAATAAGGAGACAGCTGATTCGGAAAATAAATATATTTTCAAAGTAAAAAACACAGGTAAAATCTGTATTTTTACAAGCACAGGGGATCTGCATATCATAAAAGTACTTGATCTTCCATACGGAAAATTCAGGGACAAGGGAACTCCTATAGATAATGTAAGCAATTATGACAGCAGCAAGGAAAACTTTGTCTGCATATGTCCACTTGAGGCTATCATGGATAAGAAAGTGCTCTTTGCAACAAAGACAGCTATGATAAAGCTTGTTTCAGGAAGTGAATTTGATGTGAGCAGGAAAACATCGCTTGCAACAAAATTGTCTGATGATGATGAAATAGTTTATATAGGTGTTGTGGATGAAACACAGACAATGGTAATGCGCACTGTAAAAGAAGTATTTCTTAGAATATCATGTGACACAATTCCTGAAAAGAAAAAGGCTGCTGTGGGAGTAAGAGGCATGCGCCTTGAAAGAAATGATGAACTGAAAAATGTATATATTTTATCAGACGATGACAGTGTTGAGGTTGAGGTTAAAGGAAAACAGATTGCATTAAACAGGCTTCACATTGCAAATAGAGATACAAAAGGCGTAAAAAAATAGGTGTGGAAGTATCCACACCTATTTTGAATATTCAAATTTATAAAAATGGATGAAAGGAAATATATGAAAGCAATTTTATTTGATCTTGATGGAACACTTATTGATTCTTCGGAAGGGATTACAAAGTCAGCACAGTATGCTCTGGCACATTTCGGTATAGATGAGCCGGATTTAACGAAAATATATTTTTTTATAGGACCACCACTTATAGACACATTTATGAACCATTATGGATTTTCAAGGGAACAGGCTGTGGAGGCAGTGGCGGTATACAGGGAAAGATATCATAAAGTGGGAATATTTGAGTGCTCACTTTACCCGGGCGTAAAAGAGTGTATAGAAGAACTTAAAAGACAGGGATATATGATAGGGATGGCATCATCAAAGCCGGAAGAATCATGCAGGCGTATACTTGAACATTTTGGCATACTCGGGCTATTTGATGATGTAGTTGGGGCAACTATGGATGGACGCATTGATACAAAAGAGGAAGTACTTAATGAAGTAATGCGCAGATGGAGTGAAATCCCAAAAGAAGAAATGTGTCTGATCGGAGACACGATGTTTGATATAGATGGAGCTAATATGGTCGGAGTGCCAAGCATAGCGGTAAGCTTTGGTTTTGGAAATGTGGATGAGATGCTAAAAGCCGGTGCAAAGACGGTGATCGGTGATCTTAGGGAGCTTCCGGCCAAAATAAAAGAAATTTTTCAGAGGTAAAAGGATTTAATGGAGAACAGATTAAGATTAAGAACGGTTATATGGGAGATAATTTTTCCGTTGGTGCTTTATTATATAGCATTTTTAAGCACTATGTATTTTATATTTGCATTCATAGGCAGGTCTTCTGCAACATATATGGTGGCACAGATAATCTCAGCTGCAGTTACAATTCCTCTTATGTATTTTGCAAGTTATAAACCAACGCAGGAGGCATTTTCTGGAAAACCGCACATATCAAAAGAGCTTGGTATAAATATTATATATATCGTGGTTATAACGCTTATTATATCACTTGCGCTAAATAATATAATCTCAATGACACCTCTTGTTCGGATGTCGGGTGGATATGCGCAGGCAAATGAAAATTTTTATGGAAGTACGCTGATGCTTGAGCTTATAGGTTCGGCGATTCTTTCTCCGATAATGGAAGAACTGGTATTCAGAGGCATTGTGTTTGGAAATCTTAGGAAGATCACGGGTACAGGTACTGCAATTTTTTTATCGGCGTTTTTGTTTGGAATTGTACATTTTAACATAGTACAGTTCATATATGCATTTCTGCTTGGGATAGTACTTGCATTATTCATGTATAAATCAGGTCATATGTATGCTGCGATGGTAGGTCATATCGCAGCAAATGCATTTGCAGTATTACGGACGGAATGTAATATTTTAACTTGGACGATGGATGGCAGTGCAGTGGCATGGACATTATCGATCATATTGCTTGTAGCAGGAAGTATAATTCTAGGATATTACGTAAAAAGAAAAATCATAGGATAAGAGCATACACAATTTAGACACAATTTAAACACAATTTAAAAATAACTGCTTATAAAACACTTCTAAGTGAAAAAAGTTTAGGACAATACACCACTATAATTGTGCTGAAATATATTATTTATGCAGAAAAAATAAACAATTGTCAGAAAATAAACTTTATAAAATTAAGTTATCAAATAATCAGACAATAGCCAAAAATTTCCTATTTACTTTAGTGCGACATAGTTGTAAAATCATAATCAAGAAATGATTCACTTCTAAAAAGATATTCGTAAACTTAAAATGCTGTACAAAACAGCAGATTTACACTAGGAAAGGATGAACCTATGAGCACACAGTGGAATGAGAGCACAGCCACAGCAAAGGGATTGTATGATCCCCAGTTTGAACACGACAACTGTGGAATCGGTGCAGTAGTAAATATCAAGGGAATTAAGACACATGAGACAGTCGAGAATGCTTTAAAGATCGTTGAAAACTTAAAACACAGAGCCGGAAAAGATGCCGACGGAAAGACCGGAGACGGTGTTGGTATCCTGCTTCAGATATCTCATAAGTTTTTTAAGAAGGTTACAAAGCCATTAGGAATAGAATTAGGAGATGAGAGAGACTACGGTGTAGGAATGTTTTTCTTCCCTAATGATGAATTCAAGACTATACAGGCAAAGAAAATGCTTGAAGTAATCGTAGAAAAGGAAGGACTTGAGTTCCTCGGATGGAGAGAGGTGCCTACAGAGCCGGATAAGCTTTCGCAGAAGGCAAGAGATTGTATGCCTTGCATCATGCAGTGTTTCGTAAAGAGACCTGAGGGTGTAGAAAGAGGTCTTGAGTTCGACAGAAAACTCTATGTAGCAAGACGTGTATTTGAACAGTCAAACGACAATACATATGTAGTTTCATTCTCAAGCAGAACGATCGTATACAAAGGAATGTTCCTTGTTGAGCAGCTCAGACAGTTCTTTATGGATCTGCAGGATCCTGATTACGAGTCAGCTATCGCAACAGTACATTCAAGATTCTCAACAAACACAAATCCAAGCTGGGAGAGATCACATCCAAATAGATTTATCGTACATAACGGAGAGATAAACACTATCCGTGGTAATTCTGATAAGATGTCAGCCCGTGAGGAAAATATGGAGTCACCGAAACTTAAAAAGGAGTTCCAGAAGGTACTTCCTGTTATCAATGCAGAGGGTTCTGACTCGGCAATGCTTGATAACGCATTAGAGTTTCTTGTGATGAGTGGTATGGAGCTTCCTCTTGCTGTTATGATCATGATTCCGGAGCCATGGGCAAACAACTCTATCATGACACAGAAGAAAAAAGACTTCTATCAGTATTATGCGACAATGATGGAGCCATGGGATGGACCGGCATCTATCATTTTCTCAGATGGAGATATGATGGGCGCAGTACTTGATCGTAACGGACTCCGTCCATCACGTTACTATGTGACAGATGATGATTATCTTATCCTTTCATCAGAGGTCGGTGTACTTGAGATAGATCCTACAAAGATCGTGAAAAAAGATCGCCTCCGTCCTGGAAAAATGCTTCTTGTTGATACAGTAGCAGGAAGGATCATTGATGATGACGAACTTAAAGAAAGATATGCAGACAAGCAGCCATATGGTGAATGGATCGACAGATATATGATCAATCTCAAAGACTTAAAGATCCCGAACCAGAGAGTACCGGAGTACACAAAGGAAGAACGCCAGAGAATGCAGAGAGCCTTCGGATACACATATGAATCACTTAAGGATTCAATCCTTCCTATGGCAAAAAATGGTGTTGAAGGAACAGCTGCCATGGGTACAGATACACCACTTGCTGCGTTATCAGGAAACAGAGAGCCTTTGTTTAACTACTTTAAACAGCGTTTTGCACAGGTTACAAATCCGCCTATTGATTCGATCCGTGAGGAAGTTGTAACATCGACAACACTTTACATCGGTGATGCAGGCAACGTACTTGAGGAAAAACCTGAAAACTGCCGCGTTCTTAAGGTAAACAACCCGATCCTTACAAACACTGACCTTATGAAGATCAAAAACATCAAGGCTGATGGGTTTAAGGTAGAAGTCATTCCTATTATATATTATAAGAATACAAGTCTTGAGAAAGCAGTAGACAGACTTTATATAGAAGCTGACCGTGCATACAGGGACGGAGCTAATGTGATCATCCTCTCAGACAGAGGTGTGGATGAGAACCATGTTGCAATCCCTTCACTGCTTGCAGTTTCTGCATTGCAGCAGTATCTTGTAAAGACAAAGAAGAGAACATCACTTTCTCTTATTCTTGAGTCAGGTGAGCCAAGAGAGGTACATCATTTTGCAACACTCCTTGGATTCGGTGCAAGTGCAATAAATCCATATCTGGCACAGGATACTGTAAAACAGCTTGTTGATGAGCATATGCTCGACAAAGATTATTATGCAGCTATCGATGATTATAACCATGCTATCATCACAGGCATCGTAAAGATCGCAGCCAAAATGGGTATTTCAACGATCCAGTCATACCAGGGTTCAAAAATCTTTGAGGCCATAGGTATCGACAAGAGCGTTATTGACAAATACTTCACAAATACAGTAAGCCGTATCGGTGGAATCACACTGCATGATATTGAGAATGATGTAAATACACTGCATTCAGCAGCATATGATCCACTTGGACTTGAGACAGACGTGACACTTGACAGCAAGGGACGCCACAAAATGAGAAGCGGAGCAGACGATCATCTTTACAATCCTGCTACGATCCATCTTCTCCAGCAGTCTACACAGCGCGGTGACTATGAAATGTTTAAACAGTATACAGCGCTTGTTGATGAGGAAGAAAAAAATACAAACCTTCGTGGACTTATTGATTTTAATTATCCAAAGAAAGGTGTTAAGCTTGAGGATGTTGAGAGTGTTGATTCTATCGTGACACGCTTTAAGACAGGAGCCATGTCATACGGATCGATTTCAAAGGAAGCACATGAGACACTTGCTATTGCTATGAATCATCTTCATGGTAAATCAAACACAGGAGAAGGCGGAGAGGACAAGGATCGTCTTACCATAGGAAAAGACGGAAAGAACCGCTGCTCAGCGATCAAGCAGGTTGCATCAGGACGTTTCGGTGTCACAAGCAGATATCTGACAAGTGCTCAGGAAATACAGATCAAGATGGCACAGGGTGCAAAGCCTGGTGAAGGTGGACATCTGCCGGGCAAGAAAGTATATCCTTGGATTGCAAAGACAAGACTTTCAACACCGGGAGTGGCACTTATATCACCACCACCACACCATGATATTTATTCTATCGAGGATCTTGAGCAGCTTATATTCGATCTTAAAAATGCCAACAGAGATGCAAGGATTTCTGTAAAACTTGTATCAGAGGCAGGTGTCGGAACGGTCGCAGCAGGTGTTGCAAAAGCAGGAGCACAGGTAGTACTTATCTCGGGATATGACGGCGGAACAGGAGCTGCACCAAGCAGTTCTATACATAATGCCGGACTTCCATGGGAGCTTGGACTTGCAGAGACGCATCAGACACTCCTGATGAATGGTCTTAGAAATAAAGTAAGGATAGAGACAGACGGAAAGCTTATGAGCGGACGTGATGTTGCGATCGCAGCATGTCTTGGAGCAGAAGAATTCGGTTTTGCCACAGCTCCGCTTGTTACAATGGGATGTGTAATGATGCGTGTATGTAACCTTGATACATGTCCTGCCGGAATTGCAACACAGAATCCTGAACTGCGTAAGCGTTTTGCAGGAAAGCCTGAATATGTAGAGAATTTTATGCGCTATATCGCACAGGAACTTCGTGAGTACATGGCAAAGCTTGGAGTAAAGACCGTAGATGAACTCGTAGGTCGTGGAGATCTCTTGAAGAAGCGTGAAAACTTAAGCGAGAAACAGTCAAAGATCAACCTTGACTGCATCTTAAATAATCCATTTGACGGAAGAAAGCAGAAAGTTATCTTTGATCCAAAGCAGGTATATGATTTTGAACTTTCAAAGACAAAGGATATGACAGAAATCCTTACACAGCTTAAGAGTGCGCTTGAGAATAAACAGAAACGTGCTATCGAGATCGAGGTAACAAACATAAACAGATCACTCGGAACAATATTTGGTTCAGAAATAACAAAGAAATATGACGATACTCTTGATGATGACACATACGTTATCAAGTGTAATGGTGCAGGAGGACAGAGCTTCGGAGCATTTATCCCTAAGGGACTTACACTTGAACTTGTCGGAGATTCCAACGACTACTTCGGAAAAGGTCTTTCAGGTGGAAAACTTATCGTTTACCCACCAACAGGAGTTAAATTCGAAAAAGATGAAAACATCATCATCGGAAACGTAGCACTTTACGGAGCAACAAGCGGCAAGGCATTCATAAATGGTGTTGCAGGAGAACGTTTCTGCGTAAGAAATTCAGGCGCAACAGCCGTAGTAGAGGGTGTCGGTGATCACGGATGCGAGTATATGACTGGCGGACGTGTTGTAATCCTCGGAAAAACCGGAAAAAACTTCGCAGCTGGTATGAGCGGTGGAATAGCATATGTTCTTGATGAAGAAAATGATCTCTACATGAGAACAAACAAATCAATGGTATTTACCGAAGAAGTATCAAACAAGTACGATGTATTAGAATTAAAAGAAATGATAAAAGAGCACGTGACACTTACAAACTCTGAAAAGGGTAAAGAGATACTTGATCATTTCAGCGAATATCTTCCAAAATTTAAGAAAGTTATCCCATACGATTACAATCGTATGCAGATGGCAATCGTACAGATGGAAGAAAAAGGTCTTAATGCAGAGCAGGCACAGATAGAGGCATTTTATGCCAGCACGAGAGCATAGGAGGGCAGATAGCAATGGGAAAACCAACAGGATTTATGGAATATGAAAGATGTGAAGCCGGCTCCATAGAGCCAAAGGAGCGTATTAAAAATTTTAATGAGTTCCATATATTTCTTTCAAAGGAAAATCAGCAGAAGCAGGCTGCCCGCTGCATGGACTGTGGTGTGCCGTTCTGCCAGGCAGGAGCAACGATAGCAGGCATGACATCAGGATGTCCTCTTCACAACCTCGTACCGGAGTGGAATGATCTTGTATACACAGGAAACTGGGAGCAGGCGTACAACCGCCTGCACAAGACGAATAACTTCCCGGAGTTTACATCAAGAGTATGTCCTGCACTCTGCGAGAAAGCATGTACATGTGGACACTGGGGAGAACCCGTGTCTGTAAGAGATAATGAGCATGGTGTCATAGAGACAGCTTATAAAAACGGTTACGCAGGACCAAAGCCTCCAAAGGTAAGAACCGGCAAAAAGGTTGCAATCATAGGTTCAGGTCCTTCAGGACTTGCGGCAGCAGACCAGCTGAACCAAAGGGGTCATGAGGTTACTGTATATGAGAGAGAGGATCGTATTGGCGGACTCCTCATGTATGGCATCCCGAATATGAAACTGGAAAAAAATATAATTGACCGCAAGATCAATATAATGAAAGAAGAAGGCATTAAGTTTATTACAAACTGTAATGTCGGGAAAGATATAAAGCCGGCAGAGCTTTACAAAGAGTATGACAGGGTGATCCTTTGCTGCGGAGCTAAAAATCCAAGAGATATTAAGGCTGACGGAAGAGATGCAAAGGGAATATATTTCGCAGTGGACTATCTTACACAGAACACAAAGAGCCTTTTAAACTCTGGTCTTAAGGATGGTAAATTTGTTTCTGCAAAAGGAAAAAACGTTGTTATCATCGGTGGTGGAGATACAGGAAATGATTGTGTGGGAACAGCAATCCGTCAGGGTGCAAAATCAGTCACACAGCTTGAGATGATGCCTTGTCCACCGGCAGAGCGTGCTGCAAATAACCCATGGCCTGAGTGGCCAAAGGTCTTAAAGACTGATTACGGTCAGGAAGAGGCTATCGCAATGTTCGGTCACGATCCTCGTATTTACAAGACAACTGTAAAAGAGTTCCATAAGGATAAAAACGGAAACTTAAAAGAACTTACGATAGTAAGCCTTGAGAGCAAAAAGGATGAGAAAACAGGCAGATTCATGATGGTTCCTGTAGAAGGGACAGAAAAGAAAATTCCTGCTGAACTTGTACTTATCGCAGCAGGCTTCCTCGGAACAGAAAGCTATGTGGCAAAGGCATTTGGAGTAGAACTAAATGCAAGAACAAATGTAGCGACAGCTGAGGGAAGCTATGCAACAAATGTAAAAAATGTATTTGTAGCCGGAGATAACCATCGTGGACAGTCACTTGTAGTATGGGCTATCCGTGAAGGCCGTGAGGCAGCAAGAGAGGTGGACGAGAGCCTTATGGGTTACTCATATCTTTCAGTTCAATAGACATAAAAACAGTAAAAACGCAGCAAAACTGACTTTGGGTTCAAAGGCAGTCTGCTGCGTTTTTTGTATATAGATTTACTTTGCCTATGCTATGTAAATGTGTCAAATCTACATATTTACCGGCTCTGATATAGATAAAATCTATGGCTGACGATAAGGAAAAAATAATTTACAACAGTAAATACATACCATATAATATGGTTGTTGCTTAAAAAGACAAGGCAATACATAATCTGGCAGGCACAGGCAGAGGGTAAATATTTAATGCGTGTGTGGTTTACATGGAGGATAATATGAAAGTTTCACAGATACATAATGAAAAAAAACAGTCTCTTTCTTTTGAGATTTTTCCACCGAAAAAAGAAGAGGATTTTAAAAATATAGATGAAATGCTTGGCATACTATGTGAGTGCAATCCTGAATATATAAGCGTTACATTTGGAGCCGGCGGAAGCTCCAACAATAACAAAACTATCGAAATTGCAAAGAAGATTAAAAATGAATACCATGTTGAGCCGGTAGTCCATCTTACATGTCTTTGCTACGACAAAAATGAAATAGATGATTTTTTAAAGGTTCTTGGAGCAGAAGGCATAGAAAATATTCTGGCATTACGTGGGGATAGAAATCCAAATGTTCCGGCAAAATCAGATTTTTTACATGCGAGTGACCTTGTAAAATATGTAAGAAAAACAACAGGAGACAGATTCTGCATAGCAGGAGCATGCTATCCTGATGTTCATCCAGAGTCAGCGGGAAGAAATGATGACATACAGAATTTAAAGAAAAAAGTCGATGCAGGAACAGATATACTTCTATCACAGCTGTTCTTTGATAATGACACATTTTTTAAGTACGTGGATGACTGCCGGCTTGCAGGCATAGAGGTTCCTATCGTTCCAGGAATCATGCCTTGTATAAATGCAGCGCAGATCAAAAGAATGGTTGATATGTGTGGGGCAAAATTTCCAGAGAAGTTTAAAAAGATCGTACATAGATATGGTGATGATAAAGAGGCTCTTTTTGATGCAGGAATGTCATACTGCCAGAGTCAGATAATAGAGCTTCTTGCAAATGATGTCGAGGGTATCCATCTTTACACAATGAACAATGTAAAGGTTGCAAAGAGGCTGACAGAAGGCATAAAAAATCTTATATAATAATTTGAAATATAAAAAAGACATTCTATTCTATATGATTATGGAACAGGATGTCTTTTTTGTGGTATTATAGTAACATAAATTTGAGATTTTTAATCTTAATATATGTAGGAGGGCGTGACATATGAAGACTTTTATAGGAATGGGTCATGGAAATGATATTGAAGCTGTAAGGCAGGCTACAAAAGGACTTACTGATCCGAAGATGATTCTTTTTATGGCTCCATATGATAATGTAAAAAGTGTGGCAAAACTTATTAATGAAATTTATCCGGATGCACAGTCGATCGGTACAATAGGTACTAAATTTGTGAATGGAAAAATCGACGATAAAAGTATAATGGTGCTTGGATTTTTTGATGATACTAAGGCAAGCTGCGGTGTTATAACAGAAATCAGCAAGTGCCCGGTTTTAAGTGTTGCACAGATAAATAAAAAGATGGCGCAGGTGGAAGCAAAACAGGATGATACGGTGTGTATAGAGTATTGCACGGGATCAGAAGAAATGCTTGTTACTACTTTTAATTCATGCCTTGGAAAGAAAAAAATTCCACTCATCGGGGGAACGGTCTTTGGAGTGCCAGATGGAAAAAATGCGGTTGTGGCTTATAACGGCAGAGTCTATGAGGATGCATGTGTATATGCATTTGTTAAAAATCTGACAGGAAAAGTCAGGGTATACAAAGAAAATATCTATGAGAATAATTCCGAAAAAGCTCATTTTGCTACAAAAGTTGATGTATCAAGAAAGGCATTGATTGAACTCGACGGCAAACCGGCGGCTTCAGTATACAGCAATGAGATAGGCATACCGGATAACAAAATAATTGATAATGTGCTGATAAATCCTATGGGTCGTGTCGTTGGAGATAAGGTTTTTATTTCGTCAATGATGAAACTTGAAAAAGATGGAGTACTTGTAAATTATAAGAGAATAAATAAAAATGACTGCATATATTTTTTGAGCCTGGGCGATTATGACGAGATAGAAAGAAATACAAGAGAGCAGATAAAACATGACATGGGAAAAATATCACTTGTTTTGTCTGTGGATTGTATATATAGATATCTGCTTTACAACGACAAAAATTATATTTCCACATATGCAAAGGATATGGCAGAACTTGGCGCACATGTAGGCGTTGTAGGCGGAGGAGAACAATATAATAATCAGCATGTGAACCAGACAATGGTCTGTGCAGTATTTGAATAGGAGGTGGATGTCATGTTTAAGATGAAAAAAGAGCAGCAGATACAGCAGACATCTGTTGATGATAGGGCAAAGAAAAATCAGATAAACGAATACATAGATTCCATGAAATATTTAAGCAGTTTTGTCATTGACAGAAAAGAAGCACTTGTCGATGAGGAATTGAAAACAATTACAGAGATAGATCAAGTAAAGGATTCATACTCAGAAGTTATCGAACACAATAATGAAGTGAGCAATGCGGTTGATGATTTTCAGAATGAATTTCAGAAAATAAATGAAATTTCTGGACAATTTAAGGCTGTAATAAACGATGTGACCACTGTCTCTGATGGTGCAATGGAAGATATTGAACAGTTAAAGGACAGTTCAGCAAAAGTTGAAATACATTTTGAAGAGATAAATAAAGTATATGATGAATTCCAGCTCGAGTTTGGAAAAATCAGGGCTACTCTTCAAAGTATAGTGGGAATTGCAAATCAGACAAACCTGCTTGCGTTAAACGCATCCATAGAGGCTGCAAGAGCAGGAGAGCATGGTAAAGGTTTCGCTGTTGTTGCTGACGAGGTTACAAAACTGTCTATAGGAATAAAAGAACTTGTTGGGGAAGTAAATAAGAGTATGGAAGGACTTGAAATAAGCTCGGAGAAACTTACGTCATCACTTGGGGATGCAAAAGAATCGCTTGATATGTCAAAGAAACAGATGGAAAATACAGAAGATGTATTTAAGGATATATATGATTCTGTATCAGGAGTTGAGGATGTGCATTCCGGAATAAACAGTGTAGTCGGAGAATGTAGTGAAAAGGTCGAAGAACTCCAAAAAAGTATGGAAGAACATGCAAGACGCTATGAACAGGTTCAGGAAAACATAGATGGATTAAAGAATCTTATGACACAAAAAGGCTTTATATATGAGGATATTTCGAATATGATGGAGCAGGCAGCCCCTCTGCTTGACAAAATGAAACAGATAAATGAAACGGAGAGATGATGAGTAAGACAGTATTTTTTGACATTGATGGTACACTGTGGGATGAAAGGATGAACATCCCGGACAGTGCAATAGAAGCCATTGCAGCGTTAAAAGCAAATGGACATAGAGCATTCTTATGTACAGGCCGTGCCAGAGCAAGTGTCAATTCTGATAAATTATTAAATATGGGTTTTGATGGGATGATCGCAGCCTGTGGAAACTATATAGAAATGGATGATAAAGTTATCTACGAAAAAGATTTAAGCTGCGATATGGTAGAAAAGATAATAAGAGTGTTATCCGAGTGCAGGATGCCTGTTGTATTGGAAGGTTCTACGGATTACTGGATCGATGATGAAGGATTTGAGGATGATCCATATGTAGATTATCTGTTTGAGTCACTCGGAGAGCATGCGCATATAATAAGAGGATATGAGGGAGACATAAGAGTAAACAAGTTCTCGGCAGATATAATAGACGGAACTGATTATGAGCGTGTGAAAAAAGAATTTTCAGATGATTTTCTTATCCTTGAGCATGAAGAAAATGTTGTTGAATTTGTACCTAGAGGAACGTCAAAGGCAACCGGCATAAAATGGCTTTGCAGCCATCTGGATATTCCGGTTGAAGAAACTTTTGCGATGGGAGACAGTGTAAATGACATAGAGATGCTTCAGAGCGTAGGATGTGGGATTGCAATGGGGAATGCGACACCGCCAGTGAAAGAGATAGCAGATTATGTTACGACAGATATAATGAAGGATGGGCTAAAAAATGCACTAATTCATTATGGGCTGATATAGATCAATGGGAATCAGAATCGATAAGTGGAAGAAATATTTGGACATAAAATATATTATTTTCTTCTACAAATTCAATTAGACCATCAAATTTTTGTACGATAGATTTTACATTTTGGATTCCAAAACCATGATCGACAGAATTGACTTTAGTTGAATGTAATTTTGGATTATCGGAAAGCACTGATTGACTGATATAGTTTCCAATTATGATATTGATGCCGCTAGAATTTTGAACGATGCTTAATGAAACTTTTCGTAAATTAAGTGGTTCGGTTATCTCATGTTCAAAAGCATTATCAATTAGATTAGAAATAACAATCATGAAGAGCGGATTGTCATATTCTGTATCCAAAAATATGCGACATTGAAAGTTTATATCATTTTTGTAGGCTGAGTCATTTTTTATATTTAAAAATGAATTGAGGACTGAGTTACTGCAGAAAACTACTGTATTTGTAAAAATTGGTAAATTAAGTAAATTCGATATATCATCTATTACTACATTTGTTTTCCCTTCTGTAAGGAGTGTCTTATAAATAAGAAGTTGAGAATTGATATCATGTTTGAATTTTCGCATTTCATTTATTTTTGATTCAAGTATGGCAGAGGATGATTTCATATTAGAAATTTGAATATCAAGAGCCATATTAAAAAATTCTTGTTCGTGTCTTTTTTGCAGTAATTTTATAAGATATAGTACGAGAAAAGTGCTTATTAGGCAGAATATACACATGATAAGACAGACGAATTCTATAATTCTATAATTATGAGATTTCAAATCTATCAGAAAATATGATAGGAGTGCGAATATGAAATCGAATAATATAAATATGAATAATGTAATAAATTCAGAAATATCATATGTGGTAAAATTCTTATGAAAATAGGTTTTTTTGACTAATAATATAATTAAAAATTCAAATAGGTATAAAAATATTATTATACAACAACGTGTAATGTTACGGGTAGAGATTAAAGTGGTGATTGGCATATTCATAATATTTGAGGCAATTAAATAAATAATATTTGAAAAACAAATTGAGAAAATATTATAAACAACAATAATAATTGCTTTTGCTGAAGCTGAACCAACAAAACATAATAAAAAAACCATAAAAAGGAATACCATTGCAAGAAGAGAAGAAATGGTATTATTAAGAGGTATGATAAAGTCATATGTCATAGGCAGATAAATACTGCATAGTAGAATAGATATAATTTTTTTCGCTTTTGAGCGATAAATTAAAAAAATATTAGCAACAAAAAGTAAATAAAAATATGATAAAAGGCAACCTATAATTTCGATAAATTCATAAAAAATTTGCATGATAGTATTTTCTTTGATATTTGAAGAATTGTGATTTGAATTCTTCTTTATATTTCCTTCCTAAATTAATTTTTAAATTGTTTTCAAGTGTTACAGAGGTTATATTGTAAGATTTTACATATCTTAAATTTACCATATAACTTTGATTTACTGAGAGGATATTTTCGGGTATAAATAATTCAAAATAATCAGAGAGTTTCCCACGAATCTTATAAGTGTTTTCTGAACAGTATAAATTAATATAGTGTTTATCTGATTCTGCAAAATTAATAGATGATATAGGAATCATGAAAGTTCCTGTTGCATTAGATATTTGTATAATACTTGGAATTGTCTGATAATTTTTAAAAAATGCAGATAACGCTTCATCAAGTTCTTCAGAAATAAATTCTTTGCGTATAAATCTAAGAGGGGAGTACATAAAAGAGGTAAATACTGCATCCGTTATACTGCTTATAAATATAATACAAGCATCAGGCTGTACATTTCGTATTATGGAAGCTAGTTCAAGTCCGGAATTCCCCGGAAGTTTTACGTCTAAAAGAAATAGATCTGTTGGAACCTTTATATTTGAAATAACTTCATTACTTGTTGTATAGCATATAATTTCAGCTAAAATTCGATTTTGAGCTAGAAATTTACACACGTGAGATTGTATCTGATCAAGAAAAAATTTCTCATCATCACATATTATAATTCTCATTACAAATTCCTCCTTAAATTAATTATATAATGAAATACAGGATTTGATAAGAGAAAAAGTTGTGGATAACTTGTAAATTATGCCAGAATTATGTAGTTTATGCCAAAACGATTGAAAATAATCAAAGGCACTGTTAGTATTTAATTAATTTAGGGGGGAGAAATGATAGAAAAACTTATTAGAAATTCTGGATGTGAATATGATGAGGAGATAATAAAATATGGATTAATAACGTTGTGTCATGGTATGCTAACAATGTTGATTTTATTTTTTTGGGGATATTGTCTAATAGGGTGTGGGAAACTGTATTGTATCTGTTAAATAGTTTTTTTGTTTATACAAAGATAGGTGGTTATCATGCGAAAACATCAGTAGGATGTATTTGTATAACAGTTTTTAATTGGGGAATAGCAGTATTTACTACGGGTATAATTACAAAAATTAATAAAATATTATGGCTGGTAATAGGTGGTACTATATTATTGGCGATAAAAAAATGTGCACCAGTCATTCATCCTAATAAAATCAGATATGGTCAGGATGTTTCTATACAGTATAAAAGGTTAATAAGGATAAGAGTCTTAATAGTATATTTTCTGATAATAATTTTCTATATGACAAATCATCATAAATTGTTTGAGGTGCTGATGATAAGCATGATAGAAATTGTTATATCTATGATTATAGGGAAGGAGGTTTATTATGGCAAAATAAGGGTTACAAATGTGATATTAAAGATTGCGGATAGGAGTGCAAGGAGAGCAGTATGCTCAAACTCTCCATGGAATTACTATCAGCCTAAAGAACCAAAAAATCTAAGGAAAAAATTTTAAGTGGAGAACTTACAATATGAAGAAAAAATTATTAGCTTTATTAACGGGATGTATGATTATAATGGGAACTATTACACCAGCATATGCGAGTAGTTTCACCTTAGGAAATTATAACGGAAGTAATACTTTAACTAAATCAACAAATTCAGCTACGGGGAAAACATCATTTGCAGTAGGATATAGTGCTAATGCATATAGATATGTTGGCGTTACTATTAAATATACAATAAATGGGAAGTCCTATACAAAGAGTGGATCTGATTCAGCTTCTACAAATCCTAGTAATGGTTATAGTAAGACTACAGCATCGGTAACAGTTAAAAAACCTGGTAATGGAAGTATGCAAACAGCATCTTCAAGCCATAAAACATCATATGAAAATAAAGTAAAATCAGAGTATTTGACAAAATAATAAGTAATGGGCTAGCCTGATGAAGGAATAGCCCATTTACTGGGGGAAAAATGAACCAAAAATACAAAACAAAAGTATTGTCAGCATCACTAATTTTAGGAATGTTGTGTGGATGTGGAAAGAATGTGCCTGACCAGAGCGAGACACAACAGAATGTTATTCAGTATTACTACGATTTTGGAAATGTTCAAAAGGAAGAATGGGCTTCAGATGTATCAAAATTGGATATAACCGATGATACTCTTTTAATAGGCACATTTGTAGAATATGATAATGATATCATAGAAGAATTAAATAAGGATCTGAAAAAAATCGGCGCAGCAACAAATTTTGTATTCGTCCGTATCCCTGACGACTATCAGACAGATGGAAAAATTGCCGACTTTGTAGAATATATGGGCGAAAAGCATGTCGCATTGGACGTATATCCAGCATGGCAGTCTGATATTCCATATTTATCAGAAAAGGATCAGATGTACGATATATCGGATTATCTGAAATCTGATGAAGGAAAAGATGTATGGAACGCTGTGGATGATGTGTTCTGGGAATATACACAATATTATGGAAAATACTATGGCATAGGGATAGCAAGGGAAAATAATAGTTGCTGGATCGTTAATAAAGAATTGTTAGATAAATATAATATTACTGAAGAAGAACTAGCAAAACCACTGGATCAATTAGAACCTGTGTTAAAAAAAGTAAAAGAGACGGGGGATAATGTTATACCATTTCTTTATAATTCGGATATATTTAGTTATATTCCGATAGCAACACCGGACGGAAGGGTAAAAGTCGGGTATTGGATCGATAATTATACCGGAACGGTTACTAATCTGTTTGATACAGATGAAATGTATAATTTGGTAAAAACACTTAACGAGTATAGCGAAAAAGGATATACACAATATGGTGATATAGAAACTCAGAACAACTTTTTTATGGGAATGTCATACAGCAGGATTCCTGTTATGAGAAAGGACAAGTCTGATATATGGACGAATCAGAATGTTGAACTGATAAATATACCATATTATAGTGAAACACAGTATGACTTTAGTATATTAATGAATATCATACCAAGCTGGTCAGAAAATAAACAAAAAGCATTGTATTTTTTGAACCGTGTATTTACAGATAAAGATATATCTGAACTTTTACTATATGGAATAAGTGGACGTGAGTATACGGCGGAAAATGAAACGTATGAGATAACAGATGATTTTAATGATTCAAGATATATGGATACATCATTTGGAAATCTGGAGATCTGTACACCGATGGAGCCATTTTCGGATCAGCAGGGTGGCTTTATATCAGAAGGTTATGAAATGTCAGACAAAGATCGTAGCACAAGAGGCTTTGTGTTTGAAAGCAGTGCGGTCGAAAATGAGATACAGAAGGTAATGAATATCTGGAACGATCAGAATAATCTGGATACATTATTTTCATTTGATAAATATAAGAAAAACGGGTACAGTGACTGGCAAAGTTATTACGAAAAATTTAATGCTGATTTGAAAAACGCCGGTATTGACAAAATTGTGGATGAGATGAACCATCAGATAGCAGAATATGCGGCGAAAAAAAATTAGACTAAATTATAAAAATGGGGGATTACATGAAAAATGTAAAAATAAAAAGAGCATTATTAGGCGTGTTGATAGGGGGTATGCTTTCAGGTTGTTCGGCAGATAAAAGCGATACTGGGAGTACGCAGATTGAGACAGCAGTGAATGGAAAAGCTGATATCCAGGTTTTAAGCGAAAGCCAGAAGGGACGATGCCGGACAGGAGTGGGAAATTACCTTTTTACGGATTCTGGAATTGTATATACGAAGCAGGACGAAAACGGAAATGGGGATCTGCTTTATTATTTTGATGAGAAATCCGGTATTTCAGTTGCTCTATGTTCAAAAGGAAATTGCAGCCACAATGCTGTTGATGTTACAACAGGGGAAAATATTGAGTGCAATGCACAGATAATAGCGCTGACACTTTTATCTGTATATAATGGAAGGATATATTATCTGTCGGAGGATGATGACAGTATGGATCTGGCTATAAAAAGCCGTGATATGATGGGGACAGATGACAAAAAGGCGGCGGAACTTTCAGCGCAGTATTTTGGAACAGATGCATGGAATTATGGAAAATATATATTTGTTGCGGCATATACCGATGTAAGTGGATCGTTCGATGCTAAAACAAGAGAGAGTGATTCGAGCAGATCGCTGCTTTTTGCAATAAATCTTGAAAATGGAGATGTAAATATCGCAGCAGATTCGGAACAGATAGAAACGAGCGGAGTTTTTGTGCTGAGTGGTTACGATGGAAATAAAATTGATATTTACAGGACATATGACAAAAAATGTTTTAATTATGATCTTGAGAGCGGCACGCTGTCAGATGCACCGGAACTTACGGAAAAGCTGGCGGACAAGCATATAGTAGAGGGCAATCCTGATGGAAACACTTATTTTATCAGCACAAATTCCTATATGTATGGAGTAAATAGTACTGACAAAAGCATAATGCAGCTTAATATGTCTACAGGCGAAGAAGAAATGCTATATTCACCGGCAAATGAGGGCGAAGAGGTCGGAAGTAGTGGATTTACATCGGTCGGAGACGAGGATGTTATAATAGATATACAAAAACCGGATTTTGGAGGAACACTTCATTGTTTCTATTTGGACACGGATAGGGAGGAACTGACAGAAGTAAAAGGTGGATTTACAACAGATCATAAAACTCTTGGGATTGATTGTGCAGGAGATAACGGCTTTGTATACAGTTATCCTGTTGACATGAAAGACGGACAGGCGGTTTACGATGGAAAGTTTGAACTTAGATTTATGTCTATTCAGGAGTTTCTCGGCAAAGGAAATGAATATAAGGTAGTTTATTAGCACACGGATATGAAGGGATGCTGTGTGTTAAAAGGGGATAGAGGAAATCTATATGGTATTGGAAATAAGATCAATAACGAAAAAATATTCTGCGAAAACAGTGTTGGATAAAGTTTCGCTAAAACTTGAGCCGGGGATATATGGGCTTCTTGGTCAGAATGGTGCCGGAAAAAGTACTCTTATGAATATAATAGTCGGGATTTTGTCTCCGACATCAGGACAGGTAGTATATGATGGTCAGGAGATTTCGGCTCTCGGACGTGGATACCGCAAAATTCTTGGGTATATGCCGCAGCAGCAGTCAGTATGCCCTAACCTGTCAGGCGCAGAGTTTTTGGCGTATATGTCTGCTCTTAAGGACATACCTAAAAAGGAAAGAAAAGAGCGGATAAGCTGGGCGGCAGAACAGGTAAATATGCAAAATGAACTGGGAAAGAGACTTGATGCATACTCAGGAGGAATGAGGCAGAGGATTCTTCTGGCATCGGCGCTGCTTAATGATCCGGATGTTCTTGTACTCGATGAACCGACGGCGGGCTTGATCCTAAAGAACGTATCAGGATCAGAAATCTGATTTCTAAAATATCAGAAAATAAGATCGTTCTTATAGCAACACATGTAGTATCTGATATTGAATTGATTTCGCGGATGGTGATACTGTTAAAGGGTGGAAAAGTATTAAGAAATGATACTATATCGAAGCTGACAGATGAAATTTCTCCATGTGTATCTGAGGTTGTATGTGATATGGATGAGATCGTGCGGTTGGAAGAAAAATATCTCATTTCAAATATTGTGAGTGACGGAAAAAGGGCATGGGTACGTCTGATATCAGATAAAGGTATTGATGGATGGAAATCTGCACCGGCAGTCCCATCACTGGAAGATGTGTATTTATATCATTTTGGCATTGAAAAAGATAATATGTAAATGGGGGACAGGGTATGCTGTATGGATATGAGTTAAAAAAGCTGTTTCGCCATAAAATAATTGTTGTACTGATATTTATATGTATTTTTGCAAATGTAATATTCACACTTCTTGCAGCCGGATACTCTGGTGATGAATACACGGCTGAGGAGTATAGAGCATATTGGAATATGATATCGGAACTTAGTATGGATGATGCTGAGAGTTTTCTTACGATGCGTCAGAAACAGCTTGAAAATTCGGATGAGCGCTGGCAGGAATTACAGCTTGTAAAAGATATATATAAAGAGGTTGAAGAAGGAAGATCCTACAACGATTACATAGCTGGTGTGATAGAAGATGTACAAAACCGCCTTTTAGTGTCAAAATTATTTTCGGACAGCAGATATTCAACAAGAAATCTACAGCATACGATACAGGATTATGAGAAAGTAAGCAGTAAAGAGCTTACGGTACAAAATCCTAAAGGAACATTACTTATATTGCAGTCGAAAGTGGCTGATTACCTTATGATAAGTATGATAATACTTATAGCTTTTTCCTTGTAATTCCTGAAAAGGAAAGCGGACAGGCTGCTTTGGCCGCGACAGCGGCAAAGGGGCGCAGGAGTCTGATAAGGGCAAAGTTCAATGTCTTACTAACGGTGACATCACTGCTGTATCTTATTTTCTATATAGAGAAAATATTAACTGCCGGACTATTGTATGGCGAAATAGATTTTACAGGATATATACAGTCAGTGCCGGCATACCGTGGCTGCCTTTATGATCTTATGATAGGACAGTTTATATTACTTGATCTGTTGTTAAAATTTATATATTTTGCATTGGTCGGAAGCTGTGTTTTTGCAATCTGTATGCGTGGGAAAAGTATCATACATATAATATTTTCATGGGGATTACAGTGGCTTTGGAAATTATGTTATATACATTTGTACCGGCAGATGGTCTGCTTGCACCGCTTAAGTATATAAATATCATTGCCCTTATGGATACAGATAAAATATCAGGCTGTTACATAAGTGTTAATCTGGCAGGGTATCCGGTAAGATTTATAAGTGTTGCAGTTATTACATATCTGGTGTCATTGATATTTATGTATTCTATGTTTATAAACAGATGGAAGCCGGGCTGTATCTTGTGGAACAAAAAAACCTGCGTGATACATGTCACGAACGGAACATATACAAAAAGCCATGGCAGATATGAAATGCTGCGGTTGAGAAGAAAAAGCCACATAATAGCAGTACTTATTGCGGTTATGGTGATACAGATTATCGGTGTAAATAATTTTGTATATGAAAATGAACCAGATAAGGTCTATTACCGCACATATATGCAATATTTATCCGGTCTTTCACAGAGTGAGCAGCAAAAATATGTAGATGAAGAAAATGCAAGGTATGTTGCCCTGCTAAGTGAAAAAGTTACAGCGCAAAACAGGGTAGAACACGAAAACTCACTTCTTCCATATAAATCATGGCAGAAGGTGGCGGATGAATACGACAGGATATGTATGTTAAGGCAGGATGGAGAGGATGTACAACTGACGTATCCGTATGGATTTGAACAGCTTATGAGCAGTGGTTCAAGATTTTACGTTATATCATATCTGATGCTTATAGTGATGCTTATGATCATATTTTCGGGAATATATGCGATTGACTATGAAGAAAACATGAATGAACTTGTTTCAGTCACATATCTTGGAAAAGAAAGAGTTATGCATAAGAGGATACTCTATTCTGCTATTATAGGGATAGTGTGCTTTATTATTGTATACCTGCCGGAATTTATTATCATATACGACAAGATAGGCATGTCTAATTATAACGTTGCAGCGGCAAGTCTGGAATTTATAACATTGTTTGGAAATTTAAAGATATGGCAGTGTATGGTGCTGTTTTATTTCATCAGATTATGCGGAACAGCGATTATAATAGTGTTTATAAGTTATTTATCGGAAAAATTAAAAAGCACGTCTGCGGCACTTGGGGTGGCAGCACTGGTTCTTGTCATTCCTGTGGTATTTGGATTTATGCGGTGGATGCCAGTCATAAATGCAAACATCATTATATAAAATAAATATAAAAATGAAATATCACTGTTGACATTAAAATTCAATAGTGATATTTTATTTACAGAAAGAAAATTAGCACTCGAAAGAAATGAGTGCTAACAAAGATAAAAGGAGGCAATATAATGAAATTAGTTCCATTATCAGACAGAGTAGTATTAAAACAGTTAGAAGCAGAAGAGACAACAAAATCAGGAATTATCCTTACAAGTTCAGCACAGGAGAAACCACAGGAGGCTGAGGTTATAGCAGTAGGACCTGGCGGAACAGTAGATGGAAAAGAAGTAAAAATGCAGGTTAAAGAAGGTCAGAAGGTTATATATTCTAAATATGCAGGAACAGAAGTTAAACTTGACGGACAGGAATACATTATCGTAAGACAGAATGATATCCTTGCAGTAGTTGAATAAAATAAATCAGATCATATATCAATTAAAGAATAAAAAAGAAAGGTCGAATAAATCATGGCAAAGGAAATTAAATATGGCTCAGAAGCCAGAGCAGCACTGGGTGCAGGCGTAGATAAATTAGCAAATACAGTAAGGGTTACACTTGGACCAAAAGGAAGAAACGTAGTACTTGACAAAGCATACGGCGCACCGCTTATCACAAACGATGGTGTTACGATCGCAAAAGAAGTAGAGCTTGAGGATGCTTTCGAGAACATGGGAGCACAGCTTGTTAAAGAAGTTGCCACAAAAACAAATGACGTAGCTGGAGATGGAACAACAACAGCTACAGTTCTTACACAGGCAATGGTTCAGGAAGGTATGAAAAACCTTGAAGCAGGAGCTAACCCGATAGTTCTCCGCCGTGGTATGAAGAAAGCTACAGACAAAGCTGTAGAGGCACTCAAAGAGATGAGCCAGAAAGTTAAAGGAAAAGAGCAGATCGCTAAGGTTGCGCTATTTCTGCAGGTGATGAGGAAGTCGGTAATCCGTAGCAGACGCAATGGAGAAGGTTACAAACGATGGTGTGATCACAATTGAAGAGTCAAAGACAATGCAGACAGAGCTTGACCTTGTAGAAGGTATGCAGTTTGACCGTGGATATCTTTCAGCATATATGTGCACAGATATGGATAAGATGGAAGCAGTACTTGATGATCCATATATCCTTATCACAGACAAGAAGATTTCAAACATTCAGGAAATACTCCCATTACTTGAGAAGATCGTTCAGGCTGGAGCAAGACTTCTCATCATCGCAGAAGATGTTGAGGGAGAGGCTCTTACAACACTTATTGTAAATAAACTCCGTGGAACATTCAACGTGGTAGCAGTTAAGGCTCCTGGATATGGTGACAGAAGAAAAGCAATGCTTGAGGATATCGCAGTTCTTACAGGTGGTCAGGTAATAAGCTCTGATCTTGGACTTGAACTTAAGGATACTACTCTTGATATGCTTGGACGTGCAAAATCTGTTAAAGTCCAGAAAGAGAACACAGTGATAGTTGATGGTGCCGGAGATAAGGATGCTATCGCAGGAAGAGTAAGCCAGATCCGTGGACAGATAGATGAGACAACATCTGAGTTCGATAAAGAAAAATTACAGGAGCGTCTTGCAAAGATGGCTGGCGGTGTAGCAGTTATCCGTGTAGGTGCCGCAACAGAGACAGAGATGAAAGAAGCAAAACTTCGTATGGAAGATGCCTTAAACGCTACAAGAGCAGCAGTAGAGGAAGGAATCATCGCAGGTGGTGGATCTGCATACATCCACGCATCAAAGAAAGTTGCAGAGCTTGTTAATACATTAGAGGGAGACGAAAAGACAGGTGCAAAGGTTATCCTTAAAGCACTCGAGGCTCCACTTTACTACATCTCTGCAAACGCAGGACTTGAAGGAGCAGTTATTATCAACAAAGTAAAAGAGTCAGCTCCTGGAACAGGCTTCAATGCAGCTACAGAAGAGTATGTAGACATGGTTGAGAGCGGAATCCTTGATCCTGTAAAGGTAACAAGAAGTGCATTACAGAATGCAACATCAGTAGCTTCAACACTTCTTACAACAGAGTCAGCAGTAGCTACAATCAAAGAGGACACTCCAGCAATGCCAGCAGGTGCAGGTGCCGGAATGGGAATGATGTAATCGTAGACAATGAGGAAAATAAAAAATCAGAGGCAAGCTTGCTTGCCCTGATTTTATTTGACGAATGTCCGATATGAGCAAGTAGCACGGAAGTGCGGATTGCGAATATACGGAGGCTGGTAAGCCAGCCGGGTCTACGATGTATGTAGATGGATCCGGCTTGCTTGCCTCTGATTTTTTATTTGACGAATGTCCGGATATGAGCAAGTAGCACGGAAGTGCGGATTGCGAATATACGGAGGCTGGTGTAAGCCAGCCGGGTCTACGATGTATGTAGATGGATCCGGCTTGCTTGCCTCTGATTTTTTATTTGACGAGTGTCCGGATATGAGCAAGTAGCACGGAAGTGCGGATTGCGAATATACCAAACTTACTATATAATAGGAATGATATGAAAACGTATATTTAGAAGCATTTCAGGAGAGAGTATAATGAGAATTTTAATTGTAAGACACGCAGATCCAGATTATGATATAGATTCGCTTACAGATACGGGCTGGAAAGAGGCCGAACTGGCGGCAGATTATTTGTCAAAGATCAACGTAAAAGCATTTTATGTATCACCGCTTGGCAGAGCACAGGATACAGCAGGATGTACATTAAAAAAGATGGACAGGCAGGCAGAAACATATGACTGGCTCAGGGAATTTGATGCCCAGATAAATAGACCGGACATCCCGGATGGAAAGACGATCTGCTGGGACTGGCTTCCGGCAGATATGGAAAAAGACAGACAAAATTATGATAGTTTTGGATGGGCAGACACAGATATAATGAGAGCAGGCAATGTAAAGGAAAAATACGAAATAGTCTGTCAGGGACTAGATGATGTCTTAAAAAAACATGGTTATGAAAGAGATGGGATGCATTATAGGGTTGTAAAACCCAATAATGATACAATAGTATTTTTCTGTCATTTCGGAGTGGAATGTGTATTATTAAGTCATCTTATCAACGTATCACCTATGATCTTATGGCATGGATTTTGTGCACTCCCTTCGTCGATCACAAGTATATACACGGAGGAAAGAAGACCAGGGATAGCAAGCTTTAGGATAAATGAATTTGGAAGCACAGCACATTTATATGCTGCAGACCGGAAACCATCGTTTTCTGCAAGATTTTGTGAGTGCTATGCAAATACTAATGAGAGACATGATTAAATCAGTATAAAAGATATTATAAGCAGTAAGGAGAGAAAAGAATGACAGCAGTATTAGAAAAATTTGAAAAATATCTGGAACAGATAAATATATTGGAAAGGGCAGCAGACACGATATTCTGGGATATGCGGACTGTTATGCCTGAGGAGGGATTTAAAGGTCAGGCGCAGGCAGCAACATATTTTTCCACAGAAGTATTTAAACTGTCTACGTCAGATGAACTTATGGAAATGCTGAATGAACTCTCAAAGCCTCAGGAATATGGAAAATTAAATGATAAATGGAAGTTTGTTGTAGATAAAATGAAAACAGAGATGGAGCTTGACAGAAAAGTTCCGTCAGATTTTTACGAAAAATATGTTACAGAGCAGAATGAATCGGAACAGGCATGGGAGATGGCAAAAAATGCATCGGATTACTCAATTTTTGAGCCACATCTCGAAAAAATGATCGAACTGACAAAGCAGATGGCTGCCTACAGACGTCCTGATATGGAAGTATACGATTATCTGTTGGATCAATACGAAAAAGGAATGGACAGTAAGACAATAGATCGTATTTTTACCGAACTAAAAGAAGAGCTTATCCCGCTTGTGAAAAAGATAACAAATGCAGAACAGCCGGATGAAAGCAAATTTGCCGGAAAATATGATATTGACGCACAAAGAAGAGTACAGGATTTATTGTTAGAATATATAGGATTCGATTTTAAGAGAGGAACAACGGGAGAAACGGAGCATCCATTTACAATGAATTTTACATCAAAGGATGTACGTGTGACGAATCATTATTTTGAGCATGAAGCTATAAATTCAATGTTTTCAGCAATTCATGAGGGAGGACATGCAATATTTGAGCAGAATGTAAACCCTGATTATGATGGAACTGTTGCAGGAAGTTGCTGCTATATGGGAGTGCATGAGAGCCAGTCGCGTTTCTATGAGAATATACTGGGTAGAAACAAAAACTTCTGGGTGCCTATATATGATAAAATACAAGACCTTCTTCCGGTATATAAAAATATAAGCTTAGATGAATTTTATAAAGAAATAAATCATGTCAGAAACAGTTTTATAAGAACTGATGCAGATGAAGTCACATATTGTCTCCATATTATAATACGATATGAGATAGAAAAAGCCATATTCAGGGATGAAGTTAAAGCAGCAGAGCTTCCGAAACTGTGGAATGAAAAAATGCAGGAATACTTAGGAATCACACCTGAAAATGATGCAGAAGGAATATTACAGGATATGCACTGGTCGGACGGTTCGTTTGGATATTTCCCGACATATCTGCTAGGAAGTATATATGATGGGATGTTCCTTGAAGAAATAGAACAGGAGATGGGAGACATAGACAAAATATTATCAGAAGGCCGTATAAAAGAGATAACAAAATGGCTCAATGATAAAATTCACAAATATGGAAGCACAAGAACTCCGGCCGAGGTAATAGAAAATGTATGCCATAAAGAAATTTCGGCGGAGCCGCTTCTTAAATATTTTAAGGATAAATATGCGGCAGTATATGGTATTGAAACCATGAATTAAAGCCTAAAGGACTTTTAAGTCTGAAAGTAATGATATATAAAAAAGCAGCAGGAGGCATAACGTCACTTAATGATGCGGTCAGATTTCTTGAACTTGGTGATGACAGGCTTGGAACAAGCCGTATCATTAAGCTTGTGAAAAATGGATAAGCCACAGGGCTATAGCCATTCTGACATCACATAAGCTAGGAGGTAATATTATGACACAGGAAGAATTGATCAAATTGCCAAAGGCAGAGCTGCACTGTCATCTGGATGGTTCGTTAAGCAAGAAGTTTATAGAGAAAAGACTTGGCAGGCAGGTGGATGCCAGTGAGCTGGGAGTATCGGATGACTGCACAAGCCTGGCAGAATATCTTGAGAAATTTGAGCTGCCGGGAAGATGCATACAGGATGCAGAAGGTCTTGAAGAAGCAGGTTATGACGTGCTTAAGGGAATGCATCATGAGAACATTATATATGCAGAAATACGTTTTGCTCCACTGTTTTCGGAGAATGATAATATAAAATGCGCAGAGGTGATAGAGGCGGTTTTAAGAGGCCTTGACCGTGGCAAAAAGGATTTTGGCATAGATTATGGTCTGATCGTGTGCGCAATGAGACATCACAACGAGGAACAAAATAGACGTATGATACATGTTGCAAGAGAATATCTTGGTGCCGGAGTATGTGCTGCTGATCTTGCAGGTGCTGAGGCAGCATATCCTATGTCAGGATTTATGGAATTGTTTAAATATACAAAGCAGCTGGGCATGCCTTTTACTATCCATGCAGGAGAGTGTGGGGACGCTAAAAATATTACGGAGGCCGTTGAGGCCGGGGCGGCAAGAATAGGACATGGAATTGCCATGAGAGAACATGCCGGCATGATAACGATGAATTTTTTGATGACGGTTCCCACATCCTGTATGTGAATGGAGCATATCGAGGGGATTCGGATATCGGGAAGCTGATGCATGATTTTTCCTGTATCGATGCAGATGATATGTTTTATGGAAAACTGGCAGACAGAGTCAGATACTTCAAGGAAGATGCGAAAGGAGTTGAGAGTATGTGCAAAGCGATTGAAGAAATGAGAAATCAGGAGCGTGAAGAAGTAACACGTGAGTTCGTTGTTCGTATGATTCGTGATGGCGAAACATCCGTTGAGAAAATGGCACGTTATTCCGGCTTGTCTTTGGATGAAGTGAAAGAAATCGTAAAGCAGGAAGCAGTTCTTGCCTGATTATAAGGTGTGCGTATGGAGCAGAGAAATCTGCTCCATATTTGTTGTAAAGGAAGAAAAACAATTCTATAAGAATATTCGATATCACAGCGGATATAAGCTGTTTATTTATAAGCATCGTAGGCATTATAAATCCATACAGAAATGCGCAAAAAAGGCAATCACATAAAAAGTTCGTGATTGCCTAATTTTTTAGCATTTATTGTTTCAGGGTTATGATTGTATGGAAAGTACCGGAATCATTATCATAATACATTTGCAAATTTCCGTGATATTGTTTCACGACTTTTTTAATACTCTTGATTCCGAAGCCATGTCTGCCCTTATTTGCTTTATGGGATACAGGAAGTCCATCCTGATCATACACAGGGGTGCTTCGGCAGGAATTTATGAGTATGATAATAATAAAAGGGTGAATTTTCCTTCTTTTGTACGGTGAGCTCAATAAAAGAATCAGGGATGTTATCTGCTGATTCCAATGCATTATCCAATAAGTTACAGAATAACGATGTCAAATCGTGCTGGTAAATATTTTGAACAGTATCACTTCTGATATCAGTATGAAAAACAATGTGCTTCTCGTTGCATTGTCGCTGATAGCGGCAGAGAATTGCATTCAGCATTTCATTATCGCAGATTTTTGAGGTTTCTTTTAAGTCAGAAGATTCCAAAAGCTGTTGTATATAAGCATTTATTTTATCAGAATCATTTTTTTCATTGAGTAATTTGATAGATTGAAGATGTTTTTTTATATCATGGATCAGAATACTTTGATTTTCACTTTGCGAAAGTATCATTTCATAGTATTGGGCAAAATCCGATTCTTTCTGGAGCAACAACTGCATATCGGTATATTCCTGTGATTTTTTCTGATTATATTGGTTGATGCCAAATACAAGCAGATTGACCATCAGCAAAAAAACAGCACAGATTGTTACCATAAAATCAACAGGTTGGGCAAAGGCTGATGTTTCACCAATAGCAAGAAAAGTAAACATAATAAAAACAGACGAAACCGGAATTAGCATTAAAAGAAGTCCTGAGCGATCGTACTGTTTCTGATTTATATTTTTTCCCTTGAGCAGATGAATTAATAAATAGATGACTGCAAAAAATAAAATCTTGCTAAAAACCGTATAAAAAATAATTCCGGCATCTGTTTCTAAGACAAAATGCGGAAAAAACCTTGATATAATTCCGAAAACTGCAAGTTCAGATAGTCCCATAATTGCTGTAAGTATGGCGGAATGGAATAGTGCCAATAACAACTTGAGCTTAAACAACATATAAAGAAAAATAGTGTTAATCACAAAAAAACTGATGGCATTAAGCCCTGTTTGTCCTAGCAGGGAAATAAGAAACAATATAGCATAAAAAGCACTCAATAGTGCCAGTTTTATTTTATTGCTATAAGAAGAGGTAAAAAGGCTGGAGGCGTATTGCCATAATATAACCGCTTCTGTAAAAAAGCTAAAAAAAAGTAAAATGATATGTTCCATCTATTTTTACCTCATACTTTCCAGATATAGTAGATAAGCATTTTTAAATGAACTGTATTTCCTGCGTGTCAGGTAGGCGGTAATCTGCTGATTCGATAAATGTATGGTGGAATGATCGAAATCCACAATATGTTCAAAATTAACAATAAAGCTCCTGTGTGTTTGGAAAAAGCTGTTTTTTGGGAGCTGTTCCAGCCAGTAGTCCATATTATGAATGGAGTCAAAATCCTGCCGGGCAGTATGTACAATTACTTTTCGTCCCTGTGCTTCTATGGCAATGATTTGAGAAGCGGGAAACGAATACACCCCCTGTTTAGTTTCAACAGGAATTTTGGTAGTAATGGAATTGTAATATGTTAAGGCATCTTTCATATTTCGGAAAAAACGCTGTTTGTCCAAAGGCTTTGAAAGATAGCGGAATACATGAAAACGCATTGCCTCATCCAAATATTCGGAATAAGAGGTAACAACAAAAATTATGACATTTTTATTTGCTTTTTTTAATTCATTTCCTACGAAAATCCCATTCATACCGGGCATCTCAATATCCAGAAAAACAATATCTTTTTCGTTTTTATCAGCCAATAAAGATTCACCACTGGTAAAGGAAACTAATTCGGGACATTTTAAATGGTTTGATTCAAAGTAGGATTCAATATATTTCTGTAATTGTTCTATTATCAGAGTATCGTCATCACAAATTAAAATACGCATTTTTGCACCTGGCTTTCTAATGAATGTATATTTACATACATCTTATCATATAGAATTTCCAAATGCAAAAAATGCGTATGAAAAGACATTTTAATTACAATTTTGGTTCATTATGTGTTTTGTTATTTCGTTTTACAAGCACCTTACATCGTAAAGAAAATGCGTAAATCGACCAAAAATGGACGGTAAATGTCGTTTGGTGCAATAGGGGTTGAAATCATGGCAAAAATAAAGATAATGAGAGTTGTCATTGATTTCACAAAAAAGAAAAGCAGTATAATTGCATAAACAGGGGGTAAACTAAATTTTTAAATTGGTTTTCCACTTTAATTGAAAGGAGAAGAGGATTAGTGAAAAAGAAAATAAGAAAAATTGGGATGTTAAGTAGTATAGCATTGATGATATGTTTGGGGGTGACCGGATGTTATCCGGACGGAAAAGTATCATTGGAAGAAAAAAAAGAAACAGATAGTAACCAGATTAATATTGATGAAAATGCTTCGCATATTGAAGGCAAATTGGATGAGGGATTATTTGTGAATGCCCAAACAGACATACAATCTGATGCGGATTGGCATGATAATAATGTGATTTTAAAAAGCTGGGATGTAGACAAAGTGAGTAATGTTTTTGGAAATGGAAGAAATATTTCTGAAAATAAAACCATGCCTAATATGCATAATGATAATTTGAATGATAATTATATATATTGGGATGACGGAAGTTCGATTGTTATACAGAACGGCAATTTACAATATAATACGAAAACAGAATTAGAGTACTCATATTTAGGATATTTATATGGAACCATGCCATATCTTACAGATGAAACTACAGAAAAATTTCCTGAAACAGAGATTTCAGGTATTGATAAAGAAGCGGCTATTGAACAGGTGAAAAGTATTCTGGATGAAATTGGTGTAGAAGTTTCTAAACCCAGAGTGTATTCTCTGACATATGAGAAGTTGGAAGAAAATACTGATTATTCACAAACTGATCCAAATGGAAATGCACCTCATCAGTGGACAAAGGAAGATGCGGCGTATGCCATAGTCTTTAAAGGCACAATAGATACGCCGATAACGGAAGTTGGATATAGAAGTGGACCGGTGCAGGAGAAAGGATTGGGAATTGTGGGAAAACAAGGACTCATAGCTTTTCATGCACTTAATATATATGAACTCGAAACGGAAAATGAACTTTCAGATGAAATATTGACCACACAAACAGTTTTGGAAAATATTCAACAAAAAAGTTCAGAAATATTATGATTACTGATAAAGTTGAAATCGAAAAAATTAATTTAGAGTATGTTCCGGTATTAAAAAAGTTGAAAAAGGGGAGTATGAGTTAAAACCTATGTTTGTATGTATGGCAAGGCAAAATATTGAACATTCGACAGATAAGGAAGACAATGGTCTGATAGGAGACAGCAGTATTTTTCCAATAATTTTTGACGCTCAAACCGGAATGGAAATTCAGATAGGAGGTACATATTGATTCTACAACAATTGAAAGCAGACTACAAAAGAATATTCAGTTCACCTAAAATGTATTTATCAATATTAGGAGTTGTGCTTTTGTGTTATATAAGTACAGAAAAATATATACATGGCAGCGTAGATATATATTACATATTGGATATTTTAATTGGGTTGAGCGTTTTCAAAAAATTGATAATTATTTTTTTTTGCTTCTTATGTGACAGGTTTTTATGACGATTGGAAACATCAATATATAAAAAATATAGTCATTCGAACGGGAAGAAGAAATTATATTATATCCAAAATCGTGGTGTGCGTATCAATTTCTTTTCTGGTAGTTTTCTTGGGAATTTTGATTTTCATAGGTCTATTAATTGGTATGGGATTCGATTATAGCGGAATAAACGGAATGGGTTTAGATGAGAATATGCCATATGGCGTTTTTCTATATCAAAAGCCATTTTTATATGTATGTTGTATCGTCAGTATTTATGCAGCATCAATGGCCGTTTGGGTAATGAGTGGATTAATGATTTCATCATATATTCCTAATAGTTTTGTTGCAATATGTTCACCGCTCATTTTTAGTTATTTATTAGAAGAGATAACGGGTCTTTTACCGCCATATTTTAATATGTATCTGTTGGCGAAAGCAAGTAATGTATTGGGGAAAAATGCAACGTATAGCTATTTGTATACGATATTCATATTTACAGTACTTATATTAGGCCAGGGTTTGATTTTCGCAAAACGGGTAAAAAGGAGGTTAGGGAATGAAATCAGTTAAAATTTCTTTGATTGTTGCAATACAAAATATTAGAAAATGGAGAACAAATTATCGGATTTGGATATTAGTGATATTAACTATGATATTTGTTCAATGTTATACAAAGGAGATTTCAACAAATGCATTGGCTATGGGGATGAAAAGCTCACCTTGGCTATATCCATTTTTGTATACAGATCGCTATATACGAATCCTTTTTATGTTGCCGTTGATATTTATATATTGTGACGCTCCTTTTATAGATAAGAATCAGATATATATATTAATGAGATGTAAGAGAAAATTATGGAGCATTGGTCAAATTATTTATATTTTTATGACATCAGCAATGTATTTTTCTTTAATAGCAGCTATGACGATTGTGCTAAATATAAGAAACATAGAGTACATGAATGACTGGGGAAAGGTATTAGGTACATTGGCTTTTTCAAATGTTCCGTTGGTAAAAGGGACTGCAGTAACAATAAGTACTTATATTTTAACATATTTTACACCTACTCAAGCGATGTTCTTCACTTGGTTATTATCTGTTTTGTGCGGAGGAATTTTAGGCTTAATTATATATGGGTGCAATGTTATTTCAAAGTCAAAAGTTGTTGGAATAGTAGCTTCAGGATTTTTGGTTATCTTGAGTGCGGCAGTTTCAGGAAATGAAATGGCACAGTGGTTTTCGCCAGTCTCGTGGACAACATTAAATAAATTAGATGTGGGAAAATTGACACAATATCCTACATTTACTTATGTGATGGTTGTTTATATGACAGCGATTATTATTTTAAGTGTATGGATTATAAAAGTAATCGAAAAAAAGGATGTCGGAGTAATGATACGGGAGGTATAAACATGGAGAAGCTGATACAGATAAAGAATCTGACAAAATGTTTTGGAGAGACGAAGGTATTAGATAAGATAAATGTGAATTTCGATAGAGGACATATTTACGGAATCATTGGTAGAAATGGTTCAGGAAAATCTATGTTAATGAAATGTATATGTGGATTGGTTGTACCTACTTCAGGTGAAATAATAATAGATAATAAAAAATTAGGTACAGATATTGATTTGCCGGAAAATTTAGCAGGAATTATAGAAGAACCGGGATTTTTGGAAAACTATAGTGCATATAAGAATTTACAGTTTTTATCTATGATTAAAAATAAAATAGGGAAAGAAGAAATTATACAAACGTTAAAGAGCGTAAGACTTGATCCATACAGTAAATTACATGTTGGTAAATATTCTATGGGAATGAAACAAAGACTGGGAATAGCACAGGCAATTATGGAAAAACCAGAAATTTTAATTTTGGATGAACCAATGAACGGTTTGGATAACGATGGAGTTATGGAAATGAGAAAACTCTTTATTAACTTACGAGAAGAAGGAACAATGATTATAATTGCAAGCCATAATAAAGAAGATATAGAAGTGTTATGTGATGAAGTTTTTGAAATGGAGAAAGGTAAGCTTACACCTGTACAACACTAAGAGAGGACACAGCAAATGAGTGATATAATTCCATATAGGCTATTAAAAAAAGAAATATATCCTTTTGCAGTTTAAGTACTAGGAGTATGCAGAGATTTTTCCAAAAAGATTATAGTGATAGGCAGTATTCAAACAGATTGGATACCGCCTGTTTTTATGTCCGCTGAAAACAGATGGACAGCAGAAGAAAAATATCAGCACTCAAGGGGTGTTAGCTCTAATCAACCAGTCCCTTGTTCTTCCACTTTCCGCTCTTCCAGCGCAGCACCATGCCGACCGCCCTGATGCACTCGTCACTTGCGAGTCCGATGTAAGCACCGACTGCGAGAAGGCCCAGATGAAGTCCGAAGAAGTATGTTCCGCCGACCGCCGCAAGGTACATGAAAACGGCACCCATGACAACCGGGAAAACGGCATCACCGCTTGTTTTCAGTGCCTGACCATAGACCAGATTGGTGACTCTTCCAAGCTCCAGCACAACATCAATGGCGAGAAGCTTTGTGACCAGATTTATCATCTGTACGTCATTTGTGAAGATTCTCACAATGTAGTTACCCAAAAGCGCAAATGTGATAGAAAGGCAGGATGCCGTAATCACACCGTAGATAGCGGCCTTGCGAGTGCCCCTATCACATTCGTCATACTCCTTTGCACCGATATGCCAGCCGGTCAGAATGGCATTTGCCTGAGCTAAGGCAACCGATACAGTACGAAAAGTTAGCAATCTGCGAGGCATAGGAACGCGCTGTGACGTTCATTCCGTCAGCATCCATCTGGTTCATGAAACGCACTACAAGAGTCATTGCGATATTGTAAAGTGCGGTTTCACAGGCAGACGGGAAGCCAATCTTTATAATCTGTCCGAGAATTTTTCCGGGAGCTATGCGCCGGGACTGTTCTTTGCCTTGATGAGCACAGCGACCATTGTGGCGACAATAATCAGATTGACAATACGTGAGATAACCGTTGCAGTGGCAACACCCATAACGCCCCAGTGCATTACAAAGAGAAAAACAGCGTTAAGTATAAAGTTAATGACATTTCCAATAATTGATGCCCAAAGTGACTGTTTTGTGTAGCCGAAAACTCTCAGGTAGCTTGAATAAATCGGTATGAGAGCATTTAAAAAGCAGGCACCTCCAACAATGCGCAGATAAGTATTTGCCGAATCAAAAAGCGCCGGTGCAATGCTGACCATTTTAAGAATATTACCGGAAAAAACAGCCAGAAATACCGACATGAGCACACCTATTACAGCGTTAAATATAAGCCCAAGCTGCCTTGCCTGATATGCTATACCCGGTTTTCCGGCACCGATATTCTGCGTCATGACAGCAACCATACCACTTGAGATGACACCAAACATGATGATGAAAACGGAGATATATGTATTTGCCGTGCCGACAGCACCAACCGCCTGGTCGCTCACGGATGGCAGCATAAGAGTGTCAACCATGCCTGACAGCATGTAAAAAAGTGTTTCAAAGCATATTGGAATGGAAAGCTGTGTAAGTGTTTTTCTTTGAACCTGCATATAGATTACCTCATTTATAATGTATGTATACTTTGCGATATTAACAGAAAGAATGCAAACTTCTTATTATAAACTTCATTTGGGAGAGGAAGATATAAAGAAGAGAAGCTTGCATGCATCAATCAATATATTACATCATCACAAATAATTCTTGTATTATTTCAAGGAAAAATTGTACTATTTCTACTTTATCTATAATTTAGTCTCAGAAAATGAAATGCTATTAACCAAGGGTAAGTATACAGGTTTTGCTATGCTTATCCCAATCGCTATTGCATTTATCACAGTAATATGATATCTGGTATCCGCCATTTTCGAATATTACTGTATAGAACCCGGCCTTGAGTTTAACGGTGCGTCCGTCTAGGAATTTAATCTCTCTTCGACGGTACTTATCATCACTGCCAGGGCTATGGTCAACGGTTGGAACATCAGGATTAGGTGTACCATTGTTATCAACATAGTCGGTCTCTATCTCGCTGTAATAAGCCTTAAGATTAGCCCAATCAGATGCAACCTCTTGATTTATGTATATATGAAATAAATTGAGGCGCGAGAATTCCGATAAGAACCGCCATTATTGAAATTACAATTATAAGTTCTACAAGTGAAAAGCCTTTGTTGGAGCTAGAGCTTTTTTGGGCTATTTTGGAAGGTTTAAAAAATTCTTTTCAAACAAAGACTGCTATGGTATAATTAGCTGGTTGAGAATGCTTATAACTGGAAAATGCAGTTATATAAAGAATATCGGAGTGTGAATAGATGAGTAAGGTTATTATTATGACCGATTCCAATAGCGGGATCACACAGACACAGGCGAAGGAAATGGGAGTAGTTGTCCTTCCAATGCCGTTCTATATAAATGAAGAAATGTTCTATGAAGATATTGATCTGTCTCAGGAACAGTTTTATGAGAAACTTCAGGCAGGAGGAGACATAAAAACATCCATGCCGCTTGTCGGAGATGTGACAGATAAATGGGATGAGCTTTTAAAGGAATATGATGAGGTTGTATATATCCCGATGTCATCAGGACTTTCAAGTTCATGTGAGACTGCATATATGCTTTCACAGGACTATGATGGAAAGGTTGAAGTCGTAAACAACCAGCGTATATCTGTAACGATGAGACAATCGGTGATCGATGCAAAAAACCTTGCAGAGACAGGAAAAAGTGCTAAAGAGATAAAAGATATACTTGAGGCTGCAAAATTCGATTCTTCTATATATATCATGGTGGATACACTGACGTATCTTAAAAAAGGTGGCAGGATAACACCGGCAGCAGCGGCTCTTGGAACACTTCTCAAATTAAAGCCTGTTCTTCAGATACAGGGAGAAAAACTGGATGCATTTGCAAAAGCACGCACTGTAAAACAAGCAAAAAACATAATGATAGAGGCAATGAAATCAGATTTTGAAAAAAGATTTGACAGTGCAGATGGAAAAAATATAAATCTTGAGATGGCATATACACATGATCTTGAGGCTGCGCTTGCATTCAAAGAGGAAGTTCAGGCAGCATTTCCTGAGAATGAGATAGTTTTAAATCCACTTTCGCTCAGTGTTTCGTGCCATATCGGACCTGGTGCTCTTGCGATAGCTTGTTCTAAGAAAATAGATATAAAATAGTTGCTTTCAAAAAGAAAGTTATAAAAAGTGATAAACATGGCATGACCCATGTGAATAATATAAGGGAGGCATGTAAAATGTCAAAAGTAGATGTAGTAATAGGATGCTTTTATGGTGATGAAGGTAAAGGAAAGGTAATTGACTATCTGGCAGCAGATGCTGACGTAGCAGTAAGAGCCACAGGTGGAGACAATGCCGGCCACACAATAAAAGCAAATGGTGTAAAATATGCAATGCACCTTATCCCATCAGGACTTTTATCAGGTCATACGACTGGTGTTATCGGAAACGGAGTTGTACTTAATCCGGAAGTACTTCTTGAAGAAATAGATAATCTTAAAGAGCACGGATATGATGTAGATAAATATCTTAAGATAAGTGATAAAACACATGTTATATTCCCTTATCACAGAAAACTTGATCTGGCACTTGAAAAAGTCAGAAAAGCAAAGAAGATAGGTACCACAGGAAAAGGTATCGGACCTTCATACTGTGACAAATACGAAAGAAGCGGAATCAGAATGGAGGATTTATATGCTCCTGATTTCAAAGAAAGATTAAAAGAGCAGACAGAGCTTAAGCTTGCTCTTCTTAAAGTATATGATCCTGAAACGGATTACACAAAAGAACTTGATTTTGAAAAGACATATGCACAGTACAGTGAATATGCAGAAAAATTAAAACCATATGTATGTGATGTCGTCACACTTTTACATAAGGCTCTTGAGGATGATAAAAAGGTAGTAGTGGAAGGTGCTCAGGCTACACTTCTTGACATTGACTTTGGATCATATCCGTATGTTACATCTTCAAACCCTACGATCGGCGGAATCCTTACAGGAACAGGACTTTCAGCTTCAGATATCGGAAATGTATATGGTGTCATAAAAGCATACTCAAGCCGTGTAGGTGAGGGACCATATGTTACAGAGCTGCTTGATGAGACGGGAGACAGGATCCGTGAGCTTGGACATGAGTATGGCACAACAACAGGACGTCCTAGAAGATGTGGATGGCTTGACCTTGTTACACTTAAATATGCTAAGCGTCTCAATGGACTTACAGGATTATCTGTAAACCATCTCGATACGATTGGTAAATTCGATACTATAAAGGTATGTACCGGATACGATGTAAACGGAGAGGTAACAGAGGATTTTACCACAAACTTAAATGTGCTTAACAATGCAAAGCCTGTATACAAAGAGCTTAAAGGCGGATGGGACGAGAGTATCGCAGATTGCAGGACATTTGATGAACTTCCGGAAGATGCAAAAGCATATATCAATTTCATAGAGGAGTATATCGGTGTACCTGTAAAATTCATAGGAACAGGTGCAGAAAGAGAAGCAATGATCGTCAGATAATTGTGTAGTATAATCATATATTTACAAAAGAGTGTTCACAGATTGAACACTCTTTTTTTTTACAATAAATAACAGCAATATGTACTAACGGGATCTTCTAAATGAAACATTCTGAGAGTATATCAATAATAAAAGGAGGAGAATTACTGTGATAGAAATAAGTAATCTCGTAAAAAAATACGGTGATCATGTAGCTGTAGATAATCTGTCACTGACAATTGAACCCGGAAAGATCTACGGACTTCTCGGACCAAATGGTGCAGGAAAATCAACAACAATGAACATACTTACCGGTTATATCGGTGCTACAAGTGGAACCGTAAAAATCAACGGCTATGATATATTGAATCAGCCGGAAGAAGCAAAAAAATGTGTGGGATATCTGCCGGAGCTCCCACCGCTTTATATGGATATGACAGTGGCAGAATATCTTAAGTTTGTTGCTGAACTAAAAAAGATAGAAAAAAAGAAACGAAAAGAAATGATAAATGACGCAATGGAGATGACAGGTGTTTCTGATGTGTCTGAAAGACTCATAAAAAATCTCTCAAAGGGCTACAGGCAGAGAGTCGGTTTTGCCCAGGCGGTGCTTGGATATCCACAGATAATAATACTTGATGAGCCTACGGTCGGACTTGACCCAAAGCAGATAATAGAGATAAGGGAACTTATCAAAAAGCTCGGCGAAAATCATACTGTAATTTTAAGTTCACATATTCTTACAGAAATAAGTGCAGTATGTGACCATGTATTTATCATATCAAAGGGTAAGCTTGTGGCAAGTGATGCAACAGAAAACCTTATCAATTTAATGTCAACAGAGCAGAATATTGACATTATAGCAAAATGTGATGAAGCTGCAGCACGTCAGGTGATTGAAAATGTTTCTGATGTAAAAGAAGTAAAATTTGAACAGCCTGAGGAAGATGATACTGTAAAATTTGTTGTGAGAGCACAAAAAAGCTGCGATATAAGAGAAGGATTATTTAAGGCATTTTGCGATAGAAACATAACACTTCTTGAGATGCATTCAGCAGTTAAATCACTTGAGGATGTATTCCTTGAACTTACAGGGGAAGGAGAAACAGAATAATGTTTGCGATATTTAAAAGAGAATTCAGATCATATTTCCAGACCGTTGTAGGATGGCTTTTTGTGTCTGCACTGCTTGCAGTATATGGACTTTACTTTTATGTATACAATTTAAAAAACGGATATCCATACATAACTTATGATTTAAAAGGAATAGGTTTTGTGATGCTTATAGCGGTACCGATACTTACAATGAGATGTCTGTCGGATGAACGTAAGACGAAAACGGATCAGCTTATCCTTACATCTCCTGTATCGGTTGGAAAAATTGTTGCCGGAAAATATCTTGCTATGGCGGCAGTGTTTACAATAGACATTATACTGTTTGCAATTTCGCCGCTGATACTTTCGATATTTGGTAAGGTCGCACTAGGAGAGTGCTACGTGGCAATATTTGGATACTGGCTTTACGGATGCGCATGCATAGCAGTGGGGCTTTTTATATCATCAATATCTGAGAGTGTCATTATATCAGCGATACTTACATTTATAATTTTGTTTTTATCATATATGATGCAGTCCATAACAGGACTTATTTCGGCAAATGGGAACCTTCTGACAAAGATACTTGAATGTTTTGATCTGTATACACCATTTGACGGATATATGAGTGGATGTCTGGATCTGACAGCTACAGTATATTATCTTACAGTGATACTCTTACTGTGCTTTTTAACTACACAGTCGATCCAGAAGCGCAGATGGAGTTTTACAAAAAAGAAGATAGGCACAGGGGTTTTCTCTGCCGGACTTATAGGGATCATGTGTGTTATCGCTGTAGTTGTAAACCTTATAGTTGCAGGAATCCCAACAACATATACATCACTTGATTTTTCATATACACAGCTTTTCTCACTTACGGATGATACGAAGGATTATTTAAAAAATCTTGATACGGATGTGACAATATATGTATTAAATTCTGAAAAATCAAAGGATGCTACTATTGCAGAAACTCTTGAGAGATATGAGAGTCTTTCATCACATATAAAAGTAGAATATATAAATCCATCGACAAGTCCTAATTTTTATCTGGACTATACGGACAGCACTCCTACGACAAACAGCCTTATCGTTGTAAGCGATAACCGCTCAAAGGTTATAGACTACAATGATATTTATGACTATGATACATCAATGGATTATTCTACATACCAGTACAATCAGACGATCAAAGGTTATGATGGAGAGGGACAGATAACAAGTGCGATCGAGTATGTTACCATGGATTCAGATACCCTTCCGGTAATATATCAGCTTACAGGCCATAACGAGACAACACTTGGAAGTAATTTTTCAGATGTGATAAGCAAGGCGAACATTACACTTAAGTCGCTTGAACTTTTTAATGAGGAAAAAGTTCCGGATGATGCATCGGCAATAATAATAAATTCACCTACAGAGGATTTTAATGAAGCAGATGCGCAAAAGGTAATAGACTATTTAAATAATGGTGGAAAAGCAATGATCGTCGGCTGCTACGCATATAATGACAATCTTACTAACTTCAACAAGATACTTGATACCTATGGGGTAAGCTTCAAAAAAGGTGTAGTTGCAGAAAATGATACAAGTAAATATTATCAGAATCCGCTATATGTACTTCCTGATGTAAAGTCAACAGATTATACAGCGGATGCGACAGATGGATACGTTTTCCTTGCAGGAACAAGTGCGATCGATTATCCACAGACGAGTGGACAGACTGATGCACAGGCAGATGAGGATGCAACAGAAAGTACGGAAAGTTCGGATGACGGCGAAAAAGAGATAACATACGAGCAGCTGCTTACGACTTCAGATCAGGCTGTTTTAAAATCCGACTGGCAGAATATCACTACATCAAAATATGAGGACGGTGATGAAAAGGGCTCATTTACGGTAGGTCTTGCCATAGATGATCCAAATACAGGAGCTGTTGTTACAGTATTTGGTACACCATATGTTGTTGATGATACTTATGATAATGCAGTTTCGGGAAATAATGCTGATATGTTTAAGGATGTTATAAGTAAAATGGCCGGTGATGTAGAATTATCTACGAGCGTCATTCCGGAGAAAGATTATAACTTAAGCAACATTACAATAAATACTATGGCAGCTATATGGACAGGAATAAGCATAATGATAATACTTCCTATAATATTACTTATAGCAGGAATAGCAATCTGGGCAGTAAGAAGGAAAAAATAATATATGAATAAGCAAAAACGTCTCTTTATAATACTTGTTGTAGTCCTTATAGTATGTCTTGCAGGATATATGGGATTATTACATTATAACAAATATAAAAGTGATGATTCAGAAAGTGAAAGCACCTCGGTTGAGGCGCTTTCGATCGAGTCATCTACAGTAAGATCGTTCTCATTTGACATAAACGGAGAACAGTATACATTCAGCAGGGTACAGGCAGCCGGTGACGAAAGCATTGAGGACTACACAGAGGAAGCGGAAGAGAGTATTTCCAGTGGAACAGACTCAACGGAGGGATCAGAATCATCAGAAACAGAATCATCAGAAACAGAAGATGTACAGTGGGTATGTGACAATGATCCGGAATTAAAGTTAAATACAAGTAAAATAACGACGATGCTTGGCTGCATAACCAGCATAACAGCTTCCGAAAAATTCGATGCGGATACGGATGTGTCTGATTTTGGATTCGATACACCGCAAAATACGATCACAATGACCACAGATGACAATACCTACACAATTGTTGTCGGAGCAAAAAATGCAATGTTAAGTCAGTATTACATCAAGGTAAATGATGATGTGTATCTTTCAAGCACGACAATACCTAGTCAATTTGCTGTTACACTTGATAATCTGATACAAAGTGACGATAGTGAGGACACGGAAACTACAGCTGAATAATATGAAAAGAGGTAAAATCCACATTGAATTTTACCTCTTTTTTTCGTATTATATAATAAGTATAAGCAAAATAATATAATTATATTAATGTACTCTCAGAATGCTTAGTTTGGAGAAGATTCCGAGAGTACATATTATACAAATGGAGGCAGCTATGTCACAAAATACAACAACTAATTTAGGAGAAGGCAGCATTCCGTCATTACTTGCGAAACTGGCTGTTCCGGCAGTGGTAGCACAGGTAGTAAACCTTATGTATAACATAGTGGACAGGATATATATAGGCCATATATCAGGAATTGGTGCAAGCGCACTTACGGGAGTCGGGCTTTTTACCCCTATACTGATGCTCATAAATGCATTTGCGATGCTTGCAGGTTCCGGAGGAGCGCCGAGAGCAGCGATATATATGGGAAAAAAGGATAATAAAACAGCAGAAAAAATAGTGGGAAACTGTTTTTCATTTCTTGTTATATGTGCTGTAGTTATGACTGCGGTATTTTATATTGCAGCACCACAGCTTCTTGTTTTATTCGGTGCAAGCAGTGTTACGCTTACTTATGCGTTGGAATATGCAAGAATTTATATAATGGGAAGCATATTCATAGTGATAGTACTTGGAATGAATCTATTTATTACGACACAGGGATTTGCAAAAATCAGCATGCTGACAACGGTGATAGGAGCGGTTATAAATATAATTCTGGATCCGGTTTTTATCTTTGTATTCGGTCTTGGAGTAAAAGGGGCTGCAATTGCAACGGTAATAAGCCAGGCTGTCGGAGCATTATGGATACTCAGATTTCTTACAGGTAAAAAAACGATTTTAAGACTTAAAAAAGAAAATTTAAGACTTGAACGGAACATAATAGGACCATGCCTTGGACTGGGAATATCAACGTTTGTAATGCTCTCGACAGAAAGTATTTTATCTATGAGTTTTACATCAAGCCTGGCAAAATTCGGTGGGGATCTGGCGGTTGGAGCGATGACTATTATAACAAGCACAAGCCAGCTTATACTTATGCCTTTACAGGGGATATGTCAGGGCGGTCAGCCGATTATAAGTTTTAATTACGGAGCTAAAAATAATGAAAGAGTAAAAAAAGCCTTTTTTATACAGCTTAAAGTATGTGTCATATTTACATGCATAAGCTGGCTTATCATGATGCTCGTTCCACAGATCTTTGCAGGAATGTTTACAGCAGATAAAGAACTTGTAAAGTATACTGCGTGGGCACTCCGCATATATATGGCAGGAATATTTGCCATGGGATTCCAGATATGCTGCCAGCAGAGTTTTATGGCACTCGGACAGGCTAAGGTCAGCCTGTTTCTGGCATGTCTTAGAAAACTGATACTTCTTATACCACTGATATTTATCCTGCCTGTGTTCATGCAGGATAAGGTTTTTGCGGTGTTTGTGGCGGAGCCTGTCAGTGATATTATAGCAGCTGCGGTCACAACGATAGTGTTTATGGCAAAATTTAACGGGATACTGGAGAAGAAGAGATAAGAGTAAAAAATAATGCAAAATATAATCAAATTAGCCGATTTAAAAGAATGTGATATAGAAAAAATAAGTGCAGCAGGCGGTTGTTATATATTGTATGGAAATTGATAGCTGAAACATTAAAAAATGATTGATAGACGAAAGAAGAGAGGACTACAACATGGAAACAAAAGTTAATGAAGCTGCTGAAAGAAAAATGTGTGGTTACAACTGTGCGCAGGCTGTAGCATGTACTTACTGCAATCTTGCCGGTCTTGATGAGGAGACTGCAAAAGAACTGACACAGGGTTTTGCTGTAGGTATGGGTGGAAGCATGGAAGCTACATGTGGAGCGATAATCGGAGCTATAAATATACTTGGCGTGATCAACAAAAATCCACAGAAGACAATGCAAAGTTCAAAGAAGATAATAAACGCATTCAAAGAGCGGAATGGTACGGTGATCTGTAAAGAGTTAAAGGGGATTACAGACGGAGTAGTAAAAAGAGAATGCATAGATTGCGTAAGAGATGCGGCTGCGCTGCTTGAAGAGGAGTTGAAATAGAGAAACTATCAAACAAAAGAATTAGGCAAAATAGAATGGTGGTGTTTTGAAAACGAATTCATGGGTAAAAACAATATTGGCTGCTGCCTTGATTATAATACTAACTATAATAATAGTGATATTTGCTTTCTTTTACAGGATTTCTTCACAGAATAGAAAACACAAACAATTAGAAACAGAAATAAAGCAGCAGATGAAGGATGCTGTAAATGATTATGGCAATGTAGTCCCTATATTAGAAAGCTATCCGGATGGTAACGGAAAATGTGGATTCAGATTAAGCGAGAGTGGCTCAGACAAAACCGAAAAATCATATGAGCTTGAGGCGACAAAGGATGCAGGAAAAAGCTGGTCGGTGGTTAATGATGATCCATTTGCCGGGAAAACAGGTATTGCAGAGGGGATAATTTTCTTTACAACCCAATACGGATATATAGGACTTACCGATGAGACTGGTGAAAAGTCAGAAATATATGTGACATATGATGGAGGAGAAAGCTTTATTAAGATTGAGATTTCTGTGGATATGGTTCCGCAATTAAAATATGATGCAGCAGACTATGACTATTATAGTATGCCAACAGAATCAGACGGAAAAACCAGTATCAATGTGACAACCATGCGATCAGACAGCGGGGAACTGGTATTTGTATCAGAGGATGATGGTAAAACGTGGTCACCGGCGGAATAAATGTATTGCAAAAATTTCCGACATGCATCATGTTATCATTTAACGTTAAAGATCTGCATCGCACCGTATGTATGTGGCAGAGATTTAGATGGTATTTTTCTGGAAGGGCATGAAAGGTTCCTGCATGTCGCACATGTATTACATAATTGCCGGATGCTGGTGTGTGGTTTTTTATCAAGCAGCGAGTATGAGTGCGGCGGTCTTAAGAGGACGGATCATATGACCTTCGGTAAGATGGATGTCATCCGGCACAAGGTGATCATAAATCTGCGGAAGCAGATCAAGTGAATAGGTATCACCTAAAAATGATAATTCGTTGAGGAATAATCCACTTTGCTTTTCAACCAGATTTGCAAATTCTTCATAAGCCTTTGACAAAATCATAAGGCTTAGACAGTCGACAATGTAAGCTTCTTTGACCTGTTCATGGCTAAGATAAAGCTCAGACATTTCATCAACACCATTTCCTAAAGTTACAAATCCGTATGCATAGTGGGCAGCAGAAACTGAATCCAGATCCTGCTCCAAAGAGTAATAAGCATAGGAATTTACCAGCGGAAAAAGTGCCAGATAAATTGCCTGGACATGTGGAAGGTCAGTTGTGGAAAAATGAAAGCGGCTGCAAAATTCGTTCCAGTCATCAGATGACAATTCGGGTGTAAGTTTATATTTCATAAATAAATCCTTTTTATTATTACGTTTGATCAATGTATTTAAAAATCAACCAGCAACAATCTGTATGTTGGAAGTTTTAGTAATGTAACTATCATCTCATTTTTCACAGGTTAAATCAATAAGCAGTTTTATTCTGGCAGGGGTATGGTTACTGATATGCAGTGACTTTTGAAATAAAGAATGAAAAATCCGTTTACGGCATTGCCTTTACATTGTATTATAGTAGATAATGTCTGAAACGGACGAAAATTGGAGAATAGCATGAGTAATAAAAATATTAATGATAACAGCAAAAAAGATAAGGGACTGATCGGAAATGAAAAGATTGAAGAGGCGATCTTTGACTTGCAAAAGAATCCGAATGAAGAAGAACTGGCACATACCCTTACAGTGATAAGGCATAGAATGAAAGAGGGCGGTCAGTTTATAGTGGATGTTGAACCACAGCCGACATCAGCACAGATGAGTCTTAAAACGATCACAACGCCGGATGGAGCGTTATGGTGGATGGCATTTACAAGTTTTGAGGAAGAACTGAAAGGTGCTGATAATGTAAAATCAACATTTCTGGCTGATATAGAAAAAATTTTTGAGGCGGCACTATCCGTACCACAGATCAAGGGCATTATAATAAATCCGTGGAACAGGACGATCATGCTTGATAAAAAACTGATAAAAATCATAAAGCCAAGATAAGCGGATTATTTATCATTCTTTTCATCGTCATCAGAACCTTTTATGAGCTTATATACGAAAGAATAAGCCCAGATCAGAACAGGTATTATAACGGTGGCAACCATGGCTGCTTTCCAGTATCTCATATCACTTGTATGATCTAAAATCGTGACGATAAAAGCTGCAACATACATTAAAAGTAAGAGTATTGCTCCTATAAGAGCAAGGATTCGTTTTGTTTTTTTCATATTGATCTCCTAAAAAGTGTTTAAATGTTACTATTTACATGCAAGCTTGATACTGCGCTGTCAAGCTATGTGCCATAGTGTTAATATTGAGTGATTACAGTCCTGCCTCGTAGAGGTATTTTAAATGGGCTGTAATCGTTGCTGGTCACACTGTTAGGTATGAACAGTAAGATTTAAATAAATAATATAGAAAAACAAAATTGACGTCAAGCCTGTATTTTGGTATAATGCAGACATATGTGGAAAAAGAAATAAACATATATTTATAAAAGATAAAGGTGGTAGTAAAAATGGCTTTATTACAAGAGTGGCACAAGATTGCTTACAATGAAAAAGCTGATCAGGGAGAATTACAGCGTTTCTGGCAGAAATATTTCCTTTTAGAGAAAGGAGTATATGAGCAGCTTCTTTCGAACCCGGATGAGGTAGTTGAAGGAACAGTCAAAGAACTCGCTGAAAAATATAATTTATCGATCATGGAGATGACAGGATTCTTAGATGGTATCAACGACAGCCTTGTAACTCCAAACCCGATTGATGAAATGGAAGAGGATACAAAGGTAAGTCTTGCTTTTGATAAAGAAAAGCTCTACAAAAACATGGTAGATGCAAAGGCAGACTGGCTTTATAACCTTCCTATGTGGGATGACATTTTTGATCAGGATACAAAGCATGCTCTTTATCTTGAGCAGAAGAAGTCTGGAACAGTAGTAGTCGGAAAGAAAATTGGACGTAATGATCCATGCCCATGTGGTTCAGGAAAGAAATATAAAAAATGTTGCGGAAAAAATGCATAAAGTACTTTACATATTAGAAAAATAAGTATATTATCAATTTTTGTAAGGAACATTAAATAAATACCTTAAATGATAAGGATAACACGTAGAAGAGAACAGTAAGTATATCCGAGACGGCAGAGAGGGAAACCTTGTAGGATGAAAATTATAGGATCATCTGATGAGTGGTGTGAGTTTCCCTGTGGAGAATATACCGAACACCGGCTCTGAGTGGCTTTAATACAGTCCGTTGACCACGTTATAGTCGAATGAGTTTCTGAAACTATATTTGAAGTTGATTTGAAGTATATTTTCAGAAAGAATGTGGGTGGAACCACGGTAATTATGATTATCGTCCCCGATATCGCATATTTCATGTGATATCGGGGATTTTTTATTACACCAAAAAGGAGATAACAAATATGAAGATAACATTGAAAGATGGCTCATCAAAAGAGTACAGCGAAGCAAAAAGCGTATATGACATTGCAAAAGACATCAGCGAAGGTCTTGCAAGAGTAGCTTGCGCCGGAGAGGTAGATGGCAAAGTGGTAGACCTTAGAACAGTCCTTGACAAAGACTGCACAGTTAATATAATCACAGCAAATGACGAGGCAGCACTTCCTGTCATCAGACATACAGCATCACACGTATTAGCACAGGCAGTTAAGAACCTTTACCCGGATGCAAAGATAACGATCGGACCTGCAATCGATGATGGATTCTACTATGATTTCGATTCACAGCCATTCTCAAGAGAAGATCTTGATGCGATCGAGGCAGAGATGAAGAAGATCATCAAAGCCGGACATGAGATCACAAGATTTACACTTCCAAGAGAAGAAGCTATTAAATTTATGCAGGAGAAAGGTGAACCATACAAGGTAGAACTTATAGAGGATCTTCCTGAAGGTGAGGAAATCTCATTCTATGATCAGGGAGGATTCGTAGATCTTTGTGCAGGACCACATCTTATGAGCACAAAAGGAGTAAAAGCATTCAAGCTTACATCCTCATCAATGGCATACTGGAGAGGCGATTCGAACAAAGCAAGACTTCATCGTATTTACGGAACTGCTTACAATAAAAAAGAAGAGTTAAAAGCACATCTTGAGAGAATGGAAGAAGCAAAAAAACGCGATCACAATAAACTGGGCCGTGAAATGGGACTTTTTACAACAGTTGATGTTATCGGACAGGGACTTCCGCTTATGATGCCAAAGGGTACAAAGATGATCATGAAGCTTCAGAGATGGATAGAGGATCTTGAGGATAACGAGTGGGGATATGTACGTACAAAAACACCACTTATGGCAAAATCAGATCTTTACAAGATTTCAGGACACTGGGATCATTATCTTGACGGAATGTTTGTACTTGGAGATCCACAGAAGGATGGAGAGGAAGAGGTAATGGCACTTCGTCCTATGACTTGTCCATTCCAGTATTATGTATACAAAGCACAACAGCACTCATACAGAGATCTTCCATACAGAATGGGTGAGACATCTACACTTTTCCGTAATGAAGATTCAGGAGAAATGCACGGACTCACACGAGTAAGACAGTTTACTATATCAGAGGGACACAATGTTATCCGTCCTGACCAGTGTGAGGAAGAACTTAAGGCATGCTTCAGCTTAAACAGATACATCCTTAAAACACTTGGACTTGAAAATGACGTTACATATCGTCTTTCTAAATGGGATCCAAAGAATACAGATAAGTACCTCGGTGATGATGAGTACTGGAACTCAACACAGGCAGTTCTCCGTAACATTCTTGTAGAAGAGGGAGTTCCGTTTGTTGAGGCAGATGGAGAAGCTGCATTCTACGGACCAAAGATTGATATCCAGGCAAAGAACGTATATGGCAAAGAAGACACAATGGTAACTATCCAGCTCGACTGTGCTATTGCAGAAAATTTTGACATGTACTATATCGATCAGAATGGTGACAAGATCCGTCCATATATCATCCACAGAACATCACTTGGATGTTATGAGCGTACACTTGCATGGCTTATTGAAAAATATGCAGGAAAATTCCCTACATGGCTTTGCCCGGAGCAGGTAAGAGTACTTCCTATTTCAGAAAAATATGCTGATTATGCACAGAAAGTTGCTGACGAACTTAAACATAATGGTGTAGATGTCACTGTTGACAACAGAGCAGAAAAGATTGGATACAAGATCAGAGAGGCACGTATGGATAAACTTCCTTATATGCTTGTAGTAGGAGCACAGGAAGAGGCAGATGGAAACGTTTCGGTAAGAAGCCGTTTCGAAGGAAACGAGGGAGTAAAACCTCTTGGTGAATTTGTAGATCAGATCTGCAAGGAGATCCGCACAAAAGAAATCCGTGTTGAATTACCGGAAGAGGAAAAGCATAAATAAAAAGTTTTGGTGCATACTAACTTTTGCAATTACGAAAAGGAGGTATGTAATATGACAAAACTTGATTGTAGTGTAAATGGGTGCGCATACAATGATGATAATTGCTGCAAACTCAGAGAAATCGATGTAAAAGGACACGAAGCAAAAAAATCTTCGGAGACAATGTGTGCAAGCTTTGAAAATAAGGGCTGCGGATGTGCAAAAAACAGTATAGACTGTGTATGCAAGGAGACAGAGGTTCATTGTGATGCTGTTTCATGCAGATTTAATCAGCACTTTAACTGTGCTGCAGAGCATATAGGAATTGCAGACAATTGTGAATCTAAAAAACATGGAACAGAGTGTGCAAGCTTTGCATGTTAGAAGAGCACTAGTGTAACTGGCTGGAATGATGCGCCCCGGCAATATGATTTATTTCAAGGGGCGCATACAGTTCCTTTATCAGTAATAAAAGGGAGAAATATGGATTACAATATTAATTTTCCTCATCTTCACATATATTTAAATCATGTGATAAAGACGATATCAATAGGAAGCTTTGATATTGCAATGTACGGAATTATCATTGCATGTGGAATGCTTGCAGGACTTGGAGTAGCATGCTGCATGGCAAAAAAAACAGGGCAGGATCCTGATACATATTATGATCTGGCATTAGTTGCAATAATATGTTCACTGATAGGTGCGAGAATTTATTATGTCGTGTTCAGATGGGATCTGTACAAGGACAATCTCATAGATATATTTAAAATACGGCAGGGAGGACTTGCTATATACGGCGGTGTTATAGCGGCAATAATTACCACATTTCTTTTTGCTAAAAAGAAAAAGCTTAAGTTTTCGCTTCTATGCGATACAGCAGGACTTGGACTTATAATAGGACAGGTAATAGGACGCTGGGGAAACTTCTTTAACAGAGAGGCCTTCGGAGGTTATACAGACAGCTTTTTTGCTATGCAGCTTCCTGTATCAGCAGTAAGAACATCAGATATGACAGATGAACTTCTTGCCCACACAAAAATAATAGATGGGATAGAATACATTTCTGTACATCCGACATTTTTGTATGAATCACTGTGGAATCTGGTTCTGCTTATTATACTTATAGCATACACTAAGCATAAGAAATTTGATGGAGAAATCTTCCTGTTATATCTTTTTGGGTATGGAGTGGGAAGATTCTGGATAGAAAGTTTAAGGACAGACCAGCTTTTGATCCCGGGGATCGGATATCCTGTATCAATGGCGCTTGCAGCGGGACTCGTTGTTGTCTCTGCTGTATGGATCATTCTGATGAGGATAAAACTAAAAAAAGTGGGAAGTTCCACCACTTTCCAGCAAAAATAGAATAAAAAACGTAAAAAAGATGCAAAGTACTGGTATTTACTTTGCGTCTTTTTTTTATGCAATTTCTGGTAAAGCCTTGATTTTATGCCTGTGTAGGTGTAATATGTTACTAAAAGTGGCGGAAAGTGGAGCTGATTGGCACATATGTGGTGTAAAGTGGTAGAAAAGCTGATAAGAGACATACAGCCTGCCGTCTGAAGCTTTAAAAGTAAAAGGGAGGTGAGATGTCATGTTCATGGGTGAATATAATCATTCGATCGATGCCAAAGGGCGTATGATCGTCCCTGCAAAATTCAGAGAACAGCTCGGAAATGAATTTGTAGTGACAAAGGGATTAGATGGTTGTCTGTTTGTATACTCCAATGAAGAATGGCATCGAATCGAAGAAAACTTGCGCGAGAAACCACTTACCTCTAAAGATGCGAGGAAATTTCTGAGATTTTTCTTTGCAGGAGCAGCTAACTGCGAGGTGGACAAGCAGGGTAGAATACTTCTGCCTGCAAACTTAAGGGAATACGCCGGAATAGATAAGGAAGTCGTTTCAGTTGGTGTGTACAGCAGAGTAGAAATCTGGAGCAAAGACAGATATCTTGAAAATACTGATTTTGATGATATGGATGAGATCGCAGAGCATATGGCAGAACTTGGAATAGGAATCTAGGGAGATGAAAATGGAATTTAAACATTATTCAGTCCTTTTGGACGAAACAATAGAACAACTAAATATTCGTCCGGATGGAATATATGTTGACGGAACGCTCGGAGGAGCAGGACATTCATACCAGATATGCAAAAGACTTTCGGATAAGGGAAGGCTTATCGGGATCGATCAGGATGCGGATGCGATAAAAGCAGCAGGGGAAAGACTCTCAGAGTTTAAGGACAGGGTGACTATCGTAAGAAGCAACTACAGCAATATGAAAAATGTAGTAAATGAGCTTGGGATAGATAAAGTAGACGGGATAGTACTCGACCTTGGAGTTTCGTCATTCCAGCTTGATACGCCAGAGAGAGGATTTACTTACAGAAGTGAGGATGCACCTCTTGACATGAGAATGGATGACAGAAGTGCAGTCACAGCAAAAGATATAGTAAACGGATATACAGAGGCTGATCTCTACAGGATAATAAGAGATTACGGCGAAGACAAATTCGCAAAAAACATTGCAAAACATATAGTAGCAGCAAGAAAAGAGGCTGTTATAGAAACAACAGGACAATTAAACGATATAATAAAAGCTTCAATACCACAAAAGGTAAGAGCAACCGGAGGACATCCGTCTAAAAGAACATATCAGGCGATCAGAATAGAACTAAATCACGAACTTGATGTTTTAAAGGATAATCTGGATGATATGATAGACTTGTTAAATCCAGGTGGAAGAATATGCATTATTACATTCCATTCGCTTGAAGACCGGATCGTAAAATCTAATTTCAGAAAAAATGAAAATCCATGTACATGCCCATCCAATTTTCCTGTGTGTGTTTGTGGAAAAAAATCAAAGGGCAGAGTCATCACAAGGAAGCCTATTTTACCGTCGGAAAAAGAACTCGGAGAAAATAGCAGATCTAAGAGTGCAAAACTCCGTGTGTTTGAGAAGATTGACGTTTAAAAGGAGCAGCTAGATGAGTAAAACAACATATTATATAAATGGCAATGCGGTAAGAGAAATAGGACAGCCACAACCTCAAAGAAGACCGCAAAAGACAAGGCGTGAGCTTGAGGAGGCCAGAAGAAGAAAAAATAGAAGAAATGCAGCAAGAAGAAACCGTGAAAGAGCAATGGTAATGAACCGTGCTTATGTTGCATTTCTTACATTATGTGTTATCGCGTCAGCAGTGGCAGCGTTTTCACTTATAAGGATCAGATCAAATGTCACACAGCAGATGAAAGAGGTTGCCGCACTTGAAAGCAGGCTTGAGGATACGAGAGCAGATAATGATGCAAAGTACAAGCAGATAACTACATCAGTAGACTTGGATCATATAAGAGATGTTGCGATAAACCAGCTTGGAATGAAGTATGCTTCATCAGATCAGATCGTATATTATACAGTTGATAACAGCAATTACATGGATCAATATAATGATATTCCATAACTATCCTGAAATCAAACAGTTATGAAAATCTGTATGAATTCGATAAGGGGACAGAAATTTAAATTTTTGTAACAGGAGAATTATATTGGCAGCAAGAAAAAAACGTAGAATGGTTCCGAAACTGAACAGAAAGATGAAGAAAAAGCTCCTACTGTTGTTCGGAATAATTACATGTGCATTTGTAGGACTTGTATTCAGACTTATGTATATAGAATATACAAGTGGAGATACATATACAAAAAAGGTGTTATCACTGCAGTCTTATGACAGTGTCAAACTTCCTTTTCAAAGAGGAAATATAGTAGATAAAAACGGGACAATACTTGCTACAAGTGTAGCTGTATACAACGTGATCCTGGATTGTTCGGTCATGACGAGCAAGGATGAATATGTTGAGCCGACTATTAATGCATTAACCCAGTGCTTTAGTGATCTTGATAGAAACGAACTTGAAGATTATGCCCAAAACAGCAAAGATAATAAATATATAGTGTTAAAGGAAAAATTATCATATGACGATATCCAGCCTTTTGTTGAGATGCAGGATGCGGTCGATGATTCTGGAAATAAAGTAAATCCAAACATAAAAGGTGTCTGGTTTGAAACAGAATATCAGAGGAAATATCCGCTTAGCACACTTGCCAGTGCAACAGTCGGATTTGTTTCAGATGGAAATGTCGGAACGGTAGGACTTGAGAAGTATTATGACAGTACATTAAATGGTGTCGATGGCAGGGAGTATGGATATCTCAACTCAGATAATGCTATAGAAAAGACTGTAATTGCTGCAGAGAACGGAAAAAATCTGTACTGTTCGATAGATGCGAATGTCCAGACGATAGTGGAGAATAAGATAAAGGAATTTGCGGATACATATAAAAATAACGCAAGAACCGGAGATGGTGCGGAAGAAATCGCAGTTGTAATGATGAATCCGAACACTGGAGAAATAATCGCAATGGCGGATTATCCTACATTTGATTCAAATGATCCAAGAGATTTAAGCAGCTATGATCAGACAGATGGTATGTCAGATGATGACAAGATGAATCTGCTCAACAGATTGTGGCAGAATTATTGTGTGACGGCAACATATGAACCCGGATCAGTACAGAAACCATTTACTGTAGCGGCCGGACTTGAGACGGGAACGCTTACAACGGATATGACATTTTTCTGTGATGGATTTGAAATGTTTGGAAATGAAAAAGTACGATGCGTAAACAGAGATGGTCATGGACTTGAAACTATTGAAGGTGCGCTTATGGATTCATGTAACGATGCACTTATGCAGATGTCATATAGAATAGGTGCGGAGAATTTTCTTGACTATCAGGCAGTATTCGGATTTGGACAAAAAACCGGAATAGACCTTCCGGGTGAGGCAAACACTGCATCACTTATGTACACTCTCGATAACATAAAACCGGTGGATCTGGCTACAAACAGTTTTGGACAGAACTATAACTGTACGATGATACAGATGGTGTCGGCATTTTCATCACTTATAAATGGCGGAAATTATTATAAACCACACGTTGTTACAAAAATAACAGATGATAGTGGAAATACGGTAGAAAATATAGAACCTACACTTTTAAAAAAGACAGTATCGCAGAATACAAGTGATACACTTAGAAATTATCTATATAATGTAGTGACTAACGGTACTGCAAAAACAGCAAAAGTTGATGGTTATTCAATGGGTGGAAAAACAGGTACAGCACAGATGTATGATGATGAGACACATCTTCGAAAAAAGGGTGCATATCTGGTGTCATTTATGGGATTTGTGCCATATGATGATCCACAGCTTGTGATATATACAGTAATAAATCAGCCAAACGTGGAGGATGAGGCTCACAGTTCTTATGCGCAGAACATTACAAGAGAGATTTTAAAAGAGGTATTACCTTATATGAACATTTATCCGGATGAGGAACAGACCGGGATCAATGCTGATCTTGATATTACCGGAAATAATCCTCCTATAGGAAACCAGACGACAGGAGAACCAGAGCAATAAGTTACATTACTGAGCATAGCTTTTACAGCACGCTGTCATGCTTTTGTCTGAACAGAAACATAAATATTACATAATCCTGACATTTTATGCATAAATTTGTTGTAAGAAATGTCAGGATTTTTATATGGTTTTAAACAGCACCGGACACAGAAAGAAAACATGGGTATTGTTTATGATGCTCATTTTATGTATGGCAGGGCTTATGATCCGAGTAGGGTATATAATGATATTCGAGAGCAGCTATTATGAAGGAAAGGCTAAAGAAATCCAGGAAAGAGAACGCATTATAAGTGGGATAAGGGGAGATATTTTAGACAGAAACGGCAACGTGATCGCTGTAAACGAGACTGCTTACAATATTTCAGTCATACATAATCAGATATCAGACGAAGAAAAAGTAATAGAAGTTCTTTCTGGCGAACTGGGGATAGATGAAGAAAAAGTAAGAAAAAGGGTGGAGAAGGTTTCATCAATAGAAAAGATAAAAAATAATGTATCGAAAGAAACTGGCGAAAAGATATTATCTTATAACTTAGATGGGGTTAAGGTTGATGAGTCAAGCATAAGATACTATCCAAATAATGAATTATTTTCAAAAGTAATAGGCTTTGCCGGTTCTGATGGTCAGGGAGTTGTGGGACTGGAAACTGTGTACGATAAATTGCTTGCCGGGACACCCGGAAAAATCCTTACCACATGTGACGGAAGAGGTGTTGAGGTGGAAGGCTTTGAAGAAAAACGGATCGCACCGGGAAAAGGAAAAAATCTCATAACAACACTTGATGTAAATATCCAGAAAGTCTGCATGGAAAAAGCAAAAGAGGCATATGAAGCAAATCGTGCGGATGGAGTGAGTATTATAGCGATGAATCCTAAAAATGGTGAGATATATGCAATGGTCGATTACCCGGAGTATGACCTTAATGATCCTTTTGAGGGGGAGGATTTAAACTCCATGTGGCGCAACAGCTGTGTGAGTGATACATATGAACCGGGATCGACTTTTAAAATAATAACGGCGTCGATCGCACTTGAGGAAAATCTTGTAACCCTTGATGAGAGGTTTTATTGTCCGGGCTATATTGTTGTTGAAGACCGGCGTATAAGGTGTCATAAAACAGCAGGACATGGTTCTGAAAGCTTTGTGGAGGGGATACAAAACTCATGTAATCCGGTTTTTATAGATCTCGGGCTTAGGATCGGAAGTGACAGATACTATGATTATTTTAAGAAGTTTGGACTTCTTGATAAAACAGGTATAGATCTTCCAGGTGAGGCAGGCACTATAATGCATGAAAAGGACAAAATAGGGCAGGTTGAACTTGCAACCATAGCATTTGGACAATCGTTTCAGATCACACCGGTACAGCTTATGACAACAGTTTCATCACTTATAAATGGTGGAACACGCATAGTTCCGCATATTGGAATGGCAGAAAGTGAGAATAACGGAAAAACAGTAAAATTTGAATACGAAAACAAAGAAGGAATATGCAGCGAAAAGACATCGCAGACGATGCGGATGCTGCTTGAAAGTGTTGTGTCGGAAGGCTCCGGAAAAAATGCAGCGGTTGAGGGGTATGAGATAGGTGGAAAAACGGCAACGTCACAGACGTTTCCGAGAAGTGATAATATATACATAGCATCATTTTTAGGGTTTTACCCTGCGGATGATCCGCAGATCATGTTCCTTGTAAAAATAAATAACCCAAAAGATGCATATTATGGAGGAACGATAGCAGCTCCTGTTGCAGCAGAATTATTTAAGGAGACAATACCGTATATATCGACCTTGCGAAATGATGATGAATAACGTATACTAAACTATAATGCAAATGCAGACATGGAGGAAAGAACATGAGCTTTGAAGAAAAAAAAGTATTAGTTGTAGGAACCGGAAAAAGCGGTGTGGCAGCTACAGGATTATTATTAAAAGAAAAAGTACAGACAGTTTTATTCGACGCAGATAAAGAACTGGACACAAAAGAATTTTTTGAAAAAAATCCTTCTTTGAATGGTGTTTCCCTTATTTTAGGGGATCTGTCAGATGAACAGATAAAGCAATTTGATATAGCAGTGCTTAGTCCGGGAGTCCCTACAGATATACCTATGGTGAACAGACTGCGTGATGCCGGAGTGAAAATATGGGGAGAGATAGAACTCGCATATGCATTTGGAAAAGGCAGGATAATAGCAATAACAGGAACAAACGGAAAGACAACAACTACAGCTTTGACCGGAGAAATAATGGCAGATCATTATGATGATGTCAGAGTAGTCGGAAATATCGGAATACCATATACATCAATGGTTCAGGGAACTACGGAAGAGACTGTGACTGTCGCTGAGATATCAAGTTTCCAGCTTGAGACAATACATGAATTCAAGCCACATGTGTCTGCAATCTTAAATATCACGCCTGATCATTTGAACAGACATCATACGATGGAAAATTATATAAAAGCCAAAGAAGATATCACAAAGAACCAGACAGCAGATGATTTCTGCGTATTAAATTATGAGGACGAAGTGCTTAGGAACTTTGCAGAAAAATGTCCTGCGAAAGTTATATTTTTCAGCAGCAGACGGGTTCTTGACGAAGGATTTTATCTTGATGGTGAAGAAATCATGTATGCACATGATAATAAGACGGACAGAGTCATTAATGTTAATGACCTCAATCTTCTTGGCAGACATAATTATGAGAATGTCATGGCTGCCTGTGCAATGTCAGTAAGCATTGGTGTACCTATGGATAAAATAGTAGAAGTGCTTAAAACTTTTAAAGCTGTAGAGCACAGGATAGAATATGTCACGGAAAAAAGAGGCGTCAGATTCTATAATGATTCAAAGGGAACAAACCCGGATGCAGCAATACAGGGAATACGTGCAATGAACCGGCCGACACTTCTTATTGGTGGAGGTTATGATAAACAGTCTGAGTATGATGAATGGATAGAGGCATTTGACGGCAAGGTAAAAGAGCTTGTGCTTATAGGGCAGACGGCAGACAAAATCGAAGCATGCGCAAAGAAACATGGGTTTAATAATGTAGTGAAAAAAGAAACATTTGAGGATGCAATAACATATTGCTATGACCATGCTGTATCGGGAGATGCAGTGCTTTTATCACCGGCTTGCGCCAGCTGGGGAATGTTCCCAAATTATGAGGAACGCGGACGTATCTTTAAGGAAATAGTAAATGGATTAGAGGAGTAATGCATTTTGGCAAAGAAGGCGAGAAAAAAAACAGCCGCTTATTTTGATTATAATCTGCTGTTCATTGTTATTTTTTTACTTTGCTTTGGTCTTGTCATGTTGTATAGTTCAAGTGCCTATACCTCAGCAAATAAGTATGGAGACAGTGCGTACTATTTAAAACGGCAGATAAGAAATATTGCGATCGGTGCGGTGTTTATGTATCTGACTGCAAAGATTGACTATAGATTCTGGAAGAAATTTTATACATTTGCATATGTGGTTGCCTTTATGCTTTGTATACTTGTATATGTGCCGGGAATAGGAACAGACTCACATGGATCATCAAGGTGGCTGGCACTTGGACCTATACAGTTCCAGCCGTCAGAAATAGCGAAGCTTGTTGTCATATTGTTTTTGGCTGTCCTTGTGGAAAAATTATCCAAAAACATGGGAAAAGTGGCAAGTCTTGTTGTGATAGGTGTGATATTGCTTCCGCTTGTCGGAATTGTGGCGGCAAGTAACTTAAGTACAGCAGTTATCATAATGGGTATTGGTGTCTGTATGCTTTTTGTTGCAAGTCCAAAATATTCGCATTTTGTGATAATAGTCATTCTGGGTGTTGCGTTTGTTACAGTATTTATCATGTTTGCTGGTTACAGGGGAGACAGGATACAGGCATTTTTACATCCTGAGACAGCCGGAGATAAAGGGTACCAGACACTTATGGGATTGTATGCGATAGGCTCAGGAGGTCTTTTTGGAAAAGGGCTTGGAGAGAGCCTGCAGAAACTTGGAAACGTTCCGGAATCACAAAATGATATGATCTTTACTATTATATGTGAGGAGCTTGGATTGTTTGGAGCCATATGTCTTATGCTTTTATTTGTGCTTCTGATATGGAGAATGATGGTTATAGCAAACAATGCAAAGGATCTGTATGGTTCTTTGATCGTGGTAGGTGCAATGGCGCATATTGCGATCCAGGTGATATTAAATATAGCGGTAGTAACAAAGACAATACCAAATACTGGTGTAATACTTCCATTTATAAGCTATGGCGGAACATCGGTAATTTTTCTTATGGCGGAGATGGGACTTGTATTATCGGTATCAAAAGGCATAAAACTGGAAAATATATAGTTTTGTGAAGATACAAATTTTGTTGGAGACAGTATGATTAAGGAAAAGCGAAAAAAGAAGAAAAGATTCCTGCATTTTCTGAAAATCTTATCTATTATAATAATTGTTTTAGCACTTCTTTTTCTTATTGCATTGAAGCTTTTTACTGTAAAACAGGTTGAAGTGGATGGAAATGTTTTATATGATGATGAAACTATAGAAAATGTTGTTTTAAATGATAAGTATTCATGGAATTCATTATATGTATTTGCAAAATACAGATTTAAAAAGCCAGAGAGTATTCCATTTGTGGATACAATGGATATAACGCTTAAAAGCCCGCATAAATTACATATTAAAGTATATGAAAAAGGAATGCTTGGATACATATATATCCCCGGAATTGATGAAAATGCATATTTTGATAAGGACGGACTTGTGGTAGAAACTTCCTCCGATATTGTGGATGGTGTTCCTAAAATAGATGGAATAAACTGCGATAAAGTGGTATTATATGAAAAGCTGCCGGTTGACGACAGCAGACTTAAGGAAATCCTTGAACTTACACAGGCACTGAAAAGAGAAGATCTGATCCCGGATTCCATTACTTACGGAGGAGAGGGAGAACCAGTTATCTCTTATGGAGGTCTGACTGTAAAAATGGGAGATACAAAACTTCTTACACAAAAGATCAAGAGGCTTAAAGCTATACTCCCGTCTGTAAAAGACATGAGTGGAATACTACATTTAGAAGACTGGACGGAAGACAGCACAAATATTGTGTTTGATAAGACTGATTAATTGCAAAAAAATCATATTTTTATGTTGATTATTTCTAGAAATAATTATATTATAGAGTATATGAGTTTAAGATAATTGGTTTTTTATATAAATATAGGAAAGAAAGAGGAGGAAGAACCTTGCTTGAAATAAAGACTACAGAGGCAGATGCCAGCGCAAAAATTATTGTTATCGGTGTTGGCGGAGCTGGAAACAATGCAGTTAACCGAATGATCGATGAAAATATAGGTGGAGTAGAATTTATCGGGATCAATACTGATAAACAGGCGTTACAGCTTTGCAAAGCTCCTACATTGATACAGATAGGTGAGAAACTTACAAAAGGACTTGGTGCCGGTGCACAGCCTGAGATCGGGGCAAAAGCGGCTGAGGAAAGTGCAGAGGAACTTTCAGCAGCTGTAAAAGGTGCAGATATGGTATTCGTCACATGTGGTATGGGTGGTGGAACCGGTACAGGAGCAGCCCCTGTTGTTGCAAAGATTGCAAAGGAACAGGGAATACTTACAGTAGGTGTTGTCACAAAGCCTTTCAAATTCGAGGCAAAACAGCGTATGATAAACGCTATATCAGGTATCGACAGATTAAAAGAAAATGTAGATACTCTTATTGTTATACCGAATGACAAGCTTTTAGAGATAGTAGACCGTCGCACTACAATGCCGGATGCATTAAAGAAGGCTGATGAGGTCCTTCAGCAGGCAGTACAGGGAATCACAGATCTTATCAATCTTCCTGCACTTATTAACCTTGACTTTGCAGACGTCCAGACAGTTATGAAGGACAAGGGTATGGCACATATCGGAATCGGTAATGCCAAGGGTGATGAGAAAGCTATCGAGGCTGTTAAGCTTGCGGTTGCATCTCCACTTTTAGAGACTACTATAAATGGTGCTACACACGTTATCATCAACATTTCAGGTGATATTTCACTTATGGACGCAAACGATGCCGCAAGTTATGTCCAGGATCTTGCAGGAGATAATGCAAACATTATCTTCGGTGCTAAATACGATGAGTCTATGACAGACGAGGCAACAATTACAGTAATTGCCACAGGACTTGAGGATGTAAATGCACCAGCTCCGGCACCGGCTCCAGCTGCATCAAACGTTGCATCATCTATGGCAGGACGTATGGTATATCCTAATTCAAATGCACAGAGAACTACTACACCGGGAGCAGGAAATACTTCGTTTTCAGGGTTACATACAACAACCCACACTACACAAAATAATGCTCCTGCACATACATTTACAGGAATCCAGAAACCACGCCAGCCGGAAAGCACTGTTAAGCCGGTAGAGATCAATATTCCGGATTTCCTTAAAAATTCTAAGAGATAATATTTACAGAATCTTATCGACGTTATATGTCATTAATGCACCTCACTTTCAGTTATACTTTAAGAGAAAGTGAGGTGTAAATTATCTATGCGTTTTATCTGGATCTTTTTCTGATAAGAACAACGCTGACAAATTGCTTAATTCTTTTATCAACATTTTACATATTAAAAATTCCATTATCAAATAAAAAAATAAAGATAGTCGTTGCTGCGGTATCCGGGGCACTGATAAGTGCAGTAATACTCATTGTCTCAGGAAATTATAATTTATATAGGATTGTGACACTGTTTTTTATAGGTCCGGGTATGATATATACGTTGTGCGGACATGCGGAAAGAACTTTAAATATATGGATCGTGGCAGTGATTTCAACGTTTCTTACCGGAGGTGCAGTATGTGCCATAGATCAGGTTACCGGCAGGGAAGCATTTTCAAACATCATAATAGCATTTGTGATAGGTATTATTTTCTTGAATATAATGTATTCGAATGCAAAGCAGAATAGAAATTATTATACTGTGACGGTTATATCGCAAAATAACAGTATAGAGGTGAAGGGGCTGTATGATTCGGGAAATGTACTTTGTGCAGGCAGAAACAGGGAGCCGGTGCACATAGCATCCGATAAGGTGTTTTCTATTTTGACAGAAAAAAAAGACAGTATCATGGTGCCATATAAAAGTCTTGGAAATGAGGATGGGATAATAGAGGTATACAGATTCGACTGTATGCAGATAAAATGTGGATATAGCAGAATTGAGTTTCATGATGTTCTGATAGGAAAAGCTTCAGCAAGTCTGTTGAAAAATGTAGCATACGATATAATTTTGAATGAAGCTGTTTTTTCTGATACAAAGGGTATGGAAGATTTTTCTGGGAAAGGATGATAAGCCAGAAGAGATATTTTACATAGGAGGAGCGGAGGTGCTGCCGCCGCCACTCAAAAATGACGAGGAAAAAAGTGCACTTATGGCACTCGCCGACAGAAACGATAATATGACACTTGAGAGTGCAAGGGAACTTTTGATATCACATAATTTACGGCTTGTTGTATATCTGGCAAAAAAATTTGAAAATACCGGTGTATGTGTTGAAGATCTGATCTCTATAGGCACGATCGGGCTTATAAAGGGAATAAATACATTTAATCCCGACAAAAAAATAAAGCTTGCGACATATGCTTCAAGATGCATAGAAAATGAAATACTTATGTATCTGCGGAGAAACAGCAGGACAAAGCTCGAGGTATCGTTCGATGAACCGCTCAATATGGACTGGGATGGAAATGAACTTCTGCTGTCTGATATTCTGGGAACCGATGAGGACATCATATACAAAGATATAGAGACAGAGGCAGAGATCACTTTATTAAAATCTGCGATGAAAGTATTAGATGACCGGGAAAGACAGATAATAGAGCTCAGGTTTGGGATAAACAGCCGTGAAAACAAGGAACTTACGCAGAAGGAGGTTGCGGATATTCTGGGAATATCGCAGTCATATATATCGAGACTTGAGAAAAAGATCATGGTAAGGCTGCGGAAAGAAATGCAAAAATTAGCGTAGCTAATGTATAGGAAATATGATATACTTATTTCATAAAAAAATAAGGAGATGATCATATGGTATTGGAGTTTATCGGGGCTGACAGAGAAGTTACAGGAAGCTGTCATTACATTACATTTGGGGAGACGCATATACTTATCGATTGTGGAATGGAGCAGGGACCTGATCTGTACGTTAATCAGGAAATACCGGTCAATCCATCGCTGATCGATTACGTGTTTGTTACTCATGCACACATAGATCATTCAGGACTTTTACCGCTTTTGTATAATCATGGTTTCAGGGGAACTATATTTGCTACAAAGGCCACAACGGATCTTTGTAATATAATGCTTAAGGATTCTGCTCATATACAGGAGTTTGAGGCGGAATGGAGAAACCGTAAAGCAAGACGTGCTGGAAAGCCTGAGATCACACCAATGTATGATGTGGAGGATGCAGCGAATGTTATGCAGCATTTTACACCATGTGATTATAATTGTGTGTATGAAATCTGTCCAGGACTTAAAGTACGTTTCGTAGATGCAGGACATCTGCTTGGATCTTCATCCATTGAAATGTGGGTGACAGAAGAAAATGTCACAAAGAAAATACTGTTTTCGGGTGATATCGGAAATCATAACAGACCGCTTATAAAAAACCCGCAGTATGTGGAAGAGGCAGACTATGTTGTGATGGAGTCTACATATGGAAACAGGGTGCATGACACTCCGCCAGATTATGCGGTTGAGCTGGCAAAGGTTATGAATGCCACATTTACAAAGGGGGGAAATCTTGTGATCCCGGCATTTTCAGTAGGACGTACACAGGAAATGCTTTACTTTATGCGGCGCATAAAAACAGAAGATCTGCTCCCGGAATATAGAAACTTTGAAGTTTATATAGACAGTCCGCTGGCTGTTGAGGCTACGAATATATTTCATGAAAATGTTTCGGACTGCTTCGATGATGAGGCGAGGTCACTTATAGATCAGGGAATAAACCCTATCAAATTTCCGGGACTTAAAGTGGCTGTATCATCTGATGAATCAAAGATGATAAATTTCAATCCAAACTCAAAGGTGATAATTTCCGCATCCGGAATGTGTGAGGCCGGCCGGATAAGGCATCATCTGAAGCATAATTTGTGGCGAAGTGATTCAACGATATTATTTGTAGGATATCAGGTTCCGGGAACTTTAGGTTTTGCGCTTTTAAATGGAGCACAAAAGGTAAAGCTTTTCGGTGAGGAGATCAATGTCAAAGCAGATATAGTAAATCTTCCGGGAATCAGTGGACACGCAGATAAAAACCAGCTTATAGACTGGCTGGCAGCGGTTAAGACTAAACCGGAGCATGTATTTATAGTTCATGGCGAGGAGAGCACCGCAGAATCGTTTGCAGGCCTTGTCAATGAAAAATTCGGCTATGATGCGGTGGCGCCATATAGTGGGGATGCATACGATCTTATCACAAATAAAAAGATCGCAGATGGTTCGAGACTGCTCGTTGAGAAGAAGGCTGCAAAGGCACAGAGCAAGAATTCAACAGTCTATGAAAGACTGATCGCAGCTGGACAGCGCCTTGTTGCGGTTATACAGAAATGTCAGGGAATGGCAAATAAGGATCTTGGCAAATTTGCAGATCAGATAAATGCATTGTGTGATAAATGGGACAAAAATTAAGTCAGAAAATATTTTATATAGTGTTTTAGTGGAAACCGCACAATACCGGATGTACAGCTGTACATCCGGTATTGTGCGGTTTTGGATTGATATTATAAAGTTTTTAAGATCTGCAAAACTCCGTTTTCCCAGTAAGGAGGGCATATATGTTTTGCAGCTTCTATTACTTCGGAGCGGGCATTTGATACAGCATAACTTGTTCCTGCATTTTTTAACATTTCTATATCATTGAGATTGTCGCCAAAGCAGCATACCTCATCGGGGAGGATATTGTATTTATCCATTATATATGAAATCGCTGTCCATTTGTTTACACCTGTTGCATTGCAGTCAACCCATTCTTTTCCGGCACATGCGATATGAGCCTGGTTTTTCCAGAATGGGATAAAATGGGGGCTGCACATTTCTTCACATAAAGATGGATGATATATTGTGAATTTTATTATATCATCTGCTTTTAGTTTAGTTAAATCGTCGATTTCACGCATGTCAAATCCATATGAATCCCGTAATCGGTGAAATATAGGGCTTCCACCATCTTCTGCATAGCAAAAATCAGGAGCTGCGACAAAATAATCGCAGGCCGGAAGCTCATCACGCACCATTTTACACATGGACTTCCATATATCCTCTTTCATAGGATAAGTTTTTAAAATTTCTGAAGGTGTCCTGACAACGGTACCAACATCTGTTACATAAAGTAATTTATCTTTTATTGGTGCAAATAGCTTGCGTTCACTTGAAAATTGACGGCCGGAGCATACGACAAAAATTATATTCCGGTCTATGAGCTGATCTATTACGGACATGTACTCAGGATCGATGAGCAGAGTGCCGTCTTTTACAAGAGTACCATCAATATCAGTTGCAATTAATTTAATCATTTTTTTCCCCTTAAGATTTTTTACATATCAATTATATATTGTTTTTGCGGTAGATGCAAACTTAAGTTAATGTTCGACGCACTTTAAATGGGCTGTAATCGTTGCTGGTCACACTGTTAGGTGTGAACAGTAACAGAATACAAAAACATTACGATTATTTTACTGAACACTGATTGTGAGCTTTACCTTGCAGCTATAATATCTATTCTTAGATGCAGCGCAAAAGAAAGGAACAATTAAAATGTCACATATAAAATTGAACAATATCTGTAAATCATATCAGGGAAGCGGACTTGCGGTATCTGATTTCAATCTTGATATAGATGGAAAAGAATTTATTGTGTTTGTAGGTCCTTCGGGATGTGGAAAATCAACGGTGCTTAGAATGATAGCCGGACTTGAGGATATCACAAGCGGGGAATTATGGATGGACGGAAAACTTATGAACTATGAAAGTCCGGGAGCAAGAAATGTTTCAATGGTATTTCAAAATTATGCATTATATCCGCACATGTCGATATACGATAATCTCGCATTTTCTCTAGTGATACGAAAAATCCCCAAAAAGGAAATAAAAAATGCAGTAATGGAAACTGCAAAAATGCTTGGGATAGATAATCTGCTCGACAGAAAGCCAGCACAGCTTTCAGGAGGTCAGAGGCAGAGAGTGGCAATAGGGAGTGCGATTTTAAGAAAACCGAATGCATTTTTAATGGATGAACCATTATCCAATCTTGACGCTAAGATGAGGACACAGATGAGAAGCGAAATAGCGTCTTTGTACAACAGATTTGATACGACTTTTATATATGTAACACATGATCAGACCGAGGCTATGACACTTGGAACACGTATCGTTGTATTAAAAGAGGGGGGTATCCAGCAGATAGATACACCGAAAAATCTGTATGAGCATCCGGCAAGTAAATTTGTTGCAGGATTTATCGGTTCCCCATCAATGAATTTTATAAATGTAAGGGTAAGCCCTGACTGCTCATCGGTTTCGCTTCAGACAAGCGATATAGAATTTCATTTTGGAGAGAACTACAAAGAAGAGTTGAAAAAATCAGGCTATGCCGGAAAAAACGTGATCATGGGAATAAGACCAAATGATATTTATACAGAAGATAAGACATCGGAACCGCATGCTGATATGAGCAGACCTTTTAGTGTTGACGTGGTTTCAACGGAGCTTCTGGGTGCAAGCCAGCTTATATATTTTTTGCTGGATGGATTAAAGTGTGTGGCTGATGTCGCAGCTGAAGCCATACCGGAAAAAGGGAAAAAAATAAATCTGTGTATAAATATGGAAAAAATACATCTGTTTGATGTGGATACAGAAGAAACTATTATTGGATGAAAAAGAGGTTGTAAAGATGAAAAAATATAAAATTTCAATGCGCAATATTAGCCCATATGTATATCTTGTGCCAAGCTTATTAATATTTGGAATATTTTTATTCTATCCGTTTTTTAAGACCATTTATTTAAGTCTTTATAAAACAAATAAGATGGGACAGGCAAGATTATTTGTAGGATTTGGAAACTATAAAGATCTTCTGACGTCACCATCATTTTATAACAGTCTTATTGTGACTGTCGAATTTGTGGTGATCGTTGTTATTGGAAGCATGCTGCTTGGTCTTATAGGCGCTCTTTTGTGTAATAAGGCATTTCCGGGGATCAGGATCTTTTCTACGGCTTATGCACTTCCTATGGCTATAGCATCAAGCTCTGCTGCCATGATATTTAAGATAATGCTAGATCCGACTATCGGTATCGTAAATAAGCTTCTAAAGCTTGATATAAACTGGATACAGGATCCGAAGTACGCACTTATAAGCGTTGCGGTGCTTACTGCGTGGCTGAACAGTGGAATAAACTTTTTGTATTTTTCAGCAGGACTTAGCAATATCGATGAGTCGATTTATGAGAGGGCAGCAGTTGATGGGGCAAATGGGATCCAGATGTTTTTTAAACTTACGCTTCCGGGGTTAAGCCCAATATTGTTTTATACGGTGGTAGTAAATATAATCCAGGCTTTCCAGTCGTTCGGACAGGTAAAAATACTTACTCAGGGAGGTCCGGGAGAGAGTACAAATCTGATCGTATATTCAATATACAGGGATGCATTTTTTAATTATCGTTTCGGAAGTGCAGCGGCACAGTCAGTTATACTTTTTCTGATCATCATGGCTCTTACACTTGTAATGTTTAAGATTGAAAAGAAGGGAGTATCGTACTAATGAGTGATGTGGCAGTAAAAATAAAAAAGGGAACAGAAATTGAGTTAAATCCAGAGGAATTAAGAAAACTTCATGAAGCTATGAGCGCACCTGGAAAAAGAAAAAGGGTTATAAGAAAAGTGGTTCTTATGGCGCCAATATTATATAGCGTTGCTATATCGGATTTATACAATGGGAATTCTGATACGATCCGATATTGAATGAATCTGATCCGCATCCGACTTGATCTTTGTTATTTAGAGGACGAAAGGTTTCATTTCTCGATTTTGTTATACTTTAATGGCAACGATGATGATTCCGGGAGAGGCAACGATCATTTCAAATTATCTGACAGTAAGCAGCTGGGGATGGCTTGATTCTTATCAGGTACTTATCATCCCATATCTTACATCAGCAATGGGGATTTTCCTGTTCAGGCAGTTTTACATGAGCTTCCCGAAAGCATTGTATGAGGCAGCGATGCTTGATGGCTGTTCAAACATACGGTTTATTCTTACTATACTTATGCCGCTGACAAAATCCGGCATAGGAGCTATGGTGGTTTATACATTTATAAATGCATGGAATATGTATATGTGGCCGTTGCTTGTAAATGGCTCAAACGAAATGAGGACAGTACAGATAGGTATAAGTATGTTAAATAGTATAGATGCACAGTCGATCACTATGATGATCGCAGGTGTTGTAATGATAATAATTCCGTCAATATCTATTTTTATAATAGGACAAAAGCAGTTGATACGTGGAATGTTCTCCGGAGCTGTAAAAGGTTAAGGAGTTTACATTATATATTTACATCTCAGAAGAGAAAAGAACAAAGAAGAAAAAGGAGAAAAAAGAGATGAAAAAGAAATTGGTTTCTGTAGTACTTACTGCAGCAATGACCGCAACATTATTTGCAGGATGTGGAAGCTCTGCCGCTGATCCGGCAGATACATCAAAGGGTGATGCAAATGCAAGCCAGGCAGCAGAGGCTGCAAAGGTGGATGATTCCAAATTAGATGGAACAACCATTACATTCTGGCACTCAATGGGAGGCGTAAATGGGGAGGCGCTCCAGACTCTTGTTGATAAATTTAATAGTGAAAATGAATATGGAATAACAGTAGATGCGCAGTATCAGGGAGAATATGATGATACGATCAATAAATTAAAGAGTGCCCAGATCGGAAATATGGGTGCTGATCTTGTACAGATATACGATATAGGAACAAGATTTATGATAGATTCGGGATGGGTAATACCGATGCAGCAGCTTATAGATGCAGATGGTTATGATATAAGCAAGATCGAGCCAAACATTGCAGCATACTATACAGTAGATGACACACTGTATTCAATGCCTTTTAACTCATCAACACCTATTTTATATTACAACAAAGATATGTTTGACAAAGCAGGCATCACTGAAGTACCTACATCATTGGAGGGAATGAAGGATATAGCTGATGACCTTACGTCAAAAGGTGGTGCAGGAGAGGCAATTTCCCTTGGAATGTATGGATGGTTTTTTGAGCAGTTTACATGCAAGCAGGGAGCTGCTTATGTAAACAATGGAAACGGAAGAGATGACGTGGCAACTGCTGTAGATTTTGATAAGAATGGATCTGCACTTGAAACACTTTCTGTATGGAAGGATTTAAACCAGGCCGGTGTTGCACCAAATGTAGGAAGAGGAAGTGATTCAGGTCTTTCTGATTTTACAGCAGGTAAATCAGCAATGACACTTGGCTCAACAGCATCATTGAAACAGATCTTACAGGATGTAAACGGAAGCTTTGAAGTTGGAACAGCTTATTTCCCAAGTGTAAAAGCTGATGACAAAGGAGGAGTTTCAATAGGTGGAGCATCTCTTTGGGCACTCAACAATAACGATGATGTAAAAGCAGCAGCGACATGGAAATTTGTACAGTTTTTAGTATCAGCAGAGTCACAGGCATACTGGAATGCACAGACAGGATATTTCCCTGTCACAACGGAGGCAGCAAACGAGGATGTTTATAAAAAGAACATGGAGCAGTATCCACAGTTCCAGACAGCAATTGACCAGCTTCATGATTCAGCTCCTGAATATGCGGGTGCGCTGCTTTCGGTTTTTCCAGAGGCAAGACAGATCGTAGAGACAGAAATAGAGAATATGATAAATGATAAGCAGACACCGCAGGAAGCAGTTGACCAGATGGCAGACCAGATCAACAAAGCCATTGAGGACTACAATACATTAAATGAATAAAAATCAGCATTGAGCTTTTGCGTAGGGGCTGTTGCTTTAACGAATGAATTTTCGTGAAGCGGCAGCTCCTTTTGCCATGAAAAATTTATTGAAAAAAATATTTGGATAACGTATGATAAAAGTATTAAATAATTTAGAAGATAATAGGAGGAAAGTTAAGAAACCAAAAGATTTTGCTAAACTTTTAGGCGTATCTCTCAAGATATTACAACGTTGGAACAGAGAAGGAACTCTAAAAGCAAACCGAACTCCAACTAATAGGCGATATTACACTTATGACCAATATCTACAATTTAAAGGTATAAATATTGAAAAATTCTGTATGAAGTTTAATACAACCATAGTGATAGTAAACAATGAAGAATTATCGCCACAAGAAGAACTCGTGCAGGACATTGTTTCAATACTTCATGTGTTCTCTTGTAGGCTGTATGGGCTTCGTAAGTATAAAAAACAAATAGAGGGGGATGAGGAAATTGCTAAAGAGCTTCAAGACGGAAATAAATCCGACAGAGGAACAGAAAATTCGTAAAACAATAGGAACTTGTAGATATGTTTACAACTTCTATCTCGCTCATAATAAAGAACTTCATGAAAATGGGAAAAAGTTTATGAGCAGTAACTAATTCAGAGTCTGGCTTAATAATGAGTATCTTCCAAAGCATCCGGAATATTTTTGGATCAAGGAAGCTTATTCAAAAGCTGTAACACAGGCGGTAAATAACGGACAAACCGCATTTACAAGATTTTTTGAACATCAGAGTAATTTTCCTAAATTTAAAAAGAAATATAAATCTGATGTAAAAATGTATTTTGTAAAGAATAATCCAAAAGATTGTCGTTGTGAAAGACACAGAATCAATATTCCGTCACTTGGTTGGGTTCGCATCAAAGAAAAAGGATATATTCCCACAACAAAAGATGGGTACACAATAAAAAGTGGTCATGTCTCAATAAAAGCTGACAGATACTATGTTTCAGTTCTTATAGAAATCCCAAATAACAAGATAGCTGATAATTCCAATGAAGGAATTGGCATTGACCTTGGATTAAAGGATTTTGCCATTGTTTCGAATGGTAAAACTTATAAGAACATTAACAAATCTGCAAAATTAAAGAAACTTGAAAAACAGCTTATTCGAGAACAGAGAAGTCTTTCTCGAAAGTATGAAAATTTAAAGAAAGGATGGTCCACTCAAAGAACAAATATACAAAAGCAAAGGCTTAAGGTACAGAAACTTCATCATAGAATTGACAATATTCGTACTGATTACATCAATAAAACAATCGCAGAGATAGTGAAAAACCAAACCATCTTATATAACGATTGAAGATTTAAACGTATCAGGAATGATGAAGAACAAACATCTTTCAAAGGCAGTTGCTTCGCAGAAGTTTTATGAATTTAGAACAAAACTTCAAGCTAAATGCAAGGAAAACGGAATTGAACTTCGAGTTGTAGATAGATGGTTCCCATCATCTAAAACATGTCACTGTTGTGGAGCTATCAAGAAAGATTTAAAACTTTCAGATAGAATTTTCAAATGTGACTGTGGTTATATCGAAGACAGAGATTTCAATGCTCGCACTTAATCTGAGAGATGCTACGACTTACGAAGTTGCATAAATAAAAGCAAACGTAGGTATGTACCGAAGGCTATTTTGGGAATTCACGACTATGGAGTGTACAAGAACTTGTGAGTAGATATGATCTCGGTCAATCCAAAGCATACACGATGAAATAGTAAGTAAAACTTGTGAGAGTTTACATTATCTCGATGTGAGTATATTTAATCACATTTTGAGTGGCAGCGTATATGGTAGATCAGAATACATTCATAGAAACAGTGCAGAGCGTATCGCAGATAATCCGTACATCGGCAGAACCAATAGGGAGAGAAGAGATAATGTCCTATTTTAAGGATATGGATCTTAATAAGGCACAGGAGGATCTTATATTTGATTTCCTGTTAAATCATCATGACGAGCCGGAAAACGGATATGAGGATGTTGAAACAGAGAATACAGATGAGGTGTCTGAAAAAAATACTGATATTATTTATTCAGAGGGAGAACCTATAGGACAAAAAAAGGATACAGCTTCCGATGAAAATGATGATGGATTTGATGAGGATAGTTTGATTCCGGATTCACCGATGTTTAAGATGTATCTTGAAGAATTAGATGAAATCCCGGAGTACTCAAAGGAGGAGCAGGATGAACTGTACAAAAAACTTTTAAATGGTGACGAGAGTGTCATACACACAATTTCAAACATGTGGCTTAAATCAGTACTTGATATGGCAAAGAAGCTTGCGGTCACTAAAGAAGGGTTTGAGGATGTTGTGCAGGAAGGAAATATGGCACTGTTTATGCACCTTACCGAGCTTTGTGGTGCAGGAGAAAATGAAAATATAGAGGATGAAATATTAGAAGTTATAGAAGCCGCAATGAAAGAATGCATCCGTGATCAGACAGGGGAGAGCGAGAATGAAAATGCCATGGTAGGTAAAGTTTCACTTGTAAGCCGGGCGGTGGAACATCTAAAATCCCAAAACGGAACAGATCCTTCGGCTCAGGAGCTTTCAGAATATACAAGTGTTCCGGCAGATGAACTTTCAAGTATTCTCGAGCTATTAAAAAAGGCAACACAAAAGGATGATAAAAAAGCGTAGGAAATAGTTTGGTTATGAAAGAAAAGATTTTTAATATCATACAGATTGGGGATAAAAGTAATACAATAAGCCGCTTTTTTGATATATTTATAACGATCACGATCGTGTCTAATATATTGGTTACATTTTTGATGACATTTAAAGAACTTGCATTTTTGTTTCCGTTATTTAAAGCAATAGAGTATGTCACAGCAGGGATTTTCTGTGTGGAATATGCAGTCCGTATATGGACTGCAGAATTTTTATATCCCGGAATGAGAAAAATCAAAGCCAGATATAAATTTCTGGTCTCATTCGACGGAATAGTGGATCTTCTTACTATTGTTCCCGTATTTTTCCTTTCGGGCTTTGTTATATTCAGAATGCTTCGGGTAGCAAGGATTTTTCACCTTTTCAGGCTGAATGCAAAATATGATTCGTTTAATGTTATAACGACAGTTCTGTTTGAAAAGAGAAACCAGATCATATCATCTGTATTTATAGTGCTCATACTTATGCTGGCAAGCAGTCTTTGTATGTATAGCGTGGAACATGAGGCGCAGCCGGAAGTTTTTAAGAATGCATTCAGTGGAATATGGTGGAGTATGTCTACTCTTCTTACCGTAGGATATGGTGATATTTATCCGGTTACGACGCTTGGCAGAGTGATGGCGATATGTATAGCATATCTTGGTGTGGGTGCGGTAGCTATACCGACAGGTATCATAAGCGCAGGATTTGTTGAACAATATCAGAGAAAAAGCAATATTTTAAATATCCGTCAGGCTGATATAAAAGAGATAGCAGAGATATTTGTAGACAAAAGATATGCAGGAAAGACAATAGAGGAGATAGAAGAATCTGATCAGGTGTCAATATTTCTTATATTACGGGATGATTTGTCAATACTCCCACAGAAAGATACTATATTGAAATTGCATGATATAATCGTGATACGGGGAAAAAATAAAGGTTACTGATCGAACGCAGTTACTGTTCAGACGCAAGCTTGACACTGCGTTGTCAAGCTATGCGCCATAGTGCTGATCATAAAGTGATTACAGCCCCTGCCTCGTAGAGGCACTTTAAATGGGCTGTAATCGTTGCTGGTCACACTGTTAGGTGTGAACAGTAACTCGAACGCAAGCAGAATCACAGGACGATCAAAAAGGGCACTTGATTTCTCAAGCACCCTTGTGTATAATCTATTTAGAAAGGTAATCGGATGCAACTCCGATTTGCCCTCAGTAAAATTTATAGCAAATTTGAGATAGCATCTACTTGGGCGAGTGGGATGCTATTTCTTTTTATTATGATTGTCTATGTATGACAATGCCGCAAATATGACGAGTAGAAGTGTTAGCACGTTATCTAAACTCATATGGCATCACCCTCCTTTGTAAACTAGAGGGCATCTAATAATCGGAAAATCACATCCTGCTTTCTATTCAATTATACCAATAAATTATATCATGCCACAAACATATGTTCAACAATAAAAGCAACAAAGGAAAGAGATTTATATTTCTTAAGGCGTTTAAATATTTACTTATTTTTGTTATTGATTTATGCGGGAGTTTGAGCAGTATATATAAGATAGCATTGAATTATAAAATTTTGATGGTTTTAAAATTGTATGACTTATGATATAATGAGCGGAGCGAATTATATCTGCGCGAATGCGCATAGGCATCAGCCGCAGGCTTATCATATGCGTAAGCATATGATATAATGAGCGGAGCGAATTATATCTGCGCGAATGCGCATAGGCATCAGCCGCAGGCTTATCATATGCGTAAGCATATGATATAATGAGCGGAGCGAATTATATCCGCGCGAATGCGCATAGGCATCAGCCGCAGGCAAAGGTTTAAAAAGAAGAGCGTTTGGTGTAGGAATATGCCAGCGAAAAGACGGATTATACACAGCTAGATTTGTGTAATAAAATAACATAGAAAGGCGAAAACCCTATAAAATAAAGGATTTTTGAATAGGTACGATTTGAAATGAAACTTGGTATTGTAGGACTTCCAAACGTCGGAAAGTCTACATTATTTAACTCACTTACAAAGGCAGGAGCACTTTCAGCAAACTACCCATTTGCTACAATAGATCCAAATGTTGGAATTGTGTCAGTTCCTGATGAAAGGATAGTAAAGCTTGGAGAACTTTACCATACAAAAAAAGTTACACCGGCTACAATAGAGTTTGTAGATATTGCAGGTCTTGTAAAAGGTGCGAGCAAAGGTGAGGGACTAGGAAACCAGTTTCTTGCAAATATCCGTGAGGTGGATGCTATCGTCCATGTTGTGCGCTGCTTTGAGGACACAAATATCATTCATGTAGATGGATCAGTTGACCCGGCAAGGGATATAGAGACAATAAATCTTGAGCTTATTTTCTCTGATGTAGAGATCCTTGACAGAAGGATTTCGAAGATTGCAAAACAGGCAAGAATGGACAAGACTCTTGCAAAAGAACTTGAGCTTGTTGAGGCAATAAAGGCACATCTCGAGGAAGGCAAGATGGCGAGAACTTTTGAAGTGCCGGATGATGATGACGCACAGATATGGTTTAAGGGATATAATCTTCTTACAGCAAAGCCTACAATATACGCAGCAAATGTTGCAGAAGACGATCTTGCGGATGATGGTGCTTCAAATCCACATGTTGCAAAAGTAAGAGAGATGGCTAAGGCAGAAGGCGCAGAAGTATTTGTGATATGCGCACAGATAGAACAGGAACTTGCAGAACTTGATGAGGATGAGAAAAAGGAATACCTTGAAGATCTCGGAGTTGAATCAAGTGGACTTGATAAGCTTGTAGCAGCAAGCTATTCACTTCTTGGACTTATATCTTTCCTTACTGCAGGAGAGGATGAGTGCCGTGCATGGACTATAAAAGAAGGAACAAAGGCACCACAGGCAGCAGGAAAGATACATACAGATTTCGAGCGCGGATTTATAAAGGCTGAGGTTGTAAATTATCAGGATCTTCTTGACAATGGAAGTCTTTCAGCTGCAAGAGAAAAAGGAATTGTCGGCATGGAAGGAAAAGATTATGTCGTTAAAGATGGGGATGTTATTCTTTTCAGATTCAACGTTTAAAATGTATACCGACATTTCAATGATATAGATTTGGAACATAAAGTCACATAATAAATGTGAAACGCATAAAATAGTCTGTAAGGAGGTCTGTTTTATGCGTTTTTTGGATTTGTGCGACAAGGAGGTTGTAAGTGTCGGTGAGGGCCGCTACATAGGGCATGTAAGGGACATGGAATTTGATCCGGTATGTGGTAAAATATGTGCAATAATAGTTCCGGGACCGGGTAAATATCTTGGATGCTTTTGCAGAGATTATGAATATTGCATTCCATGGGTTAAGATAGTAAAGATCGGACCCGATATAATATTGGTAGACATATGTGAAAACGATATGCAGCGTAAAATTTAGCCGGTTTCGCACCTGAAGCAGGTTAATGTTCATACTTAACAGTGTGACCAGCAACTGAAGCAGTACTAAAATAAACAAAATTATGAGTATTTTATTGACAACAAATAGTAGTAACTATATACTTTAGATATATGTTTAATTGACGGAGGTACTGGATGAAGTGTCCATTTTGCAGCAGTGATAATACAAGAGTTATAGATTCGAGACCGGCAGATGATAATAATTCTATCCGCCGCAGACGTATGTGTGATGACTGTGGAAAAAGATTCACTACATACGAAAAAGTCGAGACAATCCCACTTATTGTAATTAAAAAAGATAATAACAGGGAACAGTATGACCGTACAAAGATAGAAGCTGGTGTACTTCTGGCATGTCATAAAAGACCTATTTCAGCTGACCAGATTTCTAAACTTGTAGATGACGTTGAGGTTGAGATATTTAACCGCGAAGAAAAAGAGGTTGAGACAGCACTTATAGGTGAGCTTATTATGGACAGATTAAAGGAACTTGATGCAGTTGCATATGTCAGGTTTGCGTCAGTTTATAGAGAATTCAAAGATGTAAACACATTTATGAATGAATTAAAGAAAATGTTAGTATAAAATTGAGGTAGAAGAGTATGAACATTTCGGGTATCAGACCGAGTGCTGATTTTTATTCATACAATTCCATAAAGTTAAACGAGCTTAGAAACCAGCAGATAATGGAATCTAAGAAGGCAGGTCAGGGTAATAATGACGTAAATTCAGATGATAATACCAAAATCCAGAATGATCCGCAGATAGATCAGAGCTTTTCGTCATTTGATTATGCAAAAGGGTATAACCCGGAGGAAACATTTGAGCTTAAGGGCGTTGACAGTGATATAGCATCACTTGATATCCAGAAGGCAGTTTCTGATCTTGACAAGGATAAAGTACTTCAGCAGTATCAATTCTTCGTTGGGGATGAAGCTTTTACAATGCAGCAGAAAGATAGCATTACATCGATAGCACATTCTGGAGAAAATTTTTTACTTTAAAGGATTTATTTATGAGTTTTTTATATCCAAAAGAATATAAAGATTCCACATACAATATAGATTTTGAACAATTATATAAAGAAGGGTACAGAGGGATTATTTTTGATATAGATAATACATTGGTCACCCATGGTTCGCCTGCTGATGAGCGGGCGATTGCTTTGTTTAAGCATTTAAAAGAAATCGGTTTTAAATGTCTGTTACTTTCAAACAATAAAGAGAAACGTGTAAGATCGTTTGCAGATCAGGTTGGGGCAAAGTACATATATAAGGCGGGAAAACCTAAACCATCAGGCTATAAAAAGGCTATGGAAATACTTAAGACAAAAGCTGACAGTACGGTTTTTGTCGGTGACCAGATTTTTACAGATATAATCGGGGCTAACCTTGCAGGGATAAGATCTATTCTTGTTGAACCGATAGATCCACATGAAGAGATACAGATAGTCTTAAAGAGATATCTTGAAAAACCCATTATATGTCTATATAAACTGAAAAACAAAAATAGCATATCAAAAGATAAAAAATAAACATACAAAATATTTAACGGGAGGCCGACTATGAAAATCGCAATTGGAAATGACCATGCAGCAGTCGAATTGAAAAAAACAATTATGGAATATGTTGAAAGTCTGGGACACGAAGTGACAAACTTCGGAACAGATACAAACGAAAGCTGTGATTATCCTGTATATGGAGAAAAAGTAGCAAATGCAGTTGCTTCAGGAGAGTATGACTGTGGGATACTTATATGTGGTACGGGTGTAGGGATTTCTATTTCAGCAAATAAGGTAAATGGAATAAGAGCGGCAGTATGTTCCGATACAGCTACAGCACGTCTTGTAAAACAGCACAACAATGCAAACATAATCGCATTTGGCGAAAGGATTGTTGGTGTTGAACTTGCAAAAGATATCGTAAAAGCATATCTTGAGGCTGAATTTGAAGGCGGAAGACATGCCAGAAGAGTAGCAATGATATCAGATATTGAGTCAAGAAACTAATTTATACTTGAAATGTATTGTCATTTATTGTAAAATGGACGAATGAGAGAGTTTACGCTCGCATGATTTAAGGAGGAAGAATCTAATGATTTCAGCAGGAGATTTCAGAAATGGTGTTACTATCGAATACGAAGGAAACATCTATCAGATTATCGAATTTCAGCATGTTAAACCAGGAAAAGGTGCAGCATTTGTTCGTACTAAGTTAAAAAATATCATCAGTGGAGGTGTTGTAGAGAAGACTTTCCGTCCTACAGAGAAATGCCCTACAGCTCACATTGATCGTAAAGATATGCAGTATCTCTATGCAGATGATGATTTTTATCATTTTATGGATGTTGAGACATACGACCAGATCGATCTACCAAAGGATGAGGTCGGTGATGCACTTAAGTTTGTAAAAGAGAATGAGATGTGCAAAGTATGTTCACATAAAGGAAATGTATTTGCCGTTGAGCCACCTCTTTTTGTAGAACTTAAAATTACAGAGACAGAGCCAGGATTTAAGGGTGATACAGCTACAGGTGCTACAAAGCCTGCTACAGTTGAGACTGGGGCTACTGTATATGTTCCATTATTTGTTGAGACAGATGATGTTATCAAAATCGATACAAGAACAGGTGAATATCTTTCACGTGTATAATTTCTTTTTGATCGTTTTAGAATCGATAAGAAAAGTCTATATTATAAGGCAGAATGAAAAGACCGGAGTTATTTTCCGGTCTTTTTTTGTACCAGGAAAAGGACAGCGGCAGTAAGGAAGATCCACGAAGCCAGAAGTGCCCATAAATATGCATCTATGCCATTAAGAGGAACAAGCAGGGCAATCATTGATATCCGTATACAGCAAGATAAAAGATTGACAAGCAGAACCTGTTTTGCCATTCCGAGTCCGTGAAGTACACTGCAAAGCATCCCGCTTATATTAAGCATAGGGCACAGCCAGCATAATTTCCTGATAAAATAACCACACAAATCAGAACCGAAAAGAAAATTCCCGATAAAATCTGACAGGCAAAAGAATATAAAAGTAAAAGATAAACCAAAACACATGCCAAAGCTTACAGATCTTGTGACGGTCTGTGATACGTGATGCTTCTGGCCGCAAGCATTTGCTTCAGATATAGCCGGAAGGATGAGGACACAGGCACAGCTGCACAATACCCCGGGGAAAAGCAGTACAGGAAGGGATAATCCTGTCAATGTTCCAAATAAAGATAGTGCGTCAGATGAAGAAAGCCCATAGCGGACTAAGGTTTTTGGAATGAGCATATTTTCAACCGAAGATGAAAAACTTATCAAAAAATAATTTAATGACATGGGGATAAACAGCACCGCAAGATTTCTACAGGACTGTTTAAATAAACGGCTGGCGGGAGTGGGTACAGGATCATACAGGACTTCACATCTGCTTATTGAAAAATGTGCTGCAGAAATTGAAAATAAAGTAGCTGCAAGTTCCCCGGCGGCTATGCCGCAAATAGAGTGGACGGGCAGAAAACTTTTATTTTCACTTTGAAGAATTATGTATACAAGATAGCACGAGCCGATCTGGGCAGATTGTTCGATTAGTTGTGTGATAGAAGGGACGGCTGTTTTTTTCAGACCATAGTAATATCCGTTTATACAGGAATGTATACAAGCCGGAACAAGTGAAAATGAAATCATCCGTACAAGTGGGATGCATCTTTGTTCACCTAGCATATAAAGGCTTATCATTCGTGCGTTTGTATACATTAAAATGATACAATAAGTGAAAGGACCGACGACATAAATATTGCTGCTGATAATATGTATTTCTGGTCAGAAGGATGTTCGGCGACAAGCTTTGATGTGGCTGTCTGGAAGCCGTTGCAGCATGCAGCAAGACATAAAGACATAAGCGGAATAGTAAGCTGATAAAGTCCAAGCCCTACCGGTCCAAGAATATCATTGAGGAAGATCCTGAAAAAAAAGCCCATAAAGCGGCTTGCTGTTCCGGCAAAAGTAAGAAACAAAGTCCCTGTAATAAGAGGGTTTGACAAATATTTTTTGAGATTCAAAAAGGCACCTGCTATATGAATTTATATAAATTCTATGACAGATGCCATTTTTATATTACAATGAAAGAAAATGATATATAGCTTTTGCAACACCATCATTATCGTTTGTGTCAGTTATGTAGTCGGAATCAGCTTTTAGCTGTTCTGTTGCATTTCCCATGGCAACACCGATATGTGCGGATTTAATTATGGCAAGATCATTTTCCGTGTCACCGATCGCCATTGTCTGGTCGAGGGGGATATTTAGAATCCCGGAAAGCTTTTTAAGACCAACACCTTTGTCTACACCGGCTTTTGTAAATTCCAGGTTGCCGTATCCGCCGCTTACTACAGTAAGAGCAGGGTTGCCGGTCAGGTATTCAAAAACTTCATCACGGCAGTAATAGTTCCCATTTTGATCTTTTGGAAAATTTATTGTCATTTTCTGTACATGCCCTTCTGTTTTAATAAGATCAACAAGGCTGTCCACACGTTTTCTCGTATTCATTATATATTTGTGTAAAGAAGGCGGCATGGAAAGCTCTTTGGCATCTTTTAAACACTTAACTGGAGAGTAGCCCTGCCCTTTGATAAATGCATCCATGTGTACACGCTGGGTAAGAAGATATTCGATGACGGGAATAACAACATCATCATCGAGTGGATCTTCAAAAAGGCATTCACCTGTGCTTATGCGGTATGCACTGCTTCCGTTTGCATTTATTGAATAATCAATACCAGATCCGCTGATCTGCTCAAATGGATCGCCGCAAAAAGGCCGTCCGGTAGAAATAACGATATTTACACCAGCATCCGATGCTGCTTTGATTGCTTTTATATTTTCTTTGGAAATTATACTCTGACTGTTAAACAATGTGCCATCGAGATCCAAAGCAATGAGTTTTATATCCTGGGATAAATCCATAATTGAAAAATAGTTCCTTTCTTTTTTTTATAGAATAATGTATTATATTGGTAATTGTAAAGATATGCAATAGTTTTGCATGTTTTTATAATAAATAAAAGTATAGGAAAAAGCAAATGACAAAGAAAGAATTCAGAGAATATTTAAGTAAAGGTGCAATAGTACTCGATGGGGCCACCGGAACAAATCTTATGGCAGCAGGAATGCCGATAGGGGTCTGCCCGGAAGCATGGGTTATGGAACATCAGGATGTACTTTATGATCTGCAGAGTGCATATGTAAAGGCCGGAACCAATATAGTGTATGCGCCTACTTTTACAGGAAATAGGATAAAGCTGGAAGAGTATGGGCTTGAAGACCGCATAGAGGAGATAAATACAGAGCTTGTCAGATTATCAAAGCGTGCAGTGGACGGAAAAGCACTTGTCGCTGGGGATATGACAATGACAGGAAAGCAGCTTTTCCCGCTTGGGGATCTTATGTTTGAAGAACTGGTCGATGTATATAAAGAGCAGGCATCGATCCTTGACCATGCGGGTGCGGATCTTTTTGTTGTGGAAACGATGATGAGCCTGCAGGAATGCAGGGCTGCGGTCATTGCAATAAAAGAGGTCAGTGATCTTCCTATAATGGTAACTCTTTCTTATAATGAGGATGGGCGTACATTATTTGGAACGCCGCCGGAAACTGCAGTTGTTGTATTGCAATCACTTGGAGTGGATGCAATAGGAATCAATTGCTCTACAGGACCTATGGAAATGGTAGAACTTGTAGAAAAAATGGCGCAGTATTCAACAGTACCGATCCTTGCAAAACCAAATGCAGGGCTTCCGGAACTCGAGGACGACAAAACAGTATATAAGATGACGCCGCAGGAATTTGCGGATGCTGCAGTTGCGTTAGTAAATGCAGGAGCTTCAATCGTGGGCGGATGCTGTGGAACTACACCTGAACATATAAAAGCACTTTCCGATGCTGTAAGAGAGCTTCCAATCAGAAAGCCGCTTGAAAGACACAGAAGAATACTTGCATCAGAAAGAAAAAATGTTGAGATAGATCTCGACGGCGGATTTATTGTTGTAGGAGAGAGAATCAATCCTACAGGAAAGAAAAAACTTCAGGCTGAATTAAAGGAAGGAAAGCTTGATCTTGTGCGCCAGATGGCAATGGAACAGGAAGAAAATGGTGCAAAAATCCTTGATATAAATATGGGAATGAATGGAATTGATGAAAAAGAAATGATGAAATCGGTAATATACGAGGTATCATCAACGGTGGATTGTCCGCTTTGCATTGATTCAAGTCATGTAGATGTGATAGAGGAAGCCCTTAAAATCTATCCGGGGCGGGCGCTTATCAATTCAATATCTCTTGAGAGTGAAAAGATTGAAAAACTCCTTCCTGTAGCTGCAAAATATGGAGCAATGTTTATACTGCTGCCACTTTCAGATGAGGGGCTTCCAAAGGATGCAGCGGAAAAACACCGTATAATAAATACTGTATATGATAAGGCTATGGCACTGGGGATGGCTCATGAGGATATAGTGGTTGATGGACTTGTTGCTACGATAGGAGCAAATCCGGATGCGGCAAAAGAATGTTATGAGACTATTTCATATTGCAAAAATGATAAGAAACTTCCGACTATATGCGGTCTTTCAAATATTTCATTCGGACTGCCTGAGAGAATGTATGTAAATACAGCGTTCCTTACGATGGCAATATGTAATGGACTTACAATGGCCATAGCAAATCCGTCACAGGAACTTCTCATGAACGCTGCATTCTCATCGGATATGCTTCTTAACCGTCCGGATAGTGATATTGCTTATATAGAGCGCATGAATATGCTTGCGGAAAAAAAGGCACAGTATGAAACTGTCGTTGTAAAAAAACAGCCGGATAGTGCAGCTGGAGACAGCACAGGAACAAATACAAATGGCGGAAACGATGCTATATTTCAGGCGGTTTTAAAGGGCAGCAAAGGATCGATCCTCGATGAGGTAAAAAAGGTTATAGATGCAGGTAAAAAACCGGATGAAATAATTAATGAAAGCCTTATACCGGCCATCAATGAAGTAGGCGAGCTTTTTAATAAAAAGAAATATTTCCTGCCGCAGCTTATCGGAAGTGCAAATACAATGAAACATGCGATAGATTACCTTGAACCGCTTCTTGAAAAGAATGATACAGGTGAAAATATGCCTACACTTGTAATCGCAACGGTTGAGGGAGATATCCACGATATCGGAAAAAATCTCGTTGTCCTTATGCTGAAGAATTATGGATATAATGTTATAGATATGGGAAAAGATGTTCCGTGTGAAGATATCGTAAATAAAGCAATAGAGGAAAATGCAGCAGTTATCGGACTGTCTGCGCTTATGACAACTACGATGCTCCGCATGAAGGATGTGATAGAATTGTGTAAAGAAAAAGGCTGCAGCAGCAAAGTGATAATCGGAGGTGCCTGCATTACACAAAGCTATGCGGATGAGATAGGGGCTGATGGTTATTCTAAGGATGCAGCAGAATGTGTTAAACTTGTTGAAAAACTTTTACAGAAATAGAAAATGCTGTGTAAGCCCACTCTCTGGGCGGTGTCTTGTCACAAAGGAATATGGAAAGTTTAAGTTATAAAAAATCATGTAAAAAAGTTATAAAAAAATATGTAAAAAAGTGTTGACAATTATGTGCCGTCTGTATATAATAATCAAGTCGGTTGATGAAACAAACGGCACAAGATATGGGATCTTAGCTCAGCTGGGAGAGCATCTGCCTTACAAGCAGAGGGTCACAGGTTCGAGCCCTGTAGGTCCCATCCTTAAAAAATGAATATGGCGAGGTGGCTCAACTGGCTAGAGCGTCCGGTTCATACCCGGGAGGTTGAGAGTTCGAGTCTCTCCCTCGCTACTAAAAGGACATCATTGATGTCTTTTTTTATTTGGTTAAATACCTATATGAAATCAGAAAAAGGTATCATTGCATTGTAAATTGCCAAATGATACCTTATGACTTTTTGATCATATATATTCTCTGCTGAAAATACCGGATTTCATTTCTCTTTTATGGTCATACATTAATTGATCACATTCATCTATGGCACGCCATATATCATCGATCTGTTCATAAAATCTATATCCGATAGCTGCCTCGTTTGTCTGGTTTAGTGCAGACCGCATCTTATCGCAGATACTTAAATAAATGTCTTTTTGCTGATGAAGTGATATCACAACAAATTCATCACCGCCTACACGGTAGATAAAAGATTGCGGAAATTGAAGCCGGAGAAGCTTGACAAAGTTTCTAAGGAGTTCGTCACCGGCCTTATGTCCATAAGTATCATTTACAGATTTGAGATTATTCAGGTCAAAAAATGCGACACCAAAATTTTGCTCTGCAGAAAGCCGTACCTCATTTTCCTGAAGATAAAGCCTGTTATATACTTCTGTAAGTGTATCGAAATATGCTTTTCGTTCAAGAGAAGAGTCGCTGATCACAACAGAATCGCTGGCTGCCTGTTCGTGATTGCGGATTATACACCCACACATACCAGGCTCTACATAAAATGCCTCAACTGTAAGCTTGCGATTTATTATAGTGCTGTCACTTTCAACGTATCGTACTTTTTTACTGCTTGCAACATCATAAAAAAGATTAAGCCAGAATGGTTCGCCGATTTTGCCAAATACTTCGTTAAAAGTATGACCGATAAGTTCTGACTGGTTGTGTCCTACGAACATCCCAAAAGAATGATTGACATACATATATCTGAAATCCGCTGATTTTCCATCTTTTATAATAGGTTCGACAAGGAAAAAACAGCTTGGATATTCGTCAAAAACCTGTTTTAATGTTATTTTTCTTTCTTTACGTTCTTGCATTGTAAATTCCTCGTTTTAATTTAGCTGTTTATAATTTATAATATAAATATAATTTTATCACTTTAAATACATATCGGCAATAAAAAAGGATGTATAATAGTAAGAATCAAAGTTAGGAGAGCAGGATATGTTAAGACCGAAGATCGGGCTGGACTGGGATGATGTGACAGCACCATTTAATGAAATCGCAGTAGAGATGGCGAATGAAAAATACAATATTAAACCGCCGCTTATGCTTTCTGATATTGAATCATGGGAAAATACAGGAAGAGCATCTGTGATCAAAGAATTTTATAATGATCCGGAGCTTTATGAAAAACAAAAACCATCCGAAGAAACGAAGAATATGATAAGGAAGCTGATGGATATAGCAGAGGTATATTTTATTACAGCTGTGGCACCGGCATTTATGGGGGTCAGAGCAAGACAGATCATGGAGGCATTTCCAGAGTTTCCACAGGAAAATATCATACTCGGCAACGCAAAAAATCTTGTGCAGTTTGATATCATACTTGATGATGCGATTCATAATGTACTCGAAACACCGGCAACATATCCGGTGCTCATGAGAAAACCATGGAACAGAAAAATGACAGGTCTTTTGTCGGTAAATAATATAACAGAATTTGTGTATCTTGTCGAACAGATAATAAGTGCATCATTATATAGAAACAAAAAGACGATAAAACCATCTGTGATTGCTCTTGTGGGACCATCAGGATCGGGAAAAACCCAGCTTGCTGAAAAAATGTGTAGTATGGAAAAATTTGAAAATCCTAAAACATATTGTACAAAAAAAAGCAGCAAGCACAGATATATTCCGGAAGAAGAATTTGAAAAACAGAATTTTTTTGAAAAAACAAGATATGCAGGAATCCAGTACGGAACGAAAAAGGAAGATATAGAGGATGTCCTTTTAAGAGGAAAATATGCGGTTATGCCGCTTGATATGTGTGGTGCGATCGCAATGAAAAGACATTTCCCTACAACGATCATATACGTTGCCCGTGATAAGGAAGTTTTAATAAAGGATATAATTGAGCAGGATTATCCGGTTGAAGAAAAAACGCTGCGCATATTATCTATAGATGCAGAAAAAAGAAACCGCCAGATATGTGATCATGTTGTATATAACGGAACAATAGAGGAGGGGGCTGAAAATCTGCTGGGATGCATATCATGATCATTTTTGAGAAAACATGTTGATTAGATACTAAAAGTATTATATAATTTAGCACAGTAAAGTGTGCAATCGTAAAAGCATGCATAAACAAAAGCAAGGAGGAACACTCATGGCACAGTTATGGGGAGGACGTTTCACAAAGGAGACAGATCAGCTCGTTTATAATTTTAATGCGTCCATTTCATTTGATCAGAAATTTTACAAAGAAGATATAGAAGGCAGTATTGCTCATGTGAAAATGCTTGGAAAACAGGGAATTATCACAGATAAAGAAAGTGATGATATTCAAAAATGCCTTGGGCAGATACTAAAAGATGTAGAATCCGGAAAGCTTGAGATAAGCTCAAAATACGAGGATATCCATAGCTTTGTTGAGGCAACACTTATTGACAGACTCGGTGATACAGGCAAAAAACTGCATACCGGACGAAGTAGAAATGATCAGGTTGCCCTTGACATGAGATTGTTTACAAGAAAGACGGTAAAAGAGACTGATGATGAATTAAAAGAACTTCTTGCAGTTATCTTAAAGATCATGAAGGAAAATACACAGACAATAATGCCTGGCTTTACGCATTTACAGAAGGCGCAGCCGATCACACTCGCACATCACATGGGAGCATATTTTGAGATGTTTAAGCGTGACAGACAGCGTTTATGTGACATTTATAAGAGAATGAACTATTGTCCTCTTGGTTCAGGTGCTCTTGCAGGAACTACATATCCGCTAGACAGGGATTATACAGCAAGCCTTTTAGATTTTTACGGACCGACACAAAACAGCATGGACGGAGTTTCGGACAGAGATTATCTGATAGAATTTTTAGCTGCACTTTCTACAATAATGATGCATCTTTCACGTTTTTCCGAGGAAATCATTATCTGGAATTCGAATGAGTACCAGTTCGTTGAAATTGATGATGCATACAGTACAGGAAGCAGTATTATGCCACAGAAAAAAAATCCTGATATTGCAGAGCTTGTAAGGGGAAAGACAGGACGTGTGTATGGTGCACTTATGTCACTCCTTACTACAATGAAGGGTATTCCTCTTGCATATAATAAAGACATGCAGGAGGATAAAGAACTTGCATTTGATGCGTTTGATACAGCAAAAGGATGTATAGCTTTATTTACGGGAATGCTTGATACAATAAAATTCAATAAGGATGTCATGAGAAAGAGTGCAAACAATGGTTTTACAAATGCCACAGACGCTGCCGATTATCTCGTAAAAAAAGGAGTACCATTCAGGGATGCCCATGGTATCGTTGGAAGGATCGTGCTTTATTGTATTGAAAAGGGAATTGCCATTGATGATATGAGCATAGATGAACTCAAAGCGGTTTCACCTGTATTTGAAGATGACGTATATGATGCGATTTCAATGGAGACATGTGTAAGCACAAGATGTACAATAGGTGCTCCATCAAAGACTGCCATGGACAAAGCAATTGCATCATATGATGAGTATATGAGCCAAAACTGGCAGGATGAAGTATAGTATTTGTGCAAAATATATAAAAAAATGTGATAAATATTATTTATTTAATATAGTTTTTTCCTTGTTTTTCTTACGAGATTCAAGTAATATATTTCCTATGAAGACAGTTGTACGCGATAGACGGACTTAGATGCTATGGCAGCTTTAAAAGTAACTGGATCGTGAATATCGGTCATTTAAATATTTAAAAATAAGGGAGATTAGAGTAATGAGTGAAAAGCTTAAAGTTGGTATTCTTGGTGGAACAGGTATGGTAGGACAGAGATTTATTTCTCTTCTTGAAAACCATCCGTGGTTCGAGGTTACGACAATTGCTGCAAGCCCAAGAAGTGCAGGAAAGACATATGAGGATGCTGTCGGAGACAGATGGAAAATGGATACTCCAATGCCAGAGGCAGTAAAGAAGATCGTTGTCAAAAATGTAAACGAAGTAGAAAATGTCGCTTCAGAAGTTGATTTCGTATTTTCAGCAGTTGATATGTCAAAGGACGAAATTAAAAAAATCGAGGAAGCATATGCAAAGACAGAAACTCCTGTAGTTTCAAATAACAGTGCGCACAGATGGACTCCGGATGTGCCGATGGTAGTGCCGGAAATCAATCCACAGCACATGTAAGTTATCAAATATCAGAAAGAACGTCTCGGAACAAAGAGAGGCTTTGTAGCGGTTAAACCTAACTGTTCGATCCAGTCATATGCCCCGGTTCTTACTGCATGGAAAGAGTTTGAGCCATATGAGGTTGTGGCTACAACATATCAGGCAATATCAGGTGCAGGAAAGACATTTAAGGATTGGCCGGAGATGGTTGGAAACATTATTCCATTCATCGGTGGTGAGGAAGAAAAATCTGAGAAAGAGCCACTTCGTCTCTGGGGATATGTAGATGATGAGAAAAAGGAAATCGTTCCTGCAGAATCACCTGTTATCACATGTCAGTGTATCCGTGTTCCGGTATTGAACGGGCATACAGCAGCGGTATTTGTTAAGTTTAAAAAGAAACCTACAAAAGAGCAGCTTATCGAAGCATTGGAGAAATTCAGCGGAGTGCCACAGGAGCTTGGTCTTCCAAGTGCTCCAAAGCAGTTCATCAGATATTGTGAGGAGGAAAACAGACCACAGGTATCACTTGATGTAAATTATGAGAACGGAATGGGAATTAGTATCGGACGTCTCAGAGAAGATACAGTTTACGATTGGAAGTTTGTAGGACTTTCACACAATACTGTCCGTGGTGCAGCGGGAGGAGCAGTGCTTTGTGCAGAACTCTTAAAGGCACAGGGATATATCACAAAAAAATAAATAATGTAAAGCTGTAAAGTTTATATATGAAGAAACCGGTTGTTTTTTGACCTGCAAGGAGTTGCAGAGACAAAAATATGCCGGTTTTTTTATGCCGGATAAAATTATCTTTAGGATTTCGGACTTATTAATCTTGCAAATACAATACATAGTGGTAAAATTGTTACAGGTTAAAATTTATTAACCTGAATATCAGAATAAATATGCAAAAAGGGTAAATATTTTATGGAAAAAAATAAATTTGAAATTGATATGTGTAATGGACCGATAATGAGTAAACTGATTTCATTCTCGGTGCCTCTTATTTTGTCAGGAATGCTGCAGCTTATGTTTAATGCAGTTGATATTATTGTTGTCGGACAATTCAGCGGAAGTACATCACTTGCAGCGGTCGGGTCTACAACAGCGCTTATAAATGTTTTTGTGAATCTGTTTATGGGAATATCACTGGGAGCGAATGTTGTTTCTGCCAGATGCTATGCTATGGGACGCAGGGAGGAAATGTCAAAAACAGTACATACTGCTATAACTATTGCGCTTGTGAGTGGGATAATAATGGCTGTAATAGGTGTTATTTTCGCAAAGGGAGCACTGCTTCTTATGGGAACACCGGAAAATGTTATAAATTTATCTACATTGTATATGCGTATATATTTTCTGGGAATGCCATTTTTTATGTTATATAATTATGGAGCTGCAATTCTAAGGGCGGTGGGAGATACAAAGCGGCCACTTATTTTTCTTGTAATATCAGGATGTATAAATGCCGGGATAAATATGCTTCTTGTAATTGTATTTGATATGGGGGTTGCAGGTGTTGCAATAGGAACGGTGATATCGCAGTTCGTATCATGCGCACTGGTAATAAACTGTCTTTACAGGACAAAGAGCAGTTATCAGCTTAGGTTTTCTAAACTAAAGATTGAAAAAGATTATATGATACAGATATTCCAGGTTGGTGTTCCTGCGGGAATACAAAGTACGGTGATCAATTTCTCGAATGCTCTTCTCCAGTCATCGGTAAATTCATTCGGTTCAGTTGCAATGGCAGGATACACAGCTGCAAACAATGTACTTGGATTTTTATATGTATCTGTTAATTCTATAACACAGGCATGTATGAGCTTTACAAGCCAGAATTACGCAGTAGGAAAACATAAAAGAATGGATAGGGTCCTTATCGACTGTATAGTTTTGTCTATATCTGTTGCCCTGATATTGGGTGGAGGTGCTTATCTTTTTGGAACATATATACTTAATATCTATACATCTGATGCAGACGTTATAAAATGTGGACTTGAAATCTTATCCATAACAACTGTTCCATATTTCTTTTGTGGAATAATGGATCTGTTTCCGGGTGCATTAAGGGGAATGGGGTATTCAACAATCCCGATGATACTTTCAATAATAGGTACGGTAGGAATCCGGATCTTATGGATATTTGTGTTTTTCCCTATGCATAGATCGTTATATTTTCTTTTTATTTCATATCCTGGATCGTGGATAGCAACAATAGTTATGCAGGTTATATGCTATATGCTTGTGAGAAAGAAAATTGCATCGCAAGGTACTTTATCGAATGATTAAATTGTGATATAATTAATATATTCGTTTTACATGGAGGATAATATGAAAGCAAAATATACAGATTTGGAAAAGCTGCAGGGACTTTTCAAAAAAACGGGAAATCAGTTAATTGTTTTATATGGCAGGAAGGGATGCCAGAAAGAACATCTTATAAGGGAATTCTGTGCCGGTAAAAAGTACTTTTATTATCGCTGCCGCCAGGCATCGGCACAATCACAGCTGGAAATGATGGGAAAAGAAATTGAAACAGCATTTAACATTACTCTTTCGAAATATTCCTATGAGGAGTATTTCAAACGTATCAAATCAGGAGATCCGACAAAACTGGTTGTGGTTATAGACGAGGCACAGTATGTTGTAAAGAAGGATCAGACATTTATTGATGCTGTAAAGGCTCTTAGAAAGCACAAACTTTATCCGGGACCTGTAATGATAATTCTTGCGACGTCATCTACAGTCTGGGCTACGCAGGAAGCTCCAGAGCATTTTAAAGACAGCATGAAGATTGAATCACTTAATTTTTTAGAGGTTGTGAGGGCATTCCCAAATCTGCCTGTCAGCGAAACCGTAAAAGTATATGGTACGCTGGGAGGTGTGCCACAATATCTTAATGAATGGGATCAGAATAAGTCATATAAGGAGAATGTGTGCAGACTTATCCTGTCACCATATGGCAGGCTTTTTAATGAGGCAGAGTGTGTTATATCAGCAGAGCTTAGGGAGTTATCAGTATACAGTACGATACTTGCTGCAATAGCACAGGGAAAGAATAAACTAAACGATTTATTTCATGATACTGGATTTTCAAGAGCAAAAATTAGTGTATATATGAAAAATCTTGCACATTTTGATATAGTAGAGAAGCTTGTTTCGTTTGAAACGGGAGGATGGGAAAATACAAAAAAAGGAGTGTACCAGATAAAAGACACATTTGTTAATTTCTGGTTTAAGTTTGTATACCCTAATTTATCGGATCTGTATCTGTTAAGTGCTGAGCAGTTTTATGATAAATACATAGAAAATGAATTAAATGAATATCTTGAGAGATATTTTAGAAATGTGTGTATGGAATATCTGCTCATATTAAATCAGATGGGCAAACTTCCGTTTAAGGTATCTAAGGTTGGAACATGGCTTGGAAAAACAGGAAGTATAGATATAATAGCACAGAGCACGGACAGAAGAAGTATAATCGGCTTCTGCAACTGGGACAAGCCAATGATGACCATGGATATGTGCGAGAATATGGCTATGGCTATGGATCAGGCAAGGCTTACATCTGATGACTATTATCTGTTTTCGGCAACTTCATTTGAGCCGGCTCTTGAAAAATATGTTACCCTCGATCCGCGTTTCAAGCTTATAAATATGAACGAGTTATAGAGGAATATATGGGAAAAAATTTAATAATAACCGAGAAACCCTCGGTTGCACAGGAGTTTGCAAAAGTTTTACATGTAAACGGCAGAGGTGACGGATACATCGAAAATCAGGACTACGTTATTTCATGGTGTGTAGGACATCTGGTTGGGCTTGTGTATCCTGAATCTTACGACATAAAATATAAAAAATGGAAACTGGAAGACCTTCCGTTTCTGCCAAAGGATTATAAATATGATGTCATACCAAGTGTAAGGAAGCAGTATGATATTGTGCATGGACTGCTCCAAAGGGATGATATAGACCGTGTTTACTGGGCTGGTGATGCCGGAAAAGAAGGTCAGACCATAGAGGAAAACATCAGAAATTTTGGTGGGGTAAGAGACGGAATGGAGGAACTTCGTGTCTGGATCGATTCACAGACACAGGAGGAAATCCTTAGAGGGATTAAAGAAGCAAAACCTATGTCCGAGTATGAAAACCTCGGAAAATCAGGTATAATGCGGACTATAGAAGATTATGCAATGGGAATAAATTTTTCGCGCGTAATGTCTGTAAAATACGGAAATTTGCTTAACGGTGCGGCGGCAACCAAATCATACACAGCGATAGCAGTTGGGCGTGTTATGACATGTGTTCTAGGTATGGTTGTCATAAGGGAACGTGAAATAAGAAATTTCAAAGAAACTCCTTTTTACAGAGTGATAGGAAAGTTTTCCGAGGCACAGATCGAGGCAGAGTGGAAGGCGGTAGAAGGTTCAAAATATTTTGAATCACCGCTATTGTATAAGGAAAATGGTTTTAAAGAAGAAAAAGATGCACTTGCTTTAATGGAAGAATTAAACGGGCAGAAAGCCATTGTAAAGTCTATAGAAAAGACAACATCAAGAAAAAGAGCACCACTTCTTTTTAATCTTGCGGAACTTCAGGCAGAATGTTCGAAAAAATTCAAGATAAGTCCGGATGAGACTCTTCAGATCGCGCAGGATCTGTATGAAAAAAAGCTTACTACATATCCAAGAACTGATGCGCGTGTGCTCTCAAGTGCTGTTGCAAAGGAAATATCAAGAAATATAAGCCGGCTTAAAGGATTTGAGCCGGTATCAAAGTTTGCTGAAAATATCATGGCAAAACGCCTTTACTCAAATATAGCTGACACACAGTATACCGATGACAGTAAAGTGACAGACCATTATGCGATAATACCGACAGGCCAGCTTACTGAACTTAATTCCTTAAATTCGCTGCAAAAAGCAGTGTTTGAACTGATATGTAGAAGATTTTTAAGCATATTCTATCCTCCGGCAGAGTATGATAACGTAAAACTTGTTGTAGCTGTTCTGAAGGAAAATTTTTTCGCTTCAGCAAAAGTTTTAAAATCCGAAGGATATCTTGAAGTCGCAACACCACCTAAAAAGAAATCGTTTGCAGAGGAAAATGCAAGAATTCTTGGCGGGGCAGACATGCAGAGCGATAACAATGAAAAAGAAAATCAAAATGATGAGATTACGGTAAATCCTAAAGTACTCCTTGAACTGGCAGGGAAGATAAAATCAGGGGACGAAATATCATCATGCGGCTATAGCATAAAGTTTGGAAAAACGTCACCACCAAAGCGGTATACATCCGGTTCGATGGTGCTTGCAATGGAAAATGCAGGTCAGCTTATAGAAGACGAAGAGCTGCGTGAACAGATAAAGGGTTCCGGAATCGGAACATCAGCAACGAGAGCAGAGATCATAAATAAGCTAGTAAGGATAGGCTATCTTAATTTAAATAGAAAAACACAGATACTTTCGCCGGAAAATATGGGCGAGATGGTATTTGAGGTTGTTTATATGACTGTTCCTGCACTTCTTAATCCGAAGATGACTGCAAACTGGGAAAAAGGGCTGGACGGAATTACAAAAGGAACTGTTGATTTCTGGGAATACAGAACAAAACTTGAGCATTTTATCCGTACAGAAACCGAAAAGATGATCGGGCAGAATATAAAGGATGAACTGGCAGACAGGATAAGCAGTTATGCCGGTAAAAATGCAACAGGTGCAGGGGCACGAAGAAAGATCGGTGTAAAATGTCCTGTATGCGGAGGCGAGATGGTTACAACTCCTTTCGGCTATGGCTGTGGTAATTACAAAAAAGATAAATCAGGATGTAATTTTAATATTGGCGAAATTGCCGGAATGGTAATCCCGGAAGAGCAGGTAAGAAAGCTGATAGAGAACGGAATAACAGATACTATAAGAGGCTTTAAGTCGAAAACAGGCAGAAAATTTGATGCATGCCTCAGGCTTAACAAAGATGAACAGACTGGCAAGGTTTCGGCAAGCTTTGATTTTGAAAATGTGAAACCACAAAAAATAGAAGGTATAGTATGCCCGGATTGCGGGGGAGAGATATATGTCACACCATACGGTTACAGGTGCGCCAATTTAAATAGGGAACAGGAAAATGGATGTCATTTTTCGGTCGGTAAAATTGCAGACAAAGCGCTCTCACAGGTACAATTTATAGAACTTATTGCAAACGGCAGGACTGAGACTATAAGAGGCTTTAAATCGAAAAACGGAAAGAAGTTTAATGCATGCCTTGCGCTTAAAAAAGACGAAAAAAATCATACGGTAATAGCATTTGACTTTGATAATGTTGAGGACGAAATAGTAAAAGATGTTGTATGTCCTGCATGTCATGGGGCGATAAAGAAAACTCCATTTGGATTTGGCTGCGTAAACTACAAAGGAAATGAGCCGGGCAGCTGCAGATTTTCAATAGGACAGATTGCAGGAAAAACCCTCACTGTATCGAATGTTAAACAGCTTTTAAATGAAAAAAGAACAGAGACTATCCGTGGTTTTAAAGCTAAAAGTGGTAAAAAGTTTGATGCATGTCTTGTTTTAAAGGAGGATGAAAATGGAAAGCCATCTGTTGAATTTGATTTTGAACATGTGGAGGCAAAAAAAATAGCAGATATCAGATGTCCACTCTGTGGTGGAGATATAGTTGTAACACCATTTGGATATGGATGTGCAAATTATGATCCAAAAGATGAAAACAGCTGCAGGTTTTCAATTGGGAAAATGGCTGATAAATCATTTACGGAGGCTCAGGTAAAACAGCTTTTAAATGAAGGGATAACCGAGACTATCCGTGGTTTTAAAGCAAAAAGCGGCAAGAAATTTGATGCGAGAGTGGCTCTTTCAAAAGATGAAGATGGAAAAGTCACAGGACTCAGATTTGATTTTGATAATGTGGAAGCAAAAAAAGTAAAAGATGTGCGATGCCCTAAATGCGGTGGGGCGATAGTTGTGGCACCATTTGGATTTGTGTGCGAGAACAACAAAAAGGATGACCCTGACAGCTGCCGTTTTATGGTTGGTAAAGTCGCTAGCGTGAAAATTAATGAAAAAATATTAAAACAACTTTTAACAAACAAAAAAACGGATGTGATATCAGGATTTGTTTCAAAAACTGGAATGAAATTTGATGCACCTCTTAAGCTTACGGATGAGGGAGATATCACATTTGATTTCCCGGAAAAACCAAAACCGGCCGAGTCGGATGTTAAATGTCCAAAATGCGGAAAAAATCTTATGAAAACCCAGTGGAAGTACGAATGCGAATGTGGATTTGAAGTATGGCACACTATAGCAAAAGTAGAACTTACAGAAGAAATAATGACGGAACTTCTGACAACGGGAAAGACAAAGAACAAGGTGGCAGGATTTACATCAAAGGCAGGAAATATATTTGATTCGTGTCTGAAATATGAAAATGGCCAGATATCATTTGATTTTGATAATCCAGGAGAGGCTGCAGAAAGCAAAAAAGCAGAAATGCAGAGTCCGGGAATGCAGAGCGCAGGAGTACAGAATTTAGAAATGCAGAATGCAGGAATGCAAAGCGCAGGAGTACAGAATTCAGAAATGCAGAGTCCGGGAATGCAGAGCGCAGGAGTACAGAGTTTAGAAATCCAGAATGCAGGAATGCAGAGTTCAGGAATAGAAAGTCCGGAAATGAACAGTGGGTCAGAAGCAAATAATGTAACGGATAATAATACAAATGATACGCAGGATATAGGGATACCGGAAGATTTCATGGCTGGTCTTGAAATACCGCAGGAGGATGATCAGAACAATATATCAGATGCGGATATGGCTGCGGCATATGAATTGTTTGAAAACTAGTGTAATGGCATGTTGCTATTTAGCCAAATGACGCAGAATGAATTTTTCATTCTGCAAGGCGGAAGAATGAGCCGCAGCGGGCTACGGCAATTGATGACAACGCAGCAGATGAAAATTCAGGCAAGTTATTTAGCTAAATATGGACAGGTCATTACACTAGGCAAGTAATATGGTTTAGTTAATTTAAAAACGCTATACTAGATAATAATTTAATGTAGTACATTTTATAAAAAGAAAGGAAATACGATAATGGAAAATGCAAAAATAGCTAATTTATATAATCTGGATGAAACAATCGCAGGAGAATATCTCTCACAATTTACATATCCATGGGAGGCACTCGCAGGAATAAGTGACTTTATAAAAAAAATAGGTCCAACTCTTGATACAGAAAAGTTTGAGCAGCTTGGAGAGGATATCTGGGTTGCAAAGAGTGCAACCGTGGCAGCTACGGCATACTTAAACGGACCTCTTATAATAGATGAGGAGGCAGAAATCCGTCACTGTGCTTTTATACGAGGAAGTGCGATCGTAGGAAAAGGATCAGTTGTAGGAAATTCTACAGAATTAAAAAACGATATAATTTTTAACAATGTTCAGGTGCCACACTATAATTATGTAGGAGATTCAATCCTGGGGTACAGATCACATATGGGTGCGGGTTCTATAACTTCAAATGTTAAGTCTGATAAAACACTTGTTGTTGTAAAAGACTCATACGATACAAAGGAAGAAATTGAGACAGGCCGTAAAAAATTTGGGGCAATGCTTGGTGATTTTGTTGAGGTTGGATGCAATTCTGTCCTTAATCCTGGAACTGTCATAGGAAGACATACAAATATTTATCCTTTATCAAGAGTGCGCGGGGTCATACCGGCTGATTCAATTTTTAAGGACAAAGACAATGTCGTATTAAAGAAATAATAAAAAAATTGTTTTTTTGTTGTATTTTGTAATTCATATACTAGACTAATGTGAAAAAATGTGAGAAAATAACTCCGGGTATGTTAAAACCATAACGAAAGGAGTCTTAAGATGATTTACACTAAGGAAGTTGAAAACATGTGTCCTGTAGCTAAGGGCGCAAAACATGAGCCAGCTCCTATCCCAGAAGAAGGAAAATGGGTTCATTCTAAGAAAATTGAGGATATTTCAGGATTTACACACGGTGTAGGCTGGTGTGCACCACAGCAGGGTGCCTGCAAGCTCTCACTCAACGTAAAGAATGGAGTAATTGAAGAGGCATTAGTTGAGACTATCGGATGCTCAGGAATGACACACTCTGCAGCTATGGCAGCAGAGATCTTACAGGGTAAGACAATTCTTGAGGCATTAAACACAGACTTAGTTTGTGATGCCATCAATACAGCTATGAGAGAGTTATTCTTACAGATCGTATACGGTCGTACACAGTCTGCATTCTCTGATGATGGACTTGCTGTTGGAGCAGGACTTGAAGATTTAGGAAAGGGTCTGCGCTCACAGGTTGGTACTATGTACGCAACAAAGGCAAAGGGAGTTCGTTACCTTGAGATGGCAGAGGGTTATGTAACAGGAATCGCTCTTGATAAGAACGATGAAGTAATCGGATACCAGTTCGTTTCTCTTGGAAAAATGACAGACTTTATCAAAAAGAGGTGATGATGCTAACACAGCTTGGGAGAAAGCTTCAGGATCATATGGTCGTGTAACTCCAGAGCAGGGTGCTGTTAAGATCATCGATCCAAGACAGGAATAAGAGGAAAGGAGAACGACAATGGCATTATTTGAATCATATGAAAGAAGAATAGACCAGATCAACGCTGTACTTAACAGCTATGGTATCAGCTCAATCGAAGAAGCTGAAAAGATCACAAAGGACGCTGGACTTGATGTTTACGATCAGGTAAAGAAGATCCAGCCAATCTGTTTTGAAAACGCCTGTTGGGCATATATAGTTGGTGCAGCTATCGCAATCAAAAGGATGTAGAAGAGCACTGACGCTGCAAGCAATCGGATAGGGACTTCAGGCATTCTGTATCCCTGGATCAGTTGCTGACCACCGTAAGGTAGGTTTAGGACATGGTAACCTTGGAAAGATGCTCCTCGAGGAGGAGACAGAGTGCTTCTGTTTCTTAGCAGGACATGAGTCATTCGCAGCAGCTGAGGGTGCTATCGGAATCGCAGAGAAAGCTAACAAAGTTCGTCAGAAACCACTCCGTGTTATCCTTAACGGACTTGGAAAGACGCCACAGATCATCTCACGTATCAACGGATTCACATTCGTAGAGACACAGTATGACTACAAGGCAGCTAAGCTCAACATCGTATCTGAGCATGCATACTCAGATGGACTCCGTGCAACAGTTAAGTGTTACGGTGCAGATGATGTTCAGGAAGGTGTTGCAATCATGCATCACGAGAACGTTGGTGTTTCTATCACAGGAAACTCTACAAACCCAACACGTTTCCAACATCCAGTTGCAGGTACATACAAGAAAGAGTGTATCGAGCAGGGCAAGAAGTACTTCTCAGTAGCATCAGGCGGTGGTACAGGACGTACACTTCACCCAGACAACATGGCAGCAGGACCAGCTTCATACGGTATGACAGATACAATGGGACGTATGCATTCAGATGCACAGTTCGCAGGATCTTCATCAGTTCCGGCTCACGTTGAGATGATGGGACTTATCGGAATGGGTAATAACCCAATGGTTGGTGCTACAGTAGCAGTTGCCGTTTCTGTACAGCAGGCTGCTGATGAGGGCAAATTTTAATCGGTAGATGGCTTAAAACCTTATAAAACCGCTTAAAACGGGCATTTACAGGGCAAATCAAATTCGGTGTAAATCGGTTTGATTTGCCCTGATTTTTTTACCTACTTGCATCTACTTGCTATATAATATGTGCTACTTGCTACGAAGATTTCCATTTACTTGCTACGCACTTCATCCATGTATTTAGATTGTAAGTTATTTTTAGAAATAAGTTCGGTCTGGAGTCTACTTATAAAAAGTGTAATTTATTTTTTGAAGGAGGCTTTATTTATATGGCTTATAAGGAGAGAGGAAATGGTCCAGGTAGTGTAACAATACTTAAAGATTCAAAAGGAAAGAAAAAGTATCAAGTTAGAGTTACAGTAGGTAGTAAGTTTGATGCAGAGAAGGAAAGAGTTATATATACTTCAAAATCTCTTGGGGTATTTAAGACTAAGGCAGAGGCAGAGGCTGTGCTTGCAGAGTATAATTCGAGTCCTTATGACCTTACTACTAAGATTACTACAGTAGGTGAACCTTATGATTACTGGAGTGTAAAGTATTTTGAGAAGATAGCTCCAAGTGCTATAAGAAGTGTTGAGTCAGCTTGGGTTTATTGTGAAAACATTAAAAATCTTAAGTTGAAAAAGTTAGGTAGTTCCCACATCAGAGATGTCATGGAAAATGGAACTTGTGAAGTAATCAGGGGTAGCTCTGAAGATGAAGAAAGTAGGTTTAAAGATTTGCGATAAAGCATTTATTTTAACCTTTATTTTCTTATTTTTAATGGGAAAGTAGTCAAGGAAGGAGTCTTATGCTCCAAAACCTGTAGGTAGCAGATTCAAGGTGGACTGCGTGGATGATGCTCTCCAGCTTCAAGGGGGATGGTTGTCACCACAGTCTGGCAGTATAGCAGTTGTCATAGAAAAGGATAAGTTTAAGATAGTGTCATAAAATATCAGAGGGGCTGTAAAATAAGTCCCTAATTAAGAAACGCCAATTCCGGCAAATGTCGGTTTTGGCGTTTCTTTGTATTAACTTTTCTATTTCTAAGCAAGTCTGCATCTTTGGGTATAAAAAATGGTGCATTTAATAAAGCTCGGATAATCACGCCCGCTTAAGTTTTATGCAACTTTCGTCTGTCGTTGCTTTTTGTTGTGATATTTATAAAGATTGAATCCACATGAAATCAGTGTAAGCTCGAGAATTTTTTCTCGCCTCTTCGCAATAATCTTTTATACGCTTTATCCCACTTTAATACACCAAAAGTTCCCTCCGATTGAATACTTCGGTTCATTCTCAGGAGAGCACCATGTATGGATTCAAGATTTTGCACTTCCTGATGGATAGCAGTTAATTCCTGATTCATTCGGATCGTTCGGTTTTGTGTGCTCTCGGACAACATTCTTGTTTATGCTGACACCCTTCACAAGATTCACATTCGTATAATTCTTCCGTTCTTCCATATTTATTATATTTCACATGCTGTGTTCTCTTGAAGAGGAATTTTCGACCGTTTGGGCATAAGAGATTTCCATCTGCATCTTTTGCAAAGTTTACAGCACGATACGGATTCTCATGATACTTTTTGTCCATCGTTTCTTTTTTGTACATGGTAAATTTCATGTATTTTTCCATGCCGTGTTCTTCGCAATAAAGATAATTATTGTAAGAACCGTATCCGGCATCACAACTGGATATTTCGGATAGTGACCATATGTGCGATTGAATTTTTCCATCAAAGGCACAAAGCATTCCATATCGGATGCATATGGTTTTACGTCGATTACAGCTATGTATTCATCACAGATGGTGCCTGTAGGTTGTATGCCGGAAGTAGCTGATCGTTTCCCATGTAATCACGCTTTAAACGCATGAAAGTTGCATCATGATCTGTTTTGGAATAACTGTTTCTTTCTTCTCCACAGGTCTCGATATGATATGCATAGGATTTCAAACGTTCCAGATATTCATGCAATTCTTCGTATTGTTTTTGTCGAATGCTTTTTCTATGACCACGTCCGGAAACAAAAGAAGTTCCATCCAGTCCAGTTGTTTCTTTGTACATCGTAAGTAATTCAGAGACATAGTCAACCGCGTACGCTTCACGCTTTTCAAATTTTATTCCGAGATATCCAAGTACTTCCCGATTCATAGCTGTACTGGTATAGTAAATTTGTAACACCTTGTTCGAATAATATATTATAATATTATTTAAATAAGGAGGACGTCACTATGTCAGTACGTTACAGCGAAGACTTCAAAAAAGAAGTAGTTAAAGCCTATATGGCAGGCGACAAATCAACACCACAGCTGGCTGTTGAATTTAATGTTGCCAAAAGTTCCGTTAGCAAATGGGTTAACGAATACAAGGAAGAATGCCTATATACCACCAGTACAACCGCAGAATCTAATGAAGCAAGGGAAATTAGAAGATTAAATCAACTGCTAAATGAAAAGGACAAGGAAATTGCCTTCCTAAAAAGCAGCTGGCATTCTTTGCGAAGGAAATCGATTAGTGGTATATCGATTTATCGACGATAATAAAATATATTTGGTTTAAGATGGCTGTGTAATAAATTTGGAATCAGCCCTAATTGTTACTACAATTATAAAAAGGGGGCAAAGCGAAAATATCATGAACGCTTAGCACATATCTTTGAACTTATAAAATACGTTTATTACAACAATAATCGTGTTATAGGCTATAGGGCTATGCGCATTTTTTTAAACGTTATGGATATGAAGTGAGCAATACCACTATGCATAAATACATGAATAAGGAATTGAACTTATGCGCTGTAATTATGCACTCCAAGCCAGGCTACAAGGCTGGCAAAAAGAATAAAATCTTTGACAATCTCTTAAACGAGAATTTTACTGTCAACTGCAAAAACAAAGTATGGTGTACAGACTTCACATATATGCGCCAGCCAAATGGAAAATTCAGATACAACTGTTCAATTATTGATTTATATGACAGGTCAGCTGTCGCTTCGTTAAACAGTGATTATATCAACACTGATTTGGCAATAAACACTCTGAAGACAGCCCTTGAAAAGGAAAACTACCCTAAAGTGATTCTGCATTCAGACCAGGGAGTTCAGTTTACCTCATGGGAATTTGTGAATTTTTGTAAAGACAATAATATAACACAAAGCATGAGTAAGGCTGGCTGTCCTTATGATAATGCTCCCATGGAAAGATTTTATAACACTTTCAAAAGCAGCTTTTATAACGTAACTTCATTTTCAAATGTAAAGATGATGGATGAACTTACTATGAAATATATAAATTGGTACAATTATGTTCGCCCTCATTCATACAATAATTATTTAACACCAATGGAGGCTCGTTACAGGTAGGTATTTATCGAACAAAGTGTTGCAAAAAGGCTTGACCAGTACAAGCATCAATCAAGAGTGAAATCTTGTCAAAGACTTTCTGCCGGTTTTTCACACACGATTTTTTCTCATACCCAGGTATATCGATTGGCATTTGCCTCAATTTTTGTCCCGTCAATGTATGTATGAGATCCACGTGACCTTTGGCAAAAATATATGAATTAATGTCTTCAAATATCTGCTCGATAGAATCGGTTAGTTCGTTTCGGATTAAGTTTCCAAATGTAGCAAAAGAAGGAGTTTTCATGCCATCAAGAAGATACATGTAACGAATGTCATTACGGCAGAGCTTCTCTATTTCTCGTAAGGAGCAGATGCCATTTTCCATAAAGGCAAAAAGTATTACTTTAAGGAGTTTTTGAGCATCACATCTTGGGTGACCTGTTTTATAGCCTTTCTCTACAAAATATCTGGATAGGTCAATGTGATCCATAACCTCACAAAAAGTGTATACCGGATCTGAAATATCGATCAATTTTTCGATTTCTAATGGTAATTTCAGCTGACGCATAGTATAATTACCATTGGTATTGTTATTTAGTAGCATAATTAATTATACCAAAAAATCGCTCAGACCTCACGGTCTGGGCGATTTTTCTGTCAGGGGAGTTTTTTTACAGCCCCTTTTCTTATGTCTGCATATCTAACAGTATCAGGGGTACTTTTTATCGGTTTCTGGCTCGCATTTCCGCCCCATACAGCCCTTTAAATTGTGTTGCTTTGTAACTGTGCCACCTACTATGAAAATGCTCTTAAAATGCCATACGCATCGTTTCGACTTTTTAAATGATTTAACGACCTTTTAACTGCAGCAGTTATTGCAAGTAATATTACAGGGTTTATCAAAAAATAAATATAATTTCAAAATTATAAGTTCAATAGCCTTTTCCCAAGTCTTTTTCAATGAAGAGAGGCTCTTTTGAAATTTGAGCCTTAGAGGATGATGAGCTGATGGAGGCATTGGAAAGGTTTAGTCCTGCATAAAAATGCCTCCTTTCGTAATCTAAAAATAATGACTACGAAAAAAATGTAACACTTTATAAGAATGCGTGATCCGGCGAAGTGGAAAAGTGTTCCGTTACGACCGGAAACACTGAACCGTTGCTAGCGGAATCGGTGATCCGATGAAGCGGAATTTGCATGAGATTATGGTAAGAGAATGTTTTTTGAGGTCTGGCAAAAAAGTATATGAGTATTCATTTGAGATGGCAAGTGTTGATGGAAAAAGAAAGCGTAAATCAAAATCTGGATTTGCTAGTAAAATGGACGCAAGAATAGCTGGAAGAAAAGAATTATCTGAATATGAAAATGTGGGACAGGTAATGGTAGATAGGGAATTTCATATGCTGATTTTCTGGATTTATGGATGGAAAACGATTGTAAACTGACATGTAAGGAAAGTACATTATATGGCTATGAGAAAAAAATCAGATTATATCTTAAACCGGAATTAGGGGGATATAGAGTATCCAGTATAGATAAAAAGATATTGCAGATTTTTATAACAGATTTATATAATGATGGATTTTCAATTAATACTATTATTTCAATTAAAGGTTTGTTGACAAAATCATTTAATTATGCATTAGAAAATCATTATAATTCCAATTCTGCATATAAAATAGTATGGTCAGGAATATAGAGTTTCTTGCGTATGGTGAGTTGGGTTTCTCTACTTCTCTGCCACCTCTGGAATTGACTGAAAAAAAGCCCCCTGCAAGTTGCAGAGAGCTTGAAACACTTTACTAACTAACAATGTATTGATTGTTATCGGTTAACTTAATATAGAAGTTATAAAACATCTACATTTAGATTGCATCATCTCACATTATTTAAAATCAATAGACCAATAAATAGTTGACAAAAGTATTTTCGAACTTGTGTTCGGGATTGCTTTGTGATATAATAATTTTAGTAGCTTTATAGCTGCTGGCAATCGTGTTACAGGGTGGTTGACCTCCATTTTTACATAGAATGGAGGTGATGCTCATGAAGAATAGATTCGATTTTAAAGACTTAATGTCTTTCGGAATGTTCCTCTTGGCACTACTGACATTCATTTACTTGATTTGTCACTAAAGTAGCAAAAGACCTTCCCTGTACTTTGGCGAGATAGGGAAGGTCTTCTTTCATATCCTAGGTCAACCACTCTGTGGCGATTGCCTTTTATTAATTATATTATAGCACATAATTTGATAATTACAATAATTAATTCATTGCATACAAATTCATAAAAAATTAAATTTTCCATACTATCTCCATATCTCCATTAGAAGAAAGTAGTATTTTTTCAATTATCTGCTGACAGATACTTTTTTATATGGCAACTGCGACTTATGAATTACCGTATGAAGGGGCAAAAGAGATGTTGTTAGTAGAAGACGTTGACAGTAAAGAATACCTGGCTGGACTTTTTAATGCAATGTATGACGAATTGCCGGTTCATAAATCAAATAATAAAAATAATAGAGAATAAAAATTTAGCTTGGAAATGTGTTGTGACAGGGCTCATTATTACAGGTTTAATGCTTTTTTTACTGATGCCATTGTTTGTAAAATAATTGGTGGAGGTGGCAGAAGTGAGCAGAACTAAATTTGATCCATATGTGATTGGAAATAATATAAGAGATATTAATTTTTACAAAACTGATGCAAATACGATTTTAGGAACACATTTAGGAGGGATGGTATAAAATGGATAAAAAGGATTTAGGAACAGATACAACAACAGCAATCAGTATTTTTTTAACCCAAGCAGTTGCGACAAATGGAGTTCCTTTTGAAATAAAAAGGCAGATAGAATCAAATCCATATGCACCTATGACGGAGGCAGAAATGCTTGCAAAATTGGAAAAGTCCAGAGAACAGAGGATGTTCAGAGATGCAGATCTTGTGGTTTCTGATATGAGGTTGAAGTATGGATTATAAGATTGTTTTAATGAGGGATGCGGAGGAGAATCTTGATAGATTTATCACATATCTTTTGTTTGAAAAGAAAAGTTAAGCCTGAGCCTAACAGCTCAGGCATTTTTCTTTATTTGGAACATTTTGCAACTATGGCACAAGTTTTATTTTCATTGAAATCCTATATTGCTTCGGTGTCATATGATAATGTTCTTTGAAGCACTTATAAAAATGTGTTGTATTCGTAAAATGCAGTTCATCCATAATTTCAGATATAGAAGCGGTCGTTTCAAGCAGGAGAGCAGCCGCTCTTTTCATACAGAAAGTCTGACTGTAATCGAATAGGCATGAATTTGTATATTTCTTAACTATAGAGTTTAAATAATTTCCACTGTAATTTAATAATTGTTCAAGCTCTGAACGTGTAATGCGTCCATTGGTGTCCTCTAAAATGTGACTTATGTGTGTGAAAAGAAGAAAATCATTATCTGCTTCTACATGGACGGGCGTGAAATGAAAGTGTTCTGGATTGGACAGATAATCAAACAATTCTAAAAGCATTCCTTTGATGACATAAGTAGAACCAAGCTTTGGATACATAATGGCACGAAGTATATTGTCAGTTATGGCGTGGAGAGTATGGTGCCAGTCTTTGTTGTTTAGCGATGGCATAAAATCAAGATATTCCTTTGTGTCAGGATTATCGAGATTATCTGAAAGAAATCTAAGAATAGGGTTATGGCCGGGTCTTTCTATATCCGGAAAATAAACTTTTGGTTCATCTTCTGAAAGCTGTTGGACAAGCTCTTTTGACATTCCGATAAACAAAAGAGTTGCATCGGAAGAAAAAATTTCTTTGTGTACTATATTGTGGTTCATAAGACAACAGCTTCCACTGTGGAACACAAAATCAGTCTTTTCAATCAGCTGATGGATTTCGCCATCCAATACAATAAGAAGCTCGTAAAAATCATGAATATGTGGAGGTCTCATATTAAAATGATTGATTTCCTTTTCTGTTTTAAAGCTGTAAAATGTATTTTCACGTGGTGAAGTCATCAAAAAATTTAGATATTTGTCATCGTTAGCTCTGTTACATGTTTCGAGTGTGAACTGTATTGGTGTAAGTATTTTGATATATGAATTGATTGTACTGTTTATATTATCCTGTTCTATGATGTTTTTGACAGTATATGATGAGGTCATAATGGTATATTTTTCTCCTTATCCACGAATATGATAAAAACTAACTGATATTTTATCACATATGTTATAGAATTGTAAGCAATAATTTATTAAAGTAACAGTATACAAAACATAAGCGTTTATGAAAAATACAATACAAACTATTATTGTTAACAGGAAAAAGGAGGTTGCATTTATTATGCAGGAAACGGAAAAGAAATACCTGAAATGGTATCAGAAGATAGCGTATGGAGCAGGAGACCTGGCTTCAAATACCAGCTATGGACTTGTATCAAGCTTTGTACTTTTATATTTATCTGATACAATGGGGCTTAACACAGGAATTATTGGAACTTTAATGCTGGTATCGAAATTTCTTGATGGAATTTCAGATGTGATATTTGGAAATTTAATCGATCGCACTAAGTCAAAGCTTGGAAAGGCAAGACCATGGATGCTGTATGCACAGATAGGCGTATCACTTTGTCTGGTGCTGTTGTTTTCAATTCCGGGTGGAATGAGTGAAACTGCACAATATGCGTATTTCTTCGCATTTTATACAGCACTCAATGCTATCTTTTATACAGCAAACGGAATAGCATATTCAGCATTATCAGCCCTTATTACCAGAAACAAGAATGAAAGGGTTCAGTTGGGATCAATACGTTTCATGTTTGCAGTTGCTACAAATATTGTAATGGGATTTGCAGTAACAGGTGCAGTTGATGCCTTTGGCGGTGGAGCAGCAGGATGGCGTATGGTTGCTGTTATATGTGGTGTAATCGGACTTGTTGTCAACACAATAAGCTGCCTGTGTGTTAAAGAGTTACCGGAAGAAAGTAGTGCAGCAGTTGAGGATACACAAAAACCGAAGGATGACAAAATAGGTTTTGTTGAGTCTTTGAAATTACTTATAAGTAACAAATACTATATTTTAATTGTAGCAATTTATATTGTTTATTATTTCATGAGTAATCTTACAACAGGTTCAGCTATTTACTTTATGAAACATGTACTTGGAAATGGTTCATTACTTGGATTGTTCTCAATGATGAAGATGTTCCCTGTAATAATTGCACTTATTTTTACTCCAATTCTTGTAAAGAAGACCGGAAGCATGCAAAAGGTTAATTTCTGGGGATATGTAATCAGTGATATCTTAGGAATATTTCTAATTATTTTTGCGATGCAGAAGAATTTACCGATGATGTTACTTTTTATGTTCCTTAAGGGAACATTTGCCGGAACAATGTCGGGAACATTAAATGCTCTTATTGCTGAAATCAGCGGATATACCTATCGTACGAAAGGGGTACATATTGATGGAATGATGTTTAGCTGTTCATCACTTGGAGTAAAAGTTGGTGGTGGAATTGGTACTGCGGCTGTAGGCTGGCTATTGCATGCAGCAGGATATGCCGGAAAAGCTGCAACTCAGACCGTAGCAGCTACAAATATGATTTTCAGTATGTATATCACGATCCCTGTAATTCTTGGCGTCGTAATTACTATTCTTCTTGGTTTAATGAAGGTGGAAAAGGAAAATAAGAGAATTGACATGGAAAGAGCAGAACAAGCAGACTAACAGATTGAAAGAGGAATGAAGTATGCAGTGTCATAATTTTAATGAGGACTGGACATTTGAAAAAGCAGATCAGGCTGACAGATTAAAAGCTTTTTATGGGAACAGTAATGCAGTTGCTGTTACACTCCCTCACGATGCAATGATTCGTGAAAAAAGAGATAAGGACTGTCCTTCAGGAGCACAGAGTGGATTTTATCCAGGAGGTGTGTATACATATGAAAAAAAATTTATGGCTCAAAATGAGTGGAAAAAGCAGGATGTATTTCTGGAATTTGAAGGAATTTATGGAATTGCAAGAGTCTGGATTAATGGATCGCTAGCGGCAGTGAATCGTAATGGATATATGGGTTTTTCGGTTGACTTAAAGCCATGGATAAGCTATGAGCATGAGAATATTATAAGAATAGATGTCGATAACAGTAAACAGCCTAACAGCAGATGGTATTCAGGCTCAGGAATTTACAGAGATGTCAATCTGTGGACCGGAAAAGATGTATATATTTCACATGATAAGCTGCGTATTACAACATTGTCAGTGAATGATGACATGGCGGTTATAGAGGTGTGTGCGCAGTTGAAAAACATTATTGGACATGGATTAGAGGCAGAATGTCTGATTGAGATAAAAAAAGATGGGCAGAAAACTGCATCGGATACGCAAAGAGTAGTATTTCGCTCAGAGCAAATGCAGACAGTGCGTGTACAAATACCGATTGAACATCCGAAGAAATGGAGTCCAAAACATCCGGCGTTATATGAGTGTCATATAACGACAAAGTTTGATGATAAAATATGTGATGAAGCAGTTTCTAATTTTGGAATACGTGTATTGGCGCTAGATCCTGTACGTGGATTACAGATAAATGGTGAGACAGTTAAGCTGCGAGGAACCTGTATACATCATGATAATGGCGTGATAGGTGCTGAGACATTTAAGGAGGCAGAATGGTACCGTTGCAAGAGATTGAAGGAAGCGGGCTTTAATGCTATAAGAAGTGCACATCACCCAATGAGCAGAGCAATGCTTGATGCGTGTGATCATATTGGAATGCTGGTTATGGACGAGCTGACGGATATGTGGGACAAGGAAAAAAATACATATGATTTCTCCGATATTTTTGAAGATGAATATAATCAGTGGATTAATCATATGGTTGAAAAAGACTATAATCATCCATCGGTTATTATTTATTCAGTTGGAAATGAGATACAGGAAGCAGGAACTAAGCAGGGAGCCTGGATAAACAGAATGCTATGCAATAAATTCCATGAGCTCGATAATACCAGATATACAACGAATGCATTGAATGGATTAAACTGTGCAGGCAGGCGTCTTGGCTTTATTATGAGAGATGTTGCAGAAAAATTTGGAATGGATTCACATGGAAGTGGAAGCGGAGGAGGAAGCAATGCCTTAAACAGTTTTATGAGTCTGATGTCAGGTGAAAAAGGAGAGTTTTTTGCAAAGCATCCGCTTGTTTCAGAAGCACTTGAAGAATGTTCGCAAAGCTGCGATATAACAGGACTCAACTATTTAAGTGGAAGATATGAGCTGGAGCATGAACTACATCCTGCTAAAACGGTCCTCGGTACGGAAACATATCCGGCCGACATAGAAAATCTCTGGAAGCTTGTTGAAACTTATCCACACGTAATTGGAGACTTTACATGGACCGGTTACGACTATATAGGCGAGGCTGGTGTAGGAATATTCCATTATGATGGAAATGCAAATTTCACAAGTATTTATCCTGAGAGACTGGGATATATCGGGGATATTGATTTGATTGGAAATCGAAGACCAATCAGCTATTTTAGGGAAATAGTGTATGGTCTGACAGATAAACCATATATTGCGGTCGAGAGACTTGAACACGCAGGACAGACAGCTGGTAAAACTGCATGGATGTTTAAGGATAACATCAGTAGCTGGACATGGAAGGGATTTGAAGGGACAACGGCAAATGTGGATGTTTATTCATCAGGTGATGAAGTAGAGCTTTTTCTGAATGATAAATCGCTTGGAAGAAAACCGGCAGGAAGAGAAAATCATTTTACAGCATCTTATGAAGTGCCATATGAACCGGGAACTTTAAAGGCAGTTGCATATCAGAAAGATAGGAAACTGGGTGAATATGAGCTTTCTACAGCAAAATCAGTAACAAAGCTAAAAGTGTGTCGTGTAACTGAGAATGAGAGGAATATAGCATATATCAAGATATGGCTTGTAGATGATAATGGCACAATTAATTCACAGGAAGCTGAAAAAAGACTGCTTCATGCTAGTGTTGTAGGAAATGGTGTGCTGGAAGGATTTGGTACAGCTAATCCTTCTAGTGAGGAGGACTATTTTTCTGATTCAGTAACAACATTTGATGGAAGCGCTCTGGCAGTAGTTCGATGGAAGGATGTCAAATCGAAAGAGCCGGCTGTTCTTAAAGTATGGACGGATGATGGTTGTCAGGTGATGATAAATATAGAAAATAATTAAATATTAATGGTGTATGTTATACTTAGTGAGTATGGCATACACCATTTTTATTGAAGTCAAATAAATGTATCAGGGTTTAAATTTTCATCAGTGTTTTACGGATTCGTGGAGATATATTTTTAAATACCCATTACTGGGAATTTTGTTGATAGTGTTGTTATGTTTGTTTACAGGAATAGTATTACTAAAAAAGGGATTGACAAAATAAAATGAACAGTGTATATTTTTAACATGAACAACGTTCATTTAACAAAATAACTTATGCCACTACATTGGAGAGGAGTGAACTCGTGAACCATCTTGCAACTTCAAAAGAAGACATATTAGCTGCAAGCAGAGAACTGATAAAAGAAAACGGATGGACTGCTTTAAGCATACGAGCTGTTGCATCCCGATGTTCTGTTTCGGCGGGGACAATCTACAATTACTATGAATCCAAGGCCGAGCTGCTTGGGGATACAATTGAGAGTATTTGGCGTGAAATCTTTTTTAACCCTGAAGATGAGCAGGCATTTAAAGATGTTGCTGCTTGTATCTCATGGATTTATAAAAGACTGCAATATGGAAATGAGCAATTTCCGGGCTTCTTTTCACTGCATTCGTTTGGATTTATGAAGGATGAAAAAACGGATGGAAAGAAGAAAATGCTGCAAACATGGGGGCATATTCTTAATGGATTGTGTGATATATTAAAGAATGATCCTAAGATTCGTCCAGATGTATTTGATGAACAATTCACGGAAAAACAGTTTGCAGATATATTATTTTCTTTAATATTGGTATCAATGATTCGTCAGGATTATAATCCGTCTTCGATTTTGATGTTGATTAACAAAACATTATATTAAAATTCTCCCACATTAGAGTGTGGGAAAATTTTTAAGACAAAATGAACGATGTTCAACTAAACGTTTAAAGATATATCTGGTTGTAATTATGTGAAAGCTGTTTTAACAGTAAGACATAGTTCAATACAAAATTTCAGAAAGGATTTTTATTATGCAGGCAATTGTAGAAACTATATTTGATACCGTATATTTGTTTTCGGTAATCACAATCGGAATTTTAATGATCCGAAAAAGCAAAGGAAACCGTCAGTTTACCATGTTTGGAATTATGGCAGTTATTTTAGGAAGTGGAGATGCATTTCATCTGATTCCTCGTGCTGCAGCGCTTTGTACAACAGGTCTTGAGAACTTTACTGTACAGCTTGGGTTAGGAAAGTGGATAACCTCTGTCACTATGACTATTTTTTATGTTGTTCTCTATCATATATGGCGTGAGCGTTATCAGATTAAAGGCTATAAAGCAGCTACAGCAGCTATTTATGGTCTTGCAGGATTAAGAATTGTTCTGTGTATGATGCCTCAGAATGCCTGGCTCAGTGCAGATTCTCCGCTTTCATGGGGAATTTACCGAAATATTCCGTTTGCACTGATGGGATTAATTATCATAGTTTTATTCTATAAAAGTGCAAAAGAAAATAATGATAGCTCTTTTCGTTGGATGTGGCTGACAATTGTCCTGAGCTTTGCATTTTATATTCCGGTTGTACTGCTGGCTGATGTAATTCCGATGATCGGCATGCTGATGATTCCAAAAACCTGTGCATATGTTTGGACAGTATTAATTGGCTACAAGGCAATGAAAAAAGAAATAGCTTAAGATAATCATATGATGGGAAACGAATTATGTAAATGGAGTATTTAAGAGAGTATAGGAAGAACGCAGATGAAAGATAAATTTTGTGTAAAGAAAGAGCAGGATTAATAAATCAAAACAAAGTACCGAATGCTTAAAGCGCTATGACTTAAACATTGGAAAGCAAAAGAACTTGCATGTAGCAGAAAAGGTTACTGGAGAATGGCAAAGGTACTGAACCAAATCTTTTCGAATAAAATAATAGCCAGGCTTGGATACACATCCATGCTTGACTATTATCTAACAGTTTGTGAAAACTAGAGAACCGCCGTGTACCGAACGGTACACATGGTGGTGTGAGAGGTCGGTTAATCAACTAATGGTTAACCTCCTACTCGATTGTAGACATTTATTTATTTGCGCTGTCTGCATCAATTACAGATTGAATCTGCTTCATAAGGGCATCATAGTTGTCCTGATTATCGATTCCACCGAGCATTGGTTCGCCTACAATGTTACCATTTCTGTCAACGAGGATAGTTGTTGGAAATGCCATGATTTCTGACGCATATTTACCGGCTGCACTAGAGGAGTCAATTGACAGATTACGATATTTGACACCCTGGCTTTCAAGAACAGAGGCAGCCTCTTTGATAGCTGTTTTATTGCCATCGAAGGTCTCAGTGTTGATGCCAACCACTTCTCCGCCCATTGATTTGATAGCATCATTTAATTCGTTAAGCTTGGATAACTCAGCGACACATGGTTTGCAGCCGGTAAACCAGAAATTGACGACTGTTACTGCATTACCGGAAAACAGGCTGTCATCCACTTTATTGCCATCAAAATCCTCACCGGAAAAATCACTGAATACAGATGAGGCTTTAGAACTGTCCTTTTGGTTGTCGTCTGATGATGTATTTTTGTTTTCAAGCTCTGCTATCTGTTCCTCGATTTTTCGTATGGTTTCAATATCCTCATTAAGTGTTTTAAGCTCATCGTCTGTGAATGAATCCTTGTTTGATTCTACGGTACCGGCAAGATAATCAGCATAATTTCCGTTTGGATCGGCGTCACTTTTGTTCATCATGCCAAATGCCTTGTTCCATTCATCAGTGTGATCTGCAAAAAGCTGATTTTCCTGCTGATATAAATCATCAAGTCTTGAATCTGATTTGCCGGATGCTTCTGTGCCGGCTTCAGTCTGAGTGTTCTTAGAATCTGTGTTGGAAGATTGCTTTCCACCGCATGCTGTAAGTGATAATGCTATGCAGAGTGTAAAAATAGAAATAAATGATAATTTGTTTTTCATGAGTAATTTCTCCTTTAAAAATGATAGTAAATTTAAAAATAATAGTAAAATGTTAAATAGTTATCAGCCGTCATTTTTTTGACATGATTTTCCCATAAACCGGTAGCAGATGGCGTCCTTCGGACAGGCCTTTATGCAGGCACCGCAGCGTATGCACTCGGGGTGATCCGGTGTCTTACACACATCCACATCCATCTTACATGCCTTTGAGCATTGACCGCATCCGACACATTTGCTGCTATCAACGCTGATTTTGAGCAGGCTGACCTTATTAAATAATGAGTAGATTGCTCCAAGTGGACAAATCCATTTACAGAAGGGCCTGTAAAATAAAATACTTAGCACAATCACTGTAATTAAAATCATACATTTGAAAGAAAAAAGCTTTCCCAGCGCCGAACGGATAGCGGCATTTCCAATAGATAACGGTATAGCACCCTCCAAAACACCCTGAGGACAGATGTATTTACAGAAGAACGGGTCTCCCATTCCTATAGAGTTCGTTATAAGCATCGGAAGAAGTATAACGAAAACAATAAGAATGACATATTTTAGGTACCTAAGAGGCTTTAATTTGGCTGTGGATAATTTCTTTCCGGGTATTTTGTGAAGTAAATCCTGAAACCATCCAAATGGGCACAAAAAACCACATATAAATCTGCCGAGAGTTACACCGAGTAAAATAAAAAATCCGGTTATGTAGTATGAAAACTTAAATTTGGATGATCCGACGACTGCCTGAAATGCTCCCTATGGGACAGGCTCCTGCAGCGGCAGGGCAGGAGTAGCAGTTTAATCCGGGTACACATACTGTTTTTGCGTTGCCCTGATATATTTTACCCTTAAATAAATTCGGAATATGAATATTGGTCAGCAGCGTTGCTGCGGCCTGTATCCATCCGCGTATTTTTGCCAGCTTTTTTGATAGTAATTTCTTTTTCTTATCCAATTCCGACACACTCCAGACATAGTTTTATTGCTTTACCAAGCACGGTAGCCGCCTCACCTCTGATGGCTCCATAGCTTATCATGGATATACCAAGGATAAGCAGAATGATTTGATATGTTTTTTGGTATTTCAACATAATGATTCTCCTTTTGTTGTATTGTTGACCAGCTGACTTTGATATTATACAATATAGGTTGTAAAATTATTGTTAAGAAGCAGGAGAAAATTTTGAGATTATTAATTGTTGAGGATGAGAAACAAATATGTGATATGGTTGCAAAGAACCTGTATGCTGCCGGTTATGAGGTAGATACCTGTTATGATGGGAAAGAGGCTCTTGAAAGTATACTGTCGGAGAATTATGATCTGATAGTTTTGGATTTGAATCTGCCGGGGATGGATGGCATGGAGCTTCTTAAGGAGCTTAGAAAATACAATGATGAAACTAAGGTTTTGATATTATCTGCAAGAGGTCAGATTGCTGATAAGGTAGAGGGACTGGATGCAGGAGCAAATGATTACATGGAAAAACCATTCCATCTGCAGGAGCTTGAAGCACGTATCAGAAGCCTGACAAGAAGGAAATTTGTACAGAATGATATATGTCTTAGATGCGGAGAAATAAAGTTTGATACGATTAAACGCGAAGCATATGCAAAGGGCGAGCCGGTTCAATTGACAAGAAAAGAGAATGGTATTTTGGAATATTTACTTATCAATATAGGCAGACCGGTAAGCCAGGAAGAGCTGATAGAGCATGTGTGGGATGCCACGGCAGACAGCTTTAGCGGAGCAATCAGGGTACATATAGAATAAAAAAAAAAAAAAGCTTAAGGCGAAGCTGGGATATGATCCCATTTTGAACAAGGTAGGTGAAGGCTATAAAATACGGGAGGAGTCTGACAGATGAAAAGAATGTCGCTACAGTGGAGACTTACGTGCATTACTACATTGTGTATTGCTATTATATGTGGCTGCCTGACTATGTTTGTCTATAAAAATGGTGTGCATTACATCGATTCTCTGCAGGATGCGGTAGAGTCACAGGGGGATGAAAAAGGAAACAAATCAGATGAAATATATATCAGCATACCGGACGATAAGTGGGATGAGTTTGCGGATGAATTTTCGGTTCAAGTGTACAATAATAAGGCTGACTATAAAAGAAACAGTCTGATAATCACTGTTCTGCTGGCACTTTTGGGAGGTGTTGTCACTTATTTTATAAGCGGGCATGCACTCAGACCAATCAGGGAGTTTTCAGATAAAATTGAAGAGGTACAGGCTCAGAATCTGTCTGATTCAAGAATAGAGGAAAACAATGTAAAGGAACTGAACCAGCTGAGTATTTCTTATAATAAGATGCTTGAGCGTCTGTCGGAAGCATTTGAGATACAGAGACAGTTTACTGCAAATGCAGCACATGAGCTGCGAACTCCATTAGCGTTAATGCAGGTACAGCTTGATTTATATAATTCTGCCACTCACCCTGGGAATGATGCAGACACTTTGCAGACCATAAAAATGGTTACGGAGCAAAATGATAAATTAAACAGGATGGTAAAGACTCTTCTTGACATGAGTGAGCTTCAGTCGGTGGGAAGGGATGATAAAATTATATTGGATGCTATTGTTGAAGAGGTTTTGGCAGATCTTGAGCCTCTTGCCGTGGAAAAGAATATAAAGCTGATTGGAAAATGTGAGGATGCCACTATGATAGGCAGTGATATCCTTATTTACAGGCTTGTATACAATCTTGTTGAGAACGCCATCAAATATAATCATCCGCTCGGACAGGTTACAGTAACCGCATATCAGAGAAACAAGCATGTTTATCTGTCTGTAGAAGATACGGGAAGCGGAATACCCAAAGGAGCTTAGGGAGAGAGTGTTTGAGCCATTCTTTCGTGTGGATAAATCCAGAAGCCGTGAGTTGGGTGGCGTAGGACTCGGACTTGCTCTTGTCCGTGAAATCGTTAGAGTGCATGATGGCAGTATTTGTATTAAATCAGGCAAGACTGGGGGAACGATTTTCGAGGTGACTTTTGCGCAGCATTCAATGTAGCGCTTCATTTCACAACCTTGTCAACGCTATTAAAACAGATTTCTTAAATGAGAAAAATAGAATAATTTGTTACTTTTAAAAAACACTATAATATGAAATAAGGGTCTTAAGGTATACATTGAATCGCATGCAAGCATCAATGATACCTTTTGACCCTTTAATCAGATAATACTGGAATTATAACAGTATCATTTTGTGCATGAATGGTATTATTTATGACATTGCTCTTCGCAAGGGTTTTGTTATATCTTAGATGTAGCAAAGCAGTTATTGTTCTTGGTTTTATATATCAATAATAGGAAAGTGAGGAAAAAGATGAACGCTGATATGAAATGGCTTGATAATCCGGAAGTGTTTAAGGTAAATCAATTGGAACCACATAGTGATCATTGCTATTATCCGGATTATTCAGACATGAAAAAAGGAAAAAATCCATTATTACAGTCATTAAATGGTCAATGGGAGTTTGCTTACAGCAAAAATGTGATGGAAAGACCTGTTGATTTTTATAAGGAAACATTTGATGCATCCGGATTCGATAAAATTATGGTTCCGGGACATATTGAACTGGCTGGATATGATAAAATACGTTACATCAATACTATGTATCCGTGGGAAGGAAAAGAGTACCACAGAGGAGCATATAGTATGGAGGCAACAGGAGCAGAAGAAGGAATGTTTTCAGAGGCACAGTACAATCCGGTAGGCTCTTATATCAAATACTTTGATTTGGATAAGAGCATGTGTGGAAAAAGAATCCATATATGCTTCGAAGGTGTAGAAGAGGCTATGTATCTGTGGCTTAATGGTCAGTTTATAGGTTATGCAGAGGACAGCTTCACACCTTCTGAGTTTGATCTGACACCATATGTTAAGGAAAAGGGAAATGTTCTTGCAGTGCAGGTACATAAGATGAGCACGGCGGCATTTTTAGAGGACCAGGACTTTTTCAGATTTTTTGGAATTTTCAGAAATGTTACTTTGAAGGCAATTCCGGATGTTCATCTGGAGGATGTATGGTTCAAACCTGTGTTAAATCAAGATAATGAAAGCGGAAGCGTATCTGTCTGCATGAAGGTATCCGCTCCTTACAGTCAGAATGTAACTGCAGGCTTTATTTTAAAAGACAGAGAAGAAAATATATTAGTTGAGAAGTCATTACAGTTAAATAAAGAAAACAACCATTTGGAAGGCACGATTTGTGTTGATTTGGAAAGTGTAAAGCTGTGGGACAATCATAATCCATATTTATACAATGCTTATGTTGAGCTTAAAGCAGAGGATGGTTCACTGGCCGAGGTGATCCCTTATGATATCGGTTTCAGAAGACTAGAGATTATAGATAAAGTAGTCTATTTGAATGGAAAACGTCTTGTTATCACGGGAGTAAACCGTCATGAGTGGAATGCAAGAACAGGAAGATGCATTGGTATAGAAGATATGAAGGCAGATATATCATGTATATTAAGAAACAATATTAATTCTGTGCGTACCTGTCACTATTCTGACCAGATACCATGGTACTATATGTGCGACAATGCAGGTATTTATGTGATGGCAGAAACAAATCTGGAGAGCCATGGCTCATTCCAAAAACTAGGGGCAATCGAACCATCATGCAATGTACCGGGATCTATTCCACAGTGGAGAGATGCAGTTCTTGAGCGTGCAAAAAACAATTTTGAGACTTTTAAAAACCATCCATCCATCCTTTTCTGGTCATTAGGAAATGAATCCTATGCAGGAGATGACATTGAGGCAATGAACGTTTATTTTACCAAAAAGCAGGATGGAAGATTAGTTCATTATGAAAGTTCTTATTATAATAGGGCATATGAGGATACTATTTCTGACTTGGAGACCAGAATGTATGCAAAACCTGAGGATGTAGAGGAATACTTGAATAACAGTCCGAAGAAAACCGTATATTTTATGCGAATTCATGCATGATATGGGAAATTCAATGGGTGGACTTGGCTCTTATATGAAGCTGATTGACAAATACGATATGTATCATGGTGGATTTATATGGGATTTTATTGACCAGGCAATTATGGTAAAAGATCCGGTGACAGGAAAAGATGTTTTGCGCTATGGTGGAGATTTTGATGATAAACCGGCAGACTATGAATTTTCAGCAAATGGAATTGTTTTTGCGGATAGAAGAGAGAAAAACCGGCAATGCAGGAAGTGAGGTATTACTATGGCTTATACAGATAAATTAAGAGTGGTATATGGCGACTATACACTTGGTGTACATGGTGAAGGCTTTGATTATATTTTCTCTTATGCACAGGGAGGACTGGAATCTATTGTTAAAAATGGATATGAGTGGCTGTACCGTTGCCCAAAGCCTACTTTCTGGAGAGCATTGACAGATAATGACAGGGGAAGCAAGTTCCATATTAAAAGCGGAAGCTGGCTTTCAGCAGATATGTTCATTGACTGTAAGGGAGTCAGGTGATCATGGATGGCAAGGAGCAAAAACCATATGCACCTGATAATAACAGCTATGGCGGTGATGTTTATGCTGATGAAATTATCGTAAAATATACATACGAGACCATAACAACACCGGCTACAACTGTTCTTGTGAGCTATACAGTTGATGTATCAGGAAAGATTCGCGTGGATGTACATTATAATGGGGTACAGGGGCTTCCTGAATTTCCGGTATTTGGAATGAGATTTATTATGCCAACATTGGCTGACAAATATTTATATAAGGGACTCTCCGGGGAAACATATCCTGACAGAAAAGCAGGTGCACAAGAAGGCGTCTATGAGATCGGTGATCTGAGTCTTACACAATATCTTGTTCCGCAGGAATGTGGTATGAGAATGGATACAGAGTGGCTTGAAATTACAAGACATACGGCTCTTGATAACAGCAGGACAGATAGCTCGTCACAGACACTGCGCATTGAAAAGAATGATGAAAAATTTGCATTTTCTTGTCTGCCTTATACCGCATCTGAGATTGAAAACGCTCTACACCATGAAGAACTGCCACCGGCAAGAAGAACTGTTTTATGCATATATGGCGCAGTAAGAGGTGTTGGAGGTATCGACAGCTGGGGAACAGATGTGGAAGAGGATTATCGTATCAGTGCGGAGACTGATAAGGATTATTCTTTTACAATCTGTTAGTCATTAATTAAAAAGATAAGTATAGTGAAAAAATTGGCATTATAATATTGCTGATGGAACAATATGATTTTGGTAGAAGTGGTTTTGGTTTTTGACTTAAGCCAGATAAAGCAGGAGCATTTGCCCCTGCTTTTGTCTTTTTATATCATGTATTTCTGGCTCTGTATTCAGAAGGAGAACATCCTTTTTGTTTATGAAATAACCGGCTGAAGTATAGTGGATTATTGTATCCTACTATGCCTGCAATCTTATTTATAGAGTAGGACGTTGTTTCAAGCAGCACCTGTGCGTTTGTCATCCTGAGTGATGTGATAAATTGTATTGGTGTACTACATGTGTATTTTTTAAAGCTTCGAATAAACCAGCTTATGCTCATACCAATTGATGAGGCATATTCTTCCACATTAATAGAGCAGTTGTAATTAGTGTTGAAATACGTAATGGCATTATCCATCTGGCTGTCAAGAAATTCATTTCTGATCACATGCTCAGTTGTTATTTTGCGATTAAATATAATGAAAAGGTGGCGAAGTAGAAGTGTGAGCATTTCCTCATAATTGTTCTGACAAGTTTGAAGCTCTGTAATAATCCTTTTGAAAACATGTTCATATTCAAGAGACGTTCCAACATTAAAGACTCTTTTATCGTCTGCAAATCCGTAGTTCCTTAAAGTGTTTTTTACATTGCTTCCGGTAAAGTGAATCCAGTATATCTGTGTCTTATCCTTACCATAAAATTCATATTTTTGAAGTTCTTTCGGACGAAATAACACTATATGGCCGGCTGGAATGATTGTCTCATTTTCAGGATTGTCAAAGTGAAAATGAACAAGACCGGATGATATGTATATAATCTGGTAATCCAGTCTTCCTCTGGGCCTGTATGTAGGCATCTTAGGGTGCTGTGACAGGCGATATGTTCCGCAACTTCCTACAATCAGAGGGCGGCTTTTATCTTTAAAATCTTTATGTGAATGATTCAAATATCCCGTATTAATATACATTATACACCTCCGCTTGTATTGTAGCATTTTATGCATGTTTTGTCTATTTATATTTATGGACAAAATGTTTATTTGAGTGTTCTTTAGTTACTGTTCACACGCAAGCTTGACACTGCGCTGTCAAGCTATATATAGTTAATTATTGAGTGATTACAGCCCTGCCTCGTAGAGGCATTTTAAATGGGCTGTAATCGTTGCTGGTCGCACTGTTAGGTGTGAACAGTAACGTTCTTTATGATAATACATTACCGGCATATAAAAAGATGAATAATTTTATCGAGCATGGAGATAAAAATAAATCATCTTACATACAGGAGATGCTTGAAAACACAGCCTACAATTTCGAGTTTGTTGTAAGTGAGAGCATGATATTGTGTATTGATTACGTTTCAAATGGAATTGAGTCAAATAGCTGTGAAACTCTAGTGTTTGAAAAGTATCATTTTGTGCATATTACAGCCTATTATGTTTATAGACAAAAATTTGCACAAATATATAAAATTAGTATAGCTGTTATAGACAAAATAAGTTGAAAATTGGAGGTTTTTCATGGAAGAAAAGACGTACTTAAAGTGGTACAACAAAATTGGTTATGGTTCCGGTGATATTGCAGGAAATGTAGTATATGCATTCCTGACATCCTTTGTTATGGTATATCTTACAGATACTATAGGACTTGCATCAGGAATCGTTGGAACATTAATCGCAGCATCAAAATTATTTGATGGTTTTACAGATGTTTTCTTTGGGTCACTTATTGATAAAACACATACAAAGCTTGGAAAAGCAAGGCCATGGATGATTTATGGCTATATAGGTTGTGCTTTGACACTTGTAGCAGTTTTTGCAATTCCTACAAGCTGGGGCAGGACTGCTCAGTATGCATGGTTCTTTATAGCATATACATTGTTGAATGGTGTATTTTATACAGCAAATAATATTGCATATTCTGCACTTACTTCGCTGGTAACAAAGAACAGCAAAGAGCGTGTACAGATGGGCTCTTACCGTTTTATTTTTGCCTTTTCAACCAGTCTGATAATTCAGTCTATAACAGTTGCATTTGTTGATGTATGCGGTGGAGGTGCTGCTGCATGGAGATTTGTAGCTATTATTTATGCTTTGATAGGCCTTGTAGTAAATACAATTTCAGGATTGTCGGTTAAGGAGCTTCCGGAAGAGGAGCTTAACTCGGAATAGAGAACGATGAAGAAAGAAGTATGGTCTTGTTCAGGCATTTAAGCTGCTTGCTAAGAATAAGTACTATATGATGATTTGTGGAACTTATATTTTGCAGCAGTTATACAGTGCTATGATTGGGGCAGGTATTTATTATTGTACATGGGTTCTTAAGAATAAAAATCTGTTTGGTGTATTTGCGTGGGCTGTAAATATTCCTCTTATAATAGCACTTATTTTCACACCAACTCTTGTTGGAAAGTGGAAAGGAATGTATAAGCTTAATAAACGTGGATATATTCTGGCTACGATAGCAAGAGCACTTGTGATTGTAGCAGGATACATGGGAAGCGTTCCACTGATGATGCTGTTTACTGCAGTTGCAGCATTAGGACAGGGACCTTGGCAGGGAGACATGAATGCAGTAATTGCCGAGTGCTCTGAGTATACTTACCTGACTCAGGGAAAGAGAGTAGATGGAACTATGTATTCATGCACATCACTTGGAATCAAAATTGGTGGTGGAATTGGAACAGCTATAGTAGGATGGCTGCTTGAAATCAGTGGTTATGTAGGTACAAATGCGACTCAGCCGGCATCTGCAATTACTATGCTTCAGGTAATGTATTTATGGTTACCATTTGTATTTGAGATTCTTATTACAATTCTTCTTTCAAAGATGAATGTAGAAGGCAAATGAAAAGCTTAGAGAAAATAAATTGAGTTATTATAATATGGGAGAGATGATCTGAGTGCATTTAACGTATGAAAACACAAATGAAGAAATTATTGCGGTAAAACGGGAACCACGGCACCAGCCACCACATCTGCATAATGCAATGGAAATTGTATGTGTTACGAAAGGAACATTAGAGCTTGGTGTAGGACAGGAGCTGTATCACATGGAAACAGGTGATATAGGAGTAGTATTTCCTGATGTTATACATCATTATCAGGTGTTTTCATCAGAAGTCAATGAGGCGGTTTTTATTAATGCGCCACAAATGATTTTTGGTAGATTTGAAAATGTACTGCGGAATAAGGCTCCACAATATCCTGTTGTAAAAAGTGATGTTATTCCGGATGAAGTGTACAGAGCAGTGGAATCCATAATAGATACCGGGCAGAATGATATATGGGTTGTTCAAGCTTATTTGCAGATTATACTAGCAAGATGTATTCCGATGATGAAATTAGTAGAGAAAGAGCAAAATTGGCAGCGATGATATAATATACCGCACCGTATCATATATTTCTGCTAATTTTAATAAGAGTATATCACTTGATGGAATGGCACATGACCTTGGCGTGAGCAAATTTTCATTATCCAGATTGTTTTCAAAGACATTTCACAGCAGTTTTAATCAATATGTGAATGAGGCGCGTCTGGGGTATGCCTGTCAGAGAATTGAAACAACAGATGATACCCTGACAGAAATCTCTATGGACAGTGGTTTTGGAAGTCTTAGAACCTTTAATCGTGTTTTTAAAGAAAAATATAGATTGACACCAAGCGAGTATAGAAATAAATTACAAAAATGATAGAATATTTTATATTGAGTTTGAATAAGGTGAAAACAGCGGGAAACCAGTATTTATGCGGCTTCCCGTTTTCTGTGCTTGCAAAATGCTTGCAGTTTTTTAAAAGAAATAGGGAGAAAATATTTGATAAAAGTTATCATTTTAGGTAATCGGTTCCCCAATCACACATGGCATCAAGAATAGGAGCAAGCGTCTGACCAAAGTCAGTCAATGAATATTCTGTTTTGGGTGGAACAACTGGATATACAGTTCTGTTAATCAATCCATCTTTTTCTAATTCTCGTAATTGTTGGGCAAGCATTTTATCGGTTGCATTTGGAATTCTTTTGTGAATTTCACTATAGCGTAGAGTTTGATTCATTAAATGCCAAAGAATGACCGCTTTATATTTTCCTCCGATTAATTGTATAGTAGCTTCAACGGGACAATTAAATGTATTTTTACATATTGATTTCATGATAAACAACTCCTTACTTACTTTTTGGATAGTATATACCTAAAAAGTGCATTCTTGTCATTTTGATTGCTTGAGATATAATTATAATACAGACCGGTCGAAGATACAATAGAAAGGCAGGAATAGTGAAATGAATTTTTTAGATATTGCAAAAACTCGTTATTCTGTCCGTAGTTATAAGGATAAGAGAGTTGAAAAGGAAAAATTGGAACAGATATTAGAAGCTGCACATGTAGCTCCAACAGCAGCAAATTTACAACCTGTAAGATTATTGGTAGTTCAGGAAAAGAAGGGTTAGATAAGATTGGTGAAGCGGCAAACATTTATAGTGCTCCGCTTGCAATTATTGTTTGCAGTGATCATTCAATTGCATGGAAAAGACCATTTGATAATAAACAAACGACAGATATTGATGCATCAATTGTTACTGATCACATGATGTTGGAAGCTACTGAATTGGGATTAGGAACTGTATGGGTATGTTATTTTAAACCTGATATTATAAAAAAGGAGTTTGAATTGCCAGATACACTTGAACCAGTCAATATATTGTTGATTGGATATTCTGATGAAGAGCCAATGCCTTTAAATCGGCATAGCAAAACCCGTATTCCTTTAGCCCAATTAGTTTCTTACGAAATGCTTGGAAATTAATGTGTTAAAAATTAATGAGGGGTTGTCTTCGAGAGATGACAGCCCCTTAGAAAAATAAGTGTAGGTTTATAATGATGCTCAATCATGATGTTATCTGCCCAGTGGCTTTTGCCATCCATGCTTTGCCGGATGCCGTTTACCTTTACAAAATCAATGTACTGCTGACTTGTAAACTGGCAACCCTGATCAGAATTCAATATCTGCGGTTTTGCTACCTTGAATGCCTTTTTTAAAGCATTAATGACCATTCTGGTATCAAGCGTATCATCTACTTCCCAGCCAACGATGCAACGACTGTGCCAATCAATAACAGCTGTCAAATATAGAAAATCTCGCTTGATTGGAATATATGTAATGTCAATAGACCATGCCTGATTTGGCTTATCTATGATAGCATTACGGAGCAGATAAGGACACACCTTGGCCTGTTGCATACGCTTGGAAAGGTTCATCTTAGGATAGATTGGATAAATATCCATTTCATTCATGTAACGTCGTGTTTTTCGACGTCCCACACGATATCCTCTAGTCTTCAGCTGGGCGGACATTTGTCTTGCACCCCAGGATGGGTTATCTGTATGGAGATGATCGATAATCTCTTTACAAGCCAGTTCTTCATCGGATGTAGGCGTGCCTTTGTAATAAATACTTGTGCGATTGATATCAAGCAGTTTTGCACCGACAGAAGCCGGGATTTCTTTAGTCGTCAAAAGGTTTTGGACTAAACTTACTCTCGTAGTCTGGTCCACAAATTTCTTCAGATTTTTTTTTGAGCCAGTCAACCTGCATGGTTAACTGACCAACCTTTTTGGCATACTCCGCCTTTTCCTTGCGTTCTTCAGCAAGCTTTTCTTTGAGGTTATCCTCACGCTTGTCATCAAATACAGCAGAAGCATTGTCGAGGAATTCTTTTTTCCTGTTGCGGAGCAGATTCGGCTGGATATTATTTTCAACAGCAAGGGTATTGAGATCTTTCTCACCCTTAAGTAGTTCGATTACAATGTCTGATTTAAATTTGGCACTGAAATTTCTTCTTTGTCTGGACATTTTTATGGATTCTTTCTTTGTTACTGATTTTAGTATATCAGATTCATTAAAAACTGTCCGAAAAAGTGTCTTAATTTATGAGACCATTATAAATATGTTGATGATATGACTTTTTCAGCAAAAAAGCCATTTGATATAAATCGAATGAAAAATGAAGTGGATTGTATTTTGAGAAAATATGGACATAAACCTAAATATAAAAAAGTAAAGTATTATTCAAAAGGCAAGAGTGTTCCGATAACAGGTACGATTGTTACAGGACAGCATGAATTGAAAGTTCCAAATAGATTACAAAAGAGAGTGTATGATGACTTTCAAGAATTGAAATATCTTGGCGGAAAAGAACTGTCAGATATTGAAATCAGAAAGCTGAATAGTTTGAAAGGAAGAATTTTAGCTTCGAGAAACATTGAAGAAGGAAAATTTCCAGAAATCAATCGATTAACTAATTTGATAAGCTGAATAAAAAATAATAGTTGAAAAAGTTTTTTTTCGACCATATAATATAAGTGAGGGATACAATAATTGTGTATGAGCCATACTATAGAAGGAGGTGTTAGATATGGCAACTTCAAGTATTACTAAGAACTTTGTCGTTTCTGGTCAAAGACAAGTAGAAAAGTTTTCTAATGCTATCGAGGAATCCTATCAGGAGTCTCTTCATAGAGCACAAACACCAGACTTAAGGATTACACATTTGCATGGCGCAGAAGAAGTTAGAAAATTTATGGCAAAAAGGAAGAAAACAAATGCTTAATGATGTAACAGTCTTTAACATTCGTGAATACTTGTCTGCCAAATGCGATAAAAATCTCGGAGAGGATGAGTTACGACAACTCCTTTCCGAGTTTTTTTGTGATAAGAATCCGGATGTAGAGAGATTTTTGAAAGAACAATCAATAGAATTTACAAAGAAAAATCAGTCCGTTACATATCTGGTATTTTCTAATGAAGATGCTTCATTAGTTGGATATTTTACAATCACGATTAAACCAATTACTGTAAATGCAGAAAATTTTAGTAATACTATGAAACGTAAAATAGCCAGAGTAAGTGAATTGGATGAAGAAAATGGTACATATACACTTTCAGCATATCTTATTGCACAATTGGGAAAGAACTTTAAGGATGGAGCTAATGAGAAGATTACCGGAGAACAGTTACTTCATGCGGCTGTAGATACTATAAAGGAACTTCAATATATGGCTGGAGGAATGGTAATTTTCCTTGAAGCTGAGGATAATGACAAATTAATGCATTTTTATGAAGATAAGAATGGGTTTAAGCAGTTTGATGTCCGAGAAATGAAATGTAGGGATAAGGATGAGATTCATAAATTGGTTCAATTGTTGAAGGTAATGTAAGATAATAAATGAAAACGCAGTATATGTATGATTGCAAAATGCTTGCAAAAAGCCTCAAAACAATGAAGAATACATAGAATATCAAGAATAATTATACAAAATATAGCGATACAACGCTTGATTAGACACAATATATAGTTGCTAAAATCGAGTTTGAGTAATTTCTAATGTGATTTAATGGTGTATGCATTACTTAGTGAGTATGGCATACACCATTTTTATTGAAGTCAAATTATTCATAAATCGTATTATTTCAAGTAAAGTAATTTCAAATTGCGGATTTGCAAGGTCAAGTTGGTAGATGTTATGAATGAAAAATGTATTATAATAATACATAAATATAGAAGAATGAGATGCAAGATATGAAACTTAGAAAAATTATGGCAGTTATGCTATGCACATTACATTTGATGAAAACTGTGAGTAAAGAAGCTTGCATAAAAGCTAAGTAAGTTATCAATAAAATTGTGTAATTTATTTCTCATGGAAATTCATCTCCTTTCTGTTTACGATGTTATTATAGAATACGAAAAGAATGATTACTTGCCAAAATAACAGAATATATAGTCAAAAGTTGTTTAATACAGTGACAGGTTAATATATCCTGCAATACTGCCGTTGGTCAATTTATTTATACAATTTAATATTGGAACATTTTACAACTATGACACAAGTATGCGACATAATAAACGAATGTTTCTGAATATAGTAATGATACATAATATCAGTTACAAAGAAGCAGGAGGATGTATGTGTAAAAATATATATGATTAATATTTATTTAATTTTAGCAGCATACTATTTACATAGTACAAATAGTAATGTACTTTAAAAAAGTACAGGACAGTACAAATAATCAGAAAGAGATATGATAACCATGAAGAAAGAAATTAATTGCAATAATAGTTGGAATGCTGCTTTGTGCCGAACTGCTTGGCGGTTGTGGTAATAAAAATATAAACAAGGATAATATTACCACGGATACTGCCGAAGAATCGAAACCGCAGGCTCCTGATAAAAATCAGGAGCTAAGCCAGCTATATATGGGTGGAAACAACACCATTACGGAGGTGTGCGAGGGAGCTTGATTTGGCCGGGGCATCGCATGTAGATACCTTTAAAGAATGGGTAACTGATTTTGCTGATTCAGCCGGAAAGAATGCAAATCTGAAGGATACCTGGTCAGATGCGGATAAAATGAAAGCAGATACTGTTAAATGTATGGATGGCTGGGAGAAAAAGCATGACTATTCAGATGCAGATTGCAGAATGACAGCTTTTCTTTTGCTGGATGGACTGCTTCACGCACAATCAACGGAAGATAGTTATAACGGCACATATTTAATGTTTGATACGGAAGCAATAGATAATGTAGACAGGTATGAAATCATAAGGCAGAATAAAGACATGTTTACTACATTATACGGAGAAAAGAGCATTACGGATGATAAACATCCTGAAAAAACATTCTCTGACAACTGGAAGAAGTATGGATTTCAAATAGACAGTGACCGGATATCACTTCTTAGCATAGCAATATATGATCCGGATTTGGATGCTATTTTTGTGGGACATACAGGCTTATTGATAAAGTGCAGTGACTATTATCTTTTTGTAGAAAAAATAGCATTTGAGCAGCCATATCAGGCTGTAAAGGTAAGCAGCATGGATGAATTGCTAAGCATCCTTTCACTAAGACCTGAATATTTTGGAGAAGAGAAAGAGGCAGGACCATTTGTGTATAATAATGGTGAATATATCGGAACATTAAAAAAGAACAATTAGCAGGATCACAGTATATGGTGGTATACTTATAACGATTATATATAAAAACATTTATAATTGATGATCACGGAGGGAGGTATTTTTTATGTTGGAAAACTGGATAAGGCCACAACGGCCGGAGGATGATGAACTGAAAGCACGTCTGGACGCAGCACGTATGAGATTATCTGCATTGCAGATGAGGATCAAGGAGCATGGATTACCGGTGCTTGTACTTTTCGAAGGCTGGGGAACTGCGGGAAAGGGCAGTGTGCTCGGTAAAGTGATCAAAAATATCGATCCGCGTTTCTTTAAGGTAGCAACGATGGATGCACCTACAGAGGAAGAAAGACGCAAACCATTTCTTTATCGCTATTTTGTGAAGATACCGGAAAAAGGGAAATTTGAATTTTTAGATTCAGGCTGGATGGACGAGATAGTAAATGACTGTCTTCATGGAAAAATGGGCGAAAAGGAATACAAGAAGAAAATCGAGAGTGTAAAGCGTTTTGAACGTCAGCTTACGGATAATGGTTATCTTGTCATGAAATTCTATTTCCAGATCAGCCAGAAAGAGCAGAAGAAGAGAATAGACGTTCTGAAAGAAGATAAGGATACGAAGTGGCGGGTAAGTGATAATGATGATTGGCAGAATAAACATTATGATAAGTGCCTGCATGTATTTGACAGATATCTGAATGATACGAACGCACCGGCGGATCCGTGGTATATAATCGATGCAAAGAATAAGAAGTGGGCAGAACTTCAGGTACTTGAGACATTAGTAAGTGGAATAGAAACGGCGCTTAAGAACAGTGATCTGGCGGTTCCACTTCTGCAGAACGTGTTCCCTCTTGAGAAAATCCCTAAACTTAATGAGATAGCATTGGACAAAGAGCTTTCAGAGGAAGAGTACAGAAAAGAATTAAAAGAACTTCAGTCAAAACTCAGTGAACTTCATAATAAGTTGTACAGACGTAAGATACCTGTAATTATCGCATATGAGGGCTGGGATGCAGCCGGCAAGGGTGGAAATATAAAACGTATCACAGAAGCACTTGACCCGAGAGGTTTCGAGGTACATCCGATAGCAAGCCCACAGCCGCACGAAAAGTCAAGGCATTATCTGTGGAGATTCTGGAATCGTCTGCCGAAAACCGGACATATAGCTATATTTGACCGTACATGGTATGGCAGGGTTATGGTAGAGCGGTTGGAAGGCTTTTGTAATGAAAACGAGTGGCAGCGTGCATACAATGAAATAAATGAGTTCGAAAAAGAATTATCAGACTGGGGAGCCGTGATCATTAAATTCTGGGTGCAGATAGATAAGGACACACAGCTTGAGAGGTTTGAGGAGCGCCAGAACACGCCGGAGAAACAGTGGAAGATCACAGATGAGGACTGGCGCAACAGGGAAAAATGGGACCTCTATGAGGATGCCGTGAATGAAATGTTGAAAAAGACAAACACAACATATGCACCATGGCATGTGCTTGAGTCAAATGATAAAAAATATGCAAGGATAAAAGCCCTTAAGATAGTTATAGAAGCAATAGAGAGCGCCCTGAAATAAATGAACATGGAAAAGAGCTTTTAGACCGTATGGGACTTGCCGAAAGGATGGAGCATTATCCGCATCAGCTGTCGGGTGGACAGCAGCAGAGAGTTGCAATTGCAAGGGCATTGGCGCTAAAACCGGATATCCTGTGCTTTGATGAGCCTACATCGGCACTTGATCCAGAGCTTACAGGGGAAGTCTTAACGGTTATACGTTCGCTTGCAGAACAAAATACAACTATGATAATAGTTACACATGAAATGGCATTTGCAAGAGATGTGGCAGATCAGGTAATATTCATGGATGGTGGCGTAATCGTTGAACAGGGCGATTTGCATGAAGTTATCGATGATCCAAAAGAGGAACGTGCAAAGCAGTTTCTCACGAGATATGAACAGGGATAATACAATATGGTAAGGATTAAGGATGTGGCGGACTATGTTGGTGTTAGTACCGCCACTGTTTCAAATGTAATAAATGGAAAAGATCAGCGTGTATCACCGGCAGTCAGACAGAAAATACGTGATGCACTGGATGAGATGGGATATGTAAGAAATCGTTCGGCAATGATGCTTGCCCAGACATCATCGAACATGATAGGTGTAGTCATACCGCAAAAGCAGGGAGCAAAGATCACACTTGAGGATCCGTATTATAGTTCGCTGCTTGGAAATCTTGAATATGAAATCAGAAAACAGAATTGTTATATGTATCTTATAGCGCAGCAGAGTGAGGCAGAGATAATACATCATGCCATTGCATGGAATCTCGAAGGTCTTATAGTGTGTAATATGCCAGTGGAGGAACTTAAGAGCCTTTGCATGAAATATGCAAGAACAGTGGTGTCGATAGATTCGTACTACGAAAAGCAGGACAATTTTGTAAATATAGTTACAGATGATTTTGGTGGTGGCTATGAACTCGGAAAATATCTGATTTCATGTGGACATAAAAAGATTGCGATGCTTGCTGACAACGACTATTCGGTAGACCATAACAGATGGATGGGACTTAGGAGAGCTATGAAAGAAGCTGGTCTTGAATTGACCGAAAAAGATCACTTTATTTTTTCATCAAGTGAGCCGGTACGGGAATTACAGTTTGAGCAGTTTTTACCAAAGCTTATGGAGTATACAGCACTATTTACAGCATCGGATTTTTATGCATTGGAGATTAGTTCTTTTCTGCAGAGCAAGGCGGTTAAAGTGCCAGATGATATCTCAATAGCAGGATTTGACGATCTGATTTATGCAAAGCTTGCAAGACCGAAGCTTACGACAATGAGCCAGAATCTATCGCAAAAGGCGCAGATGGCGGTGGAAGCGGTGCTTGATCCATCAGTCAGGGAGAGGACGCTTGAAGTAAAACTTGTTGAGAGAGAATCGGTGAAACATATATAAGAAGATCTGAAACAATTAAGGATAGAATAATATAAATCTGACAAAAAGCAGCCTGAGAGTACGGCTGCTTTTTTGTGGATTTTTACTAATAATGATCATTTATATTGTATAAAATCATGGTTATGCGCTTAACCTTTGAACTTGAACCTGCACTGTGTTATCTTCTAACTATAAAAACATTGATTTGTTGAGTACAGAATACAAATTTGCAGAGACAGTGGAGGAATATAAAATGCAGAAAAAATGGTGGAAAGAGTCAGTTGTATATCAGATTTATCCAAGAAGCTTTATGGATTCTAACGGAGACGGAATAGGAGATTTAAACGGAATAACAAATAAGCTTGATTACCTTGCAGATCTGGGAATTGATGTAATATGGCTGTCACCTGTCTATCAGTCGCCAAATGATGACAATGGGTACGATATCAGCGATTACCGGGCGATCATGACAGAGTTTGGAACGATGGAGGATTTCGATAGAATGCTCGGCAGGGCACATGAGCTTGGAATAAAGATAATGATGGATCTTGTTGTAAACCATACATCGGATGAGCATGAATGGTTTGTCGAGAGCCGTAAGAGTGTGGATAATCCATACAGGGATTACTATTTCTGGAGAAAAGGAAAGCCGGACGGAAGCGAGCCGAATAACTGGGGATCATGCTTTAGCGGTTCAGCATGGAAATATGATGATCAGACAGATATGTATTTCCTTCATCTTTTTTCAACAAAACAGCCGGATCTTAACTGGGATAATCCTAAGGTGAGAGACAGTGTATTTGATATGATGGACTGGTGGTGCCAAAAGGGTATTGACGGATTCAGAATGGATGTTATAAGCCTTATATCAAAACAGCCGGGACTTCCTGATGGAGTGCCGGGAGAAAATGGATTTGCAGACAGTGGTTCTGCAAACGGACCTCATGTGCACGAATATTTAAAGGAAATGAACAGGAGAGTGCTTTCAAAATATGATCTCATTACGGTAGGTGAGGCAGCAGGTGTAACTGTTGATGAGGCAAAAAAATATGCAAACGCAGACGACAGCGAGCTTAACATGGTATTCCAGTTTGAACATGTCGGCGGTGGAGAAAACCAGCATCCGCATTTTGGAAAATGGGATGAAAAGAAAATGCCGCTTCCTGAGTGGAAAGCTAATCTTACAAAATGGCAGACACAGCTTGATGGCAGGGCGTGGAACAGCCTTTATCTTTCAAACCATGATCAGCCGAGATGTGTTTCAAAGTTTGGAAATGACAGTGATAAGTACAGGGCACTTTCAGCAAAGATGCTTGGTACATGTCTGCATATGCTTCAGGGAACTCCTTATGTGTATCAGGGGGAGGAGCTTGGTATGTGCAATGCATATTTTGATAAAATTGAAGATTACAGGGATATCGAGAGTCTTAATGCATACAGGGATCTCACAGAAAACAGCGGAGTGTCACATGAACAGATGATGCAGTATTTAAAGGATGTAAGCCGTGATAATGCAAGAACACCTATGCAATGGGATGCCAGTGGGAATGCAGGATTTACTACGGGAACACCATGGATAAAGGTGAATAAAAACTATAAAGAAGTAAACGCAGAAAAACAGGTAAATGACCCTGATTCAGTATTTTCTTATTACAAACAGCTTATACGGTTGAGACATGAAAACGAGATCATAGTATATGGAGATTACGAACTTTTAGAGCCGGATAGCGATGAAGTATATATTTATACACGCCATCTTGGAAATGAACATCTTATGATCATGTGTAATTTTACAGATCATGATGTTGATGCATCAGAGGATACGTTTGAGAGAATACCGGCTGATGCAAAAAAACTGATCGGAAATTATAAAGATGATGCTAAAAAGACATTAAGGCCGTATGAGGCGAAGGTATATAAATATTAGAATTTAACCGATTAAAAGAATACCTGGAGGTTTATTATGGAGGAAATCATTACAAAGAAAAAATGGTGGATGGGTAAGGTTGCTTATCAGATATGGCCTAAGAGTTTTTCTGATGGAAATGGAGATGGAATTGGTGATCTTTACGGAATAATAGACAAACTTGACTATTTAAAACAACTTGGTGTGGACATTATATGGATATCCCCGTTATACAGATCGCCGCTGGTAGATCAGGGATACGACATTTCGGATTATTATGATATAAATCCATTGTTTGGAGATCTTGATACGATGGACAGGCTTATTGCTGAGGCAAAAAGCGCAATATTTACATAGTGATGGATCTTGTAGTAAACCACTGTTCTGATGAGCATGAATGGTTTAAAAAGGCTATGGCAGACCCTGATGGAGAGTATGGCAGATATTTTTATATCGCTGAGAAAAAAGATGGAAAACTGCCGTGCAACTGGCGCTCGTATTTTGGTGGAAGTGTCTGGGAACCTATACCGGGAACTGATAAATATTATCTGCATTCTTTCCATAAGAAACAGCCGGATCTTAACTGGGAGAATCCAAAGCTCCGAAAAGAGATTTATAAAATGATAAACTGGTGGCTTGACCGTGGGATAGCAGGATTCCGTCTGGATGCCATCATCAATATCAAAAAGAAACTGCCTTTTAAGGACTATGAGCCGGACAGGGATGATGGACTGGCTAATATCGGAAAGATGCTCGAGGAGGCAGAGGGAGTCGGAGAATATCTCGAAGAGATGAAGCATGAAACTTTTGAAAAATATGATGCTTTTACTGTGGGGGAGGTGTTTAACGATAAGGAGTCTGAGATAGCTGAATATATTGGGGAAAATGGACATTTTTCTTCAAAATTTGACTTCGGACCGGAGCTTTGTGGGAAGAAAGCAGACTGGATGGATCATGAGAAGGTTACCGCAGAAATGTATAAAGAAGCTATTTTTGAAAGCCAGGCAAGAACCGGCAGCATAGGATTTTTGTCTAATATCATAGAAAACCATGACGAGCCAAGGGGAGTAAGCCGTTTTATTCCGGCGGAGGATCTTTGCGATACGAGTAAAAAGGCTTTAGCATGTGCTTATTTTTTCCTGAGAGGTATTCCGTTTATATATCAGGGGCAGGAGATCGGAATGGAAAACTGCCGTTTTGATAGTATAGATGAATATGATGATATAAGTACAAAGGAAGAATACAGAGTTTGCCTTGAAATGGGCTGTGATGAGAAAAAGGCACTCGAACTGGCATACACGTTCAGCCGGGATAATGCTCGCACGCCGGTGCAGTGGACAGGTGGATCAAATGCTGGATTTACAACAGGAACACCATGGATGAAGGTAAATCCGGATTACAAAAGAATTAATCTGGAATCACAGCGTGATAACAAGGATTCTGTATATAATTTTTATAAAAAAATGATCAGTATATACAAAGAGCCAAAATACCATGAAATATTAACTTTTGGGGAGTTTATACCTTACAAACGAAACCAGAAGAATCTGATATCTTATTTCAGACAGGCAGAAAATAAAAAGATCCTTGTCATGGTCAATTTCCAGAAGCAGCCGCAGTGCGTGGAAATACCGGGAATGACAGGGCAGATTATCCTTGATAATACGGACAGAAGCATGACGGATATAATAAAAGCTGCCGGAATAGATGGGAATAGGAAAAATGGCATAAATATAGAGCTCGCAGGCTATGAAGCTTTGGTAATAGAATTGATATAAAGGCGTCTGAAAAAAATATTTTTGTGTATATTTATCATTGATTTTCCGTGTATGTAAGGCTTATTGGAAATTGCTTGTATACTATGTCGAAAAATTGTGAAATAAGTGTAAATTGGAAAGTAGATATTGATTTTTTTTTAACGAACTTGTATACTAACCTAAGAAATGGATTTAATCCATAATATTATAGAAAAGAGGTTTATTCAAATGGCAAATGTTGATTTAACAAAGTATGGCATTACTGGAACAACAGAGATCGTTCACAATCCTTCTTACGAAGTATTATTCGAGGAAGAGACAAAAGCCGGCCTTGAAGGTTATGAGGTTGGTAAGGAGACTGAGCTTGGCGCAGTTAACGTTATGACTGGTATCTATACAGGACGTTCTCCTAAAGATAAATACATCGTTATGGATGAGAATTCAAAAGACACTGTATGGTGGAACACACCAGATTATCCTAACGACAACCACCCAATGTCAGAGGACGTATGGGCTACAGTTAAAGATCTTGCAAAGAAAGAACTTTGCAACAAGAAACTTTTCGTAGTAGATGCATTCTGCGGAGCTAACAAGGATACACGTATGGCAGTACGTTTTATCGTTGAGGTTGCTTGGCAGGCACACTTCGTAACAAACATGTTCATCCAGCCTTCAGCTGAGGAGCTTGAGAGCTTCGAGCCTGATTTCGTAGTTTACAATGCTTCAAAAGCAAAAGTAGAAAACTACAAAGAGTTAGGACTTAACTCAGAGACATGTGTAGCATTCAACATCACATCAAAAGAGCAGGTTATCATCAATACATGGTACGGCGGAGAGATGAAGAAAGGTATGTTCTCTATGATGAACTACTTCCTTCCACTCAAGGGTATGGCTTCAATGCACTGCTCAGCAAACGCTGATATGAATGGTGAGAATACAGCAATCTTCTTCGGACTTTCAGGAACAGGAAAGACAACTCTTTCTACAGATCCTAAGCGTCTTCTTATCGGAGATGATGAGCACGGCTGGGATGACAACGGTGTATTCAACTTCGAGGGTGGATGTTATGCAAAGGTTATCGGTCTTGATAAAGAGTCTGAGCCAGATATCTACAACGCAATCAGAAGAGATGCTCTCCTTGAGAACGTAACTGTTGCTGCAGACGGAAAGATTGATTTCGATGACAAGAGTGTTACAGAGAATACTCGTGTATCTTACCCAATCAACCACATTACAAATATCGTTAAACCTATATCATCTGCTCCAGCTGCAAAGAACGTAATCTTCCTTTCAGCAGATGCTTTCGGAGTACTTCCTCCAGTATCTATCCTTACACCAGAGCAGACACAGTACTACTTCCTTTCAGGATTTACAGCTAAGCTTGCTGGTACAGAGCGTGGAATTACTGAGCCAACACCTACATTCTCAGCTTGCTTCGGACAGGCATTCCTTGAGCTTCATCCTACAAAATACGCTGCAGAGCTCGTTAAGAAGATGGAGAAGAGCGGTGCTAAGGCTTACCTTGTAAATACAGGATGGAACGGAACAGGAAAGAGAATCACAATCAAGGATACAAGAGGAATCATTGATGCTATCCTTTCTGGTGCTATCTTAAAAGCTCCAACAAAGAAGATTCCAATGTTCAACTTCGAGGTTCCTACAGAGCTTCCTGGTGTTGATTCAGGAATCCTTGATCCTCGTGACACATATGCTGATGCTTCTGAGTGGGAGGCAAAGGCTAAAGATCTTGCAGAGAGATTCAACAAGAACTTTGTTAAGTACACAACTAACGAGGCTGGTAAGGCACTTGTTTCAGCAGGTCCACAGTTATAATCAGTACATTTATGTAAACGGATAAAATGTTGCTTTTCATACTTGCAGTGTGGGCAGCAGCTAAAAAGCGTTACTGTTCACACCTAACAGTGTGAACAGCAACAAAAAGGCTTCTTTAAGTATTTAAAGAAGCTTTTTTAATTGCAAAAAAATATACAATACTATATAATTTTTTTATGAGTTTCCTTAATGCAGGATCTGATATCCGAGGATAATGATATTTCAGGCAGGGTATTTCAGGCCGGCGTTAAAGGGAGTTTAGGAAAATGTAATACACTGGCAGTGATCATATACAGCTGGTGGACAAATACAATAAAAGGAGAAAATATGGATAATAATCAGCCAAACTATGAAAATAAAAATGAATTTGGACAAAACCCGTATCCGCAGGGAGTAGGACAGCAGGTTAATTACCAGCAGAACAGCGGACAACAGATGAATTATCAGCAGAATAACGGACAGCAGATGAATTATCAGCAGAACAGCGGACAGCAGATGAATTACCAGCAGAATAGCGGACAGCAGGCTAATTATCAGCAAAATAGCACGCAGCAGGCAAATTACGATCAAAACAATTACTGGCATAATAACTGGCAGGCAGATCATGGCAGAAATGATCACCAGCAGACGGCATATGAACAGGCTGTAAATAAAAATAACAATGCCGATAAAGTAAATTATTCAGGGGGATATGTCCAGCCCGGAACAAACGATGGATCATACGGAATGTCGATCGCCGGAATGATACTTGGAATAGTATCAATAGTGTTTTCATGCACATCATGTATAAGCTTTGTTTTAGGAGTTGTGGGTGTTGTCTTAAGCGCTGTTGCTTTATCAGCAAACAGCAAAGGCAAGGAAATGGCGATAGCCGGGGTAGTATGTAGTATAATCGGTATTTTTGCTTCGATCGTCTGGGGCATTTTGTTCATACTTGATTAAGTACATTGTGTTATCTTTAATATAACTCTATGTTATATTAAAGATATTACTTGACAAACACAGATTATAGTAATATTATCAGATTGTGGGTGAAACAAATACAAATTTATGAGGAAGGTTTTTCGATGAGAAGACAGGCATTATCTCTTTTAGTTGAAAACAATCCCGGAGTTACAAGTCGTATTTCAGGTTTATTCAGCAGACGTGGATTTAATATAGACAGTTTCTCATCAGGAGTTACAGCTGATCCTCGTTACACACGGATTACGATAGTAGCAAGCGGAGATGAACAGATACTTGAACAGATTGAAAAACAGCTCCTTAAGCTTGAGGATGTATTAGACATCAAAAAGCTTGAACCGGGTCTTTCGGTTTGCAGAGAGCTTATAATGATAAAAATAAGAGCCTTGGATACACAAAGACAGGCAGTTATGAATGTGACAGAGATATTTCATGGAAAGATCGTTGATGTCACACACGATTCGATGATAATTGAACTCATCGGAAATCAGGACAAGCTGGATAATTTCATAGATCTTTTAAGTAATTATGAAATATTAGAACTTGCAAGAACAGGAATCACAGGACTTACACGTGGTTCAAATGACGTAGTCATGTTGGACTAATGCTGCGATGATAATATATCATATATAGCATCAGTACTTACATATATAAAACAGTTTACGATGTAACTGTTCATTAATATTATGGATGGTTACTTACAATTTTATTATTCATAGGAGGTCATTAAAATGGCAGAAGCAAGAATATTTTATCAGGATGATTGTAACCTTTCACTCTTAGAGGGCAAGACAATTGCCATTATCGGTTACGGTAGCCAGGGACATGCTCATGCACTTAACTTAAAGGAGTCTGGATGCAATGTTATCATCGGACTTTATGAGGGAAGCAAATCTTGGAAGAGAGCAGAAGAGCAGGGATTTAAAGTTTATGTAGCTGCAGAGGCTGCAAAACAGGCTGACATCATCATGATTCTTATAAATGATGAGTTACAGGCAGACATGTACAAGAAAGACATCGAGCCAAACCTTGAGGCAGGTAACATGTTAATGTTCGCTCATGGTTTCAACATTCACTTTGGATGCATCAAACCACCAAAGGATGTAGACGTAACAATGGTAGCACCAAAGGCACCTGGTCATACAGTACGTTCAGAGTATCAGGCAGGAAAAGGAACTCCTTGTCTTATCGCAGTAGAGCAGGATGCAACAGGAAAAGCATGGGATCTTGCACTTGCATATGGTCTTGGAATCGGCGGAGCAAGAGCTGGTCTTCTTGAGACAACATTCAGAACAGAGACAGAGACAGACCTCTTCGGTGAGCAGGCAGTACTTTGCGGTGGTGTATGTGCACTTATGCAGGCTGGTTTCGAAACACTTTGTGAAGCTGGATATGATCCAAGAAACGCATACTTCGAATGTATCCACGAGATGAAACTAATCGTAGATCTTATCTACCAGTCAGGTTTCGCAGGAATGAGATACTCTATCTCTAACACAGCTGAGTATGGTGATTATGTAACAGGACCTAAGATCGTTACAGCAGAGACAAAGAAAGCTATGAAACAGATTCTTACAGATATTCAGGATGGTACATTCGCTAAAGAATTCTTACTTGATATGTCCCCAGCAGGCCGTCAGGTACACTTCAAGGCTATGAGAAAGCTTGCTTCTGAGCATCCATCAGAGAAGGTTGGTGCTGAGATCCGTAAGCTTTATAGCTGGAACAATGAGAATGACAAACTTATCAACAACTAAAATAAAAATGTGGACTGGTATGGCGTATGCTGTACCAGTCTTTTTTAGGAACTGATGAAATGAAAAAGAAATATCTGCTTTTAATAGCAATAAGTATATTTAGTCTGGCTGCATGTGCCGATAAAACAGATGCGGATACACAGACTGCAGTATCATATAACAAAACAGATGCGGATACGCAGGATGCTACGGAAATATATATGACGAATGATTTAGTTGTATATGGTGGCGATTATTCGGACCTGCCGGCTGGAGAATATAGTTTATCTGGCGATAAGATAAAGTCAAAGCTGGAAAATGCAAATAAGATATATGTGATGTACAATGGAAAAATAGTGCAGCAATATGATTATTCAGGTAATGGCATTAATATAAAGATAGATGCGGATGGACAATACAGGGTAGTTGCATCTAATGGAGAAACAGAAGCTGATGTAACTGAATATTTAGAAGGTGAAGTGCATGTTGATAATGATATTTATAAATAATAAAATGCTGCACCTCAGATTACGCTATCGGCTTTTTACATGAGGAAAGTCCGGATAAAATATACAGCAATATTGTAGAGGAATATAACAAAAGACATTGACAAAATTATGCGCTGTGTGTAGAATTATGTATGTTATGAGTACAGATTTTGGAAATACGCCTTCGTCTCTTTGAGAGGCGGAGGTTTTTTGATATAAGGAGGAAAAAATGTCAGAAGCGTATAATCACAAGGCCATTGAGAAAAAATGGCAGGAATATTGGAAAGAACATGAGACATTTAAGACAGATGTTTGGGATTTTTCAAAGCCTAAATACTATGCACTTGATATGTTCCCTTACCCTTCAGGAGTAGGCCTTCATGCAGGACATCCAGAAGGATATACAGCAACAGATATCATGTCACGTATGAAGAGAATGCAGGGCTACAATGTCCTTCATCCGATGGGATATGACTCATTCGGTCTGCCGGCAGAGCAGTATGCTGTTAATACAGGACATCATCCAAACGGATTTACACAGAAAAATATAGAGACATTTTCTAAACAGTTAAGAGAGCTTGGATTTGATTATGACTGGTCAAAGATGATCTCCACAAGTGATCCTGAATTTTATAAATGGACACAGTGGATCTTCAAGAAACTTTATGAGGCAGGATATGCAAAGCATATCGATATGCCTGTAAACTGGTGTGAGGAGCTTGGAACAGTTCTCTCAAATGATGAGGTTATTGACGGAAAATCAGAGCGTGGAGGATATCCTGTAGTCAGAAAGAACATGAAACAGTGGGTTATCGACCAGCCTGCATTTGCAGAGAAACTTCTTGAGGGGCTTAACGAGATCGACTGGCCGGAGTCTACAAAAGAGATGCAGAGAAACTGGATCGGAAAGAGTACCGGTGTCGAGGTCAAATTCCAGATAGTTGGCGGCGGAGAGTTTTCTATCTTTACTACATGTATCGAGACAATCTACGGTATCACATTCATGGTTCTTGCTCCGGACGGAGACATTGTAAAAGGACTTATGGACAGAGTCGAGAACAAAGAAGAGGTTCAGGCTTATATAGATGAGACGGTCAAGAAGAGCGATATGGATCGTACAGAACTCAACAAGACAAAGTCTGGCTGTGAGCTTAAGGGACTTCATTGTATCAACCCTGTAAACGGCAGGGAAGTGCGCATGTTTATCGGTGATTTTGTTCTTGCAAGCTATGGTACAGGTGCGGTTATGGCAGTTCCTACTCATGACCAGCGAGATTTTGAGTATGCTCAGGCACATGATATCGAAATGATCCAGGTTATTGACGGTGCAGATATATCAGAACATGCATTCGAGAAACATGATTATCTTGGAAAAGGCTGCAAGCTTATCAATTCAGAAGAGTTTAGCGGAATGGTAGTCGAGGATGCAAAAGAGGCTATCACAGCCAAGCTTGAGAAGATGGGCGTTGCAAAGAGAACAGTAAACTACAAATTCCGTGAGTGGATCTTCGCACGTCAGAGATATTGGGGAGAGCCTGTTCCTTGTGTATACAAAGAGGATGGTTCAATCTATTTCCTTCCTGATGATGAGCTTCCACTTATCCTTCCTGAACTTGAGGACTACAAAGGAAAGAATGGAAAAGCACCTCTTGAGAATGCCACAGAGTGGAAACAGTATGACAGAAACGGCGTAAAGGGAGTAAGGGAAACTTCTACAATGCCTGGATCAGCCGGATCTTCATGGTATTATATGAGATACATCGATCCACACAATGATAAAGAATTTGCAGATCAGGAGCTTTTAAAACACTGGCTTCCTGTAGATCTTTATGTCGGTGGACCGGAGCATGCGGTAGGACACCTCATGTATTCAAGAATCTGGAACAGATTCCTTTATGATCAGGGCTTATCACCGGTTAAAGAGCCATTCAAAAAACTCGTACATCAGGGAATGATACTTGGATCAAACGGAATCAAGATGGGTAAACGTTTCCCTGAGTTCGTTGTAAATCCAAGTGATGTAGTAGAACAGTATGGCGCAGATACACTTCGTCTCTATGAGATGTTCATGGGACCACTTGAAGTATCTAAGCCATGGAATGACAACAACGTACAGGGTGCAAAGAGATTTATCACACGTGTATGGAATTTCTTCACTGAGCCTGAGAACATCATCGAGGAGGATGACGGAAAGCTCACAAGGATCTACCATCAGACTGTAAAGAAGGTCACAAACGACTTCGAGGCTCTTGGTTACAATACTGCTATCAGCCAGATGATGATCTTTGTAAATGAAGTATACAAAGCAGGCAAATGTCCAAGAGAGTTTGCTGAGGGACTTATCAAGATGCTTTCATGTGTATGTCCACACGTCGGAGAGGAAATCTGGCAGAAGATGGGTCATGATAATACTATCGCATATGAGCCATGGCCGACATATGATGAGGCAAAGACTGTTGAGGATACAGTGGAGATCGCCGTACAGATCAACGGAAAGACAAAGGGAACCCTTGAGATCGGAAAACAGGATCCAAAGGATGAGGTTATCGCAAAAGCAAAGGATGTTATTGCAGATAAGCTTACAGGAAATATCGTAAAAGAAATATATGTTCCTGGACGAATTGTAAATATTGTAATGAAATAATTTGAGAAGAAATTCTCACAACAGAATAAAGTGCTTGGGAATATTGAAAAGTTCGCTTGAAATCAAGGGTTACAGACATTTTTCTTCAAGGGAAAGGTATCATAGAATACTGTAAAATATCGTAACAGATTTTTAAAATGGAGTAAATTTGGAGTAAAGATTGAAAGAAAATGGAGTAAATATTTCAAAGATGTAATGAGAAATGGCGTAGGTAGTGGGAACATTATCTGCGTCATTTCTCATTTGTAAAAGCAGGGGCGGTTTTATTGAATTTGTGATAAAATAGAAAAAACATCTTGACTCTCTAGTAGCGTAACGGTTTACGATGAAAGGGGAAGGAGGACTTATGAAAACAGTTAAAGAAGTATCAGAATTGACTGGAATTAGCATAAGAACATTACGATATTATGATGAAATTGATTTGTTAAAACCTGCTAAAGTAACAGAAGCAGGATACCGTTTATATGATGAAAGCTCATTGAAAAAATTACGTCAGATTATGTTTTTTCGAGAACTGGAAGTTCCATTGTCAGAAATAAAAGCAATTATGAAGGATTCTGAAAGTGATAATCGTAAGATTCTTGAAACACAGAAAATGATGCTAGAAATGAAACGGAATCGTTTGAATGGTATTATCGAATTGATTTCTGATGTGTTGAAAGGAGAGGACAAGATGAGTTTTGAAACATTTAATGAAGATGATATTCAAAAAATAATACAACATTCTTTAAAAATTATGAGTAAAGAAGACAAGAAAATAATTATCGAGCATTATGGAGATATTGAGAAGTTTAAAGAATCTGTTGCGGAAGGCTTTAAAGATGAAAAGGAATGTGAGCATTTAATTAAGATATATGGAAGTAAAGAAAAAGCAGTAGAAGCAAGTCTGAAGTCAACAGGAACTAGAGAAGAAGTTTCAGAGCAAAAAAATGAGATGGACTTGATTTATAAACAGTTTGCTTGTGCAATGGAAAGTTCAGATGAAGATATGTCAATGAAAGCAGTAAAAAGATTGGGGAAAAGTTGTAAAAATCTTTTTAAAATGGATAATGCAAGAGTATTATTATTAGAAATGGCTAAAGATTATTTGAATCATTCTCAGTTGGAAGAAGCCACAGATAAACAGTACGGAAAAGGGGTTACAAAATACATTGGATCAGCGATATATCGGTATTATGGTGTAGAAAACTTGGAATAAACAGATGTTACCAAAATGGAAACAAAGGAAATACATACTGGTACTTTTATTTTGGGTTCTATCGTTATATGATGTGAATGAAAGAGAGGTATGGAGTATGGCATTAAATGATAACATCAAAAAATTTAGAGAAGAAAAAAATCTCACTCAGCAACAACTTGCAGATAAGTTATATGTTTCAAGGCAGACAGTTTGTCGTTGGGAAAATGGTTCAAGATGTCCGGACTTGATTACGGCAAAAAAACTGGCATTAGAACTAGATGTAAGTATGGACGAACTTATATCAGATGAAGATGTAAATGATATTCAAGTAAATTATGGAATATGGAAATCTGAAAGAATAAAAGACAAGAAGCATTTACAGGCACTTCAAAAAAAGATATTAGACTTTATACAAATTGTTGGAGCTGTATTTTTAGCAATCACGATTTTGCTACGAGTGCAACTAGATATGAGAGTACCCGTATGGTGTACAATCATTTGCTTTATTATTGTAGCAGTAGCATTTCTTTGTAATTTCATAGTTTCTAAAAAGTTGAGAGAAATGTAGTGAGGTCAAGGAACAAGGCGAAGCCGATACGCCGTAGGGCAGTCCTTGACGGAACGGACACAGCCAACAGCACCATGATACAGCAGAGGACTTGAAAGGTCAGAAACCTTGCAAGTCCTCTTGTCTGTTACTGGGCGTTATGTTTTAAGTAAAGTGCTTCTTTCGTCAGTTCTTTCTCAAATGCCTTGATGTGACCGTCCTGTGTATTCCGTTGTCGATATAAAAGCAATCATCAGCCTGTGAGTAGGAAAGCATGGTAACTTTCGGCTCATAAGTTTTTGTATCAATTCCGTAATAGTAAATCGTGGCGGTTGTTAATACCATGTGAATACTTTCAAAATCTCTTGTAAAAATAGTATGCCTGTCGGAATAGAAGAAATCAGACGGACATTCGTAGAACTCGGAACTGTCTTCTTTCAAAAATAAAGGTAATAGGTGCATTGCATTTCCAGCACGATTGACAAGAACATAAAAGCGTGGAATAAGGGCGGCATATTGGGTCATCATGGCAATATACATATCGTCTAAATTATCAAGAAGATACTCGGAGCAGGAGTTGTTGTAAAAGACATATTGCAGGGCATTGTTATTCTTACTTGTATGTTCCATAGGTACATTTTCTCCGTAAAGCCACCGCAAGTCTACATCTAAGGAGTCGGCAATCAGTTCCATTTTATCGGCTTTTGGATTGTATTGTCCCGAAAGATAGGAACTGAACGCTCCCTTTGCTGATACCAGTATCTTTGACTATGTCCACCTGTTTTTTATTTTTTGCTCTCATGGCAAATTTAATCCGTTCTGCGATTGTATTCATCTGAAAAACCCTCTCTTTCCATATCTCGTTATAACTTCTCATATCTTATCGTCTAAGGACACTATACCACAAGTTCAGAAAAAAGAAAACAAAAAGTTTATAAAAAACTAAACTTTCTATTGCAAAACGAATATGCCTGTGCTAATATACAATTAAGTTCAGAAAAAACTGAACAATGAACGGCGTCGTAATAGGAAAATGAAAATATGAGAAACTGACCTATCGGTTCAACGGGGAGAAAGGAATGTGTATGCAGATTACATTGACAAAAGAACAGGTAAAAGAAGCATTTGGAGAACTTCGCTTTATGGGTGCGGATAACTGTTACCGCTATGATAAAGACAGTAAGAAGAAAACAGAGGAAGTGGAAGCCTTAAAACTTCATCTTGGAAGCATGAAACTTGGAAACAGCGTGGATATTCGCTTGGAAGCAACGGAACTTCCGAAGATTGAGCCTTATGCTGTGGTGGAACTGGAAGAACCAGTTTATGCCCCTTATGTGCAGAGAGGAAATTTCCCTGTATTAGTGGAGAAGATTACCTGTAAGGGTATCCGCCCTGTTCCAAACAAAAATATGTAGGCGGTCAAAGTTCCTGTCCTCGTTCTGACGTACCAAACGGCAGGCTGAGGGCAGGGCAATGGCAACGCCGTTGCAGATAAGGAGGTTTGATAAATTTGGAAGAAAGAAGCGGAAGTTTTCTTCCAGAACTCCCCTACACTAACAGGGGAGTAATACGACAGAAAGAAGAATTAAGTGCTTTGATAGACTGGTGTCAGATAACCATTAAGGAAGTTCCGTTAGAAGCAGTTATAGAAGAGGTGCTGAGAATACCATTGGAACTTATGACGGTAACAGGTTATGAAAAGGGGATTGCAGGACATGAGGTTGTGGCAATCTTCGATAATATCAAGGTGCTAAAGCCAACAGGAAACGCACAGTATCAAGGCTTTCAGATTTTAATGAGTGGGAAAGGCTGTCGCAATTATGAGAATTTCTTTACAACTAAATGAGGAAACATGGTTTGATTTCTTGAACAGAGTTTGTCAGTATCACATCAATTTTCCCCGGATTGATTTGGCGATAGATGACAGAAAACCGTATTTGAGTATTCCCGATTTAATTGTAAGGACAAAAGAGGGATTGCTTTCCACAAAACTAAGGGAGATAGATTTTCATGACTCGGGAGGAACTGAAAGAGGAAGTGTTTCAGAGTAAGGGTGGTAGTCTTTATCTCGGCAGTTCAGCCAGTAATTTAAGATTGGTATTTTATGAAAAAGGATATGAACAGAATAAAAAGTATGGAACGGAACTAGATGAAAATTGGAATAGATATGAGTTGAGATTTCGGCAGGAAATGGCGGTAAGTGTAGTACAGGCATTATTGAGATACAGAGATGTGGCAGGACTGGCAATGGAAGTATTAAACAGCAAAATACGATTTTTAGAAAAGCCGACAGACAGCACGACAACACGAAAAAGGCTTTATCCAACCTATCAAGCGTGGGCGGAACTGATGAAAGATATAGGCAAGGTAAAACTTACCATGCAACCACAGAAGAAAAGTCTGCAAAAGGTATGGGAGTGGTTGGAAAAGTATGTTGCCCCGTCTTTGAAACTGTTTGCAGAGGTTGGGAAGATAGAGAAAAGAGATTATATCGGTAATCTTGTAAAAAATGGAGAAATGAATATCACACAGAAACAGTTGTATGATGATTACATAAAAGCAAGAAAATTAGGCGAAAGGGGGTAATCGTATCGATAAAGCATTACTAAATATAAATGAATTTTGTGAGTATATGGGGATTGGGAAAACAAAGGCAAGAGAACTGTTGAACAATCCGAAAAATAGATTTACAGTACGCATTGGTAATCGGTTGTATGCAAATAAGAAATTACTTGATGAATGGCTGGAATATCAATGTAAAAGGGCTTGAAAAGAAAATGGGGTGTCGATATAATGAAAAATGAAATATTTACTTTACCATTTTTCTTTCAGTAGAAGAAAGGAAAGTTGGTATGGGTAAAGATTTAAAGGGCAAAGAACTCGGTAAGGGAATTTCACAGAGAGCAGACGGACGCTATATTGCAAGATTTACAAGCAAAACAGGGAAACGTAAAACGCTTTATGATTTTAAACTAAATGAATTAAAACGGAAGTTGCGAGAAGCGATTTATGAAGATGAACATGGTTTGAATGGCAATGGCGAAAGTATCACTTTAAACGCATGGTATGTAATGTGGACGGAGTTGTATAAGAAGAAAACAGTCAAAATGACTACGATATATAAAAACCACAGTTACTACAATTCAAGAGTGAAGAACTCTATCGGAAAGATGTATTTGCAGGACATTAAAACATATCACGTTCAGAAATTTTTGAATGATTTGATAGACAGCGGTCTTGCACATGGAACGGTATCGAATATCAGATTTATGTTAAGCGATATGCTTGATAAGGCAGTATTGAGTGAATACATTAGAAAAAATCCCTGTACCGGTGTAGAAATGCCAAAAGAAGTGAAAAAGGAAAGGCGTGTATTAACAAAAGAGGAACAGGAGAAATTTTTTACATTTGCTTCTTCCTACATACATATCAATGTGCTGAAATTTGCTGTGACAACAGGCTGTCGGATTGGAGAAGTGCTTGGACTGAAATGGGAAGATTGCGACTTTGGAAAAAGAGAAATTACAATCAATAAGACAATTCATTACTCAAAGGCTTCCAGTCCCGTTGAGGGTTCAAAGTTTTTCTATACGACTGCAAAAACCATATCCAGTAATCGTGTCATTCCTATGACAGATGAAGTGTATGAGATTTTGCAAAATCAGAAGATAAAGCAGACAGAACAGAAGATGTGGAAACGCTCGATATGGAGACAGCATAAAGAATTTCAAAACTTGGTATTTACCTGTTCGGACGGTTCGCCAGTTTATTATTACAATGTCAATAGTGCAATCAAAGACTATATAGCGAAAATCAATGTAATAGAGATTGAACTGGCAAAGGAAGAAAAGAGAGAGCCGAAGATATTTGAACTGTTTACCTGTCACACTCTGCGACATACATATGCTACAAGGTGTTATGAAAATGGAGTAGACCAACAGGTAGTGCAGAAACTCTTAGGTCACTCCACATTGGCAATGACAACCGATTTATACACGCACGTTTCAGAAGAAAAGAAAAAAGAAGAAGTAGCCGAACTGAAAATATTGGCTTAAATTTGGAGTAAAAATGGAGTAAATCAGAAGATAGATAGCTAAAAACGGCGTAAAACCAACATTTTCAAGTAGATATAAATATTGTAATGAAATAAGCAGATATTTATTGAGACTTCCGGCAGTGCAATTTGGATCCGTAACCAGATTGCTGCCGGGAGTCTTATTTTATCATTGAAAAAGGGCAAAATATAGAATATACTAAATATAATTGGAGTATCAAAATATATAAAACGGATGAGGGGTATTATGAAAAAGAAAATAAATATTGCGGCGCGCTATATATTAGGGATTTTTTTATTGCTTTTGATACTGGTTATATCATGCATGGCCAATGAAAATGAGATAATATCAGAAAAAATATCATATGTGGCCGGAATCATGTTCATATTGTCAGCTGTCATAATGATAGTTTTATATGCAGTCCATCTGGTATGGATGATAAAAGAAAAAAGAATAAACCGTGCAGACTTAAAATCAGATATGCTATGGGGTATAGTATTTCTGATAGCATTATGTGCATATGATATATATAAAAATTGCTTTAGTGTAAGATCGTTAGTTGCAAAAATTATTTATGTAGTTGTATTTCTTGTGGTTACAAACGTGGCTGGATATATATATTCGTGGAAAGAAAACTGAATATAGGATATTTAGATTGGATCATGCCAGAAACCATAAAGTGCGGTTTCTGGCATAAATATTATTTTGAAGCCATTATTTTTTGAGAACATGTGGTGGAAGTGACGGATCACTTCCGCGGAGCTTCTGCATACCGCGCTGGATTGCATCTTTGGAATTCTTCCAGTCGGCATCTTTATTTTTGTAATCATATTTTTCGATGAACCATGCAACATCTTCATATATGCGGTTCATGTTTTCCTGCATTAGAGGAAGCACGATATCATAAAATTCTTTGCGCTTGTCACCTTTTAAATATGTGTCAGCTCCTTCCAGAACCACTTTCAGGTGATCGAGACAAAATCCTTTTGTGTTCTTTAACTTTTCTTTTAGCTCAGGATCTTTTTCGTACATGGTAAAAAAAGTCTTCATGTATGCATTAAAGGTTTTGTTTACGCTGTCGCATATGAAACACGTAGACTCACGTTTGTTGATCCAGTCTGTGATTGAATTGCCGGATGAAGCCTTTTTGAAAAGTCCGCCCTTTGAAGGGGCAGCATCCGGTTTAAAGTCCTTAAAAGCTTTATTCATTTCCTCAATATGTCTCATATACATAGTTTTGAGGATCCAGGCATTTCCGAGCGAATTTCCGTAATCAAACATTTTTTTGAAATGTGAGCGGCAGAAACCTTCCTTGTCTGTCATTTCACGTATGTCGGCTTCCATGTATGAAGCACCGTGCCCCAGTACAAAGTCCATTACATGATCTTCGGTTCTTTTTTCAATATAGCAGAACGGACATTCGCCGGCATTTTCGAATGCATCGGATATGGGGATTGTGTGTATCTGTTCTTTCAAAGTAGTATCCTCCTGTTATTATTAATGTTTTAGAAATCTTCTGGTTTGTAATTTTCATAGAAATCGATAAATGACCTGAGTGATTTTGGAAGTGCAGCAGAATTTTTGTAGGCAAATCCAACCTCACGTTCGTGTATCGGGATTCCAAGAGGGATTTCTATGAGACTGCCGTCGGCCAGTTCATCAGTGACAAAGCTTTTTATGACACATGCGACACCGACACCTATCTTGGCAAAATCAATAAGAAGATCCATGTTTGAAATGTCTATGGAATCTTTTATGTGGATCTGGTTTTCCTGAAGATAATCATCAATATATTGTCTGGTCATATTATTTTTGTCGAGAAGCATAAGGGTGGAATTTTGAAGGATATCATGTTTTTTTATTCCACGGGCACTTAAGTTGCGCAGATAATCTTTTGTGGCAACAAAAATATCTTCGATCTTGTCGAGATAATAAAATTCATATCCTTTAAGGATTTCCGGTTTTCCGATAAGTCCGATATCGATTTTGTTATCATCGAGAAGCTTTAATGTGTCATTAGTAGACTGGCATTCAATCGAAATACTTATGTGAGGGTTGCGGTGTATGAACTCTTTAAGGTATGGCAGCAGCATATATTTACATAAAGTTGTGCTGACACCGATCTTTAACTGTCCGACACCTAACTCTATGGAACGTTTTAGCTTTTCTTCACCTGCGCCTAAGGCATCAAAAGCCTGCTTGACATGTTCATACAAAAGTGCTCCTTCTGATGTTAAGATGACACCTCTTGAACTTCTGGAAAATAGTTTACAGTCAAGGCTTTCCTCAAGCTTCTGGATAGACTTGCTTATAGCGGGCTGACTTATATAAAGCTCCTTGGCTGCTTTTGAGATATTGCCGGCATTGGCAACAGTATAAAAAATCCAATATGATGAAAGATTCTGATTCATATTCAGCCTCCTTGGTTGTTGATAGATTACTGATTGTTATACATTATATCAGCTGTATTTATAATATATATTACCATATAAATTAGTTATGGTAAATATGTTTATTATGTATTTTTATTATATAAGCTACTATGCTATGATTTAAACAAAGAAACGTCGTATCACCCACACATTAGTGACGTTTTCAGCCAGATTAAAGATGGCAGAGCATATTTGATTAGGAGGAAAGAAACATGGGAATGACTATGACGCAGAAGATCCTTGCTGCACATGCAGGACTTGATTCTGTAAGTGCAGGCCAGCTTATAGAGGCTGATCTGGATCTTGTGCTTGGAAATGACATTACATCACCTGTTGCGATCCATGAGATTGAAAAGATGAAGGTTGATGGAGTGTTTGATAAAGATAAAATAGCACTTGTAATGGATCATTTTGTACCAAATAAGGACATCAAATCAGCACAGCACTGTAAATGTGTACGAGAATTTGCCTGCAAAAATGAAATAACAAATTATTTTGATGTAGGTAAAATGGGAATCGAGCATGCACTTTTACCTGAGCAGGGACTTACTGTGGCTGGTGATGTTATAATAGGCGCTGACTCACATACATGTACATATGGAGCACTTGGAGCATTCTCTACAGGTGTCGGAAGTACTGATATGGCAGCTGGAATGGCGACAGGAAAAGCATGGTTTAAAGTTCCGTCAGCAATTAAGTTTAATATAGTGGGAAAGCCGGCTAAGTGGATAAGCGGTAAAGATGTTATCCTTCATATCATAGGAATGATAGGCGTTGATGGGGCACTTTACAAGTCTATGGAATTCGTAGGAGAGGGAATCAGATACCTTACTATGGATGACAGATTCACTATTGCAAATATGGCAATTGAAGCAGGTGGAAAGAACGGTATTTTCCCTGTAGATGATCTTACAAGAGAATATATGAAAGAACATTCAAAGAGACCGTTTGTTGAGTATGAGGCTGATGAAGATGCAGTTTATGATGAAGAATATACTATAGACTTAAGTACACTTAAATCTACAGTTTCATTCCCTCATCTTCCGGATAATACACGCACGATAGACGAGGTCGGTGATGTAAAGATAGACCAGGTTGTTATAGGTTCATGTACGAATGGACGAATGGACGACCTTAGGATCGCTGCATCTATTCTTGAAGGAAAGAAAGTTGCAGACGGACTCAGAGTTATTGTGATCCCGGCAACACAGAAAATATATCTTCAGGCAATGGAGGAAGGTTTGATCAAGACATTTATTGAGGCCGGAGCTATTGTAAGTACACCTACATGTGGTCCTTGTCTCGGTGGATATATGGGTGTTATGGCAGAGGGTGAAAGATGTGTATCAACTACGAACCGTAACTTTGTAGGTCGTATGGGACACGTAGATTCAGAAGTATATCTTGCAAGCCCGGCTGTCGCAGCAGCAAGTGCAATTACAGGAAAAATTTCAGGTCCGGATGAGGTAATGTAAAAACTCATTTAGACTGTATTAGCTTTTAAGGAGGAATAAAATGAAAGCAGCACATGGTCATGTTTTTAAATATGGGGACAATGTAGATACAGACGTAATCATTCCGGCAAGATATTTAAATTCTTCTGATCCTAAAGAACTTGCAACACACTGCATGGAAGATATTGATAAGGATTTTGTTAAAAATGTTAAAGCCGGAGATATTATAGTGGCAGACAAAAATTTTGGATGCGGTTCATCAAGGGAGCATGCTCCACTTTCGATAAAAGCAGCCGGTATCAGCTGTGTTATCGCAGAGACGTTTGCAAGGATTTTTTATAGAAATGCGATCAATATAGGACTTCCTATTATTGAATGTAAAGAGGCACAGGCTATAAAGGCAGGAGACGAGGTTGAAGTTGATTTCGATTCAGGTGTTATAACTGATATAACTACAGGAGAGAAATATAAAGGACAGGCGTTCCCACCATTTATGCAGAAAATCATAGATTGTGAAGGTCTTGTAAATTACATTAATCAGAAATAAATTTCAGGGCGTATTCTTTCGTGTTAAAAACAGGAGGAAAATTTAACGATTTTCCTCCTGTCTTTTTAAATATTGTAAAAACTTAGGTGATATATCAAGCTCGGTATATATGCGTGCATATTCTTGTGGAGACAGATCTTCTATATAATTTTCAAAAAAGCTGCGCTCTATACCGTGATCCTTCGCCAGATCGGCAGCTTTGTTGTATGCTACGGCAGCTTCGTTTACGGTTTTGTATTCGCCAATGGTGTAATTACCGTTTATATGAAGTTTTACGCGGAACAGATTGCCGCTTTTGGTATGTATAAGCGATACACCATGATATGGATTTATTATCTTGATATTGGAATAGCGCATATCTGTGCTGTCGCCATTTTCAAATATGTAATCTTTGCCGCATACAGCATGCGGTTTTATGCCGAAGCGGCATAAAATAGTTACCTGCATGCCATAGTCATTGACAAAGAGATGTCCCTGCCGTTTCATGATTTTGTGGCTGGAGTAGTAGAAGAGATCTTCTATGTCAAACTTTAATTCATGGTTTATGTCAAGATAATAGCTGAAGTAATTTTTACGAAGATAAATGGGAGTGGGAATGTACATATTGTTATCCCTGAAATTTATGAGTGATACTATCTTTTCAAAGGAAAGAGCATATGTCCGATAGAAAGAATTTTCAATGGAATCACTGCCTTTTATGATTTCAGCTGCTATTATGTATGCCTGGTTGGCACTGTATTCAGAATCAAAGCTTCCAAGGCTTATATGTTTGCTTTTGTATGTGATACTTGATCTGTAATAGATCGTGCCGTCTTTTTTCTTTGCTGAGTATACACCAGGTAACATTGGAATCTCCTTTAGAATTTATAGTATAGTTAGTTACAATTAACAATAAAGTATGATGAATTTAAGGTAATTGTATCATTTTTATCATTGAATTGGTATATAAAATTTATTATACTACTTATATATTAGTGAAAAGGGTTGCTGTTTGTACCTGACAGTGTGAACAGTAACGTGAAAATGGTTACAGCCTGCATTGAAGTGGGAATGTAACAGAAAAGGACGAGGTAGAAAAATGGATTTATTATATTCAAGCACAAGAAACAGTGAAAAAAAGTTTACTGCATCACAGGCTATATTAAAAGGACTTGCAGATGATGGAGGACTTTTCGTACCAGAGAGCATCCCTGCACTTGATGTTTCAATAGAAGAACTTTCAAAGATGAGTTATCAGGAAACAGCTTATGCAGTAATGAAGAAATTCCTTACTGATTTTACTGAGGAAGAACTTAAAAACTGTATAGACAGAGCATATGACAGTAAATTTGATACACCGCAGATCGCTCCTCTTGTAAATGCAGATGGCGCATATTATCTTGAACTTTTCCATGGTTCTACGATCGCATTTAAAGATATGGCTCTTTCTATTCTGCCACATTTACTTACAACAGCTGCAAAGAAGAATAATGTGAAAAACGACATTGTAATACTTACAGCAACCTCAGGAGATACAGGAAAGGCAGCTATGGCTGGTTTTGCGGATGTTGAGGGAACACAGATCATTGTTTTTTATCCGAAGAATGGTGTAAGTCCTATCCAGGAGAAGCAGATGCTCACACAGAAGGGGGCAAATACACATGTTGTCGGAATTCACGGCAATTTTGACCAGGCACAGTCTGCAGTTAAAAAGATGTTTAATGATAAAGACCTTGAGAAGGTTATGGATGATGCAGGATATCAGTTTTCTTCAGCTAATTCAATAAATATAGGTCGTCTCGTTCCACAGATCGTATATTATGTATATGCATATGCTAAGCTTTATGCAAATGGTGATATTGCAAAGGATGAAAAGATAAACGTGGTAGTACCTACCGGAAACTTTGGAAATATTTTAGCTGCATTTTATGCTAAAAATATGGGACTTCCGATTGCAAAGCTTATATGTGCTTCAAACGAGAACAAAGTTTTATATGACTTCTTTACAACAGGAGAGTACAATAAGAATCGTGAATTTATTCTGACAAACTCACCATCTATGGATATTCTCATATCTTCAAACCTTGAGAGACTTATCTATAGGATAGCAGGAAATGATGCCGCAAAGAATGCAGGGCTTATGAAAGAACTTTCAGAGACAGGCAAATACACAGTGACACCAGAGATGAAAGAAAAACTTACAGATTTTTATGGTAATTATACAAGTGAGAAAGAAACAGGTGAGGCTATCAAAAAGCTTTATGAGGATACTGGATATGTAATTGATACTCATACAGCAGTTGCAGCAGGTGTTTATGACAAATACAAAAAAGAGACAGGTGATACAAAGACAAAAACTGTTATTGCTTCAACAGCCAGTCCTTTTAAATTCACAAGAAGTGTAATGGAGGCAATTGATCCAAAATATGCTTCGATGGGAGACTTTGAACTTGTTGATGAACTTTCTAAAATTGCAAACGTAAAAGTCCCACAGGCTATTGAGGACATTAGAAGTGCCAAAATCCTTCATGATACGGAATGTGATGTGGACAAGATGGAAGATACTGTAAAGGCATTCCTTATCAAATAAATCCTGATACATAAAATGTTGGATATATGGCGTTTAAATATAGAACATTAATAAAAAAGCATCGTGCTCTGATACTGGTCAGACCACGATGCTTTTTGCAAAGGATATAAGATAATACATCAATTAGTATTCTTCAATGAGTTTATGGACTTCAACGATAAAATGAAGCGTTCCAAAGGTATAAAGTATCTGGAAATGATATGCTTTGTCTTTAAATGTTAGTAATCCATCGTCAACGTGCCTTGGTGCAGAAATGGAAAGTTCCCTGCCATAGTCATTTGAGCAGTTTACTATGAAAAGTCCATTATTTAAGTTGAGGAAATCCTCAAGAGAAGCCTGGACATATTCGTCGTATTCGGTAAATGAATCGTTTACATATCTTGATGCAAACTTGATAGCCGTATCATGATCCATTGAAATGTAAGTTGAGATAGAATATTCACCAAGTACATCCTGACATACACAGCAATCAGTTGGAAATTCCTTACACTGGTCTGATGATAGTGGAGAGAAATCCTCACCTACAAAACGTATAAGATTGTTGAATAAGAGTTCCATATACATTTTGCCAAGTCTGGTAACCGGAGTCTCAGAAATAACAAAGAAGTTATCAAAAAGCCGTTCGACACTTTCTTTGTTTTCGATTGTCATGTCAAGATCCATCATTTCATTCTCGGAACGATAATCGGTTATAACGTTTTCAAGTGTGGAATTATTAATAACTCCATCATCGAGAAGGATTTGTCCTAGGAGGAGAAAATCGGGACTTTGTACGTTCAGAAGATTTTTGACCTGTTCATTTGTAAGATAACCCATTTCGATAGTAAGCTCGCCGAATTTTTTGTCCTGATGAGTCTGTTCGATTATTACGTTATCAACCTCAGAAGCAGTCATAAGACCTGAATGAATGGCAAGAGTACCAAGTTTGACATGCTTATTGGATTTTTTTTTCATGGCAGCAAAGAGCTGTTCTTTTGTGATATACCCCTTTGAGAGCAGATAGTTTCCGAAAAACTGTGTATACATTATTGTTTTCCCCCGATATATTTTTCTATAAGATTGACAACCTGCTGTGTGTCAAGTGGTTTCTGGATGAAATCTTTTGCACCGGACTCGATTGCTGACTTTAGCTGGGTTTGTGAACCGACAGACGATGCGATGAAAATAGTTGCATCTTTATCAAAAGCAATTATCTCCTTTATAGCGGTATTGCCATCCTTGACAGGCATAACAATGTCAAGAAAAACGATATCCGGTTTTACTTTTTTATAAGTATCAATTGCTTTTTGACCATCAGGAGCTTCATAAAAGGTTGGCGTTCCTAAGGCCAATATGATATCCTTAAGTTGTTTTCTTGCTAGAATCGAATCATCACATATTAGTATTTTTAAATTATCAATTTCCATTATGATGTACTCCTTTTTTGATTTTAATTTTATTTTACTATATTTATATATTTTTTTCAATAATGTAATAGGACTTTTTAACTATATCTTTTCCTGTGAAAAAAGTATATACTTGTATTTACTGAAATTTTGTCAATCATGTGGAAGATTGCATATAAAAGAGGTTTAAGATGAATATATATTTAATTTTGGATGTGGTAATACTTATATTGGGATTATACGTGGTGTATGCTTCGTTTAAAATGAAGAGTACAGGAAAGATAGCAGGATCATTTCTTGCAGAAGAGGATCAAAAGAAGGTTAAAGACCAGAAAGGATATATTGATTATATAGAAAATAAATCATGTGCATTCGGAGTGTTTACCGTAGTTCTTGCGGTGGTATCGGTGCTGTCAGAACTTGTCTTAAAGATTCCATATTGGAGATATATAGAAATGGTGCTTTTTGTAATAGCCATTATATTTTTTTCACATGTTCTACGAAATTCAAGAGAAAAATTTGTAAAATAATTACATGAATTTTTGATTGAATACTAAGACATAATAAAGTATAATAAAAACACAAAGAAGCCTGAGATGTTCGACAATCCTGTGTATTTAGAACCTACATTTACTTTAAACGGGATTCCAATATGAGCTGTTAGATGTCAGGCCGCCATAGTCAGCGGAAGGCAGAAGGCAGACTGAGGTTACCCACCTGGCTGTCAGCTAGGAGTCTAAATTACAGGAACCGGCATTTTGGGTGTCTTACAGAAGATGAAAATAAGATACAGAAGAACCAGTTGGTTATGCACAGAAGATTAAGGGAGCTGTTTTAACAGCTCCCATATTTTATTTAGCCTGCGGCTGATACTTATACGCATTCGTACATGATATTATTCGCTACGCTTACATTATTATGAAAAGGAGAATTCTGTGAAAAAATCGGTGATAATTCTGCTGGCAATAACAGCACTCTGCGTAGTGCTTACTTTTCTGATCGTACACAAGTATACAAATGGAAGACTGCCGGCAACGGAAACAAATAAGATAAATGAAAATATAGTATACGAAAATGCATACATTGTTTCAAATGAATACAATACCATAAATTTTGTGTGCGGTGGAAAGCTTTTTTCCACCGATGGAACTATGCAGGAAAATTATACAGGGTTGCAGATATAAGTGTTGTTGACGGAAAGATAAAAAAAATTTCATCTAAGCCTGATGTTATGACAGGAAAAATGCTGTCATATAATGAAGGGCAGATGAATATTGAGGGAACCGGACAGATGCCGATGGTTTCCAAACAGATACCTGTCTATGATGCATCCGGTGAAAATGTACAGGAAATTGCTATAGACGAGCTTGTGGTCGGGGCAGAGGAGCTTTCATATGTGCTTGATTCAGGAAAGATATGTGCAATAGTAAGAAATAATGATCCGGATCTTACATATATACGTGTACTTCTTAAAAATGGCAGTGACGAGCTTTGGGATGATATTGCGGTTGAGGTATCGGCTGATCCAGGAGGAACACAGACACTTATGATAAATGATGAACAGACCGATATAAGGAAAATAGAAAGCATAAAGCAGTATTTTGAACAGAGTGGATCAGATACGATAAAAATAAGTCCGGCAAATGGATTTTTCCTATTTGATGGTCATACATATGAAGGTGTGCTTGAATGCAGGCAGTATGATGGGGGGATTACGGCAGTAAATACGATAAATGTCGAAGATTATGTTCGATATGTCCTTCCATCAGAGATGCCATCTACATATGATGCACAGGCTCTGATGGCGCAGGCTGTGTGCGCCCGGACATTTGCATATGCGCAGATGCATAACGGGACATATGCGGATTATGGTGCAAATATAGATGACTCAACAGCATATCAGGTATATAATTCAGGTGGGATATACGAATCTACGGATAAAGCCGTAAAGGATACTGCGCATCAGGTAATAACCTGTGGTGGAGAACTTATAACATGTTACTATTTTTCTACCTCACCCGGAATGACAGAGGACATGGAAGTATGGGATTCACAGACACCACAGTACATAAAAAAAGTTAGATCAGAGGATGATAATTCCCCGTATTACAGATGGAAGGCTGCGCTTGATGCATCGGAGTATACAGATGAGAAAATAGGAAAGCTTACGGCGATAAACGTTGAAAAAACAAGTGACAGCGGATATGTGTTAAGTGTTACCCTTGAAGGAACCGAAGGAAAAATAACATATAAGACCGAAAATGACATAAGGAAGGCCTTAGGAAGATACTTAAAGAGTATTGAATTAAACGATGGCTCAAAGAGAGAAAATCTGACAATGATACCGAGTGCCTGTTTTACTGTTGAAAAAAGTGGTGATGGACAGTTTATACTTTCGGGGGGCGGATTCGGGCATGGTATAGGGATGAGTCAGTGCGGGGCAGGTAAGATGGCAGAAAACGGTGCATCATACAATGACATCATCGGATATTACTATAAAGATGTTACGATCACAGATATAAATGATCTTGCCGGATGATATATAATCCGGTTCGGATTACCATATTAATAAAAAATTTTAAGCGTATATATAGGCATGGCAACGATCATGAGTTAAAATATATTAAATTGGCTAAATCATATGCAATGGAGAAAAAGATGAATTTACCTATAGAATTTGAAAAAAAGATGAAAGATTTCCTCGGGGATGAGTGGGAGGAGTTCCTGTACAGTTATGATAATAACCGTTTCCAGGCGCTGCGGTTTAACACTCTTAAAGTTGGAAAAGATAAAGGCATTGAACAAGAAATTGCCGGAATAATGGATAAACTTGGCATACCTATGGACAAAAAAGTTACGTGGGCGGACAACGCATATTATTATGATGAGGATAAGCGTCCCGGAAAACACCCATATCATGAGATGGGACTTTATTATATACAAGAGCCGAGTGCGATGTCGGCAGCAGCTCTTTTATCACCAAAGCCCGGCATGAGAGTCCTTGATCTTTGTGCAGCACCGGGAGGAAAGAGTACGCAGCTTTCTACATATTTAGGTGATAGAGGACTTCTTGTATCAAACGAGATAAACACGCAAAGAAGCAGGATCTTATCGCAGAACATAGAGCGCATGGGAATAAAAAATGTGATCGTGACGAATGAGGACAGCTTTACACTTATGGCACATTTTCCAAATTTTTTCCATGCGATACAGGTGGATGCGCCGTGCTCCGGTGAGGGGATGTTTAGAAAGCTTCCTGAGGCTGTAAACGAGTGGAGCCCTGAAAATGTTGCAATATGTGCCACACGCCAGAAGGAGATACTTGACAATGCGGCAGCTATGCTTAAAGCCGGTGGAACGATTGTCTATAGCACCTGTACATTCTCAAAAGAAGAAAATGAAGATGTAATAGAGTATTTTTTGAATGAGCATCCTGATTTTACAGTTGAAAAGATGGAGCGCTTCTGGCCACATAAGCAGGATGGGGAAGGACACTTTGTTGCAAAGCTCGTAAGGCGGGGAGAACTTCTGTTAGATCAAGATGCTTATCCACAGGAAAAATCAGATGTTTTGTCAGAAGATATAAAAGGAAAAAGAAAGCCATCAGGTAAATGCGCAGGTAAGAAAAATAAAAGATCAACCATCAAAGAGGCAGGGGGAATTTCCAAAGATAATATGGAATTATTAAATGAGTTTCTTGATATGACACTGACAGATGATATGGCTGACTGGATAAGAAATGGAAAACTTATGATGTTTGGTGAGCAGCTTTACCGCCTGCCTGACATACAGGTGGACTTAAAAGGGCTTAAGGTACAGCGTGCGGGACTTCATATAGGAGAATTCAAAAAGAACCGGTTTGAACCATCACACTCGCTTGCGCTGGCTTTAAAGAGCGATGAGGCAAAAAATATTGTTGATCTTGATATTGATGACAGCCGAACCGCTGGATTCTTTAATGGACAGTCAGTTACTCTTGGTGAAGATCAGATACAAAAGTGCAAAAAGGGTTGGACCTTGGTATGCGTGGATGGATATTCGGCAGGATGGGGAAAAGTAAGTGGCATACAGGTAAAAAATCATTATCCAAAGGGGCTTAGAAATAAAATATAAGATACGTATATTTTCAATCAGATGGTTTCTATGAAACGGTTAGGGCATTTCTTAGTCACTAATATCATCATAATATTGGCAATATTCCTAGAAGCTGAACGGAAACAAACTGTGCTGTAAAAAAATATCGCTTGCAAAATAAGATTTTTGTGCTAGAATAATTGATGTGTTATAAAAACGCAAATCGTATATCATAAAAGCAATGAAAGTGTACAGTAGATCATAGTACTCCGATCAGAGAGAGGATGCCACCGGCTGAAAGCAACCTTACGAACTGGCTATGGATTGAAGTTCCCACTGGAGCTGCATGGATGAAATGAGTAGTTCATGACGTGTTATGTACGTTACACATATAATGAGAGTCCATACGGATATAGTATGGAAATCAGGGTGGTATCGCGGAATTATAGGTTTCGTCCCTTATAGGGGGGCGGAACCTTTTTTAGTGTATAAACAAAGTATGATAAGCTTTGGATTACTGGTTTATGCACACCTATTAACAAAAATATTATGAGGTGAAATTCGATGAGAGACAAAATTCAAAAGATCAGAGAAAATGCACTTGCAGAAATTGATAAGGCAGAAGGTCTTGAAAAATTAAATGATGTGCGTGCAGCAATTCTTGGAAAGAAAGGTGAACTTACAGCAGTTCTTAAAGGAATGAAAGATGTGGCACCTGAGGATCGCCCAAAAGTTGGACAGTGGGTTAATGAGACCCGTGAGGCTATCGAGGGTCTGCTTGAGCAGAAAGTAAAGAAATTTGAGGCAGAGGCATTAAAACGCAAGTATGAGAGCGAAAAAATTGATGTGACAATGCCTGCAAAAAAGCATGAAAAAGGAAACCTTCATCCTGTTACACAGGTTAAGAACCAGCTCTCTGAGATTTTTACCTCAATGGGATTTGAAGTATACGAGGGAACAGAAATTGAGAATGATTACTATAATTTCACAGCCCTTAACACACCACAGGATCATCCGGCACGTGATATGCAGGATACATTTTATTTATCACCGGAGTTTTTGCTCCGTACACAGACATCAGCAGGACAGATCCATGTAATGGAAGCAAAGAAACCACCTATCAAGGTTGTTTCTCCGGGAAAGGTTTTCCGTTCAGATGATGATGCTACACATTCTCCAATGTTCACACAGATGGAAGGTCTTGTTGTTGACAAGGGGATAACACTCTGTGACCTTAAGGGAATGCTTGACCAGCTTGTAAAAAAGATATTCGGAAAGAGTGTTACAACACGTCTTCGTCCATCATATTTTCCATTCACAGAGCCTTCTGTAGAGGTTGATGTAAGCTGTTTCCAGTGTCACGGAAAAGGATGCAGCCTGTGTAAAGGTACAGGATGGATAGAAGTACTCGGAGCAGGAGTTGTAAACAAGAAAGTGCTCGAGGGATGTAATATTGATACAGATGAGTACAGTGGATTTGCATTCGGTATCGGTATCGAGAGAATTGCAATGCTTAAATACGGCATAAACAATATTAAACATCTGTTTGAATCAGACCTTAGAGTATTAAAGCAGATTGATGATAAATAGTAAAATTTAGGAGGCACGAATTATGTTAACACCACTTAGCTGGTTAAAAGATTATGTAGATATAGATGTAACTCCAAAGGAGTTAGAGGAAAAATTATTCTCATGCGGTTTCGAGGTAGAGGAATCATATGAAGTAGGAAAAGACATTTCAAACGTAGTTGTAGGTCTTGTTGAAGAATGTGAGCCTATTCCAGAGACACATTTAAGTCTTTGCAAGGTAAACGCAGGAGAGCACGGAACATTCCAGATCTGTTGTGGTGCAGATAATGTAAAGGCAGGAGGAAAATTCCCGCTTGCACTTATCGGAGCGACAGTTTATGCAACAGCAAAGGATCATGTCACTATAGAGGGTGTCATGGAAATTAAGCAGGGTAAGCTCCGCGGATATGATTCATATGGAATGCTCTGTTCTGGTGTGGAACTTGGTTTAAACGAGGATCTTTATCCGGGAGCAGGATATAACGGACTTTTAGTTTTGCCTGAGGATGCAAAAGCCGGAGCAGATGTAAAACCTATCCTTGACCTTGATGACTGGATCTTTGATATTGCTATAACGGCAAACAGGCCTGACTGCCAGTGTATATATGGAATGGCAAGGGAAGTTGCTGCAGTTCTTGGCAAAGAGTTAAAAGAGCCTGCAACAGATTTTACAGCTGATGATGTAAAGAAAGATTTCAAAGTAACTGTTGAAGCACAGGATATCTGCCCTAGATATACAGCACATTATGTACATGACGTAAAGATGGAACAGTCACCTGCATGGATGAGAAGACGTCTTGCACTTGTTGGGATTGGATCTATTTCAAACGTTGTCGATATTACTAATTTTGTCCTTAAAGAATTAGGACAGCCTATGCATGCATTTGATTACTCATATCTTGAGGGCGATGAGATCGTTGTAAGACGTGCAAAAGAAGGAGAAAAAATTGTCACACTTGATGAAAAAGAGTTTGAACTTAACAATTCAAACCTTGTAATCTGCGATGGTAAAAAGCCTGTAGCTCTTGCCGGAATCATGGGCGGACTTAATTCGGAAATTAAGGAAGATACAACGGAGGTTATGTTTGAATCTGCAAAATTTGCAAGAGATAACATCAGAAAAAGCTCAAGGGCGCTCGGTCAGGTATCAGACTCAAGCGCACTTTACTCAAAGGGTGTGAATGAATATACAACAGAAATGGCAATGAGAAGAGCGCTTCATCTTATAGAAGAGCTTGGATGTGGTAAAGTATCTTCGACACATATCGAAGTGACAACAGGAAACTCTCTTGAGCCAAAAGAGATGAAAGTATCTATCAAAAAAGTAAATGGTGTCATCGGCATAGAAGTTCCTACAGATGAAATCGTAAGAATACTTACAAACTTAAACTTTGCACCAAAGGTAAATGGGGATGAGCTTACAATAATGATCCCAGCATATCGTGAAGATATGGAAGACTATCCTGATGTGTCAGAGGAAGTTATCAGAATGTACGGATATGAGCATGTAGTTCCTACATTTATGCCGACAGCCCATGTTACATTAGGCGGATTAAACTTAAGACAGCAGTCTGAGAGAAAGATAAAAGAGGCTTTATGTGCAGCAGGCGCATATGAGGGAATCCATTATTCATTCTTCTCACCATCAGACCTTGATCTGTTAAGGTTACCAGAGGATGCACCGCAGAGACATGCGATCAAGCTTATAAATCCTATAAATATAGACCTTTCTCTCATGAGAACAACACTCGCATCTGAAATGCTCTATGCGATTTCAAGAAATCAGAAGAAGGGAACTTTAGAGGGTCGTATTTTTGAGATGGGAAATATCTTCATAGCAAAAGAACTTCCTCTTACAGAATATCCGGATGAGAGAGAGACTCTTTGTGTCGGTGTATTCGGTGAAGAAGAATCATTCTTCACATTAAAGGGAATTGCAGAAAATGTTGCAGATGCACTTGATGTGAAATTCACATATCAGACAGCAGAAAGACCATTCCTCCATCCATACCAGACAGCAGAGGTATTCTGTGGCGGACAGCTTGTAGGATATCTTGGAAAAGTAAGATATGAAATATGTGACGACCTTGATATGAGAGTTCCTGCATATGTTATGGAACTTGATCTTAGAGTTCTTTCACAGTGGTATGGAAAAGACCGTGTATTTACACCAATCTCAAAATTTGATGATGAGAAGAGAGATTTTGCCTTTGTTGTAGATAAAGATATCACATGTGAGCAGATCGAAAATGGAATTAGGGAAGCCTGCGAATATGTAACAGATGTTACTTTATTCGATGTATATGAGGGTGTACAGCTTCCACCGAACAAGAAGAGTATGGCATTTAACGTTGTATTTACACCAAAGGATGAGGAACTTAAGGCAAAAGCTGTAGAGAAATATGTAAAGAATATCCTCACTCATCTCAAGGATACAGTTGGTGTAACACTTCGTGGTTAATTATAGATAGGAAATATTATGGACGTAAAAGATTTTGATTATGATCTTCCAGAGGAGCTTATAGCACAGGATCCTCTGGAGGACCGCTCCAGTTCAAGACTTATGGTTCTCGATAAAAAAACGGGAGAGGTAAGTCATCACATTTTTAAAGAGATAATAAAATACTTAAGGCCGGGCGACTGCCTTGTGCTTAATAACACAAAGGTCATACCTGCACGTCTTTATGGTGTAAAAGAAGGAACTATGGCAAAAATAGAAATCCTGCTTTTGAAACGAAAACAAAATGATGTGTGGGAGACTCTTGTAAAACCGGGAAAAAAGGCGAAACCAGGTACAAAGATCATATTCGGCGATGGCATTTTAACAGGTGAAGTGATAGATGTTGTTGATGACGGAAACAGGCTTATCCAGTTTTCTTATGATGGGATTTTTGAGGAAATACTGGATAAACTTGGACAGATGCCGCTTCCACCATACATTACACATCAGCTAAAAGATAAAAACCGTTACCAGACTGTATATGCAAAATACGATGGCTCAGCAGCTGCTCCTACAGCAGGACTTCATTTTACAAAAGAGCTTCTCAATGAAGTAAAAGAAAAGGGCGTTGATATAGCAGAGGTAACACTTCATGTCGGACTGGGAACCTTCAGACCTGTAAAGGTTGATAATGTGCTAGACCATCACATGCACTCAGAATTTTATATGGTATCACAGGAAGCTGCAGACAAAATAAATAATGCAAAGAAAAACGGCGGACGTATAATCTCTGTCGGAACAACAAGTACAAGAACACTTGAATCCGCAGCAGATGAGAATGGAATGCTTCATGAGTGCAGTGGGTGGACTGATATATTTATTTATCCGGGATATAAGTTTAAAGTAATAGACTGTCTCATAACAAACTTCCATCTGCCACAGTCGACACTGGTGATGCTTGTTTCTGCGCTTGCAGGCAGGGAGCATATTTTATCGGCATACAAAAAAGCAGTAGAAGAAAAATACAGATTTTTCAGTTTTGGAGATGCAATGTTTATAACTGATGATATGAGCATGGACTGATGAGCACTTTTGATTAATGCTATGGCGCATAGCTTGACATCACAGTGTCAGGCTTGCGTCTGAACAGTGCCATAAAAAACCCCTTGCAGTGAGGACGGCAGCATAATTTCTGCTTGTAAATTGTATGGGGATATACTAATATATTTATGACTGGTATCTAAGGATGCTATGATATGTGTAAGAAAATAGTATAAATGGGGGAAGAAAATGGAAGAAAAAAGAAAACACAAAAGACTTGATATTGATGTATCAGTGCAGCTTGAAAGACTTGACGAAGATGGAATAACAACTCTTAAATATGTACATGTCGACGTGACAGACATTTCACGAAGTGGTGTAGGCTTTAAGGCTAACGTGCCGCTTGAGCTTCATACATATTATGATACAAAAATCCAGATATGGACAAAAGAAGTGGTTGATGCTGTTATAGAGATCGTCCGCTGTGAAGAAAAAGAAGGAGTTTATCATTACGGAGCAGTGTTTATCGGAATGACGGATACAGATGCTTTAAAGATTGATATTTATCAGATTTTCAATGATTTATAAAGTAAAAAAAGTAGAAAAACCACATGATATTGTGGCAGAAGTTCCCGGCTCAAAAAGTATTACAAACAGAGCTCTTTTGATAGCTGCACTTTCAAAAGGGCGCAGCGTGTTAAAAGGATGTCTTTTCAGCGATGATTCAAGGCATTTTATAGATGCTCTTATAGAACTGGGATTCCCGGTTGCTGTAAATGAAACAAAAAAAGAGATTGCAATAACAGGATTCGGTGGACAGATACCTAAAAACAGTGCATCTATAGATGTAGGAAGCGCCGGAACAGCGGCGAGATTTCTGACTGCATTATTGGGTCTGTCAAAAGGCCGGTACCATATAACATCTTCAGAACAGATGAAAAAGCGTCCTATGAAGGATCTTCTTTTGTCATTGGAAAAGCTGGGGGCTGTTATTGAATATGAGAATGAAGAATATCATTTTCCGTTTACTATAGGGAACAGTGGAAAATATGCTGACTCTGTTGATATAAACGTAGATAAAAGCAGCCAGTTCCTAAGTGCACTCCTTATAGCAGCTGTCGTGATGAACAGGACATTTACAATTAATGTCACAGGAACACATGGTATGGCTTATGTGGATATGACACTTAAGATGATGGAGCAGTTTGGAGTCAGGGCAATTTCAGACAAGATAAAAGGCAGCTATATAATAGCGGAAGGATCGGAATACCGGGCTTTGTGTTATGACATTGAGCCGGATATTTCTGCAGCGTGTTATTTTTATGCGATGAGCCCTATACTTGGAGTAAAGAGCAGGGTTATCGGTGTCCACAGAAAGAGTCTTCAGGGAGATATTGCTTTTTTGGATGTACTCTTGGACATGGGATGTAAGCTTCATGAGGATGAAGAGTCGATAATATGTGAAGCTTCGTCGGATAATAGGATACATGGCGGGAAATGGGATTTATCATCCTTTTCGGATCAGGCTTTGACACTTGCCGCAATTGCACCATTTGCGGATGAAGTGGTCGAGATAAATGGAATTTCACATATAAAATTCCAGGAATGCGACCGCATAAATGCAATTATAACAAATCTTGGCGCAATGGGTGTAAAGGCAGAAGAAACTGACGATGGAGTAAGGATTTTTCCATCTAAAGTTAAACCATGCCAGATACAGACATATGAAGATCATCGTGTCGCAATGTCGTTTACACTGCCTGGACTTGTCAGCGATGGAATAGAAATAATGGATCCGTATTGCTGCAGAAAAACTTTTGAAAATTTTTATGACGTGTTAGAAGAATGTGTATATTAAAAAGCAGCCGCTTTTGCAGATATTGATAAATCTGTGAAGCGGCTGTTTTGGTTCATAAATGAAAGCGTTATATGATCTTTGCGGTATTATCTGCGGTGAATTGTGTAATTGCGCTCTAAAAGTACATCTATTGCTTCCTCGAGTGCTTTGTCGTCATAGAATTCTATGCGGAGCACACCTTCATCAAATTCCCGGTTATTGATAATGCCGATGTTTTTGATGCTTATGCCATTAAATGCCAGAAGGCTTGCAAGCATTGCAATCCCACCGGCTTCATCTGCAAGATCAACAAAAATTTCATGATAATCTTTGCGGATTTTTGTTCCGGGAAGAGTAAGTGAATCCCTGTAATTTTTAGAATCTTCAAAATACTTCATAAGGGCATCTGAATCGCCGGCATCAACAAGATGACGCAGTCTGGAAAAAGCTTTTTCGTACTGATCCATTAAAGAAAGCAGCTGTGTTCTGTTAGAACGGCATATGCTTTCCCACATCTCAGGAGATGAGGCTGCAATGCGTGTGACATCCCTGAAACCACCTGCAGCTATCTTTTTCATTGTCTCGTTTTCGGAGTCAATATTTTCAATAAGATTTACAAGTGAATATGCGATCATATGTGGAAGGTGGCTTATCGCAGCTGTGGCATGATCGTGTTCTTCATAACCCAGAACAAGTGCTATGGAACCAAGGGAGCTGACAAAAGCCTTGAAGTCTTCTATATCCTGTTCATCTGACTGGGCTGTAGGTGTGATTATGTAATATGCATTTTCAAGAAGCTGGGCATTGGAATTTAAAAGTCCTGTTTTTTCAGAACCGGTCATTGGATGGCCACCTATAAAATTGTGTTCAAGCCCAAGTGCAGTAACAGTTTCGTGAATCTGTGTCTTTGTACTTCCAACATCGGTTATTATGCATGAAGGAGAGATTATATCCTTAAGCTGTGTGAGATATTCTATATTTTTTGTGACCGGTGCGCACAAAAAAATAACATCACATGAATCAAACTCATCAAGAGGAAGAATCATGTTATTTTCTATGAGCCCGATTTCGTAAGCCTGGGTTATCGTGCTTTCATGTCCGGCAGTTGCTATGATACGGGCATCAGGGTTATTTATTTTAATTTTTCTGGCAATAGAACCGCCTATCAGACCAAGTCCTATAAAACCAATGTTATCGAATTTCATAATATCCTCCAAAATAGAAATTAATTTCTAAACACTATATTTAATAATAACAAGTTTAGCACTATAAAGCAATAAATTATTTTTGAAAATAAAATATAGTAAAAGTGCATAAAAGTCTTGAGTAAAACAGGAAATAATAGTACAATATTTCTATAATTTAATGTAGGGAGGTACATAAGATGAATGTTTATACAACTGATAAGATTAGAAATGTTGTCCTGTTGGGACATGGCGGCTGCGGCAAGACTTCACTTACAGAAGCAATGGCATATCTTTCTGGTATTACATCACGTATGGGGAATATAGAGGATGGAAATACTATAAGTGATTTTGACAAAGAAGAAATTAAACGTAAGTGTTCGATCCACATGTCACTTGTACCTATAGAATGGCAGGATGTAAAGATCAATATACTTGATACTCCCGGTTTTTTTGATTTTATAGGAGAAGTTGAGGAAGCGGTTTCTGTTGCGGATGCAGCGGTAATTGTTGTATCCGGAAAGGCTGGGATACAGACTGGAACAAAAAGAGCGTGGGAGATATGTGATAAATATAAACTGCCAAGAATGATCTTTGTGACAGATATGGACATTGACAATGCAAGCTACAGACAGGTGGTTGCGCAGCTTCAGGAATTATATGGTAAAAAGATAGCGCCATTTCACCTTCCTATAAGAGAAGAACAGCAATTTGTCGGTTATGTAAATGTCATCCAGCAAAAAGCAAAAAGATGGAACGAAAAGGGAGAAGTGGACAAATTTGACGTGCCTGAATATTCAAAAGAAAATTTAGGAATATGCAGGGAGGCATTGCTTGAGGCTGTTGCTGAGACAAGTGAAGAATTTATGGAGCGGTATTTTGGAGGTGAGGAGTTCTCGGAGGATGAGATACGTTCAGCACTCAGGGCAAATGTAATAGATGGCTCTATCGTACCTGTCCTCATGGGATCGAATATTCTTGCACGGGGAATGTATACGCTGATGAGCGATATCATAAAATATTTTCCAAGTCCGGAAAAAAGGCAGTGCGCAGGAATAAACACGAAGACAAACGAAGTATACAATGCAGATTATGATTTTGCAAAACCAAAGTCGGCATATGTATTTAAGACGATAGTAGATCCGTATATTGGAAAATATTCATTAATAAAAGTTAATTCCGGAGTGCTGAAGACCGATGATGTATTATATAATTATCATAGGGATTTTGAAGAAAAAGCCGGCAGGCTGTATCTGCTTAGAGGTACGAAAACAATCGAAGTAAAAGAACTTCATGCGGGTGATATAGGGGCGCTTCCAAAACTGCAGAAGACTCTTACAACAGATTCGCTTTCGACTAAAGGAGTACCGGTTGCATTTATAAGGACTGCAATTTCAAAGCCATATGTGTCAATGCGGTACAAGGCAAAAAATAAAGGCGATGAAGATAAGATTTCACAGGCACTGCAAAAGATACAGATGGAGGATCTTACGCTTAAAAGTGTGAACGACAGCGAAAATGGACAGACACTTTTATACGGAATGGGTGACACGCATCTTGAAGTAGTCTCAGATGCACTGTTTGAAAAATACAAGGTAGAAATAGAATTAAAGCGCCCACGCGTGGCTTTCAAAGAAACTATCCGGAAAAATTCAGACGTAGAATACAAATACAAAAAGCAGTCTGGAGGACACGGACAGTACGGACATGTAAAGATGAGATTTGAGCCATCCGGCGATCTGGAAAAAGCATATGAATTTGAGCAGTGCGTGGTAGGTGGCGCTGTTCCAAAGAATTTTTTCCCAGCAGTTGAAAAAGGAATTGCAGAATCTGTAAAATCAGGCCCGCTTGCAGCATATCCTGTTATAGGGGTAAAGGCAATACTCTACGATGGGTCATCACATCCGGTTGATTCATCAGAGATGGCATTTAAGACCGCTGCAAAACAGGCATTTAAGAAGGGCTTCCTTGAGGCTTCACCTGTATTGTTAGAACCGATCGCAGCACTTAAGGTTGTTGTGCCGGAGCAGTATACAGGAGATATAATGGGAGATCTCAACAAAAGAAGAGGCCGTGTTATGGGAATGAATCCGACAGATAACGGCTATCAGGAAATAGCGGCAGACATTCCTTATCTTGAACTTTATGGATATAACACAAGACTTCGCTCAATGACGAGTGGAAGCGGCACTTTTTCTTATGAATTCTTAAGATATGAACAGGCACCGGATGATGTGGCACAAAAACAGATTGAGGAAAGGGCAAATAAACTTGTTGACATTGAAGAATAAACTAGTTGGAATAATTATATTTGCATTTTTATCATTATATACAGTAACATGTTATGCATCTGAGCTGGAAGAGGCAGATTCTGCCTCTTTTAGCTCAGATTTGGCTATACAGAAAATATATGACCATATGTCAGAAGACGATGGGGTGACATATATATATTATGATCTTGGGGGAGCATCAAATAATATAAATAATGTTTCGTATATTACATCGCAGCAAAAATATGCAGGACTAAGGGAACCATATAAATTCGGGTACAAGTTTGACGGATGGTATCTTGACAAGCACTATTCAAAAAAAGCAGATATCATTTATTATACAAAGAATAAAGGCTGCGTTGTCTATGCAAAATGGATAAGAACTATAAATAATGAGTACAGTGTAAAACATTATGAGTACACTGCAAAAAAGGACAGTGGTACGATATTTTTAAAAGACTGTGACTATAATTTTATAGATGAGATAAATATTCCGGGGATGCCGGAGACGAAAGAGCAGGATTTTCTTAACAATTATATATTCAGCGAATCACAGTGCCCACAGGGAATATGTATTACTGATGATTATGTGCTTATAACAAGCTATTCAGATACAAAAAATACACTTGGCGAACTTATGGTCTTTGACCGTAAAAGCGGGGACTATCTTGTTACGCTTGGCATGGATTCTAACAGTCATCTGGGAGGAATTGCTTTTGACGGGCAGAATGTATGGGTATGTAATTCATATGATAACACGCTGGAGAGGATTTCATACGATTTTATAGATCTTATGGCAACGGCAAACTCAAAACAGGTAATAGATGCAACAGGTGTTGTCGACATTTTTAAGATAGATAATAAGCCGTCATGCATAACATATTATGGAGGCAGATTGTGGGTAGCAACACACACATTATTATTTGATTCAAAAATGCTTGCATATCATTACAGTGAAAAAAATGATGAACTTACAGCCTTAAGCTCATATAAAATCCCATCGAAAGTCCAGGGGGTTACATTTGATGAGAATGGAAAAGTGTACCTAAGCACATCATACGGACGTAACTCATCATCATATCTTAAATGTTACAGATCACTTATAGCACTTTCATCAAGGCCAAACCAGCCGGACATAAAAGTAGAAATGCCGCCTGGTTCAGAGGAACTTGATTCGGTAGATGATTGTCTGTATATAATATTTGAATCTGCCGGTGAAAAATATTTAGAAGGCACAGATGGAAAAGGAAGTTCGATCTCGCCTATTGATAAGATATTATGTGTAAATACAGACTCATTTGGATGATTATAACATCTTAAGAAGCTTTTCGACCTGCCTGCGGTTTTTCTCAGGCAGGTTTTTGCTAAGCTCACTGCACATTTCATAAACTTCTTCTTTGCTGAATTCTATGCCATATCTTTTTGCTTCTCTTAAATTATCCATAAGAAATGGAAGAGCGCTTGTTGTGTCTGAGGGCTTTGCTTTTTTGGCAAAATTATTTAAAAATTCCTGTTTGGTCATAAATCTCCTTATTATCAAGAATAGAAAATACATTTAAAATGTTGTCGATAGTCTCCTGTTCAGATGGACTGAAATATTTTTTTAATGCATTAAGCATTGCGATGCGTCTGTCTGAAGGAGTTTCAGTTTCAGCAACGGAAAGAGCCGGTGTCTCGGACAGGACTTTCATGGAATTAACCATTGCCATGCATGAGATCATCATGACAAGTGGACGCTGTTTATCTTTTGAAAGATAAGGAACAATGGTTTTTAGCATCTGCAATTCCTTAGTCTGTGTAATTTCATCAAATGGAGTAAATAATGTCTTCTCGTCCATAAAAATAACCTTTTTTTAAATTCTATGATGCAGAATTCACGTTATGCATATTTTTTCATATAATGTATAAAAAATATATTTATCAAGAATGATATGGGCAGATTGATCATAGATGGACACGATGTTTACGAGATTGATGAACGCTGTTTAGAAGAACACAAAATAGATAAAAAGTGTGAAATACTAAAAAAAATTGAAAATGCAAAAAAGGAAAATGATCCTAAAAATCAGCGGGCCAGATAGGCCCGCACAGATATGAAAGATGTATTTTTTAGCAGATACTGTTTCCACTACATCCGCATCCGGTGTTTCCACAGCTATTGTTTCCACATCCGCCACAGCAAAGAAGAAGAAGGATGATCCAAAGGCAGCTGTTGTTATTGTCACCACATCCGTTTCCATTAAATAAAGATGTGCCATTTCCACAACAGCAGCATAGTAACAGGATGATCCATAAATTATTGCTGCATCCGTTTCCTTCTCCACAATTGCTGCATCCACAGTTTGTTGCTGCTAAATCACTCATAAGTGACCTCCAAATAATTTATTTTACACTTTATGTTATGCCTGCCATAACAAATGGTTACAGAAAAATGTATTGACGAATAAAGTATAATTGTATACAATTATTCAGAACGGAGTAATTATTCAGTATTAGTGAATAAATTTGCGGTAAAATATAACATTTTAAGTTATGGGAGACATAGACATGAGAGACGTTTTAATGAATAACAAAACAAATCTGCTGCAGCTGGAAGAACATTTTTATCAGCTGGCAGATGTCACTGAACCGAATACATTTAGAAATCTCTTTCCATATTCGGAAATTCCTAAAATCGCATTCAATGACAGAATAGTGCCACATAATATGCCGGAGGAAATCTGGATAACAGATACGACATTCAGGGATGGGCAGCAATCAAGGGCACCATATACTACTGATCAGATAGTCACTATATATGATTATCTTCATAAGCTTGGCGGACCAAAAGGAAAGATCAGACAGAGCGAGTTCTTTTTATACAGTAAAAAGGACAGGGATGCAGTATATAAGTGTTTAGAACGAGGATATAAATTTCCGGAGGTTACATCGTGGATAAGGGCAAGCAAAAAGGATTTTGAGCTTGTAAAAGAGATAGGTTTAAAGGAAACAGGAATACTTGTAAGCTGTTCAGACTATCATATTTTTTACAAGATGAAGATGACAAGGCGCGAGGTAATGAACATGTACTTAAGCGTCATAAGGGAATGCTTAGAGACAGGCATCAGTCCAAGATGTCATCTTGAGGATATAACACGTTCAGATATATATGGTTTTGTTATTCCGTTTTGTGTAGAACTTATGAAACTCATGGACGAATATAAAATCCCAATAAAAATAAGAGCATGTGATACGATGGGATATGGTGTAAATTTTCCGGGAGCAGTTATCCCACGAAGCGTTCCGGGAATAATATATGGACTTACAACACATGCGGGTGTGCCATCAGAGCTTATAGAGTGGCACGGACACAATGATTTTTATAAAGCGGTCAATAACTCTACAACAGCATGGCTTTATGGTGCCAGTGGAGTAAACTGTTCACTTTTTGGAATAGGAGAGCGTACGGGAAATACACCTCTTGAAGCAATGGTATTTGAATATGCACAGCTTAGAGGAACTCTCGATGGAATGGATACGACAGTCATAACAGAGCTTTCAGAGTATTTTGAAAAAGAACTTGGATATGTCCAGCCATCAAGAACACCATTTGTAGGAAGCAACTTCAATGTGACAAGAGCAGGGATACATGCTGACGGATTACTTAAGAACGAAGAAATATATAATATTTTTGACACAGGAAAATTCTTAAACCGTCCACCACTTGTTGCTGTGTCAAATACTTCAGGTCTTGCAGGAATTGCACACTGGATAAATACATATTATCATCTGTCAGATGACAGGAAGATAGACAAAAATTCAAAGCTCGTCGAGATGGTCAAGGAATGGGTTGATGAGCAGTATGATGACGGACGCGTGACCGCAATTACAGACAATGAGCTTGTTGTGCAGATAACAGATTGTTGTAAAAAGCTGGATATTGTTTTATAGTTGAGGTAAAATATGTCACAGGATAATTATAGTTTGAGTGCCAGAGTATATAATCATATAAGAGATGGTATATTATCCGGCAGATATAAGGATGGCGATGAGCTTAAGGAAATGACAATTGGCGAAGAGCTTGGCGTCAGCAGAACCCCTGTAAGAGAAGCACTCCGCCAGCTTGACCTCGAAGGGCTTATTACAATAATTCCCAATAAAGGTGCTTTTGTTGAGGAAGTTTCACTTGATGATATAAGAGATATATATGATATAAGAGCAAGACTAGAGGGCTTATGTGCCAGATGGGCGGCAGAAAAAATTACGGATGAGCTTATGGAACAGATGGAGGAGATCATATATCTGTCTGAGTTTCATGAAGAAAAGGGTAATTCAAAGCAGCTTCTTTTATTGGATAACCGTTTCCATGAAATATTATACGAGGCATCGCAGAGCAAAGAATTAAAACGTATTTTAAAAGAATATCATGAATATGTCGGCAGAGTCAGAAGAGTTACCTTAAGCGAAAATGAAAGAGCGAAGGATTCCACGATGGAACACAAGATGATCTGTCAGGCGATAAAAGCGCACGATGCAGATCTGGCAGAAAAATATGCGTCTGCACATATAATCAAATCAAAAGAAAATATGCAAAAGCGCGGCTGGGAAAACCTTATTAAGTAGTTTTATGTAACCTGGCAGTTACGTTTTATAAAATTTTATAATAGAAGGAGATTAAAATGGATAAGATTAAAATGACTACACCCCTTGTTGAAATGGATGGAGATGAGATGACACGAATTCTCTGGAAGATGATAAAGGATGAGCTTCTTACTCCTTTTATCGATTTAAAGACAGAGTATTATGATCTTGGACTTGAGGAGAGAAACCGTACAAACGATCAGGTTACGGTTGATTCTGCAAATGCTGCAATGAAATATGGTGTTGCAGTAAAATGTGCTACGATCACACCAAATGCTGCCAGAATGACAGAATACAACTTAAAAGAGATGTGGAAGAGCCCTAACGGAACAATAAGAGCTATGCTTGACGGAACTGTTTTTCGTGCCCCTATCGTTGTAAAGGGAATAGAGCCAAATGTAAAAACATGGGTAAAACCTATCACAATTGCACGTCATGCATATGGTGATGTATACAAAGCAACAGAGATTAAAGTTCCGGGAGCCGGAAAAGCAGAGCTTGTATTTACTGACGAAAATGGAAACGAGACAAGAGAACTTATCCATAATTTTAAAGGTGCAGGAGTTATTCAGGGACAGCATAATCTTGATGATTCAATTGAAAGCTTTGCACACAGCTGTTTTAAATATGCCCTTGACATAAAGCAGGATTTATGGTTTGCAACAAAGGATACGATTTCAAAGAAATATGACCATACATTCAAGGATATTTTCCAGGAAATCTTTGATTCACAATACAAGGACAAGTTTAAAGAGGCCGGAATTACATATTTCTATACACTTATTGATGATGCGGTTGCCCGTGTTATGAAAGCAAAGGGTGGATTTATCTGGGCCTGCAAGAATTATGACGGAGATGTAATGAGCGATATGATTTCGTCTGCGTTTGGTTCACTTGCAATGATGACATCAGTACTTGTATCCCCTCATGGATATTATGAGTACGAGGCAGCTCACGGAACAGTTCAGAGACACTATTACAAACATTTAAAGGGTGAGGAAACTTCTACAAACTCTGTAGCAACAATTTTTGCATGGACAGGTGCTCTTAGAAAAAGAGGAGAGCTTGACAATATCAAGGGGCTTTGTGAGTTTGCGGATAAACTTGAGGCTGCATGTGTAAAAACTATAGAAGATGGCAGGATGACAAAGGATCTTGCACTCATAACAACTATAGACAATCCTACAGTATTGAACAGTGAGAATTTTATCAAAGCAATAAGAGAAGAACTCGAAAAAACTTTATAAAATTTATATGTCCTAAACCGGTTATGGAATGTTAAAATTTTCACACATTGACAGTTTTAACAATAGATTCTATAATTGGTTTAGGTTTTTTTTCGTATATGCTGCATAGATTGGAGGACAGGAATTTTGGAAAAGGAAATATCACAGGCAGTAATTCGCAGGATGCCGCGATATTACAGATATTTAGGTGAACTATTAGATGAGGGTGTAGAGCGGATATCTTCAAGTGATTTAAGCCGCAGAATGAACGTGACCGCATCACAGATAAGACAGGATCTTAATAATTTCGGTGGATTCGGACAACAGGGATACGGATATAATGTCCAGTCTTTATACGAAGAGATAGGCAGAATTCTTGGACTAGATACTGAGCACAAAATAATAATTATCGGAGCCGGAAATTTAGGGCAGGCTCTTGCAAATTACGTCAAATTTGAAAAGCTTGGATTTGTTATAACAGCGCTTTTTGATGTAAATCCTGCTCTTAAAGGACAGAGTGTCAGGGGAATACCGATTTATATGCTGGATGAGCTTGATGAATACTGCAGGACACATCAGGTGGATATAGCAGCACTTACCATGCCAAAATCAAAGGCAGACAGCATAGCGAAAAAGGTTGTGGAACTTGGAATACATGCAATATGGAATTTTGCACATGTGGATTTACGCATTGATGACAAGAATGTTGTTGTCGAGAGTGTCCATTTGTCAGACAGCCTTATGCAGTTAAGCTATAACATTGTAAAACAATCAAACTAGTATAGAATTTAAAAACGCTATACCAGCTTTAAGAGGTATTAAATTATGAAATCTGAGGAAGACTTCAAAAAAGCACTTATCGGGAAAAAGGTGCCTCTTTTGGTTTTAGACCAGAAGTGGCACAGATTATTTGCGATACATGGGAAAACAGATCAGATAAAAGAGATAGAGACCCAGCTGGACAGATATCTGGCAGAACAGGGACAGTGTAACAATGATCTGGAAGATTTAAAAAAGCTGAAAAGTAAATTGATGTCAAATATAGTTCAGAATATGGACGGAACGACAGAAATTGCGGATTCTGTATCAAGACAAAAAAAGCTGGATGATGATAAACGGATGATCGACGAAATAAATGAAAAGGTTGAAAATCTTGAAGATCGTCTGCTGGAACTGCCGAAGCTGATAAATGAGACAAATGAAAGTCTTATGCTTATGTCTATGGATTATTTCAGTGAAAAGATAATTACAAACAGGGAAGAGTCCAAAGAGATAGAGGAATGGATTTCCGGAATAAGGATAGAACTCAAGAAAAACATAATCAAAAAGCAGAACCGTGATATAAATAACCGCGAGATATATGCCTATCTTCATGACATATTTGGAGCTGAGGTGCTTGATTTATTTGATATACAATATGATGACCCTATGGTTGGCAGCAAAGAGTAAAGGAGTCACAGTTGAAAACAATAGTTACGGGTGAAGAAATGAAGCTTCTGGATGATAACACATCAAAGGTCTATGGCGTTCCATCTGTCATTCTGATGGAGCAGGCTGCGATGGGAGTTGTCCGGGAGCTTGTTGCGTCTTTTTCGAAAGAGAAAAAATTTCTTGTAGTATGTGGAAAAGGAAATAATGCGGGAGATGGAATTGCAATCGCAAGACTTCTGAATCAAAACGGAATGCAGGCGTCTGTATTTTTCTGTTCTGACAAAGATGAGGGCAGCAGTGAACTTTTTCTGCTTCAAAAAAATATATATAAAAACTATGCTTATCCGGTTGAAAATGAAATAAAAAAAGGATATGACGTAATAATAGATGCTGTGTTCGGAACAGGACTTTCACGTGGAATCTCCGGAAGATATCTTAAAGTGATAGAAGATATAAACAGGCATGATGCACTAAAAGCAGCAGTAGATATCGCATCAGGGATCAATGCCGGAAGTGGCGGGATTATGAATGCAGCAGTTAAAGCCGATATCACATATACGTTTTCATATGAAAAAACAGGTCAGATATTATGGCCGGGAAATGAATACACAGGAAAACTTGTTACCATTCCGATAGGTATAACTGATGACAGCTTTGTGGAGACAAAACCACATATGTTTTCAATCGAAGAAAAGGACTTGAAAAATCTTCCGAAAAGACCGGATCATTCAAACAAAGGAACGTATGGGCATCTGCTTGTAATAGCAGGAAGCTATAACATGGCAGGAGCCGCTGTCCTGAGCGCTAAGGCAGCATACCGTTGTGGGTGCGGACTTGTAAAAGTACTTACTCCGCAGGAAAACAGGATTATTATACAAAATCAGGTTCCAGAGGCTCTTATTGGAACATATGATGATATAGAAGGAGCGTTGAAGTGGGCAGATGCAGTTGTTCTGGGTCCGGGGATAGGAAAGCAGCCGCAGGCTGTGGATATTGTTCACAAGGTGATTGAAAAATGCGACGTTCCACTTCTTATAGATGCAGATGGATTAAATATCATATCAGATGATATATCACTTTTAAACAAGCATAAAAATGATATAGTGATCACTCCGCATCCTGGCGAGATGTCCCGGCTTACAGGAAAAGAGGTCCGGGATATCCAGAAAAATCTTATAGATACAGCATGTCTGTTTGCAAAACAGTATGATCTTGTATGTGTGTTAAAAGATTTTCGGACAATAACTGCAGATAAAGGAAAAACTGTATTTATAAACAGGAGTGGAAACAGCGGAATGGCTACAGCCGGGAGCGGTGACGTACTTTCAGGCGTGATAGGGGCATTTCTGGCAGGGGGCATGGAAACAGCAATGGCGGCATCATATGGAGTATTTGTTCATGGACTTGCAGGAGATAAGGTATTTATTAAAACCGGATCATGTGGTATGATGGCTAGTGATATTATAAAAGGATTAAAAGAAATTTGGAATAAGGTGGATTAAACTAAAATGGCAGTAAACAGAGTAAGAGCAGATATAGATCTCGATGCAGTTTTGTATAACATGGAGTCAATGCACAAAAAATTAAAGCCTGGTACAAAGATAGCAGCAGTTGTAAAAGCTGATGGTTATGGACATGGTGCGGTAGAAATATCAAGGGTGCTTGAAAACCTTCCATATCTCTGGGGATATGCAGTTGCCACAAGCAATGAGGCAATGCAGCTTGTGGAAGCCGGAAGAAAAAAACCTATAATTATCCTTGGGTTGAGTTTCCCGGAGCAATTTGAGGAAATCGTAGAAAATGATCTGCGTCCGGCTGTATGTACATATGAAACAGCACAGGCATTATCAGATATTGCCGCAGAAAAAAATAAAGTGTGCCGTATACATATAAAAGTGGATACGGGAATGAGCAGGATAGGATTTCAGGTAACACCAGAAAGTGCCGATACGGTTGCACGTATTTCAAAACTGCCGAATATAATGATAGAGGGTATATTTACTCATTTTGCAAGAGCTGATGAATCATCAAAAGCTCCGGCATATGAACAGTTTAAACAGTTTGAAAAGATGATAGCTATGGTGGAAGAAAAAGGTGTACAGATTCCTTTAAAGCATTGTTCTAACAGTGCAGGTATAGTTGAGATACCTGAATGTAATATGGATATGGTAAGAGCCGGTATTACGCTGTATGGATTATGGCCGTCAGAGGAGGTTGACAAAACAAAAATATCACTTAAACCGGTAATGTCGTTAAGAAGCAGGGTAGCATATGTAAAAGAACTTTTACCTGGAAGGCAGATAAGCTACGGAGGCACTTTTACCGTAAAGAAAAAGATGACAGTTGCAACAGTGCCGGTAGGATATGGAGACGGATATGCAAGAGGACTGTCCAATAAAGGATGGGTACTTATAAAAGGACAAAAAGCACCTATATGTGGAAGAGTGTGCATGGATCAGTGCATGGTCGATGTCACAGATATACCCGGAGTAAAAATAGGGGATACGGTCACATTGCTTGGTAAAGATGCAGATGAGGAAATTACGATGGAACAGCTCGGAGAACTTTCCGGAAGATTTAATTATGAGTTTGCATGTCTTATAACTCCTAGAGTACCGAGAATTTATCACAAAAATAATGACAGATAATTATTAATAAATATTAATAAAAGATACAGAATACACTCGAAAAAATTGGAAATACTTTTTGTATACCATAATATGGAGTGATTGTGTATGATTATTCAAAGAGGAGACATATATTACGCTGATTTAAGACCGGTGGTCGGTTCTGAACAGGGCGGGGTAAGACCTGTTCTTATTATTCAAAATGATGTGGGCAATAAGCACAGCCCTACTGTAATATGTGCAGCGATAACATCGCAGATGCATAAGGCTAAACTTCCCACGCATGTAGAATTAAAGTGCAAAGAATATGCTCTTGCAAAAGATTCTGTAGTCTTGCTTGAGCAGCTTAGGACCATCGACAAAAAACGTTTGAAAGATAAAGTGTGCCATCTTGATAATAATATTTTATTGAAGATCGATAAGGCATTGGAAATCAGTCTGGAGCTTTATACATAGGATAAGAGTATGTTATATATTATAATTTTTTTATTAGTTGTTATTGTAATACTTATATTGACTATTGTTTTTTTACTTTCAGGCAAAAAGACAAATACAAATCTGGATAACTTCCTCGGAAACGATGATGTTACCGAGGAAGAGATCCGATCTATGGTCAGGGAAGGCCATGAACAGGGAACGATCCTGGCATCAGAAGCAGAAATGATACATAATATTTTTGAATTTGATGATAAAGAAGTAAAAGACATCATGACGCACCGGAAAAATATCGTGGGACTTGACGGAAATATGTCATTTATTGATGCGATAGATTTTATGATCGAGTCTGGAAAATCAAGATTTCCGGTATATGAAAATGATGTGGACAATATAATAGGAGTGTTACATATAAAAGATGCATTCAGATTTTTTAAGAAGAATGAGATATTCAGAACACCGATAAAGGATATAGATGATCTTATAAGTAACGTCGAATTTATACCGGAGACAGTAAGTATAAATGATCTGTTTAAACAGATGCAGATGCAGAAAAACCATCTTGTCATGGTCGTAGATGAATATGGACAGATATCAGGACTTGCTGCTATGGAGGATATACTTGAGGAACTTGTCGGAAACATAGAAGATGAACATGATGAGGAGGAAGAGCATATAACAAAAAGTGATGACGAGACTTTTGTCATGGATGGAATGACAGAATTTCCAGATGTGAAAGAAGCATTAAATCTTCCACTTGAGGATGATGCGTACGAAACTCTGAATGGATTTTTAGTATCTATTATGGACAAAATACCGGAAGAGGGAGACAAGACTGTCATAACAGCATATGGATATGAGTTTTCTATAACGCAGGTTGAAGATAAGGTTATAAAGCAGGTGGTTATCAGAAAACTTGCACAGGCGGATAAATAATGATATTATAATTACATTATATTATTTATATATTTTAGAAAAGAGGAACAGATTATGTCAGGACATTCAAAATTTGCGAATATCAAGCATAAGAAAGAAAAAAATGATGCAGCAAAAGGAAAGATCTTTACAATGATCGGTAGAGAGATTGCTGTAGCAGTAAAAGAGGGAGGACCTGACCCTGCAAATAACTTTAAACTGGCACAGGTTATAGCGAAGGCTAAATCAAATAATATGCCAAATGATACTATAGAAAGAGGTATCAAGAAGGCTGCCGGAGATGGAAACAGTGTCAATTACGAGACTACTACATATGAAGGATATGGACCTTCAGGTACAGCTATAATAGTAAAATGTCTTACAGACAACAAAAACCGTACAGCGGCAAATGTAAGAAATGCTTTCACAAAAGGACAGGGAAGCATCGGTACACAGGGCTGCGTATCATATATGTTCGATGAAAAAGGACAGATCATCATAGATAAAGAAGAATGTGATATGGATGCAGATGATCTTATGATGCAGGCACTTGATGCAGGTGCAGATGATTTCTCAGAGGAAGAGGACAGCTACGAGATCACAACCTCGCCTGAAGATTTTGAAACTGTAAGAAAAGCACTTGAGGATGCCGGAATAGAAATGGCATCTGCAGAAGTTACAATGATTCCTCAGACTTATGTAAAACTTACAGAGGAAGCAGATATTACCAATATAGGACGTATCCTTGATTTCCTGGATGATGATGATGATGTTCAGGAAGTTTATCATAATTGGGAAGAATAGAATAGTGTTTGACCGGGAGGGGTTATATGAAGAAGATTCTTTTTGTCGCATCGGAATGTGTTCCATTTATAAAAACAGGCGGACTTGCTGATGTATGCGGAGCACTTCCTAAAGAGTTTGATAAGAAATATTGGGATGTCAGGGTGGTTATTCCAAATTACAGCTGCATCCCGGAACATTTCAGGAACCAGTTTGAATATGTTACACATTTTTATTTGAGTTCAGGTCCATATGTTCAGGATCGGTATGTGGGTGTTTTAAAATACACATTTGATAATGTGACCTATTATTTTATTGATAATCAGGAATTTTATTCAGGTTTTACACCATATACAAGTGACACGAAATTTGAGATAGAGAAGTTCACATTTTTTGATAAGGCAGTATTGTCTATGCTTCCGCTTATCGATTTTAAGCCGGATATAATACATTGCCATGACTGGCAGACAGGACTTCTGCCGGTATACCTTAAAAATGAATTCGCAGCAAATCCATTTTTCTGGGGAATAAAATCAATTATTACGATCCATAATCTTAAGTTCCAGGGAATATGGGATAAAGAATGGGTACAGGGTGTATCAGGACTTACAGATGATCTGTTTACACCGGATAAGCTTGAATTTAATAAAGATGCAAATATGCTTAAAGGTGGTCTTGTGTATGCTGATTATATAACAACCGTCAGCGATTCATATGCCAATGAAATACAGACTGACTATTACGGCGAGGGATTAAACGGACTTCTTTCAGCAAGACATTTTGATATGCAGGGAATTGTAAATGGAATAGATTACAATGCATATAATCCTGATACAGATGGAAAAATATACTGTCATTATAACGCAGAAAACTTCCGCAAGAAGAAATTTAACAACAAACTCAAGCTTCAGGAAGAACTCGGACTGGCAGTAGACAAAAAGAAATATATGATAGGTCTTATATCAAGACTTACAGACCAGAAGGGACTGGATCTTATAAATCATGTTATGGAGGGCATCATAGATGATTATACACAGTTTGTTGTGATCGGAACAGGTGATCCCCAATATGAAAATATGTTCAGACATTATGCATGGAAATATCCAGACAGAGTATCTGCAAATATATGTTATTCGGATGATCTTGCACATAAGCTTTATGCGGCAGCAGATGCATTCCTTATGCCGTCAAGGTTCGAGCCATGTGGACTTACACAGCTTATCTCATTCAGGTATGGAACAGTTCCAATCGTCAGGGAGACAGGCGGACTCAGGGATACGGTAAAGGCATATAATGAATATGAAAACTCAGGAGATGGTTTTTCATTTTCAAATTATAATGCTGACGAAATGTTATCTGTCATCAATTATTCAAAACATATTTTCTTTGATAAAAAAAGAGAATGGAACCAGATGGTTGACAGAGGAATGGCAAACGATTTCTCGTGGAATGCTTCAAAATACAAATACGAAGGATTATATAATTATCTTCTCGGAGAATAATATACATAATAGTGCTAATAATAAGTGTGGGCTTTGTGCCCACACTTTTGTTTATGATCAAATTGTTTTACATGAACAAGGTTACGGCATTATTTATGTAAACGGCAAGGAGCAGGAAATGGAGAATAAAGATGAAAATATAGTTGAATTCGGACAGGGCGGGGAAAATAATATTTTTTTGATGTCTATAATTGGAGAGGTTGAAGGGCATGATTGTCTTCCACAGAACTCAAAGACTACAAAATATGAGCATCTGCTTCCGAAACTGGCACTTGTTGAGGAGGATGACAGGATCGATGGACTTCTTATACTTATAAACACAGTTGGAGGGGATGTAGAGTGCGGGCTTGCAATAGCGGAGATGATAGCATCCATAAGCAAACCGACAGTGTCGCTTGTTTTAGGTGGAAGCCATTCGATAGGAGTTCCGCTTGCAGTAGCAGCAGATTATTCATTTATAGTAGAAAGCGCTACAATGATAATCCATCCAGTAAGACTAAGCGGAACAGTTATAGGAGCCAAGGCTACATTTGATTATTTTAAGCAGATACAGCAAAGGATCATAAGCTTTGTATCACAGCACAGTAAAATAGAGCCTGACCGGATGGAAAAAATGATGATGAATACAAAAATGCTGACGAAAGATCTGGGGACTGTGCTTGTTGGAAAAGAGGCTGTAAAAGAGGGAATTATAGACGAAGTCGGTGGAATAAGCAGTGCATATCATAAAATATACGAATTAATGAAAAAAAAACCACAAATTAAGTAAAACATGCTATAATGGACTGGATAAACTTTTGGAGGTTAGTTACATGGCAGCGAGGAAAAAATCCTCATCTAAACGTAAGACAAAAAAAGAGCAGATGGAAGAGCAGGCAAAGATAGCAGCCTTTAAAAAAGAAACATTTCTTTGGATAGTAGTTGCAGTTTCCATTCTGCTATTTATCAGTAATATGGGCATAGGAGGCCATGTGGGAGGCACAGTAAGTGGCTTCCTTTTTGGCGTATTTGGTATGGTGGCATATATATTTCCTATAGTTTTACTTGTAGGAACTTTTTTTGCTGTATCAAACAAGGACAATGCTTTTGCAATTTTAAAACTTATTTCTTCTTTAGTGTTTATATGGTTCATATGTGTCTTTTTATACCTTGCAGTATATGGAAGTGATGCTGTAAGCCCGGCGGTAGCATACAGTGACAGTGTCAGAAGACGCTCAGGCGGTGGATTCATAGGAGCAGTATTTGGATATATTTTTGTGCCGGCATTCGGAGTCATAGGTTCATATGTGATTGATGTGGCTGTACTTATTATATGTATAGTACTCATAACGGGAAAATCTGTTATGAAATCCGTAAAACACAGTGGGAAAAAAGTCTATGAGTCAGCAAGGGAAAACAATGAAAGATATCAGGAATACAGACAGAGCCGAAGCGAGGAAAAAGCAAAAAGGCGCATGGATAAAAAAATTACAGGTGTTTCACTTGACACGAAAATACAGGATCCAAAACAGGCTAAACTGTATGATGATATGGGTGAGATACATATAGAAAATTATCCAGAAATGCCGGATATAAAAGAAGAAAAACATACAAAACTAAATACATCTTCAGCGAAAAAAGGACAGGACAAAACATCAGATACAGGCATTACCGAAAGGAAAAAACCGTTGATATCAGGAATAATAGAGCCTGAACCTGTGGAACAAAAGGATATGCATGAAGCTGTTAAACCACAGATTGCCGGAGCAAAAGATATGATACCGGTCAGTGAAACGGAGCCGTTAAATGAGCCTCCGGTGGTTGAAAGGACAAAGAGACGTACTAAGTCAAATCAGGATGATATGCAAAAAGAGGTTGCAAATGTAGCCAGGGAAATACAAAATAGTAATGAAGCATCAAATAATTATGAGTTCCCTACAGTAGATCTTCTTGCAAAGGCAAAAGGTGGCAGTACAGGAAATACACAGGCAGAGCTTATGGAAACAGCTGCGAAACTTGAACAGACACTTAAAGTTTTCGGGGTAAATGCAAAGGTGAATAATATAAGCTGCGGACCGGCTGTTACAAGATTTGAGATCACACCGGAAATGGGTGTAAAGGTAAGTAAGATCGTAAATCTTGCAGATGACATAAAGCTTAATCTGGCTGCTGCTGACATAAGGATAGAAGCACCTATTCCGGGAAAAGCAGCAGTAGGGATAGAGGTTCCGAACAGACAGAGCGTTGCAGTATCATTCAGGGAACTTGTGGAATCAGAAGAATTTAAGAGTGCACGATCAAAGATTGCGTTTGCTGTAGGAAAGGATATTGCGGGAAAGGTTAAAGTCGCAGATATAGCTAAAATGCCGCATCTTCTTATCGCAGGAGCCACAGGCTCAGGTAAATCAGTATGTATCAATACTATTATTATGAGTATTTTATACAAGGCAAAACCTGATGAAGTAAAACTTATAATGATAGATCCAAAGGTAGTTGAGCTTAGTGTATACAATGGAATACCGCATCTTATGATACCTGTAGTGACAGACCCTAAAAAAGCGGCAGGAGCTTTAAACTGGGCTGTTGCGGAAATGACAGACCGCTATCAGAAATTTGCAGAGACAAATGTCAGGGAAATAAATGGATATAATGAAAAGATAGATTCGCTTGAAGTTATGGAGGGGCAGGAAAAACCAAAGAAAATGCCTCAGATCGTAATTATCGTGGACGAGCTGGCAGACCTTATGATGGTTGCATCAAAAGATGTAGAGGAAGCGATATGCCGCCTCGCACAGCTTGCAAGGGCAGCCGGAATACATCTTATAATCGCAACACAGCGTCCATCGGTAAATGTCATAACAGGACTTATTAAGGCAAATATGCCAAGTAGGATTGCTTTTGCAGTTACAAGTGGTGTGGACAGCCGCACAATCCTTGATATGAATGGAGCCGAAAAGCTTTTAGGAAAAGGAGATATGTTGTTTGATCCGCAGGGAGTGCCTAAACCTCTTCGTGTGCAAGGTGCATTTGTATCTGACAAAGAGGTATCAGAGGTGGTAAACTACATTATGGAACATAATGAAAATGCGGATTACAGCAGTGATATCCAGCAAAAAATGGACAGCATGGCAAACAGTACAGGAAATAATACTGTTTCTATTTCAGATATAGAATCTCAGGATGATGGACGGGATGCTTATTTTTCAGAGGCAGCATCTATAATTACCGACAAAGAAAAGGCTTCTATCGGTATGCTGCAGCGATACCTCAAAGTGGGATTTAACCGTGCTGCAAGGATTATGGATCAGCTGGAGGAAGCTGGTGTGGTAGGACCGGAAGAGGGAACAAAACCGAGAAAAGTTCTGGTCACCAAAGAGGAACTTGAAACAATATTAGCAAACAATAATTAGTTTTATGGAGGAGAAAGATGAAAACAGATATTCAGATCGCACAGGAGACAAAAATGTTACCGATTAAGGAAGTAGCTGCTTCAATCGGAATTAAAGAGGATGACCTTGAATTATATGGCAAATATAAAGCAAAAATTTCTGATGACCTTATAAATGAATCAAAAAACAATAAAGATGGAAAGCTTATACTTGTAACAGCTATAAATCCAACTCCGGCAGGAGAGGGAAAGACAACTACAAGTGTAGGACTTGGAGAGGCATTCGGACGTCTTGGAAAGAAGGCTCTCATAGCACTCCGTGAGCCTTCACTTGGACCATGTTTTGGAATAAAAGGCGGTGCAGCAGGTGGTGGATATTCACAGGTAGTGCCTATGGAAGAACTCAATCTTCATTTTACAGGAGGATTTTCATGCTATAACTTCTGCAAACAATCTGCTTGCAGCTTTACTGGACAACCATATCCAGCAGGGAAACGAGCTTGGTATCGATCCAAGACAGATCGTATGGAAAAGATGTATGGATATGAATGACCGTGTTCTTAGGAACATTGTTGTCGGGCTTGGAAGCAAGATGGATGGAATGGTGAGAGAAGACCATTTTGTGATAACAGTTGCATCAGAGATAATGGCCATATTATGTCTTGCGGATGATATGGCAGACTTAAAGAGACGGCTTGCAAAGATCATTGTAGCATATACATTTGATGGAAAACCGGTAACAGCAGGAGACTTGAAGGCTACAGGATCTATGGCTGCACTTCTTAAGGATGCGCTTAAGCCTAATCTTATCCAGACACTTGAACATACACCGGCATTGGTTCATGGAGGACCATTTGCTAATATTGCGCATGGCTGTAATAGTGTACGTGCTACAAAGACAGCACTTAAACTTGCAGATTATGTTATAACAGAAGCAGGATTTGGAGCTGACCTTGGAGCAGAAAAATTCTTCGACATCAAGTGCCGTATGGCAGGTCTTAAGCCGGATGCCGTAGTACTGGTCGCTACAGTCCGTGCTCTTAAATATAACGGTGGAGTTCCAAAGGATGAGCTTTCTGCAGAGAATCTTGAAGCATTGAAAAAAGGTATCGTAAACCTTGAAAAACACATTGAGAATCTTCAGAAGTTCGGGGTGCCTGTTGTGGTTACGCTCAACTCATTTATAACAGACACAAAAGAAGAAACAGACTATATTGAGAAGTTCTGTAAAGACAGAGGCTGTGAATTTGCACTTTCAGAAGTCTGGGAGAAAGGCGGAGAAGGTGGAATAGAACTTGCCAACAGAGTGCTTTATACACTTGAAAATAAAGAGAGCAATTTTAAAGTCCTTTATGATGATTCGCTTTCACTCAAAGAAAAGATAGAAAAGATCGCAAAAGAAATATATGGAGCCGATGGTGTTACATATACAGCCGCTGCTGAAAAAGAGTTAAAGAGAATAACGGATCTTGGAATGGGAGATTTCCCGGTATGTATGGCAAAAACACAGTATTCACTTTCCGATGATGCAAAAAAACTTGGAAGACCTAGTGGGTTCAAGATCAATGTGCGTGAGGTATATGCATCTGCAGGTGCAGGATTTGTTGTAGCAATAAATGGTGCTATTATGACAATGCCTGGACTTTCGAAGAAACCGGCGGCTTATGGAATTGATGTTGATGATAACGGCGTGATAACAGGACTGTTTTAGGAGGAAAAATGGCTAAACTTATAGACGGAAAAGAAATTTCGAAAAACATAAAGGACGAACTTAAGGAAAAAGTGGCAACACTTAAAAAAGAAGGAAGAGAATGCACACTTGCGGTAATACAGGTTGGAGCAGATCCGGCTTCAAGCGTCTATGTCAGAAATAAAAAAAGAGCATGTGAGTATGTGGGAATAAGATCCTTATCATATGAACTTCCAGAAAAAACAACACAGGAAGAATTACTTGCACTTATCGATAAACTTAATAAAGATGACAGTGTCCATGGAATACTCTGCCAGCTTCCACTGCCTGGACATATAGATGAGGATCTCGTTATAGAGTCTATATCGCCTAAAAAGGATGTAGATGGTTTTTCTCCTGTGAGTGTTGGTTCACTCGTGATCGGAAGGAAAGGATTTGTATCATGCACACCTGCCGGAATTATAGAACTCTTAAAGAGAAGCAATATAGAAATTTCCGGAAAGCATTGCGTTGTGATCGGAAGAAGTAATATTGTCGGAAAACCAATGGCGCTGCTGATGCTAAGAGAGAATGCCACTGTCACAGTATGTCACTCAAAGACAAAAAATCTTAAAGAGATATGCCGTCAGGCGGATATACTTATTGTTGCAATTGGAAAGAAAGAATTCGTTGATGCATCATTTGTAAAAGATGATGCGGTTGTTATTGACGTGGGAATTCACAGAGACGAAAATAATAAGCTTTATGGAGATGTTAAATTTGATGAAGTTGAAAAGAAGGCTTCATATATTACACCGGTTCCTGGTGGTGTCGGACCTATGACCATAGCAATGCTGATGAGTAATTGTGTTTCTGCTATGGAAATGTATTTTTAGTCTAAGAGGAATATAATTATGAAGTGTGAAAATTGTGGCGCAGAGCTTAGGGAAGGAAGCGTATACTGTATGGTGTGCGGCAAGCCCGTCCAGATAGTTCCGGATTATAATGCCTTTGATGATTATTTGGATAATCTTGTGGGTGAAGATAAGTCTTCATCCATTGAGAAAAATCCATACAATAATAAAAATACGATTAAACAGGCGCAACAGCCAGTAAAAAGACCTGTTAAAGATCATAAAGAGGATAGTAAAGTAAAAACAGAAGTTGTAAAAAAGAAAAAGCAGCAGAAAAAGATGATTATCATATCTGTTATTGTAATAATCATTGCTTTGATAATTCTTACAGCGACTATAACTGCAAACATTAAAAAGCAGCATGATAATTCGGTTGATTACCAGATAAAAATGGCTAAGGAATCACTAAAAAATGGCGATACGGACGATGCAGTTTCATATTATGATAAGGCATTGTCACTTGACAGTGATAATACAGATGTAAGATTTTCGCTGGCTGAAATATATATGGATCAAAAAGATATAGATGCAGCTAAGATTCTTTATCAGGAAATAATAAGTATTGATCCGGACAATGTTGAGGCTTACAAAGCACTAATATCAACATATGAGGATGAAAAGGATTATGATGCGATAGTTGCACTTTCGAATGAGAGTGACAGCAGCGATGTAAAAAAACTGTTTGATCCATACATTGTAGATGAACCGCAGTTTAGTCCGGCGGCCGGAAAGTATGAAGATGTAACGGATGTAAGGATAAAGGCAGATTCTGATGTAAAAATATATTATACACTTGATAATTCTGATCCGAAGGAAAATGGAAAAATATATTCAAATCCTATTCATCTTGATTGCGAAAGGACATACAAAGTAAAAGCTGTTGCTGTTGACTCAAGAGGCATATATAGTGATATTGTTTCAAAAGAATACAAAATTGAATTTAAGGAACCGGATGCTCCTGTTGTGGATCCTGATGGTGGAACATTTGGTGCACAAAGTTATATCACTATGACTGCTGAGGATAACTGTAAAATATATTACACATGGGACGGCTCGGATCCTGATGAGAGTTCATCTGAATATACAGAACCGGTTGAGATACCTGTTGGAAATAATGTGTTATCGGTTATAGCGATAGACCAGACAACTGGAAAGCGCAGTGACATATATAGAAACAGATATGAGTTTTATGCAAATTAAAAGTTACTGTTCACACCTAACAGTGCGACCAGCAACGATTACAGCCCATTTAAAATGCCTCTACGAGGCAGGGCTGTAATCACTCAATAATTAACACTATGGCGCATAGCTTGACAGCGCAGTGTCAAGCTTGCGTGTGAACAGTAACAATTAAAACTCATATATACAAAAAAGGCGGAATCACAGAATTGTGATCCCGCCTTTTTGTGGCAGATTTTGAACTATTTCACAGTTCCTGGAGAAAAAGTTGTAAGTTCTCCAGGATCGGATGTCGGAGTGGAATAAAATGTGCCATTGAAAAAATCTTTAAAATATATATTGTAAGACGTAATACTTATATTACTGTATTCGCCTTTTGCAATTTCTTTAAATCCGGTACCATCATTTTTTATAACGCAAAGTGCCGGATCATCGCCGCTTCGCTGATAATATATGTAGCTGCCATATACACTGTATAATTCGATATTTCCTTCTGTCAATGTCACAGGCGTTGAACTGTTTAAACTGGTATGTACTATGGCATTGTCCTGACTTACATCCATATAGTATATATCGTTGTTCTCTGTTACGATCGGTTTATAGCAGCTGCAGTCGTAATACAAAGAACTTGTATCTGTTTTTGTATCAAATTGGTATAATTTTCCGTCATCCGGACTGTTATAATAAAAATATTGTCCATTGGAATTACATGTAAAGGCATAACCGCCCATCAGTTTTTCTTTTTCGGAACCATCTATCTTTACTTTGTAGAGTTCTGTTGATGCATCCGTGCTGTCATAATGGAGATAATAAATATAGTTGCCTATCAAAGAGGCATATATGCATGGGTCAGGATCAAGAATAGTTATTTTGCCGCCATCTCTTGATATACGGCACAGGCTGTTTTTGTCAAAAGAAAGAAAAAACATCATATTTATCATTGTTGCCGGAATTACTTCTGACGTAATATACATAATTCGAATCTGCATTGATATACTTTACATTATCGTCGCTTAGTTTTTTTAGTTTTGTGCCGGAGCTGTCCATTGAGTAAAGCCTGCCTCCGTCATCCGCATTTGAAAAAAATATGGTTCCGCCGTTTTCACAGAACAAGCCTTCGTTATACAGATTTCCGGAAAGATTACCATTCACATATGAATCGTTGAACCTGGTCCGGTTATAAAATTTAAGATAAAGTATTAATGAAATTGCAAGTATGATGATGATTGCAATGATCAGTTTTGTTTTTCTTTTCATAATACATACCCTCCATATAAAACAATTATAACTATTAGGGCGAAATCTTTCAAGGTTTGCTTGCCTTTCATTTGGGTTTGTAATATTATTTTTATATAAAAAAATTATGGGAGTGGACATGGAAGATTTATTAGAATTACGAAAAAATATTGATATTATAGATAACGAAATAGTAGAGCTTTATGAGCGGAGAATGAAAATATCGGAGCAGGTCGCAGAGTACAAAATAGCTACAGGCAAAAAAGTATTTGATAAAAGCCGTGAGGACAGCAAATTGGAGACATTATCCCAAAAGGCTTCGGGGGAATTTACCCGTCATGGGATATTAGAGCTTTTTGAACAGATAATGGCTATGAGCCGTAAAAAACAATATCAGCTGCTGACCGAGCATGGAATCTGCGAAAAAGAAGATTTTGAGAGTGTTGATGACATTGATTTTACAAACGCAAGAGTTGTTTTTCAGGGAGTTGAGGGAGCATATTCCCAGCTTGCAATGAAAGAATACTTTGGTGATAAATGCGATTCGTATAATGTTGAGACATGGAAAGATGCCATGGAAGACATAAAAAACAATAAAGCGGATTTTGCAGTGCTTCCTATAGAAAATTCATCGGCAGGAATTGTTTCGGAAAATTATGATCTTCTTGTCGAATATGATAATTATATTGTGGGAGAACAGATAATAAAGATAGACCATAGTCTCCTTGGAGTTCCGGGGGCCGGACTTTCTGATATAAAAACAGTATATTCGCATCCGCAGGCTCTTATGCAGTGTTCTGAATATCTTGAAAATAACAGACAATGGAACAAAATCTCTTTAAAAAACACTGCTGTTTCAGCAAAAAAAGTTAAGGATGACAATGATATATCAAAAGCTGCAATAGCAAGCCATATTTCGGCCGATATATATGGACTTGAGGTTTTAGATGAATGCATCCAGAATAATAAGAATAATTCCACAAGATTTATAATTGTATCAGGCAGAAAAATATGCAGGAAAGATTCGGGAAGAATAAGCATATGCTTTGAAATTCCACATAAGAGTGGTTCACTTTACCATATGCTTTCCCACTTTATATATAATGGCGTAAACATGACAAACATACAATCCCGTCCTATTCAGGGAAGAAACTGGGAATATAGATTTTTTATTGATTTTGAGGGAAAATTTACAGACGATGCAGTTCAGAACGCATTGCGCGGCTTAAAAGAGGAAACAATTGCATTAAAAATTCTTGGCACATATTAAAGGCAGGTGGACAAAATGGCAATTAAAACTTTTGCTTCAATTTATATAGGGTCTTTTGAAGTTTCAATGAAAATTTTTGAGTTTTCTTCAAAAAAATCTATCCGTACAATAGACAATGTAGATGCAAGACTGGATCTGGGAAAAGATTCATTCGTAAACAGAAATCTTGGATATGAGATAGTTGATCAGCTGTGTGATATTCTTTCACAGTTTAAGGAAATCATGCAGGGGTATAAGGTTGATGATTACGAAATATATACATCTTCGGTATTAAGAGATAGTTCTAATGCACTTTTTGTTCTGGATCAGATACACTTAAGGACAGGATTTACTGTAAATGTGATAAGCAATTCAGAACACCGGTTCCTAAGCTATAAGTCGGTTGCAGGGCAGGCGAGATTTGAAGGAATAGTAAGTCATCATGCGGCTGTTATAGATGTTGGCGGAGTGGGAATACAGATAACTATTTTTAAAGATGGACATATTGTTACCACACAACATATGGATATAGGAACTATAAGGCTGTATGAGCTTTTGCATAAGCCGGGTCTTACAGAAAAAGCATACCGTAATCAGATTGAAGAATACATAAATAAAAAACTTGAAGTGTTCAGGGCATTGTATCTTGATGCAGAATTGGATTATATAATATTTATGAATGATTATGGAATCAATTTTATAAATGGAATGGAGTTAGAGGCTAAGGGAGATAACCTCATAAAAACAGAGAAATTTGTTAAATATCTTGTCAAGCTTTCAAAAAATGCCAAAGAAGATATAATTGACGAGTTAAATCTCACAAATGATAAGTCAAATCTTATAATTCCGTCAATAATACTCTTTAAAGCACTTGCCACAAAGCTTACGGCAAAGGAAGTATGGATACCGGGAGTAAACGTAAATGATGGAATAGCTTTTGATTATGCAGACAGAAATAAACTGTTAAAGGGCTTTCATAATTTTGATGAAGATGTTATTACAGCGGCACTTGCAATGTCAGAGCACTACAACAGTTATTCTACGCACATAGAAGCACTTACAAAGCTGACTGTCCAGGTGTTTGATGCAATAAAAAGAACACATGGGCTCGGAAGCAGACAGCGGCTGCTTCTTCAGGTAGCAACAATACTTCATGATTGCGGAAAATTTGTCAGCCTTTCAAATAGCGCAGAATCAGCCTACAATATAATCATGTCATCGGAGATAATAGGGCTTACGCATTTAGAAAGACAGATAGTAGCTCTTACGGTATTATTTAACAGTATTCCTTTATGTGACTATGGTGAGCTTGATGTGGATATTACAAAGGAGGATTATCTTACAGCTGTCAAGCTTTCGGCAATACTAAGACTTTCAAATGCGCTTGACCAGAGCCACAAACAGAAATTCAAAAATATTAAGATTTCACTGCGGGAAAAGAAAATGATCATATCTGTAGAATCATTTGAGGATATATCTTTGGAACAGACATTATTTGCATCGAAGACATCATATTTTGAGAATGTGTTCAGCATCAAGCCGGTATTAAGAGAAAAGAAAGTTATGATGTAGGGAGGAAATATGGACAAAAAAGATTATAAAAATCAAATATATTACGACAACAGAGAATTAAGCTGGATCAAATTTGACAAGAGAGTTCTCGAGGAGGCAAGGGATAAGAATATTCCTTTGCTGGAGAGACTTAAATTTCTGAGCATAACATCATCAAATCTCGATGAATTTTTTATGGTAAGAGTTGCCTCATTAAAAGATATGGTCCACGCTAAATATAAAAAATGTGACATAGCAGGGATGACGGCAAAGGAACAGCTTGAAGCGATAAACATACAGGCAAAGGAACTTGTTGAATGTCAGTATAACACATATAACAGATCGCTTCTTCCTATGTTAAACAAAGAAGGGATATATATTTACAACAAGCATGAGGAGCTGAATGAAGAACAGAAAAAATATGTAGATAAATATTTTGAAGAATCAGTATACCCTGTGCTTACACCTATGGCTGTTGATGCCTCAAGACCGTTTCCACTGATCAGAAATAAAACATTGAATATAGCAGCGCTTCTCAGTGGAAAACAGACAAATAAAGAGATAATGTTTGCCACGGTACAGGTGCCGGGAGTATTATCAAGGCTTGTGCCTATTCCGGGTGAAGAGAATACAACCTGTTTTATACTTCTTGAGCAGATAATAGAGAGAAATATTCAAAAGCTGTTTTCAAACAATGAGGTCTTATGTGCATATCCATACAGGATAATGAGAAATGCGGATCTTACGATAGATGAGGATGAGGCTTCAGATCTTCTAAAAGAAATACAAAATAAGCTTAAGATGCGCCAGTGGGGTGAGGTCATACGTCTTGAAATAGAAGATGGAGTTGACAAAAAACTTCTTAAATTTTTAAAAACTGAACTCAGGGTTGCAGATGATGATATATTTAAGATCGCAGGACCTATAGACCTTACAGTCATGATGAAGGTGTTCGGTGTCAATGGTTATGACCACCTGAGATATAAACAGCCGGTACCACAGAGAGTGCCGGAGATAAACGAAGACGAAGATATATTCACTGCAATAAGAAGGCAGGATATTTTTTTGCATCATCCATATGAAACGTTTGAACCGGTTGTTGATTTTATTCGTCAGGCAGCAAATGACCCGGATGTTCTTGCGATAAAACAGACACTGTACAGGGTTAGTGGGAATTCTCCGATAATAAGTTCACTTGAACAGGCGGCTGAGAATGGCAAGCAGGTTACGGTTTTAGTTGAACTTAAGGCGAGATTCGATGAGGAACATAATATTGTATGGGCACAGAAGCTTGAAAAAGCAGGATGCCATGTTATATATGGACTTGTCGGACTTAAGACGCACAGTAAGATTGCACTTGTTGTAAGACGTGAGGAGGATGGCATCAGAAGATATGTGCATCTTGGAACAGGAAATTATAATGATTCAACAGCAAAACTGTACACGGATTGTGGAATATTTACATGCAAAGAGTCTATAGGAGAGGATGCTACAGCGGTATTTAATATGCTGTCCGGATATTCTGAGCCTTCTTCATGGAATGAACTTATACTTGCGCCTTACTGGCTCAGGGATAAATTTCTTTATCTTATAGATCGGGAAATAAAAAATGTAAAAGAAGGACATGATGGACATATAATTGCAAAGATGAATTCTTTATGTGATCAGGGAATCATAGCTGCACTTTATAAGGCTTCAGCCGCTGGTGTAAAGATCGATCTGATCGTAAGAGGCATATGTTGTCTTAAAGTTGGAATACCGCAAGTGAGTGAGAATATAACAGTCCGTTCGATTGTTGGAAACTTCCTTGAACACAGCAGGATTTTTTACTTTGAAAATGCCGGAAATTATGAAGTTTATATGGGAAGTGCAGATTGGATGCCAAGAAACCTTGATAAGCGTGTGGAAATAGTTTTTCCGGTTCTTGAAGATGATCTTAAAGAAAAAGCACTTCATATTTTAAAAGTAGAGCTTGAGGACACAGTAAAAGCGAGGGTGATGGATACTGATGGAACATATGCAAAGCTTGACAAACGGGGAAAGGCTGTTGTAAACTCACAGGAAGTATTCTGTATGGAGGCAAAGGATGCGGTGCCAAAGGAAAATGGTGCTGACCGGGGAAGGGTGTTTGTCCCGGCTGAGCCTTTAGAACAGTAAAATATGCAGCAGTAAAACATATATTACTGGTCACACTGTCAGGTGTGAACAATAACAAATATATAATAAAAATGCTTGACATCGTATAGTTTATGTGTTAAGTTCTAATAGTTGAAAGAAAACAAAGTAGAGTATCCACTCTCACCTAAGCGCAATCGAGCGACTTAGTGTTAATATTTTCAAACATTTGTGTTGAAGATTGTATAGTGGATAGTCTGCCTATCCACTATTTTTTATGGAGGTATAAAACAATTAGCGAATTAATGATTAATGAACAGATCAGAGACAGAGAAGTTCGACTGATTGGTGCGGACGGAGAACAGCTAGGAATAGTTTCTTCCAGAGAAGCCCAGAAAATTGCTGACGAGGCAGGACTTGACCTCGTAAAGATAGCACCTAATGCAAAACCACCTGTATGCAAGGTGATTGACTATGGTAAATATCGTTATGAGCAGGCTCGTAAAGAGAAAGATGCAAAGAAAAAACAGAAAACTGTTGAATTAAAAGAAATACGTCTTTCACCAAATATCGAGGCTAATGATTTAAATACTAAGATGAATGCTGCAAAGAAATTCCTTGCAAAAGGAAACAAAGTAAAGATCACACTTAGATTCAGAGGTCGTGAGATGGCTCATATGAATGCAAGCAAACATATATTAGATGATTTCGCTGAAAATCTTGCTGAAGTATCGGTAGTGGAGAAAGCACCAAAGATTGAAGGCAGAAGCATCAGCATGGTGCTGGCAGAGAAGAGATAACAATTTAAGGAGGAACACACAATGCCAAAAATGAAAACAAGCAGAGCAGCTGCAAAACGTTTCAAAGTTACAGGAACAGGAAAGTTAAAGAGAAATAAAGCCTACAAGAGACATATCTTAACTAAGAAAACAACAAAGACTAAGAGAAATCTTAGAAAAGCAACAATGACAGATCAGTCAAATGTTAAGAATATGAAGAAGATTTTACCATATATGTAATTATTAGTTAAGGAGGAATCAACAAATGGCAAGAGTTAAAGGCGGTTTAGGCGCTAAGAAAAGACATAATAGAACATTAAAATTAGCAAAAGGTTACAGAGGCGCTAGATCTAAACAGTATAGAGTAGCAAAACAGTCTGTAATGAGAGCACTTACAAGCTCATATTCAGGACGTAAAGAAAGAAAAAGACAGTTCCGTCAGTTATGGATCGCACGTATCAATGCTGCAGCTCGTCTTAATGGACTTTCTTACAGCCAGTTTATGCACGGATTAAAATTAGCAAATGTTGATCTTAACCGTAAAGTATTAGCTGATATGGCTGTTACAGATGCAGAAGGATTTGCAAAACTCGTAGAGCTTGCAAAATCTAAGGTTGCTTAATTAAACTAGATCATACCCGGAACATTTAAGAGTTCCGGGTATTTTTTTTGCTTTGAATGCGGTAATTTTTTGGGGAGATCCCTTTTATTTTGTGAAAGGTTTTAGAAAAATACAGGCTGTTATCAAAACCTATTGAATTTGCAATGGCTGTTATTGAGAGATTGGAATGCTTTAATAGATAACAGGCCTGTTTTATGCGGAAATCAGTAAGATACTCTTTAGGGGAAACACCGAGGACAGACTGAAATGAGCGGAAAAGGTGGCTTCGGCTTAAACCGATATATGAGGCTATATCTTCCACGGTTATCGGGTAAGAGTAGTTTGCTGAGATATATTCGATTCCCTTTTGTACATATGAATTTGTGCTATTTGACTGAGGCTGGTTTGAGGCAGCATTTATAAAAAGAGCAAGAGTGGTGTAAAGACGTCCTGTCATTTCGAGCGCATTTTCGAATTCAGTACCCCTGGCATCGTATATATGTATAAGCTGTTTTTTTATGTCATCACCATTTGGAACGTTTCTTATAAATGGTTTTTCTTCGCAAAAATCTGTGGCACGTAGTATCATTGCGGCATCACTGCCGGTAAAACCGACCCAGGTATATTCCCATGGATCGTTTTCGTCAGCCTGATAGGTTATCTCGGTGTTTGGATATACGAGGAATGCATCTCCGGCAGAAAGAAAATGCTTTTTGCCATTTAATGTGTAATGTCCTTTTCCACTTATTATATAATGTATAAGGTAATGATCTCTTATGCCGGGACCCCATTGATAGAGAGAATTACACTTTTGAAAGCCTACATTATATACTGAGAGTGATACAAGCTCTTTTTCTTTTACGATGTAGGAATTTTTATAGTTGTTATTCATATTATGACCGCCTATTCTACATAGAAAAATTCCTATGCAACATTTTTACATATTTCTTCTACATTTAATTCTATACAAAAAGAAGCAAATGCGCTACAATTATTTTAACAAAAAGAAAAGGAGATATGAATTATGGCAATTTTAGTTACTGGTGGTGCCGGATATATTGGAAGCCATACTTGCGTAGAACTTCTTGACGCTGGTTATGACGTAGTTGTACTTGATAATCTTTCAAATGCATCTGAAAAATCACTTGACAGGGTAAAGGATCTTACAGGCAAAGCTGTTAAATTTTATAAAGGTGATATATTAGACCGGGAAATATTAAATAAAATATTTAAAGAGGAAAAAATAGACAGTTGTATTCATTTCGCAGGACTTAAGGCAGTAGGAGAGTCTGTTGCAAAACCTTGGGAATATTACAACAATAATATAGCAGGAACACTTACACTTGTTGATGTGATGAGACAGAATGGATGTAAAAATATCATATTCTCTTCATCGGCTACAGTATATGGAGATCCTGCACAGATCCCTATCACAGAGGAGTGCCCGAAGGGACAGTGTACAAACCCTTATGGATGGACGAAATCAATGCTTGAACAGATCCTTATGGATATCCAGAAAGCTGATAACGAGTGGAATGTGATACTCCTTCGTTACTTTAATCCTATCGGTGCACATAAGAGTGGAACTATGGGAGAAAATCCAAATGGTATTCCAAACAATCTTATGCCTTACATAACACAGGTTGCAGTAGGAAAACTCAAAGAGCTTGGTGTATTTGGAGATGATTATGATACTCCGGATGGAACCGGCGTAAGAGATTATATCCATGTAGTAGATCTTGCAGTAGGACATGTAAAAGCATTAAAGAAGATTGAGGAGAATGCAGGACTTTGCATCTACAATCTTGGAACAGGACATGGATACAGTGTCCTTGACATCGTTAAAAATTTCGAGGCTGCTACAGGTGTTGAGATCCCATACTCTATCAAACCTAGAAGACCTGGTGATATTGCTACATGTTACTGTGACCCTTCAAAAGCTAAGAGAGAGCTTGGATGGGAAGCAAAATATGGCATAAAGGATATGTGCGCAGATTCATGGAACTGGCAGAAGAACAATCCAAACGGTTATGAAGATTAAAACTGAATGATTTTATAAGAATTATAGAAAGAGATCACATCGGATATATCAATATGAAGAGGTGATCTCTTTTACGTTGGAAAATGCATATATGTTTGGAGAAAAAAGTTTTTTGAAACAATAAAAAACATCGCATAGATGCGATGTTCCTGGGTTGGGCTGTATTTAATTTCTTAAATTCAGTGAGCAGTTCGTACGGGAATCGAACCCGTGTTTCCGCCGTGAGAGGGCGGCGTCTTAACCGCTTGACCAACGAACCATGTGTTATACTATCATGTTTTAATAAATAATGCAACCATTATTTTAGCAGTCCGTACGGGAATCGAACCCGTGTTTCCGCCGTGAGAGGGCGGCGTCTTAACCGCTTGACCAACGAACCGTGTATTATACTATCATGAAGTTTTTAAAAAAGCAAGAACTTTTTTGAAAAAAGTTGCATTTTTTTTTAATAAGTGCTATTATGCTATTGATAACATGTTGACTAGATTGAGAGAGGGCACGAAGTCCTCTCTCAATTCACGTTTATAGACCAGCATTAAATTATTTGAAAAGAGGTGGGAATATGTCAAAAGCTGATGTTTATGAAGCTAGAACGGAGAGTCTTATTCTGCCGGTTCTTGAAGAAAAGAATTTTGAGCTTGTTGATGTCGAGTATGTAAAAGAAGGCGGAACATATTATCTTAGGGCATACATTGACAAAGAAGGCGGGATAACGATCAATGATTGTGAGTATGTTGCAAGGATCATGAACGAGATACTTGACAGGGAAGATTATATCCCGGATTCATATACATTCGAGGTGAGTTCGCCGGGACTAGGACGGCCTCTTAAAAAAGAAAAGGATTATGTGCGCAATATGAATAAAGAAGTTGAAATACGCACATACAGAAGCATCAATAAATCGAAAGAATTTTATGGATTGCTGAAAGCATACGATAAAGACACAGTAACAATAACTGATGAGGATGGCAATGACACTACATTTAGCAGAAGTGATATTGCACTTATACGTCAGGCATTAGATTTTTAGTAACTGTGCATGATAAGACAGTTACAGTTTTAAGCGCACGATAACACAAATAGGAGGAAAATATAATGAGTAATGAGTTGTTAGAAGCGTTAAATATAATCGAGCAGGAGAAAAACATAAGCAAAGAGACTTTACTTGAAGCGATAGAGAATTCACTTGTCACAGCATGCAAAAACCATTTTGGTAAATCTGATAATGTAAAAGTTGAAATTGATCCACAGACATGTGCATTCCAGTGCTATCAGGAGAAAACAGTTGTAGAGACAGTTGAAGATCCTGTTGAGGAAATTTCGCTTGCTGATGCACATATGATAAATGGAAAATATCAGCTTGGAGATGTTGTAAGAGTAGAAGTAAAATCAAAAGAATTCGGAAGAATTGCAACACAGAATGCAAAAAATGTTATTTTACAGAAGATCAGGGAAGAGGAAAGAAAAGTAATCTTCGATGAGTATAATAACAAAGAAAAAGATGTTGTAACAGGTGTTGTGCAGAGATACATCGGGAAAAATGTAAGTATCAATCTTGGAAAGGCTGATGCACTTCTTACAGAGAGTGAACAGATAAAAGGTGAGGTGTTTAAACCGACAGAGAGAATAAAAGTATATATTCTCGAAGTTAAGTCAACATCAAAAGGACCAAAAATCCTTGTTTCAAGAACACATCCTGAACTTGTGAAACGCCTTTTCGAGTCAGAGGTTACAGAGGTAAAGGAAGGAATCGTTGAAATAAAATCTATTTCAAGAGAGGCTGGAAGCCGTACAAAGATTGCTGTATGGTCAAATGATCCAGACGTTGATCCGGTAGGAGCATGTGTTGGTATGAATGGAGCCAGAGTAAATGCTATCGTAAATGAATTAAGAGGAGAAAAAATTGATATCGTTACATGGGATGAAAATCCTGCAATCCTGATCCAAAATGCATTAAGCCCGGCAAAAGTCATTTCTGTTATTGCAGATGCTGATGAAAAATCAGCAAAAGTAGTAGTTCCTGATTATCAGCTTTCTCTTGCAATCGGTAAAGAAGGACAGAATGCGCGGCTTGCAGCAAGACTTACAGGCTTCAAGATAGACATAAAGAGTGAGACACAGGCAAGAGAATCCGGTGATTTCATTGATTATGAAAATGACTATGAGGATGATTATGAAGAAGAGTATTCAAATGAAGATGAATATCCACAGAAGCCTGAAACAGAGGAAGCTTATGATGAAGTTTCAGAAAATGAAGAAATAAATGATACTGAAGTAAATGAAGAGGCAGATGCATACGCAAATACAGATGATGGTGATGAAGAATAATGGCAAATAAAAAAATTCCATTGCGAAAGTGCGTCGGATGTCAGGAAATGAAAGAAAAAAAGGAACTTATAAGGGTTATAAAGACTCCTGAGGATGAAATTGTTTTGGATGAAACAGGCAGAAAAAATGGCAGGGGAGCATATATTTGCAAAAACCATGAATGTTTCCAGAAAGCAAAAAAAACGAAAGCACTTGAGCGTTCTTTAAAAATAAAAGTATCAGACGAAATATATAATGAACTTGAAAAGGAGATGAACAGTTTTGACAGATAGAGTTCTTTCTATGATAAGTATTGCGGCAAAATCCGGCAATGTAGTAAGTGGCGAGTTCTCAACTGAAAAAGCAGTGAAGACAGGAAAAGCATTTCTTGTTATTGTGGCTGATGATTCATCAGACAATACAAAAAAGCATTTTTCGGATATGACAACCTTTTATGAGGTCCCTATATATTTTTATGGTGACAAAACCAGCCTTGGAAGGGCTATAGGAAAGGAATTCCGTGCATCACTTGCGGTGACAGACGAAAACCTTGCAAAAGCGGTTGAAAGCAAACTATGCATAAATAAAACTGAATAATGGAGGAAAACATATATATGGCAAAAATGAGAGTTCATGAACTTGCAAAAGAATTGAATATAAAATCACAAGATATTATAGAAACATTAAGTGGTACTGATTACGCAGTAAAAAGTGCATCAAGCGGCATAGAAGATGAGGCACAAAAGGTAGTCAGAAATAAATTCGCAAAAAAAGATGAGCCGAAGGCTGACACAAAGCAGGAAGCTAAGTCGGAAGATAAATCAGCAGACAGACCAAAGAAAAAATCAAGTATCACAGCTGTATTTAATGCCCAGTACAGTAAGCAGGCAAGAAAGCCGGCTTCAAATAACAGCCAGTCAAAAAAGAGTGGTTCAAATAATGGACAGGGAACAGCAAATCAGGGTGGAAACAGAAAGAGAAATAACACATTCACACGTCCTGAGACACATAGTATTATAAAACCGAGACCTATCGGGGAGAGAGCTATGCGTCCTATAAGTGAAAGAACTGCAAATGCGTTCGAGGATGTGGCAGAGTCAAAGCAGGCTAAGGACACAAATCAGCAGAGAAATGAGCGTCCTTCACGCAGCCAGAATCAGGATAGAAATTCTAACACAAGAAATTCTGATAGAAATGGTGACAGAAACAACGATAGAAATTCAGATAACAGAAGATACAACTCTGACAGACGTTCAAATGGTGAAAGAAATAACGACAGAAAACCAAATGGTGACAGAAATTTCAGAGGTCCAAGAAATGAAGGCGGTCAGTCAGACAGATTCAAACGTCCTTCAAATGACAGAAACCAGGGCGATAGAAATAACGACAGAAACAATGACAGAAATAACGATAGAAATAACCGTTTTAAGAAAGAAACTGTTGCTGCTGCACCTGCAGAGGATGTAAGAGGTAAGGAAGGCCGCGACAGAAATAACGACAGAAGAAACAATAAACATAACAATAATAACCAGAACAGGGATAAACTCGGAAAGAAGCAGGAAAATTATATTAATCTTGAGAAGCATGGCGGTAAAAAGAAAAATAACAAGCCACAGCCACAGCCTAAGGAAGATGATAATGAGATCAAGACAATTACACTTCCAGAGAAGATTACTATAAGGGATCTTGCGGATAAGATGAAGATCCAGCCATCAGCTATCGTAAAGAAACTTTTCCTCAAAGGAGAGATGGTAACTGTTAATTCTGAGGTTGACTTTGCAGCGGCAGAGGAAATCGCACTCGAGTTTAATTTTATTTGCGAAGAAGAAGAAAAAATCGATGTTATTGCAGAACTTCTTAAAGAAGATGAGGAAGATGAGTCAACAATGGTTTCCCGTCCACCTGTTGTATGTGTAATGGGTCATGTAGATCATGGTAAAACATCACTTCTTGATGCAATACGCGAGACTCGTGTTACGGATAGGGAGGCTGGAGGTATCACACAGCATATTGGTGCCTCAGTTGTATCTATAAATAACCAGAATATTACATTCCTTGACACACCTGGACATGAGGCGTTTACAGCAATGCGTATGCGTGGAGCCAATTCCACAGATATAGCAATACTTGTAGTTGCGGCAGACGATGGTGTTATGCCACAGACTATCGAGGCTATAAACCATGCAAAGGCAGCAGGTGTAGAAATCATCGTAGCTGTAAACAAAATTGATAAACCAAGTGCAAATATTGACAAAGTAAAACAGGAATTATCAGAATATGAACTTATCCCTGAAGATTGGGGTGGAAGCACTATTTTCTGTCCGGTATCTGCACATACTAAAGAGGGAATCGACAACCTTCTCGAGATGATCCTCCTTACAGCGGAAGTGCTCGAGCTAAAGGCAAATCCGAACAGAAATGCAAGAGGACTTGTTATAGAGGCACAGCTTGACAAGGGACGCGGTGCTGTTGCGACAGTACTTGTACAAAAAGGTACACTTCACGTTGGAGATCCTATTGCATGTGGAAGCAGCTATGGTAAAGTACGTGCTATGATAGATGACAAGGGAAGACGTGTTAAAGAGGCTACACCATCTACACCTGTAGAGATACTTGGACTTAACAGTGTTCCATCGGCTGGAGAAACATTTGTTGCCTGTGATTCAGAAAAAGAGGCAAAAGCATTCTCAGACACATATATTTCAGAAGAGAAGAATAAGCTTATCGAGGATACAAAAGCAAAGATGTCACTTGATGATCTATTCTCACAGATACAGTCAGGAAATATGAAAGAACTTGATATAATTGTAAAGGCTGATGTACAGGGATCGGTCGAGGCCGTAAAACAGAGTCTTGTCAAACTTTCAAATGACGAGGTGGTTGTTAAAGTTATACATGGCGGAGTTGGTGCGATCAATGAATCGGATGTGATCCTTGCATCAGCATCAAACGCAATAATTATCGGATTTAATGTAAGGCCTGACCCGGTTGCAAAGGCTACAGCAGACAGAGAGGGCGTAGATGTAAGACTCTACAAAGTTATTTATAACGCTATCGAAGACGTATCAGCAGCAATGAAGGGACTTCTTGATCCTATTTTTGAAGAAAAAGTTATCGGCCATGCAGAGATCAGACAGATATTTAAGGCTTCAGGAGTCGGAAATATTGCAGGATCTTATGTTCTTGACGGATATATGGAGAGAGGATGTAAGGTAAGGATCTCTCGTGAAGGAAAACAGATATTTGAGGGAGATCTTGCGTCACTTAAGAGATTTAAGGATGATGTAAAAGAAGTTAAGACAGGATATGAGTGTGGTCTTGTATTTGACGGATTTAACGATATTGCTGAATTTGATGTTGTTGAAGCTTATAAGATGGTTGAGGTTCCTAGATAATTAAAAGGAAAGAGCAGAATATGAGAAAAAACAGTATTAAAAATATACGCATAAACGAAGAAGTTATGCGTGAATTATCTAATATTATCCGCGGGGAGATAAAAGACCCGCGAATCAATCCGATGACAAGTGTCGTTGCAGTTGAGGTCGCACCTGACCTTAAAACTGCAAAGGCATATATAAGTGTCCTCGGAGATGAAAAGTCGCAGCAGGATACACTTGCAGGACTTAGATCAGCAGAGGGATATATAAGAAGAACACTGGCAAAGAATGTTAATCTTAGAAATACTCCGGCGATAACATTTATAATCGATCAGTCTATAGAGTATGGTGTTCTTATGTCTAAGAAAATTGATGAGGTTACAAAAAATCTTAAAGAGGATTAGAAGATGACAGAAATCGATTCGTTTTTAAAGGATGCAGATACGATCGGAATTTCAGGACATGTAAGACCTGATGGAGATTGTGTCGGCTCCACACTTGCTGTTTATAATTATATAAAGGATTATTATCCTGATAAAACAGTTAAATTATTTTTGGAACCAAGTCCTAATATATTTAAATTTATGCAAAGGTCAGATGAGATAGATAATACATTCTCATACGGCAGACAATTTGATCTTTATATAGCACTGGATTGCAGTGATCTCGGAAGGCTTGGATCTGCTGCGGAGTTTTTTAAAGAGGCAAAAAGAACAATATGTATAGATCATCATGTCACAAATGGAGCGTTTGCAGACGAAAATTATATTTTTCCGGATGCAAGCTCCACATGTGAACTTGTATATGAACTATTACCAAAAGAACGTCTGACTATGCATATAGCGGAATGTATATATACAGGAATGGTTCATGATACTGGAGTTTTCCAATATTCATGTACGTCAAAAAAGACTATGGATATTGCCGGAAGTCTCATGGAAATGGGAATTGATTATCCAAAGATCATTGATGAGACGTTCTATACGAAAACTTTCAGCCAGAATAAAATATTAGGACAGGCTCTGATAAAAAGTGAGCTTTATCTTGATGGAGATGTTATATTCACATGGATAAGCCTGGATGAGATGAGAAAATATGACGTGCTTCCAAAACATCTTGATGGGATCGTGAATCAGCTTAGGATAACAAAGGATATAAAAATAGCTGTATTTTTATATGAAAATGAAGACGGAACATATAAGGGAAGCCTTCGGGTAAACGGAGATTATGATGTGTCAGCTATTGCTTCCATATTCGGTGGCGGTGGACATGTAAAAGCTGCCGGATTTACGATCGATGGCCCGGTGGATATTGCAAGGGACAGGATCATTGGCGCTATAAAGGAGAATATCAGAGGCAATGGTTAACGGAATAATTAATGTATACAAAGAGAAAGGTTATACAAGCTTTGATGTCGTTGCTAAAATGCGAGGAATATTCGGACAGAAAAAAATCGGACATACCGGAACATTAGACCCTGATGCACAGGGGGTTCTTCCGGTGTGCCTTGGAAAAGCAACAAAAGTGTGTGATCTTTTAACTGATAAGGACAAGGTTTACAAAGCAACAATGCTGCTGGGTATCCAGACTGATACACTTGATATTTCGGGTAAAGTATGCAATAAAGCCGTGGTAAATGTAACAGAACAGCAGGTGAGAGATGTTATATCGACCTTTGTAGGAACTATAGAGCAGGTTCCGCCTATGTACTCGGCTTTGAAAGTAAATGGAAAGAAGCTTTATGAACTTGCAAGAGAAGGAAGGATCATTGAAAGAAAAGCCAGAAAAGTCAGCATCTATGATATTACCATAGATGAGATATGTCTCCCGGAAGTTGTTATGACAGTTTCCTGCTCAAAAGGGACATATATAAGATCCCTGTGCGATGATATAGGTACAAAGCTAGGCTGTTATGGCTGCATGAAGGAGCTGCTTAGAACAAAGGTTGCGTGCTTTGATATAGGGGATGCCTATAAAATTTCAGAAATAGAAAAGCTAAAAGAAAGCATTGTCCTTCCGGTTGATATGCTTTTTGAAAATATTCCGGCGGTTAATACAGTTTTAATGGCGCAGAAGCTTATCGAAAACGGGAACCGGATTCCGGCAGAAATGATAAATGCAGATGGTAATAAACAAAGAAAATATGACGATGAAGGAAGATACAGAATATATAATCCAGAGGATTCTTTTGTCGGGATATATACATATAAGGCGGAAACAGACGATTTTAAGCCGGTAAAGATTTTTATGGAATAGAGTATGGAATATATAAAAAATACACTTGATTTTCATGTTGACCAGCCATCGGTCATAACTTTTGGAAAGTTCGACGGATTGCACAGGGGACATGAATTTTTAATGGACAGACAAAAAGAACAAAGCAGTATAAATGGATATAAACGTATAGTATTTACTTTTGATATTCCGCCTAAGACAAAAGTACTTGGCGATGCATCAAAGGTAATTACGACAAACGATGAAAAGCAGTACATATTCGAAAAAGACGGGGTAGATTATCTGATAGAATGTCCTTTTACTAAGGAAGTTATGTGCATGGAGCCGGAAGAGTTTGTTTCGATGATAGTATCAAGACTGAATGTGAAATGCATAGTAGTAGGAGATGACTTCAGGTTTGGACATAACAGGGCAGGAGATCATGAGCTTCTTTTAAAGCTTGCACCGAAATATGGATATGAACTGATCGTGGTTGATAAATTAAAAGATAATGGGCGCGACATAAGCAGCACATATATAAGAGAAGAAGTAGCTCGTGGAAATATAAAAAAAGCTAATTCGCTTCTGGGATATCCTTATTTTATAATGGGAAGAGTCGTGCATGGAAAACAGCTTGGGCGGACACTTGGGATTCCGACTATAAATATCCTTCCGGAAGCGGAAAAAATATTGCCGCCATTTGGTGTATATGCATCAAAGGTAAATGTTTCAGACAAATGGTATCTGGGGATTACAAATATCGGGCGGAAACCTACTATAGAAGGGGAAAATCCTGTAGGTGTGGAAACATACATAATAGATTTCAGCCAGGATGTGTATGATCATGTGGTGACGGTTGAACTGTATGACTTTTTAAGACCGGAAAAGAAGTTTGATTCGATAGAAGAGTTGAAAGAACAGATAAGTGGTGACATAGTAAAAGTGATAAAATATTACGGAAATGTTACATAAATATGTTGACAATTTAATAATTCGTGATATACTCGTAACTAGAAAATTTATAGTTAGGTATGAACTTGGAGGTTTTATGAGTATAAATAATAAAAAGATCAGAAAGGCATCGGTTATTGCCGCAGTTACACTTGCCATGGGAACCATGTCAGTAAATGCCAGTGTGGCAGATGATAATTCAAAAGGAAAGATTTTATCAGACTGCGCACTTACAGCAGGTGTGTCAAAGGATCTGAGCAATGTTTCGGGTGAGAGTTTTAAACTCACAGCAGGCGTGACATCTGCTCTTTCATATGCATATAATGACGTATCGATAATGACACAGAGTAAAGATGTTGTTTCAGCACCAGAGAGCAGCCAGGCAGGGGCAGATGCAGCTTCTGATACGACACAACAGGATCAGGCAGATGAAAACACACAGCAGAGCGAAGTTGTACAGACCGCTGCCCAGCAGTGTGGATATACAAATCTTGCAATGTCAAATATAAGTGAGGGAAACTTAAACATAAGGGAAGAGGCTACAACAGACAGCAGTGTCGTTGGAATCATGACGAAGCACAATGCGTGTGAAATACTTGAGGATGATGGTGAATGGCTCAAGATCAAATCCGGAAAAGTTACTGGATATGTAAATGCATCATATATCGCAACAGGTGATGAGGCAGAGGCTATGGCACAGGAAGAAATGTCAACAGTTGCCACAGTTAAGACAGAGACACTTCGTGTCAGATCAGATAAGTCTACCGATTCAAGTATCGTGTCACTTGTAGGAGATTCTGAAAAACTTACAGTAAACAGTGTTGATGGACAGTGGGTAGAGGTTACCGTTGATGATGAAACCGGATATGTAGCATCTGATTTTGTGGAATTGTCAAAGAGCCTTCCTACAGCAAAAACTATTACAGAAGTTAAATACGGCGATGGCGTATCTGATGTCAGGGTAGGCCTTGTACAATATGCTCTTTCATTTGTAGGAAATAGATATGTATGGGGTGGTACAAGCCTTACAAACGGAGTTGACTGTTCCGGATTTACAATGCAGATACTTGGAAAGTACGGAGTATCACTGCCTCATTCGTCAAGTGCACAGCCGGGATGTGGAACAATAATAAACTCTTCAGATGCACAGCCGGGAGATTTATTCTTTTACGGAAGTGGAAGCAGTATCTCACATGTCGCCATATATATCGGTGACGGACAGATCGTCCATGCAAGCAATTCGCGTGATGGAATAAAAGTATCTAATGCTTATTATAGAACGCCTATTTGTGTAGCTAGATATTTCTAAAAAATATATTTACAATGAATACGTACTATGCTATACTTTGAAAGTATGGTTTTGCCCATACTCGGTAATTGGACACTCCGACCTTTGACTGAGTATCATATATTTATATTTTGGGCGCATTAAAATAAAAGGAGGATCATAAAATGATCGCAAAAGAAAAGAAACAGGCAATTATCGCAGAGTACGGAAGAACAGCTAATGACACTGGTTCACCAGAGGTTCAGGTTGCTATTCTTTCAGCAAGAATCGCAGAGCTTACTGAGCATTTAAAAGAGAATCCAAAGGATCATCATTCAAGACGTGGTATGTTAAAAATGATCGGTCAGAGACGTGGATTACTTGCATATCTTAAGGAAATTGATATTGAGAGATATCGTTCACTTATTGAGCGCTTAGGACTCAGAAAATAATTGTTATTTGGAGCGGAGTATTTTTATATTCCGCTCTATTCTTGATTTATAGGAAATAGTCAAAAGGGTTCCTGTAAAAGTAAAATCAGAAGTTCAACCGAGACCACTGAAGAGACTATGCTTAGATGAAGCATGGATTGTTCAGTAGTTTCGGACTTCTGTAAAAAAAGTTAAAGGAGATTAATATGTACAAAAGTTATTCAATGGAACTTGCCGGAAGAACTCTTACTGTAGATATCGGAAGAGTTGCAGCACAGGCAAATGGAGCAGTTTTTATCAAATATGGTGATACAACGGTTTTATCTACAGCAACAGCAGCTGATAAACCAAGGGATGGAGTTGATTTTTTTCCACTCAGTGTTGAATTTGAAGAAAAGATGTATTCTGTAGGCAAAATCCCGGGAGGGTTCAATAAGAGAGAAGGAAAGGCATCTGAGAATGCAATTCTTACAGATCGTGTTATCGATCGTCCTATGAGACCGCTTTTCCCTAAAGATTACAGAAATGATGTTACTCTTAACAACCTTGTTATGTCAGTTGATCCTGAGTGCCGTCCTGAAATCGTTGCAATGATAGGTACAGCACTTGCTGTCCACATTTCTGATATTCCTTTTGATGGACCATGTGCTATGACACAGATGGGACTCGTTGATGGTGAGTTTATTGTAAACCCATCACAGAAGCAATGGGATGAGGGTGATCTTCAGCTTACTGTTGCATCTACAAAAGAAAAAGTTATCATGATCGAAGCCGGTGCAAATGTTGTTCCGGAAGCAAAGATGATCGAGGCTATATATAAATGCCATGATATCAATCAGACTCTTATAGAATTTATGGACAAAATACGTTCAGAGATCGGTAAACCAAAGCATGAGTATGAAAGCTGTGCAATACCTGAGCAGATGTTTGAGGATATCAAAAAAATCGTAACACCTGAGCAGATGGAAGAAGCCGTATTTACAGATGAAAAGCAGAAGCGTGAGGCTAATATTGCGGCTATTACTGAAAAATTAGAGGAAGCATTTGCTGATAATGAAGAATATCTTGCTGTACTTGGAGAGGCAATCTATCAGTATCAGAAAAAGACTGTAAGAAAGATGATCTTAAAAGATCACAAACGTCCTGATGGCCGTGCAATCAACCAGATCAGACCGCTTGCGGCAGAGGTTGATCTGATCCCAAGAGTTCATGGTTCTGCAATGTTTACCCGTGGACAGACACAGATCTGTGATGTTGTAACTCTTGCTCCTTTATCTGAAATCCAGAAAATTGACGGGCTTGACGCAAACATCACAACAAAGAGATATATGCATCACTACAATTTCCCAGCATACTCTGTAGGAGAGACAAAAGTATCACGTGGACCGGGTCGTCGTGAGATCGGACATGGAGCATTGGCTGAGAAGGCGCTTGTTCCTGTTCTTCCAAGTGTGGAGGAGTTCCCATACACGATCCGTGCAGTATCAGAAACTTTTGAGTCAAATGGTTCCACATCTATGGCTTCTACATGTGCATCATGTATGTCACTTATGGCAGCTGGTGTACCTATCAAGTCTATGGTTGCAGGAATTTCATGTGGACTTGTGACAGGTGATACAGATGATGATTTCGTAGTACTTACGGATATCCAGGGTCTTGAGGATTTCTTTGGAGATATGGATTTTAAGGTAACAGGTACACATGAGGGAATTACTGCTATCCAGATGGATATCAAAATACATGGTCTTACAAGACCTATCGTAGAGGAAGCAATCGCAAGAACTCGTGAGGCTCGTTTATACATTATGGATGAGGTTATGAGCAAAGCTATTGCAGAGCCTAGAAAAGAAGTTAATGGATGGGCTCCGAAGATTGAACAGATCACTATCGATCCTTCAAAAATTGGTGATGTTGTAGGTCAGAAGGGTAAGACGATCAACGAGATCATTGACAGAACAGGCGTAAAGATCGACATCACAGATGACGGAGCTGTTTCTGTATGTGGTACAGACAAAGAGATGATAGCCAAAGCTATCGATATGATAAAGATAATCACAACTGATTTCGAACAGGGACAGATCTTTGAAGGAACAGTTGTAAGCATAAAAGAGTTCGGTGCATTTATCGAGTTTGCTCCTGGAAAAGAGGGAATGGTACACATTTCCAAGATCGCAAATGAGAGGATCAACCGTGTAGAGGATGTTCTTACACTTGGCGACAAGGTAAAGGTTGTATGTCTTGGAAAGGACAAGATGGGAAGGATAAGTTTCTCAATGAAAGATGTAAAAGAAGAGGCTTAATATAATAAATTGCGAAAGAAGACCGCACTTTGTGCGGCCTTTTTTCATATCATATATTAATATCTAAACTGGAAAGTAATATATGGATCAGGCAAAACAGGCAATAAATGCAGTAAAAGTATATAAAAACGGACTTAGTGGCAAAAAGGTAAATATTGCAATATTAGACACGGGTGTGTACGGACATGAACTATTAAATGATAAAATAGTCTGTTTTAATGATTATGTTGGGGGAAAAACAAAAATATATGATGACAACGGGCATGGAACACATGTGGCTGGGATAATATGTGCTGACAGGATAGGAATGGCAGAAAATGCAAGAATAGCAGTATTTAAAGTGTTGGATCAGTTTGGAATGGGAAAAACGGGCGATTCTCTTAGGGCACTTGAATGGATAAAAAGAAATCATAAAAAATATGACATAAAAATACTTAATTTTTCCGTAGGGTACCTGCCTGATTCTAAATTGACAGAAAAACAAAAAATACTTGATGTCATAGATGAATTGTGGGATCTTGGGATAGTTGTAGTTGCGGCGGCTGGAAATTATGGACCTGGACCATTTTCGGTCACTGTGCCCGGAATATCAAGAAAAATAATCACGGTTGGAAGCTATGATGATTTCAGGAGTGGAAGAGGACCGACAGGCTGCTGTATTGTAAAGCCTGAAGTTCTTGCGCCGGGAAGTGAGATCTTAAGTCTTTCTAATAGAAATAACGGATTTGTAAGAAAAAGCGGAACCTCAATGGCAACACCTATAGTGGCAGGAGCGATTGCGCTTTTACTGGAGCGATATCCGAAAATGAAACCGGAGGAAGTAAAACTCCGGTTATATAATACATGTAAAAGGATTCCATCACAGAAGGAAAGAAACTGGGGAATCGTGGATGTTGATAAATTACTCGGAATAATATAAAATACTTATTACGAAAGGGGTGCTATATGAGAAAAGTACTTAAAAGATTGCTAAGCAAATTATTTATTGTCTCAACGATAATCATATTGCAGATGGTATGGTTTTTCTTATTATTTTATACTGCGTCAGCAGGAAGCCGTATTTTTGATATGATATTAAAGATTGCGGCATTTTTCCTTGCTATGTATATAGCGAACAGGCAGATGAAAACCTATATAAAATTGTCATGGATATTTCTGATATTAAGCCTCCCTATAGTAGGTATACCATGTTATTTCTTTTTTGGACGTCCTGAGCTTACTGAACGCACACAGCGAAGAATGAAAAAAATAGTGGATGCTCATGCCACATACAGACCGGCGAATGAAAATATTGAAAAAGAACTTCGAGAGAGTAACATTGAAGCGTACCGCCAGGCTAAACTTATACAGCAGAACCAGAACTATCCTATATATAAAGAGGATGAGACAACATATTATTGTAATGGAGAAACGGCATACAAAGATATACTTAAAGATCTTGAGCGGGCAGAAAAATTCATATTTATGGAGTACTTTATCATAGGACCTGGAAAAATGTTTGGAAGTATGTTAGATATCTTAAAACGAAAGGTCAAAGAAGGCGTAGAGGTACGCATAATATATGATGATTTCGGAAGTATAAATGTTACACCGGCAGGTTTTATAAAACAATTGCAGAAAGAGGGAATCAAGGTATGCAGATTTAATCCATATAAACCGGTGCTTTCTGTGATAATGAATGACAGGGATCACAGAAAAATACTTGTGGTCGACGGAAAAATAGCACATACCGGAGGATATAATATTGCTGATGAGTATATAAATGAAGTGGAACGTTTCGGATATTGGAAAGATGCCGGTATCAGAGTTACAGGTGAATGTGTCAACAGCTTTACCACTATGTTTCTTGAAATGTGGAATTATATAAACAGGACAGGAGAAGTTGAAAATAAATACCTTGTTAAGAAAAACACAAATACGGATGCAAAGGGATTTGTTATGCCGTTCTGCGATTCGCCGCTTGACCATGACAATGTTGGAGAAAATATATATGTAAGCATGATATCACGAGCAAAAAGATATATTTATATGTTTACGCCATACCTTATACTAAGTACAGAATTAAGCCATGCGATGATAACAGCAGCACTTTCAGGTGTGGATGTAAGAATCGTTGTTCCGGCTATACCGGACAAAAAACTGATATATCTTCAGACAGAGGCAAATTTCAGGCAGCTTAAGGAGGCAGGAGTGCGTATTTACAGATATACACCGGGATTTATCCATTCAAAATGTTTTGTATCGGATGATACCACAGCAATAGTTGGTACATGCAATCTTGATTTTCGGAGCATTTACTGGAATTTTGAAGATTTTGTCTATTTATATAATAGCAAAACGGTGCTTGATGTAAAAAATGATGCCCTGAAAACATTTGAAGTATCAAAAGAGGTTACAGATGCAGAGTGCATCAACAGGCATTTTGTAGTCAGGTTTATGCAAAGCGTACTTCAGCTTTTTGCACCATTATTATAGTTTTTGACAAAATCATATGTTGTAATATGGATATACCATATATTGTAATTTGCTCTTGAAAAAATACCAATATATTGTTACAATATGCTGGTGCAAAAATCAGTCAAAAAGTGAGGCTTTCATATATGGATATGACGATTAAACTGCAGGTCTTTGAAGGTCCTTTGGATCTGCTGTTATATTTAATCGAAAAGAATAAAGTTAATATATATGATATTCCAATAGTGGAAATAACCAGCCAGTATATGGAATATGTAGCAGAGATGAAACGCAGGGATCTTGATGTCCTTAGTGAGTTTTTAGTGATGGCAGCTACACTTATTGACATAAAATCCAAAATGCTTCTTCCGAGGACCGAAAAAGAAGAAGAGGAAGAAGAAGATCCAAGGGCAGAACTTGTACAGCAGCTTCTTGAATACAAAATGTATAAGTGTATGGCATATGAACTTAAAGATCGTCAGATGGACGCAGAAAGGATCATGTTTAAACAGCCTACGATTCCCAAAGAAGTGCTTGCCTATGAGGAACCACTTGATCTGGATGAACTGGTGTCGGATGTCACGCTTAAGAAGCTTAATGATATTTTCCAGAATATAATGAAAAAGCAGGCTGATAAGATAGACAAGGTGAGATCAAAATTCGGAAAGATTGAAAAGGAAGAGGTATCTTTGGAGGATAAAATGGATTATCTGACAAATTATGCCACTACCCATAAAAATTTCAGTTTCAGGAATCTTTTGGAGTCCTCAAGTGGAAAAATAGAAGTGATAGTTACATTTCTTGCGATTCTTGAGCTTATGAAGATGGGAAGGATAAACATATCGCAGGAACATATTTTTGATGACATACTTATAGAATCAAGAATTGCTGCATAAAAGAGGTAATACTTATATGAATTATAAAGCAATAATAGAAGCGATATTATTTACAATGGGTGAATCCGTGGAACTTGAAAAAATATCTTCTGCGATTGATCTGGACCAAAAACAGACAAAAAAAATAATAGAAGAGCTTCAAAAAGAATATGAGGATTCTGATGATATAGGAATGTCGATAATAGAGCTGGATGGTTCGTATCAGATGTGCACAAAACCCAGGATGTATGAGTATCTGATAAAGATAGCAAAGCAGCCCAAAAAGAGAGTACTGTCAGATGTATTGCTTGAAACATTGTCTATAATCGCTTATAAACAGCCTGTTACAAAAGCTGAAATAGAAAAGATCCGGGGGGTTTCAAGCGACCATGCGGTTAATAAACTGGTTGAATATAATCTGGTAAAAGAACTTGGAAGGCTTGATGCACCGGGAAGACCGCTTCTTTTTGGGACGACAGAAGAATTTTTGCGGAGCTTTGGAGTTCAATCTGTTGATGAACTGCCGGTTTTAAGTCCGGTGCAGGTTGAAGAATTCAAGCAGGAAGCAGAAGAAGAAATGAATGTAAAACTTAATATATAATGAGTTTGTGATATTGGTATAAAAATTTTATAATACGGACATGACAAATAATCATATATTTTACCGATGGGGGTGATTATATGATTATTTTTTTGGGTAAACGGATATTGGTTTCTTTTATGACCATTGCTATTTCGATGGCAGCCGCAACAGCAGAACCTGGGTTACATGCAAAGTCAGCTGCACTTCTGGATGCAGATAATGATGTGATAATGTACTCAAAATCTGCAAACGACAGTATGGCAAATGCAAGTACAACAAAGATACTCACATGCATAGTTGCACTTGAAAACAGTAATCTGGATGATATGGTGCGGGTGTCGGAAAAATCTGCCGGGCAGCCACAGGTAAAGCTTGGACTTGTTGAGGGTGAAAGCTATAAAATGCAGGATCTTTTATATGGAATGATGCTTGAATCGTATAACGACTGCGCATATGCCATAGCAGAGCACATAGGCGGCTCTGTGGAAGGCTTTTCAGATATGCTGAACTTAAAGGCGAATGAGCTGGGATGTTATAATACATATTTTCTCACACCTAACGGACTCGATGATGAGGATGAGATAAGCTTTCACCATACAACAGCGAATGATCTTTGCAATATAATGAAATATTGTGCATGGGATTCACAAAAATCCGCAGAATTTCAGAAAATAACCCAGACAATGGAATATGGATTTACCGATAAAAACGGAAACAATATGACGTTTACAAACCATAACAAGCTTTTAACCCAGACAGACTGTTGCGTATCTGGAAAAACAGGGTATACATCGAAAGCAGGATATTGTTATGTGGCAGCAATAGAAAAAGACGGCAAAAGGATGTGTATGGCCCTTTTGGGATGCGGATGGCCTGATAATAAAAATTACAAATGGGAAGATGCGAAAAAGCTGATAAAGTATGGAACAAGCACAAAAGAAAGCTTTTCATTTATAGAAACAGGAAATTCTAAAGAGAATGCAGATGCAGATACAGAGGAAGTGACAACGTATGAACCTGATAAAAAAATAAGTCAGAAATTTTGTGAAACTTTTACATTAAATATTAATAAATTTTACTGAAAAAATAAAATAGTGAAAATTTTAACAAATGAGTTGAAAAACTAGTAAAAATAGGCTATTATCATACTAGCGAAAAATTTTATTTTTTATAGATGGAGGACATAAAATGAGTAGTAACAATGAAAACTTGGCAATGCAGCGTATTGCTAAGTTAGTCGACGAGAACAGTTTTATGGAAATTGGCTCGCTTGTGACAGCTCGCAGCACAGATTTTAATCTTACTGCAGCAAAAACTCCTTCAGATGGTGTTGTAATCGGACACGGTCTGATCGATGGAAATCTTGTATTTATTTACAGCCAGGATGCTTCTGTTTTAAACGGAACTATCGGCGAGATGCATGCAAAGAAAATAGCTTCTGTTTATGACATGGCTATGAAAATGGGTGCACCGGTGATCGGCATGATCGATTGTGGCGGTATCAGACTTCAGGAGTCAGTAGATGCTCTTGATGGATTTGGTCTTATATATGCCAAAGAAGCAGCTGCAAGTGGAGTGATCCCACAGATCTGTGGTGTATTCGGAAATTGTGGTGGTGGACTTTCAGTTGTTCCGGCTCTTTGTGATTTCGCTTTTATTGAAGAGTCAAAAGGAAGAATGTTTGTAAATTCACCTGATGCGATCGAAGGAAACCGTGTAGAAAAATGTGACACAGCAAATGCTTCATTCCAGAGTGAAAATAACGGATGCATTGACGGAGTTGGAACAGAGGATGATATTATCGCTGATATCAGAGCACTTGTAAGCATGCTCCCACTCAACAACGAAAGTGATGTATATACAGATGTATGTGAGGATGATTTAAACCGCGCATGCAACAGCATGGCAGATATGAAAGCTGATCCTAGATATTTATTATCAGAACTTTCAGATGATCATGTATTCTTTGAGACAAAGAAAGACTATGCAAAAAATATGGTGACAGGTTTCGTTAAATTAAACGGAATGACTGTCGGTGCAGTTGCAAACTGCAGCACTGTATATGATGCAGATGGAAATAAAGCAGAGGAGTTCCCTCTTTCTCTTACAGCAAGAGGATGTAACAAGGCTGCAGAGTTCGTATCATTCTGTGATGCATTCTCAATCCCTGTACTTACACTTACAAATGTAAACGGATTCAAAAACTGCATGTGCTCAGAAAAGAAACTTGCAAAAGCACTTGCAAAGATGACATATGCATTCTCAAATGCAACATGTCCAAAGGTCAACCTTATTACAGGTGAAGCTTACGGAAGCGCATATGTAGCCATGAACTCTAAATCAATCGGAGCTGATATGGTATATGCATATCCTGACGCAAAGATCGGAATGATGGATTCAAAGATTGCAGCAGAGATCATGTATCCTGACGCAGATGCAGCAGAACTTACAGAAAAAGCATCTGATTATGAGAAACTTCAGTCATCTGTTAATTCAGCAGCTGCAAGAGGTTATGTAGATCTTATAATCGAACCTGCCGATACTAGAAAATATCTTGTTGGAGCATTTGAGATGCTTTATACAAAATATGTATATACACCAGACAAGAAACATGGAACTAAATAATAGAAAGGCGCATTTGTTATGAAAAGAAAAATAACATATATCCTTAGCCTTTTAATGATAGTATGTATGCTTGGAGCCTGCGGATCTGATAATTCGAAAACTACATATGGCGGATATACAGAGGACGAGCTCAAAGAAGAAGCGCAGACAAGTCTTACAAATATTCAGAATTATCTTCAGATTGTGAATAGCTATGACGATTATGATGCTTACAAAGAAGACGTAGAAAATGCTGAGGAAAAGTCCGGAAGAACAGAGGGAGAACTTGTATACAGCGTACTGGCACAGAATGGACAGACTGCTTCAATGAAAAATATTGATGCAGAACTCGCTGCCATACCTACATGGCTCGACCTTGTTGATGAGTACGGCGACGTGGCAGACACTACAGAAGGCAAGGATTTTACAGTAACAAAGTCAGGTGGAACACTTACAACTGACATGACACTTGAATTCGGCAAGCAGGATGTAACATTTGAGATGGTTTACGATTCTGTTAATATGGAAGTTACCAGTATCGGACTTACTCCGGTACAGACTATGGGACAGAAGCTTGCTAAGGCAGGACAGAACACAGTAATTTCAATGAGTATTGTATTCTGTGTACTTATTCTTATCTCTCTTATCATTTACTGCTTCAAGTTTATTGCTCTTATCGGCAATAAAGAAAAGAAAGCAGAATCTGTAAAGAGCGAAGAAAAGAAAGAAACAGCAACTGTTGCAGCAGCACCGGCAGAGGATCTTACTGATGACACAGAACTTGTTGCTGTTATCTCAGCAGCGATCGCTGCAAGCGAAGGCACTACAACAGAGGGCTTTTGTAGTCCGTTCAATCAATAGAAGATAATTTAGGAGGACATTTGAGATGAAAAACTATACAATTACCGTTAACGGAAATGTTTACGATGTTACAGTAGAAGAGACAGGAAGTGCTCCAAGCACTGCTTCTACACCAAAGAGAGGCAGCACCGGCTGCACCAAAGGCAGCTGCACCAGCAGCATCAGCCGGAGCAGGAAGCATCAAAGTTGAAGCCGGAGCAGCCGGAAAAGTATTTAAGCTTGAAGCTAAGGCCGGAGATGCAGTAAAGAAAGGTGATACAATCCTTATCCTTGAGATCATGAAGATGGAGACACCTGTAGTCGCTCCAGAGGATGGAACAGTAGCAAGTATCGAAGTTGCTGTTGGTGATTCTGTAGAGGCTGGCGCATTACTTGCAACATTAAACTAATTTCAGGAGGTAAACTATTTTGAGTTACGTAGGTGAAACACTTTCAAACCTCCTACACCAGACTGCCTTCTTTAATCTGTCAGTCGGAAACTATGTTATGATCGCTGTAGCATGTGTATTCTTATTCCTGGCAATTAAAAAAGGTTTTGAGCCTTTACTTTTAGTACCTATTGCTTTTGGTATGCTCCTTGTTAATATCTATCCTGATATTATTGTAAGTCCGGAGCACTCAAGCAATGGAGTAGGTGGTTTACTTTATTATTTCTATACACTTGATGAGTGGTCAATCCTTCCTTCACTGATTTTCCTTGGTGTCGGAGCAATGACAGACTTTGGTCCGCTTATCGCAAACCCTATCAGCTTCTTACTTGGAGCTGCAGCACAGTTTGGTATTTTCGGAGCTTATTTCCTTGCAATCCTTCTCGGATTCAATGACAAAGCGTGACGCCGTATCTATCATCGGTGGAGCTGACGGACCTACATCTATTTTCCTTGCAGGAAAATTAGGACAGACTGGTCTGATGGGACCTATCGCCGTGGCAGCGTACTCGTACATGGCATTAGTACCTATCATCCAGCCGCCAATTATGAAATTATTTACTACAAAGAAAGAGCGTGCGATCAAGATGCAGAACCTTCGTCCTGTAAGCAAGCTTGAGAGAATTCTCTTCCCTGTAGTAGTTACTATCGTTGTTTGTACACTGCTTCCAACTACAGCACCACTCGTTGGTATGCTCATGCTTGGAAACCTTTTCCGTGAGTCTGGTGTAGTACGTCAGCTTCAGGAGACAGCAAGCAATGCCCTTATGTACATTGTAGTTATCTTACTCGGTACATCAGTAGGTGCTTCTACAAGCGCAGAGTCATTCCTTAATATGAATACAATCAAGATTGTAATTTTAGGTCTTATCGCATTCATGGTAGGAACAGCTGCCGGAGTACTTTTTGGAAAGCTTTTATGCTTCCTTACAAAAGGCAAGATCAATCCACTTATCGGTTCAGCCGGTGTATCCGCTGTTCCTATGGCGCCCGTGTATCTCAGAAGTCGGTGCAGAAGAGGATCCAACAAACTTCCTTCTTATGCATGCTATGGGACCTAACGTAGCCGGTGTTATTGGAACTGCCGTAGCGGCCGGATGCTTCATGGCTATATTCGGTATTTAGATTTAATTAAGGAGGATTAATCATGTCAGAAGTGGTAAAGAAACCATTAAAAATAACAGAAACTGTTCTTCGTGATGCACATCAGTCACTGATCGCAACAAGAATGACAACAGAGCAGATGCTTCCAATCGTTGACAAAATGGACAAGGTTGGATACAACGCAGTAGAGTGCTGGGGTGGTGCAACATTTGATGCCTGCCTTAGATTCTTAAAGGAAGATCCATGGGATCGTCTCAGAAAATTAAGAGACGGCTTCAAGAATACAAAGCTCCAGATGCTTTTCCGTGGACAGAATATCTTAGGATATCGTCCATATGCAGATGATGTAGTTGAATATTTTGTACAGAAGTCTATCGCAAACGGTATTGATATCATTCGTATTTTTGACTGCTTAAACGATATCAGAAACTTACAGACAGCAGTTACAGCATGTAACAAGGAAAAGGGACATGCTCAGGTAGCTCTCTCATACACACTTGGAGATGCATACACACTTGATTACTGGATGGAGATGGCAAAGAAAGTAGAGGACATGGGTGCTGACTCACTTTGTATCAAGGATATGGCAGGTCTTTTAGTTCCTGCGAAGGCTACAGAGCTTGTACAGGCATTAAAGGATTCTACAAGCCTTCCTGTAGAGCTTCATACACATTACACATCAGGTGTTGCTTCAATGACATACATGAAAGCTGTTGAGGCCGGAGTTGATATCATTGATACAGCTATGTCTCCATTTGCACTTGGAACAAGCCAGCCTGCAACAGAGGTTATGGTTGAGGCATTCAAGGGCACAGAGTTTGATACAGGCCTTGATCTTAATCTCTTAAGTGAGATCGCTGATTATTTCAGACCAATGAGAGAGGAAGCTTTAGCTTCAGGTCTCATGAATCCAAAGGTACTTGGTGTAAACATCAATACACTTCGTTACCAGGTTCCGGGAGGAATGCTTTCAAACCTTATTTCACAGCTCAAAGAGCAGGGCAAAGAGGATAAATACGAGGAGGTTCTTGCAGAAGTACCACGTGTTCGTAAAGACCTCGGTGAGCCACCTCTTGTAACACCTTCTTCACAGATCGTTGGAACACAGGCTGTATTCAACGTGCTTATGGGAGAAAGATACAAAGTCGCTACAAAAGAAACAAAGGATATCCTTCTCGGAAAATATGGTCAGACTGTTAAGCCATTCAACCCAGAGGTTGTTGACAAGGTATTAGGAGATGACAAGAAAAATGCGATCACATGCCGTCCGGCTGATCTTCTTGAGCCAGAACTTGATAAGATCGAGGCAGAGATGAAACAGTGGAAACAGCAGGATGAGGATGTTCTTTCATATGCTCTTTTCCCACAGGTTGCTACAGACTTCTTTAAGTACAGACAGGCACAGCAGACCGGTGTTGACGCAAAAGCAGCAGACACAGAGAATAAAGCTTATCCTGTATAAGTAATAATAGAAAATGGTTGCTGTTCAAACCTAACAGTCAAAACAGTAACAGGAAATGCCACAGATTGTATGTCTGTGGCATTTTTTGTTGAAAAAAATATTTTTAAGTGATAGAATTTTAGCTTGTGGGATGTTAAAATTATAATACATAAAATATCAGGAGTATAAGATGTCTAACACGAATGATCTGCTAAACAGAATAAATTCAAAATATAGTACGATGAGCAAAGGTCATAAGCTTCTTGCTACATACATTACAGACAATTATGATAAGGCTGTGTTCCTTACTGCAGCAAAGATGGGTGAGACGGTAGGCATATCTGAGTCTACTGTTGTACGCTTTGCCACATCGCTTGGATATAAGGGATATCCGGATTTCCAGAAAGCTCTTGAGGAACTTGTGAGAAATAAACTTAATTCTGTCCAGAGAATGGAAGTTACATATGGACGCATAAGTCAGTCGGAAATCCTTGAAACTGTTCTGCAGTCGGACGCTGATAAGATAAAAACCACTCTGGAAAAAATTGATGTAAATGCATTTGATCTGGCAGTTGATACAATATTACAATCAAAAAAAATATATATAGTCGGAATAAGAAGCTGTGCACCGCTTGCAAGTTTTCTGGCATTTTATCTGAATCTGATGTTTGATGATGTCTGTCTTTTGACAACAAACAGTGCGAGTGAATTATTTGAACAGATGGTGCGTATCGGTAATGATGATGTGATAATAGGAATTAGTTTTCCAAGGTATTCTATGAGGGCATTAAAAGCATTGGAGTTTGCCAATAATAGAAATGCAAAGGTGATAACAATTACTGATAGCATACATTCTCCGATGAATTTATATTCGTCATGCAATCTGATCGCAGACAGTGATATGGCATCAATAGTTGATTCGCTTGTTGCGCCGCTTTCAGTTATTAATGCGCTTATTGTTGCCCTTTGTATGAAAAAGCAGAATGTAGTAGCAAAAACCCTTACTGAACTTGAAGATATCTGGAACGAATATCAGGTATATGAAAATGATGAGATAAACTATATAGATGATTCAATCAAAGTACATTATGCAAAGCTGGGAGAATCAGAAAATGAATAAAGTTATAGTTGTCGGCGCAGGAGCAGCTGGCATGATGGCGGCATATTTTGCGGCAAAAAATAAAAATAAGGTGACACTTATAGAGAAAAATGAGAAAACAGGCAAAAAGATATACATTACGGGAAAAGGCAGATGCAATATTACAAATGCATGTGATGTAGAGGATTTGTTTGCTAATGTTATGTCTAACAAAAAATTCTTATACAGTGCATTTTATGGATTCACGAATAGTGATGTTATAGATTTTTTTGAAAACCATGGAATTAAGACAAAAATTGAAAGAGGAAACAGAGTATTTCCTGTATCCGATCATTCTTCGGATGTCATATCTGCACTGGAGCGTGCATTAAAAGAGCAAAATGTCGACATACTGCTCAATACATGTGTAGAAAAAATTGAATGTGCAGATAGCCGGGTGACAGGTGTAGTCCTGTGTGGTGGCAGAAAAATAGAGGCAGATGCTGTCATAGTTGCAACTGGAGGAATGTCATACCAGGCAACGGGATCGACAGGAGATGGGTATAGATTTGCAGAAGAAAGTGGACATAAAGTTACAGAATGTACGCCATCACTTGTGCCATTTAACGCTCAGGAGGAGTGGGTGGCAAAGCTTCAGGGCTTGTCCTTAAAGAATGTTTTAGTGACAATATATGATGGCAGAAAAAAGCTATATGAAGATTTTGGAGAAATGCTTTTTACACATTTTGGAGTGAGTGGTCCGCTTATTTTATCTGCAAGTGCAGCGATAAAACAAAATACGATAAAAAAACCACTGCAAATGTTTATAGACCTTAAGCCGGCACTTTCATATGAGGCGCTTGACAAGCGTATATTGCGTGAATTTGATGACGCAAAGAATAAACAATTTAAAAATTCAATAAATAAATTACTTCCGTCAAAAATGATACCGGTAATTATTGGACTGTCAGGGATAGACCCTGATAAAAAAGTTAATGAGATTTCAAAAGGTGAAAGAGAAGGTCTGGTAAATCTGCTAAAGAAGCTGCCTGTGACATTAAATGGGACAAGGCAGTGGAATGAGGCAATAGTTACAAAGGGCGGAATAAGTACAAAGGATATTAATCCATCAACAATGGAATCAAAAATAATAAAAAATCTTTATTTTGCAGGTGAGGTCTTAGATCTCGATGCATTGACAGGTGGTTATAATCTGCAGATCGCCTGGTCTACCGGTGCACTTGCAGGAAAAAGCATAAATAAGGAGGAATAACATGAAATACAATATTGCAATAGACGGACCGGCAGGAGCCGGAAAAAGTACAATAGCAAAAAAACTGGCAAAGGATCTTGGATATATATACGTTGACACAGGGGCAATGTACAGGGCAATGGCATATTATTTTCTTATGAATAATATAAAATCCGATGATGTTGAAATGATCTCTAAGGCATGCCAGAATGTAGAAATATCAATTGTATACAAGGATGGCGAACAGCAGGTAATTTTAAACGGCGAAAATATCAATGCATATATCAGGGAAGAAAAAGTTGGAAACATGGCTTCGGCTACAAGTGTTTATCCGGTTGTAAGGACAAAACTTGTGGAACTCCAGCGGCAGCTTGCAAAGCGTGAAAACGTAGTTATGGATGGAAGGGATATAGGGACAGTTGTACTTCCAGATGCAAATGTAAAGATATTCCTTACTGCAAGCTCTAAGGTACGTGCAAAACGAAGGTATGATGAGCTTACAGCAAAAGGGATAAGCTGTGATATAGATGAAATTGAAAAAGATATAATAGACCGTGATGAAAGAGATATGAACAGGGAAACATCACCACTTCGTCAGGCAGATGATGCTGTGTTTTTAGATTCGTCATATATGGATATTGATGAAGTGGTAAATGCAATGAAAGATATAATAAAGGATAAATGAGGCGCCATATGAATCTTACAATCGCAAAAAGTGCAGGATTTTGTTTCGGGGTAAAGAGAGCTGTAAATATGGTTTATCAGGCAATAACTGATGAAAATATGCCGATATATACCTATGGACCTATAATCCATAATGATGAAGTTGTAAAGGACATGAAAGCGAAGGGCGTTATAGTAATAAATTCGTTAGATGAGCTCGGAAATTATCCAAAGGGAGTCATGATAATCCGTTCACATGGGATCAGCAGGATTGAATATGAAACAATAGAAAGATCGGGTTATAAAATATTGAGTGCGACATGTCCTTTTGTATCAAAGATCCATAGATATGTTGAAAAATATAGTGAAGATGGATACAATATAGTTATAATCGGAAGTCCAAGCCATCCGGAAGTGTGCGGGATAAAAGGCTGGGCAAAGGACGAAAAGTGTGTTACCATAATAAATAGTGTAGAAGAAGCAGAAAAATTTTCTGTAAATGAGTCCCAAAAAGTATGTATTGTGTCGCAAACGACATTTAACTACAAGAAATTTCAAGATTTAGTTGAAATTATAAGTAAAAAAGGTTATGATATAGTTGTTTTAAATACAATCTGTAATGCGACCGAGGAAAGACAGACGGAAGCACGGGAAGTTGCTAAAAATTCGGATGCCATGATAGTTATTGGTGATAAGCACAGCTCGAATACACAGAAGCTATTTGAAATATGTAAAAACGAATGCAAAAATACTTACTATATACAAACAAGTGACGAAATGGATTATGCAAAAATCAGGTCCAACAATAACGTAGGTATTACAGCAGGGGCTTCAACCCCAAATAATATCATTGAGGAGGTTTCAAAGAATGTCAGAAATGAGCTTTGAACAAATGCTGGAAGAATCTTTCAAAACTATAAGAAATGGAGATGTGGTAGAAGGTACCGTTATTGATGTTAAACCTGACGAGATTTTCTTAAATATTGGATACAAATCAGACGGAATTATAACTCGTAATGAGTATACTAATGAACCAAATGTAGATCTTACAACTGTTGTTAAGGTTGGAGATACAATGGAAGCTAAAGTTATCAAATTAAATGATGGTGAAGGACAGGTGATCCTTTCATATAAGCGTCTCGCTGCAGAAAAGGGAAGCAAACGTCTTGAGGAAGCTTTCGAAAATCAGGAAGTATTAAAAGCAAAAGTTACACAGGTATTAGCAGGCGGCGTATGTGTAAATGTTGATGAAACAAGAGTATTCATCCCTGCAAGCCTTGTATCAGATACATTTGAGAAAGATCTCAACAAGTTTAAAGATCAGGAAATTGAGTTCGTTATCACAGAATTTGATCCTAGAAAGAGACGTATCATCGGAAACAGAAAAACATTACTTGTAGCTGAGAAAGCTAAAAAACAGGAAGAATTATTAGGAAAGATCAAAGTCGGTGATGTTATCGAAGGAACAGTTAAAAATGTTACAGATTTCGGTGCGTTTATCGATCTTGGCGGAGTTGACGGATTACTCCATATTTCAGAAATGTCATGGGGAAGAGTAGAAAACCCTAAGAAAGTATTTACTGTAGGTCAGAAAGTAAGAGTATTCATCAAGAATATCAATGATACAAAAATTGCACTTTCTATGAAATTTGACGATGAGAATCCTTGGAATGGTGCATCAGAGAAATTTGCAGCAGGAAATGTTGTAAAAGGAACAGTTGCAAGAATGACAGATTTCGGTGCTTTTGTTGAGTTAGCACCAGGTGTGGATGCATTATTACATGTTTCACAGATTTCAAAGGATCATGTCGAGAAACCTTCTGACGTATTAAAGATAGGTCAGGAAGTAGAAGCAAAAATCGTTGAATTCAATGAAGAAGAGAAGAAGATCAGCTTAAGCATCAAAGCACTTGAAGAGCCGGAAGATAATGGCGAAGATACTGCAGATGTTAATATTGATGAAGTAGCTTCTGATAACGAGTAATTTATACAGGAAGCTGTCAAAATGGCAGCTTCCTATTTTTTACTTAATGGGATAGGAAAATATTACTATACGGAGGAGGATGTATATGTTTGATACGTATGAGAAATTTAAAAAGGATGTTCTAAAACTGACAAAGATCGATCTGAACTTTTATAAAGAAAAGCAGATGAAAAGAAGAATTGATACTCTTGCAACAAAAAATAAGGCTACAAACTATGACGAGTATATAAAGATGATCAGTACTGACAAAGAAAAGTTCGAACAGTTTGTAAACTTCCTTACGATCAATGTGTCTGAGTTCTACAGGAATCCTGACCAGTGGAATCTTATGGATAAAAATGTAATTCCAAAAATTGTCAAGGAACAACGAAAACCTATTAAAATATGGAGTGCAGCATGTTCTACCGGAGATGAACCATATTCTCTTGCTATGGCATTTTCAAAACATATACCGCTTTCTGACATAAAAATACTTGCAACCGACATAGATAAGCAGGTTATAGCACATGCCAAAATGGGATTGTATTCTGAAAAATCAATAGCTTCTGTTCCGGCAGATCTCAAAAAGAAATACTTTACAAAAATAGGTTCATCATATCAGATTTCGGATGAAATAAAAAAATGTGTTACATTTAAGGAGCACAATCTGTTGAAAGATCCTTATCCAACAGATTATGATCTTATATTATGCCGCAATGTTGTAATATATTTTACAGATGAGGCTAAGGATATGATTTATTCTAATTTTTATAAATCCCTTAAATCTAAAGGTGTACTTTTTATAGGAAGTACAGAGCAGATCACGAATTACAGGGAGTTGGGATTTAACAGAATGAGCAGTTTTTATTTCGAAAAACCATGATAGGGTCTTACAAAAGTGTGCGCTTTGCGCACACTTTTATTTAATGGCAGTTATTTTAGAATTTTTATTTGATATGAATGAAATGCCGTATTACATGGTCTGCATACCGCAGGAGCATCTCATCGGATGAACAAAAATCGCTGGTCAGCTGAAAAAAGCTGTATTTATCCTTTATGTCGTTTTTGAACAATGGCTGCATGATGTTTTCATGCTGTATGATAAATTTACCTTCTTTTTTTATATAGCAGTTTGATGCTTTGCATTTTTCTTTATGATCCCGGTCTACGTATGCAGCAACACTTTTGTGTATTGCCATATCTTCTTTGGGAAGATAATAATAATTTTTGTAATCCGTGTAAAAATATTTCAAACTGTCATTTATTACTTTTGTGCGGATGACAGTTTTTTCTTGGAATATTGAAAGGCAGAAACTGTCATCACGTATACTTACCGGCTTAGGTACGACATAATCATTTGCAAGGGTGATAAAAAATTCCTCTTCGTTTTTTCCATCGTAAGTTTTGTAATCAGAAAGCCTTGAATCGACAATAGTGTATTTTCTGTCTGCAAGTTTTAAATAAGATAAAATCGGCAGTAGCTCTGTCATTCCGAGAACATCTTCGTAATTGTGGAGCATAAGGCAGGAAAGTGATCCGGGATCCGGATTTTTGATATATTCGGAATATATATTTATAAGATCACCTCCGCTATACGTATCGTCACGATTTATCTGCAGAAATTCCTCCAGTGTTTTCTGCTTATAGTTTTCAAGCTTTAATAGAGGTTTGAGTGGAGTGATAGATTTAAATATATCAATAAAATTGTAGCTGCTGAAATCTTCATCAATATCATATTTTGAAAATCTGGCCTTTAGAAATGGGATATCAAAGCCTATGCCATTAAAGGAGATTATTGTGTTATAGTTTTTCAGAAGCTTTATAAATTCTTTTAATATAAGAGATTCTTCGGCAGGAGTTTCTGCAAAAAACTGGTCGATGCATATATTCTTATCCTTTCTGTATGCGCAGCCGATCATATATGTAAAAGAAGAGGCAGGTGAAAAGCCTGTCGTTTCAATATCAAAAAAAATAGATGATTTATCGAAAAGTTTATCAGATAAATTGTCTTGCCGTATATAAAGTTCTTCGTTGTGAGTATTTTTCATCTTTTTATCCTTCCAATAAAATTTTTTTGTGTAAACATTATAACACAAAGTACTAAAAAAAGTACAAAATATACTATTTAACTAAATTTATATAATGTTATAATATAATTAACAATGTACAAAAATATTACTTTGTTAAAGAATCTAAAGAAAGAGGGGCACAAAAATGGGTTTAAAAACATTTGTTGGTGGCGTACATCCATATGATGGCAAAGAGCTTTCAAAGGATGTGGCAATTAAAGAAGTTTTACCCAAGGGAGACATGGTATATCCGGTATCGCAGCATATCGGTGCACCAGCTAACCCTATTGTCGCTGTAGGGGATAATGTTCTCAAGGGGCAGATGATAGCAGAAGCGGGCGGCTTTGTATCATCACCGATTTACTCTTCAGTATCAGGAAAAGTAAAAGCAATTGAGAATAGAAGAGTCGCTACAGGTGATATGGTAAAATGTATTGTTATTGAAAATGACGGTAATTTTATCGAAACTGGTTTTGAAACGGTAGATGATGTTACAAAATTATCAAAGGAAGAGATAATCGAAAAAGTCAAGAATGCAGGTGTTGTCGGAATGGGAGGAGCCGGATTCCCGACACACGTCAAATTATCACCAAAAGAGCCGGACAAAATTGAGTACATAATCGTAAATGGAGCAGAATGTGAGCCATATCTTACATCTGATTACCGAAGGATGCTTGAAAACCCGGAAGAACTTATTGGAGGGTTAAAGATAATCCTTCAGCTGTTTGATAATGCAAAGGGAATTATAGGAATAGAGGATAATAAGCCGGATTGTATTGAAAAACTCACACAGCTTACAAGCGGGGAATCAAGGATAGAGGTATGCCCTCTCAAAACTAAATATCCACAGGGTGGTGAGAGACAGCTTATATTCGCAGCAACAGGACGTGCAATAAATTCTAAAATGCTTCCTGCGGATGCTGGCTGTATAGTAGATAATGTGGAGACTATAATAGCCATATATAATGCTGTAAAAAATGGCCTGCCGGTTATGAAACGTATTTCAACAGTTACAGGAGATGCAGTTAAGAATCCATCAAACTTCCTCTACAGTATAGGAACGTCATATCAGGAGCTTATCGATGCAGCTGGAGGCTTTAAGAGCCAGCCTGAGAAGATTATTTCAGGTGGTCCTATGATGGGATTTGCAATGTTTGGTCTTGACATACCTACAACTAAGACATCTTCATCAATCCTTTGTTTTACAAAGGATGAGGTTACGCAGTTTGAACCATTAGCATGCATCAATTGCGGAAGATGTGTGGAAGCATGTCCAGAGCAGCTTATACCAAGCAGGCTTGCTAAATTTGCAACAAATGGTCTTATGAGTGAGTTTGAAAAATGGCATGGACTTGAGTGTATAGAGTGTGGAAGCTGTACGTTTGCGTGCCCATCGAGACGTCAGGTGGCACAGCCTATAAAGACAATGAAAAAACTTACTCTTGCAGAAAAAAGAAAACAGGCTAGTAAAAAATAAAGAAAGAGGTGGATTAAAGTGAGCGGATTATTTCATGTTTCGTCATCACCACATGTACGTTCAAAGGACTCAACAAGCCGCATTATGCTCTATGTGATCATTGCGCTTCTACCTACGAGTTTTTTCGGAATATACAATTTTGGAATCAGGGCACTTTTGCTTATAGTGATCACTATTGCATCCTGTGTAGCATCTGAATGGGTATTTAATAAGATAGTTAAAAAGAAAAATACAGTAGATGATCTAAGTGCCGTAGTAACAGGACTTTTACTTGCACTTAACCTTCCGGCAGGACTTCCATGGTGGGAGGCAGTGCTCGGTGGTGCATTTGCTATAATAATAGTTAAATGTATGTTTGGAGGTCTGGGCCAGAATTTTATGAACCCTGCACTCGGAGCGAGGTGCTTTCTTCTCATTGCGTTTGCAGCTGACATGACAAACTTTAATGTCACAAGCAACGGGGTAGATGTGTATTCTGGAGCTACACCGCTTGCACTCATCAAAAATGAGGGACTTGACAGTGTAAACGTAAAGGATATGCTTATCGGAAATACAGCAGGAACTATTGGCGAGACATCAGTCATCGCAATTATGATCGGAGCAATAATACTTATTATGCTTGGTGTTATTGATCTTAAGATACCTGCATCATACATAATTACATTTGCAGTATTTATGTTCTTATTTGGAGCAGACAGGTTCAACATGAATTATGTTGTTGCAGAACTTTGTGGTGGTGGACTTATGCTTGGAGCATTTTTCATGGCAACAGATTATGTGACATCACCTATCACACCAAAAGGACAGATTATATTTGGTATATGCTGTGGACTTTTAACAGGTATATTCCGTTGCTTCGGAGCAAATGCAGAAGGTGTTTCTTTCTCGATAATCTTAAGCAATGTACTTGTTCCGATAATCGAGAAAATCTCTGTTCCTAGAGCATTTGGATTAGTAAAGGAGGCAAAGAAGAATGAATAAACAAATTATACATGATGCTTTGATCTTAGCTGCTTTTACTCTTGTTCTTGGATTTATACTTGCACTTGTGCATGACATTACACTAAAGCCTATTGAAGCTGCAAATCTTGCAACAGCACAGGCTGCATACAAAGAAGTATTTAAAGATGCAGATGACTTCAAGGCTTATGATTATGATGCGGATGAGGCAGACAAGATCGTTGCCGATGCCGGATACAGCGATACAATTGATGATGTGCAGCAGGCACTTGATGCAGATGGAAACGCTCTTGGCTATGTGATTACGGTTACTGCAAAAGACGGAAGTCAGGGCAGCATCACATTTTCTGTGGGAATCCAAAACGATGGAACTGTAAACGGATATTCAATTACAGATATAAGTGAAACTCCTGGTCTTGGAATGAAGGCAGAAGAGGAAGATTTTTACAGCCAGTTCCAGAACAAAAAGGTAGACAATTTTACAGTTGTTAAAAACACACCTTCATCAGATGATGAGATAGAGGCTATCACAGGTTCCACAATTACATCTAAAGCTATGGCAAATGGATGTAATGCAGCAATCTGTTACTTCCAGAATGGTGGATTATCGGAGGTGAGCGCAAATGAATAAATATGTAGAGCGTTTATATAACGGAATCATAAAAGAAAATCCAACATTTGTACTTATGCTTGGTATGTGTCCGACACTTGCCGTTACTTCATCGGCAATAAACGGATTAGGAATGGGATTATCGACTACGGTTGTTCTGATCCTTTCGAACCTTTTGATCTCAGCGTTTCGAAAAGTAATTCCAAATGGTGTACGTATGCCGGCATATATAGTAATTGTTGCATCCCTTGTTACTGTTGTACAGTTCTTGATGCAGGCATATCTGCCAAGTCTTTCAGCAGCACTTGGTGTATACATTCCACTTATCGTTGTAAACTGTATCATACTTGGACGTGCAGAAAGCTATGCTTCAAAGAATGGTCCGGTTGAATCTATTTTTGATGGACTTGGAATGGGACTTGGATTTACTATGGGTCTTACGATAATCGGACTTATTCGTGAGATACTTGGGGCAGGAACTGCTTTTGATATAAAAATATTCGGAAGCTGGTTTACGCCTATCACAATTTTTATCATGGCACCGGGAGCATTCCTTGTACTTAGTTTCCTTGTTGCAGGAATGAATATCATCCGTGGTAAAATGGAGCAGAAGGGAACACCTCTTGCCGCACCGGCAGGATGCCTTTCAGGTGATTGTGCACATTGTGGTGCAGAGTGTCCATCAGCCGAAAAGAAAGCTGACAGCGAGGCTGCTGTCAAAACAGAGGCAAAAGAAGGAGGGGATAAATAATGAGTACATTAAGTCATTTATTATTAATTGCTGTAGCATATGCGATTGTAAATAACGTTGTATTAAGCCAGTTCCTTGGTATATGTCCTTTCCTCGGAGTTTCAAAAAATACAAAGACAGCTGCCGGAATGGGCGGTGCAGTTATATTTGTAATCACAATAGCTACATTTGTTACACAGCTTATTTACAGATTTATATTGTTACCACTTGATCTGTCTTATCTGCAGACAATAGTATTTATTCTTGTTATTGCTGCACTTGTACAGTTTGTTGAAATGTTCCTTAAAAAGAAGATGCCACCGCTTTATCAGTCACTTGGTGTTTATCTTCCACTTATCACAACTAACTGTGCCGTTTTAGGTGTTGCGCTTAACAGTGTAACTAAAGGCTACAATATACTTGAGAGTGTTGTATATGGAATCGCAACAGCAGTCGGATTTTTCATCGCAATTGTCCTTATGGCAGGGGTACGTGAAAAAATCGAATACAACGATATTCCAAAACCTTTCAGGGGAACACCGATTGTATTGCTTACAGCATGTCTTATGGCAATAGCATTCATGGGATTCTCTGGTATGGTATCTGTATAGGATTGGAGGAAAAATGATATGAATATTACTGCAATTATAGTGGCGGCCATAGTTGTTGGTCTTGTGGGTATCATTCTTGGAGTTTTCCTCGGTGTTTCAGGAGAAAAATTTAAAGTTGAAGTTGACCCAAGAGAAGAAGCTATCCTGGAAGCGCTGCCGGGAAATAACTGTGGAGGATGTGGTTATGCCGGATGCTCCGGACTTGCCGCAGCTATCGTAAAAGGAGAGGCGCCTGTAGGACAGTGTCCTGTCGGAGGAAGCCCTGTTGCTGCAAAAGTTGGTGAGATCATGGGCGTTACGTTAAAGCCGAAGAAGGTGCAAAAAAGGTGGCATTTGTAAAATGTGCCGGAACGTGCGATAAGGCTAATACAGATTATGAATACACTGGTGTCGAAGACTGTACAGCATTATCTTTTGTACCAGGAGGGGGACCTAAATCGTGCAGCTATGGATGTCTTGGCTTTGAGTTCAGGCTATTAAAGCTTGGTTTAGATTACATCCATGTTGTTGATGGAATAGCAGTTGTTGATCCACTTACATGTAAACTTGGGAAATGTGAAAATGTGTAGAGCATCTTATCGAGCTTATGCTTGCTTAGATGATGCACATGTTCATAAAGTGCAGTTCAAAAGACAAAGGTAAAGATGTAATGAAAGCATGTTCAGTCGGATGTATTGGCTGTCATTTATGTGAGAAAAATTGTCCTTCTGACGCTGTTCATGTTGTAGACAATATTGCATATATTGATCAGGATAAATGTACAGGATGTGGAATCTGTGCAGAAAAATGTCCAAAGAAAATTATTTTATAAAATATTATTAATTTTATTTCAAAAATCGTCGAAACAAGCTGTTTCGGCGATTTTTTGTGATATAATCGTCATATGAAAAAAATTATAAATACAATAGTTATGATATCAGCTCTGGCAGTTATGCTTTGTGGCTGTCAGAAAAGCGAAAATAAAAAAATTTCAAAACAGGGATTCTATTTTGATACGATAATCCAGATAACATTATATGGAACTGATGATGAGCAATATATAAATGACTGCTTTGACATTGCCGGCAAGTATGAAAAAATGTTGTCTAACACAATAGATGACAGTGATATAAGCAGGATAAACAAGGCAGCAGGAGAGCAGGCTGTCTGTGTATCCGATGAGACTGTTTCGCTTATACAAAAAGGAATAGAATATGGCAGGCTTAGTGGAGGAAAATTTGACATAACGATAGGTGAATTATCTAATTTATGGAATTTTCCGGAGATTGCTGAAAATTCAAAGTCGGATGACAATGAAGCAGACAGTTCTGTAATACCTTCGGATGAAAAGATCGATGAGTATCTCGGACATGTGGATTACAATAAGATAAAAATAGACGGAAACAATGTTATGATCACAGATGAAAAGACGCAGATAGATTTAGGCGGAATAGCAAAAGGATATATTGCGGATAAGATGAAGGAATATTTAAAGTCAAAGAAAGTTACATCTGGAATAATAAATCTAGGAGGAAATGTACTTACAATAGGCAGCAAGTCTGATGGCAGTGATTATACCGTTGGAATACAAAACCATTTGATAGATCCGGGACATCCATAGCAACAATAAAAATTGATGATAGGTCAGTTGTAACATCAGGAATATACGAAAGATACTATAGAGTTGATGGAAAAATATACCATCATATATTAGACACACAGACAGGATATCCGGTTGAAAATGATCTTTATTCTGTGACAATAATAAGTGATTCCTCATGTGATGGAGATGCTCTTAGTACGACATGTTTTGCGCTGGGAAAAGATAAGGCAGAGGAATTTATAAAATCAATGGATGGAGTGGAGGCAATATTTGTTGATAATAAGATGAATGTCACATGCTCAGATGAAAATATGCAAATAGATATTCTGGATGAATGATAAAAATGAAAATGATTTTGTGTTTTTGGCGGATATATGTTAAAGTATAAAGTGCATGTAAAAATACAATCATAAATATAATAGGGAAATAGAAAAATGAGCTTTTTAAAAGATTACAAAAGAGTTGTTATAAAAATAGGATCGTCATCACTCACGCATCCACAGACAGGAGGGCTTAATTTCTCAAAGATGGAACATCTTGTCAGGGCAATATGTGACTTTAGAAATTCAGGACTTGATGTCTGCCTGGTAAGCTCAGGAGCGATAGCTGTCGGCAGAGAAGTTATTGGAATAAAGGAAAGACCATCGGATCTGTCAATAAAACAGGCATGTGCCGCTGTAGGACAGGGACGTCTTATGATGACATATCAGAAATTATTTGGCGAGTATAATCAAAATTCGGGTCAGATTTTGATGACAAAGAATACGATAATAAATCCTGTATCGCGAAAAAATGCAGCAAATACATTTGAAGAACTGTTTGGGCTTGATGTGGTTCCGATAGTAAATGAGAATGATACAGTAAGTACATATGAAATGCAGTTTGGAGATAATGATACATTGTCAGCTATAGTTGCATCATTGACAAAAGCAGATCTTCTTATTTTACTGTCTGATATAGATGGACTGTATTCGGATGATCCACATAAAAATCCTGATGCAGAACTCATAAAAGAAGTCACAGATATAGATGATAAAGTGTTTGGAATGGCAAAAGATTCTACAGGCAGCAATGTCGGGACAGGAGGAATGGCAACAAAGCTTATGGCAGCAAAGATCGCTACATATTCCGGTGCAGATATGATAATTGCCAATGCAGGCAAAACAGATATTTTGTATGACATAATGAATGATGACTTTACGGGAACATTGTTCCACCACTGTGATAACCGTAATTTTGACCTTTCGACATATATATTGGAGAGTATAGGATAATGGAAAACGAAAAAATTCAAAGAATAAATGAATTATACAGAAAATCAAAGGCGGAAGGACTTACAGACAGCGAACTTAAGGAGCAGGCTTTACTCCGTCAGGAATATATTGCAAGCGTAAAGAAAAACCTTGTAAGCCAGCTTAACAATATAGATGTCGTAAATCCCGATGGTTCTGTTGAAAATTTAGGACAGACATATGGAAATAAAAAGAAAAATTCGTAAAGAGATGCGCAATATGCGAAACGGCATAAGCAATGATGAAGTGCTGTATATGAGTATGTGTATATGCAAAAAGCTCAGTAAGCTAAAACCAGAGGCAGAGTATGAAAATATATTATTATATTCAGCAATAAACAATGAAACAGATCTTACAGAATATTACAGATATTTAAAAGAGAACAATAAGAAAATCTTTTTTCCAAAGGTATCCGGGGACACAATGGAATTTTATCAGGTTACAGGGTACGAAGAAATGAAAAAGGGCTCATTTTCTATAATGGAACCTGTGGCAGACGAGAATAAATGCTTCAAAGAAGATGACAGGGCACTTATGATAGTTCCGGGTGTTGCATTTTCAACTGACAGGTACAGGATAGGATACGGAAAAGGATATTATGACAAATATTTAAGCTGTCATTTGGCAATAGATACAATAGGCGTATGTTATGATTTTCAGCTGACAAATGAAAAAATAAATGATAAGCATGATGTCAGACTGGGAGGGATAATTACTGAAAAAAGAGAGGTGTTTGGAAATGACTGATTTGGAAAAATTATGCAAAGAGGCTCATGAGGCAAGACTTAAGGTAGGAACACTTGACACAGACATAAAGAATAATGTTCTTATGACTGCAGCAGATAACCTTATGAACTATGAAAAAGAAATTATTGAGGCGAATGAAATTGATATAAATGCCGCAAGAGAAAAAGGTGTAAAGGAAAGTATGATAGACCGGCTTTCTTTAAATCACGATAGGTTAAGCCAGATGGCTGATGGGCTCCGCCAGATCGCAAAATTAAATGATCCTATCGGTGAAGTCATGTCTATGTCTAAAAGACCTAATGGACTTATCATAGGAAAGAGAAGAGTTGCTATAGGTGTTATAGGAATGATCTTTGAAGCTCGACCGAATGTGACATCAGATGCTTTTGGTTTATGCTTTAAAACAGGAAACTGTGTGATATTAAAGGGAGGCAGTGATGCCTTAAACACAAATAAGGTTATTGTTGATGCGCTCGGACAGTCTCTTTTAGCATATGATGTTCCAAGGGCAGCATTATCACTTATTGAATCAACAGACAGAGAGACTACAAATCAGTTCATGAAAATGAACAAATACGTTGATGTGCTCATACCAAGAGGCGGTGCCGGACTTATAAATAATGTTGTGATGAATTCAACGGTTCCGGTAATCCAGACAGGAACAGGAAACTGTCATGTGTATGTGGACAAGGATGCCGATCTAGACATGGCTATAAAAATAATAGTAAATGCAAAAACACAAAGGATAAGCGTATGCAATGCATGTGAGTCAATAGTTGTACATCATAAGATAGCTAAGAAATTTTTGCCTAAACTGTACAAGGCATTAAAAGCATATAACGTACAGCTCCGCTGTGATGAAATATCAGAGGAAATACTAAAATCACACAAAAATATCGAAAAAGCCACGGAAGAAGACTGGGGTAAGGAATACCTTGATTACATAATGTCAGTAAAGGTTGTTGAAAATATTGATGAGGCAATAAGCCATATAAACAAATATAACACATCACATTCAGAAGCAATTGTTACAAACGACTATGACAGCGCCCAGAAATTTTTAAATGAGATAGATGCAGCCTGTGTATATGTAAACGCTTCTACACGTTTTTCGGATGGAAATGAGTTTGGGTTCGGTGCAGAGATCGGAATAAGCACACAAAAACTTCATGCAAGAGGTCCTATGGGACTTGAGGCACTTACAAGTTATAAATATATAATTTATGGAAGCGGACAGGTAAGAGAATAGTTTTGGGTATAAGATATTAAAACAGGATAAGAGGATTATATGAGAGATTTAGAAGCAAATTTACAGTATGAATATATGGACAAAGTAAGAGGGTATGTAAAACAGCAGGAAGAGCAGATAGGCCGTCCGCTTACATTTTACGTAAAAACATTTGGATGCCAGATGAATGCCCGTGATTCTGAAAAGCTTGTCGGAATACTCGAAAATATAGGATATGTCGAGGGAGAGGATGAGCATGCTGACTTTGTTGTATACAATACGTGTACGGTAAGGGAAAATGCAAACAATAAAGTGTATGGACGGCTTGGATATCTTCAGAACTACAAAAAGAAAAATCCGATAATGAAAATTGCACTTTGCGGATGCATGATGCAGGAACCGGAGGTTGTGGAGAATATAAGAAAACATTATAAATTTGTAGACATTGTTTTCGGAACCCATAATATTTTTAAATTTGCTGAGATTCTTTGCAATAATTTTGAATCAGGTTCACAGGTTATTGATATATGGAAAGATACAGACCAGATAGTGGAAGATTTGCCGATTAAACGTAAATTCTCATTCAAATCAGGTGTAAATATCATGTTCGGATGCAATAACTTCTGCAGTTATTGTATAGTTCCCTATGTAAGGGGGCGGGAGAGAAGCCGTGAGCCAAAAGATATAATAAGGGAGATAGAAGGTCTTGTCGCAGATGGAGTATGCGAGATCATGCTTCTCGGACAGAACGTTAATTCATACGGAAAAAATCTTGATGAACCGATATCTTTTGCACAGCTTCTGCGTGAAGTCAATAAGATCGAGGGACTCAAGAGGATAAGATTTATGACTTCACATCCGAAGGATCTTTCCGATGAACTCATACTTGCTATGAAAGAATGTGATAAGGTCTGTAAGCATCTTCATCTTCCACTTCAGTCAGGAAGCTCGCGGATACTAAAAATAATGAACAGAAGCTATGATAAAGAAAAATATCTTGATGAAGTTAAAAGACTACGTGAGCAGATACCGGACATAGCACTTACGACTGATATAATAGTCGGCTTTCCGGGGGAAACAGAAGAAGATTTCCTTGAAACAATGGATGTTGTAAAAAAAGTACGCTATGACAGTGCGTTTACATTTATATATTCAAAACGTACCGGAACAAGAGCTGCTTCAATGCCGGATCAGGTACCGGAGGATGTGATAAAGGACAGATTCGACAGACTGTTAAAGGAAGTCCAGACTATATCGGCAGAAAAGGCAGAACAATACGAAGGAAAAGTTATGCCTGTACTTGCAGAAGAGATGGATGATCAGAAGGATGGATATGTAACAGGAAGACTTGATAATAATTCCATAGTTCATTTCCCGGGAGACAGTTCTATGATCGGAAATATTTATAATGTAAGACTTGATGAGTGCAAGGGCTTTTATTATATGGGAGAATTAGCGGATGCATAAGCGTTTTGGTAAAAGTGACATCATACTTATCACTGCCACACTTGTAATTGCCATTGTGGCACTTTTAGTAACAAAAAAGTTTTTGATGGGCAGCGGTGATGAGGTTCTTATCACAATTGATGGAGAGACGTTTGGTGAGTATTCACTTTTAACTGAACAGACTATTGATATAACAGATAGTGAAGGAAAAACTATAAATAAACTTAAAATATCAGTGGGAAAAGCTAATATGATATGGGCTGACTGCCCTGATAAACTTTGTGTTAAGCATAATGAAATATCAAAGGAAAATGAATCGATAATATGCCTCCCCAATAAAGTTACTGCAACAATAACTAAAAGTAGCGGCGGCGTAAGTGATATTGATTCGGTGTCAAAATAAATGAAAAAAATGACAACAAAAAAAACTGCACAGCTTGGAGTATATATGGCGCTTGCCATGATACTTAGTTATGTTGAGTCACTGATACCTTTTTCGTTCGGTGTTCCGGGGATAAAGCTTGGTCTTACGAATGTTGTTACAGTAATAATGATGTATACATATGGTATACCGGGAGCATTGGGCGTTGCAGTATTGCGGGCAGTTCTTAGCGGCTTTATGTTCGGAAATGCATTCAGCATAATATATTCGGTGGCAGGCTGTGTGCTTAGTTTTATTTTTATGTATATTTTAAAGAAAATAAATCATTTTGCGATCATTTCTGTAAGTGCAGCAGGCGGCGTTATGCATAATGTGGGACAGCTTATTGTGGCAGCAAATGTTGTAAAGACTTACAGTGTCATATATTATGCACCGGTACTGATAATAGCAGGAGTATTTACCGGAATTATTATAGGAATTGTATCGGATGAGATTGTAAAAAGAATCGGAAACAGAATGGAGACATAATGTACGCATATATAAAAGGTGAACTTGCAGAAAAAAATATAGATCATATAGTGGTTGAAGCCGGCGGCATAGGATATCTTATATATGTTCCGGCACAGTCAATAGATTATCTCCCGGATGAAGGAGATCAGATAAAGGTGTATACATATCTGTACATAAGAGAAGATGCCATGGTCCTATATGGGTTTTTGACCAAAGATGATCTTGAGATATTTAAGATGCTTATCACTGTAAGTGGAATCGGACCGAAGGGTGGACTGGGAATACTTTCGACACTTTCAGCAGATGATCTTAGATTTGCGATTTTATCTGGTGATTCAAAGACTATATCAAAGGCTCCGGGGATAGGAGCAAAGACAGCACAGAGAGTTATCATTGATCTTAAGGATAAAATGTCACTTGAAGAGGCATTTGAGAAGAAGCTGGATAATAATGCAGATGGTGTGCAGAAAACATTAAACAGCAGTATAAAGAATGATGCTGTCCTGGCACTTAGTGCACTCGGATATTCGTCAGCCGAGAGCTTAAAGGCTGTGTCGAAGGTTGACATAACAGATGATATGGATGTGGAGGATGTTTTAAAACTTGCATTGAAAAACATGTCATCATTTTAAAAGACAGCAGAGGACTTATTAAATGGAAAAAAGAGTTATTTCGACAAAGCTACAGGACGAGGATATTAAAATAGAAAAATCTCTGCGCCCTATGTACTTTGATGATTATATCGGCCAGAAAAAAATAAAAGATAATTTAAAGATATATATAGAAGCGGCAAAGTCCAGAGGAGAGGCACTGGATCATGTGCTTTTTTATGGACCACCGGGACTTGGAAAGACAACACTTGCCGGGATAATCGCAAATGAGATGGGAACAAAAGTAAAAATAACATCAGGGCCTGCAATCGGAAAACCAGGGGAAATGGCTGCTATTTTAAACGGGCTTTCAGAGGGAGACATACTTTTTGTCGATGAGATACACAGATTAAACCGTCAGGTCGAGGAAGTTTTATATCCTGCAATGGAAGATTATGCGATAGACATAATGATCGGAAAAGGTGAATCAGCAAAATCAATAAGATTTAATCTGCCCAAATTTACTCTTGTAGGTGCGACAACGAGAGCCGGAATGTTATCAGCCCCACTTCGTGACAGATTCGGTGTGGTTAACCATATGGAATATTACACTGTAGATGAGTTAAAACAAATTATAATTAATTCAGCAAAAGTATTAGGTGTACTTATAGATGAGCAGGGAGCATATGAAATGGCAAGACGTTCAAGAGGAACGCCAAGGCTTGCAAACCGTCTGTTAAAGAGAGTAAGGGATTTTGCAGAGGTAAAATATGATGGAAATATCACATATGAAGTGGCAAGCTTTGCACTGGATCTTTTAGAGGTGGACAAGTACGGACTTGACCTGAATGACAGAAATATACTGCTTACAATAATAGATAAATTTGACGGTGGCCCTGTCGGACTTGATACTCTTGCAGCGGCAATAGGCGAAGATTCAGGGACAATAGAGGATGTGTATGAGCCATATCTTGTTAAAAACGGATTTATAAACAGAACACCAAAAGGCAGGGTGGCAACGGATTTTGCTTTTTCACATTTTAATAAAATAAGACCTGTAAAATAACATGTAGCTTTTAAAAGTTGCGTTTTATATCTAAGAAAGCTATAATATATAGTATACGTATTAAGAAGCTGGAGGAAATACAATGTCTGCAAAAACAAGTGCTGAAGTAGTAATAGATGGAAAGGTATATACGCTTAGTGGTTATGAAGGAGAGGAATACCTTCAAAAGGTAGCTGCATACATAAACAATAAAATAATTGAATTCGATGCTATCGAAGACTACAGACACCTTCCCCTTAATATGAAAAATACACTTATACAGCTTAATATAGCTGATGATTATTTTAAAGCGAAAGATCAGGTCACAAAACTTGAGAATGATCTTGAACAAAAGGAAAAAGAAATATACGATCTAAAGCATGATCTGATTTCGAATCAGGTAAAGACAGAAACTGCAGAGGCAAGCCTTAAGGAGCTTGAGGCTGCAAACAAAGAACTTTTACTTAATAAGGCAAGGCTTGAAGCGTCTTTAGAGGACAAGCTTTTAGATGGCAAAAAAACTGTTAAATAATATTATGTCGGGAACAGATAGAAATAGTCATCTGTTCCTTTTTTATAGGATGAATATGAGAAATAGAGATTTTGAATTATTAGCACCTGCGGGTAATATAAATATATTTAAGGCTGTAATAGAAGCCGGAGCCGATGCGGTATATGTCGGGGGAAGTATGTTCGGAGCGAGGGCATACGCAAATAATTTCGACGAGGAAGAACTTTTATATGCTATAGATTATGCACATCTTAAGGGGGTAAAAGTTTATCTTACAGTAAATACCCTGCTTAAAAATGATGAAATAGAAAAACTATATGATTATCTGCTCCCATTTTATGAAAGAGGTCTTGACGCTGTACTGGTACAGGATTTGGGTGCATTAAAGCTTATACACGACAGATTTCCTGATCTTGCTATACACACAAGCACACAGATGACTGTTACGGGAATAGACGGTGTAAGATTTTTAAAGCAGTTTGGAGTACAAAGAGTCGTTATGGCAAGGGAGGTATCACTTGCTGAGATGAAGGAAATCCATGAAAAATGTGGTATGGAGATAGAGGCTTTTGTTCATGGCGCATTATGTTATTCATATTCAGGACAGTGTCTTTTCAGCAGTATGCTGGGAGGCAGGAGTGGTAACAGGGGCAGATGTGCGCAGCCGTGCAGGCTTCCTTATTGTGTTGGAAATAAAAAGGACACCTATATTTTAAGTCTTAAAGATATGTGCGGAATAAAAGATCTGCAAAAGTTAAAGGAGTCAGGTGTATATTCATTAAAGATAGAAGGCAGAATGAAGCAGGCAGGGTATGCATCAGGGGTTGTCGCATATTACCGCAGATATATTGATTCAATGAAAGAAGTGTCAGATAAAGACTACAAAAATATTGCCGGACTCGGAAACAGATGCGGATTTACTGACAAGTACTATTTTGAACACAATGGAACGGATATGGTTACATTTGAAAAGCCGAATTTTGTTTCAGATGCAAGTGATGAGCTGCCACAGTTTTCAAAAATAAAAATACAGGGAAAACTGACACTTAAAGAGGCAGAACCGGGAGCACTTACAGTTTCATGCGGAGGGTATAGATTTACAAGCTATATGGATCCGGTAAGCCATGCGCTTAAAGCCCCGGCAGAACGTAAGAATGTGGCAGAACGCATATCAAAGACAGGTGATACACCGTTTGAATTCGAAAATATAGATATAACGATGGATAATGATATATTTGTGCCAAATGGTGCGCTTAATAAATTAAGACGTGAAGCGATAGAAGGACTACAGAATGAGATACTGATGCAATATAAAAGAACTGCATCTGCATCATATGGCTGGAAAAGTAAAAAAACGTCGGAAATAAAACCATCTGGAGATCCAAAGGTGATTGCTTCTGTCAGGGATGGAAAGCAGCTGTACAGGCTGCTTGAATATGATAATATTTCAGAAATATATATTGACAGCAGTAAATATGGACGCAGGGATTTTGTCAAAGAATTTAGCGATGATGTGTTTTGTGTAAATAACGCAGAAAAGAAAGCATATCTGGCACTTCCGGTCATATTTAGAAGATCAACACGTGATTATTTTGAAACGATATCAGATCAACTGAAAAAAATAGATTTTGAAGGATTCATTGTAAGAAATTATGAAGAATTTTTCTGGGTAAAAACAAGATTTGCCGGTAAAAAAATAGTTACAGACCATAATATGTATACATACAATGATATGGCAAAGAGTATGTTTTTTGATAATGGGGCAGATGCTGATACAATGCCTCTTGAGCTGAATCAGAAGGAGATAAACAGGCGTAATAACAAAGGAAGCCAGATGATAATATATGGATATTATCCACTCATGGTATCCGCACAGTGCGTGCATAAAAATTCTTATAAATGTGACAGGACACCGCAGATAACATACCTTAAAGACCGGTACAATAAAATATTTCCGGTATGGAATAATTGCAGCGAATGTTATAATATTATTTATAATTCGTGTCCGACAGTATTGTTTAACAATATGCAGAAGATAAAAAATGCCGGAATAGATGCATTAAGGCTTGATTTTACATTTGAAAAGCCAGAAGAAATAGATACGGTCATGGCAGCTTTTGAAAGTAACAGTGCGGATGGTATAAAAGAGTATACTAACGGGCATTTTAAAAGAGGAGTAGAATAAAATGGTTCATTTGATAGTACAGATATCCAAATATCTAATGATATTACTTTTTCTAATATACACTTATCTGTGTTTTCATATTTTCAGGTTTTCAGACAGACCTAAAAAACAAAAGCGGATCTATGAGAAACAGAGAGTATATATGTTACTTATACATTTTGACGGATTCTTAGTGCTGTATGTGACAACGCTTGACCTTAAGATTGCAGCGTTTTATGTGGCGCAGCTTATATTGTTTGAGGGAATATATCTTATTTATCATCTGTTTTACAAGAAAGCATCAGAGCTTGTGCTTAATAACATGATAATGCTTCTTAGTATCGGAATGATAATACTCACAAGAATATCATTGGCAAAAGCCATAAGGCAGTTTATATTCCTTACAGCGGGTTCTGTTCTTGCACTTTTAATACCTGTAATATTACAAAAGATGTCAGTATTCCGCAGACTTACATGGGTATATGCGGGAATAGGGATTCTGGCACTTCTTGCAGTATGTGTGATGGGATCGTACAGTTATGGTGCAAAGTTATCCATCAGCTTTGGCGGTATTTCTATACAGCCGTCAGAGTTTGTAAAAATTCTTTTTGTATTTTACATAGCATCAATGTTATATAATGCAGCAGATTTAAAACAGGTTGCTATAACAAGCGGTGTCAGTGCAGTGTTTGTCCTCATTCTTGTTGCATCAAAGGATTTAGGTGGTGCTCTGTTATATTTCTTTACATATCTTATGCTTATATATGCGGCTACGAGACGGTTTTATGTTTTTGCGGGAGGACTCGGTGTTCTGGTGGTGGCGGCACTTTTAGGATACAGACTGTTTTCACATGTACAGACCCGTGTAGCGGCATGGTCAGACCCGCTTTCAGTAATTGATAAAGCGGGATATCAGATATGCCAGTCGCTTTTTGCAATAGGAACAGGAGGATGGTTTGGTCTTGGACTTAATCAGGGACTTCCGTCAAAGATCCCGGTTGTAGAAAAGGATTTTGTGTTTTCTGCGATAGCAGAGGAGATGGGTGGAGCATTTGCAATCTGCCTTATACTTGTATGCATAAGCTGCTTTCTTATGATATTTAACATATCAATGCAGATGAAGGATAAATTTTATAAACTCATAGCACTTGGACTTGGAAGTATATATGCACTTCAGGTGTTCCTTACTATAGGAGGTGTAACAAAGTTTATACCTTCAACAGGTGTAACCCTTCCACTGGTAAGTTATGGTGGAAGTTCTCTTCTTTCGACAATGATAATTTTTGGAATAATCCAGGGACTCTACATCATACAGTCGGATCAGGCGGCAGAGAAAGTTGAAAAACCGGCAAAAAGGAGTGATACAGATGGCAAGAAAAGAAAAAAACAGATCCAGTCATAAAAACAGGGAATATGCGGTTATAACATATTTTTTCCTTTTGATGTTTTTAGGCCTTATCGCATATTTCGTCTATTTTCAGCTGGTAAAGAGTGATAAGTTTATTAACAGCCCGTATAATTCCCTGCAGGATTTATTTGCAAAAAATGTTGTAAGAGGAGAAATAACAACAGCTGATGGAGAAGTCATTGCGAGGACTGTTACGGACGCAGACGGAAATGAAACAAGGGAATATCCTGATGGACGTATGTTTGCACATGCTGTAGGTTATGCAGTGAACGGAAAAGCGGGAATGGAAAAACAGGAAAATTTCACACTTTTGAGATCACATGATTTCTTCCTGACACAGATCGTAAATGATATAAGCGGAACAAAAAATATAGGTGATAATGTCATATCAACACTTGATCATAAAGCACAGAATGCAGCGTATGAGGCGTTGGACGATTATGATGGGGCGGTAATAGCCATTGAACCTGAAACAGGAAAGATCGTAGCCATGGTTTCAAAGCCGGATTATGATCCGAACACGATCTCAGCAGACTGGGATGAAGTAAACGGGGATGGAAGTACAGCATTATATAACAGGGCAACCCAGGGACAGTATGCACCGGGATCGGTGTTTAAGATATTTACAGCACTTGAATATTATAATGAATTTCCTGATACATATGAGGATTATGAATTTGACTGTGATAGTGAGATAACAAGGGATGGATTTACGATACACTGTTCTGGAAATAAATCGCATGGCACAGAGGACTTGAGAAAATCGTTCGCAAAGTCATGTAACTCATCGTTTGCCAATATCGGACTTACTATAGACAATAATAAGTTAAATGCTCTGTGTAACGATATGCTTTTTAATAAAGATATCCCTATTGAATTCGAGTCAAAATCAAGTAAATTTTCGCTGAGTAATTCTGATACGACAGCTCTTACAATGCAGACATGCATAGGGCAGGGGAACACACTTGTGTCACCACTTCATATGTGTATGGTAGCAGGAGCGATATGCAATGGCGGAACATTGATGACACCATATATTGTAGACCGTGTTGAAAACGCAGGCGGCATGGTCGTAACGCAGAATGAACCACAGAAAAACAAGGCACTTATGTCAGAAAAACAGGCAGCTTTCCTACAGGATCTTATGTCGGCAGTAGTATCGGAAGGCACAGGCTCAAAGCTTGCAGATCAAAGCTATGATGCATATGGAAAGACGGGAACGGCACAGGTCTCAGATACAACAGATCAGACAAATGCATGGTTTGTCGGATACGCAAAGAAAGATGGATATAATGATCTTGCCATAGCTGTTGTCGTTGAGGATTCAGGAGCAGGAAGCACATATGCTGTTCCTATTGCAAAGAAGGTGTTTGACACCTACTTTAATGAATGATAAAGTGTCATGTTTTATTGCACTTTTTAATTGATTGGGTTATACTTATTTTAATCAATAAAGATATGCAGTATAATTGCATACACCACACTATAGGAGGAAATTGCAATGATAGAGGCAACCAGCTGTGGCGGTGTGGTAATCTTTCGTGGTAAAGTTTTACTTTTATATAAGAATTACAGAAATAAGTACGAGGGCTGGGTCCTTCCGAAGGGAACGGTGGAACCGGGAGAAGAATACAAAGACACGGCAATTCGTGAAGTAAAAGAAGAAACAGGCGCAAATGCGACAATAATCCAGTATGTCGGTAAGAGTCATTATTCATTTACAGTACCTGAGGACAATGTAGAAAAGGATGTCCATTGGTATCTTATGATGGGCGAAAGTTATTATAGCAAACCGCAAAGAGAAGAGTATTTTATGGATTCGGGGTATTATAAATTTCATGAGGCATATCATCTGCTTAAATTTTCTAATGAAAAGCAGATATTGGAAAAAGCTTACAATGAATATATTGATTTAAAAAAGAGCAATCTTTGGGGAACACACAAGTATTATTAAAAAGCAGTTTTATAAACTGCTTTTTGAGGTTATATAATGAAATGGTATGATAATTTATACATAGGCGAATCAATTGGTAAAAAAGCGGGCAGGATAAAATGGAAAATTAATCATAATGCAGGCACATTGTTTGTCCATGTGATAACATTGCCATCGAATAAACATAATCTGCTTGATATAATACCGGCGAGGGAACTCCTTCAAAATGGATATCCCAAAAGAAATCTGAAAATAATAGGGATTGCCGGGGACAGGCAGGAAGCGGTAGAGCTTGTGGCAGAGATAATAAAAGAAGTCTATGATAATACCGGGGAAACCGATGTTGCCGGATACCTTGAAAAAATGGGAGGATGGTAGAAGATGATCTTTGCGATTTTCAAAGTGATAGGATATATTCTTCTTACAATAATTGCTTTATTTATTGCACTTATCCTTCTTGTATTGTTCTGGCCTGTCAGATATAGCGCAAATGGAAAATTTGATAGAAATGATATATCGGTAAAGGCTGATGTGTCATGGCTGTTTCACATTGTGGCAGCAGAATTTGGGTATAGTGACGACATAAGTGCGTGGTACAGGATCCTCTTCTGGAAGAAAAATATATTTGATGAAAATGAGGATGACTGGGATACAGCAGCTGACAGCGAAAAAAAATACGATGATAAAGAAAACTGCGATGAGGATGCTGCTTTGGATGAAGCGGATATGGTGTTTCATATAGAAAACAATGCTGAATCTGAAAAGGACAGTATACCGGCTGGAACTGAAAATGAGGCTGTACAAAATAGAGAACATATTAAAAGGAAAAAGCATAAAAATAAAAGAACAGCAGACATAAAAGATAAACTTTCATCAAAGAAGAAAATATTTTACAAAATAAAAAGCATGTTATCCGACAAAGCAGACAAGGCGGCGGTAAAACACTTAAAAGAAGAAGGTTTTCTCATATTAAAAAGAGTGTGCCCTAAAAAACTTAAACTGAATCTGGAGTTTTCGACGGGAGAACCTGATACGACAGGAATCGCACTTGGGATAATTGCAATGTTTCCGGTATGTTATAAAAATAAATGGAATATAAAATGCGACTTTGAAAGTGAAGAGGCATATGCTGCAGGCGTGTTTGATATAAGTGGACACATATTTGTGATATCGGTGCTTGGAGCTGTAATAAGGATCATGCTTGATAAGAATTGCCGCAGATTATATAATAAAATTACAAAATAAGGAGGATGTATAATAATGGCAGACAATAGTTTTAATAATACCGTAGAGTCACTTTTTAAGGGAATGGACAGCTTTATCACAACAAAAACAGTTGTAGGTGAGGCAATCAATATAGGTGATACAATAATCCTTCCGCTTGTCGATGTTTCGTTTGGTGTGGCAGCAGGAGCATTTTCTGGGGAAAAGAAAAATAACGGAGCAGGCGGTATGGGAGGAAAAATACAGCCAAGTGCAGTACTTGTGATCCAGAATGGGCAGACAAAGCTTGTAAATGTCAAAAATCAGGATAGTATGACAAAAATACTTGATATGGTTCCTGATGTTATAAATAAATTTACATCCAAGGGTTCTGACAATGATGATATAGATTTTGATGATATAGCTGATGATAAGGAACAGGAAGAATAATATATTAAAACGATAATAAAAAGGACATCCAACGGATGTCCTTTTAATAATTTCGAAAGATTTAAAATTAAGCTCTCTCAACTTTGCCTGATCTTAAGCATGAAGTACATACATATAACTTCTGTGGAACTCCATTGACCTTGCAAGAAACTTTTTTAATGTTTGATTTCCAAACATGATTTGATCTTCTATGAGAATGGCTTACATTGTTTCCGTAATGAACGCCTTTTTCACAAATTGCACATTTTGCCATGATATTGCACCTCCTTGCATTTCACTAAGCTTAGATATACTCCAAGCTCACAACAAATGTATTCTATCAGATTAAAAACCATATTGCAAGGATAAAATATAAAAATATTTGCTTTTTATTTAAAAACGGGTATAATAACATTAGCTACGTCACAACTTGATGGAGGTATATATTATGAAGGGACAAATGGATACCCAGTACGGACAAATTTATATTGATGCAGATGTTATTGCAAAATACGCAGGATCTGTTGCAGTTGAGTGCTTTGGAATAGTAGGCATGGCTGCTGTGAACATGAAGGATGGTCTGGTTAAGCTTTTAAAAAGAGACTACTTAAATCATGGAATAAATGTAAAAGTTGATGAAGATAATGAGATTATAATTGATTTCCATGTAATTGTAGCTTATGGAATTTCAATCAGCACAGTTTCTGACAACCTTATTGAAACAGTAAAATATAAGGTAGAATCTTTTACGGGAATGAAAATTAAGAAAATCAACATATACGTCGAAGGCGTAAGGGTGATTGACTAAGGAGGATTACAAAGTGGAAATCACAAGTATTAATTCTAAACTGCTTGCAAAGATGTTTCTTGCAGGAGCAAAGAATCTTGATTCGAAAAAAGACTGGATAAACGAGCTTAATGTTTTCCCGGTTCCAGATGGTGATACAGGTACAAATATGTCTATGACAATAATGTCAGCGGCAAAGGAAGTAAGCTCACTTACTGAACCTACAATGGCTGCATTATCAAAGGCGATATCTTCAGGATCACTCCGTGGAGCAAGAGGAAATTCTGGTGTTATTTTATCACAGCTTTTCAGGGGTTTCTGTAAAGTTATAAAGGAATATGATGAACTTGATGTTACTATAGTATGTGAAGCGTTCCAGAAAGCGGTAGAGACTGCATATAAGGCAGTTATGAAGCCGAAAGAGGGTACGATACTTACAGTTGCAAAGGGTGCAGCAGATAAAGCTTTAGAGCTTGCAGAACAGACTGATGATCTTGTATTTTTTGCGGACGAAGTTATAAAACATGCAGAATATGTTCTTAACCAGACACCAGAAATGCTTCCGGTACTTAAACAGGCCGGTGTTGTTGATTCCGGCGGACAGGGTCTTGTCCAGGTGTTAAAGGGTGCAAATGATGCATTACTCGGAAAAGAAATTGATTATTCTATAGAGGGAGTATCATCAGGCGCTTCACCTGAAAAGATAACAGCCGAGACAGAGGCTGAGATCAAATTCGGATATTGTACAGAGTTTATCATTGTATTGAACAATCCACTCTCTGACAAGGAAGAGTTAAAGTATAAAGCATTTTTAGAGTCTATAGGTGATTCTATTGTTGTAGTGGCAGATGATGAGATAGTAAAAACCCACGTACATACAAATGATCCGGGACTTGCGCTTCAGGAAGCTTTAAAGCACGGCTCCTTAAGCAGGATAAAGATCGATAATATGCGTGAGGAGCATCAGGAAAAACTCATAAAGGAATCTGAAAAACTTGCAAAAGAGCAGGCAGCAGAAGAACAGAAAGCCAAAGAGCCGGAAAAAGAGATGGGATTTGTTTCTGTTTCAATCGGTGAAGGAATGAATGAGGTATTCAAAGGACTTGGTGTAGACTACATTATAGAGGGTGGCCAGACAATGAATCCAAGTACTGAGGATATGTTAAATGCGATCGAAAAAGTAAACGCAAAGAACGTATTTATACTTCCTAACAACAAAAATATTATCATGGCAGCTAATCAGGCAGTTTCACTTGTTGAGGATAAGCAGATAATAGTTATCCCTACAAAGACTATTCCACAGGGAATCACAGCGCTTGTCAACTATATTCCTGACCATTCGGTTGAGGAAAACAAAGAACAGATGATGGCTGAGATCGAAAATGTAAAGACCGGACAGGTAACATATGCCGTAAGAGATACAGAGATTGACGGAAAAACGATAAAACAGGACGACTATATGGGAATTGGCGATAAGTCTATACTTGCTGTTGGAAAAGACTTAAAACAGACAACGCTTGAGATGGTCGATGCTATGGTTGATGAGGATTCTGCAATTGTAAGTATTTATTTCGGAAGTGAGTCATCAGAGGAAAAAGCAGAAGAAATAGCATCTGCCATAGAAGAAAAATACCCTGATGTCGAAGTTGAGGTAAATGACGGAGGACAGCCGATCTATTATTATGTTATTTCGGTAGAATAGTCCATATAATCAAATATAAGGAGCAGATATGAATGCAGATTCACCGGTTACTGAGATAAAAGGTGTCGGGGAAAAGACAAAAGATCTGTTTGAAAAGATGGGAGTATACACTGTAGGTGATATACTCCTTCATTTTCCCCGCAATTATATACAGTTTCCCAAAATACAGGATATTGATGAGATAAGTTCTTTTGATGAGGATAAACATTATGCAGTCCATGCAGTTATAAAAAGAAGTGCAGTTACAAAAAAGACAAGGAACATGATCATTACTTTGCTGGATATCGGAAGTGCAGGGCATATGATAAAGCTTACATGGTATAGGATGCCGTATCTTAAAAATGAATTTACCATGGGGAGACATCTGGTTTTTTATGGTAAGGTAAAACCCAAAAACGGAAAATATACAATGGAACAGCCTGTAATATATGATGTTCAAAAATATATACAGCTGCAGAAAAATCTGCAGCCTGTTTATCCACTTGTATCGGGTGTGTCAAATAATCTTGTATCAAAAACTGTAAAAGAGGCGTTGAACAATGAAGAACTTGCAGAGGATTATCTTCCAGTCTGTGTGCGGAGTGAAAACGGATTCTGTGAATATAATTATGCGTTAAAGGAAATCCATTTTCCGGACAGCATGGAGGCACTTATTGAGGCAAGAAAGAGGCTTGTTTTTGATGAATTTTTCCTTTTTATAATGGGAATGCGTTATCAGAAGGAAAAACAGATAAAAGAAAAAAATGATTTTGTTTTTGAGAATCCAAAGTTTATGACAGGATTGATAGATAAACTTCCATATGAGCTTACAGGCGCCCAGAAGAGGGCTATAGACGAAATAGTAGCAGATATGGAAAGCCCTTTTGTTATGCAAAGACTTATACAGGGAGATGTCGGATCCGGAAAGACTATTGTAGCATTTCTTCTTATGGCATGGGCTTCGCAGTGCGGATACCAGTCAGCGATAATGGCACCTACTGAGGTGCTTGCAAATCAGCACTATGAATCGTTCTGTGGTCTTGTTAAAATGTTTGGTCTTGAAAGTCCGGTAATACTGCTTACGGGATCAATGACACAGAAACAGAAGCGGGCAGCCTATGAGCGGATGCAGAATGAAAAAAATGCACTCATAATAGGTACCCATGCACTTATACAGGAAAAGGCGGATTTTAGTAATCTTTCTCTTGTTATAACTGATGAACAGCATAGATTTGGCGTAAAGCAGAGGGATACATTTTCGCACAAGGGGATAAAACCGCATATTCTGGTTATGAGTGCAACCCCTATTCCGAGAACGCTTGCAATAATACTATATGGTGACATGGATATTTCTGTGATAGATGAGGTGCCGGCAAAAAGAAAGCCGATAAAAAACTGTGTTGTTAATACTGCATATCGTCCAAAAGCGTACGACTTTATAGAAGAACAGGTAAATAACGGATATCAGGCGTATGTTATATGCCCGCTTGTGGAGGAATCAGAAAATATGGATGGTGAAAATGTGACAGAATATGCCAAAAAGCTTAAGTCCATTCTTTCAAAAGATATACATATAGAGATGCTTCACGGGAAGATGAAAAGCGGCAAGAAAGACGAGATAATGACTAAGTTTTCCCAGAATAAAATACAGGTGCTTGTGTCTACAACTGTAGTTGAAGTCGGGGTTAATGTGCCAAATGCAACGGTTATGCTTATAGAAAATGCGGATAGATTCGGGCTTGCACAGCTGCACCAGCTAAGGGGCCGTGTCGGAAGAGGCGATGCGCAATCTTACTGCATATTTATAAACAGCTCAGATTCGAAAAAATCGAAAAAGCGTCTTGAAATATTAAATGATTCAAATGATGGATTTAAAATAGCAAGCGAGGATCTAAAATTAAGAGGTCCGGGAGATTTTTTTGGGATAAGGCAGAGCGGAGATCTGGTGTTTTCACTTGCAGACATATATCAGGATGCAGATGTGTTAAAGCTTGCATCGGAGGCTGTGGACGATATATTGGATAAAGATCCTGACCTTGAAGAGGAAGATCATATTATTTTGAAACGCAAAATGAAGGAATTTGAAAACGTACAGCTAAAGCGAATGAATTTATAAGGATATATCAGACTAAAAAATACCGGCCGCGGATCGTCAGAGCTTAGATCTGGCTTCTACGACCGGTATGGAAGAACAGGGGCGCCTGTTTTATATTATTATCAGTCATCAGCTTCCTTTATACCATCAATGTCGGGTGCGATGGTAAGAGAGTAGTTGGTGTAGTAGACAACAAATCCCGGGGCACTTCCGTTTGGTTTTTTGACATTTTTTTTCTGCAGGTAGTCGATCTCTAATTTATCGCTGCCTTTTCCTTTGGAATAATAGCCTGCAAGGCGTCCGGCCTCCTCAAAGGTGCTGTCAGGAAGCTCTTTGTTTTCAGATTTTACTATCACATGTGAACCGGGCATGCCTTTCGCATGGAACCACCAATCATTCCCTGTTGCAAACTTGAATGTAAGCTCGTCATTCTGGTAATTATTTTTGCCGACATACATATGAAAGCCATCAGATGAAATGTAATGAAAAGGTTTACTTTTGATCTTAAGCTTTTTTGAATTGCGGTTCTTTTTTAAGAACCCTGATTCAACAAGTTCCAGACGTATCTGCTCAAGATCGTCCTGATTTTGCACAATATCCAGAGAATTCTGGATAGATTCAAGATGGTCGATCTGAGATTTTGTTTCTACAAGAAGTTTCTCAAGGGCTTCGGAGGTTCTTTTCATTTTTCCATATTTATCAAAATATTTCTGCGAATTCTCTGAAACGCTAAGTGTAGGATCCAATGGGATTTTTATGATCTTATTATCATCATAATAGTTTGGAGCCTCAAGATATCTGGCATCCTCAGGCAGACTGTAACCGAATGCATTTATAAGCTCACCGTAAACTTTATATTTTTCACGTTTCATTGAATCTTTAAGCTGTTTTTGCTGCAGCACATATTTTTTCTGATCTCTTTCGAGTATGGTATTTACTAGTTTACGGAGATCCACAGATTTCTGACGTATACGGGTATAAGTGTTTTTCTCGGCATAATAAATCTCCAAAACCTCGGAAATGTTATCATATTGCGTAGATGTAAGATCCTTATATTGTGTCAGTTTTACTGATGAAAATTCTTTTGGTTCACGGCCGTTGCGGACAATGTTTGGATAAAACACATTATTTTTGATGTCATCCATGATCCATACAAAATTTGATGCAAGGTGCATAAGCTCTGTGTCTGAATAAGCAGAGGATGGCAGATCACCATCGATTCCGGCGCGGTATGTGATCTCGCTTGCAACAAGAGGACTTATCCCACAGAATGATGAATATACCGCTTTAATAAGTGAACATGGTTTTGATCTCATTATAGAAACGAAATCGTCAGTTGTCACGTTAAGCGGATTGAAACGATCCGACTGTGTGGCAGGAATGACGTACTCTTTGCCGGGAAGAACTTCACGGAGAGAGCTAAGTGATGCAGGTATACGTTTGATACTGTCTATTATTATACCATCGTCATTCACAAATATGATATTTGAATGTTTGCCCATAAGTTCAAGTACGAGGGTTTTGCTGCAAAGATCGCCCATCTCGTTTAAATGCTCAATTTCAAAGTTGATTATACGTTCCATATGTGGTTGATATATTTTAACAATACGACCATTAGCAATATGCTTTCGTAGTACCATACAAAAAGTTGGTGCAGAAAGAGGACTTGGCTTGTTTGTGCCTGTAAGGTATATAAAAGGAAGGGAAGCACTTGCTGACATTGACAGCTTAAATGATCCGTTGTTTCCTTTTAAGGATAGCAAAAGCTCATCAGTCTCAGGCTGCGCTATTTTGCTTATACGTGCGTTTAATATATTTTTGTTTAAATCTGATACAATATTTGCTATGACAATTCCATCTAATGCCATAATACTACCTCCAAAAAATAACATTATCTTAATTACTCAAACTTCGCACATAGATTTTAGCTATGCACCTTGAAAATTCAATACCTGGCAGTTATTCAGTTGTCAATGTTCAGACCTTAGCGCCTTTGAGTTTTGTTTTCAACAATGCAGGAAGTGCATCCATAAATACATTCGCCAATTCATCGATTTTTTCGTCTGAAAGTTCAGTGTTATCTGAAAGCATTGTTCTGAACATTTGGAGCAGCATCTGAAAAGCCTGTATCCATGTGATATCAGACATTTCGTCAGAAAAGTATAAAAAAAGAGCTCCCCAAGTGACCGGTTATCATTGGATTCCCGGCTTTCCAGTGACAGCATCATATATCGGGTGAAAACAACTGTGGTATGCGCAGTCATTGCATCATAGGACAGAGAATTGCATTCTCTGCTCAAGTTAAGGTAGCTTTTGCATACCTTGAAAAATACCTCTATATCCCAGCGTTTTCCATAAATCCGGATGATTTCATTTTCATCCAGATTTACATCTGTGGAAATGAGGCAGAGATATTCCTTGCGTTTGTTGCGATTGCGGACATAAACTACTTTGGCAGGAATTATGTCCCCATCATTCACTACATCAACCATAACAGAAAGCAGATATTTTGATTTGCCTCGTCTCTTTTTATTTTTGTTGTAAATGGAAATTAAAGACATATCTTCACCATCGTAGCGAAAAAACATTTTTGGAGATTTTTTCACCATTCCGATTACATCAAAATCCATTCGCTTGACAGCATGAAGGGTGCTTGGAGATGAAAACCAGCTGTCAAAAAGAACATATTTTGCCGGAATTGCAGCTTTTTTAGCAGTTTCCAGAAGTGTAAGCATGGCATGGGTTCCCTTTTCCATAGACAGCTTTCTGCGCCTGTAACCAACGGTTCTTTTGTCTACCTCAGCCGCTTCATTGATACGATTCTTTTTGTTTTCTGTAGAAAGAAGAATGCTGTTTACCGGCAAAAATGTACTCCCATCTGACCATCCAAGAGTAAGCATTCTAAATCCGAAGCGATATTTATGTTTTGCGTGGTCATAGACCTTTGCAAGAAGCTCTACCTTTTTAGAACGGTTACGTTCAAACATGGAATCGTCTATAATAAGAACATTGGCACGGTCTTCCGAATCCAGTGGAAGAATAGCGTTGTTTATGATTCTGGATGCAAGGATTGTAGTAAAACGCATCCAGTTAATTTGTACCATCTTCATGAAACGATACACGGTATCTTTTGCAAAATCAGGAGTATTTTTTCCTGTAAGCAGACTCATATACATACTTCTGTTAGAGAAAATCAGCAGAAACATGTATTGAAAAATCTCCGTTACCGGAGTGCCTTTCCTTTTATAGGCATTGGCAGCTTTCAAGGCTGAGGAAATATGAAACCTTGTGAAAAATCGTTTGATAGATTTAGAAATCTGCTTATCATTTTGAGTCGCTTGTGTTATACTTTTATTCATAGCATGAGCCTCCGTTTTGTAATTGTTTTTCGACAACTCAATTATACCAAAACCATTGGTTTCATGCTATTTTTATGCCAGTTATTATTGAATTTTCAAGGTGCATAGGCACATTTTAATGTGCGAAGTTTGAGTTAATTATAAATATATTTGACGAAAATCTCAAGGAGTTATATAATAACATCATCTATGCGTGTGTCTTTTATTATTAAACAGTAACAAATAACACACATAGGGAAAGGAAACAGAATGATTAAAAGCATGACTGGATTTGGAAGAGGTGAGTATGCGGATGAAAACCGTAAATTCACAGTGGAGATCAAATCCGTAAATCATAGATATCTTGATGTCAATATCAAGATGCCTAAAAAGCTGAATTTTTTTGAAAGTTCTATAAGAACTCTTTTGAAAGAATATACACAGCGTGGTAAAATAGATATATACATCACATATGAAGATTTTACAGAGACAAATTACGCTATAAATTATAATAAAGCTCTTGCAGAGGAATATTTTAAATATTTAAAGCTTATGTCTGAGCAGTTTGAAATAGAAAATGATATAAAAGCAAGTACTTTATCGAGATATCCGGATGTGCTTGTCATGGAAGAACAGCCGGTCGATGAGGATGCTTTATGGAGCGGACTTGAAAAGGCTCTCAGGGCTGCATTTGAACAGTTCGTTGACAGCCGTATGATCGAAGGAGAAAATCTTAAAAAAGATTTGTGTGATAAGCTTGACAATATGCTTTCATATGTGGATTATATAGAAGAACGTTCTCCACAGATAATACAGGCATACAGATTAAAGCTTGAAGAGAAAATAAAAGAGCTTCTTGGAGACACTGGGATAGATGATTCAAGAATTGCCCAGGAGGTTACGATATTTGCTGACAAGATATGTGTTGATGAAGAAACCGTAAGACTTAGAAGCCACATTGTTTCGGCATCAGATACACTTAAAGATGGTGGAAGTGTTGGGCGAAAGCTTGATTTTATAGCCCAGGAAATGAACCGGGAGGCAAATACGATTCTTTCTAAGTCAAATGATTTAAAGATTTCAGATATAGGAATAAGCTTGAAGACAGATATTGAGAAAGTCAGGGAGCAGATCCAGAATATCGAATGATCATTAAATATATTTACATAAAAGATAAGAGGAATAAAAATGGCTGATAAGGGTAAATTAGTTGTATTTTCTGGATTTTCAGGCGCAGGAAAAGGAACGATAATGAAAGAACTTATGAAAAAGTTCGGATCAGATTATGCATTATCCATTTCTGCAACTACAAGAAATCCAAGACCGGGTGAAGAGCATGGCAGGGAATATTTCTTTGTCACAACAGACGAATTTGAAGATATGATACAAAAGGGCGAACTGCTTGAATATGCAAAATATGTAAGCAATTATTATGGAACGCCTCGTTCATATGTAGAAGAACAGTTAAATGCCGGAAAAAATGTTATACTCGAGATAGAAATACAGGGAGCATTAAAAATAAAACAAAGGTTTCCGGATACACTTTTGATGTTTGTATGTGCGCCAAGTGCAGATGAACTGAAAAACCGTCTCGTAGGAAGAGGCACAGAGAGTGAGGATGTATGCAGGCAGCGTCTTAGCAGGGCATATGAGGAATCGCTCGGAATAGAAAATTATGATTATTTAGTGGTTAACGATGAGATAGATAAATGTGTAGAACTTGTGGATGACATCATAAAAAATGATGGTTTAAGCCACAAAAACGATAATCATCGTATATCATCAAATATAGATTTTATAAAAGAAATGAAAAATGAGCTTTTAAGCTTTTCGAAAGGAGAATAACTATGATACATCCATCGTATGTAGAATTAATGAAAGTTGTAAATGATAATGTCGAGATAGGTGAGGAACCTGTTGTAAACAGCCGTTATTCTATCGTAATAGCTGCTGCCAAGCGTGCAAGACAGATAATTGACGGAGCTGAACCTCTTATTGCAAAACCTAAATGTAATAAACCTTTATCGATCGCAGTCGAGGAATTATACCGCGGTGAGGTAAAGATCATATCAGATGACGAGGCGGAAGAAGAAAAATAATTAAACGAGGGGACCTTTAACTATGATTCAACTAGGATAATCTTGTAGATTCTTGATAGAATGCTTGCAGGATTGAGCTTACAGATGATGAAAATGAGGCTGATATCATAATTGTAAATAGCTGCTGTTTTATCGGTGATGCAAAAGAAGAGAGTATTAATACTATTCTTGAGATGGCGCAGTATAAAAATACCGGTAAATGCAGATCTCTTATAGTAACAGGGTGCCTTGCACAAAGATATAGCGATGAAATTTTCAAGGAGATCCCGGAAGTAGATGCTATACTGGGAACTAATTCGTATGACTCGATCGTTGAAGCTGTAAAGCAGACATTAGAAAAAAAGACATACAAAAATCTTCATACATTAGAAGGGCTTCCTACGATAAAAACAAAAAGACTTATCACAACGGGTGGACACTATGCATACTTAAAGATCGCAGAAGGGTGCAACAAAAACTGTACCTATTGTGTCATCCCATCTGTACGCGGACGCTACAGAAGTGTACCTATGGAGGATCTTATTGAACAGGCAGAGTCACTTGTACGCTCTGGTGTCAAAGAGCTTATTCTTGTGGCACAGGAGACGACTCTTTACGGAATGGATCTGTATGGTAAAAAGTCACTTCATCTGCTGCTTGATAAGCTTAATGAAATAGATGGTCTGTTCTGGATCAGAATTATGTACTGCTATCCGGAAGAGATATATGATGAACTCATAGAATCTATTGCGAATGATGAAAAAGTATGCCATTACATTGATATGCCTATACAGCATTGTAATGATGACATATTAAAGAGAATGGGCAGAAAGACAAATAAAAAAGAACTCATCGGGCAGATAAATATGTTAAGGGAAAGAATCCCTGATATTACACTCAGGACAACTCTTATATGTGGTTTTCCGGGCGAAACGCAGGAAGCTCATGAGGAACTTATGCAATTTATAAATGATATGGAATTTGACAGACTTGGTGCTTTTACCTATTCACCTGAAGAGGGTACAAAGGCGGCTGTGATGGACAACCAGATAGACGAAGAAGTAAAGTCTGACTGGCAGGCACAGGTCATGGAGCTTCAGGAAGAAGTTATTTTCGATAAAAATGAAACAATGAAGGGTAGAGAATTATATGTTTTTATCGAAGGAAAAGTGGCAGATGAAAATGCATATATAGGCCGTACCTACAGGGATGCACCGAATGTGGATGGTTATATTTTTATAAATTCAGATGAGGAACTTGTCACAGGAGATATAGCAAAGGTAAGGGTTACCGGAGCATATGAATATGATTTGATAGGAGAATTGATATGAATTTACCAAATAAACTAACTATTCTTAGAGTAATAATGATCCCGTTTTTTGTATTTTTTCTGTTAGCCCCCTTTTTTGATGGCTATGGAAATTATATAGCACTTGTAATATTTATTATTGCAAGCCTTACAGATTTTGCAGATGGAAAGATTGCCAGAAAATATAACCTTGTAACTAACTTCGGAAAATTTATGGATCCGCTGGCAGACAAGCTTCTAGTCTGCTCTGCAATGATATGCCTTGTTGATCTTAAACTTATTCCATCATGGATCGTAATAATAATAATAGCAAGGGAATTTATTATAAGTGGTTTCAGACTTGTGGCTTCAGATAATGGAGTAGTTATTGCAGCAAGCTACTGGGGCAAGTTTAAGACAACATTCCAGATGCTTATGATAATTTTTACAATATTTAATATTTACCTCGAAAATGATGTGCTGGATGTGATTTCAAATATTCTTGTATATGTTGCACTTGCACTCACGGTAATATCACTTATTGATTATATGTTAAAAAACAAAGATGTATTAAAAGACCAAAAATAGGAGAATTTTAATGAGGATAATTGCGGGCAGTGCCAGAAGCCTTCCTCTTAAGACGATAGAAGGAAGAGATACAAGACCTACGACAGATAAGACAAAAGAGACATTGTTTAATGTACTGCAGTGTGATGTGTCAGGGAGTTATTTCCTTGATCTGTTTGCAGGAAGCGGACAGATCGGACTTGAAGCAGTAAGCCGTGGTGCAAATTATGCTGTTTTTGCCGAGAATGCCAAAAAGGCGGCGGCATGTATAGAGGATAATATCAGGTTTACAAAATTTGGTGACAGATGCAGACTTATAAATTCAGATGCGATCACTGCCATAAGAACGCTTGAGGGAAAATATACATTTGACATTATATTTATGGATCCACCATATGATAAAATGCTCGAACGTGATGTGCTTGAAGTACTAAAGGACAGCAGCATTTTAAAGCCGGATACGATAATTGTTGTTGAGGCTTCTGACAGAACAGGATTTGACTATCTGTCTGATATGGGGTATGTCATCGTAAAAGAAAAAAAATATAAGACAAACAAGCACGTATTTATAAAGCGTGCATAGGAGAGACAGATGAAAACTGCAATTTATCCGGGCAGCTTTGATCCACTCACATTTGGACATCTGGATATAATAGAGCGTTCATCAAAAATAGTGGACAAACTTGTAATAGGAGTATTAAATAACAGTGCAAAAAAATCGTTGTTTTCGTTAGAAGAACGTGTTAGTATGATTAAAGAAATGACCACATCTTTACCGAATGTTGAGGTGGGATCTTTCGAAGGCTTATTAGTTGACTACATGAAGGAAATCAATGCAACGATCATTATAAGAGGTTTGCGTGCTGTGACGGACTTTGAATATGAACTTCAGATTGCACAGGCAAATAGTGTTCAAAATAGTGGCATAGAAACAATCTTCCTGACTACAAATCTTAACTATTCGTATCTGAGTTCCACAATAGTAAAGGAATTTGCTTCTTATGGCGGCGATATTTCGAAATTCGTTCCGGAACAGTTTATTGATAGAATTTATGCCAAATACAATATAACAAAAAATACCAGATAAGGAGACAGTATTTTATGAGCAGCAGAATGGAACAGATAATCGAAGAAATCGAAGATTATATAGATGGATGCAAGACCTCGGCAATTTCCAGAGGTAAGATTCTGGTAAACAGGGAAGAAATCGAAGAGCTTTTAACAGAACTCCGCACAAAGACGCCGGAAGAGATTAAAAGATACCAGAAGATAATAAGCAACAAAGAAGCAATTCTTGCTGATGCACAGGCTAAGGCAGACCAGATAATTGCCCAGGCACAGATACAGACAAATGAACTTGTAAGTGAACATCAGATTATGCAGCAGGCATATGCACAGGCAAATGAGGTCGTTCAGATCGCAACAAAACAGGCTCAGGAAATACTTGATAATGCGACAAATGAGGCTAATAACCTGAGAATGAGTGCCATGGCATATACAGACAGCCAGTTAAAGAGTATAGAAGATATTCTCACAGGCTCTATTTTCAAAGGCCAGATATGATAACCTTATTAATTCATTACAGGAATTTTTAGATGTTGTATCATCGAACAGAGCACAGCTCTTCCCACCGGAAGCAGATACAAAGCCTCAGTCTAAGGATACAGAATCAAAATCTGACGAGGATGAAGCAGATGATAGCGATATCGAAGTGACAAATATTTCCGTTTCATCAGATTCTGATAGTGATAAATAACAGTTTACATTATAAATATGAATGAAAAGATGCTTGCAGAGGTAAGTATGAATTTAAACATAACATATTTTAGTATTTTAAATTTTTGATCTGAAAACATTGAACGTGTCTGTAATATGCATGATAGTCCGCCAAAGGATAATATCCCTATACATATTGATGATTTAAGGAATGACGTAACAGGCAGAGAGCAGATATTATGTATTCCGTTTGTAGCTTCAAGAAAGGCAAATACGATATATAAGAACATTTTATCGCAATCAGCAGACTGGAGCGGGATACGGGAGATTACAGAAAACAGTACAATGTATGCACAAAGTTTTATCATCGTTTCAAATCCGTTTATTATGCCGGCGTCAATGATTTGAGTGTCAAGCTTGAATCCTGGCGCTGTTTTTTTATTTCTATGACCATTGCAGGCTGCATTGACAGATGAGATGTCCTTTTTTATTATAGCAAAAACGATCATTGCGATCGCAGATGGAGCATACAGGCAGAATAGTATTTTTAAAGTGTATGATGCCATATTCAGCTGGTTTATGATGGTGTAGGCTATTATAAATGGCAGGCTGAAATGATTTGAAACAGCACTTAAAAATTCATAATATTTTTTGTCTATGAGATTTTTAGAACCGAAATCAGCAGTAAGCTTTGCGCCAATAGGAAATCCGAATACGCATCCTAGAAAATACACTATCAATACAAGCTGCTTTTGGGAAACATTATATAAAATACCGGATTCTAAAAGAAGATTAGTAAATATGGTAAATATAAACAGAATCGGGAAAATCTGTTCAAACCATAGCATAACGCCTATACGGCAGCTTTCAGATACAAATTGCGGATTTGATATATAATATATACAAAATAAAATAATTAAAGAGATAAATAAAAATTTTTTCATAACACAATTTATTCAAAATGGGAGGAAAATATGAGAGTATTAAAAAATTTAGAGCCAAATAAAGTTTTTTGTTTTTTTGAAGAGATTGCAGCTATACCACATGGATCACGAAACACAAAGGCGATCAGTGATTATCTTGTTAACTTTGCAAAAGAAAGAAACCTTGAATATTATCAGGACGAATATAACAATGTCGTGATCATTAAAGAGGCATCAGTGGGATATGAGAATGCTGATCCTGTGATCATACAGGGACATATGGATATGGTCTGTGAAAAGGAAAATGGCTGTGATATAGATTTTGAAAAGGATGGACTTGACCTTTATGTAGATGGTGATTTCTTAAAGGCAAGAGGAACAACACTAGGCGGTGATGACGGAATAGCTGTGGCATATGCGCTTGCAATAATGGATTCACCAGAGATAGCACATCCGCGCCTTGAGGTTGTTATAACAGTTGACGAGGAAATAGGAATGCTTGGAGCAGATTCTATAGATCTTTCAATGTTAAAAGGTCACAAAATGCTAAATATAGACTCTGACGAGGAGGGACATTTTCTTACAAGCTGCGCCGGAGGAATGACAGTAGAAACTTCAATTCCAGTCTCATATATTACAGCAGAAGGACTTGGGGCTAAGTTAAAGGTAACAGGTCTTTGTGGAGGGCATTCAGGAAGTGAGATCAATAAGGAGCATGCAAATGCAAATATAGTCATGGGACGTGTCTTAAAAAGCCTTATGGATCAGATGCAGTTTGGCTTGTCAAATATGGAGGGCGGCCTTAAAGATAATGCGATTCCACGTGAATGTACAGCGGATATCGTGATAGAACAGGCCGATAAGGAACTGCTCGAATCAGCTGTGAAAAAACTTGATCAGGCATTTAAAGCAGAATATAGTGTGGCTGATAAGGATATAAAAGTTGAACTGGAATTCGAAGATGTTGTTTCAAAACAGGTTCTTTCTTTTACATCACTCACAAAGGTTATCTTTTATCTTAGAAATGTGCCAAACGGTGTTCAGAATATGAGTCAGGTTATGCCGGGACTTGTTGAAACATCGTTAAATGCAGGAATTTTAAAACTTACAGAGGAAAAACTAAATGTTATAGCATCTGTAAGAAGTTCTGTATCGACCAGAAAAGATGACTTGTTAGACAAACTTACAATGCTTGCAGAATTTATAGGCGGAGAGGTAAATGTAAGCGGTGATTACCCGGCATGGGAGTATGTCAAAGAATCTGATATAAGAGATACGATAAGTGATGTTTACAGAGAACTTTTTGATGAGGAACCGGTATTCGAGGCAATCCATGCAGGACTTGAATGTGGAATCCTTTCAGGAAAAATCGATAATCTCGATTGTGTTTCATTTGGACCGGATAATTTTGATATCCATACGCCTAATGAGAGACTCAGCATTTCTTCGACAGAAAAAGTATGGAAACTGATCGTAGAGTTCTTAAAGAGATGTAAATAGTAACATACACAAACTGGTGTGGGAAGTTTTAATAACATATAAAAAAAGGGTCTCCAAAGTTTAGTGGGGTTTCCCGAAGTTTTTTAGGGGCAATTAATGGGGACGACAACTAAAAATCTATGAGTTTTTTGGGCATTCCGTAGGGGCTTCTTAAATCGAATTATGAATAGATAACACAGGCAGGTCTTTCGACCTGCCTGATCTGTTTTGCAACGAAATATTTTTTAATCTTCCATATCAAAATAAGTGACGGGATTGTAATCGTTTATTCCATTTATAACAGGGGTGTCCCTGGTCGCATATAGGAATCTGGTTCGAAAATGCTCAAAGTTTCGATAGCCACGTCCGAGTCTTTTCAAGTCTTTAACTTTTCGATTTAAGGATTCAATAGGTCCATTAGAAAGTCTGCTGCTATATATTTTGCCAGCCCGTATTTTCAACCATTACAAATGAGTTGATGATATAAGCATGGTTTCGAATCAGAAGATTGGCAAAATCAACGAAAATTGAATTGCCGCAATGAAGATAGTGGTTGATCAGTTTGTCGAGTTCAATTCTGGCATCCATTGGTTTCCCAGCATTTCGAGTATTGAATTGGACATAAAGTTCCTTTAAATCACGAAGTTCCCTCAAGTTTGGATCAATCATAAAAAGAGAATCTTCATAATCATAAGTGTTCATCAGACAGTGAAGGCGTGTATCCATTCTTAAATCCGAATGATAAGTAATAGAGGAGTGATTAGCGAGGATCAGCCATCGATATTTTTGCAGTAGGTAGACTTCTCTGGATGCTGGAATAAAGGTGTGTTCATCGATAATGCCGCCGTTGGCCGTATATGCATCTCGATCACGTTTCTTAAAATTTTTGATGAGCTCACGTATGTAAAGATCTAGTTTATGAGTGATCCATTGAATTACGTGAAAAGAATCTACGACAGAAACAGCGTTTGGAAAGTATCTGTTAACCCAGTTGATGTAGGGATTATACATATCGGAAATTAGATACTTTACTTGTGAGCGTTCTTCGAGTGGGATGGACATAAAATAAGGTTCTGTGTCATTTGTTCTACGGCCTCAATAAATCAATTGGATTACCGGTATAAAAGTCCTGAATGACCAACGCGTAGCGACAGTTCGGATCAAGATCGAGACAGACCTCATCTACTGAAATGATGTCAGAGAGAGGAAGCCGATCCATTTTTACATAGCGGTCAAAAGTGTCTAGAACATAGGTGTCAGAAACTTTGTATTTGGAAGCAATGCTGGATGCAGAGACGGATAAGTCGCGAAATGCATGAATAATCAGCATATCAGTCGCATTTGTATTGCGTTTTCGTTTATCTACAAAGTTAAAAGATTCATTGATTGTGTAAGAACAAGGTGTGTTTGTACAGCGCCAACGGCGTTGCTTTAGTTTTAAAATTAGCTCATAACCATCCTGAAGCACGGGATGGTTGATGGTCCGGACTTTGATGCCGCGTGAATACATCTTAAAGCCACAAACAGGACAGAAATGGCGAATTGGTTTAGTTTCAAGAGTTAAGATTTTCTTTGTGCCATTAATCGAGATGTTGGAAATGAAGATGTCGGCATCTTCCAAGTTTAATAATTCTGTGATACTATTCATATGTCTCCTTTCAAAAGAATTTCGTTGCAGAATTATCATACGAAAAGAGACGAAGAAGGGCAAGAAATCGAGAGATTTCCTGCCCTGTTTTAATATGTGTGGAGACCCTACTAAATGCCCCTACGGATTCTCCCTACTTATAGACCCTACTAAAGGATGCCCCCACTAAACTTTGATTACCCTAAAAAAATGTGGTGTGCCCTTAGATGGCACCCACATTTTTTATTTTATCAGAAAGTATACTATGGCATATTCCCTATTTTACAAGATTTTCAGCATAGTCAAGAGCATCAACTATGTTCTTGTGAAAATGTTCTTTTCCGAGTAATTCGATAAAACCATCTTTCTCCATTACATGCATAGGCTGTTCGTTTACATGTGAAAAAAGAAGGGTTATGTTTTTCTTTTTTGCTCGGCTTACAAGTTCGTGCAGAGATCGCATGGCACTGGCATCGATGGCAGGCACGCTTCTCATACGGATCACAACAACTTTTGTGTGATGATTGCTGTTGATGTTTAAAATCTGGTCTGCAGCGGCAAAAAACATAGGTCCGCATATTTCAAATACACTTATCGAATGTGGTATATCTCTTAATTTTTCTGCCTCACCTGGTGTGATATCAGGTGAATCTATATATTTCCACGCTTTTATATCTGCGGTTTCGGCCATTCTCTTCATGAATAATAAGGCTGCAAGAACAACACCTATTTCGATCGCAACAACGAGATCGAAAAATACAGTAAGGAAAAAGGTGACAACAAGTACGATGATGTCACTTTTAGGAGCGCTCTTACAGAGATTAAAAAATGATTCCCAATCTGCCATATTTGCTGCGACAACTAAAAGTACAGCGGCAAGAGTCGTCATAGGTATTAATGCGGCAAGAGGCATAAGCACGAGCAGTATTATTGTAAGCGTAATGCAATGTGCGATACCGGCTATAGGAGTACGTCCGCCGTTTCTTACATTTGCAGCGGTTCTAGCTATCGCTCCTGTAGCAGGAATTCCTCCAAATAATCCGGAAAAAATATTTCCAAGTCCCTGACCTATAAGCTCTGCATTTGACTTATGTGTGTCACCGATCATTCCGTCAGACACAACAGCCGAGAGAAGTGATTCTATAGCGGCAAGAACTGCAATTGTAAAAGCAGGTGAGAGCATTTTCTGGATCAGGTTCATTGAAATTGAAGGAACGTGAAAAGCAGGAAATGACGAATTAAGCTCTCCGTACACACTGCCTATAGTATTAATAGGAAGTTTTGCAAAATATGCAATGGCAGTTGTTATTATTATGGCTACAAGTGAACCAGGAATTTTGTCGGTTATCTTTGGCCAGATCAGCATGATCGCTATGGCTGAAAGTCCGATGAGTGCAGCAGTAATATTTACAGATTTAATATTTTTAGCATATACTATGACTTTATCAAGAAACTCTGATGGGACAGATTTAATACTAAGTCCAAAGAAATCCTTAAGCTGTCCGACAAAAAGTGTAACTGCTATACCACAGGTAAAACCTGTTGTTATCGTGTATGGGATATATTTGATAAGTGAGCCGAAATGGCATATTCCCATGATGACAAGAATTATTCCGGCCAGTATTGTTGCAACTATAAGTCCGTCTGTTCCATATTGTGCGACGATCCCATAGATGATAACGACAAAAGCAGCGGTAGGACCGCCGATCTGTACGCGGATTCCGCCAAAAAATGAAATAAAAAATCCTGCGATTATGGCAGTGTAGAGTCCCTGTTCGGGTCCGACACCGGAGGCGATGGCAAGCGCTATAGAAAGCGGAAGTGCGATAATAGCGACTATTATACCAGAAATGATATCCTTTAGAAGCTGTGCTTTAGTGTAGCCCTTCATTACATCAAAGAGCTTTGGTCTTAATTCGTTCATTAGTAAAAGTCCTTTCGGTAATTTATAAAATGTTTATAAAAAATAAACAGACAATTTACAATTTTACCATCTAGGGCGATGAAATACAATCATAATAAATGTCGGCATAATACAGTACAAATATTATACTGTATTATGCCGACAGCTGTTTTTAATAGAAATATTTAAATTTATTTTTTCTTTCGGATATGAACTTCCGGGATAGCGACATTATCATAGCTGATTGGTGAATCATCATCCACATTGTCTTCATCGCAGTAAGCCTTATGTGTATGAACCTCCGGAATAGCAACATTATCGTATGTCAGATCATATTCGTGTTCATGTTGAGATGGTTTTTTCTTCTTTTTAAAAAAATTAAACATAGTGTTCTCCTGATAGATTATATAAGATTGATAAAAAATGTAATAACAAGACTGTTGATAAAGTCGGCAAACAAGCTTCCTATCAGCGGAATGAGCAGATATGCTTTTACGGAAGGCTCATATTTATCGCATACAGCCTGCATATTTGCCATTGCGTTTGGTGTGGCGCCCATTCCAAATCCACATGTACCGGATACTAAAACGGCGGCATCATAATCACGTCCCATGATATTGAATTCGATAAAATATGTGAATATACATATGAGGAGTACCTGCGCAGCCAAAAGAATCACAAGTGGAAGAGCAAGTGATGCAAGCTCCCATAATTTTAATGTGATCATAGCCATGCCCAAAAACAGTGAAAGGCATATACCACCAAGGTCATTAATTTCACCCATATGGATTGTCGCAATTCCTGAGTATTCGGATATATTGCGCATGAGAGCTGCGGCAAGCATTGCACCTATATATATCGGAAACGTAAGACCGGTTTTTGTAAGAAACATTGAAAAGATAGTTCCGAGTCCAATCGCAAGGATAAGCTGGAAAACAGCAGCGGCGTACATATTTGTGTGACGCTCATGTTTTTTTTCGTCTTCAACTAAGAGGCTGTCATCTTCATGGGAAATGGTAGAAAGAAGCTTCTTTTTTTCAATGAGGAGTTTTCCCAAAGGACCGCCGATAAGGCTTCCGAATATAAGTCCAAAAGTTGCAGCAGCGGTACAGATCGTTGTGGCACCTGCTATATTAAAATCTTCGAGAACAGGTCCAAATGCTCCGGCTGTACCATGGCCTCCGACCATAGGAATCGAGCCTGTACACATACCGATGAGAGGATCAAGGCCTAATAATTTTGAAAGTCCGACAGCGGTAAGGTTTTGAAGCACTATAAGGGAAATTACCAGTGCAAGAAATACAATAAGAGATTTTCCACCGCTTTTTAATACTTTTAAATTAGCCTGAAATCCGACAGATGTAAAGAAAAATACCATACACACTTCACGCAGTGTATCGTTAAATGAAAATTCTGCGATGTGAGTGCTGTAACATATGCATGTCATTATTGCGAATAAAAGCCCGCCGATAACGGGTGAGGGAATACAAAACCGCTCAAGAAAATTGATTTTCTTCTTGAGAAAACTTCCAAGTAAAAGAACCAGTACAGCTAATGCAAGAGTCTGGTACATGTCTAAGTGAATTTTCATGGTTGTCCTTTCTTCTTATGCTTTTAATTATTATCTGTTTTGATATTGTGTTTTTCATAGTATTTCAAAGCTCCATCATGAAAAGGGATCGGAACACCTTCGGTAGAAAAAGTATCCCCTATTTCAAGATCCATAGAAGCTGAATACTGAAGCTTGTTTGATTCAGAAAAGAGTAATCCTGTAAGCTTTTCAACAAGATCATCAGACATGGAATCTGATGCTAAAAGTACAGATTTTACACCGATTGTTTCTACATTTTCGGTCTGTCCAGGATATGTGTCCGCCGGAATGGTATATTTTGTGTATGCATCAGAATATTGAAGCATTTTGTTTATGCAGCTATCGTCGATAGAAACAAGGCGGATGTCGCATTTTTTTGCAAGTTCGTCAATAACCGTGGTTTTTATACCGGCAGTACAAAAGAATGCGTCTATTTGGCCTGACTCAAGAGAATCGGCAGCCTCAGTGTAATCCATATTTTCTGTATTTATTATTGCAGAAGGAAGACCCGAAAATTCAAGGATTTTTGTTGCATTTAATTCTGTTCCGGATTCGCTTGAGCCTATGCTTATGGTACGCCCCTGCAGATCATTTAGTGATGTGATGTCTGAATCAGCACGTACTACAAGCTGGCAGGCTTCTGTGTATAGTGCAGCGATAGCACGGATGTTGTCGTTTTTATTGTATGCATCTTTTATCAGGTCAGCCTGTGCTATGCCAAGCTCTATATAATTTTCCGACAGCAGGCGCAGGTTTGCTGATGAACCGGCAGTGGCTTTAACCTCAAAAGTGTAATCGGAAATATTATCTGAAGCGATCTGTGTAAAAGTGTTTGCAAAAGTGTAATACATTCCACCTATATCAGCAGCACCGAACCTGACGTTTTTGTTGTAGCGGCTGCAGCCGGAAGTAAGTAAAAGGATTACACATAATAAAAAACTTATCTTTTTCCTCATATTAACAATGCCCTTTCTTAGATTTGATATCATAAGTACCATTTTAAATTGAAAATATAAATATGAAAAGATATATTTTATTTTTTTTAAGGTAAAAACATTTTACAATATGGTACATAAGTATTAAAATAGAGAGCAAGGGGGCACATATGGATGCAAAAGAAGCAATAAAAAAGTATAAAGGATTTTTACCTAAAACCCCACTTATCATTAAAACATCTGATGGGATAAGCTATACAGGAATAGTTTTGGATGTGTTAGAAAAAGATAAGTGCTTTATGATAAAGGAAATCATACCTGACGGAAAGCAATATATTATATTCTTTGAAGATATTGAGGATATGGCAGAGGATAAAATATCAGGTAATAGTTTCTTGTAAATGTAGTACAAAAATACTATTATAAATAGGGCGGTTTATTTAAATGGAAAAAAGAGATTTATTTGAGCAGATAATAAATAGTGCAATAGAGATCTTTCTGTCATATGATGATGATAAAAGAATACTAATGATGAATGAGAGTGCCAGAAAAGAGCTTATGTATACAGATAATGATATAGGAACATCTGTAAGCAGGCTTTTTCAGAATGAAGATATGTCAGAAATCACATATGACGGCATAATTAGACAAATGATGATATACCGGTCAAATCAGACCTGTTTCCGTGCACAGGTAAAGGCAATAAAGACGGACAGCCAGATATCACCATATGTTCTTATGATACGGAATATATCAGATCAGTATGCACTTGAAAAGGCAGCAGAAATTGCACGGAAAGAGACGGAAGCGACAGCAAAAGTTAAAACAGAGTTTGTCGCAAATGTAACTCATGAACTAAGGACACCGGTAAACGGAATCCTTGGAAACACAAATATTCTGCTTGAAAATGAAGCTGATCCGAAGAAGATAGGACTGTTAAATACAATCTCTAAAAGTTGTGGTGCGATGAATGAACTGATAAATGGTATTCTGGATTTTTCAAAGCTTGATGCTGGAAAATTTACACTTGAAAACAGAAAGTTTAACTTCCGGAATATGATCGATTATGTGAAATCAACGCATATGCCTAAAATAACAGAAAAGGGGCTTAAGTTTTTTGTCACGATATCGCCGGATATACCGGAATTTGTAATAGGTGATGAGCTTAGGATATCACAGATATTAAATAATCTGCTTTCTAATGCGTGCAAGTTTACAAATGTCGGCAAAATTTCACTTGAGGCTTTGATGACTGCCCAGGAGAAAAACAGGATAGAACTTTTTTTTATTGTACTTGATACAGGGATTGGAATAGCAAAATCTGATGAAGATAAGCTTTTTAAAAGCTTTTCACAGGTGGATGCATCTGTCTCAAGAAAATATGGTGGAACAGGACTAGGACTTAATATTTCAAAACAGCTGGTGGATCTCATGGGCGGGCATATAACCGTAGACAGTGAACTGAATAAAGGAACGATGTTTTCTTTTTCCATATGGGTAGAAACGCCTGAAGAAGAAACAGCTGAAGTTAAGCTTCCAGTAGATAATAATTATGCAAAAAATATCCATGAAGCACTTGGTGCTGATGATGAAATAGAAAAGGCATATATATATGGCAGCGAAGAAAATCGAAAGGAACTTGATGAACATATGTCGAAACTTATTCTCTGCCTTGAAATGGAAAACTGGGAGAAAGCAGAGAATTTTTCTAATTCTATAAAACAACTGACCATACAGGCACCTAAGGATATAAAGGTTGCTGCGCTTAGAATGAAGATGGCAGTTCAAAAAGCTGATTATGATAGATCAGTTGATGAATATAATACATTAAAGGAACTATGTGAGTTATAGGTTGAGGAGACGTCATGGATGATCAGAAAAAAATACTAATTGTAGATGATGTTGAGGCAAACAGATTTGTACTCAGAAATATAATTTCAGAGATGGGGCATTTGCCTGTACTTGCAGAAAATGGTGTGCAGTCATTAAAAATCATGGAAAAGATCAAGCCAAATCTGATATTGCTTGATGTGGCAATGCCGGAGATGGACGGATATGAGCTGTGCAGGATCTTAAAGGATGATCCGGTTACAAGAAAAATCCCAATAATATTTATATCTGCATTTGATAAACCGGATGATATCATAAAGGGGTTTTCGATAGGTGGCGAGGATTATATAACAAAGCCTTTTATACATGAGGTTGTGCAGGCACGTGTCATGGTTCACCTTAAAATGGCAGACATGAACCAGGAACTGCAGAATGTAAACAGAAAGCTTGCATCTTCTATACAGGAACAGTTAAAGCAGATGGAGCAGGAAAAGAAAAATGTGCTTTATGCGTTAAGCCGTGTGGCTAGGGAAAATTCTTCATATGACGTTAACCATATGAACAGATTACAGTACAACAGCAAGATCCTGGCACAGGCAATGCAGCTTTCGCCGATATTTGAAAGCCGTATATCTGATTCATTTATTGAAACGATCGAGCTGGCAGCACCGCTTTGCGATATAGGAAACGTTGCCATCCCATCAGGGATATTGCAAAAAAACGGAAGTCTTACCGAAAAGGAACAGGAAGTAATGGAAACCCATACAACTGTTGGAGCAAAGATATTAAAAGATGTGCAGGAACAGGGTGATTATAATGATTTCGTACAAATGTCTATAGATATAGCAAATTTTCACCATGAGAACTGGGATGGGACAGGCTATCCACAGAATTTAAGTGGAGATGAGATACCTTTATCGGCACAGATCGTTGCTCTTGTCAGTGCATATTGTGCGCTTACGGAAGAACGAATATACAGGAAAGCGTTTACAAGGGCAAATGCAATAGAAATTCTTGAGGGGGAAGCAGGAACTAAATTCAATTCGGCAGTATTTGATATCTGCAGGAGAGTATCAAAGCAGTTTAAATGATGTGCAGCAGGACAGGATCATGACAGAGGAAGAATTTTTAAGAATAAGAGATTACCTTAAACTTAGATATGGGATAGATATGAATCATAAAAAGACAATAGTTGAGGGAAGACTTGAAAACTATGTCAGACAGAATGGTTATTTAAGCTACAGCCAGTATATGGATGCGTTAGAGTCAGATGTCAGCGGAGAAATGGAAAAGAAGCTTGTCGATATACTTACAACGAACCATACATATTTCATGAGAGAATCCGAACATTTTGATTACCTCAGAAAAGAAGTGCTTCCGTGGCTAAAAAAAAAGGAAGCTATAAATAAAGATCTTCGTATATGGTGCGCAGCTTCTTCGTCAGGGGAGGAACCATATACGATAGCAATGGTTCTGCTTGACTATTTCGGACTTGAAAAATGAATGGGACACACAGATACTTGCGACAGACGTGTCAACAGCCATACTTACAGAAGCAATCCGCGGAGTATATACATCGGAGCAGATCGCACCGCTGCCGGATGCCTGGAAAAGAAGATTCTTTAAGGCTGTACCGGGGGAAGACTGTTACCGGGTTACAGATGAATTAAAATGCGAAGTACTGTATAGAAAATTTAATCTGATGTCACCATTTCCATTAAAAAGAAAAATGCATGTTGTTTTTCTAAGGAATGTGCTCATATATTTTGATGATAATACAAAGCTGCAGATACTTAAAAAAGTATATGACTGTCTTGAGCCGGGGGGATATCTTTTCCTCGGAAAAACAGAGACAATAAACAGACAGGCAGTGCCATTTAAACTGGTTTCGCCGGCAATCTTTAGGAAATAAGAGGTTTTTTGATATGAGAAAAATTAGGGTACTGGTGGTTGAAGACTCACTGGTCTTTAGGAATCTGCTTGTGCAGGGACTTAACCAGGACAGGGCACTCGAAGTGGTTGCCACAGCATCAGATCCATTTGAAGCAAGAGATAAGATAATAGAATACAGGCCGGATGTGATGACACTTGATATAGAACTCCCAAGAATGAGTGGACTGGAATTTTTAAGAAAATTAATGCCGCAGTATCCACTCCCGGTTGTTATAATTAGTGCACTCAGTGAAAAAGTATTTGATGCAATGAAAGCGGGCGCTGTAGACTTTGTGGCAAAACCACAGGTTACAGAAAGAGAACAGCTTAGAAACTTTTTATGTAGCGAACTCCCTGTAAAAATAAAAGTTGCTTCAACAGCGCGTGTCAGCAGATATAAAAAGCCGGTCGCTTTTGCAGCAGATCAGCACTTATCAGTCAGGTCAGATATTGATATAATAGCAATAGGAGCCTCGACAGGAGGCACCGAAGCAATTGCTGAGGTTATAAGGGATTTTTCAACGGATATTCCGGGAACGGTTATCGTACAGCACATGCCGCCGGGATTTACAGAAATGTATGCAAACAGACTTGACAGCCAAAGCAGGGTAAAGGTTAAAGAAGCAAAAAATGGTGATATGGTTGCTCCCGGGCAGGTACTTATCGCTCCGGGTGGCAGTGAACATATGAGTATAGTGAAGGTAGGGGACAATTATAAGGTTGTCCTGAAAAAAGGTGAAAAGGTCAATGGACATTGTCCATCGGTCGATGTGCTTTTTAATTCGGTGGCAGACGTTGCCGGAGCCCATGCAATAGGGATAATCCTTACTGGAATGGGTGGAGATGGTGCAAAAGGGCTTTTAAAAATGCAAAAGAATGGAGCACGAACAATAGGACAGGATGAAGCATCCTGCATTGTATACGGAATGCCAAAGGTTGCATATGATCTTGGTGCGGTTATGTATCAGGAGAAGCTTTCAGATATTGCAAAGAAAACATATACATTATTAAATCAGAGATAAGGAGAAAGAATATGAAGATTTTACTTGCAGAGGATGATTTTGTTACAAGAAAATTTATGGCAAGTTTTCTGTCAAAATATGGTGAATGTGATGTTACGGTTGATGGGATGGAGGCAGTAGACGCTTTTATGCTTGCACTCGAGGAAGGGGAACCATATGATCTTGTATGCCTTGACATAATGATGCCTGTTATGGATGGATATCAGGCACTTATGGGAATAAGAAATCTTGAAAAAGAAAAGAATATCCCAGAAGATAAACAGGTCAAGGTTATTATGGCAACAGCATTAAACGAAGAAAAAAATGTAAAGATGGCATTTGATCTCGGATGCACTATTTACTCTGGAAAGCCTATTGACCAGAACAGATTTGAACAGGCACTGAAAAAAATCGGACTTATAGACTAAAGATAAAAGAAAGGCGTAAATCTAATGGGTATTGAGTTTAATACTCAGGATATGCTCGACACATATCTTTTTGAAAACACACAGCTTCTTGAGAATCTGCAGGAGATTGTGTTAGAACAAAAAGATGAGGAGTATTTTGATGAAGACAGCATAAATGAGATATTCCGTACAATGCATACGATAAAGGGATCATCAGCGATAATGATGTATGATGACATTACGGCAGTAGCTCATAAACTTGAAGATGTATTTTACTATTTGAGGGAATCTCATCCGCAAAATGTTCCGCATGTTGAACTCGTAGAGCATGTCCTGACAGTGGCAGATTTTATAACCGAAGAGATGGATAAGATCCAGAATGGTGATGAGGCAGATGGTGATTCAAAACCGATAATTGCTGAACTTGATAAATTCCTTTCAAAAATAAAGGGAGAAAATGGTTCCACATCAGGTAAAACTGAAAAAACAGAACCACAAAAAGTTCAGGACAACTCAAAGCAGCAGTTTTATATTCCACCTGTCGTAGCCGGAAACAGTTACCATTATTACCGGATATTTATAGAATATTATCCGGAGATAGAACTTGCAAATGTTCATGCATATAAGGTGGTATATTCTCTTAAAGCGCTTGCAGCAGAGATGATGTATGATCCACAGGATATTGTATCAGATGAGGGTACAGCGCAAAAGATAATAGAAGATGGGTTCAAGATTCTTCTTAAGACCTCAAAGGAGAAAGAAGAAATCCAGAAACTTATCAAACCCGGATATGATATAAAAAAAGTAGACATATATGAATGTACGCAGGAAGATTACAAACATGGTTTTGGAGAGAATATCACAGAACCGCTAAAAATAGATTTAGATTCATCTGTTGAAGATATCGAAGCAAAGGCAGATGCAGCGGAACAGGCAAAAGATAAAAAACCAAAAACTCCAGCACCGGGTGATTATGTAGTTTCATCAAAGAAGCCGGGAAAAGGTAAAAAGCTTGCTAAAGATAAAAAGGTAAAAGCCGATAAAACTGCGTTTATAAGTGTAGATATCCATAAAATGGATATGCTTATGGATCTGATAGGTGAACTCGTGATCTCTGAATCGGTAGTATTGCAGAATCCTGATCTTAAAGTTCCGGGGCTTAGGCTTGATAACTTTAATAAGGCTGCGGCACAGATGTCAAAAATATCTACAGATCTTCAGAATGTCATAATGTCGATGCGTATGGTGCCTCTTACAAATACATTCCAGAAGATGAACAGAATAGTATTTGATGTGTCAAGAAAGCTTGGAAAAGATATTAATTTTGAAATGATAGGTGACACGACTGAGGTTGATAAAAATATCATAGAACATATTTCAGATCCGCTTATGCATCTTGTGAGGAATTCTGTTGACCATGGTATCGAATCAAAAGAGGAAAGAATTGCAGCCGGCAAGGAGCCGAAGGGAACGGTCACGTTATCAGCAAAGACTGAATCCGGAAAGGTATGGATAAGTGTTTCGGATGACGGAACCGGCCTTGATAGGGAAAAAATCATGGCAAAAGCCAGAAAGCAGGGAATCCTTGACCCGGCAAAACCGGATGAGGCGTACACTGATAAAGAAGTATATCAATTTATAACGCTGCCGGGATTTTCGACAAATGAAAAAGTGACGGAATATTCCGGCAGAGGTGTAGGAATGGATGTAGTAGTATCAAATATCCAGCAGATAGGTGGAAACCTTGAGATAGAAAGTGATCCGGGTCACGGAAGCACGATGAATCTTAAGATACCGCTTACACTCGCGATCGTAGACGGAATAGTGATGAAAGTCGGAAATTCAAATTTTGTTATAGAAGCCGGCGTTGTAAAGGAATTTGTAAGTGTTAAAAAGGATATGATGATCCGCGATCCGGACGGCACAGAAAGTGTTATGATAAGAGGGGATGTCTATCCTGTAAGGCGCATTTCAAAATGGTATCATATAAAAGATGCAAAGGAAAATGTAGAAGAGGGAATGATGGTGATCCTTGAGGTTGAGGGTAAGCATATATGCCTTTTTGTAGATACACTCATTGGAAAACAGGAGATCGTTGTCAAACCTATCCCTCCATACATAAAAAAAGTAAAAGGACTTTCCGGATGTACACAGCTGGGAGATGGAAGCATAGCACTTATTTTAGATCCGGGAGGAATTACAGAATAAAAGAAAGGACAAAGCTTATGGCAGATAACGATTCACAAAAGGACAAATATGTTACTTTTAAATCTGGAAATGAGTATTTCGGAATAAAAATCGAATATGTAAATGAGATAATAGTTTATCAGGAAATAACTGAAATCCCAGAGACAGAAGAGTACATAAAAGGGCTTATCAACTTAAGAGGAAAGATAATACCGGTTATTGATGTAAGAATACGGTTTAAGCAGGAGCCTTTTGAATATAATGACAGAACATGTATAATCGTCTTAAATGTAAAGGAGCTTGTGGTCGGGCTTATAGTCGAAAAGATCGCAGAGGTGGTTGAGATAACAGAGGGAAATATCCTTCCAAATCCGAAGATAGGCAAAGCTGACAGGTCACAGAACAAATACGTATATGGAATAGGAAAGGTCGGGGATGAGGTAAAATTATTACTTGATCCGGAACGGCTTTTAAATGATGAAGATACAGCACTTATAGAACAGGTAAACGATATGAATGCAGATGAAGCAGAGGATAAGGAGGAGTAAAGATGAAAGGTACATCTTATAGGAACAAATTGATAATTACATTTTTGGTAGCAGATTTAATAATATTGCTTGTGATAGTGCAGGGCTATTTATTTTCCAATAACCAGCTTGCAGCAGAAAATCCGGTAAAATATACGCAGGATTATCACGTATTCATGGGCGCAATGCTTTTTGTAGCCATTGTATTTATGGGTATAACAACAATCAGCTTTATCAGAGGGTTCAGAATAGGATTTGAGAAAGTAAGCAAAATAACACATGAGCTTATCGCAGGAAACCTTGATGTAGACATGGGTGAAATAAAAAATGACGAATTTGGCAGATTGATTTTAGATTACAAAAAGCTTATCGAAGCACAGAAAGAAGAGGCAGAGCTTGCAGAAGCAGTTGCAAATGGTGATCTGACCATTACTATCACGCCTAGAAGCGATAAGGATCAGCTTGGATATGCCCTTAAGAAAATGGTGGCAAAGAACCAGAATGCCCTATCAAATATTAACGAGTCCGCATATCAGGTCATGACAAGTTCATCACAGGTTGCAAGCGCAAGTGAAGCTTTGGCACAGGGATCTACAGAACAGGCAAGTGCAATAGAGGAGATCACCTCTTCAATAACAGATATAGCAGAAAAGACAAAGGTAAATGCTACAAATGCAACAGAAGCATCAGAGCTTATGCATAATGCCATTGATTATGTCAACAGAGGTAATGAGCAGATGGAAGGCATGATGAGTGCCATGGACGATATAAATAAGTCATCAGAAAGCATTTCAAAGATTATTAAAGTGATAGATGATATTGCTTTCCAGACTAATATATTAGCACTTAATGCAGCAGTTGAGGCAGCAAGAGCAGGAGATGCCGGAAAAGGATTTGCGGTTGTTGCAGAGGAAGTAAGGAATCTTGCAGCAAAGAGTGCCGCAGCAGCAGCAGAGACGGCAGAACTTATTGAAAGCTCTATCACAAAGGTTGAAGCAGGATCTAAGATTGCCGATGACACGGCCCAGGCACTTGTATCGATAACAGATGGTGTTACACAGAGCGAGAAGATCGTAAACAATATTGCAGAGGCTTCAAACTATCAGGCAACTGCAGTTGCACAGATCAATCAGGCGATAAATCAGGTATCACAGGTAGTCCAGACTAATTCGGCTACTAGTGAAGAGTGTGCGGCAGCAAGTGAGGAATTATCAGGCCAGGCTATCCATATGAGAGATATGCTCTCGATTTATAATCTTGGAGATGCGGCTAAACAGGTTCAGACAGCAGTAACTGAAAATAATCAGGATAAATATGAATCAAAGAATAATCCAAATGAGCAGATTATTTCACTTGGTGAGGGATTTGGAAAGTATTAATGGATTATAACCGGTGTCATATATGAGACACCGGTTTTTTTGGAGGATGTATGCTAAAAGAGTTAAAGCAAAAAAGGAATACTGAAAGAATAATTCTCATAATGCTTATCATAAACTATTCTTTTATGATATTTAGTGCTATAAAACTCAGATGGAATACGTGGATACCGACATTTATGCTTATAGAAGCTGCTACAACGATTATTTTTTATGTAGGATCTTATTTTGAGTATGAGAGACGGGCACGGATAAATACTATACTTATAATGATAAGCATATCAATCTATTCAATACATTATGGTGAGATAGGTCCCGTGATCGTGCCGCTCATAGCGCAGATCGTGCTGATAGGCTTTTATGATATAGATAGTTTAATGCTATATCCTGCCATTACTCTTACGGTCATAGTTTTTTACCATGCGGTGATACTTCAGTCATTTACAATAAATTCAGTTGATGATGTATATGATATTCTTGTGCCGATCGGAAACTCTTATATGATACTTTTATATGTCCATTTATGGGACGTAAGGAAGCTTAGAAGAAAAAAGGAACTTGAAAGGATAACTGAAGAATTAGAGGAAGCAGAGAGCAGCAAGGACGATTTTATGGCAAATGTAAGCCATGAGATCCGTACACCGATAAATTCAATAAGCGGAATGAGTGAAATTGTACTAAGGGATGAGCTCTCAGACAGCACCAGATTAAATGTAGAAAATATAAAATTATCATGTAAACGTCTGACTACCATAGTAGATGATCTGATAGATTTTTCTGATCTAAGAACAGGTAAATACGAAATAAATGAAGTAAAATACAGTATAGATTCGACTGTTAATGACATTGTAAATTATGCATACTCCCTAAAAAAAGATAAAAGTATAGAAATAATCGTGGACTGCAGCAGTTCAATACCATGTGAATTGATAGGTGATGAGACAAAGATCAAGAGAGTGATCCGTAATATATTAAGCAATGCAGTCAAGTTTACAAGTGTAGGCTGTATAGTGATAAAAATAGGATACAGGCGTGAATCATACGGGATAAATCTTTCTTTTACTATTAAAGATACCGGAATAGGTATTGATAAGCATGATATGGAAAAGATATTCTCAAGCTTTAATCAGGTTGATTCAAAGCGCAACAGACAGGAGGGGGGACTGGGATTCGGACTTCCAATAGCCAGAGCTATAGTAGAGCAGATGGGCGGTGTCATTACAGTTACCAGTGAACCTGGAGTTGGAAGTGAATTTAAAGTGGTAATACCACAGAAGGTTGAAAATCAGGAACCGATAATATCAGAGGAGCTGAATATAAAAGCAAATATTCTGGCATATCTTGATATGGAACAGTTCCACCTCATGCAGATAAGGGATGAATATAGGGCTGCAATAGAAAATATGTCTACCAACATAAACGTTCCGGTGCATTTATGCCATAACCTTGCGGAGTTTAAAAGACGTGTAGGATTAAAACAATATACACATTATTTTATAAGCCTTGTGGAATATAATGAAGACAAAAATTATTTTAATGATCTGGCTGAAAAAAATGATAACGTCATTGTCGTAATAGACAGATATCACGAAGATGAGATTGAATCAGATAAGATAATCAAATTAATGAAACCAATGTACATATTCCCTGTACTAATGGCACTTATGGGTGTAAGCAATAAGGCAGGTACTTATATCGCAACTGAAAATTTTAAGAAATTTACAGCACCCGATGCCCATGTACTTGTCGTAGATGATGATCCGGTGAACTTAAAAGTTGCTTCGGGACTTATGAAAACATACGAGGTAAAAACAGATGTTGCAGGAAGTGGTGCGGAAGCACTAAAAATGATAGATTCAGAGTTATATGATATAATATTTCTCGATCACATGATGCCTGATATGGATGGAATAGAAACTTTCAGGAGACTCAGGAAAAAGAATGGATTTTATTTCAAGGAGGTACCGGTAATAGCTCTTACAGCAAACACTGTATTCGGAGCGAGGGAAATGTTCCTTGAAGAGGGATTTCAGGACTTCCTTCCTAAGCCAATAGAAGTATCAGCATTGAAAAGAGTCTTAAAAACATATATCCCGGATGAAAAAATCATTATGGAAAATGATATAACTGAAACCGTTACGCCTGATACATCGATCGTTACTGATGATACACAGCAGGAAGATATCTCCCAGGCGGATGATTTTATAGATTATAAGCAGGGAATGATATATTGTGGTTCACAGGAAAATCTTATGGAAGTGTTACAGCTTCATTACGAAGAAGGAAATGAGAACTGGCATAAAATAAAAAAAGCATATGACGATGAGGACTGGAAAAATTATGTAATATTTGTACATGGACTGAAAAGTTCTATGAAGAGTGTCGGGATAAATAAACTTTCCGGGATGGCAGAGCTGCTGGAAATGGCCGGAAAAGAAGAAAATATTGATTATATCAATAAAAATAATGAAGCACTTCTGTCAGAATATTCAAGGGTTATAGATGGGCTGGAGGAAATATTTGGATGCAGTAATGAGGAGACAACAGCTGATCTAAAAGAAACAGATGCTGCTGAATTAAGGAGAATCTGTGATGAATTCGAGGATATCGTATATTCTTTTGATCCAGACCAAATGATGCAGGTGATAAACGAGTTAAAGCAGTACAGCTGCAATGGAATAGCTCTGGCTGATAAGCTTGTACAGATAGAAAAGAAGATAGTAAATTCTGATTATATGTCAGCGGCAGATGCTTTAAAGCGGATTATCGACGAGATTACTACGGAGGGTGATGATCATGCATTATGATGATGTAACCTATAATATAAGGGAAAAATTATTAAAAAGGCTTATAAATGTAGGAATCATAATATGTTTATTTGGGATATGTGAGCAGATGTTGATCAAGCCACATATAATAGCACTTTTTCCTATGCTATTTTTGCTGGCAGCCTTAGTGGCGGGACATATTATGTCTTCAAAATATAACAGAACAGACATTGCGGAAATAATTATAGGAGTAGTTGCGATATATGTTACATTTCCGATCATATATTTTACAAGCGGGGGAATAAGAGGCGGTGCACCTATATGGTTTGTGCTTGGACTGTTTTATATAATAGGTATTTTTAATGGTAAAAAAATGTATGTATTTCTTACCTGTGCCATAATCGAAGATATTATCATTTATGTGACAGGGTATATATATCCTGAACTAATAATCCCCATAGAGTCAGAAGGAAAAATTATGATCGATTCTGCATTTGCGATCATATTTGTCGGAACATTTTTAGGGGTGATAACAAAGTTCCAGCTGAATGCATATAACAGATCAAGGAAAATTGCTATATCACAGCGTGATGAAATAGAGAAATTCAGCAAATCAAGAAATGCTTTTTTTGCAAGCATGAGCCATGAAATAAGAACACCTATAAACACGATAATAGGCCTGGATGAGATGATATTAAGAGAAAAGGGCTTATCCGATGAGGTGACTGAAAATGCTGAAACTATCCAGAATGCTGGAAAAATGCTTTTATCACTTGTAAACGATATACTTGATCTTTCCCAGATCGAAAATAATAAAATGGAAATCTTTCCTGTAAAATACAGTACAGAAGATATGTTTAATGAGCTGATAGAGGTTGTAAGATACAGGATAGAAGAAAAAGGACTGGCATTTTATGTAAATATAGACAGTTCTATGCCGTCAATGCTATATGGAGATGCAAAGAGGATCAAACAGGTTTTACTTAATATTCTTGTGAATGCGGCGAAATATACAAAAGACGGAAGTGTTACCCTGACAGCCAAGTCAGAAGCAGTTTCAAAAGATAAATGTGAACTTACAATATCTGTTCTTGACACAGGCATAGGAATAAAAAGTGAAAACATTAACACATTATTTGATTCTTTTTCAAGGGGAATAGGCAGGGATGTAAATAATATAGAGGGAACAGGTCTTGGATTATCAATAAGCAAGCAGCTTATGGAGCTTATGGGAGGAGAGATTACTGTTGACAGTATTTATACAAAGGGTTCAAATTTTACCGTTGTACTTGAACAAAAGATAATAGATGCAAAGCCTATAGGAAATATTGATTTTCTTGTCAGAAAAGGAAGCAGGCATCTGGCATATCGGCGGCTGTTTGAGGCACCTGATGTAAGGATACTCCTTGTAGATGATAATGACACAAGCCGTATGGTCATTACAAAATTGCTCAGAGAAACAAAAGTACAGATAGATCAGGCAAAAAATGCACTGGAAGCTCTCGACTTGACGCATAAAAAGTACTATAATATCATTCTGATGGACTACATGATGCCGGGAATCGATGGAAGAGAAGCATTACAGAAAATCAGGCGTCAGGAAAACGGATTGTGCAAGGAATCGGCTGTTCTGCTTATGACAGCAGAAGGCGATTCGTCAATAATAAATAAGATAATGGAAGAAGGCTTCGATGGATATATAGAAAAGCCGGTTCAGGGAAATGGGCTTGAGGCATCAATAATGTCATTTATACCAAACGAACTTCTTGAATTTAAAGCAAAAACTGAGAATGTTGTTGTAAAAACCCTTGCAGGAGAGACAATAATAAAACCTAATGTATTAAAGAAAAAGCTTATAATCACTACGGACTGTGTCTGTGATATATCTACAGGAGAAGCAAAACAGCTTGGAATTATGCAGGTATATTTATATGTTAACACTCCAAGTGGAAGATTTAAGGATACAATAGAGATAGGGATTGATAATGTCTCATCAATGCTTGAAAAAGACAGGCGCAATATTCATGCATCTGCGGTAAGTGTAGAAGACTATGAAAATTTTTTTGCATCACGTCTTACGGAAGCTGAGGAAGTCTTACATCTTTCATTCGGGAAAAATATGGGAAAGAGTTATTGAATGCAATAAGTGCAGCAAAATGCTTTGGAAGTGTCCATGTCCTTGATTCAGGACTTTTATCGTGTGGACTAAGTATAGTTATAAAGTATGCGTTTGAAGCATTAAAAAATGGTGCATCATTGGAGGAGATAACAAAACTTGTGCAAGACATGAAAGGCAGAGTAAATACAAGATTTTTGTTAGACAGCATTGACCCGTTTTATGAAAATGGATATATAGGAAAGAAAATGCGGAATATATTTAATTTATGCCATCTGCATCCTATATTGGCTGCAAAGAAAAGCGGCCTTCATATAGATGGATTTATGTTAGGTGATATAGATAGCGCAAGAATCCGTTTTATTAAAAAAACTGTTAAGAAGATCAAAAATAAGACTGTTAATGATATATATGTATCACATACAGGTATTTCTGTAAAACAACAGGAAATGGCTGCGTCTGTAATAGAAAAAGCAGGAATATGTGACAATGTAGTTATACATAAGTCATCGGTTACAAATGCATGCTTCTCTGGTCCGGGGACGATTGGTATTGCGTATTACAAAAAATAAAAATAAAGGATGAATTAATTATGGAATTATTCGACATTATTAAAACAATATTGTTTGGTATCGTAGAGGGAATAACAGAATGGCTTCCTATAAGCAGTACTGGGCACATGATATTATTAAATGAAATTCTGCCGCTTAAGATCGGGGACAGCCCAAAAGAGTTTTACAGTATGTTTGAGGTCGTAATACAGCTTGGAGCCATTATGGCTGTTGTTATATTATTCTGGAGCCAGATATGGCCGTTTGGAAAGAAAAACAATAATGCTCCATTAAAGGAACATGGAATTGGAGCATGGATAAAAACAGATATTTTTGCCTTATGGTTTCACATTTTAGTTTCAACTGTACCTGCGGCTGTGATCGGTATATTATTTGATGATGTTTTTGAAAAACTATTTTATAACTATGAGACGGTTGCAATAATGCTTATAATTTTTGGTATAGCATTTATAATTGTAGAGACAAGGCATAAAGGTAAAGAGTATAGGATTGATTCTTTAAAAGAGATAGGATATGATACAGCACTTCTGATAGGAATGTTTCAGCTTATAGCAGCTGTATTCCCGGGAACATCACGTTCAGGAGCAACGATAGTTGGTGCACTTTTAATAGGTGTATCAAGAACAGTAGCAGCAGAATATACATTTTTCCTTGCTATTCCGGTAATGTTTGGAGCAAGTATACTTAAGCTTTTTAAATTTGGCTTCCATTTTACAGGAACTGAGGCTTTTATACTTATACTTGGAATGGTTGTTGCTTTTGTAGTATCACTTTTTGTAATAAAGTTCCTTATGGGATATATCAAAAAACATAACTTTATCGTATTTGGATGGTACCGGATCGTTCTCGGAGTGATAGTGTTAGGCTGCGGTATAGCAGGTCTTCTGTAAGGGAGGATACAGATAATGCATGACGAATTGACACAAAATGATATAAAGAAAATGGAAGAAGAGATAGAACATAGAAAGCTTGTTGTAAGAAAACAGGCACTTGAAGATGTTAAGGTTGCCCGTGCACAGGGGGATCTGAGCGAAAATTTTGAATATAAGGCTGCAAAACAATTTAAAAATCAAAATGAAAGCAGAATAAGATATCTTGAGAAAATGATAAAAACTGCTGTTGTGATTTCAGATGAGTCAAAAGATGACGAGGTTGGAATGTTTAATACAGTAGATGTATATTTTGAGGACGATGATGAGACTGAGACATATAAGATAGTTACTACAGTCAGAGGTAATTCGTTAAAGAATCTCATAAGCAAGGAGTCTCCTCTCGGTGCGGCAATATTTGGACACAAGGTAGGAGACAGATGTGAAGTAAAAGTAAATGATGATTATTCGTATTTTGTAAAAATAATGAAGATAGAAAATACAGTGGATGATGGATCTGATGATCTGAGAAAATTTTAAAGTACTCCTTTTGCTGTGATGTTGAAATGGCAGAAGGTTTAATTACTAAAAGGAGGAAGTGATTAATTTGATTACTGTAAAAACATTGGGAAAATTTGCCGTTATCAATGGAGATAAGATGATAACAGAGGATGAGATACGTTCGCCACAGATTACAAAGATGTTTATATGTCTTGCAATGCATAGGGATGATCCATATAGCAGAGAGGAACTTAAGGATGCTATGTGGGAAGAAGGAGATATTGATAATTCCTTTGGAGCCTTAAAAAATATGATATGTCGTACAAGAAAAAAAATTTCTGACAAGGTAGATGTCCCGTTTATTTTACTGGAAAAAGGTAAATATGTCTGGAACAATGAACTTGAGGTAGAATTTGACTTTGAAAGATTTGACGATTATATTCTTACAACGATAAATGAGAAAGATGAAGAAATAAAATATTTAAAGCTTGAGAGAGCGGTGGAACTGTATAATGGTGATTTTATTCACGAGGTAAAGGACGGACACTGGGTAAAAGTGCTGCAAAACTATTATCATAAGATGTATGTCAGTACAGTAAAATCACTTGTCAGACATTACAAACAGGAGTCTGATTATGAAAAAATAGAATCTATATGCGACAAAGCTATTACTATAGAAAAGTATGATCAGCAGTTATATTGTGATCTTATAAGAGCAAAGATAAAGCTTGATAAATCGGTTGAGGCATTATATTTATTCAAGCGTGCAAAAAGAATAATGGAAAGGAAGATGGGAAAAGGCAATGCAATACTCATGAATATAGTAAATAGGGAAATTTGTGAGTTAACTAATGGAACGGATCTAAGCAATATAAGACTGATCCAGAATGAAATTGCCGAGGCAGAGACAGATGGAGTATTTTTTTGCAGATATTCTTTATTTAAAGAAATATGTAATCTTGAACTTAGAAAAAGCAGGAGATCAGAGGAGAATCACAATCTTGCACTGCTTACAGTACAGCTTGAAAAAGATATTCCGGGAGATGTTAAAAAGGAGCGGTTTGAGAGAAGCATGTATGGTCTTGAGCATACAATACGCGAATGCTTAAGATCCGGAGATGTTGCTGCAAAATATAGTGATACACAGTATATACTGCTTTTGTCACAATGTACAAAAGACGAAGCAATGGGTATTGTAAACAGGGTACTGGAAAGCTTTTATGAAAGCTATAAATTCTTCTGGAAAATAAATGTAAAAATAGAGCTGGATGAAATAAATATGGATTTTTAAGAGGGATGTTATGAAAAAGATTTATGATGGGATCATAACTGCGCTGCTTGTCATTATGATAATGCTTATTGCGGTTATGTTCGTCCCAAAAATATTTAAAATAAGTCCATATGTTGTCGTAAGTGAGAGTATGGAACCAACATATTCTAAAGGAGATCTCATTTATGTAAAGAATGATACATCAGATATAAAAAACGGCGATGTTATTACATTTTATACAGACAAGGATACGATAGTTACCCATAGGGTGACAGAAATAAACGTATCAGATTATACATACACGACAAAGGGGGATGCAAACCAGACGGATGACCCACGTCCGGTAAGTATGGGCAATGTAATAGGCAGACCGGTATTTTCGGTTCCAAAGCTTGGGATACTGGCAGATGTCCTGTCTGGCAGGAGGGGAAAGATCATGTATGCCGGTATTATAATAATTTTACTTTTATTACTATTTTTAGGAGATATGGTATTTCAAAAGGACAAAAGATTGGATGGCACTGAAAAATGAAAATACTTGAGAAGATTTTAAAGATTATTGCAACTATATTATTTATAGTGGTTGTGCTGCTGACCGCTCCATTTATCGTATCAAAAGTAATGGGATACGAAATGTATGAAGTTGATTCAAAGAGTATGGCACCCAAAATTCCGGACAAAAGTGTCGTTTTTGTAAAGGAAACAGATGCATCTGAAATATATGATGATGATATAATAACTTTCTATGAGGACGAGAGTCACGATAATATTGCAACATACCGTGTAGTTGAAGTAAATGAGCAGGGGCAGACTTTTATGACATGCGCAGATGCCAATAACGATAACGATGAAAATATCGTTGTTGTCCCATATGATAATCTTATAGGAAAAGTGGATTTTTCTGTGCCATACGGAACGCTGATCCTTAAGTTTATGAATGGCATGGCTGGAAAGATAGCTGCTGCGGCGGTTGCAGTTATAATAATAGGGTGTTTGTGGCTTCAGCAATTATAAGGAAGCGGTATGCAGAGCTTTTTGGAGATAATTGCAAAAAGAGCGGCTTTATATCAAATATAATTCTTCTTGTTGGAATTGCTATAATTATTTTTTCAGGTTATAACTTAATACGGATTTTTTCTGATTATAAAACATCAAATGATGTATACAGCAAGCTTGAAGAAAAATACGTAAAAGCACCGGAGACAGTCAGCAAAGAAACTCCGTGGTATGAGATGACAGCTGTTGATTTTAAGAGCTTAAAAGAGCAAAATGAGGATGTTGCCGGCTGGATATACTTTGAAAATGAGGATATTAATTATCCAATAATGTATTCAGGTGATGACAATTATTATCTTAGAAGAACTTTTGAAAGGGAAAATGCAACAGCTGGTTCGATCTTCCTTGAGGGAGAGAATAATCCGGACTTCAATGATCCGCATACAATAATATATGGTCATAATATGAGAAATCTTTCTATGTTTGGAAAACTTAAATATTATAACAGGGATGAGTCATATTATGAAACACACCAGTATTTTCAGATAATAACAGATGGAATGGCATACAGATACAGGATTTTTGCCTATGCAACGGTTGATGACGACAGCAGTGTATATCAGGTTGGATTCAATGCGGATGATGATTTTGGAAATTTTGTCCAGAAGATGGTAGATAATTCGCAGCGGGATACAGGTATTGTTCCAACAAAAGATGATAAGGTCATAACACTTTCTACATGCTCGCCGAGTGGAGCTACATATAGATTTGTGGTACATGCAGTGCGTGTTGATGAGCATGCAGTGTCAGAATCGTAAACCGGTTCCTAAAGTATGTAATTTGCAGGAGAATATATAATGAACAAAGAAGAACATCTGAATAGAAAAATTAAGGAACTTATTAAAGAAACAAAGGAAAATAAATTGAAATGGCGCATTGTAGTACAGACAACAGAATACAATGACAGTGAGACAAAGCCTGTTGTTGAGCAGGATGGTAAAGAATGGTTAGTTGATGAATGTTATGTCTGCTATGAATGCAAATACAAAAATGAAGATTTTTTGATGATCACCTATGAAATGATACACACATCAGGTGAGGAAATCCAGACTACAAATCTTATTTTCCTTCCGCCACTTGGAATAAGATACTTTGACATAAGTGTACTTATGCCATATTCTGTGGAGACATCAAATATCCTTGTGTATGATGTCCACACTTTATGGGAACTGCTTTTAAGATTAAAAAAGAGTGGCAGTGAAAACATAGAACTTGTTGCGGATGCAAGAGCACTTACAATAGAAGAGTAAAATAATATGTAATACGATAAAGGGCATGTGAAAAGTATTTCACATGCCCTTTATCGTATGATCATCAAGAAAAATGAAGTTCAAAAACAGACGGATAAAATTAGGTAAATATGCACAAAAAAGGAAACTAAAGTTTGTGAAACTAATTTCTTGCAATTAGTTTCCAATATGATATCATATTATTAAGAAACGATAATTAGAAAATAGGTTTCCAATCATAAGAGAAAGGAAGTAATTTATATGGATAATAAAGAACGTATTTTAGAAGCAACAATGAAAGTGTTTAATAAAAAGGGACTTAAATTTACAATGGATGACATAGCAGAGGAATTGTCAATGAGTAAAAAAACAATATACACTGTATTTGACAATAAAGAAGCGATGTTTTTCTGCATGGTTGATTACTGTTTTGACAAAATCAAGGAACAGAAGAATAAAGTTCTCTCTGATGATACACTTACTACGGTAGATAAATTAAGGGGGGTGCTTAAGGTACTACCGGAATGTTACAGGGATATAGACCTTAGTAATCTATACCAACTGAAGGACAAATACCCTGCAACGTATCTGAAAGTAGAGGAACAGCTTGAAAGTGGATGGGAGGGTGTGATCAGGCTCATGGAACAGGGCATGCGTGAAAATGTTATACGTCCGATAAATCCACACATAGTAAAAACGATGATGGAGGCAACAATTGAGCAGTTCTTCCAGAGAGATGTTCTTGTAATAAACGGAATATCATATAATGAGGCTTTAGAAGAGGTTGTGGATATTTTAGTAGATGGGATTTTAGTAAATGATTAATACTTCACGTATGCAGAATGTTGACGATACCTTGCCACAATAGAATGTGGGAAGTTTGATCATATAAGTATAAATAAGAGAACAGCAGGTGTAATAATGAAAGACAGATCAGAAGTAATATTTGGAAACAGGATAAATAGTAAAGCCTATAAAAAGGCATTAAGATCAAAGAAAAAATATTATAAAAAATTTGGAGATGACAGTAATGCTGACTATGCAGCTGTAATCCAGAAGAATGCATATATCGGAGATGCACTCGGAGTTAATAATGTATTGATAGGTGATCTGAAGCAGAATGCGCATTTTAATGAAGCTGACAAGGATTTTCTTGAATTTGACAGGCAAAAAGGCATAATAGTCGGCAATATAAGAATGGGATTTGGACACTACAGAATTTCAATGGCTATGGCGTCAGCTGCAAAGGCAATGGGATACATACCATACTGGATGGATTTAAATTCATATGGACAGACAACGTGTACAAAGGTTATAGGAGCGCAGAATGATCTGTATTCTCTGGGGTCGAGAATGTCAAAAAATCCGGTATTTAATAAGCTTGTGTGGGAACCGATGAATTATGAGGGGTTCAGGGCACTCTCATACAACAGCAGTGATCAGAAAAATGCAGAGATCATGGCAGCGGTATATAAGAATATTCCAAAGGATATACCGGTGATCGGTACTCATGTATGGCCTGCCCAGGCTGCGATCCATGCAGGAATGAAATATGTAGTAAATGCGATACCGGATTTTAAACGGAATGGATAAAAAGAATGTCTGCAAAGCAATGCCGGCTTCAGATCTTGTCTATACGGGGCATTATATAGATCATGAGCTTGTAAGTAATATAGAAGCTGACTGTAAGGCAAGAATCGATAGAAAGAAAAATAAAAGGCCTATGAGATTCCTGCTTACTATAGGAGGCGCAGGCGCACAGAAAGAGATTTTTGCAGCCATAATTAAATTCCTGATGCCATATATAAAAGAAAATAAGGCGGTGTTATATATCAATGTCGGGGATTATAAGAATGTGTGGGATTCTCTTGTTGAGCAGATTCCACAGATGAAAAAATATTCGACACAGCATTTCAACGACTGGGATGAAACATATGAATTTGCAGGTAAAGCATTATGTAACGATTGTGAGATAAATGGAATACATGGTTTCTGGCATAGTAACATATTCGAAGCAGTCTACTGCACAAATCTTCTTATGAGAAGCTGTGATGTGCTTGTTACAAAACCAAGTGAGCTGGCATTTTACCCTGTTCCAAAATTATTTATAAAAAGAGTTGGAAAACATGAGATGTGGGGAGCCATACATTCTGCGGAGGCAGGAGACGGTACACTTGAATGCAGGGATATACCACATACACTCCAGATGATGGATCTTTTCCTCAATGATGATATTTTACTATATGATATGTGTAAAAACATCATGGACAATAAAAGGATTGGATTATATGATGGAGCCTACAAAGTAGTTGAACTTGCTATGGGATTAAAAAGTAAAAATTAAATGGAGGATTAATAAATGAGATTAAAGGCAGGACAAAAGGCTGCATTTGGATTTGGAGCTTTTGGAAAAGATATAGTGTATATGCTGATATCTTCTTATTTACTATATTATTATAATGTTGTGCTTGGAATGAGCAGTGTTTTTATAGGTACTGTAATGATGGTGGCAAGAGTGTTTGATGCATTCAATGATCCAATAATGGGAATTATTGTCGCAAAGACGAAAACAAGATGGGGACGCTTCAGACCATGGATATTTGCAGGAACAGTTCTAAATGCAGTTACAATTTATGCGTTATATGCAACGCCACAGTCTATGGATGATTCTGCACAGAGAATCTGGCTTGTGATATTTTACTTTGCATGGGGAATTACATACACATTGTTGGATATACCATTCTGGTCTATGATACCGGCGATAACCGAACCCGGAAATGACAGGGAGGCACTTACATCTTTGGCAAGAACTTGTGCCGGAATAGGTGATGCGATTCCAACAGTACTTACAATGGTTATAGTTCCGGTATTAAGTGCAAGCAATGTTGTTTCGGATTATCGTATAGGATTTAAATGGTGGGCACTTATTGTCGCAGTTGTATTTGTTATATCAGAGACAGTGTGCGTTGTTTCTGTGCCTGAAAAACCGATAGAGCACAGTGAGAAAACTACAAAGGTTACAGAAATGTTTAAATCTCTTTTCAGGAATGATCAGGCAATGACTGTTGTTATGGCTATAATCCTTGTGTATACGTCTATAAATATCTGTGGAAATCTTGTGCTTTATTTCTTCCAGTTTGACGTTGGAAATGAGGGCGCATATTCTATATTTGCGGCAGTAGCATTTGCAGCACAGGTGCTTGTTATGATGATCGTACCTGCATTGCGCAGAAAATACACAAAAAATCAATTATTTATATTTGGATTTATTATTCAGATCGTGGGATTTCTGCTTATACTTGTTATGGCTTATACAAATCTTTATTCACCAAAGACATGGTTTATTTTATGCATACCGGGGATAATGATTTATCTTGGATATGGAATGCTAAATGTTATCATGACAATATTTTTATCTGATTCTGTTGACTATGGAGAAGTGAAAAACGCAACAAGAGATGAATCAGTTATTTTTTCAATGCAGACATTTACAGTAAAGCTTGCATCAGGACTTGCAGTATTTCTTGCCGGACTGATTGTTGACTGGATAAATCTGGATACGACCGTAAAGGTACAAAGTGCTAAAACACTTACAGGGCTTCGGTTATGGATGACAGTACCTGCGATAATACTTCTTGTTATAGGAATATTTGTATACAAAAGCAGATATAAACTGGATGATAAAAAGATGGAAGAGATCAAAAAACAGCTTGATCAAAAATAATTCAAAGGGGGATTTTATATGATAAGACAATTTGGCGATACATTTGTGCTTGACACAGAAAATACTACATACTGTATGAAAAAGCTTGTTACAGGGCAGATGGAACATCTTTATTATGGAAAAAAACTATATATAGACCGTGAAGAAGATGTATTGTCTCTTGTTGAAAAACATGAATTTGCTCCGGGAAACACAAACATATATGATAGTGACCATCCACAGTATTCGCTTGAGGATATGAGACTTGAAATGTCGTCATACGGAAAAGGTGATATAAGGGAGCCGTTTATCGAAACTGTGCATGATGATGGAGCAATGACAGATGATTTCATTTTTGAATCGGCAGTTATTGAGGATGGCAGACAGAAGCTTTCTGTGATGCCATGTGCGTATGATGATGAAAAGACAATAAATGAACTTACGATAATACTTGCTGATAAAAATTATGGACTGAAGCTGGAATTACATTATTGTGTGTTTGAGGGAAGGGATGTCATAACCAGATATTCAAAACTCATAAATGAAAGTGAAAGCGATGTCAGACTAAAAAGACTTATGAGCATGCAGCTTGATTTTGAAGACAGTGGGTATGTTTTTACTACATTCAATGGCGGATGGGCAAGGGAGATGAACAGACATGATACTCTTATATATGCCGGAAAGCATGTAAACTCTTCATACACAGGTAGTTCATCAAGCAGGGCAAACCCCTTTGTGATGCTGTCGCATGAAGATACCTCAGAGGATCATGGTGATTGTTATGGGTTTAACCTGGTATACAGTGGAAATCATTATGAGGCATGTGAGGTCAGCTCATTTAATAAGACAAGATATGTATCAGGAATAAATCCACAGTCGTTTGAATTTCTGATACAAAAAGGCGAAGCATTTGAGACACCCGAGGCTGTTATGACATATTCCCCATATGGCTTTAATGGAATGAGCCAGATAATGCACGAATTTGTGAGAGAGTGTATCGTAAGGGGAAAATGGAAACATAAAGTCCGTCCGGTGCTGCTAAACAGCTGGGAGGCAGCATATTTTGACATAAATGAAAGCAGACTTTTAAAGCTTGCAAAAGCAGGAAAGGATGTAGGAGTTGAACTTTTTGTCATGGATGATGGCTGGTTTGGGACTAGAAATGATGACAAACAGTCACTTGGAGACTGGTATGTAAATAAGAAAAAACTTCCTCAGGGAATTCCAGGACTGTGTAAAAAAATAAATGATATGGGACTGGATTTCGGAATATGGGTAGAGCCGGAGATGGTTAATGTAAACAGCAATCTTTATAAAGAACACCCGGAATGGGTGATAGAGATCCCGGGGAAACCGCATACTGAAGGAAGAAACCAGAGAATACTCGATTTCGCAAATCCACAGGTTGTTGAATATATGACAAATGTTATGTCTGATGTTTTTTCATCAGCTGCTATTTCATATGTAAAATGGGATATGAACAGGATATTTTCTGATTATTATTCAAAATATCTTCCAAAGGAAAGGCAGGGAGAGTGCGCACACAGATATATCCTCGGGCTTTACAGCATGATGGAGACACTTACACAAAAGTATCCTGACATATTATTTGAGGGATGTGCTGCCGGCGGAAACAGATTTGATCTTGGAATACTGTCATATTTTCCACAGATATGGGCAAGTGATGATACAGATGCGCTATATCGTGTAAATGGAATGACAGGCTATAGCTATGGATATCCCATGTCTGTTGTATCAGCACATGTATCGGCATGCCCGAACCATCAGACGCTTCGCACAACACCCCTTGCAACACGCTTTAATGTTGCTGCATTTGGAGTATGTGGATATGAATGTAATCTCTGTGATATGAGTAAAAATGATCTTTTGGAAATAAAAGAACAGATAAGCATATATAAAAACTGGCGTGAAGTTCTTATGTACGGAACCTTCTACAGGGGAAGATGTGGTAATGTCCATGAGTGGACATGCGTATCAAAGGATAGAAAAAGAGCAGTCGGAATGATAATGCAGGAATTGGTGCAGCCTAATATACAGTTTGAACAGTTCTTCCCTAAAGGTCTAGAAAAACAAGCAAAATACAAATTCTTTAATCGTGATTTAAGATATAATATAAAAGGGTTTGGTGATCTGGTAAATACAGCTTCGCCTATCCATATAAAGCAGGATTCTGTTTTGCATAATGTGATTTCAAAATTTGTAACAATGCCAGGTGAATGCGAAGAATACACATCATCAGGTTCTGTGCTTATGGCGGGAGTAAAATTAAAGCAGGGATTTGCTGCAACAGGATACAATGACAATACACGCTATTATCAGGATTTCGGCTCTAGAATATATTTCATGGAAATGATATAATTGACTAAAACTTCCCACGCTGGAGCGTGGGAAGTTTAAATAATTGAATATAGCATTTTTAGGAGATATTATTAATGGCAAAGTTATTTTTTAGATATGGAGCTATGGGAAGCTCGAAAACTGCAAATGCACTTATGGTCGAATATAACTACAGGGAGCGAGGCAAGAAGGCAGTGCTTGCAAAACCAAAGACCGATACAAGAGATGGCAGGAATATCATTTCATCAAGGATCGGACTTTCAAGTCCATGTATTCTTGTGGAGGAACTTGAGCAGATGCCTGATGAAAAAATAAAGGGATATGACTGTGTTATTGTGGACGAAGCACAGTTTTGCAATAAAAGCCAGATTGAATTATTTGTACACATAGTTGATGATTTAAATATTCCAGTCATATGCTATGGACTTCGCGCAGATTTTAAGAACGAATTATTCGAGGGTAGTATGTGGCTTCTGGCATGGGCAGATGTGATAGAAGAAATAAAGACAGTATGCTGGTGCGGAAAAGCTGCAAAATGCAATGCCAGATATGACAAAAACGGTATCATACGAAAGGGAAGCCAGGTTGTTCTTGGAGGTAACAGCTCTTATATAGCATTATGCAGGAAACATCTCCGGGAGGGTAATCTTGGCCCGGATTTTTAATACGATTTTTAATGGAGGCAGAAGTGGATGAAAGAAGAAAAATTCATATGCAGTTATAACAGGTGCAAGCAGCGGAATAGGAGCAGAGTTTGCCAAAAGACTTGCGGCAGAGGGGTATGATCTGATCCTTATAGCAAGAAGAGAAGAACGCCTTAAAAAAATATCAGAAAAACTAAAAAAACTTGGCACGGAGTGCATGATCATCGAAGCTGATCTTAGTAAAATATCTAATTGCCGAAAGCTTATAGACTATATAAGCAAAAGAAATATCGGGATATTTATAAACAATGCCGGATTCGGTGATTGTGGGGCTTTTTTGGAATCTGACACAGAGAAAGAATTAAACATGATAGATTTAAATGTCAAAGCTTTGCATTATCTTACCAAAGGAGCAGCAAAGATCATGGACAGACAGGGCTATGGCTATATTTTGAATGTAGCAAGTTCGGCAGGACTTATCCCGGCAGGTCCTTATATGGCCACCTACTATGCTACAAAAGCATATGTAACAAGTCTCTCAAGAGCAGTTGCAGAGGAATTTAAGCAAAAGAACAGCAGAGTATACATAGGATGTCTCTGCCCGGGACCTGTGGATACTGAATTTAATGATGTCGCCAATGTTAAATTCGCCTTAAAAGGAATCTCTCCATCGTATTGTGCAAATTATGCAATAGATATGATGAAAAAGCGCAGGATCGTAATAGTTCCAACCTTGAAAATGAAGCTGGCTGTGACCATTGGCAGATTTATTTCCCAGCCTCTGTATATAAAAATCGTTTCTCATCAGCAAAAAAAGAAAATTAGGGGTTGACAAAAGCACTTCACTTAGGTATAGTGTTAAACAAATAAAGGAATAACAAAATATTTAAAATCTTTGAGCGAAAGTAGTACAGCAGATAATTCTTCACAGAGAGTCAGCGGTGGTGGAAGCTGATATGATAGTCTGGATGGAATGGATTCGTTAGATGCAAAGTGAATTATAGTAGCAGCGCCGTTTCCCTACGTTATAAGGGTAGGATATCATAAATCATTATACTGGTTTATCGTATCTGTGAGATTATGTTTTTTGGTGGCTGATTCCGATGACGGGATCAGCCTTTTTTATTTTAGCTGATGAGCCAGAATGAATCTTTACGGAAACATAATAAATAAGGGTGGCACCACGGCAATGATCGTCCCTGATAAAGCAAAACCGGCTTTATCAGGGATTTTTTTATTATATATCCCAAAGATATGTAACGTAAAATTGATAAAAAGGAGCATGTGATGAGAGAACTAAAGGTTTACAAAAAAACAGTCAGTATAGTTAATGAGACAGCGATCGGAATGTATGAGAATGTTGTAGGTAAAAAAACAGGTTTTCTGCTTGAAAGTTATGATAAAAACTATGACAGATATACTTTTTTTGGTGCACAACCGGAGGAAATAATAACGTCTGAAAAAAACAGCCTTGTTATAACAAAAGATGATGGCACAAAGGAGATAAGAAAGGGTAATCCTTTGGAGTTATTAAAAGAATATTATAGTGATTTTAATATAATAAAAGATAATGAAGAATTAAGCTTTTCAGGTGGTCTGGTAGGAAATCTTGGATATGATTTTGTAAGGTACGCAGAGAAGCTTCCGGATAACAACCCTGATGAGATAGGAATTGAAACGATCCAGCTTATGCTTATGACAAAATTTCTTCTTGTCGATCATGTGGCAGAAACTTTGACAGCGATAATTCTTGAAAAAAATGACACTGAGGGCGAAAAAAGAGCTTATGAACTTGCTGATGAACTTATACAAAAGGCAAGAAGAACTCCAAAAGAAGTGGAAAGAAAACCACTTATACATGATGGAAAAATAGTAAAACAGTCAGATAATCTTTCCGAATACAGTAGAAAAGTAGAAAAAATAAAAGAATACATAAAAGAAGGACACATTTTTCAGACTGTTTTATCACAGAGATGGACAGTGGAAACGAAGCAGGATGGATTTGATCTGTATAAGGAATTAAGAGAATTGAATCCTTCTCCATACCTTTACTATTTTAACTATGGAGATTTTGAAGTGATAGGAAGTTCGCCTGAGATGATCGTCAAGAAACAGGGGAATAAAGTTTTCACATGTCCAATAGCAGGGACAAGAAAAAGAGGTGCTAATAAGGAAGAAGATGAAAAGTTAAAACAAGAATTACTTTCGGATGAAAAGGAACGTGCCGAGCATGTAATGCTTGTAGATCTGGCAAGAAATGATATGGGAAGGATCAGTGAGTTTGGAACAGTAAAGGTTACACAATTTATGGATGTAGCTAATTACTCACATGTAATGCATATCGTTTCGCAGGTGGAAGGAAGAAAAAAAGGAGAGTTCCATCCGCTGGATCTCGTAAAATCGTTTCTTCCGGCCGGAACATTAAGCGGGGCACCAAAGATAAGGGCTATGGAAATTATCGATGAACTTGAAAGTGTAAGGAGAGGTCTGTACGGTGGTGCAACGGGATATATCGATTTTTCGGGAGACATGGATTTTTGTATAATGATCCGTACAATGATCAAGAAGAAAAATAAGGTATACCTGCAGGCAGGAGCAGGGATCGTTGCTGATTCAGTACCGGAAAACGAGTATAAAGAATGCTGCAATAAGGTTATGGCACTTGCAAAAACACTTGTTAAGGAGGATAATTTATGATTTTGCTGATTGATAATTATGATTCATTTACATACAATTTATACCAATATATAGGAATATTTAATCCTGATATAATAGTTAAGAGAAATGACGAAATTACAATAGAAGATATAAAAGAAATGAAGCCTGAGAAAATAGTTCTTTCACCAGGACCCAAAAGCCCTAAGGAAGCAGGAATCTGCATGGATGTGGTAAAAGAGTTTACAGGGAAACTGCCAATACTTGGAATATGTCTTGGGCATCAGAGTATAGCCGAGGCTCTTGGCGGAACAGTTTCATATGCAAAATCTCTGTATCACGGAAAACAGTCAGAAGTTATACATGATAAAAGCAGTATTTTTTCGGGGATTGATTCGCCGATAAAGGCAGCCAGATATCATTCACTTGCTGTTATGGAAGATGATCTGCCAGAATGCCTTAAAGTAATAGCCAGGACACAGGACGGAGAGATAATGGCGATAAAACATGTTAAATATCCGGTGGTCGGGCTTCAGTTCCATCCTGAATCAATTTATACAGAGCATGGAAAACGTCTTATAGAAAATTTTATAAACGGAGTGATATAGATGATACTTGATAAAATCGTAGAAGATAAAAAGGCAAGACTTATAGAACATAAAAACGTGATCTCCCTTACAGAGATGAAAAAGTTATCTGATGAGACAGAGAAGAAATCGGACAGAAGCTTTTATGATAATCTGAAAAAAGATGGGATTTCTATAATAGGGGAATTCAAAAAAGCATCGCCTTCTCTTGGAAAAATTGAAAGCAAGATCAACCTGACAGAAAGGATTGATGAATATAATTCGTCAGCTGATGCGATTTCCTGCCTGACCGAAGAAGATCATTTCTGTGGTAATGTTGATTATTTAAAACAGATAAGAAGTATAACGGAGCTCCCAATAATAAGAAAAGATTTCATGATAGATGAATATCAGTTTTATGAAGCAAAGGTAATAGGCGCAGACGCAGTTCTTTTGATAACAGCTATATTAGATGATGTGCAGATGAAAGATTTCTATCAGCTGTCGGCAGAGCTCGGACTTGACGTGCTTGTTGAGACACATGATGAACATGAAATAGAAAGAGCAATGAAAATCGATCCACAGATAATAGGTGTAAATAACAGAAATCTGAATGATTTTTCGATATCACTTGAGACATCAGGGCGGCTTAAAAAGTATATCCCGGACGATAAAGTGTTTGTTGCGGAAAGCGGGATAATGACGGACGAAGATGTGCTTTACTTAAAGCAGATAGGTGCTGATGGCTTTTTGATAGGCAGGGCATTTATGGAAGCTGATAATCCGGGGGAGCTGGCACGAAGATGGAAAGAGATGTAAAAGTAAAGATATGTGGGATAACAACTGAAACGGAAATAGGTTATCTGAATGAATCAGAAGCTGATTACGCCGGCTTTGTTTTTTGGGAGAAAAGCAAAAGATATATAACATTACAAAAAGCAAAAAAATTAAAAGATAAATTAATAAATGATATAAAGGCGGTTGCTGTAATGGTTTCACCGGAAATAGAATTTGTAAAGGAAATTGAAAATGCCGGCTTTGATATCCTGCAGATACATGGCGAGTTAAAACCGGAGGTGTTAAATAAAGCAGTCAAGCCTATATGGTATGCACAAAACATTAAAAATTCATCAGACATAGCTGATTTTGGTATTGATCAAAAAATAAGTGCAATCGTGATAGATGGCGAAAAATATGGCGGCGGAAAGACCTTTGACTGGACAGCTGATGCGGTAAATAAACGCATGGACATAAAAATCCCGATCGTGCTTGCAGGCGGATTAAACAGCAAAAATGTAATTGATGGAATAGAAAAATTCCAGCCGGATATTGTAGACGTAAGTACCGGGGTAGAAGGAACAAGTGGTAAAGATAAAAAATTAATTTTAGATTTTATAGAAAGGGTAAAACATGAATAAAAAAGCATATTATGGAGAATTTGGAGGCCAGTATGTGGCCGAATCACTTATGAATACATTAAATGAGGTTGATGAAGCTTTTGAAGCAGCAATAAAGGATCCCGAATTTATTAAGCAGTTCCATTATTATCTGAAGCAGTATGTCGGAAGACAGACTCCGCTTTACTTTGCAGAACGCCTTTCAGAAAAATATGGAACAAAGATATATTTAAAGCGTGAAGACTTAAATCACACAGGTGCACATAAAATAAATAATGTTATAGGCCAGATACTTCTTGCAAAACGGATGGGAAAAACAAAAGTTATCGCTGAAACAGGGGCAGGCCAGCATGGGGTGGCAACAGCGACAGGAGCAGCGCTTTTTAATATGGAATGTACGGTTTTTATGGGCAAAGAAGATATAAAACGTCAGGCTCTTAATGTTATGAGAATGGAAATGCTCGGAGCAAAAGTTGTTTCGGTTGAATCAGGCAGTAACACGTTAAAGGATGCTACAAACGAAGCGATAAGGACATGGGCAAAGACAGCTGAAGACACATTTTATATTATTGGTTCTGCGGTGGGACCATATCCATACCCTAAAATGGTAAAAGAATTCCAGTCGGTAATAAGCCGTGAGGCAAAAAAACAGCACTATGAGGCTGAAGGAAGACTTCCGGATGTTGTAATGGCATGTGTAGGGGGAGGATCAAATTCAATAGGAATGTTTGCCGATTTTATTGATGAAAAAGGTGTTGAGCTTATAGGAGTTGAGGCTGCCGGAAAAGGGATTGAAACAGGAGAACATGCTTCTGCAATGGCACTTGGAAAACCGGGCGTTCTTCATGGGATGAAATCCTATCTGCTTCAGGATGATGATGGAAATGTACAGCTTGCACATTCTATATCTGCAGGGCTTGATTATCCGGGAGTCGGACCGGAACATGCATATTTAAGAGACAGCGGAAGAGCAGATTATGTATCGGTTACAGACAAAGAAGCTATGGATGCACTTATGGAGCTTACAAGACTTGAGGGGATAATCCCTGCAATTGAAAGTTCACATGCTATGGCTTATGCTTTTAAAAGAGCAAAGGAAATGAGTAAGGACCAGTCGATGATAGTATGTCTTTCCGGGCGTGGTGATAAGGATGTAAATACTATTTCTGACTACCTTGCGGGTAAAGGATATTTAAACTAGGAGGCTTAGAATGAATCGCATAGAAGAAAAATTAAATCACAATAAAACAAAAGCACTTATTACATATATAACGGCAGGTCTGCCGGATCTTGAGACAACTAAAAAACTTGTGAAAGCACAAGAGGCTGGCGGTGTGGATGTAATAGAACTTGGTGTTCCGTTTTCAGACCCGATTGCAGATGGTCCTGTTATACAGGCAGCATCATATGAAGCTATACAAAACGGCGCTACACTCAAAAAAATATTCAAATGCATGGAAGAAATGAGAAGCGAAGGTGTAACTGTACCAATTATTTTTATGATGTACTATAACACGATACTTCATTATGGAATTAAAGAATTTGCAGATAAGTGTAAAAATGCCGGTGTGGACGGACTGATCGTGCCGGATCTTCCATTTGAAGAGCAGGATGAACTTGCAGATGCACTTGGTGATGATGGAAAAACAATTCTGATACAGCTTGTATCACCTGTATCAGGAGATAGAATTCCAATGATACTTGAAAATGCAAGAGGATTTGTATATTGCGTATCATCTATGGGAGTGACAGGGCAGGCAGGAGGATTCCATAAAGAAGTCCGCAGATATCTGGAATATGTCAAGTCAGTTTCAAAAATTCCAGTAATGATGGGATTTGGAATAAAGTCAGCAGCAGATGTAGAACCTCTTATGGATACGATAGATGGAGTAATCGTAGGTTCACATTTCATAAATCTTATGAGAGATAGCAATTTCGATGAAAATGCTGCAAAACAATATTGTAAAGAATTTAAACAGGAATTAATAAGGTAGGAGGAAATATCATGAAAGAAATATTGGCAAAGCTCGTTGCAGGAAATGATTTAAGTGTAGAAGAAGCAAAAAAAGCACAGGAGATAATTCTTACAGGACAGGCAACGGATGCACAGATAGCAGCATTTCTGACTGCACTCAGGATGAAGGGTGAGACGATAGATGAGATAACCGGACTTGCAAGTGTTTTAAGGGATAAGGCAAATACAATAGCACCTAAAGTAGATAAACATGTAGATCTTGTTGGAACAGGCGGAGACTGTACATATTCATTTAATATTTCAACAACATCAGCATTTGTTGTTGCTGCTGCCGGACTTCCTGTAGCTAAACACGGGAACCGTTCAATATCATCAAAGAGCGGAGCCGGTGATGTGCTCGAGGCATTAGGTGTCAACATTTCAGCAGATCCGGATGTTGTAAGCAAATGCGTTGAGACGGTAGGCATTGGATTTATGTTTGCACCTCATTTTAACCCGGCAATGAAATATGTTGGAAAGGTCAGAAAAGAACTTGGATTCCGGACGGTTTTCAATACATTAGGACCTCTTTCAAATCCATCAAGGGCAAAGGCAATGGTTGTTGGTGTTTACGATAAAAATCTTACAGAAACGATTGCAAACGCAATGATGAATATGGGTGTTGAACGTGCGCTTGTTGTAAGTGGTAATGATAATATGGATGAGATAACACTTACCGGTGCAACAACTATATCAGAGATAAAGGACAATACAGTTAATACATATACAGTAACGCCTGAGCAGTTTGGCTTTGAGACAGTTGAATTGAAAGAACTTCAAGGAGGCGATGGAAAAGTAAATGCCCAGATCACAAAGGATATATTGTCAGGCAAAGAAAAAGGAGCAAAGAGAAATATAGTGTTATTGAATGCAGGTGCAACTTTATATGCCGGTGGAATGTGCAGTTCAATAGAAGAGGGGATAAAGCTTGCACAAAAGACGATCGATTCAGGAAAGGCAGCTTTAATAATCGATGCACTTGTTGAAGCCTCTAATTAATCTAGTAACAGCCGCAGGTCAGATTTATGACCTATGACCACTCTTAGGCCTGCACCCCGGATGGAACCTTACCACAATAGAATGTGGAAAGTTTAAGCATGTAATAAAATTGTTAACCAAATAGGACTGTTAACCAAATAATAAAAGCGGTTGACAAATAATGTCGTAGGGAGTAATATTTTGGTGCAGCAAAGCAGATGTTACATTTTGTATAATCGTAACGATTAATTATTGCCTGCTGCAGAAGGAGATATTATGAATAAAAATATATCAATCCGCACAATCTGTTTTGTAGGAATGTTTGCGGCAATAACATCAGTTCTTTCAATCATTACAATCCCGACACCATGGGGGGTTCCATTTACACTACAGACATTTGCCATAGCACTTTCAGGGTATGTGCTTGGTAAAATATATGGAACATTTGCGACACTTATATACATAATACTTGGACTTATAGGTGTTCCTGTATATGCGGGAATGTCTGCCGGGGCAGGAGTTCTTGCAGGACCTACAGGTGGTTATCTGTGGGGATTTATTATAATGACATTTTTCTGTGGATTGGCAGCTGATTTTGGAAATAATGCAAAAGGCTGTATAGCAAAGATCCTTATTTCTATCCTTGCGCTTGCCGGCTGCCATATACCGGGAATAATACAGCTTAAAATAGTTGCCGGTATGTCATGGCCACAGGCTGCTCTTCTTGGAACAGTTCCTTATCTGTTAAAAGATATACTTTCAATGGTTGCTGCCTATTTTATAGCTGCTGCTGTGAGAAAGGCACTACGTTCAGCTGATATTCTTGACTGGCAGAAAAAAACGGCTGCATAAATAAAAGCTGTATATAATAGAAATAGCTTATATATGATACCTTTGGGAATGATTCGTATAGGATTATATCCCCAAGGTATTTTTTTATAGTATTTTTGACTAAAAAACATATTAAAATTAGTGGAATTGCCATATTTACAGTTGTCATATTATGAAATATAATTATTACGAAAATATTCGAAAAGAATAATAGTTAAGAAGGAGCAGATTATGGTACAGGGCGCTACTTATACGAAAAGCAGTACATTTTTCTGTCTGTTTTCGCCAATAGCTGATGAGGTTATTTTATGTCTCTATGATGACGGAGACTGTGGAACAGAAAAACAGACATTTCCTATGACAAAAGGTCAGGGAAAAGATAAAGATATGTTCTATTTCAGGGCATATGGTGACCTGGATGGTACATATTACGCATATAAGATCATAAAAGATCAAAAGGCAGTATTAAGTCATGATCCATATGCAAAGGCATGTGGAGTAAACGGAAACAGGTCAATGGTTATAGATCTTAAACGAACAGATCCGGATGGATTTGAAAATGAGGTCATTCCGGAGTTTAAGTCAAAAACAGATATGGTAATAACAGAGGTGTCTGTTGCTGATGTATCTTCGGATGAAAGTGCACATTCCAGATTTCCGGGAAAATTTAAAGCATTTACAGAAAAGCATATAATGGATTATTTTGTGGACATGGGGGTTACGCACATACAGATAATGCCGTCATATGATTTTGCAAGTGTTGATGAAAGCAGTACCCAGAAACAATACAACTGGGGATACGACCCATATAATTATAATGTACCTGAGGGCTCATATTCCACAGATCCTTATGATGGAGCAGTCAGAATCAAAGAATATAAAGAAATGATCCAGGCGATACATAAGGCAGGAATGGGTGTGATCATGGATGTTGTATATAATCATACATATGATGTATATGGAAGCTGCTTTTATAAAACATCAGGAAATTACTTTTACAGGATGAATAAGGAGGGGTATTCAGACGCATCTGCGTGTGGAAATGAAATAGCATCAGAAAAGCCGATGGTGCGCCAGTATATAATTGATTCATTGTGTTACTGGGTAAGAGAATATCATATAGATGGTTTCAGATTTGATCTGATGGGGGTTTTGGATATAGAAACACTCAATCTTGCCAGAAAGGAACTGCAAAAAATAAATCCTGATATAATCCTTTATGGTGAGGGTTGGACAGGAGGAGAGAGTACATTGCCGGAGGATAAGCGGGCAATGAAGATCAACGCATGTAAAATGAACGGATACGGAATGTTTTCTGATGATATCCGTGATACTGTAAAGGGGCATGTTTTTTATATGGATGAACCAGGTTTCGTAAATGGTGCTGATGGAAAAGAGGATGACATAAGACAATCTGTTATCTGCTTTCCATGGGCAAAGGAGCCATATCAGTCAATAAATTATTTATCATGTCACGATAATTACACGTTGTGGGACAGGTTTATAGTTTCAAACAGTGATTCATCTGTTGAGGAGAGAATCAGGATGAATAAGCTTGCGGCAGCGATACTGTTTACAGCACAGGGAATACCATTTTTTCTGATGGGCGAAGAATTCGCAAGGACAAAACCTGTATTTGGGACTGATACTCTTGCGGAAAACAGTTATAATCTGCCATTGTATACAAACAGTATAAAGTATGACCGGGCAGAAAAGTTTAAAGACCTCAGGGAATATTATAAAGGACTTATCGCCATGCGCAAAGGACATAAAGCATTCAGGCTTGACACCAAAAAGCAGATAAGGACGGCGGTAAAATTTATAGATACCGAAGAAAAAGTGGTCGCATATACAATAAACACAGAAAAAGAGGATGTTTTTGTTGTATACAATGCGAATGGTCATGATATTTCGCTCAATCTGCCAGACAGCAGAAATTGGGATGTGTATGTTGATGATACTGTTTCGCAGAATAAGCCGGTTAAGACAATAAAAGACCAGACAAAAATAAACAGATTATCATGTCTGGTCGCAATTTCAAAAAATCAGTGAGTTGATTTATTTATATAATTTGTCTTATATTTAGAATATAAGATTTTCTGGCTTTTATAAAGGCCGAAATATCCGGAAAGCATATAGCTGAAGGCAATGGACAAAAGGAAATAAGGCATTCCATCATATCCGAAAAGCTCAAAGCTTATAAGCAGTGATGTGATAGGGCAGTTGGTAACTCCACAGAAAAGTGAGGTCATACCGACTGCGGTACAAAGTGTAGGAGAAAAACCTATCATATTGCCGAAAAGGCATCCAAATGCCGCACCGATACAAAATGATGGAACGATCTCACCACCTTTGTATCCGGCACCAAGTGTTACAGCGGTAAAAATTATCTTTAAGATAAATGCCTCAGGACGTACGGAAGAATCAATACATTTTTCGATTATACCCATGCCTGTTCCGTTGTATGTCTGGTCTCCAACCAAAAGGGTAAGTGCGATAACTATGCATCCACCGGTAAAAGCGCGCAGGTATTTGTTTGTGATATATTTTTTGTACAATCCCTCAAAGGTATGCAGGCATACACAAAAAAGAATACTTACCAATGCACATAAAACGGCAAGGATAGATATTTTTACAGCAGAAATTATGCCAAAAGATGGAATCTTGTTGATGACAAAAAAATCGTTTGTAACGTTAAATGAAGCTGCAATGCCGTGTGCGACAAGAGAGCTTATGACACATGGAACAAGTGCCATATAGTACATAACGCCGACGCTTATCATCTCCATCGAAAAGATGGCGGCGGCCATAGGGGTACCAAAAATAGCTGAGAATGCAGCGCTCATGCCGCACATGATCATTACATGCTTGTCCTTTTCATCAAATTTGAAAAATTTTCCGATCGAGTTGCCGATGCTTCCACCCATCTGGAGGGCTGCTCCTTCACGACCGGCTGAACCGCCAAAAAGGTGTGTGATAAGAGTTGATACAAAAATCAGTGGTGCCATCTTGAATGGCAGATGATCTCCGGAGTGGATAGCTGATATCACAAGATTTGTACCGGAGTCATTATCGTCTTTTAACAGATGATAAAGACCAACGATGGCCATTCCACCAAGTGGAAGAAAAAATAAAAGCCATGGATATTTAATGCGGAAGTCTGTGACAACAGACAGACCAAAGAAAAAAGCCGTTGCACATATGCCGACGATAATGCCGACGATAATGGAAAAAATAACCCATTTCGTGGATGTTACAAAGCGGCTTATATTATGTTTTATTTTATGTTTGATAACTTCATTCATTAAATTAACACCTCATCTTCTATGTATTTCATACTATCATTTAAAAAATAAATTTACAAGTTGTTGAGAAAAATAATGGATGTTATAATAAAATTAGTTAAACCAAGGGAGGAACAAAAATGAGAACAAGTGGTGTGCTTATGCCGATCTCATCATTGCCGTCACCATACGGTATAGGAACAATGGGAAAGGATGCTAAAAAATTCGTTGATTTTCTTGAAAAGGGAGGCCAGAAATACTGGCAGATACTTCCGATATGTCCGACAAGCTATGGCGATTCGCCGTATCAGTCATTTTCAAGCTTTGCAGGTAATCCATATTTTATCGATCTTGACTATCTGTGTAAGGATAAGCTCCTTACCAAAAAGGAATGTGAGTCGTATGATTGGGGAAAGAGTGCCAAAAAAGTAGATTATGGCATTATGTATATAAACAGATACGATCTTCTCAAAAAAGCATTTGCAAGATTTAAGAAAAATATACCGGATGATTACAGCACATTCTGCAAAAAAGAGGCAGAATGGCTTGATGAATACACATTATTTATGGCTCTTAAAGATGCAAATGATGGGCATGCATGGTCTCAGTGGGATGAACAGCTTAAAGTTCGTAATGAGAAAGCAATAAAAGAAGCAAAAGAAAAGTATGCAGATGATATAGAATTTTATAAAATGCTTCAGTATCTTTTCTTTAAACAGTGGAAAGCATTAAAGAAATACGCAAACGAAAAAGGAATAGAGATAATAGGAGATGTTCCTATTTATGTTGCAATGGATTCTGCTGATGTATGGGCAAATCCTAAACAGTTCTATCTTGACAAAGAATTAAATCCGATCGAAGTAGCTGGATGTCCTCCGGATGCATTCTCAGAGGATGGACAGCTTTGGGGAAATCCACTCTTTAGATGGGATGTAATGAAAAAAGACAATTACAGCTGGTGGACAAAGAGGATAAAGGCTATGGCAAGTCTTTATGACATCGTAAGAATTGACCATTTCAGAGGATTTGATTCTTATTATGCGATCCCGGCAAAAGACGATACAGCAAAGAATGGAAAATGGAAGGAAGGACCGGGAATGGATCTTTTCAACGTACTTGAGAAGAAACTCGGAAAACTTCCTATAATCGTTGAGGATTTGGGCTTCCTTACACCTTCAGTCAGGAAACTATTAAAGGATTCAGGTTTCCCTGGAATGAAAGTAATACAGTTTGCATTTGATTCAAGAGAGGATAGTGATTATCTGCCACATAATTATACCTAAGAATTGTGTTGTATACACAGGCACACACGATAATGATACAGTAATGGGATGGATGAAGAGCGCACCTAAGTCATGCGTTAAATTTGCCAAGGAATATTTAAATCTTACAAAAGAAGAAGGGTACAACTGGGGAATGATGCGTGCAGCATGGTCATCTGTTGCAGATATGGCAATTGTTCCTATGCAGGATCTTTTGGGACTTGGCTCAGAAGCAAGGATCAATATCCCATCGACAACAGGCGGAAACTGGATCTGGAGAGCAACACCGGAACAGATAGATATGAAGCTGGCAAAAAAATTACATAAATACATGCAGATGTACGCAAGATTGTAATCATATTTTTATACCCCTTCCCATATATTAAGAATATAAAGGAAGGGGTATTTTTATGGATAGAAAAGAATTTGATCTATATAAAGATATTCAGGGAAGGACAAACGGTGAAATATACATAGGCGTTGTAGGCCCGGTAAGGACCGGAAAGTCTACATTTATCAAAAGGTTTATGGAATTATGTGTCATACCTGAAATTGATAACGAGTATTCAAAAAAGAGGGCGATCGATGAGCTGCCGCAGTCGGGACAAGGAAAAACGATAATGACCACGGAGCCTAAATTTATTCCGCAGGAGGCAGCTAAAATTTCACTTGAGGACGGAACGGATATACGTCTGCGTATGGTTGATTGCGTTGGATTTACAGTTAGTGATGCCTATGGATACAGCGAGGGTGATGAGGAACGTATGGTAAAAACCCCGTGGTTTTATGAGGATGTTCCATTCGAGGAAGCAGCTGTTGTGGGAACGCAGAAAGTCATATCCGAACATTCGACGATCGCTGTTTTGGTGACTACAGATGGAAGTATAGGAGATATTAAAAGGGAAAGCTACGAAAATGCAGAAAGGGAAACTGTAGCAGAACTATGTGCGGCAAATAAACCATTTATTATCGTACTTAATACGAGGACACCTTTTGCGGAGGAAACATTAGAATTAAAGAGCAGGCTTGAAAACGAATATAAGGTTGCTGTGGCAGCTATAAACTGCAGTCAGATGCAGCATTCAGAAAGTATAATGCTCCTTGAAAAAATATTATATGAATTTTCTATATCGCACATAGATTTTTTTATACCCAGATGGGTTGAAATGCTCGATTATGACAATCACATAAAACAGACTGTAATAAAAAGTGCGATGGATTTTTTACATAAGGCGGGAAAAATAAAGGATGTCATACAAAATGGAAAACAGGAAGAGAACACTCAGGATGAAATAGTAAAAAGACTGGTGGTTTCAAAGATCAATCTGTCTGACGGATGCGTCAGTGTGAAAATAGAAATAGATGAAAAATATTATTATGAAAATATCTCAAATTTAAGCAACACCACGATAAAAAATGAGGAGGAGCTTATCTCTCTTATTACCGAACTTACATCAGTAAAAGCAGAATACGAAAAGGTTAAGGATGCATTTACGTCAGTACAGCAAAAGGGATATGGCGTTGTTATGCCAGAGCTTGAGGACATAACGATGGAAGACCCTGTACTTATAGCTCATGGCAACAAATATGGAGTGAAAATGAAAGCATTATCACCATCGATCCATATGATAAGGGCAAACATTGAAACGGAGATAGCGCCTATTGTCGGAAACAGGGAGCAGGCAGAAGATCTTATTACATATATTAAAGATGGTGAAAAAAGTGGGGATGGCGTATGGGGAACAAACATTTTTGGAAAGTCGATAGGTGAACTTATGGAGGATGGAATCCGCAGTAAAATAATGCAGATGGATGATGAATGCCAGATGAAGCTTCAGGAAACCATGCAGAAAATTGTAAACGACAGTAATGGAGGAATGATTTGTATTATCATATGATCATGTGGTATACTAAATAAGGATATATGGGATGAATACCGGTCTTATAGTAAAGACCGGTGTTATTTCTAAATAAAAAGTTCAATACGAAATACGCAGATGGAGAAAACTATGCAGATTATATTTGTGCATCACAGCTGCTTTTTAGTGGAAGTTGATGATAAGGTACTTATATTTGATTATTTTGATGGTGACAAGGTGGACGGATGGCATTTTACGGGCAGACTACCGCATTATAAACCAGACACAAAAATATATATGTTTGCAAGCCACTCTCATAAAGACCATTTTGATCTTGATATTTTAAGGTGGACAGAAGAATATCCGGAAATAAAATACATTTTCTCAAACCAGATACGCATAAGTCCAAATTTTCTTAAAAGACATGGTATCCAGCCGCAGGTAAGAGAAAAAGTCCAATTTGTTTCAGCAGACAATAACTATAAAGTGGACGATATTGATATAACAACATTGCGTTCAACAGATGCAGGTGTAGCATTCTATATCAATACAAACGGAGTCAGTATTTTTCATGCAGGAGATTTAAATGACTGGGAATGGGAAGGTGCAGGAGATCTGATAAATGGCAGGATGAGAAGAAGCTTCAGGCATGAAATTAAAAAAATATCGGACAAGCCGCTCAATATTGCATTTTTTCCGCTGGATCCAAGACTTGGTGAGCATGAATTTGATGGGATAGATTTCTTTGTGAAAAATACAAATGCAGAATATGTTTTTCCAATGCATATGTGGCAGGATTATTCTAAGATAAAAGATTTTAAGCGCAGACTTACGAATCGTCAGGCAGCAGAGCGTGTTATTGAGATAGAAAGAGAAAATCAGTCATTTGCATTTGAAGAGAACTATTGAATTATTTAAAAAGTTAATTTATAATATATTGGTTTAAAGCATATGGAGGGTAATGTGTATGGGAGATTTTTTAATGTGCGTGGCACAATATGTAATAATCATGATTGTTTTAGCAGTAATTGGAGTCTGTGGGGGAGCTATAGGAATTAAGCTCCGTAAAGCAAAAAATGCCAAAAAGACTGCTGATACAGATAAATAACTCAAAGGAGATTTGGATAATGAACAAGAGCTATGGCGTTAATGAGTTACGTCGAATGTACCTTGAATTTTTTGAGAGCAAGGGACACCTTGCAATGAAGAGCTTTTCACTTGTTCCACATAATGATAACAGTTTACTTCTTATCAATGCGGGAATGGCTCCTCTTAAACCATATTTTACAGGTCAGGAAATACCACCGAGAAGAAGAGTGACAACATGCCAGAAATGTGTCAGGACAGGAGATATCGAAAACGTAGGAAAGACAGCCCGCCATCTTACGTTTTTTGAGATGCTTGGAAACTTCTCTTTCGGAGATTATTTTAAGCATGAGGCAATAGCATGGTCATGGGAGTTCCTTACAAAGGTACTTGAGCTTGACCCGGAAAGACTTTATCCTTCAATATATGGCGAAGATGAAGAAGCTTTTGACATATGGACAAAGGAAGTTGGTGTTCCGGCTGAAAAGATCACACGTTTTTACAGAGATCCGGAAACCGGAGAATGTGATAACTTCTGGGAGCATGGAGCAGGACCTTGCGGACCATGTTCAGAAATCTATTATGATCGTGGTGAAAAATACGGCTGTGGCAGCCCGGATTGTAAAGTAGGCTGTGAATGCGACCGGTTTATGGAAGTATGGAATAACGTATTTACACAGTTTAACGGTGATGGACACGGCGGATACGAGGAACTTGAGAATAAAAACATTGATACAGGAATGGGACTGGAGCGTCTTGCAGTAGTAATGCAGGATGTGGATTCTGTTTTTGATATAGACACAATGAAAGCAATAAGAGACAAAGTCTGTGAGCTTTCAGGCAAAAAATATCATGTCGATGAGATGGATGATGTATCTATACGTCTTATCACAGATCATATCCGTTCATCAACATTCCTTATTTCTGATGGCGTTATGCCGAGCAATGAAGGAAGAGGATATGTACTCAGAAGAATTATACGACGGGCTGCAAGACATGGAAGAATGCTTGGTATAAACGGAACTTTCCTTGCAAAAGTTGCACAGGTGGTTATAGATGAGAGTAAAGACGGATATCCTGAGCTTGAGGAAAAGAAAGACTTCATCTTAAATGTTCTTACAAAGGAAGAAGAAAAATTTGCTAAGACGATCGACCAGGGACTTGGAATTCTGGCTGAGATGGAAGAAAAAATGCAAAAAGAAGGCAGAAAAGAGCTTTCTGGAGAAGACGCATTTAAATTATATGATACATATGGATTCCCTATTGACCTTACAGCAGAAATCCTTGAGGAAAAGGGATTTTCATATGATGATGACGGTTTTGAAAAATGCATGGAAAAACAGAGACAGACAGCAAGAGGTGCCCGCAAAGAGACAAACTATATGGGGGCAGATGCTGATGTATATAATGATATAGATTCAGATATCACAACAGAGTTCAGCGGCTATGACAAGACAACAGATTCATCTGAAATTGCATTTATCACAACGGATTCAGAAGTGGTCGATGCAATCTCTGATGGAGACAGAGGCTCTATAATCGTTCCTGTTACACCATTTTATGCTACAATGGGCGGACAGCAGGGCGATAAGGGAATTATCGAGACTGCTGATGGCAAATTTGTAGTTGAGGACACAGTAAAGGTTGTCGGAAACAGATATGCACATGTTGGTTATGTAAAAGAAGGAATGATCCGTGCAGGAGAAAAAGCTAAACTCGTAGTCGATCCGGCTGGACGTATGAGGACATGCCGCAACCATTCGGCAACTCATCTGCTTCAGAAAGCACTGCGTGAGGTTCTTGGAACACATGTAGAACAGGCTGGTTCATATCAGGATGGTGAGAGAACGAGATTTGACTTTTCACATTTCTCAGCCATGACAGCTGAAGAGATACAGAAGGTTGAAGATATCGTAAATGAAAAAATTGCAGAAGGTCTTCCTGTAAAAACAGACATAATGACTGTTGACGAAGCTAAAAAGACAGGTGCCATGGCACTCTTTGGTGAAAAATATGGCGAGAAGGTGCGTGTAGTTTCTATGGGAGACTATTCGAAAGAATTCTGCGGCGGAACACATGTAAAGAATACAGCTGACATCATCACATTCAAGATCTTGTCTGAGAGCGGAGTTGCAGCTGGCGTAAGACGTATAGAAGCAATTACAGGAGATAATGTATTTGCTTATTACAAGAAGCTTGAAAATGAATTAAATGAGGCTGCAAAGGTTGCAAAAACTACTCCGGCCAAGCTTGTTGAAAGACTAAATCATCTTACTGCAGAGGAAAAAGAGCTTCAGAGTGAGAATGAGTCATTAAAGAGCAAAGCAGCAAAAGATGCACTTGGTGATGTTATGGACAAAGTCAGGGAGATAAACGGCGTAAAAGTCCTTGCGTCAAGTGTTGTTGGTGTTGACATGAATGGTCTTCGTGAGCTGGGCGATTCCCTTAAAGAAAAACTGGGTGAAGGTGTTATTCTGCTGGCTTCTTCAAATGAAGGCAAAGTAAATCTTATCGCTATGGCAACAGAAGAAGCAATGAAAAAGGGTGCGCATGCAGGAAACCTCATAAAAGCAGCTGCCTCAAAAGTCGGCGGCGGCGGTGGTGGACGTCCTAATATGGCGCAGGCTGGCGGAAAAAATCCGGCAGGCATTAATGATGCTATAGAGACGGTTTACGCAGAACTTGAAAAAATAATCAAATAATGTGCAAATTTAACAAATAAGAAACGAAAAAGAGCGAAAAAGTGTTCAAAAAAACACAATTTGCTCTTTTTTGTTTATACTTTTTGTGGTACAATATTACCATAAATATCAGAAAGGATGTATTCATATGAGGAAGAAATGGATTGCGGCAGCGTTAGTCTGCACAATGGGAGTTACATCATTGGCTGGTTGTGGCAACAGCGCAAATTCAAATGCATCAACAGAGGCTGATGCGCAGGATACACAATCAGATGATGGTGTAGTTACACTTAAGGTCTGGTCAGAAGAGAGTAATTTTGATTTTATGAATCAGATGATTGAAAGCTTTAAGCAGGAATATGCCGGTCAGGCACAGTTTGATATTACACTGGAGGCAAATGCTGATTCGGAAGCAAAAAATAATGCTTTGGGGGACATACTTAATTCGGCTGATGTATATCCGCTTGCGGATGACCAGATAACAGGGCTTGTTGCTGGAGGCGCACTTTATCCGGTACCTGATGCAGATGATGTAAAGGCAGCAAATGATGAGGGAGCAGTGGCAGCGGCTACTGTAAATGATGTTCTTTATGCGTATCCTATGACGGCGGATAATGGTTATTTTATGTATTATAACAAAGCATATTTTTCCGATTCTGATCTTGCAACACTTGACGGTATGATGTCTATTGCGGCTGCAAACGGAAAGAAAGTAACAATGGACTGGTCTTCAGGATGGTATCTATATGCATTCTTCGGAAATACAGGACTTGAATTTGGGATAAATGATGATGGCGTTACAAACTATTGTAACTGGAATGCCAAGGATACTGCCATAAAAGGTGTAGATGTGGCACAGGCGCTTCTTAATATTGCTTCAAACCCGGGATTTATGAATGCGGTAGATACTGATTTTATGGCTGGAGTACAGGATGGAAGTGTCATTGCCGGAGTCAGCGGTGCATGGAATGCTGCGACGGTCAAGCAGGTATGGGGTGATAATTATGGAGCTGTGAAGCTTCCAACTTATACATGCGCAGGACAGCAGATCCAGATGTCATCATTTAAAGGATACAAATATATGGGCGTGAGTGCGTATTCTAAATATCCGGAGTGGGCAGCGAAACTTGCAGATTGGTTTACAAACGAACAAAATCAGACGCTCAGGCTTGAACAGCAGGATCAGGGACCATCAAACATAAATGCTGCTGCATCAGATAAAGTCTCAGAAATACCGGCTCTTGTGGCTGTTACAGATCAGGCACAGTATTGAACACTTCAGAGGGTTGGAAACAGCTACTGGGATGCAATGACATCATTTGGTTCCACGATGGCTGCCGGAAATCCCAAGCATCTGGAATTGCAGGATATAATGGATGCGCTTGTTGAAAAAATAACGCAGTCAGTTGCCGGCTAAGGAGGAATGAAAGATGAATCAAAATAAAAAAATAAGTACAAAGATTATTATTATGATTCCGGTATTCATTCTTGGAATTGTAAGTATTTTTTCAAATGTATGGGCTCTTAGAAGTCTTGGAAATGTAAATAGTGCTGCGACAGTAATTGCTGATAAATCAATGTCAAGTGTCAGCAAGCTTGCTGATGTGGAACAGGAAACAATGCAGATACATAATCTTGCACTTTCGCATATTATTGCAACTGATCTTAATGCTATGATTGGACTCGTTGAGGAGATCAGGAATGAAGAGGATACACTTGAGCAGTCACTGGATGATTATGAGGCCTATGTAGATGATGATACCCAGTCAGATTATCAGACTCTATGTGATAATTATAAAAGCCTCAGGGATGCATGTTCAAACGTAATGGCATATAGTGCTGCGGGAGATGATTCTGCTGCATATGAACTCGCAAACGGGGATCTTTCAAGCTATGCTGAATCAATAGAAGCTTCAATAGGTTCGATAAAGGATAAAATAAGTTCGAATGCTGAGGCAGAAAGAAAGGATCTTTCAGCTGCATACCATACATCAATGGTTACGAGTGGAATTACAATTACAATAAGTGTGATTTCTCTTATCGCAGCTGCCATATTAGTGCTCAGAATGGTTATCAAGCCTCTTTCTACAACGCAAAAAGAAATTGACAACATTATTGATAACATAGATAACAGACAGGGAGATCTTACGCAGAGAGTTTCTGTAAGTTCTAATGAAGAAATTGATGCGGTTGGACATGGTATTAATATTTTTATGGCAAAGCTGCAGGAAATATTTAAGATCATTGTAAGCAATTCAAATAAGATGGAAGAGGTTGTTGATGAAGTACGCCAGAGTGTACAGACAAGTAATGGAAGCGTTTCAGATCTGTCTGCTCTTACAGAAGAGCTTTCAGCGACAATGCAGAATATTTCAGAGAATGCTTCATCAATAAATGATAATACAGAGTCTGTTGCTGCAGAGGTAAATGATATTGTAGACAAGACATCTGAAATCAACCAGTATACAAAAGAAATGAAAAATCATGCCCTTTCAATGGAGACTGCTGCAAAAACAAATATGGAGTCTACAGGAGAGAAGGTTAATAAGATCCTTACTGTTTTAGAGCAGGCTATTGAGGATAGTAATAGTGTAAATCAGGTTAATACACTTACTGATGATATTTTGAATATTGCAAGCCAGACCAATCTTTTAGCACTGAATGCATCTATTGAGGCTGCAAGGGCAGGCGAAGCCGGAAAAGGATTTGCGGTAGTTGCAACTGAAATCAGTCAGCTGGCTGCTGCAAGCCAGGAGGCTGCAAACAATATCCAGCGTATAAATGGAGTTGTTACAAATGCAGTCCATAATCTTGCTGATAATGCAAATGATCTTGTAAATTATATGAATGAATCAATACTTCCGGAATTTGCTGGATTTGTTGATTCTGGAAGTGAATATCGTGATAAGGCTTCTCATATTGAGAAAGTTATGGGCGAGTTTGAAGAGAAAACAGAATCATTAAAACAGTCAATGGATGAGATTGCGGTTTCTATAAGTACGATATCGCATGCTATTGAAGAAGGTGTTAATGGAGTTGTATCTGCGGCTGACAGTACACAGCTTATTGTTGAGGATATGGACAATATCTCACACAAGATGGATGAAAACTATGAGATCGCAGATGGTCTTAGGAAAGAAACTGCTATTTTCATTAAATTATAATTGGATAGCAGGCTGTAATACAATAAATATGATAGATTCTGATGTTGTAAAATGAATTTTTACAATATAAAATTAAAAAAGTCAGATAAAATCGAAAAAATTTTCAGCAACATATTGACAAATGGAGAAATTTTGATAAAATACATGTTAGTGCAATTAAGTATAGATACCTAACAGTTGATGCACAATACACAACTGGAGGGAGGTTAGGTTTTAGGTTATGTCTAGTGTAATAGTTAAAGAAAACGAGACTTTAGATAGCGCATTACGCAGATTCAAGAGAAACTGTGCAAAAGCAGGCATCCAGCAGGAGATCCGTAAGCGTGAGCATTACGAGAAGCCAAGCGTAAAGCGTAAGAAAAAATCTGAAGCAGCTAGAAAAAGAAAATACAATTAATGTATTAGAAGAACTACCGCAATGCGGTAGTTCTTTTGTTGTTGCTGTCATACCATGTAATAAAACACATTATTTTATCTGAAGAGAAAAGAGGAAGAACCTTTGAAGAAAAATTTAAAAAAGATGTTTAGTTACTATAAACCATATCTTGGAATATTTTTTGCAGATATGTTTTTTGCCATGCTGTCAGCTGCTGTGGCACTCACGATCCCGCTTGTTGTCAGATATGTTACATCAACTCTCATATATGAAGAAAGATCAGAAATAATACATAAGATCATTTATATAGCGATATTTCTTGTTGTATTGCTTTTGATAGACCTTTATAGCAGATTTTTTATAGGAAATTATGGACATGTTATGGGGGCAAAAATGGAATATGATATGAGGGCAGAGATATTCGACCATATGCAGCATCTGCCATTTTCTTTTTATGATGATGCAAAAGTAGGTCAGCTTATGAGCAGGATCACATCGGATCTGTTTGATATAACAGAACTTCTCCATCATGGACCTGAAAATATAATATTGTCCGTGTTAAAGATTTTTGGTGCTCTTGTGATCCTTTGCAATATTAATGGATGGCTGACGTTGGCAGCATTTATTGTCCTTCCGTTTATGTTCTGGTTTGCCCTTGTCCTTAATAAAAGAATGAGAGGGGCATTCAAGAGAAACAGAGAAAAAATAGCATCCATAAACGAACAGATAGAGGATAATTTATCTGGAATACGTGTTGTGAAATCTTTTGCAAATGAGGATATTGAGAATAAGAAATTTAAGGTGGGAAATGATAATTTCCTCGCTGCTAAAAAGAACAGTTATCATTATATGGGATTATTCCAGGGCGGGGTAGGTGTTTTTACGACACTTATACAGGTAAACGTCATTGTCGCAGGCGCAATACTTATTGCATATAACAGATTAAATATAAGTGATCTTATAACATTTCTTTTGTATATCGGTGTTTTTTCTGATCCAATAAGAACGCTGGTTGATTTTACAGAACAGTTCCAGAACGGATATACAGGTTTTGAAAGATTCAGGGAGATAATGGACATTGAATCAGATATTAAAGATAAAGATAATGCAGTATCACTTAAAAATGTAAAAGGCGATGTGACATTTTCGAATGTGTCATTTAAGTATAAAGATGGAGTAGAAGAAGTTTTAAGCGGAATAAACCTTGATGTAAAGGCAGGTACATATATTGCACTCGTAGGCTCATCTGGCGCTGGAAAAACAACGCTTTGCTCACTTATACCACGTTTTTATGATGTGTCAGAAGGAAGTATTAAAATCGATGGGACAGATATACGGGATGTTACGCTTAACAGTCTTCGAAATCAGATAGGAATGGTACAACAGGATGTGTATCTGTTTGCCGGAACGATAATGGATAATATCGCATATGGAAAACCTGGCGCAGCCAAAGAAGAGGTTATAGAAGCAGCAAAAAATGCTAATGCGCACGAATTTATAATGTCATTTCCTGATGGATATGATACTGACATAGGACAAAGAGGGATAAAACTGTCAGGAGGACAGAAACAGAGATTATCAATTGCGCGTGTATTTCTTAAAAATCCACCAATACTTATTTTTGATGAGGCTACATCAGCGCTGGACAACGAAAGTGAAAAGGTTGTGCAGGAATCCCTGGAAAAACTTGCAAGCAACAGAACGACTTTTGTTATAGCCCACAGACTTACAACTATACAAAATGCGCAAAAGATAATTGTGCTGACAGAAGAAGGCATAGCAGAGTCAGGTACACATGAACAGCTTGTTTCAAGCGGTGGGATATATGAAAAATTATATAATATGCATAAGTAGTAATAAACGATTTTAAAGCAACAGTATTCATAAAATACGGACAGTTTATAAAATTATAATTTGCATAATGATTGATTTGCTAGTAGAATAGTAAATAGTGGAAAGAAAAGGAGTGAATATAAAATGACAAAAATTGACATTATATCTGGATTCCTTGGAGCTGGAAAGACAACATTTATTAAAAAGATGATAGATGAAGCTTTTAAGGGAGAAAAAATAGTTCTTATAGAGAATGAGTTCGGCGAAGTCGGAATCGATGGCGGATTTTTAAAGGATGCCGGAATACAGATCACAGAGATGAATTCAGGATGTATCTGCTGTTCATTGGTAGGAGATTTCGGAAAGAACTTAAATGAAGTTATTACAAAATACAAACCGGATCGTATACTTATCGAACCATCTGGTGTTGGCAAATTATCAGATGTAATGAAATCAGTAATAGATATTGAAAAAGAGCAGGATGTTAAGCTTAACGCACTTGTTACTGTTGTAAATGCGTTAAAGGCAAGCAAACAGATGAAAGCTTTTGGCGAATTCTTTAATAATCAGATAGAGTATGCTACTACAGTGATTTTAAGCAGAAGCCAGAATGCAACACCCCAGCAGCTTGAATTCTGTGTTAAGCAGATTCAGAAATTGAATCCTAAGGCTGCTGTCATTACAACAGACTGGGATGCAATTTCAGGTGAGCAGATCCTTAAAACAATGGAAGGAAAGGATAATCTTGAAATGAAAGTCCTTGCCGAGGCAAGACATGCAAAAGATGAGGCTGAGCATGAACATCACCATCATCACGATCATGACGAGCATGAGCATGAAGGACACGACCATGATGAGCATGAAGGACACGACCACCATCACGACCATGATGAGCATGAAGAACACGACCACCATCATGATCACGACGACCATGGACATCATCATGAGCATGGTGCAGACTGCACATGTGGATGCCACGATCATGACCATGAGGGACACCATCATGCAGATGATGTATTTACGAGCTGGGGAAAGGAAACACCTCATAAATTTGACAGGGATGAGCTTGAAAAAATCTTAAAGAAATTTGTAGAAGATGATAACATCTTAAGAGCAAAAGGAATGGTTGAAGGAACTGATGGAAAGTGGATATACTTTGACATGGTTCCGGGAGAGTATGAGCTTAGGGATGGCGAGCCTGACTATACAGGACGTCTGGTTGTTATCGGAACGGATATTCATGAGCATGAGCTTGAAGAAATATTTGGAATAGCATAAGAGCTGCAGAAAGGAATATAAAATGGCTGAAGAAATTCCAGTATACTTATTTACCGGATTCATGGACAGCGGTAAAACTACTTTAGTTCAGGAAACATTGTTTGAAAATGAATTTGCCAATGGTTCAAAAGGCCTTATCATTATGTGTGAGGATGGCGAAAAAGAATATGACAAACAAAAGCTTGATTCTGTTAACTTTAAAATCGTAAGCATTGATTCTGAAGAAGAATTTACAGAAGAAAAGCTTAACGAACTTAATATGCAGTATTTGCCGGAGCAGGTATTTATCGAATACAACGGAACGTGGGGTATTGATAAAATACTAGAAGCTGATCTGCCAAAAGGCTGGGTTATAGTACAGTCACTTGCAACTGTTGATTCTACAACGTTTGATCTTTATATGAATAATATGCGTGCGATGATGCAGGAACAGGTATTTCAGAGTGATGTTGTTATATTTAACCGTACAGATGATGATACAGACAGAGGACATCTGCGCCGCACAATAAAAAACATCAATCGCAAGGCACAGATAGTATATGAAAGAAAAGACGGAACCATTGATGAAAGACCGGAAGAATTACCATTTGATATAAATCAGGATGTCATAGAACTTTCTGATGCAGATTATGCTATATGGTATATGGATGCAATGGAAAATTACAAAAAGTATGACGGGAAGATAGTAAAATTCCTTGGACTTGTATACAATCCGCCAAAACTCAGAAAAGGTGTTATGGTTCCGGGACGTTTTGCGATGACATGCTGTATTGAGGATGTCCAGTTTATTGGTTTTAAATGCAAATACGAAAAAGAAGACACAATACCACATAAATCGTGGATCAACATAACGGCTAAGATCAGAGTTGAATTTGCAAAGGAATATAAAGGCAAAGGACCGGTTCTTTATCCGATTGAAATTGAACCGGCAGAAAAGCCAGCTGATGAATTGGTATACTTTTCATAAATTATTGTTATATAATTAACACAGAAATATATTGTAAAATTATAATAATTAAAGTAAAATTAAGGGTGTACGTTTTGTACACCCTTTTGAATCTGGATAAGACAGATTTAATAAGGTCACAAAAAGAGGATTAGATAAACTAGGAGGAAAGCTATGTATCCAATAGTTCGCAGGGAAAAACTGGCAGATAACATTATTTTAATGGATATCAAGGCACCAAGAGTTGCAGCAGAGTGTCTGCCTGGTCAGTTTATTATTGCTAAAACAGATGAAGTGGGAGAGAGGATTCCGCTTACAATATGTGATTATGACAGAGAAAATGAAACTGTAACAATTGTTGTACAGACGATCGGTGCAGGAACAGAGCGTATGATGGCTCTTAAAGAGGGAGATTCATTAGAAGATTTTGTTGGACCACTTGGACGTCCATCAGAATTATGTATGGAAGAAAATCTCGATGAAACAAAGAAAAAGAAAATCGTATTTATCGCAGGTGGTCTTGGAACTGCACCTGTATATCCACAGGTTAAATGGTTAAAGGAGCATGGGGTAGATGCAGATGTCATCATGGGATTTAGAAATAAAGATATTTTATTCTATGAAGAGGAAATGAAAGCTGTTGCAAAAAATCTTTATGTATGTACAGATGACGGCTCATATGCGTTCCACGGAAATGGAAGCCAGCAGCTTCAGGCACTTGTAGATGCCGGAAATACATATGACTGCTGTGTTGCGATCGGACCTATGATCATGATGAAATTTACATGTATTCTCACAGAAAAGCTTGGTATACCAACAGTAGTTTCTATGAACCCTATAATGGTAGACGGAACAGGTATGTGTGGTGCATGCCGTCTTGTGGTTGGCGGAGAGGTTAAATTCGCCTGCGTTGACGGACCGGAGTTTGACGGACATCTCGTTGACTTTGATCAGGCAATGAAGAGACAGCAGCAATATAAAACAGAGGAAGGCAGAGCAAAACTGGCTTACGAAGAAGGCGCAACACATCACGGTGGCTGCGGAAACTGCGGAGGTGACAAATAATGGACGTTGATGTTTTAAAGAGAGTACCTGTAAGAGAACAGGAACCTAAGGTACGTGCTACAAACTTTGAGGAAGTTTGTTATGGATATGATAAAGAAGAAGCAATGGCAGAGGCATCAAGATGTTTAAACTGTAAAAACGCACAGTGTGTAAAGGGATGCCCTGTTTCAATAAATATTCCTGCATTTGTCGAGCAGGTAAAAAATGGTGATTTTACAAAGGCTTATGAGGTTATCTCAGAGTCATCTGCACTTCCGGCAGTTTGCGGACGTGTATGTCCACAGGAGAGCCAGTGTGAGGGTAAATGCATCAGAGGATTTAAGGGCGATCCGGTTTCAATTGGAAAGCTTGAGAGATTTGTTGCAGATACAGCAAGAGAAAATGGAATAAAACCAAAGACAGCAGAGAAAAAGAATGGAATAAAGGTTGCTGTAATAGGATCTGGTCCTGCCGGTCTTACTTGTGCAGGAGATCTTGCGAAGCTTGGATATGATGTGACAATATTTGAGGCACTTCATGCCGCAGGCGGAGTTTTAAGCTATGGAATTCCTGAGTTCCGTCTTCCAAAAGATAAAGTAGTAGCAGCAGAGGTTGAAAACGTTAAATCACTTGGTGTAAAGATTGAGACAAATGTTGTTATCGGAAAATCTGTAAAGATTGATGAACTTATGGAAAAAGAAGGCTATGAGGCAGTATTTATCGGATCCGGTGCAGGTCTTCCTAGATTTATGGGGATTCCTGGTGAGCAGGCAAACGGAGTATTCTCTGCGAATGAATTCCTTACCAGAAATAACCTCATGAAAGCATATAAGGACGGATATGAGACACCTATCTCAAAAGGCAAAAAAGTTGTTGTAGTCGGTGGTGGAAACGTTGCTATGGATGCTGCAAGAACAGCACTGCGTCTTGGAGCAGAGACTCATATTGTATACAGACGTGGTGAGGAAGAACTTCCGGCCCGTAAAGAAGAAGTACATCATGCAAAAGAAGAAGGAATAATATTTGATCTTCTTCAGAATCCTACAGAAATCATAGTAGATGAAAATGGCTGGGTAAAAGGCATAAAAATCATAAAGATGGAACTTGGTGAGCCGGATGAGTCCGGACGTAGAAGACCTGTTGAAATCGAAGGCTCAGAATATGAGATGGAATGCGATACTGTTATAATGTCACTTGGAACATCTCCAAATCCTCTTATTTCATCAACAACTATCGGTCTTGACATAAATAAGAGAAAATGTATAGTTGCGACAGAAGATACAGGTGCGACATCAAAAGAGGGTGTTTATGCCGGTGGAGATGCCGTTACAGGAGCGGCAACAGTTATCCTTGCAATGGGAGCAGGAAAAGCTGCTGCAAAGGGTATCCATGAATTTTTATCTGAAAAACACGCATAATAAAATATTATAGTTATTTCTATAAAATATATCTGCCCATCGGAATTTTCCGGTGGGCAAAAAGTAATTATAGGCAGATGAGACAAAATCATGGAATGTGTAGGTGGATTATGGACTATTCAAAAGGATTATCAAAAGAAGATGTCAGATTAAAATTTGAAAATGGAGAAAACAACTATAAAGTTCAATCTTCGACACAGACAGTCGGTGAAATTATCAAATCAAATGTATTTACATACTTTAACCTTGTATTTTTAGTGCTTGCAATTCTTCTGGCAATTGCTTCAGCATGGAGAGATATGCTGTTTCTGCCTATCATTATTGCGAATACACTTATAGGAATAGTTCAGGAAGTCCATTCCAAAAAAGTACTTGATAATTTGTCTATATTAAACTCACCGAAAACAAAGACTTTAAGGGACGGACAGATCGTTGAGCTTTCATCGGAAGAACTTGTTTTGGATGATATTGTTATATTTGAGGCCGGATGTCAGATACCTGCTGATGCGGTTGTTGTAGAGGGGGAGATATCTGTAAACGAATCTCTTATAACAGGAGAGGCGGATGAGATAGTAAAAAATCCGGGAAAAGAACTTTTGTCGGGAAGCTTTGTTATTTCAGGACAGGCGAAAGCCAGACTCTGCCGTGTGGGACGTGATTCATATGTTTCAAAGCTTACTATAGCTGCAACGCAGACAAATAAAGAAGAGCAGTCCGAAATGATACGCTCCCTGGATAACCTGATAAAAATAGTCGGTATAATCATTATACCAATAGGTATTGCTTTGTTTGTGCAGGCATTTTTCTTTAATGGTGGCACATTCAGAGAAAGTATAACAAGCATGGTGGCTGCTGTTATAGGAATGATACCGGAGGGCCTGTATCTTCTTGCAAGTGTGGCTATGGCTGTAAGCACGGTGAGGCTGTCAAAAAATAAAGTGCTTGTCCATGATATGAAATGTATAGAGACGCTTGCAAGGGTGAATGTACTTTGCGTGGATAAGACAGGTACGATAACCGAACCGGGAATGTGTGTATATAAATTTGAGCCAGTGGATGAATCGAAAAAAACTGAAGTTTTCGGGCTTATATCAGACATGGCGGCTGTAAGCAGTAAGGATAATGCTACAATGGAAGCACTTCAGGAATATTTTAATGCCGGAAGCGGACGCATTGCTGATAAAGTGTGTCCGTTTTCTTCACAGACGAAATATTCAGGTGTTACATTCGAGAATGAAACATATGTCATAGGGGCACCGGAATTTGTATTAAGAGACAGATATGGTGAATACAAAGACAGGATTGAAAAGTATAGCGAAAAAGGCTATCGTGTACTTGTTTTTGCAAAGTATATGGGCATCCCTGATCAGAAACCACTTACAGAAGATGTGGAAGTCTTAGGATTTACAGCCCTGTCAAATCCAATCAGAAAAGGTGCAGTTGATACATTCAGATATTTTGATGAGTGTGGTGTTGAGATAAAAGTAATATCAGGGGATAATCCTGTTACTGTGTCAGCAATAGCAAAAGAGGCAGGAATAGCAAATCCGGATAAGTATATTGACGCATCAGATCTGAAGGAAGAACAGGATTATTATAATGCCGTAGAAAATTATACGGTTTTCGGAAGGGTTACACCTCCGCAGAAACGTTTCCTGATCAAGGCAATTAAGGAACATGGAAAGACGGTTGCCATGACAGGAGATGGAGTAAATGATGTGCTTGCACTAAAGGATGCTGATTGCAGTGTTGCGATGGCATCAGGAAGCGATGCAGCGTCAAATGCATCACAGCTGGTGCTTCTCGATTCTGATTTTTCGAGAATGCCTAACGTAGTGATGGAGGGAAGAAGAGTTGTAAACAATATCCAAAGGACAGCCTCTCTTTTCCTTGTGAAAAATATATTTTCAATGCTTCTGGCAGTATTTTCGGTTATCCTTATGCTTGATTATCCGCTTGAGCCATCGCAGGTATCGCTCATAAGTATGTTTACTATAGGAATACCATCGTTTGTGCTTGCATTAGAGCCGAATAAATCACTGATAAGCGGTCATTTCCTTACAAATGTCATTGTAAAGGCATTTCCAGCTGGTCTTACGGATTTTCTTGCAGTAAGCGGGCTTGTGATATTCTGCCGTGAATTTGGGGTGGATTCAGACTGCCTGTCAACTTCGTGTACGATTCTAGTCGCGATCGTTGGATTTATGATACTGTACAGGATAGCACGACCACTAAAAAGAGCATATATTTTTATGATGATAGCGCTTGTATGCGGCTGGTTGTACTGTATGCTGTTTATAAGCCACTTATTTGCCATAACAAGTATTTCAAGGCAGTGTGCAATGCTTATGGTAGTGTTTGCTATTGCAACGGAGCCGGTTCTTAGATATTTAAGTATAATTGTAGAATGGATTTATAAAAAGATGAAAAAAAATGTCCACGCATCATAGCGTGGGCATTTTTGTGTCTTGAGGTTATTCAAGCAGGCAGGAAAGCAGTTTGTCGTTATCTGAAATATTCATTATGCAGATCCTTATGAAGCGTTCTCCAAATCCTTCAAATGTTGAACAGTCACGGATCATCAGGTTCCTTCGAATTGCTTTATCGAAAAGATAAGAGGAGGTAACTGATTCGTCAAGTATCTTTAAAAGTAAAAAATTAGAGTGGGACGGATATACTTTATATCTGCCGCTTTGTGATAACTTATTGTTTAGCCTGTTTCTTTCTGAAAGGATCAGATTGCGTGTTTTTTCTATATATTCATTATCAGCAAACATAGTTTCGCCAGCGACAACTGCAAGGGAATTTATCATCCATGGGTTTTTATTTGTGTTAATTTTGTTTTTAATTGGATCGTTACCTGTCACTGCATATCCGAGACGAAGACCAGGTGTGGCAAAAAACTTGGATGTGCCGCGCAGGACTATCAGGTTATCAAACTCATGGCACAGACTTATTGCGGAAATTTCGTTTACATTTGTCGAAAATTCTATATATGTCTCATCGATCATGACGTAGGTATTGGTATTTTTGCAGTGGGCAAGAATGGTGCGTAATTCATCAGGAAAAATGATACCGGCTGTTGGGTTGTTTGGGTTGCATATTATAATAAGATCCGTTTCAGGAGTTATATTCTTTAAAAGATCGTCTGTATTTATCCGGAAATCATTATTTTCTTCGAGATCAAAATAGCAGACTTTACTTCCGTTTAGTTTTAAGTCTCTTTCGTATTCTGAGTATGTCGGCTCGATAATAAGTGTCTGTTTAGGAGAAGTTACCTGTATGAAAAGGGATATAAGCTCTGTGCATCCGTTTCCAACAACTAGATCATTATAGTCACACTGGCAGTATTTTGCGATAGCTTTCCTAAGGGAGGTGTATTCCCGGTCAGGGTATTGCGTTATGGCGTCAATCCTCTTATATAAGGCATCTTTTAGTTTGGCTGATTCGCCGAGTGGATTCACATTGGCGGCAAAATTTATTATATTTTCTTTGGAAATGCCATAAATTTTTTCGATTTTTTCAAGATCACTTCCATGAAAATGTTCTTTATGTTCTATCATTTTAATAATTCCTGTTCCTTTCCTCGTAGTCTTTGTGTGTTGCAACATAAACTTAAATCGTATATAATTGTAACGATTATATTATATCCTTATATAAACAAAAATCAATAAATCAGGATATTTATTATTTGATACGGAGAGGTAATTATAGTGCGTAAGCGAATAGGGCAGATAGCCAGAGGAAAATTCGAATACGCGAAGCCGATTTTAACGTTTTCAGAGGAGATCATAGATTTTTCTGTTGCAAAAGATACAGATGAAACTGGAGAATTTGTGATCACAAGCAGTGATCATATAAAGATCAGAGGGATAGTTTATTCTACTAATCCAAGAATGGAATGTCTTACTCCTAATTTTGAGGGCGCAGAAGTCAGGATTCGTTATCAATTTCACAGTAAAGGACTCGATGTGGGTGAAACTGCCAAGGGTACATTTGTGATTGTGTGTAATAATGCGCAATACAGTCTTTCTTTTAATGTAAAAATCACGTTGCATCATACAGAGGCATCGACAGGGGCAATAAGAAATCTGGATGATTTTACAATGCTCGCAAAAGAACATTTAAACGAGAGTTATAAGCTTTTTTATAGTAAGGATTTTAAAAATATTATTGCAGACAGGCAGATGAGGGAGAGGATGTTGTACAATGGCTATATGAAAGCCAAGCCATCTTTGCAGAATCTTGAAGAATTTCTTATCGGAATAAATAAAAAGCAGCCTGTTGAGCTTTCGGTCAGCAGGACTGAGGCAGAATATAATGATATAACAGATGATATAAGAGATAGTTTTGAGATTATAAAATCAAATTGGGGATATGTAGAAATATCAATTGATACAGATGCTCACTTTATAAAATTGCCTAAAAAAGTAGTTTCACTGGATGATTTTATAGGCAGTACATTCAGATATGACTATATTATTTCTAAAGCAGATATGCATGCCGGGAAAAATTATGGACGCATATACATAAGATCTGTATATCAGACATATCAGATAGATGTAACAGCAGAATGCGTGCCGGCTGATAAAGCTCTTTATAAAGAAAAAAGAAAACTCAGTTCAGATATAAAAAAATGCAGGGCGGACATTACAAAGCTTTATGAGGCATATCGTTTAAAGAAGATAGTTACCGGAGTATGGGCAAATGAAACGACAGGTATACTTGATCATCTAAGGGCATTATGTCCGGATGAAAAAATATATGTCCTATTGAAAGCCCAGGTGCTTATTGCAAACAGACAGAGACAGGATGCTGAATGGATCTTAGATGAATTTAAAAAAACATGGACAGATAAAAAATCTCCTCTGTGGGGATATTATCTGTATCTTATGACACTTATGGACAGGGAGCCGGCATATATTGACAGGACAGCCCGAGAGATAGAGCTCATTTTTCGGGAGAATCCAGATTCGGATATACTTTTCTGGATATTGCTTTTCCTTAAGGTACAATATTATAACAACAGTTTTCACAAGTTAAAGGCGATAGAAAACTGGGTGGGAAGCGGATGTGTATCACCATATATTTATATAGAAGCATATTATCTTATATGCAGGGAACCATATCTGCTGACGCAGCTTGGAAAATTCGAGATAGGTCTGCTGGGCTGGGCTATGAAAAATAATGCTATCGGAAATGAGATAGCACAGCAGATCTTTGATATAGCAGAGCCGGGGCGCACCTTTGATAAAAGGATTTATGACCTGCTGTGTTTCTGTTATGAAATAGTACCGGAGGATGAAAATCTGGGGATAATATGCGGATATCTTATAAAAGGACAACAGTATGATCCGGCTTATCATATCTGGTTTGAAAAGGGAATAGAGAAAAAACTCAGGATAACAGGACTCTATGAGGCATTTTTATGCTCAATGGACGACAGAAAAATATCAGCAATTCCTAAAATTATACAGATGTATTTTCAATATGACAGCAAAATGTCATACAGGAAACTGGCAGTTCTTTATAATAACATCATTGCGGCAAAGAATACAGATGGTGAGATATACCATAAATATCGGAAAACGATTGGAAAATTTGCCATGGAGCAGGTAGAGCAGGGGCATATGGATGATAATCTGGCAGTTGTCTATGAGGATATGCTTGAGCTTGGATTTATTAACAGGGAGCTGGCACAGGCATTATCAAAGATCCTTTTCACGAACAAGCTTATTGTATTTGATACAAAAATAGTAAGAGCAATTATTTATCAGAATCAGCTGGCAGAACCGCAGATCGTATCGGTAAACGACAAAACTGCATATTTTCAGTTATATTCTGATGATTATGTCATTCTTTTTGAAGATGAAAAGGGATACAGATATTCCAAAAGCACATCATTTCAGCTTCAGCAGCTTATGAATATACCAAGATATATCGAAAAGTGCATGAACCTTGCGCCGGATGCGATAGAGTATTCAATATATTTTTATGCTAAGCTGCATGGAAAGGAAAACACATCGGGAAATGCTGGAAAATTTTTTAAAAATATTATATTAAGCAGTATTGTATCTGATCGTTATAAGGCACTTCTTATTCCTGAAATGATAAAATCGTGTGATGAAAACGACGTATTTATAGATGAAATAATTGAGAAAACAGATTTTGAGCAGCTGGCATGCAAAGACCGGAATATTATTTTAAATATCATTGTAAAAAGACGTTCTTATGATATGGCAAAAGAACTTACAGCTGTATATGGGATTGACAGGCTTACAGCCGATGCAAAGGTTGCAATGGCATCATATCTGATAAAGAACACATCAGAGAAAGATGATTTTGTTATAACGCTTTCACTTGAGGCTTTTTTAGCACAAAAATATGATACCGCAATACTGGAATATCTATGTCTTTATTATAATGGACCGACAACTATAATGCTGGATATATGGCGGGCTGCTAAAAAATTTGAACTTGGAACATTTGACATTGAAGAAAAAATAATAGACCAGCAGATATATGCCGGCCAGGATTTAAATGCAATATATGATGTATTTATGAGCTATTATAAAAACGCAGGCAGACAGATGAGTGTGCTGGCTTATATTACAGCTGTGGCGCATTCGTATTTCAGGGATGACATAAAAGTCAAAAGTGATATTTTCATGATCATCGAGCACAGATATGAGCAGGAGCTTCTGTTAAACGATATATGCCTTCTGGCACTGCTTAAATTTTACTCGGAGGCTTCACAGATTACCGGCTATGAAAAAAAAATAGAGGATGAACTTCTTGCAAAGTACACTTGTAAAAATATGGTATTCGGATTTTATGGCAAGCTTGACCATGAGCTGATAAGAAAATATCATCTTTATGACAAAGTTTTTCTGGAGTATAAGGGCAAGCCTAAGAGCCATGTTGTGTTGCATTACAGCAGGGATGAGGACGGAAATAATTTTATAACAGAAGATATGACGGAAGTTTATGATGGAATTTATGTAAAAACGTTTGTGATGTTTTTTGGCGAGATGATAAAATATTATGTGTCTGAAGAATCCGGAAATAAAGTAGAAGTCACAGAGGGAAAAAGGATAACAAACAATAATGTATATGGTGAGGAGGATGAAAGCAGGTATAATCTGATAAATCAGATGATAATATCACATACACTCCAGGATGATAATACTATGTACGAAAACATGAAAGAATATAATACCTTTGACATTGTAACAAAAAATGTTTTTAAGTTATTATAAGAGGTAATAATGAATCAGACAAACAGTAAATTCTATTTGGGAATAGACTTAAATGACCAGTATGCGATGATAAGCTATTTTAATACGGAAATGCCTGAGCCGCAGACGGCATCTGTCATTGCCGGAAGTGAGGATTATCTGATACCGCTTCTTCTGGCAAAAAGAAAGGAAATGGGACAGTGGTATTTTGGCGCTGAGGCTTTAAAACGTGCAAAAAAGGGAGAGCTTATATGCATAGACAATTTGCTGAAAAGAGCTGTGGGCGCAGAAAAAATACTTATAGATGGACAGACATATCAGGCTCAGGATCTTCTCGCATTATTTTTGCGTAAAATAATGGAGATACCATCAAAGCTTGGAAATCTACAAAATTGTGATAAGCTTGTCATTACAGTCGACAAGCTGACAAAAGAAAATATGAAAATGTTTTGGAATCTGCTGCCCAAACTTGGACTTAACTCAAAGCAGTTTATGGTTATAGACCATAAGGAGAGCTTTTACTATTTTGCATTAAATCAGGATAAGACATTGTGGATCCATGATATAATGTTATACGATTATGATGGAATACAGCTAAAGTATTATCATTTAAATAGAAATCAAAAAACCATCCCACAGGTGATTTCCATATTTGAGAGTAAGAAAACAGATATGGAAAGCGATGTTGATAAAGAATTTTCTAAGGTTGTGCAGACCTCCATGGATAATAAAGTGGTTTCGACAGTCTATCTGGTTGGAGAAGGTTTTAATGAAAACTGGATGAAATCATCACTTTCCCTGTTGTGCAGGGGAAGGCGTGTATTCGCCGGCAAAAATCTTTACACAAAAGGTGCATGCTATGCTGCAAAAGTGTCAGGTGATGAGGAAAACTGGCCTTTTGTGTACATGGGGGAGAATGAAATGAAATTCAATCTCAGCCTCAAAGTAAAAGACAAAGGTGAATTATCTTTTTTGAATCTTATAAGTGCCGGTAAAAACTGGTTTGAATCAAAAGGAGAATGTGAAGTGATAATATCCGGGGCGTATGAGATCGATTTCTGGAAGCAGCTGCCAAACAGCAGGGAGGCAAAGATAGAAACGCTTGAGCTTACAGATATGCCGGCAAGACCGGATCGTACAACGCGTGTGAGGATTACGGCCACACCTTTGTCGGATGAAAAAATTGCAATAGATATAAAAGACCTTGGTTTTGGAGATATATTCAGAAGTTCTGACAAAACATGGCATTATGAAATGACAATGTAGGAGAGAGCATGGGAGAATTATTGTTGTGTGACAGACCTATAGCGGCGATGCCCTTTTATCTGGAAGGTCTGTCGGTGAATGTATACTCACTTGAAGAGTTAAATTATTACATTTTGAATAATACCTTTTTACTCGATAGTGATTTTATGAGTAATGAGCTGTGTGAATGGATCCGGGATGAACTTAAACAGCCAAAGCTTGCAGAAAAGCTTGAGCGTATGATCTTATATCACGGAAGACTTGCAGAGTTTGTTTTAGAAATACTTGATCATACAGGATATTGTACAAAGAGTGAAAAGCAAAAGATAATAGAAAACGTAAAACAGCTAGAAGAAAAGTCGGATTTTGAATGTAGTAAGATGCGCGCCGATAAGCTGATGGAAAATGGAAAGTATTTAAATGGCATATATGAATATAAAAAGCTTCTTGAGTCAAAGGAAGCAGATGGTGAAAATGAACAGATCAAGGCTAAAATAATACATAATCTGGGAACAGCATATGCAAGGCTTTTTCTATTTGATGATGCTGCAAAATATTACAGACAGGCATACCTTATAAGCCATGACAGTGAATCACTTAAAGAATGTCTGCTGGCATGTATCTGTATGCATGATAATAATGCATTCAGGATAACTGCTGATGAATTCGGGGTATCACAGGAGCAGATAAACAATATAACAGAATTTTTCAGTCAGGAAGGCCGAGACGAGGAAATTACTTCGTTTGATGACAAATTAGATAACATGGCGGCTGAAAAAAAAGCAGATAAGGACGCATACAACAAAGAGATGGCAGCAATAATACTTGCCTGCAAGGAACAATATAGAAGGATGAACAGGATATAAAATGTTTTTCGACAGATTTAAGAAAAAAAAGACAAAAGATGTCAGCCAGGATATAATCGAAAGAGAAAATGGTTATGAGAAACTTCATGAGCCGGTAATATCCGGCAGACAAAAGGTTATCGAATCGTGCGAGCAGATAATAGATGTTACGCGTGAGTTCGAGGACGCAAGAAAAGAATATGCTCTTGTTACAGAGTATTTAAAAGATATAGAAACGATCGGCTCGCTGCCTAAGGATGAGAGTAAAGCACTTAAAGAAGCAGCCAAAAATATACTTTTACGCTCAATCAGGCAAGAAATGACTATATGAAAACTGAAAATAAGATTTCTGACAGTCAGTTTGCACAGATGCAGGAATTGGAAGATGATCTGCCGGGAATTATACGCCGGCTCAAGGATAATGAGGAATATCTGGATACAGTAAATCGTGATTTAAGAAATCTGGGAGCAGAAAAGGCTGAACTTGAAATAGAAAAAGAAGAGTGTCAAAGTGAGCAGAAGCATTTAAAAGTAATTGCTATATTACTCATAGTACTGTTTGCTGCTATAATAGTTTTATGTGCACTTATGCGTGTACTTATGGAAAAAGATACATCACTTATAATGATGGCGGTTTCATTTGTAATAGTATTGCTTGGAACATATGTCTTTCTCAGATACCAGAAATGCCAAAAAGAGATAGAACGCTGCATGTTAAATAAAAATCATGCCATATTGCTTGAAAACAGGGTGAAGATCAAATATGTCAATATAAAGAATGCGGTTGACTATTCATGTCAAAAATATCATGTAAAAAACTCAAGAGATCTTACCTACGTTTATGAACAGTATCAGGCAGCTGTTATTGAACGGGAGAAGTTTCAGCGTACAAGTGAGGATCTGGAGTATAACAGCGAAAAAATGCTTTCCATTCTCAAAAAGCACAATCTGTATGATGCTAAAGTCTGGCTTAATTATGCAAATGCTATAGTAAACGAAAAAGATATGGTTGAATTAAAACATAATCTCATAGTCAGACGCCAGAAGCTTAGAAACAGGATGGAATACAATATAGGTGTTATAACACAGCTTCGTGCAACAATCCTGCTGCATAGAAGTGAACTAGGCGATAAGGCGGGAGAGGTAAGCCGCCTGCTCAATAAAATTGCACAGCTTACGCTTGAGTTTGAAGATGAGGATTGATAAAAACAGTGGTTTATTATATAATTTTATAGCATTGATATTAATACAAATATAAGGAGTATACATAAATGAGTAAGATTAGAACAAGATTTGCACCAAGCCCGACAGGAAGAATGCATGTAGGAAACCTTAGAACAGCATTATATGCATATCTGATCGCTAAACATGAGGGCGGAGATTTTATTCTTCGTATAGAGGATACTGATCAGGAAAGACTTGTAGAAGGTGCTGTTGATATTATAAACAGGACACTCGAAGAGACTGGACTTTTCCATGATGAGGGACCTGACAAGGATGGCGGATGCGGTCCATATGTGCAGAGTGAGCGTCAGGCACAGGGAATATATCTTAAGTATGCAAAGGAGCTTATAGATAAAGGACAGGCATATTATTGTTTCTGCGACAAAGAAAGACTCGACAGCTTAAAGACAACAGTTGCAGGAAAAGAGATTTCGATCTACGACAAACACTGTCTCCACCTTTCAAAAGAGGAAGTTGAAGCTAATCTGGCAGCAGGAAAGCCATATGTTATCAGACAGAACAACCCTACAGAGGGCACAACCACATTCGAGGATGAAATATATGGTGACATTACAGTAGACAACAGCGAACTTGATGATATGATTCTTATCAAATCTGACGGATATCCTACATACAATTTCGCAAACGTAGTAGATGATCACCTGATGGGCATCACACATGTAGTCAGAGGAAACGAGTATCTTTCATCATCCCCTAAGTATAACAGACTTTATGAGGCATTTGGATGGGATGTACCTGTATATGTACACTGTCCGCTTATCACAGATGAGGAGCATCATAAGCTTTCAAAGAGATGCGGTCACTCATCCTTTGAAGATTTACTGGATCAGGGATTCCTTACAGAGGCTATTGTAAACTTTGTAGCGCTTCTTGGCTGGAGTCCTTCAGACAATCAGGAGATTATGTCACTTCCTGAGCTTGTTGAGAAGTTTGATTATCATCATATGAGCAAATCACCTGCTGTATTCGACTTCACAAAGCTTAAATGGATGAACGGAGAGTATATAAAGAAGCTTGATTTTGACAAATTCTATGAGATGGCACTGCCATACATTAAGGAGGTTGTCACAAAAGATTATGATTTAAAGAAAATTGCAAAAATGGTACAGACGAGAATAGAAATATTCCCTGATATCAAGGAACATATTGATTTCTTTGAAGAGCTTCCGGATTATGATATTGCAATGTATACTCACAAGAAGAATGAAGACAAACCCAGAGACATCACTTGAGGTATTGACCGAAGTTCTTCCTATTCTGGAAAAGCAGGCAGATTATTCAAATGATGCATTATATAAAGCACTTTGTGAATATGTTTCAAAGAAGGGATGCAAGAATGGTTATGTAATGTGGCCTATAAGAACAGCTGTGTCAGGAAAACAGATGACTCCTGGCGGAGCTACAGAGCTTATGGAAGTACTTGGAAAAGAAGAATCACTTGCACGTATCAGAAAGGGAATCGAGAAACTTTCTGAATAGGAAATACATATGAACTTAAACAAATCTCAGCATTGTGCCATCCATCACAAAGATGGCGCAATGCTTGTTTTAGCAGGTCCCGGCTCCGGAAAGACCGCAGTAATCACACAGAGAACTAAAAATTTAATAGAAGAATATAATATTCCTCCATCTGATATTCTTGTTATAACATTTACAAAGGCAGCTTCAAATGAGATGAAAGAGAGGTTTTATTTACTTATGGGTGATAGAAATGCCCGGGTTTCATTTGGAACATTCCATGCTGTATTTTTTACCATCTTAAAATCTGCCTATAATTTCAGCAGCGAAAATATTATATCAGAGGATATGCGTTACCGGATCATGCGTGAGATATTATCGGGGTACATGCTTGATTACAAAGATGAAAATGAATTTATAGGAAATCTGCTGGGCGAGATCGGAATGATAAAAAACAGCAGGATAGACATAAATAATTTCTACTCAGGAGTCTGCGGTGAAGATATATTCAGGAAAATATATAAAGAATACGAGGCACGATTAAGAAAAAGCAGGTTGATCGACTTTGATGATATGCTTTTGTATACATATGAATTGTTTGATCAGAGAAAAGATATACTTGCTTCATGGCAGAAAAAATTTAAGTATATATTGATCGATGAATTTCAGGATATAAACAGGATACAATATGAAATTATGAAAATGCTTGCCTATCCGCAGAATAATATGTTTATTGTCGGGGATGATGATCAGTCAATATACCGCTTCCGGGGATCCAGACCGGAAATTATGTTAAATTTCGAAAAAGACTTTCCGGGGGCAAAGAGGATACTTCTGGATGTAAATTACAGATGTGGAAAATATATCGTTGAGACATCCAAAAATCTTATTTCGCACAATAAAGAAAGATTTGATAAGACTATTACCGCTGCGTCAGAAAGCTGTGAGCCTGTGTCATATATTACTTTTGAAAACAGAAGAGATGAAAATATGTATCTCATAAAGGATATCAAAGAGCTGGTAGGAAACGGCAGGTGTTTTAAAGAATTCGCAGTACTTTTCAGAACAAATATACAGGCAAGATCACTTATAGAACAGCTTATGTCATACAATATCCCATTTAAGATAAGGGATGCTGTTCCAAATATATATGAACACTGGATAGCAAATGACATATTTACATATCAAAGACTTGCGATGGGAAGCCACGAAAGAAAAGATTTCCTGCAGATAATGAACAGACCGAAAAGATATATAAGCAGAGACAGCTTACGACATGAATGTGTCGAATTTGCTGCATGGAAAAAAGAATTTGAAACGCAGCCATGGATTGCGGAAAGGATTGAAAAGTTAGAATGTGACCTCAAACTTATTTCGCAGATGAGCCCATATGCATCGGTCAATTATATACGAAGAGGCATAGGATATGATGAATTTTTAAAGGAATATGCAAAATACAAAAGCATAAATGAAGAGGAGCTGTCTGATATACTTGATGAAATACAGGAAAGCGCTGCAGCATACAAAACATTTGATGAATGGCATGAGCATATAAAAAAATATACATCAGAGGTGAAAGATCATGCTAAATCGCATGAGGAGGAAACGGATGCAGTAACTTTGTCTACATTTCACAGCTCAAAGGGGCTTGAGTATAGGAATGTATATCTTATAGATGTAAATGAGGGGATCGTGCCATACAAGAAAGCGATTTTAGAGAAAGATATAGAAGAAGAGCGAAGGCTCTTTTACGTTGGGATGACACGGGCAAAAGAAAAACTTTCGATTTACTCAGTCAGATCCCTAAACGATAAGAGCACTTCGGTCTCAAGATTTGTTGAAGAGTCAAAAAATATGGTGAAAGATTAATTAAAGCTCATCATAAAGTTCGTCATCTAACAGTTCATCAAATCTGTCTGCAGCTGCATCATACTCATCATCTGATTCGATGTTTGAAAGAGAAGGCAGACCATCTTTGTCTTCGCTGTAGCGATAGAGATATACATCTCCATTTGCATTTTCATTGCCGTTTTTGTCAAGTGGGAGCAATGCTATGTAATCCTGCTTGTCCACTTCAAAAATGGTAATGATCTTACATTCTACAGATCCGTCATCAAGATCAAGTGTGACACGGATATTGTCGATTTCATCTTCTGTTACTGGAGTGATTTTTTCTGTCATAATTACCTCTTTTCTTAAATTATAGCCTGAATATATAGATCAGGATGTTCTTTTAGTTTTATTATTTCATCTGTCATTTCCAGTTTGACAACCGGGCGGCTCAGTTTTGAATCGAGACAGACGATTTTTGCAATTTCTTCTGTGCTGAGCAAAACTTCACTTCCGATATAGGAATCTGCAATTTTGTGAAGAAAAGTGTAGATAAAATCCGGATGAAATCTGCATAATCCATTTTGCTCGAATGTTGCAATGACATCAAACGGACATATGGCATCATGGTAGCAGCGGACGGATGTCATGGCATCATATACGTCTGCTATTGACACTATACAGGCATAATTGCACAGCTTTTCACCTTTATAGCCAAATGGATAACCGGAGCCGTCGTATCGTTCGTGGTGTAGAAGAACAGCATCTTTTATGCGTTTATCGATCCTTTGATCCTTTATTGCTTCAAAACCGAATATTGTGTGTTTTTTTACAAAATCGTATTCAGAAGTGGTAAGTTTTCCAGGCTTTAAAAGGATTATGTCAGGTATTTTGATCTTTCCTATATCGTGTATGAGTCCTGCTAATGTGACATTATCAAGATCAGCCTTGTCCATGCCTGCCCATGTGCCTATAAGGCGTGAGATAATGGCAACATTCATGGAGTGTGCCTGTGTTGAACTGTCAATCTTCTGCAATTCATGTATTATTGCAAAAAGCTCATATGTTGAATCAAATCTATTAAAAAGATTTACAGTATCTTCAATGAGATCAGGTTCATCAATTTCAATGCGGCGGAAAATGATGTCGTTTAAGCTGTTCTCCATGAGAGCAATTGCAGATATGTAGCGTTCTTTAAATTTTTCAAAATCAGGACGTGAAAGCACACGCTGAAGGTATGTCTTTTCAACTTCGTGTTTGTGCTCCAATGCAAGAGCAGTTTGTGGAGGTATCTCTCCATCTATTATTTCTACAGAAGGAATCTGATAATAGCAAATCTGGGAAATCATCTGTTTTGTAAGACAACTGTTCTTATAGACTATTATCTGTCCCATACGTGATAAAACGTTCTGGGCAACTATCATACCCTCTGTCAAATCATTTACTTTTACTGTATGCACGTATTTGTTCCTTTCTATAATTATTTAACTAAAACTATTATACCAAAAAATTCTATACAAAAAAAGTCAAAACTAGTATAATTAACAAGATAATATAGTTGAATGGATGGTGTTGCATGGAGATTAAGATTTCAGAAGGGGATTTCGCCCATATGGGTGTATACCAGGAAAAAGAATCAATCGTGTTTACATTTGAGGCAGAGAAGAATGATACCTGCAGCATTGTATTAATAAGCGAAAAAGATTGTAAAAATATAAAAATAGATATACCTGATGAGTACTCGTTAGGCTCAATACGTTCTGTCCGCATAAAGGGGATAAAACCGTATGATTTTTCATATTATTTTATGGTAAATGGCAGAAAAAGGATGGATCCGTATGCAACCGCGATCAAAGGGCGGGAAATATGGAATGACGCAGAAAGAAAAAAGTCTGACTATGAGATATATTGTAAGATTGCAAATCAGAAATTTTCATGGAAGGATGATCATGCGCCAGAGATCTTAAAGAGTGATATGATAATTTATAAGTTAAATATCCGCAGCTTCTCAATGGATCTTGTATCTGGCAGAAAAGAATGTGGAACATTTAAAGCTGTTATGCGCAAGATTAAATACTTAAAGGAACTGGGGATCACATCGCTTCTTTTTATGCCGGTATATGAATTCGAAGAAATGAATATCCCGCCAAAGGTTGAAATCCCGGAATATGCCAAAAATAAAACAAAAAAAGCACAAAAGACAGACGAAATGGTTCAAAAGACAGATAAAGTAAATATGTGGGGATACGGAGACGGCAGTTATTTTGCGGTAAAAGCTTCGTACGCATATGATCCCCAAAATGCAGCGTCGGAATTTAAATCACTTGTAAAAAAACTCCATGAAAATAATATGGAGTGTATTATGGAAATGCATTTTATGGATACGGCAAACCATAATCTTATAATAGAAGCCTTAAGATTCTGGGTTAAGGAATATCATGTCGATGGATTTAAGCTGATAGGGGATAATCTGCCTGTCACGGCAATAGTCCAGGATCTGCTTTTAAGCCGCACCAAGATACTATATGAGAATTTTGATCTTTCATCAGTACCGGATGGAAGAACATGCGAAAATCTTTATATAGACAAAGAAGAATATATGTATCCCGCTCGTAAAGTATTAAACCATATGAATGCAGATATGAAAGAGCTTCTTGATCAGCAGCGAAAGCAGGGAGATGGATATGGTTTTATAAATTATATAGCTGGGAATAATGGTTTTACGCTTTGTGACCTTTTTATGTATAATGATAAGCACAACGAAAATAACGGTGAGGATAACAAAGATGGTGCGGTATGGAATTTCAGCAATAATTATGGTGTAGAGGGTCCGTCAAATAAAAAGTATATAAAAAGCATCCGCAGACTTAAATGGAAAAATGCGATGATGCTTTTATTTCTGGCGCAGGGTGTACCAGCGGTAATGGCAGGAGATGAATTTGAAAATTCACAGTCAGGCAATAATAATGCATACTGCCAGGATAACGAGACCGGATGGGTAAACTGGAAAAATGAAAGAAAAAACCGTAAAAATATACAGTTTTTAAAGGATTTAATAAGCTTTAGAAAAAAATATCCCATAATTTCAAATCCAAAGCCGTTTAAATTCAGCGATTACAAGACAACCGGTTATCCGGATCTGTCATATCATGGCAGCAGTGCATGGATATCACAATTTGATCTCGACAGAATGTGCGTCGGGACGATGTATTGCGGCGAGTACAGCAGCGACAATAAAGAATATGTGTATATTGCATATAATTTTTATTCATACAGGGAAATGTTAGCGCTCCCTAAATTGCAGAAAGGAAAGAAATGGTACAAAATAGCCGACAGCAGTAGAAATGAAAATATCTTTTCATATGATGCTGCACCATCAAAAGATCAGCAGTTTGTGCAGATGGAACCTCAGGCGGTTTGTATCCTTATTGGAAAATGATAAACGCAGTTAAACATTTTATTACTATAACAAGACATAAAAATCTCGTATTGGCCGGATGTTTTAAGATCGGACTTTATAAGCAGGGACTGCTCCATGATCTGTCAAAATACAGTCCGGCAGAGTTTCTGGTTGGATGTAAATATTATAAAGGCTATATGAGTCCGAATAATGCAGAACGGATGGACAAAGGATATTCATCTGCGTGGCTTCATCATAAGGGACGCAATAAGCATCACCTGGAGTACTGGATTGACTATGCGGTATCTGAAGATAAAAAAGGCGGCAAAGATCATTGCGGGATGACTGGCATGAAGATGCCGGTGAAATATGTCTGTGAGATGTTTATAGACCGTGTAAGCGCCTCAAAAAACTATCAGAAAGAAAAATATACAGACAGTAGTCCTATAGAGTATTACCTTAAAAGTGTGGATCATTATATGATACATGAGGATACAAAGGAATTGATCGAATATATGCTTTATATGCTCGCTGAAAAGGGTGAGAAATATACATTTTCATATGTAAAGAATGAAGTACTGAAAGGAAAAGTTCCCTATGACAGTACTTCGCTTAAAAAGTTAAAGGATGAACTTCATGTCAGGCGGTAGCGGGGCATGGAGTGTCATCTTTTGTGTGACTGGATGGATAAATTCCAGACATGCAGAATGCAATGACTGTCGTTGTATATATCTGTAGTCTGGATTATATAAAAAGTCGCCTATGAGAGGATGACCTATATATTTCATATGAACTCGTATCTGGTGGGTTCTTCCTGTCTCTAAAACAAGTGATATAAGTGAAAGATCCATTTGTGGGTTATATTTAAGAGGAAAACAATGCGTTACGGCTCTTTCACCATTTTCATAGTCAACACAGCGCTCAATGGTCGAACCGTTAAGACGGGCGATAGGGCAGTCAATCGTCAAAGGTGAGTCTATTTTTCCACAGCAGATGGCAGTATACTGTCTTTGCAGCTGTTTTTTTGCTACTGCATTTGAAAGAACAGCAGCACTCAATGAATTTTTGGCGATCATCGTAAGACCTGTGGTGTCCTTATCAAGCCTGTTTACGCACCGGAAAACAAAATCCTTGTTCTGGTTTTTATAGTAATACATAAGGGCATTTGCAAGTGTGTTTGTGTGGTTGCCCATTGAGGGATGTACAGGCATGCCGGAGGGTTTGTTTATGACGATGATGTCTTCATCTTCGTATACGATATCGAGTTTTATATTTACAGGTTCGATATTTATGGAATTTTCATGTTCGATCAGTCTGATCGATATTTCGTCATCTTTACATAGTTTCTCGTTTGTATATGCCCATGTATCATTTCGTGTGATGCCGTTCTGTGTTTTTTTCAGCTGGACCAAAACAGCGTGGGAACAGCCTTTTTCTTTAAGAAATACTTCTATAGTCTTACCGGCATCATTTTCTGATACTTTATAATTTAAAATACGTTCCATTTTTTCTCCAGATTAAGTGTAATGAAATATTATTATAGCATTTTTATGGTGGAAAAGCACACAAAAACTAAACATTGCATATTATATATAAATTAAGTTATCAGGGTGCCGTGTGGAAGCTTTTTTATCGCCTTTGACAAAAGCGGAGGAAGAAGACTGTATTAAACGATTAAATAATAATGATAAGAGTGCCAGGGAACAGTTGATTTTACACAATATGCGCCTTGTAGCGCATGTGACTAAAAAATATTCTGTGAATGAGGATGAAAGTGAAGAACTTATCTCTATAGGAACTGTGGGCCTTATAAAGGCGGTATCGTCTTTTAAAGCAGATTATGGAAGCAGATTTGCAACGTATGCAATAAGGTGCATAGAAAATGAAATACTTATGTATTACAGGAGCAAAAAAAAGACAAAATCGGATGTTTCTCTTTTTGAACCGATAGGTACTGATAAGGAGGGCAATCAGATACAGCTTATGGATGTGATAGAAAATGACGATATAGATGTTTCTAACAATATCCTAAAAAACGAGAGTATAGACAAATTAAATAAATATATAAAAGAAGTTTTAAGTGAACGTGAATATTATATCCTTGTGCAAAGATACGGACTTTTAGGGCACGAAGAGATGACGCAGCGGCAGATCGCAAAGATACTTGGAATTTCAAGATCGTATGTATCGAGAATAGAAAAAAGAGCGCTGGATAAATTGAAAAAAGTTTTAGAATTTTAATGAAAAACATGAAAATATATGTTATTATAATATTCCAATCTTTTTTGTGCATTGTTCTATGCATTAATTCCCGGATGGAATAGGAGTATATATGTACAGTACAGTAAAAACCGCAGTATTAAGCGGAATAGAGGCTATACCTGTCTGTGTTGAAGTTGATATATCCACAGGTATGCCTGTTTTTGATATGGTTGGAAATATTACGTCTGAGGTAAGGGAGGCCAAGGAAAGGGTTAAAACCGCACTCCATAATTATAATGTCATATTGCCGGCGAAAAGAGTGACAATAAATCTTTCGCCGGCTGATGTACGGAAAAATGGCACAGGCTTTGACATACCGATAGCAGTGGCAATACTTAAAGCCCTTGGGATAATAAACTGTGATATAGATGAATATATGTTTGTCGGAGAACTTAATCTAAGTGGAGATGTTCTTCCTGTAAAAGGGATCCTTCCGATAGTCTTTGATGAAACACAGAGTGGACGAAGCAAAAAATTTGTTGTTCCATGGAAAAATTATAATGAAGCAAAGCTTGTACCGGATGCACAGATCATTGGGATTAAAACATTAGGAGATCTTATTGCTATATTAAATGGGGACAAGCTTCCGGATATCGTAGAGCCTGCATGTGAAAGTAAAAAAGACCACCTACATTATCCGGATTTTAAGGATGTAAACGGGCAGCAGTTACTAAAAAGAGCATGTGAAACTGCTGCAAGCGGAATGCATAATATACTGCTTGTCGGTCCGCCTGGCGCAGGAAAGACAATGATCGCAGAGAGAATGCCGTCTATACTGCCTCCGCTGGCAGAAGATGAAAAACTGGAAGTCTCTAAGGTGTACAGCGTATGTGGACTGCTTGATAACGAAAACGTCCTGTTGGATAACAGACCATTCAGAAGTCCGCATTATTCAGTTACGCAGACGGCACTTATAGGTGGAGGACTAAAGATTATGCCGGGAGAAATATCACTTGCACATAAGGGAGTTTTATTTTTAGATGAGCTCGTTGAATTTAAAGGCGGCATAATAGATCTGCTCCGGGCACCGATGGAGGATGGTCATATAAGACTTTCACGGGGGAACAGAAGTATTATATATCCGGCAGATTTTCTGCTGTTTGCTGCCATGAATCCATGTAATTGCGGGTATTATCCTGACATGCAAAGGTGCAGATGCACAGAACCTACACTTAGAAGATATTTTGAGAGAATATCACAGCCGATGCTAGACCGTATAGATATTTGTGTTGAAGCTGCTGCGGTTAAATTTGATCAGATTATCGACAACAGTAAAAATGAAACCTCGGAACAGATAAGATGCCGTGTCATGACATGTCACGAAATACAAAAAGAAAGATATAAAAATGAAAATTTTTCTTATAATTCGGGTATAACAAATGACAAATTAAAATATTACTGTTTTCTGGGGAAAAAGGAGCTTTCATATATGGAAAATATGTATGACAGGCTCGGTCTTACGGCACGGACATATCATAAAATATTAAGGGTTGCAAGAACTATTGCTGATATGGAAAATGAAGATAATATACACGTCAGACATCTCAATGAGGCAATATGTTACAGAAGTATAAATGAAAAGTTCTGGGGGAGTTGTAATAAATGAAATTTGAATATTGGCTGTCAAATATTTACATAGATAATACTAAAAAAATAAACTTAAAAAGATCAGGAATAGATGCTAAGACATTGTTTTATATGAAAAATGATGAACTTGAAAAATTACAGATACTAACAGGAAAAGATATAGAAAAAATAGATAGATCCAGACAGACATGGGATATAGAAAAAAAGTGGGAGGATTTTGTTCTTACAGGAATTAATTTTACGAGCATCGGAATGGAGGACTATCCGCAAAAGCTGGTTGAAATACCGGACAGTCCGTATGCACTGTATTACATTGGAAAACTGCCGGATGAGTCCAAAAAGGCAGTTGCAATAGTCGGAGCCAGGATGAGAAGTGCATATGGGTGCGAAGTTGCAAAAAAAATTGCGCAGAAGCTGGCACGGAATGGTATATCGGTCATAAGCGGCATGGCACGGGGAATAGACAGGGACGGGCATGTTGGAGCTTTGGAAGAAAATGGATTGACATATGCAGTATTGGGAAGTGGTGTGGATATTTGTTATCCAAAGGAAAATAAATTTCTCTATGAAAAAATTCCGCATTCAGGAGGCCTGATTTCGGAAAATCCACCTGGAACAATGGCGGTTGCACGCAATTTTCCGCTGCGTAACAGAATAATTTCGGGACTGTGCGATAAGGTCGTGGTTGTTGAGGCAAAGGATAAAAGCGGATCACTTATAACAGCAGATTATGCCATGGAACAGGGAAAAGATGTTTACGTTGTTCCCGGACGTATCACAGACCCTCTAAGCCGAGGCTGTAACCGCCTTATAAAGCAGGGGGCAGGAATAATTTATGATATAGATGATTTCATTGCAGATATTACTCTTACAGTGTTTAAAGAGTGCGTTCAAATGGATTTCAGAAAAAATGTACTTGATAAAAAGAGTTTGTTGGTGTATAGTTTACTCGATTTTTCCCCAATTGGTTTGGGTGAACTTTTGGAAAAAGTACCATATGGATTATCAGAGCTTATTGAAATAATTGAGTATCTGAAACATATCGGTTTTATTAAGGAATGTATTACAAATTATTATATTAAAACATTGTAGCCTATATGATGTAAAAGGAGTTTTATCAATGGCAAAATATCTAGTTATTGTGGAGTCGCCTGCAAAGGTTAAGACGATCAAAAAGTTTTTGGGTAAAAATTATGAGGTGATGGCATCAAACGGACACGTCAGGGATCTGCCGAAAAGCCAGCTTGGAATAGATGTGGACGGAGATTTTGAACCAAAATATATTACTATCAGGGGAAAGGGGGAAATTCTTGCAAAGCTTAGAAAAGAAGCAAAAAAAGCTGACAAGATATACCTTGCAACTGACCCTGACCGTGAAGGAGAGGCTATTTCGTGGCATTTATATGCAGCCCTCAAACTTGAAGGAAAAAATGTCAGCAGGATAAGCTTTAACGAGATAACAAAAAATGCTGTTAAAGAATCTCTTAAACATCCAAGAAAAATAGATATGGATCTTGTAGATGCACAGCAGGCAAGGAGAGTTCTTGACCGTATGGTGGGATACAAGATAAGTCCGCTTTTATGGGCAAAGGTCAAAAGAGGACTGAGTGCCGGCCGTGTACAGTCTGTTGCGCTTAGGATAATCTGTGACCGTGAGGAAGAAATAAATGCCTTTATCCCGCAGGAGTACTGGAGTCTTGATGCACTCGTCAACGTAGAAGGTGAGAAAAAACCTATAGCTGCAAAGCTGTATTCGAAGGGAAATGATAAGATAGCAGTTTCTTCAAAAGAAGAAATGGACAAGATATTGTCTGAACTAAAAGGGAAGGAATGTAAGGTCGTAAGCATAAAAAAAGGGGAGCGCACAAATAAGGCACCGCTTCCTTTTACGACCAGTACACTGCAGCAGGAAGCTTCAAAAGCTTTAAATTTCCCAATATCAAAAACCATGCGTATAGCGCAGCAGTTGTACGAGGGCGTTGATGTAAAGGGAATGGGAACAGTCGGTCTTATAACATACTTAAGAACTGATTCTGTAAGGATTTCAGAGGAAGCAGATTCAAGTGCAAGGGAATTCATAAAAGAAAATTATGGCGAAAAATACCTTTCAGATGATGCTGCCGTAAAGAAAAGCTCGAAAAAAATACAGGACGCACATGAGGCAATCAGGCCAACTGATATAAACAGAGTGCCTTCTGACATAAAAGAATCTCTTTCAAGAGATCAGTTCAGATTATACCAGCTGATATGGAAGAGATTTGCTGCAAGCAGAATGGCAAAATCAGTGTATGAGACAACGTCTGTAAAAATTTCCATTGGAGATTATATATTCAGCTTTGCTACCTCAAGACTGTTATTTGATGGTTTTGAGCTTGCATACGTTCAGGCTGATGACGCAAAAAAGGAAAAACAGGTTGTCTTAAAGTCACTCGATGAGGATTCAAAGCTTTCAGTCGAAGAATTTGAACCTAAGCAGCATTTTACACAGGCACCGGCACATTATACTGAAGCTTCACTCGTAAAGACGCTTGAAGAGCTTGGAATAGGACGTCCGAGTACCTATTCTCCAACAATATCTACGATTCTTGCAAGAAGATATATTACAAAAGAGAACAGAAATCTCTATGTGACAGAGATAGGAGAGGTTGTAAATTCTATTATGAAGGAATCATTTCCGACAGTCGTGGATGAAAATTTTACTGCTAATATGGAAAGTCTTCTTGACGGAGTGGCAGACGGAGAGGTAAACTGGAAAACTGTCATTGAAAACTTTTATCCGGATTTAAAAAATGCCGTAGATAAGGCTGAAAAAGAACTTGAAAAAGTGACTATAGAAGACGAAGTGTCAGAAGAAATATGTCCTGAGTGTGGAAGAAACATGGTCGTTAAATATGGACCGCATGGAAAATTCCTTGCCTGCCCGGGATTCCCGGAGTGCCGCTATACAATGCCTTATTTTGAAAAAATAGGTGTGGCATGTCCGAAATGCGGCAAGGACGTTGTCATTAAAAAGACAAGAAAAGGCCGTAAGTATTATGGATGTATAGATAACCCTGAGTGTGATTTTATGAGCTGGGGACGTCCGGTTGAACAGAAATGTCCAAGATGCGGTGGATATATGATTGTAAAGGGAAACAAGATTGCCTGCGCAGATGAGCAGTGCGGTTATGTTACTGAAAAAACCGATAAAAAGGATGAAGAAAATAAGTAACTGTTCAATGCACAGCAGTTATGATGATAATTTAAAATGAATGAGAGGATAACATTATATGGGAGTGCAGCTGCTCGATAAAACAAGAAAAATAAATAAATTATTACACAATAACAGTTCGTCAAAGGTTGTGTTCAATGATATATGTCAGGTGCTTACAGACGTGCTGGATTCAGATATCCTTGTTATAAGCAAAAAAGGAAAAGTACTTGGTTCAAGTGTGTGTAAAAGTGTCGATGAACTGCATGAGCTTATTATAGATGAGGTTGGCGGATATATAGATGCAGATCTTAATGAAAGACTTCTTGGCATACTTTCAACAAAAGGAAAATGTAAATCTGGAAACACTGGGGTTTGGAGAAGACACTAAACCTTATCGTGCGATAATCACACCGATTGATATAGCCGGCGAGAGGCTTGGCACACTGTTTGAATATAGAAGTGATAAGGAATATGATATAGATGACATCATACTTACAGAATATGGGACAACGGTTGTGGGTCTTGAGATGATGAGATCCGTGAATGAGGAAAGTGCCGAGGAGGAAAGAAAAATTGCAATAGTTAAATCAGCAATAGGAACACTTTCGTTTTCGGAGCTCGAAGCGATCCTGCATATTTTTGATGAACTTGACGGAAACGAAGGGATTCTTGTGGCAAGCAGGATTGCTGACCGTGTCGGAATAACAAGGTCTGTTATAGTAAACGCATTGAGAAAATTTGAAAGTGCAGGGGTAATTGAATCGCGTTCATCAGGCATGAAAGGAACATACATAAAAGTTGTGAATGATGTTGTGTTTGATGAGCTTGAAAAGATAAAAAACAAAAAATAAAATGATAGGAAGGATGGTCTATGAAAATATCATGGGCTGTCTTTTTTATTTTTGTGAATATTTTTTTACAAAATTTGGAAGATAGGTAATTTTTCCTGGACAAAAAGCAGACATCTTGTATAATATTTGACAAAAAAATACAATATAATGTAAAAAATGCCAAAAATCACTTGAGTTTTTAGCAATATAACTTATAATAAATATGATAGACTTATTATGAATGATATGAAGGAGAAGAGAAATGATCAATTGTACTTCATTTGATTATATTAATTTGCTTACAAAAGCAGCAGATGCAAGCTGGAAACGGGAAACTGTTATCTCGAATAACATTGCAAATGTTAATACTCCAGGATATAAACGAAAGGATCTGAACTTCCAGGGAGTCTTGACAGAAGAACTTGGCAGATGCAAGCATCAGTCGCTTGATTCTAAAGTGTCAGATGTAGATCTGTCCAGACTTGATCCACAGATATATGTGGATTCGGCAAATTATTCATACCGCATGGATGGCAATAATGTAGACATCGATACAGAAAACGTTGAACTTGCGTCAGAACAGATAAGATACGAAGGATTGACAGACTGCATCAACTCAGAATTTGAGAGAATGAAAGCTGTTATCAGCTAAATAACAGGAGGAAGAAATGGGACTATTTCAGGCTTTTAATATCAGTGCGTCGGGAATGACTGCTGAGAGATTCAGAACAGATATAATTGCTGAAAATATTGCAAATGTAAACACAACATCTACAGGTAGCAGTGAACCATACAGAAGAAAGATAGTTACATTTTCAGAAAAAAATGTAACTCCGTTCAGCCAGATTTATTCTGCTTCTAAAAATGTTGCAGTAGGAAATGGAGTAAAGGTGAGCAAGGTTACAGAAGATTACACAACAGAATTTACCAAAGAGTATGATCCGTCTAATCCGGATGCGGATGCTGACGGCTATGTTTCATATCCTAATGTAAACACTGTTACAGAAATGACAAACCTTATAGATTCGACCAGAGCGTATGAGGCAAATGCAACTGCGTTTGATGCAAGCAAGGCTATGGCGGAAAAGGGTCTACAGATAGGAAAATAATTATTAGGAGTGATACAAAATGAATATTTCTGCGGTTAATAATATTGATACAAACAGTATTACCTCACAGATCAATGATATGACGCTTGGAAAAACAAATACAACAGAAAATTTTTCGGACGTTTTATCATCAATGATGAATTCCATAGATGAAACAAATGATTTACAGAATACAGCTGAAGAAAAAGAAATTCAGTTTACTCTTGGCGAGGCAGAAAATACACATGATCTGCTTGTGGCAAAGACAAAAGCTCTTACAGCATTACAATACACAGTTGCAGTGAGAGATAAAATAATAGACGCATATAAAGAACTTATGCAGATGTCTATTTAAGGAGTATTGAAAGATGCAGGAACGTTTACGGGCGATATTAGACAAAATAGTACAATGGTGGAAAAAGTTCAACAATAAACAGAGAATGCTAATGATAAGCTCAGTGGGAGTGGTCATAATTGCACTTGTGATCCTTGGTTTGGTCATGTCAAAACCAAAGATGGTTGAACTTGTTGCAAGTGATGATGCAAAACAGGCGTCAGAGATAAAAAGTCTGTTGAGTGACAATAATATCACATATCAGGTTGGAGATGACCTTGTTTTTTATGTTGATAAAGATGATGAAGTAAATGCCATAATGCTTCTTGGCGAAAACAATATCCCGGCCGAAAGCTATGATATTAATAATGTTACTGATGGAAGCTTTTCTACAACAGAAGCAGATAAACAAAAAAAATACAGATTATACCTTGAATCTAAATTTAAAGAACATCTTGAGCAGCTTAATTATGTAAACAGTGCAACGGTTGACATAACGATGCCCGATGATGATGGAACGATCATAAAATCTGAAGAAGAGGGAACAGCAGCTATAACACTTGATCTTAAGGACTCTATTTCTGAAGATCAGGCATATGCTATTGCAAGAACTATCGCTACTGCTCTCGGAAATGACAGCACTAAGGGAATTACCATTATAGATACAAAGGCAAACGTGCTTTATTCAGGAACAGATTCAGAGTCTTCAGCCGGAGTGGCAAGCTCCCAGCTGTCATACCGCCAGAAACTTGAAGAACAGGTAAAAAAAGAAATTACTACATCACTTGAAAGCTCAAATATATTCTCTAATATTGAGGTCGGAATGAATCTTGATGTTAATTTTGATAAAACAGAAGTGGCAGAAAAAAATTACTCGCTTCCGGCTGACCAGGATAAGAGCCTTATGGACTCACAGAAGGTGTATGAATCAAGTGCGACAAATGGTGATGCGGCAACTCCTGGAACTGACACAAACGGCGACAACACTACATATGTCACACAGGACAATCAGCAATCAGAATCCAACATTTCTGATACGGACACAGATTACCTGAATGATGAAAAGATCACAACGACAAAGAATGATGGCGGCAACATAAATTATGACACATCATCAGTTTCTGTCGTTGCGACAAGATATCGTGTATATGATCAGGAAACTATGGAAAAAAATGGAGAACTCAAAGATCTTACATGGGAAGAATTTAAAGCACAGAATGCTGATCCTGTGAAGGTGGATGATGTTGATCAGGATCTTGTCACATCAGTACAGAATGCAACAGGAATATCACAGATTACATTTCTTATATATGAACAGCCAGAATTTGTTGATAAGGATACTTCTGGAAGATCGTTAAGTGACATATTACAGATAGTTCTTGCTGTACTTATATTTGCTCTTCTCGGATTTGTAGTATTTAAGAGTGTCCACACACCTAAGGCTGTTGAAGAGGCAGAAGAGGAACTTTCTGTTGAGTCACTTCTTGATAAGACGGCAGAGGCTTCGGATACACTTGAGGATATAGGCTATTCAGAAAAGACGGAAACACGTGTTCTTATCGAAAAATTTGTTGAGGAGAATCCTGATGCGGCTGCACTTTTATTGCGAAACTGGCTGAATGAGGATTGGGAGTAAAAATGAGCGAAAAATATACTGGAATACAAAAAGCAGCTATACTTTTAATTACGTTGGGGCCTGAAAAGGCATCGGTAATATTCCAACATCTTAAAGAAGAAGAAATAGAAGAGCTTACACTTGAAATTGCCAATACAAGGAGTGTGTCTCCACAGGATAAGGAGGAGGTGCTTGAAGAATTTTATCAGGTCTGCCTCGCACAGCAATATATTGCAGAGGGTGGAATCGGATATGCCAAAGAACTTCTTGAAAAAGCGCTTGGTGATGAAAAAGCACAGGGAGTTATTGCAAAACTTACTGCTTCTTTACAGGTCAGACCATTTGAATTTGTCAGAAAAACAGAACCAAGCCAGCTGCTTAACTTTATACAGGATGAACATCCACAGACTATAGCGATGATCTTGTCATATCTTTCATCGGCACAGGCAGCGATGGTACTTGGTGCTCTTCCACCTGAAAAGCAGGCTGACGTTGCAAGACGTATAGCGCAGATGGATAGAACATCACCGGATGTCATAAAAGAGGTTGAAAGAGTGTTGGAACGGAAACTTGCTTCGCTTGTTAATCAGGATTACACAATAGTCGGAGGTATTGATGCTATAGTAAATATTTTAAATAGTGTCGATAGATCGACTGAAAAACATATTATGGAATCACTTGAAATTGAAGAGCCAGAGCTTGCTGATGAGATCAGGAAGAAGATGTTTGTATTTGAGGATATCCTTCTTCTTGATGACAGATCTATACAGAGAGTACTTCGTGAAGTTGAGAATGCTGATCTTGAGCTTGCCCTTAAGAGTGCAACAGAAGAGGTTCAGAATGTTATTTTCAGAAACCTTTCAAAACGTCTTGCTGCAATGATAAAGGAAGACATGGATTTTATGGGACCTGTCCGTATGAAGGATGTAGAAGAAGCACAGCAGAAGATCGTTGGTATTATAAGGCGTCTTGAAGATTCAGCTGAAATTGTCATTTCACGAGGCGGAGGTGATGAGATAGTTGTCTAATCTTGTAAAACAGTACTATGTAGTACAGCCAAATTCAAAGACAAGAATTATTAATTATAATAAGAAAATAGAAGAGCGGGTATATGAAAACAGTCAGCTTTATCCATCAGAAATCCAGACCGATGATATTACAATGCCAGAGGGACAGCTGGCAGAGGATAATGCTTTTGTGGATGGCATTCTGGCAGATGTTGTGTCAGAAACAAACGTACCGGAGAAGGCAGATGATATATTGGAAAATGCACAAAAACAGGCAGACGATATATTAAATAATGCCAGAACAGAAGCTGATGACATAATATTAAAAGCTAAAGAAAAGGCAGAGCTGATATTCAAAGAAAAACGTGAGGAAGGTTATAATACCGGACTTGAGGATAAAAGAGAACAGCTCGAAAAAAGGGAAAAACAGATCGAGATGGATATCGCATCTAAGCGTAGCGAGCTTGAAAGAGAGTTCAAGCAGTATTCAGATGAACTGGAATCAGACATAATTGATGCTGTTATAAAAGTTTTTAATAAGGTTTTCATATTCAATTTGATGATAAAAAGGATATGCTTTTACATCTCGTTAAAAATACGATATCAAAGATTGAAGTCGGTAAAGAATTCAGGATACATGTTTCGCAGGCGAATTACAAATTTCTTATAGCGCATCTTGGTGAGATCCGTGAGAGGATTGGAAATGATATAGATGTGGAAGTAGTAAATGATGCTAAGCTTGATTCGTCAGATTGCAGGATAGAAACAAGCTTCGGTGTATTTGATTGTGGAATCGATATGGAACTTAACAATCTTGTCAAAGATATAAAATCTCTATGTAATGGATAAGGGGAAACACCATTGTTAAAAGAAGCAGAGAAGTATTTAAAATTGCTTGATGGACAATATTATAAATGTTTTGGAAAAGTAGTTAAGGTGGTCGGACTTACGATTGAATCAGTCGGACCGGAGGCCAGACTTAACGATTTGTGTAAGATATATCTGGAAGAGACACAGACACAGTATGTAATTGCTGAGGTTGTCGGGTTTCATGATTCACACCTTATACTTATGCCATTTGAGGATGTTGAGGGCGTTGGAGTTGGATGTATAGTAGAAAATACAGGACATCCGCTTTCGATTTCGGTAGGAAACGAACTTTTAGGACACACGGTAGATGGTATAGGACGTATAACAGACAGTGATGTTGAGATAGAAACAGGGTATAAATATCCGGTTGAGGCACCACCACCGGATCCTATGAACAGGATGATCATAAGTGAAGTGCTGCCGCTTGGCGTAAAAGCTGTGGATGGACTTATCACAGTAGGAAAAGGACAACGAATAGGAATCTTTGCAGGTTCCGGAGTTGGAAAAAGTACATTACTTGGAATGTTTGCAAGAAATACTAAGGCAGATATAAACGTTATTGCCCTCATCGGAGAGCGAGGACGAGAGGTAAGGGAGTTTATCGAAAGAGATCTTGGAAAAGAAGGAATGGAAAGATCGATCGTTGTTGTTGCAACATCAGATAAGCCTGCACTTATAAGAAATAAAGCTGCAAAGACAGCAACAAGTATAGCAGAGTATTTCAGGGATCAGGGAAAAGATGTTCTTTTGATGATGGATTCACTAACACGATTTTCAATGGCTCAAAGAGAAATAGGTCTTGCATCCGGGGAACCGCCTGTTACAAGAGGGTATCCGCCAAGTGTATATTCAGAGATGCCTAAACTGCTCGAAAGAGCCGGTACATCTGAAAAAGGATCTATAACTGGTTTATATACAGTACTTGTAGATGGCGATGATTTTAATGAACCTATAACGGATACAGCAAGGTCTATACTTGATGGACATATAATGCTTGACAGAAAGCTTGGACATAAAAACCATTATCCTGCAATTGATATCCTGCAAAGTATATCGCGTGTTATGAGTGCGATTGCTACTAAGGAGCATAAAGAACTTGCCGGAAAACTAAAGACTGTTTTAGCTACATACAATGAAGCGGAGGATCTTATTAATATAGGTGCATACAAAAATGGCTCCAATCCGGAAATAGACTATGCAATCCAGAAGATTTCAGCGGTAAATAATTTTTTATGCCAGGGCACAGATGAAAAATATCAATTTGACGAAGAAATAGAATTATTAAGACAGGTGTTTAATGACTGATCGAGGTAGTTATTTTGGCAAAATTTAAATATAGAATGCAAAATATTCTTGATGTAAAGACAAAACTTGAGACGCAGGCTAAAAACGAATATGCAGTGGCAAATCAGAAATATTTGTCTGAACAGGAAAAACTTTCGCAGCTTGTATTGAGACGTGTTGACTATGAAGAAAATTTGAAAAAACTATTATCTGATAAAATAAATGTAGTTAAAATTTCGAATGCAAGAAAAGACGTTAATACGATGAAGACTATTATAAGAAGCCAGATGTTTGAGGTGAAAAAAGCTCAGGATGAGCTTGAAATAAAAAGAAAACTTTTGAGTGATGTTATGATAGAACGCAAGACACACGAAAAACTGAAGGAAAAAGCATTTGAGGATTTCCAGAAGGAATTAAAAGCTACAGAAGCAAAGGAAATAGACGAACTTGTAAGTTTTACATATAATAACTGATGGTAAGGAGATATCATGGCTGACGATAAAGAATTGGACGAGGCTAAGAAAACGGAAAAAGCAGATAAAGCTGAGAATAATAAAAAGAGCCGTAAAGAAAAGAAACTCGAAAAAAAACTTGAAAAAGAAAAAGAAAAGAACAAAAATGCAGAAGAAAATGAAGAAACTGAAGGCGGAAATAAAGTTGTTCTTGTGTTGGTAACACTTCTTATCATAGTGATCTGGCTGGGAATAATTGCCTTACTTATAAAGGCTGATGTTGGAGGATTTGGCTCCTCAGTACTTCAGCCTATACTTAAAGATGTACCGGTGATAAATAAAATACTCCCGGCTTCAGATGAAATTGTATCTACTGAGTCTGAATCAGGACAGTACAGCAATGTAGGAGATGCTGTAGAACAGATAAAAGAACTCGAAAAACAGCTTGATGCAGCAAACAGCCAGGTGGCAGAAGATTCACAGACGATCGATGATCTGAATTCACAGGTTGCAGATCTTAGTACTTATAAGGAAGATCAGGCGGCATTTGAGGAAGAAAAGCAAAAGTACTATGAGGAGGTTGTATTTTCGGATAAAGCTCCCGATATAAAAGAATATAAGGCTTATTATGAAAGCATAGACTCGGAAAATGCGGAAGTCTTATATAAACAGGTAGTTCAACAGCTCCAGGATGACCAGAAGGTCACTGATTATGCAAATACATATGCATCTATGAAACCTAAGGAGGCCGCAGCTATATTTGACAGCATGACTGACAATTTTGATCTTGTGGCAAAAATTCTTGGGGCTATGGATTCTGATTCCAGGGCAAATATCCTTGGAGCCATGAATTCTGATAATGCTGCGAAGATCACAAAAATTATGAATCCTTCGTAAATCTTAAGGAAAGGAGGAAATGGATTGCAGGGAACAAACAGTATAGGCAATGTTCAGAATGGACAGATTCAAAATACTGCATCAAAAGCCAAAAGCAAAGCTGGCAAAACATCAGGAATCCAGCAGCTGTTTGGAGATATTCTCGGAAAAGCAAACTCGGGGATGATAAATAATGGCAGCGCAAAAGAACAGTTCTCGGACACAAAAGCAGACAATACTTATTCTGATATCAGATTTAAGGATAATAGTGTGCCGGCTGCAAGAAAATCTGACATAAATGATAAGATTTCAGACGTTGTATCACAGGTTGATGCGAAAGCAGATAAGATTAAAGATATTATAAAAGAACAGCTTAATATCAGTGATGAAGAAATAGAATCAGTTATGGAACAGCTTGGTTTTACATTCATGGATTTATTGGATCCACAAAATCTTGCCGATTTCGTATCTGAGATAAAAGGCAGTCTTGATCTTACAGATATGATCGTTGATCCTGATTTCCAGCAGCTTATGTTAAGTATGTCTTCTGTAAAACAGGAGATAGCACAGGTATGTGATATAGATTCAGAACAGATGGATGAAATCATATCTGTTATGGAAGCTGTGACAGAACCGGATAATGGATCATCAGATGAAAATTCTGGTATTGATATATCAGAAATAGCAGAAAATGTGTCACAAAGTGAAGAAGCTGCATCCAAAACAACTGTAGTTTCGGAACAGGTTCAGACAGAAAAATCTGTATCTGGAAAAATACAGGATACAGATAACCAGACTGATGAAATGCCTGCAACGGATGACGATATTGTGACTGTTGTAACAGATAAAACAACTGATGGATCAGAAGCAGGGCAGTATGCAGATGGTAATTCAGATTCTGCTGATGGAAACACAGAAGAACCGGATTTGGCGGCAGATCAACGAAAAGCTGATATCTTATCTGAAAAAGTATCAGATAATAACGCTGGTAAAGCAACATTTACTGTCGATAATGGAATCCGTAATGTGCAGACCCCAGAAACACCGGTTAGTGCTGTATCACAAGCGTCTGGAAAAGTTGATATACTTGATATCATACAGCAGGTCACAGAGCAGCTTAAAGTTTCGATGACATCGGATGAAACATCGATGGAAATGCAGCTTAATCCTGAAAATCTTGGAAAGATCTATGTGAATGTATCACAGAAGAACAGTCAGATCACAGCACATATGATGGTGATGAATGAAGTTGTCAGGGAAGCACTTGAATCTCAGCTTGGAAACTTACGGGAAACTCTAAGCCAGGCAGGTGTTAAAGTTGATGCAGTAGAAGTAACTGTTGCTTCACATGAATTTGAACAGAATCTTGAACAGAACAGCTCAAAAGAACAAAAACAACAGGAACAAAGCGGAAGCTTTAAAAGTACCCGCAAAAATATAAATATGTCGTCGCTTGACGAGATGTCGGGTATAATGACAGAAGAAGAAAACCTTGTTGCGCAGATAATGCATGATAACGGAAATTCTGTTGACTTTATGGCATAAGAAAGGAGAAAATATGGCAGTAACAGCTAATGTTGTAAACGGACAGCTTGATCCTAAGTATACAACACCTAAATCATCTAGAAAAGAGATTACAGCCAAGGGAGCAAATCTTGATTATGATGATTTCTTACAGCTTCTGTGTGCTGAAATGCAGTATCAGGATCCACTTGAACCTACAAGCAACACAGATTACGTTGCGCAGCTGGCTACGTTCTCACAGCTTGAGGCTACTCTTTCCATGAAAGATTCATTGTCTTCAAGTTATACAGAAGACCAGAAATCGGCAGCTTTAGCACTTGTGGGAAAAGAAGTAGTTGTTGTAGATAAATCTTCTGATTCGGGATATACAAGCGGAGAAGTAGACTTCGTAACATACGAAGATGGCGAGATAAAATTATCTATAAATGATAAAACATATTCATACTCAGATCTATATTCAGTTTCAACCGATAAATATTATGATGCTATAGTTAAGTCGGGAACATTTAAAGGTCTTATTTCAAGTCTTCCAAAAGTTGATGATGTTACTCTTGATACAAAGGAGAATATTGAAAAGGCAAGAAAACTGTATGATGGTCTTACTGATTATGAAAAGCAGTTTATAAGCAAAGATGATTACTCAAAGCTTATTATATACGAAGATAAGATAAAATCTCTGGAAAAAAGTGATGATCCATCGGATAAAACTGATGGAAACGGAACAGATACAACAGATTCAGATGGCACAGACTCAGACACTGCGGGAACAAATACAAACACGACTGTATAAAGGAGAAAAATATGAATAAAATATCAAATCAGTTTTCCTCGATAGAACAGTTTACACAGCAGTATTTAAATGGCAGTTCGAGAGATAGATTACAGTCATCGCAGAAATCTTTTGAAGAGATTTTAAAAGAAAAGCAGACAACAGACCAGAGTGGGATCAAGTTCTCAAAGCATGCATCGATGAGACTTAATGATAGAAATATCACGTTATCTGCCGAACAGAATGAAAGATTGGAAAATGCCGTTAAAGAAGCTGACAATAAGGGCATGAATGAGTCGCTTGTACTTGTGGATGATCTGGCATTTATCGTTAATGTTCCAAATAGGACTGTTATAACAGCTATGGAACAGGGTGAAACAAACAGTAATGTGTTTACAAATATTGATGGTGCGGTAATAATGTAGCTGGACCTTATGGAAGCTATTTTTATTTCTGAATGACAGAAGAAATAATACCGCCTCAGTTACTTAGGAGGATAAAAAATTATGTTGAGATCACTTTACTCTGCTGTGTCAGGTCTTAAGACACATCAGACAAGAATGGATGTTATTGGTAATAACATCGCTAACGTTAATACAGAAGCATTTAAATCTTCTTCTGTGCGTTTTAGTGAAATCATGTATCAGACAACATCATCTGCTTCATCTGGAAATGGTGCGTCAGGAATTGGTGGAGTCAATGCAAAGCAGATAGGTCTTGGTGTTACAACAGGAGCTACATCTGTTAGTATCACAAATGGTGGAGCTGCAGAAACTACAGGTCTTCCGTTTGACCTTAGGCTTTCGGATAAAAACTCCACAAGTTTTTTTGTGGTTAGTGATGGTACAAACAGATATTTTACAAGAGCCGGCGATTTCTATGTAGATGGTAACGGTTATTTATGTATGAGCTCTACAGGATATACTCAGGTAGAAACTGTTGAAGATACATCTGCACCGGAAGCTACAACAAAAGGAAGAGTTACAGGCGTATTGGATAAAAATGATCCGCAGGCAGCTGATACAGGAAGAATCATCACGATGGGATTTTTCGATGACCTTGGATACCAATATACAGCAAAATTCAATATCAAAAAAACAAATACAGATGGTACATATACAGTATCACTTACAGATATAATTGATTCGAGCGGATTAAACGGAAAGTCTATATTTGATCTGGACAATGATGGAAACCTTATCACAACGACAAATGCTGATGGCTCTATCAATTATTCATATAACGGACAGCCGATAGCAGTTAATGATATTTTCGCAAATGCAACACTTATCTATGATCAGAGTGATGGTACATTCAAATCAATAGACAATACAGGAGCTGCTAATCCTGGAAGAACTGTAAATCTTAACCTTGAGGCATTAAATACACCTGGACCGGGTCAGGCAAATAACCCAAGTAAGTTCAGAAATATTGAAGTAGATTTCGGTGATTCTATGAACTATAACAATAACAAAACATCTACGATCGGTGGAGATAGCGGTAATGCCAAGGGAGACGGAAAAGGAAAGGCTCTTGGAGCGCTTACAGGAATATCTGTCGACAGTGATGGAAAAATATACGGTTCATATGACAATGGTAATACTGTTTTACTCTGCCAGATAGCTGTGGCACAGTTTGCCAATGCATCAGGTCTTGAAAAAATCGGAGACAACTGCTATCAGAGCACATTAAACTCAGGTGAGTTTGATGGAATAGGAGTTGAAATATCAGCCGATGGAAGTGCTATAAATTCAGGACAGCTTGAAATGTCAAACGTTGATCTTTCGGCACAGTTTACGGATATGATAGTAACTCAGCGTGGATTTCAGGCAAACTCACGTGTCATCACTACATCTGATACACTTCTCGAGGAACTTATCAATCTTAAGAGATAATTTAAACTGGTAAAAATAAAATAAATATATATTGGGGAATGTATAATGACATTCCCCAATAGTTTGTTTCAAAATATGAAAAAATTTGTTATATAATAGAAAAGAAAGTAGACAATCTGGACAAAGTCTAGTAAAATTAAATCTGTAATACTTTGTTACTAACTATAAAAATATAAGGGAAGGTGTGTATAAGTGGATATAGCATCTCTTTTAGGAGTAATAATAGGACTTGCGATGGTTATATTTGGTATCGTTACCGGTGATGGAGGTTTTTCATTACTTGGAAACTTTATAGATATTCCATCTATAATTATCACTATCGGAGGTTCGCTCAGTTCACTGCTGAGTTCAAACAAACTTAGTAGTTTTATTGCGGGATTCAAATCGTTTGCATTGCCATTCAAGGAAAAAGCTACTGACCCGGGTGAAACGATCAAAAAAATAATTGAACTGTCAAATGTTGGTCGAAAAGAAGGTCTGCTTGCTCTCGAAGAAGCAGCAAATGGAATTGAAGACGAATTTTTGAAAAAAGGAATCATGCTTGTCGTTGATGGAACTGATCCTGAACTTGTAAGAGGAATTTTGGAAACAGATCTTATAAGTATGGAGGACAGGCACAAAAAGACAATTTCTTTCTGGGAGACATGGGGTGAACAGGGACCTGCATGGGGAATGATCGGAACACTTGTTGGTCTTGTAAATATGCTTAAGAACCTCGAGGATTCTTCATCGATCGGACCTAATATGGCGGTTGCACTTCTTACGACACTGTATGGATCACTCATCGCAAACTGGCTGTGTGCTCCATTTGCTAATAAATTAAAGACTAATAACGAACAGGAAGTTTTGATGAAAACACTTACTATAGAAGGACTGCTGTCTATACAGGCGGGTGAAAATCCTAGAGTAATAGAAGAAAAACTCAAATCATTCCTTGCACCTGATTTAAGAGTTAGTTTATCAAGCGATGCTGGAGGTGAAGAATAGTGGCAAAGAGGAAACCTGAAGATCCGCCAAAGGGTGCACCGGCGTGGCAATCGACATTCTCGGATCTGATGAATCTGCTGCTTTGTTTCTTCGTGTTGCTGTTTTCAATGTCTACAGTTGATGCTGAAAAGTTTCAACAGGTTATTGCCTCATTTTCAACCAGTATGAGTATCCTTCCGGCTGGCGGAACATCAATAGGCGATGGTGAAATGGTTTCGGCAGGAGTTAACCAGCTTGAATTTTTAGACAGCTACTATAATGATCTTGCAAATTCTAAATCACAGACCGAGAGTACTACTGACGGCGAAGATAAGAATGCAGTTGAACAGTATGAACAGATGCAGTTAGATGAATCAGAAAAGATGGCTGAAGAGATAGAAAAACAGCTTAGCAATTCAAAAGTCCAGGATCTGATCGATGTTGACTTTAATGGTGAATATGTCACACTGAGTCTTAGCGGAGCGCTTCTTTTTGAATCGGGAAAGGCAGAGGTTATAGACGAAGCTTATCCGATAGTAAACAAAGTTTGTTCTGTTCTTTCAAATTATAAAGATAATATTATAGAAGTTGAGGGACATACAGATAATGTTCCGATGGCAAACACAAGAAAGTATGAAGACAATGATGTTTTGTCGATGTACAGAGCGCTTAATGTAGCGAATTATATAAGAGATACAACAGATATAGATCCGTCACATATAAAGTCTTCGGGCAGAGGTTCGTATGTACCTGTTGCAGATAATTCAACTCCGGAAGGAAGAGCAAAAAATAGAAGAGTTGAGATAAAAATATATAATTCATACAACTCAAATCTTGACTGAGGAAAGGATAAATTATGAAAAAAAATTTAATGTCGGTTATAATTTTGGCTTTGGTTTTTGCAAATTTTGTTTTAACAGCAATATTAATGTTTACAGTTATTCCACAGACTAAAAAAGCAAACAATCTTATTGATCAGATCTGTGAGGCTGTATCACTTGATTTAAACAGTGGGGCATCGACAAGTACTGCCAATCTGCCTCAGGATCAGATAGTGGATTATGCATTAAACGAAGAGGACAAGACACTTACAATTAATTTTGCGCCATCAGAAGATGGAACACAGCATTATCTTGTTTGTGGAGTTTCGCTTTCTTTAAATAAAGAGAGCGATGGATACAAGACATATGGAGAAGATTTATCTTCAAAGAAAAATATCATTTTAGCAGATATTAATACAATAATTGGAAAACATACAATGGAAGATTTCAATAACGATAAGGATGCCGTTTATAATGAAATACTGAAAGCACTTCAGGATAAATTTGGGGCAGATTATATAGTTGGTGTAAACTTTACATCTTCGTTGACACAATAAATTTTCCTAATATAATATCGTGATACAGGTGGTGATAAACAGATGGGTGATGTTTTATCTCAAAGTGAGATAGATAACCTGCTTAATGCCTTAAGCAGTGGAGAATTAGATGTCGAGGAGATTAAAGACACAAATGAAAAACAGGTAAAAGAATATGATTTCGCAAGACCTTCAAAATTTTCAAAGGAACATTTAAGAACCTTAGAAATAATATTTGAACATTATGGAAGACTTTTAACAACCAATCTTCCGGTTTATTTAAGAAAAAGTGTTCAGGTAGAAGTTATGAATTCTGAGGCGGTTACATATTCAGAATTTTCAAATGCACTTTCTAATCCTGTATTACTTGGTTTAGTAAATTTTGCACCATTGCCTGGAAATATAATAGTTGAGATGGCTTCTAACCTTGGATATGCGATTGTTGACAGAATGCTGGGAGGCCGGGGAGATACATTAGAAAAGCCAAGAGATTTTTCAGAAATAGAGCTGCTTATAATAGAAAGGATTCTGGTTGTCTGTGTTAACCTTTTGATCGAACCTTGGGAGAATGTTGTAGAAATACAACCACATTTGGAGCGAATCGAAACAAATTCACAATATGCTCAGATTATTTCACCAAGTGAAATGATTGCCATTGTAACAATAAATATGAAAATTGGCAATGTTGAAGGACTTATGAATATATGTCTTCCATACATTACACTTGAATCAGTTATAGATAAACTTAATACGAGATATTGGTACGCAAATATTCAGAATCATGATGAAACAAATTATGCGCATGCAATAGAAAGCCTTATACAAAGAGCTGAGATTCCGATCCGTGCACTTTTAGGAAAAAGTGAGATTTCGGTAAATGATTTTGCAACGCTTCAGCCAGGGGACATCATAAGACTTGACAAAAATGTTGAAGACGAATTGGATGTCTACGTTGGAAATATTCAAAAATTTACTGCTTTGCCTGGTTCATCCGGCGATAAATATGCAGTTAGGATTACTTCTGTAATCAGAGAGGAGCAATAAAATGGATGGAGTATTATCGCAGGAAGAAATAAATGCACTGCTGAATGATGATTCAGGCAGTGATTCTTCGGATAAGAATGACCGCCTTTTAACAGATGAAGAAAAAGACGCTATTGGCGAAATTGCCAATATCAGTATGGGAACAGCTGCAACAACTCTTTTTTCACTGGTCAACAGGCGCGTTGAAATTTCTACACCTGTAGTATCATTCAGCAATTGGGATGATATAGTCGCATCATATGAAAAACCATGTGTATTCATAAAGATCGCATATACAGTTGGATTGGACGGCAGCAATATTCTCGTACTCAAAGAAAGAGATGTAAAGGTCATAACTGACCTCATGATGGGTGGAGATGGCACGAATACGGATGAGGAACTTGGAGAACTTCATCTGAGCGCCATAAGTGAAGCGATGAATCAGATGATGGGGTCGGCAGCGACATCATTATCTTCTATGCTTAACAAAACAATTGATATAAGTCCGCCTGTTGCAGATATAGTAGATTTAAAAGAAACTGTAGACGAGGGACAGATCGATGAGTTCCTTACAGGGGAATTTGTAAAGATTTCATTCAAAATGGAAATTGGTGATCTGGTAGATAGTGAGATCATGCAGTTATATCCTATTCCGTTTGCAAAGGAAAGGAGTGTTACAAAGAACATGGAATTAGATTCGGAAAGTATAACAGAAGATTCAAAACCTATAAGTGGAAATAATGCAGCTGCATCACAGACCAATACATCGTCTGCTCAGCAGCCGAATATGGGAGCAATGAATATGGGACAGTCAGGACAACAGCCTATGATGGGACAACCTATGATGGGACAGCCACAGGTAATGGGACAGCAGGTAAACGTACAGCCTGCACAGTTTTCAGCATTTGGTGCTATGCCAAATGGTATGTACCAGCCTGAAAATATAGATTTGATTATGGATGTTCCTCTTGAAGTTACAGTAGAATTAGGACGTACACATAAGAAGATTTCAGAAATTCTCGATTTTGGACCGGGAAAAATAATTGAACTCAATAAAATAGCAGGAGAGCCGATCGATGTGCTAGTTAATGGCAAATACGTTGCAAAAGGTGAGGTTGTTGTTATAGAGGAAAGCTTTGGTGTCAGAATTACTGAGATAGTTAATGTGCCAAAACCAAAACAGGATTAGAAATAGATATGGATGATATTTTAATGACTTCTTCTTTGGAAAGCTTTATGCAGCTTATATCCGTTCTTGTGATATTTGTGTTTGTTCTCGTCATTACTTATGTTACAACAAGGTGGATGGCGGGATTTCAAAAAAGCAGGAGTTATAACAAAAATCTTAAAATAATTGAGACTATTGCTGTAGGCAACAATAAATTGATTTCGATTGTTGCTGTCGGCAAAAAATACATAGCAGTTTCTGTAGGAAAAGATGATGTACATTTTCTTACAGAAATAAAAGAAGACGAATTAAAGGATTTATCATTTTTAGATGAACCTGATAAAGAATCCGCAAAGGAATCTTTTGCGAATATTCTTGAAAAGCTAAAGAAATCTCATAGTGACAGGAGCAAAAATGAATAAATTTAAAAAAGTATATTGTAAAATGTCATTTGTCTTTGCAGTGGCAGTATTGATTTTTACTGCGGCTGTTTTAATCATAAAGCCTACGTATATTATGGCTGATGAAATAAATACATCTGAAATAACAAGCGAGTTAGATGATGTGAAAAGTATGGATGCTAATGACAAAGACCTTGCGGATGCGGCAAAGAACAGCACGGATGGACTTAATATATATTACAACAATGATTCCGGTTCACTTTCTACGCCAATCCGTATGTTTCTGGTGCTTACAGTATTGTCACTTGCGCCATCTATACTTATAATGCTTACGTCGTTTACCAGAATAATAATTGTTCTGCATTTTGTCAGAACGGCAATAGGTACGCAGACAGCTCCGCCAAACCAGGTACTTGTTGGTCTGGCACTATTTTTGACTTTGTTTATTATGTGGCCTACGTTTTCTGAAATTAATGAGAAAGCGATCAAACCTCTGGATGAGGGGACAATAACCCAGCAGGAGGCAATACAAGCAGCAGAAGAACCTTTCCGTGAATTTATGTATGGACAGACACAGACAAAAGATTTAAAACTATTTGTTGATATGTCAGGCGAAACATATGATGATTATGATGATGTTCCGTTTACAACACTTGTTCCGGCTTTTATTTTAAGCGAGTTGCGGACTGCTTTTATTTTAGGCTTTTTAATATATATACCATTTATTGTTATTGATATGGTTGTCTCATCTGTTCTTATGTCTATGGGAATGATGATGCTTCCTCCTACGACAATTTCATTGCCGTTTAAGGTGCTTCTATTTATTCTTGCGGATGGATGGGATCTTGTGATTGGCAATCTTGTGAAGACATTTTATTAGGAGGCGGTATTATGATTACACAGGAAGCAGTTATAGACATAGCAAGAGAGGCTATATATACGATGATTATCACATCGGCGCCATTACTTATAGTTTCACTTGTTGTAGGTCTGATAATCAGTATATTCCAGACCGTTACATCCATTCAGGAACAGACACTCACATTTGTACCAAAGATCATTGCAGTGTTTGTAGCATTGATGCTGTGTGGATCATGGATGCTTGACAATATGTCTGGTTTTATGACAGATCTTTGGTCGAAATTTAGTTATTATATAAGTATGGGATAATATATGATTGATTATTCTTTTTCTATGGCCGATTTTGAATATTTTCTTCTGATACTGGTAAGGATTGCTTCATTTATGTACATCGCTCCGTTTTTCGGCGATTCAGCGGTTCCCAGTCGTGTTAAAATCGGTCTTTCGGCTTTAGTGGCAGTATTTATGTACAATATTATAGAAAGACCCGAGCTTTCATATATCAGTACAATAGGATATGCTATGCTTGTGGTTAAAGAAGGAATTACAGGTCTGCTGATCGGCTTTTCAGCGTATATATGTAATTCCATTGTTGTGTTCGCAGGTAATTTGATTGACATGGACATAGGATTGTCTATGGCAACGGAATTTAATCCGTCTATGAATACAGAATCGACCATAACAGGTAATTTTTATTATTACATAATATTACTATTATTGATGGTTTCTGACATGCATACATATTTATTAAGAGCGGTATGTGATTCATTTTCAGTTGTTAAACTTGGAGGAGCAAAATTTAGTTTTGACCATCTTATGACAGCAATGACAAAATACATGACCGATCTGTTTGTTATAGGGTTTAGAATATTTTTACCATTTTTTGCATGTATGATGATCCTTAACTGTATACTTGGAATTATGGCAAAAGTCGCACCTCAGATGAATATGTTTTCTGTCGGAATTCAGATAAAATTGCTAGTTGGATTTGTGGTCTTGTTTTTGACGATTTATCTGGTGCCTAGTATTGCAAACTTCATTATAAATGAAATAAAGACAATGGTGGTTTTGATAATTGAAGGAATGTACTGATATTTTAAAAGAAAATAAAATATTGATTCATTATAATCTTCAGATGTTTGCTAAAGATGGCGAGGGAGGAGAAAAGACCGAACCTGCTACAGAAAAAAAATTAAAGGATGCAAGAGATGAGGGTAAAGTAGCCAAGAGTAAGGAGCTTACAGCTGCATTTGACCTTATAGTTCTGTTTCTTGTACTGAAAATTTTTATTTCGTTCATAGGCGGACAGATGATAAATATTTTTTCATTTGTATATGACAGAATACCGGAATTTATAGAAATAAATGAGCAGGATCTGTCATCCATCGCAGTCAATAATTTTATGCGGGGCATCATATTAAAATGGTTTTTAATGGTTCTTCCATTTTTTATATTTGGAGTTGCGATCACCCTTCTGATAAGCATCATTCAGGTAGGATGGAAGGTGACAGCCAAATCCATGCAGCCCAAGCTTAGCAAGTTTAATCCTATAAACGGATTTAAACGTATGTTTTCAAAAGATTCTCTATTTGAACTTTTTAAATCTATTTTCAAAATAGGGATTATCGCATATGTTGCATATACTGCGGTAAAGGATCATGAAAATGATATTTTTATATTGTATGATATCCCGCTTAACAGGGCATTGCTTCTTGTTGGCGATATAATAATAAATACAGGACTTAAGATCAGTATAGTTTATCTGGTTGTCGGTATAGCAGATTTTGTTTATAATAAACATAAATTTAATGAAGACATGAAAATGACCAAGCAGGAAGTAAAAGATGAATATAAAAATACCGAGGGAGATCCACAGATAAAGGGACGGCAGAAGCGAAAAATGCAGGAGGCATCCCAGCGCCGTATGATGCAGGATGTACCCAAAGCAGATGTTGTTATTACAAACCCGACACATTTTGCTGTAGCGGTAAAATATGATGCCAACGAAAATTCAGCGCCTGTAGTTGTTGCAAAAGGTCAGGATTATGTCGCAATGAAGATCAAAGAAATAGCAAAAGAAAATGATGTAGAGATTGTTGAAAATAAACCGCTGGCGCGGATGCTTTTTCATAATGTGGATATCGGGGCGGAGATACCGCCGGAATTATATCAGTCAGTTGCAGAAATACTTGCAATGATCTATAAAACTAAAAATATGTAAATGAAAGGAGGACTAGATAATGGTAAAGAAAGCAGATATTGGAGTAGGTTTATATTTACTTTGTGCAGTAATATTTTTTATCATTCCTATTCCTTCTTTACTTTTGGACGTTATGCTTGCAATAAATATTGGTATAGCACTGATAATCCTGTTTAATGTCCTTTTTGTAAAAGAAGTTCTGGATATGTCGTTTTTTCCCACCCTTCTTTTGTTTACAACGATATTTCGAATTTCATTAAATGTATCATCTACAAGGCTTATTCTGTCTACAGGAAATCCTGGTGTTGTAGTACAGACATTTGGTAATTTCGTTGGTGGTGGAAATCTTGTTATTGGTGCCATTGTATTTATAGTACTTGTGATAATACAGTTTATAGTTATCAATAAAGGATCTGAACGAGTTGCAGAGGTTACAGCAAGATTTACGCTTGATGCTATGCCTGGTAAACAGATGGCTATAGATGCAGATTTAAATACCGGAGCTATAACAGACAAGGAAGCAAAAGAGCGAAGAGAAAAGATTCAGAAAGAATCAAGCTTTTTTGGAGCAATGGATGGTGCAACCAAGTATGTAAAAGGAGATGCGACTGCCGGTCTTATTATTACGTTTATAAACGTAATAGGTGGAACGATAATGGGCGTTATGTTCCAGGGACTTGCTGCTGGGGAAGCAATTCAGAAGTTTGGTATTCTTACTATTGGAGACGGACTTGTATCACAGATACCTTCGCTTCTCATTTCGCTCTCAACAGGTATACTTGTCACAAAGGGATCGAATGAAGCAGATTTTAGCGGAATTCTTGTTAAGCAGCTGTTTGGAATCCCTAAAGTATTATATATCGTAGGTACTGTTCTCATATTCCTCGGAATAGTAACTCCTCTTAGAAATGAATGGTGGCTGTTTTTGGGGCTTGGCGGAGCATTTATTGCCACGGGTAAAAGCATAAGCAAAAATATTGGTATCGAATCGATAGAGGAAGAGGCAACGCAGGCTGAAAATGATGCAGAAGAAATAAGGAAACCTGAAAATGTTGTTTCACTTCTTCAGGTTGATCCTATCGAACTTGAGTTTGGATACGGAATCATACCGCTTGCTGATGTAAATCAGGGTGGTGATCTGCTTGACCGTGTTGTAATGATAAGAAGACAGATAGCGCTTGAACTTGGTACAGTTGTACCAATAATAAGGCTTAGAGATAACATCCAGCTTAATCCAAACCAGTATATAATTAAAATTAAAGGAATACAGGTTACAGAAGGTGAAATTCTCTTCGACCATTATATGGCAATGAATCCAGGCTATGTAGAGGAAGAAATAACAGGTATTCCTACATTTGAACCGTCATTCCATCTGCCTGCGATATGGATAACCGAAGGACAAAGAGAAAGGGCGGAAAGTCTTGGATATACAGTTGTTGATCCACCATCAATAATTGCTACGCACCTGACAGAGGTCATACGTTCACATATCGCTGAACTGCTTACCAGACAGGATGTACAGAATCTCGTTAATAACCTTAAAGATTCAAATCCTGTTCTTGTTGATGAGCTTGTGCCTAAGCTGTTAGGACTTGGAGAGATACAGAAAGTATTGCAGAATCTTCTGGCAGAAGGGATTTCGATCAGGGATCTGCTTACAATATTTGAAACTTTGGCAGATCATGCCCAGACAACCCGTGATACAGATGTTCTTACTGAATATGCAAGACAGGGACTTAAGAGGGCTATATCTAATAAATATTTCCCTTCGAATGAAACTACGAGTGTCATAACTCTTGATCCGAAAGTGGAACAGGAAATAATGGGGGCAGTTAAACAGACAGAGCAGGGATCATATCTTGCGCTTGACCCTGAGACAACGAAAAAGATAATAGATTCTGTAGAAACAGAGGTTTCGAAGTTGGAAAGTCTGGGAAAAAATGCTATTATAATAACATCTCCGATCGTGAGAATGTACTTTAAAAAATTGACAGAAGACTACTTTAAAGACCTGATCGTTGTATCATATAATGAAGTAGAATCAAATGTCGAACTTCAATCTGTAGGAATGGTGACAATATAAATGACTATTAATAAATTTCAAGGGACGACAAAAGAAGAGGCAATTGAAAAAGCAAAGGAACAGATGGGAAATGATGTTGTCATAATGAATGTAAAGGAAATAAAGCCAAAAGGTTTTTTTAAGGTGTTTAAATCATCAACATTTGAAGTGACTGCATCTGTAGAAGAAAAGGAGTCATCATTTTCACAAATGATGGATAAGGGAACTATGGTTAAAAGCAATATTGACTATAAGGCAGATGAAAAGATTTCTATTCCACCTATATCAAAAAATGCTTCGGGAGATTTTGATAAGCCTGTTCAAAAAAAAGAGGATACTATGATCCGAAAAGAAAAAATACTTTCAGAGAATGATAAGAAGCTTGAAGAGAGACTGGATAATCTTTCAAATATCCTTGAAGAAAAGCTTGGTGTTCCAAAAGCTGAACCAACAGAACAGGCACGTTCATATCAGGGAAAAGGACATGGTGGTGAAGAACTTAAATTTGTAAGGATATTATACAATACACTTATAAATAACGAAGTTAACGAAAGATATATCAACCAGATTTTAGAAGAAATAGAGAGATTTTTAAGACCTGGAAATAGTGTAGATACAATTTTATCAAATGTGTACCAAAAGCTTATTTTAAGGTTTGGACAGCCGAATACGATCGATCTGTCCGGGGCAAAGCCGAAAGTTGTTTTCTTTGTAGGACCGACAGGTGTGGGTAAGACAACAACAATAGCTAAAATTGCATCAAAGTATAAGGTTGATTATGAGAGAAAGGTAGCTTTTATTACAGCTGATACATACAGAATAGCTGCGACAGAACAGTTAAGGGTTTATGCAAACATACTGGATGCTCCTATGTCAATTGTATATTCTAAAGAGGAATTAAATGCAGCAATAGAGAAACTCTCGGACTATGATATCGTATTTGTTGATACAGCTGGATTTTCACATAAAAATGCAGCGCAATGCGAGGAAATGAAAAAGCTTATAGATGGTGTTGATGAAGTATTTGAAAAAGAAACATATCTTGTTTTAAGCGCAACGACAAAATATAAGGATCTTGTCGATATTGTTAACATTTATAATGACATAGCAAAATACAAAATTATTTTTACAAAGCTTGATGAGACGACAACTTATGGAAATTTATTAAACATTAAATTATATTCAGGAGCAGATCTGTCTTATACTACAAATGGTCAAAACGTTCCAGATGATATCGAACTGTTTGATACACAAAAGATCGTCAAACAGCTTTTAGGAGGAACTAAGTGATGGATCAGGCTCAACAGCTTAGAAATGTTATAAAAGGCCGGAATTGCGTGATTACAGGAAATGCAAGGATAATTACAGTTACCAGCGGAAAAGGTGGAGTTGGAAAGTCGAATTTATCTGTAAATCTTGCTGTATGTCTACGCAAAGCAGGAAAAAAGGTGATAATATTTGATGCTGATTTCGGACTTGCAAATGTTGAAGTTATGTTCGGTGCAATTCCACAATACAATTTAGCCGATCTTATCTATCACGGAAAAAATATAAAAGAAATTATTACAAATGGCCCTATGGATATAGGTTTTATATCTGCCGGATCTGGCATAATAGGTCTTAACAATCTTACACATGATCAGATCGTTTTACTTGTTAATTCATTAAATGAACTTAATAATCTGGCAGATTATATTATAATAGATACAGGGGCAGGCATATCAGATAGTGTTCTCGAGTTTGTGGCAGCCAGCCCGGAGATACTTTTGGTAACGACGCCTGAACCAAGTTCACTGACTGATGCCTATTCATTGATGAAGGCGTTATACAAAAGACCGGATTTCATGCCAGACAGGACAAGTATAAATGTTGTTTCAAATAAAGTATTGTCTAAAGAAGACGGATACAATGTTTTTGAAAAGTTAAACTCGGTTGTGGGGCAGTTCCTTCATGGAGAGTTAAACTATATAGGTTATATACCACAGGATACGGCTGTTGACCGTTCAGTCAGACTTCAGAAAATGGTCATGTTGAACGAACCAAATTCAAAAGCTTCAAAAGCCTTTGAAAATATTACAAATGTTATTATAAATGGGGATGAGACTATAGCAGCACCAAAGAAGAGCTTAGCCCAGATTTTTTCAGGGCTGTTGAACAGAAAATAATTCCTTGGAGATAATTATGGATACACTTAATAACATTAGACCTGGTGATAGGATTAATATCAGTTTTTCAGATTCAAAAGTAAATAAAAATAATTACAAGAGCAGTATATCCGATTTAATATCTGATGACACATGGGAGATTACTATGCCTATGGAGAGTGGAAAGATGGTACTCTTTCCACTTGGTATATCGTGCGATTTAGTTATATTTTCACAGGGAAATATAATGAATAAATGTACGGCTGTCATAAAGGATAGGTATAAAAAGGATGGGCTGTTCTTTTTAATTGTAAAAATCAGTTCAAAACTTACCAAAATACAAAGAAGAGAATTTTTCAGAGTTGTCTGCTGCATAGACATGCAGTATTATACATTAGAGACAAATGAAGAAGAGATAAATATGGACGATCTTTTTTCGTACTTTTCATCATTAGATTCTTTAAACGACTACCATTATGGAGTTATAATGGATATAAGCGGTGGAGGAATAAAATTTTCCAGTGATTTTAAAAATGAATCCGGATCATATATAATATCCGTTCTTTCACTGAATGGTGAAAGAATGATGATCGTATGTAAAATAATTGCATGTGAAAAGAGTCAGAAAGTATCTGATAAATATATAAACAGAGCGAAATTCATTTTTAAAAATATTTCCGATAGAGAAAAAATAGTAAGATTTGTTTTTGATGAAGAAAGAAAAGCACGTCAGAGAGAAGTAGGTGAATAAAATGAAAAAAAATATTCTGGTCGTTGATGATTCTGCACTTATGAGAAGAGTAGAGTGTGATATAATCAATTCAGACAATAATTTTCAAGCAACGGACGTTTGCAGAGATGGTTTGGAAGCATACGAAAAAATAAAAAGTACAAAGTATGACGGAGTTGTTCTCGATGTAAACATGCCGCGCATGGATGGTCTACAGCTACTCGAAAAGTTACAAAAAGAAAGAATCAAGGCAAATGTTGTTATGGTCAGTACGCTGACGAGCAAGGATGCAGATACTACTATTATGGCACTTGAACTTGGTGCAATTGATTTTGTGACAAAGCCGAACAATATAATAGAGGCAAAGGGACAGGAATTTAAAAATAGCTTATTATCAGTGTTAAGTGCAGCTCTTCGTATGAGAAGGAGTACACCTGCTTTAAATTCATGCAACAGCAGAACCCTTGCTGCTGCAAGACCGGCTGAACCAATTAAAAGACTTAAGCCAAACGGAAAAAATAAGCTGGTCGCATTAGCCTGTTCCACAGGAGGTCCTAAAGCATTACAAAGTGTTATACCATATCTTCCTAAAAACCTCAATGCTCCGATAGTACTGGTTCAGCATATGCCGGCAGGTTTTACCAAATCAATGGCAGACAGGCTGAATGATATAAGCGAGATTACTGTTAAAGAAGCTAAGGATGGTGAAATACTGCAAAAGGGAAATGTGTATATAGCACCTGGTGGCAGACATATGGAAATCAAAAAGAAAACTGATGGTACACATGTTATAGCATTAAATGATATGCCGCCGATCGGAGGACTTAAGCCTTGCGCCAATATTACATATGATTCACTTACAAGCTCGGGATTTGATGAGATAGTATGTGTCGTTCTTACAGGAATGGGAGCTGATGGAACAAATGGTATCCTTTCTCTTGGAAAGAAGAAACCGATATATGTTATATCACAGGATGCAGATTCATGCGTAGTATACGGAATGCCCAAATCAATCTATGAAGCCGGTGTTGTCGATGAAGTCGTAACACTGACGGATGTTGCAAAAACTATCACAAAGAATGTGGGGGTAAAATGATATGGATGTAAGCCAGTACCTAGAAATTTTTATTGACGAAAGCTCTGAACATATACAGACACTTTCAGATTGTATAATGGCACTTGAACAGGAGCCTGACAATAAAGACACAATAAATGAAGTCTTCAGGGCTGCCCACTCTTTAAAGGGTATGGCAGGAACAATGGGCTTTAAAAGGATGCAGCGACTTACACATGATATGGAAAATGTATTCCAGGAAGTAAGAAGCGATAAGATAAAAGTTGACAGTGCAATGATCGACTTGCTGTTTAAGTGTCTTGATGCAATAGACAGTTATGTAGAAAATATAAAAGCTACTTCAGATGAAGGAACCGATGAAAATGAAGCTATAATAAAAGAATTAAATGACTTCATTCAGAAAGAAGAAGGTGAAACAACTGAACAGGCACAACCAGAAAAGCCGGCAGAAGAAGAACACCCTGCAGAGGCCTCTGATGGCGGAAACGATGATAAATTCAGTTTGATCGAGGTTACAGACAACGAGAAAAAAGCAATAGATGAAGCAAAAGAGGCAGGCCAGAAAATATACGGAATGACTGTATATATCCAGAAAGAATGTCTGCTTAAAGCTGCCAGAGCGTTTCTTGTATTCAGGGCAGTTGAAGAGTTTGGACAGATACTAGTATACAGACCAAGCTCACAGGATATAGAAGATGAAAAATTTGAACTTGATTTCAGCTTTTTAGTGGCATCAAATGAAGACCTTGAAAAAATACAAAGTGCAGCTTCAAATGTATCTGAAATAGAAAAAGTTGTAGGCAAAGAGGTCAGCGAATTCCACTTAGAAGGTGAGGAAACTGCTGTACAGGAAAAAGAACAGACAGCCGCAGCCCCGGCTAAGGAAGAAGAAAAAAAACCTGCTTCTGAGCCAAAAAAAGCTGCTCCAGCAAAGAAAAAAGCTGTTGTTGGAAAGCCGGCAACAAGCAGAACAGTAAGAGTTGATATTGAAAAACTTGATTTACTCATGAATCAGGTTTCAGAACTTATTATTGCAAAGAACAGTCTTGTGGCTATAAGCTCATCAGATGGTTCAGACAATACACAGTCATTCCACGATCAGATAGAGTACCTTGAGAGAATAACAACAAACCTTCATGAATCTGTCATGAAAGTGCGAATGGTACCAATAGAAAATGTTACACAAAAGTATCCAAGAATGATAAGGGATCTCTCTCGAACATTAAATAAGAAAATGAATCTGGTTATTACTGGTGAAGATACTGAACTTGACAGAACTGTTGTAGACCAGATAGGCGATCCGTTACAGCATTTACTTCGTAATTCAGCAGATCACGGATTAGAGTCTAATGATGTCCGTGTAGAAAGAGGAAAACCGGAAGTTGGAACTATCTTCCTTAATGCATATCAGGAAGGAAACAACGTAGTTATCAAGGTCGGTGATGATGGTAATGGAATCGATACAGAAGCAGTTAAGCAGAAAGCTATAGAAAGAGGACTTGTATCTCCGGAACAGGCAGAAAATCTTTCACAGAAAGAAATCATCAATTTCCTTTTCATGCCAAGTTTTTCAATGGCAAAGAAGATTACAGACATTTCAGGACGAGGAGTAGGTCTTGATGTAGTAAAATCAGGGATTGAGCAGCTTGGAGGAGATGTTGAAGTTTCTACAGAGCTTGGAAAGGGAACAACATTTACAGTAAGACTTCCGCTTACACTTGCGATCATCCAGGCACTTATGGTAGAAATACGAGATGAAAAATATGCAATAGCGTTAGGATCGATTTCAAATATCGAGGATATACCGGTTGAGGATATTAAGTATGTTCAGGCAAAAGAAGTTATTCATCTTAGAGGAAGCGTAATTCCGATAGTAAGACTTGACCAGATGCTTGATATAGAACCAAAAGAAGAAGAGCCTGATCATCTTACAGTTGTAATTGTACAAAAGGGAGATCAGCAGGCCGGACTGGTAGTTGACAATCTTATTGGTCAGCAGGAAATTGTTATTAAATCTCTCGGCAAATACATTAACGGAAACAAGCTTATAAGCGGAGCTACAATTCTTGGAGATGGCGATGTTGCCTTGATCCTTGATGTTAATACATTAATGTAATGGGGGAATATGACATGGCAGAGAATAAAAATTTAGATACACAGGAAAAAGAAACAAAACAGTATATAGTTGTCAGAATTGGCGGAGAAAAATTCGGTATTGATATAGGATATGTAGACAATATCGTAAGGATGCAGAAAATCACAAGGGTTCCTAAGGCACAGGTGTACTTTAAAGGAATAATAAATCTGCGTGGTGAAATTGTTCCGGTAATGAGTGCACGGATCAAAATGGGACTTGAGGATGATGTTTATACTAATGCGTCAAGGATTATCATTCTTAAGCTTGAGGAAAAAGGTGAACTCGGTCTTATCGTGGATGAAGTATGTGAGGTCGTAACATTAGTTGTTGATGAAATTGAAAAACCAAACATTGATGCTTCGACAACAGGAAAGGGTCTGTTTATAAACGGAATCGGCAAAAATGGCGACGAACTTATCTCATTATTTGAGATAAATGCGATCGTAGAAGAAAAAGATAATAATTAATATTTATTTATATAGTGAGGTTACATGGACCTCACTATATAAATTTTAGAAAGTATTTAATTTTTACTAAAAATCAATTATAATTATTAGCAGAAATAAAAATATACATAGGAGAGAAAAACATGGGAGATTTTTCTTTGGACAATGTAAATGAAATGTACATGGATGTCCTGAAAGAAATAGGTAATATAGGTGCAGGAAATGCTACCACCGCTATAGCGGGAATGCTTGGAACACAGATGAAAATGAATGTTCCTAGTGTAAAACTTATGGATGCCTCGAAACTGGGTGATGCTATATGTCCTGAGGAAGAAACGATCGTTGGAATTTTTCTTGAAGTTAAAGGTGGCATTACAGGAAGTATGATGTTTATAATGAAAATGGAGTCCGCACATTTTCTTGTAAATAAATTGATGGGAAGAGAGCAGACGTATAACGAACCATTTGACGAGATGGACTTGTCAGCAATGAAAGAGATTGGAAATATTATAGCTGGATCATATTTGTCAGCATTAGCGGGAATGACAAATCTTGTTATATCCCCATCCGTTCCATACATAGCTGTAGATATGGCAGCGTCGATACTTAGTGTGCCGGCAATCCAGTTTGGTCAGTATGGAGACAATGCGTTGTTCATAGAGACTGAATTTGGGGATGACGTATTGATGGATGGATATTTTATTTTGATGCCTGAGCCAGAGTCTTATACAAAGATATTGTCTGCGCTTGGAATACAAATCTAGGAGAACAAAATATGGGGAATATTATAAAGGTGTCGATGGCTGATTTAAAGGTTGGCAGAGCTCCAGATTCACTCACAACGCTTGGACTGGGTTCATGCATAGGGCTTACATTATATGATCCGGTTACAAAAATAGGCGGTCTTGTACATTATATGCTGCCAGACAGTACAAAGCTGAAAAACAACAGTAATATTGCTAAGTTTGGGGATACAGGAATAAAAGAACTTTATAAACAGGTGGTGGCAAATGGTGCCAGTCCCAGACGCCTTGTTGCCAAAATAGCAGGTGGCGCAAAAATGTTCGAGGTCAGTGGACTTTCACAGGTTGGCAATGTAGGTGAAAGAAATTCCGATGAGGCAAAAATTATTTTAAAAGAATTAAGAATTCCTCTTATTGCGGAAGATACAGGGCTTAATTACGGACGAACTGTAGTTTTAGATTGCAACAATGGCGATTATATTATAAAATCAGTAGGAAAGACACAAAAGGTAATATAAAATATGAAAACAAAAAGTGTACCTTGCATTGTTATGCTTGTTGCAGGCCTTGCAAGCTGTCTTATTTCAATAAGCCAGCAGGTGGATACTATGGAGTTTACAGAAAGGCTGCTCAGCACACTTGTTATTTTTTACATTTTGGGATTTATTATAAAATTAATTCTTGACAAAGCAATGAAAAATTTATCTTCGGCTAAAGAAGATGAAAATGAAAAAGATATATCGGAGGCTGATAAGCAGGAAGAAGACGGAGAAGAAGAAAAATCCGAAGAAGAAGAAAAATCCCAAAATGACGATAAAAAAGATGAAGACTGATATAGCAGGGTGATTAAATGAAATTAATGGATAAGGAAAAAATGTGGGATTGCTACAGGAAAACTCCTACGCCTGAACTCCGTGAAAAATTAATAATTGAATATGCGCAGCTTGTAAAGCTGGTTGCAGGAAGATTAAGCATGTATCTGGGGCATAATGTTGAGTTTGATGATTTAGTCAGTTATGGTATTTTTGGGCTTATCGATGCGATCGACAAGTTTGATACCGATAAGAATGTTAAATTTGAGACATATGCAAGCCTTAGAATACGTGGTGCAATATTAGATCAGATCAGAAAAATGGACTGGATTCCAAGAACTGTAAGACAAAGGCAGCGCAAAATAGATGATGCGATCAAAAGCGTCGAAATGCGTACTGGAAAAAATGCATCTGATGAAGAACTTGCAGCGGAACTTAAAATTTCTGAAGAAGAATTGTGCAGCTGGCAGTCGCAGCTTAAAGTGACGAATATAGTTTCACTTGATGAATTTCAGGAAGCTGGTCCTGAGCCGGTTATGGATGCCACACATAATTCACACTTTGCACAGCCTGAAGATGTAATATCAAAGGATGAATTAAAGCAGATGCTTTTAAAGTCGTTGGATTCTCTTACGGAAAAAGAGCGCAGGGTAATAGAATTATACTATTATGACGATCTTACGCTTAAAGAGATAAGTCAGGTGCTTAGTGTTTCAGAATCACGTGTTTCGCAGCTGCATACAAAAGCACTTATTAAGATGAAAAAAGTTATGGGACCATATATGGGAATCTTAACAGAAAGCTGATGATGAAAAATGACTATTAGACCAGTAGATTTAAACGGAATGATACAAAGAACTGATGATGTGGGATACTTAAAGCATAATCAGGATATAAAACCAATGATGGATCAACAAAACATACAGGTTCAGGTTGACAAGCGTGAAGACAGGCTGGCACATGAAATTCAGGAAAAAGACAAGCTTAATAATGCCAAAAATGATCAGGATGCTAAAGACGAGGGACAGAATAGTTATTTTGAAAATCGATCAAAAAAGAAAAATAAAAAGGACGAAAAAAATAAAGTAGTAAAAAAATATCAAAGTGGAAGTTTTGATGTGAAAATATAGAGGTTGATATGACGGGATTAGAAATTACACTGGTTGTAACAGGAGTTATTTTTTTAATAGGCAGTTTTTTGGTAAAGGACAAATTATCACCAAAAGATATAGATAAAATTGCTGCCCTCAGCGAGGAAGAATTAAAAATTCTTGTAGAAAAGCAGATTGACAATGCAAGAAATACAATTGATGATGCGATAGAAGAGGAAACACTTAAATCCAGAGAGGCTACAAAGAGGGATCTTGAGAAAGAAACTAATGAAAAGATCATGGCTATAAACGAATATTCGGATACAGTGCTGGAACAGATAAATAAATCGCACAACGAAATTATGTTTTTATATAGTATGCTTAATGATAAACATAAGGATCTGACAGACCTTGCTGGAAAAATCCAGAAGTTTACAGACAAAATGAACAGAGAGATTGACAGCAATGATATTGTTATAAAAAATCAGGCGGCAATGTCACGAAATAGTAATAGCGCAGGCCGAGGAGCGGCTTATCCGAAAACAGTGGGTGCTTTGCCGACGGATGCGGCAGCTAAAAGAACTATTGCTGCAGATCAGACAATTACACAGTCCAAGCCGAAGAATGCAGTTCCTTCCGGAGCAGTAGATACGCTTTCAAAACTTAATGCACAGAATATTGACAGCAACCATAACAGAGATATCTTATTATTACGTAAAAAAGGAATAAGCGATGTTGAAATTGCAAAACAGCTGGGGCTGGGACTTGGCGAAGTCAGACTTGTTATAGGTTTGTTTGAAGGAGAAATAAAAAATGAGGCTTAGATATTATCTGCGTGGACTTGGACTTGGAATACTGTTTGCAGTTATTATAATTGCTATCTGTGGAAAGGGGACAGAAGGATCGCTTTCTGATTCACAGATAATGCAAAGGGCGAGTGAACTTGGAATGGTATCTACAGAAAATGTTAAAAATCATACCCTTTCAAACGATACTGAAGCTGTAAAAAAAGAAAATGTCCAGGATACAGAACCTGCAGTGGCTGATAATTCTACAGGCAATAATGCAGCTACAGGCAATAATGCAGCCACAGGCAATAATGCAGCTACAGACAATAATGCGGTCACAGATAATAATGCGGCCACAGATAATGCCCAGCAGGGACAGCCTGCTGACAGTCAGGCACAGAAAAATCAGGCAGAAACACAAAATGCTGCAGATACCAGTACTGCTTTACAGCCTGAGGCAGATAGCACACCGGCAGAAACACAATATGTCACGATAACAGTGATGGATGGTGAAGTTTGCAGAGATATTGCGGCTGATTTGCAATCAAAAGGTCTTGTTGATGATGCAGAAAAATTCAGGATATATATGGGGGAAACCGGTTATGCAAGCTTTATACATAATGGGGATTTCCAAATTCCTGTAGGTGCGTCGTATGAAGAGATCGCAAATATACTTCTAAGAAAATAATTTATATTATAAATAAAGCTTGCAAATTAAGCCTTTGGTATGTTATAATGCCAAAGGCTTAAAAACTATAAAGCACGTGTGTGGAAAGCTGCGGGTGCCGGAATACGCTGACCGGTGGCGGCTTAGATTGGAAGCACACGGATGAAAACAACCAAATGGAGGTAAATAAAATGAGCGTAATTTCAATGAAACAGTTACTGGAAGCAGGTGTTCATTTCGGACATCAGACAAGAAGATGGAACCCTAAAATGGCTCCGTACATCTACACAGAGCGTAATGGTATCTACATCATCGACTTACAGAAATCTGTAGGAAAGGTTGATGAGGCATATGATGCAGTATCAGATATCGCTGCACAGGGTGGAACGATCCTTTTCGTAGGTACTAAGAAACAGGCTCAGGATGCTATCAAAACAGAGGCAGAGCGTTGCGGAATGTACTATGTAAATGAGAGATGGTTAGGTGGAATGCTTACAAACTTCCGTACTATCCAGAGCCGTATCGCAAGACTTAAAGCAATCGAGACAATGGCAGAAGACGGAACATTTGATGTTCTTCCTAAGAAAGAAGTAATTGCACTTAAAAAAGAGTGGGATAAGCTTGAGAAGAATCTTGGTGGAATTAAAGATATGAAGAGAATCCCAGATGCTATCTTCGTAGTAGATCCTAAGAAGGAGCGCATCTGTATCCAGGAGGCACAGGCACTCGGAATTACTCTTATCGGAATCGCTGATACAAACTGTGATCCAGATGAGTTAGATTATGTTATCCCAGGAAATGATGATGCTATCAGAGCTGTAAAATTAATCGTATCTAAGATGGCAGATGCTGTTATCGAGGCTAATCAGGGAGCAGAAGAAACTGTTGCAGAAGATGCTGTAGAAGAGACAGTTGAGGAATAATATAGATTGATCTATTAATAATCGGAGGACAATTAAGATGGCTATTACAGCAGGAATGGTAAAAGAACTGCGTGAAATGACAGGCGCAGGAATGATGGACTGCAAAAAAGCTTTAACAGAGACAAATGGTGATATGGATGCTGCTGTTGAAGTTTTAAGAAAAAGCGGTGCAGCTAAAATGGAAAAGAAGCAGAACAGAATTGCAGCTGAGGGTATTGCACGTGTTGCAGTGAATGGAAATGTTGCAGTTGTTGCTGAAGTTAACTCAGAGACTGACTTTGTTGCTAAAAACGAGACATTCCAGGAGTTTGTTCAGACTGTTGCTGATACAGCACTTGCTTCAGATCTGAATGGTGGAGCTAACGGCGAAGATATCGAGGCTCTTCTTGCCACAAACGGACTTAATGAATTACTTGTTGAGAAGACAGCAACAATCGGCGAGAAATTATCTGTCCGCAGATTTGCAAAAGTTACAGGAGATATCGTTACTTCTTACATCCATGGTGGCGGAAGAATCGGTGTTGTTATTGCGGCAAGCGGTACAGCTGATGATGCGTCAAAAGAGGCTCTTACAAATATAGCAATGCAGGTTGCAGCTATGAACCCACAGTACATCAGCAGAGCAGACATTTCTGATGATGAGCTTGCAAAGATCAGAGAGATTACAGTTGACAGTGCATTAAATGATGCTACAACTCTTCCTAAGCCTATCTTAAACAAATTACTTGATAAGGCTATCAATGAGAAGCTGTGGAGCGATGAAGACATTGACAACTTCAATGAGCATAAAAACAATATGAACTATGTATGGAACTTTGTTTCAGATGCTGCAAAGGCAAAACTTGGTGAGCTTGCTATGGCAGATAAAGCTTCTATAACAGCTGAAAAAATGTTTGGTGGTGTTGTAGAAGGACGTGTTTCAAAACAGTTAAAAGAGATCTGTCTTCTTGATCAGACATATGTTAAAGCTGAGGACGGAAAACAGTCAGTAGCTAAATATCTTGAGTCAGTTTCAAAGGATCTTAAAATTACTAAGATGGTACGTTTTGAAGTTGGTGAAGGTATGGAAAAGAAAAACGAAGACTTCGCTGCAGAAGTTGCTGCACAGATGGCTGGAGTTTAATATTTATAAAAAGAGATTTCAATTTGAAATCTCTTTTTTTTTCACAAATTTTTGCAATAATATCTTAACATAATAGTACCAAAGTGTTATAATGTACGTAATAAATTTGAAAGGGTGGATTATATTATGGACAAAAAGGAGAAGATGACTTTTTTAAATTCAATTTCATCTAAAATATTACTCCTTGTAATAGTCGTTGTTACAGTTTCACTTGGGGTAAGTAAGTTTTTAGCAGAATCAATCTCATCTGATGTTGTGGGGAATGTTAATGAAAACTACATTTTGAGTCTGGCAGAATCGGCTGCAGATACAATAGAAAATATTTCGAATGATGACGATTATATACAGGAATGCTCACAAATCGTAAAAGAAATATCAATGGAGGGCATTTCGTCAGCGTATGGCTATCTGGTAGATACCGATGGAACTATGATATACCATCCTACAGAAGAAAAGATAGGAGAACAAGTAGAAAACTCAGTAGTTTTAAATGTAGTAGATCAGCTGAAGCAGGGAAAAGTTCCGGAAAATGCTGTTGTTACATATGATTTTAATGGTGAAGAAAAATATGCTGCGTATGCTATAACTAAAACTACAAATCAGATCGTTGTTGTAACAGCTGATAAAACGGAAATAATGAAGCCTATAAAAAGTATGTTCTCTAAACTTCTTGCTACTCTTTTTATATGTCTCATTTTAAGTGCGATAATCGGTTATATACTAAGCAGGTTTATAACACGGCCTATAAAAGATCTTACTGAAATAATAAGTAATACATCACAGCTTAATTTTGAACATAATCCTGCAAGTGCCAAGTTGTGTGCGAGAAAAGATGAAACCGGTGTTATGGCAAGAGAAGTCCGCAGCATGCGTAAAAATTTAAGGGACATGGTTGCAGAGATAAAAAATGCTGGCAACCTTATAAATACAAATGTTACGGGACTTAATAACATAACTGATACTGTAAATCAGATGTGCTCTGATAACTCTGCAACAAGCCAGCAGCTTGCGGCAGGCATGGAGGAAACGGCTGCAACGACAGTTACGATCAACGAAAATGTTACCAGTATCAAGGATGAAGCTGAAAACATCAACACAATGGCTGAAAATGGAGCAAAAAATTCAGAAGATGTAATGCAAAGAGCCACAGCCTTACAGGAGAAAACAGTTACTGCAAGTAATAAGACGATGCAGATGTATACCAATGTAAAGGAAAAGGCAACACTTGCCATAGAAGGATCCAGAGCTGTTGATAAGATAAATGAGCTTACAGGCACAATAATGGAAATTTCATCGCAGACAAGTCTATTGGCACTTAATGCGTCAATAGAAGCAGCAAGAGCTGGAGAGGCAGGTAAAGGATTTGCTGTAGTTGCCACAGAGATAGGAAGTCTTGCTGATCAGACATCAAAAGCGATAGCGGATATTGAAGACATAGTCAAAGAGGTAAACAATGCTGTCTCTAATATGTCTAACTGCCTTGAGGAAACAACCGGATTTCTGGAGAATACGGTTACTGCAGATTATAAAGAATTTGAGCAGGTCGGGGTACAATATAGAGAAGATGCCGATGTATTTAAAACAAGTATGGAAGAGGTTAAGACATCAATGGCTCATCTGGCAGCTGCGATTGAAAATATTGCTGTTGCTTTGAATGGAATTAATGATACGGTAAATGAAGCATCTATAGGTGTAACGGATATTGCTGAAAAGACAAGTGATATGGTGGGAAAGACATCTGAAACAACAGATATGGTAGATAAATGTTTTGAATGTGTAGATGATTTGAAGAATGTTGTAGCAAAATTTAAGCTTGAATAAAGTTATTCCGCAAAAATTTAATATTTATAAATTTTTGCGGAATTTTTATGTCTTTACATTGTTAGAAAATATGTTAAAATGTTATAGAGATATTATTAACATAGGGGTTATATATGAGCACAAATGAAGATTCTGCTGTAGAACAGCAGCGCCAAAAGCGGAAACGTATCGGTCGGATCAAAACGGGAATCGTGATGACTATTGCCATCTGGATGCTGGTATCACTGATTGCCATAATTGTTTTGACAGTTACAGTTGTCAGACTCAATTCAAGAGTCTACAAGATGGAATTAAAGCAGAATTCCACTGCATCTGTACAGCTATCAGAGACGGAGAGTACAGGATCCGGAGAACTGGATTCTGTATTGCTTCAGGATCATGATGCACAGATACAGTCAGAAAATGTTATCCGGGAACTTGATTCGGCAGACAATGCATATTCAAAAGGCGATACAAGAAAAGTATATCTGACATTTGATTGTGTGCCGGGTGAAAACACAGCTGCAATCTTAGATACTCTTGCAAAATATAATATAAAGGCAACATTTTTTGTTGTAGGTGATGCAAGCGGAGAAAATGCACAGATATACCAGCGTATTGTAAATGAAGGACATACTATTGCAATGCATTCATTTAGCAATTCATATAGTGATGTATATAAATCAAAAGATGCATTTACAAATGATCTGAAACAGATATCGGATTATATATCAAAGACTACCGGTGTGACACCGAAGTATTACAGGTTTCCGGGTGGAAGCATGAACCGTATAAGTAATGTAAATATGGATGAACTTGTAAAGGTACTTAATTCCGACAAGATAACATATTTCGACTGGAATGTATCAGCAGGAGACACGTCAGCCGATTATACAGCGGATGATGTGGTAAATAATGTAATATCCGGAGTACAAAATTATAAAACGTCAGTTGTACTGCTGCATGATGATTCAAACAAGTCAACAACGGCCGAGGCAATCGAACCTCTTATTGAAGCTCTTAATAATATAAGCGCAGAAATTTTGCCGATTGATGAAAATACATATGTAGTTCAATATATCAAAGCAGATACTGTTGAATAAAAAACGGAGGAAATATTAATGGGATTATTTAAAGATTTTAAGGAAGATTTTTCACAGGCGATCAATGAACTTGGACCGGATGGAACTCCGGAGACAAATGCAACAGATAATCTTGTTGTTGATACAATAGGAGAGAATGTTGACGTGGAGTCTGAACTTTCAAAATTAGATGGACTCTTAGAGACTGTCAACAATGAACAGCCAAAGAAGGCGGCTGTCAAACCAATAGTAAATGAAACATTTGCTGAAACAGCAGCTGTTAATAAAGAAATTCCAACAAATACAAAAGAGGAGCAGACTAAAAAAATGAGCGATACACCAACAATGAATACAATGATGCCAACAGGAGAAATACAGGATGAAACATCTTTAATTACTGCAAGTACAGTTCTTACAGGTGATTTACAGTCATCAGGTTCTTTTGATATCCAGGGAACTATAAATGGAAATATCAGCTGTAATGGAAAGATCGTTGTTACAGGTACTGTAAACGGAAATACTAATTCATCTGAATTCTTTGCAGATGTTGCAAAAATCGAAGGAGAAGTAGTCAGCTCAGGTACAGTAAAGATTGGTGCCGGATCTGTTATCATTGGTAATATCTCTGCAACATCAGCAGTGATCGCAGGCGCTGTAAAAGGTGACATAGATGTACAGGGACCTGTTGTTGTTGATACATCAGCAGTGATCATGGGTAATATCAAATCAAGATCAGTACAGATCAACAATGGAGCTGTTATTGAAGGATTCTGTTCACAGTCATATGCTGACATAGATGTACAGGGACTTTTTGATGCTAAATAAAAATAAGGAGCATACCAATAATGAGTAGGATAATATTAAAATTAAGTGGTGAGGCACTTGCTGGAGAAAAGCATCATGGATTTGATGAGGCAACAGTAATAGAAGTTGCAAAACAGGTTAAACAGCTTACAGATAAAGGAACAGAAGTAGGAATAGTTATCGGTGGCGGTAATTTCTGGCGTGGACGTACAAGTGAAACTATAGACCGCACTAAGGCAGACCAGATCGGAATGCTTGCTACAGTAATGAACTGTATATATGTATCAGAAATATTCAGATATGTAGGAATGAAGACTGCAGTTCTTACTCCATTTGAATGTGGATCAATCACAAAACTATATTCAAAAGACAGAGCAAATAAATATTTTGAGCGTGGCATGGTTGTATTCTTTGCCGGTGGTACAGGACATCCTTATTTTTCAACAGATACAGCGACCGTTCTAAGAGCCATTGAAATTGAAGCAGATGGTATATATCTTGCAAAGGCGATTGATGGTGTATATGACAGTGATCCAAAGGTTAATCCGGAAGCAAAGAAATATGATGAACTTTCTATACAGGAAGTAGTTGACAAAAAACTTGCGGTTGTGGATCTTACAGCGTCTATTATGTGTCTGGAAAACAAAATGCCAATGTATGTGTTCGGACTTAATGAAGAAAATAGCATTGTAAACGCATTATATGGTAAATTTACAGGAACAAAGGTTACTGTATAAATTAGGAGGAAATATGGATAGCAGATTAAATCCTTTTCAGGATAAAATGGAAAAGACTTTAAATAATCTTTTAGAGGAATATTCAGGAATACGTGCAGGAAGAGCTAATCCTCATGTTCTTGACAAACTCAGGGTAGATTACTATGGAACACCTTCACCTATTCAGAGTGTTGCAAATGTAAGTGTTCCAGAGCCAAGGATGATTCAGATTCAGCCTTGGGAAGCATCTATGGTAAAAGAAATTGAAAAAGCTATTATATGTTCGGATCTTGGAATAAACCCGACAAATGATGGAAAGCTCATTCGTCTTGTATTCCCGGAACTTACTGAAGAGCGTCGTAAAGAACTCGCAAAGGACATCAAAAAGAAAGGCGAGGAAGCAAAGGTTGCTACACGTAATATCAGACGTGAAGCTATTGACAGCATAAAGAAAGCTGGAAAAGAAGATGGCATATCTGATGATGAGGTTAAAGATCTTGAAGATGATGCACAGAAATTAACCGATAAATTTATTGCAAAGATTGATGATGCAGTAGAAACAAAATCAAAAGAAATACTTACAGTATAAAAAATGGGGACATGGTTATTACCTGTCCCCATAAATTCGATTTATAGGAGATTAAGAGAGGAAGATATCATGAGTACTCCAAAACATATTGCTATTATTCTGGATGGCAATGGACGATGGGCAAAAAGTAAAGGGATGCCGAGAAACTATGGACATACAGTAGGCGCAAAAAATGTCGAAAATATATGTAAAGCGGCGGATGAACTGGGTGTAAAATATCTTACGTTATATGCTTTTTCAACAGAAAACTGGAACCGTCCTGAATCTGAAGTTAAAGCTCTTATGAAATTGCTTGAGAGTTATTTAAAAAACTGTATAAAAACAGCAGACAAGAATAACATGAGAGTAAGAGTTATAGGAGAAATAGGAAGACTGTCAGTGGATTTCCAAAATAAAATAAAAAAACTGGAGGAAGCTTCCGCTGTAAATACAGGACTTAATCTGACAATTGCGATAAATTATGGAAGCCGGGATGAGATGGTTCGTGCTGTCAAAAAAATGATGACGGATCATGATAATGGAAAACTTGATATAGACAAAGTGGATAACGATGTATTTTCATCATATCTTGACACAAAAGAACTGCCTGATCCGGATCTGATGATCAGGACAAGTGGTGAACAAAGGTTGTCTAATTACCTGCTGTGGCAGCTTGCGTATGCAGAATTTTATTTCACGGATGTTCCGTGGCCGGCATTTGATAAAGATGAACTTAAAAAGGCAATAGATGCATATAACAAAAGAGACAGAAGGTTTGGTGCCTTAAAAGAGGAGGAACAGGATGTTTAAGACGAGGTTGTTAAGTGGAATAGTATTGGTTATACTTGCTATTATACTTATAGTTACAGGAGGAGATGTTTTACTCTTTTCCACTTATATTATTTCATGCATCGGAATGTTTGAATTGTATAGGATATTTAAAATTGAAAAATCATTGCTGGCATATTTTAGTTATGCAGCGCTTCTGGTATTTTATTGCAGTTTAAGATGGCAGTTTTTAGATGATAAAATGCTTTTGTTTATGGGATACATGATCATGCTGATGTTTGTATATGTACTGTCATATCCAAAATACAGGGCAAAACAGCTCATGGCATCTTTTTTTGGCTTATTTTATGTAGGGGTAATGTTATCTTATGTTTACCAGATCCGCACATTAAATAACGGACTGTATCTGGCATTTTTGATCTTTTTATGTTCATGGGGATGCGATACATGCGCCTATTGTGTCGGGATACTTATTGGAAAGCACAAGATGGCACCTAAATTAAGTCCTAAAAAATCAATTGAGGGAGCGGTCGGAGGTGTAGTAGGTGCCGCACTTCTTACAGCGTTATATTGTACAATTTTAAGACAGCAGATGGGAACCGATGTGAAGGAAATATGTATTTTATCGGCTATAGCAGCTGTTGCCGGGCTGATTTCAATGGTTGGAGATTTGTGCGCTTCGGCAATAAAAAGAAACTATGATATCAAGGATTACGGACATCTTATTCCCGGACATGGAGGAATACTTGACAGATTTGACAGTATGATCATTACTGCACCGATCATATATTATTTATCATATTATTTTCTGACATAATATAATAAAAAGAAATATTCTGTTAGCTTCATAACATAAATATTAAAGAGGTTAAATAAAATGAGACATATATCAATACTTGGATCAACAGGTTCAATTGGGACACAGACGCTTGACGTGGTACGGGAACATGGTGATATAAAAGTATCAGCTTTGTCATGTGGCAGAAATATTAAACTGCTTGAAAAGCAAGCCAGGGAATTTAAGCCTTCACTTGTAAGTGTATGGGACAAAAACGATGCAGAGGAACTTAGGGTAAAACTTGCAGATACAGATATAAAGGTTTCTTATGGTATGGAGGGACTTATAGAATCTGCTACAATAGAAGATGCAGACATGATCGTCACAGCGATTGTCGGAATGCTTGGAATCCGTCCTACAATTGCAGCAATCAAGGCTAAAAAAGCAATCGCACTTGCAAATAAGGAGACACTTGTCACAGCAGGACATATCATAATACCGCTTGCAAAAGAATATGGTGTTCCTATATTGCCTGTTGACAGTGAACACAGTGCGATTTTTCAATCACTTCAGGGAAACAAGCACAATAAAATATCAAAGATCCTTCTTACAGCGTCAGGTGGTCCATTCAGAGGAAAAAATATTTCTGAACTGAAAAATATACAGGTTGAAGATGCCCTTAAGCATCCTAACTGGACAATGGGACGTAAAATCACCATTGATTCATCTACACTTGTAAATAAAGGTTTGGAAGTTATAGAAGCTAAATGGCTTTTTGGAGTTGGAACAGATAAAATAGAAGTTATTGTACATCCGCAAAGTGTGATCCATTCAGCTGTGGAGTATGAAGATGGGGCAGTCATGGCTCAGCTTGGAACACCTGATATGAGACTGCCTATACAATATGCTCTTTACTATCCTGATAGAAGAACTTTATCAGGAAAGAGACTTGATCTGTTTGATATAGGACAGCTTACATTTGAAAGACCTGACACAAATACGTTTAAGGGACTTTCACTTGCAATTATGGCGGCTAAAAAAGGCGGCAATATGCCTACTGTTTTTAACGCAGCAAATGAGAAGGCTGTCGCACTGTTTTTGGATAAAAAGATAAAATATCTGGAAATAATAGATATAATCGAGCAGTCTATGAATGAAATTTCATATATAGACGATCCAAAAGTTGAACAGATACTTGAAACTGAAAAAATAACTTATGACTTCATAAGTAAAAGGTGGTAGATTTGAACATTATAAGTATAATTATTGCTATAATTTTATTCAGCATTATTGTTATTTTCACGAACTTGGTCACTTTCTGCTTGCAAAGGCAAACGGAATAAAGGTAAATGAGTTCTGTCTTGGACTTGGGCCAACTCTTTTTGGAATACAAAAAGGAGAAACAAAATACTCTATCAAACTCCTTCCATTTGGTGGAGCATGTATTATGGAAGGAGAGGATGAAAGTTCACAGGACAATAGGGCATTTAATAATAAATCAGTGTGGGCGAGAATGAGTGTCGTATTTGCAGGTCCGTTCTTTAATTTTATTATGGCATTTATATTTGCGCTTATCATAATATGTGCGCGAGTTATGACAGTCCTAAGATTTCTGGAGTTGTTGATGGTTATGCAGCTGAAGAAGCCGGATTTAAGGCTGGGGATGAGATTGTAAAATTAAACAATACCAATATACATTTTACAGAGAAATCAGTTTGTATTCGGTTCTGCATAAAGGAGAAGATGTAAAGGTAACATATCTTCGTGATGGAAAAACAGAGACTACTACGCTAAAACCGAAATATGATGAAGAACTGGGCAGGTATTTATATGGATTTACAGTATCAGGTGAGAGGGACGAAAGTTAATTTTGGAAAATCACTTATATATAGTGGATATGAGGTAAAATACTGGATATATTCTACACTGGAAAGCCTTAAAATGCTCGTTACAGGAGGTGCTTCTGTAAACGATCTGAGTGGTCCTGTCGGAATAGTAAAGAATATAGGAGATTCTTACGAATCATCGGTAAGTACGTCCGGTTTCTGGTATGGCATGTTATCCATGCTAAGCTGGGGTGTACTTTTGTCAGCAAACCTTGGGGTAATGAACCTGCTTCCGCTTCCGGCTCTGGATGGAGGCAGACTTGTTTTCTTATTGTCGAGGCAATAAGGCGCAAAAGAATAGATCCTGACAAGGAAGGCTATGTACATCTGGTAGGAATTGTTCTTTTATTGATCCTGATGGTTGTAGTTATGTTTAATGACATAAGAAAATTATTCATATAGGAGATAAATGCAATGGAGACAAAAGTTGTTAAAATCGGAGATAGGATTATTGGTGGAAATAATCCTATATTGATACAGTCTATGACAAACACAAAGACTGAAGACATTACAGCTACTGTACAACAGATAAATGAACTTACAGAACTTGGATGCGATATTATAAGATGTGCGGTTCCGACAATGGAGGCAGCCGGAGCTTTAAAGGAAATAAAAAGCAGATAAGAATTCCACTTGTTGCTGATATACACTTTGATTATAAACTCGCAATTGCAAATAGAAAATGGTGCACATAAGATCAGGATCAACCCTGGAAACATTGGTAGTACAGAAAGGGTAAAAGCTGTTGTAGATGCTGCAAAAGAAAGAAATATCCCGATAAGGGTAGGGGTAAACAGTGGCTCTTTAGAGAAAGATCTTGTAGAAAAATATCATGGTGTTACAGCCGAGGGAATTGTCGAAAGTGCACTTGATAAGGTAAAGCTTATTGAAGACATGGGATACGATAATCTTGTAATAAGTATCAAGTCTTCAAATGTGATGATGTGTGTAAAAGCGCATGAACTTATAGCAACACAGACGGTGCATCCGCTTCATGTAGGGATAACAGAAGCAGGAACATTGATAAGTGGTAATATAAAGTCGGCAATCGGTCTCGGTCTTATATTAAACCAGGGAATCGGAGACACAATAAGAGTGTCGCTTACTGGAAGTCCGCTTGAAGAAGTAAAGTCAGCAAAGCTAATACTTAGAACACTTGGACTTAGAACAGGTGGAATAGAAGTAGTATCATGTCCTACATGTGGACGTACACAGATCGATCTGATAGGTCTTGCAAATAAGGTTGAAACTATGGTATCCGGCTATGATCTGGATATTAAAGTTGCAGTTATGGGATGTGTAGTAAACGGTCCGGGAGAAGCAAAAGAAGCGGATATAGGAATTGCCGGCGGAAAAGGTGAAGGCATAATCATTAAGCATGGTCAGGTATATAAAAGTACCTGAGAATGAATTGCTGCCTGCACTTAAGTATGAGAGTTAGATCATTGAGTGAGTAATTTGATAAAATCATTTGGTGAAACTTTTCCAACATTAAAGGTTGATAGTGAGATGGAACATTTGCTAGAAAAAGCTTCTGTTACAAAGATAAGTGTTAATCATGCACGTAATCTGTATAGGATATATCTTACATCGGAAAGACTTATCTTTAAGAAAAATATATGGAAACTTGAAGAGGCAATTCAGAAGCAGATATTTAAAAGTAAAGATATATCTGTAAAGATAATTGAATCATATCAACTTTCAACGCAATATACGCCAAGAACACTGTTAGATGTATACAAAGACAGCATCCTGGATGAATTGAATTCACACAGTGTACTATTATATAATCTTTACGTACAGCACAGTGGGAATTTACAGATGATACACATGTCACACTGACGATAGAGGAGACTATCATTGCAAAAACAAGGGGGAATACAATAATGGAATTCCTCGAAAAAGTTTTTTGCGAGCGGTGTGGAATGGATTTTAGCATAAACATTAAATACGAAAAGCCAAAGATAAGTAAATATCGCAAAAATGCAGATAAACAGATCGAACAGGAAGTTCAGAATATAATAGCAAGGACTAAATTTGCTGTTGCTGGAAATGAAGATATCAAAACAGCAGAAAATCAGAATCAAAATGATGATGGAAGTATGTTTGTAGAGGCAGGTGTTTCCGAATCAAAAAATGACGGAAAAATGTCAGAAAAAGTAAAAAGAAAGAAAAGCACCAGAAACTTCAGATGATTCATCTAAAAATGATAGAAAATTTGAACGTAAATTCGAAAAACGTGGAGACTTCAGAAGAAAATACGATAATGATCCGGACGTGATCTATGGAAGAAATTTTGATGATGAGGAAATCACGATCGACAAGATAGACGGACCGATCGGCGAGGTAGTGATCAAAGGACAGATATTATCGGTTGAAACCCGTAACATAAGAAACGAAAAGACAATAATTATTTTGCAGTTACTGATTTTACAGATACGATCATGCTTAAACTTTGTAAGGACCGAGGATGTTCCTGAAATCACAAAAGATGTGGCAGATGGAAAATTCATAAAAGTAAAGGGTGTTGTGACAGTAGATAAATATGATAGTGACCTATCCATTACATCTATTGCCGGAATAAAGAAAATACCGGATTTTACAACAAAGAGAAGATACTGCTGCAGAAAAGCGTGTGGAATTGCACTGTCATACAAAGATGAGTGATATGGATGGAGTATCTGATGTCAAAGATATCGTTAAATGTGCGATGCGATGGGGTCATAAGGCAATCGCCATAACGGATCATGGTGATGTACAGGCATTTCCTGATGCGAATCATACTGTAGATGATAAATTTAAGGTAATATATGGAGTTGAGGCATATCTTGTAGATGATACAAAGGACATAGTAGAAGAGGCCAAAGGTCAGAAACTAGATGATTCCTATGTTGTATTTGATATTGAAACGACAGGATTTAGTCCTGAAAAACAAGATCATCGAAATAGGTGCGGTAAAAGTCGTCGAAGGAAAGATTGTTGACAGATATTCAACATTTGTAAACCCACAGGTTCCGATCCCTTTCAGAATAGAAGAACTGACATCTATAAGGGATGATATGGTAGTATCTGCGCCGACGATAGATGTCATATTGCCAGATTTTATGGAATTTTGTAAAGACTGTATAATGGTTGCACATAATGCGGATTTTGATATGAGCTTTATAAAAAGAAACTGTGAGCTTCTTTCAATACCATGCAATCCTACAATAGTGGACACAGTTGCACTTGCCAGAGTGCTGTTGCCACAGCTTAACAGATTTAAGCTTGATACTGTCGCCAAAGCTGTCGGTGTATCCCTGGATCATCACCATCGTGCGGTAGATGATGCCATGCACGGCGGAGATATTTGTAAAATTCATCCAGATGCTTAAGGACAGAGGCGTAGACAATCTGGATGAAGTAAACCAAATGGCGAAATCATCTGTAGAAATGATCCGCAAAATGCCTACATATCATGCGATAATATTGGCAACATGCGACCAGGGGCGTACAAATCTGTACAGGCTTACATCGCTTGCGCATATCAAATATTATAATAAAAGACCGCGTATTCCTAAATCTGAATTTGTCAAATATCATGATGGGCTTTTGATAGGCTCTGCCTGCGAGGCAGGAGAACTCTACAGAGCAATCTTAAACGGAAGACCGCAGGAAGAGATAAACCGTCTTGTCAATTTTTATGATTATCTTGAAATACAGCCTCTTGGAAATAATGCGTTTATGGTAAGAGATGAAGATTCATCGATCGCTTCGGATGACGACCTTATTGCAATAAATAAACGGATTGTTAAATTAGGTGAAGAATTTGGAAAACTTGTTGTTGCGACATGTGATGTCCATTTTCTAAATCCGGAGGATGAGATATACAGGCGAATAATAATGGCTGGTAAGGGCTTTAAAGATGCTGATGAACAGGCACCTTTGTACCTTAGGACGACAGAGGAGATGCTAAAGGAATTTGAGTATCTGGGAAGCCAGAAAGCAGAAGAGGTTGTCATCACAAACACCAATAAAATTGCAGATATGTGTGAGAGGATTTCACCTGTAAGGCCGGATAAATGTCCGCCGGTAATTGAAAATTCGGATGGAATGCTTCGTGATATATGTTATACAAAAGCACACAGAATGTATGGTGAAGAATTACCTCCGATCGTAAAGGAAAGACTTGATCGTGAACTAAATTCCATAATTTCGAATGGATACGCAGTTATGTATATTATCGCACAGAAACTTGTGTGGAAATCAAATGAGGACGGATATCTTGTCGGATCGAGAGGATCCGTAGGAAGTTCTTTTGTTGCAACGATGTCCGGTGTAACAGAAGTTAATCCTCTTCATGCACATTATCTGTGTACTCACTGCAAATACAGTGATTTTGACTCAGATGAGGTAAAAGCATATTCAGGACGTGGCGGCTGTGATATGCCTGACAAAATATGTCCAAAGTGTGGAAAACCATTAAGCAAGGAAGGATTTGATATTCCATTTGAGACTTTCCTCGGTTTTAAGGGAAATAAGGAGCCTGATATAGATCTTAACTTTTCAGGTGAGTATCAGGCAAAAGCCCATAAATATACAGAGGTTATTTTCGGGGAAGGACAGACATTTAAGGCAGGAACGATCGGAACACTCGCTGATAAAACCGCATTCGGATATATTAAGAATTATTATGAAGAGCGTGGCATAAGAAAAAGAAATTGTGAGATCGACAGGATTGTTCAGGGATGTGTCGGTGTAAGACGTACAACAGGACAGCATCCGGGAGGAATTGTTGTTTTGCCGATGGGTGAGGAAATAAATACATTTACGCCTGTACAGCATCCGGCTAATGATATGACAGTAGATATTACGACAACACATTTTGAGTATCATTCGATCGATCACAACCTTTAAAGCTCGATATCCTCGGACATGATGATCCTACCATGATACGAATGCTCCAGGATCTTACTGGAGTAGACCCTACAAAAATTCCTCTTGATGATAAGGCAGTTATGTCGCTTTTCCAGAATACTTCTGCGCTTGGGATTGAGCCGGAGGATATAGATGGATGTAAGCTTGGTGCGCTTGGGATACCAGAGTTTGGAACGGATTTTGCCATGGGCATGCTTATGGACACACAGCCAAAGAATTTTCTGATCTGATCAGGATAGCAGGTCTTTCACATGGTACTGATGTATGGCTTGGAAATGCGCAGACACTTATCGAAAATGGTACAGCAACAATTTCTACATGTATATGTACCCGTGATGATATCATGACATATCTTATCTCAATGGGACTTGAATCAGAAAGAGCCTTCAAAATAATGGAGGCAGTCAGAAAAGGAATGGTCGCAAAAGGCAAATGTAAGGATTGGCCTGAATGGAAGGAAGATATGATTGCCCATGGTGTGCCCGACTGGTATATATGGTGGTGTGAAAAGATCAAATATATGTTTCCTAAGGCTCATGGCCGCATATGTTATGATGGCATGGAGGATCGCATATTGTAAGGTTTTTTATCCACTTGCATATTATGCAGCATATTTTTCTATTAGGGCAACAGGATTTTCGTATGAGCTTATGTGTCAGGGAAAAGAACGTCTGGAAAGTTATATGAAAGACTATAAAAAGCGTAAGGACACGCTTACAAACAAGGAACAGGATACGTTTAAGGACATGAGGATAGTTCAGGAAATGTATGCGAGAGGATTCGAATTCACACCGCTTGATATATACACAGCGCATCCGAACAGGTTTCAGATCGTAGATGGAAAACTGATGCCCGCAATAAATAGTATTGATGGTCTTGGTGACAATGCGGCTATAGCAATAGCCGAATCAGCAAGGATGGACCATTCCTCTCAAAGGATGATTTCAGGGAGAGGACACATGTGTCCAAGACAGCAATCGAATTGATGAGTGACCTGGGATTATTCGGGGATATTCCGGAATCAAATCAGTTGTCACTGTTCGATTTTGGAGCATAAATGTATATGAAAAATAATAATGTCTAAAAGCGGAAAAAGTAACGAAAAGAGCCTGCAGATCAATGCGAAAATCTACGGGCTCTTTTAATTTACTGTTCTTCAATGAAATCAATCTGATATTCATCCATATATTTGATGCGGGCAAGAGAATATACTTCATAACCCTGATCATTTAATTTTTCTCTTCCAGGCTGGAATGATTTTTCAATGAGGATTCCAATACCGGCAACTGTTGCATGTGCCATTCGAAGTAAGCGTATGGAACCTGTTGCGGCTTCTCAGTCTGCAAGGAAATCATCGATCAGGAGAACATGATCGTTTTCACTTATAACATCTTTGAGAGACAAAGTTCGTAATGCTTTTCAGTAGTATATGAAGTGACCTCTGTCTGGTAAAGATCATTATGTAATGTTTTTGAAGGCTGCTTTTAATATAACAAGAGGTACACCCATTTCTATTGCAGTCATTAGAGCCGGGGCAATACCTGAACTTTCGATCGTTACAACTTTTGTGATCGCTTTGTCTTTGAAATGTGTCGCAAATTCTTTTCCTATGTCTGCCATAAGGACAGGATCTACCTGATGATTTATAAATTTATTAACCTTTAAAATATCTGTTCCGATGACAAGGCCATCTTTTAATATTCTGTCTTGTAATTCTTTCATTTTATTTACCTCATTTTTTATTTTAGTATAGCATATTTATATAAAATTTAACACACTAATTATAGATTTGCGAATAAATATCTTCAACTATATGATCTAAAAATTCTTCACTTAAATCAGGATACCTGTCTTTTATTTTTGATGTTATGTAGTCTGAGCGTAAAAAATAGTCATCGCCCATTGCATTTACAGTATCGCCATAACGTTCTATCAGCGTTGATCTGCAATTATCCATAAAATAGCTGACAGCCTCATTATATATATTGTCATTGTTTTTGGCTGTTGAAGCTATTTTTTTCAGTGCAATAAATGAGCGTATTCCTATGATAAAAAAGATCAAAAGCATAAGTCCCATGACAGAAGAGAATATAGCTTTGTTTGTTATATCCATATTAAGAGGGATAATATCCAGGTCTACAAGTATTATAAGTATTGCGCCTGCAATGCTTACTCCGGTCAGTGTCTGTGCGGAAGATTTTGTCTCATAATATTTCTGATTTTCATCAACGTAAATTTTCATATAGCCTCCTTATTGTTTCAATTTATATATATGGTATAATGAACACATGAAAATTACAATATTATGTGTAGGAAAAGTTAAAGAAAAATTTTACCGGGATGCAATTTCGGAATATCAAAAGAGACTTGGCAGATACTGCAGGCTGCAGATCATAGAGGTGGCAGATGAAAAGACTATAGAGCAGGCATCAGTAAATGAAATAAATATAGTCAAAGAAAAAGAGGGAGAAAGGCTTATAAAAAATATTAAAGATGATGCCTATGTCATATGTCTTGCGATTGATGGAAAGCAGCTTGATTCTGTTGAATTGTCAAACAAAATGGATTATCTTGCTCTGAAAGGCAAAAGTCATATATGCTTTATAATAGGAGGCTCTTTAGGACTTTCAGATGAGGTGTTAAAGCTTAGTGATCTTAAGCTCAGCTTTTCAAAGATGACATTTCCGCATCAGCTGATGAGAGTAATCCTGCTTGAGCAGATATACCGTTCATACAGAATATCAAATAATGAACCTTATCATAAATAAATGCGTTAATACATATACTTACATATGAAAATAAAAAAGATAGCAGATTCATTTGAACTTCCAAAAGATATTGTTCTTGGAATACCGATCGTAACATGTTATGGCTCTGACCAGATGACGATAGAAAATCATAAGGGCATTCTTGAATTTAATGATAAATATATAAATGTAAGGGCGTTGGACTGTACAATTAAAATTACAGGGCGTAATCTGGAAATTAAGGAATTTGCTAAAGATATAATAATAATTTCGGGCTGTCTGGAAAGTATTCATTATGAGATTTGACGCTTATGTTAAACTTACACTTAGAGGAAACAGCATAAGAAGATTTATAAACCTTTGCACTGCCGGACATATAAAGCTGTGGGATATACGTTATATGAGTGAAAATAAATACGAGGTATGCTGTAAATCAGCAGGCTGTGGGATATGAAGCCATATCTTGATAAAACCCATACATCTATAACAGTTTCCGAGAAAATGGGATACTATCATCTGGCATGCCTTAAGAAGACAAGATGGATATGGGGCATTTTAATGAATGCATTTATCCTTATGCTCATATTATCCATAAGGATATGGAACATAAGGATAAATGGCAACAAATCACTGAGTGACATAACGATTATCGATTATGTAAATAAAATAATGTGCCATATGGCTGTATTTCACAAAAAAATTATGCATGGCTTGAAAAAGTATTGAAAACGAGTTTTCAGATGTAGTATGGTGTAGTATATACGTTGATGGAACAACCCTGATGATCGAAATTTCAGAGGGGATCACATATCCAAAATAAACTTTACAATAAATACATAGGAAGGTATAGCATGACATGAGTTTAAACGAGATATCTTTAAAAATACCTAACGAGCATATTACAAATGTGTTTGGACAATTTGATATATTTGCAAAAAAAATAGAGCGACATTAAATGTAACAATAGTTCTGGGATGATATGATAAAAATAATCGGAACAGAAAATAACTGTCATGCTGCACAGGAGGTTTTCTGTCAGCTGATAGAATTATCTAAAAGAGGAAATGTTATAACAGAACAAAATGTGAATTATGCATTGGCACTTTGAGGAACATAAAGGAAATGCAATAGTAGAAATAGATAAGGACATAATATGTCATACTATAAACGGAAAACCTGTAAAACCTAAAACGATAGGGCAAAAACAGTATGTTGATGCAATCCGCAAAAAAATGATCGTTTTTGGAATGGGACCAGCCGGAACAGGTAAAACCTATCTTGCAATGGCAATGGCTATTACAGCCTTTAAGAATGAGGAAGTGGGCGGATAATTTTGACAAGACCGGCGATAGAGGCGGGTGAAAAGCTTGATTTCTGCCGGGAGATCTTCAAAGCAAAATAGATCCATACCTAAGACCTCTTTATGATGCGCTTTACCAGATAATGGGAGCAGAAAGTTTTCAGCGTAACATGGAGAAAGGCCTGATAGAGGTTGCACCTCTTGCCTATATGAGGGGGCGTACTTTGGATAATGCGTTTATTATTCTCGATGAAGCACAAAATACAACACCTGCACAGATGAAGATGTTTCTTACACGTATAGGATTTGGCTCAAAGGTTGTGGTAACAGGTGATGCGACACAAAAGGATCTCGCACCAGGAGCAAGACTCAGGACTTGATGTTGCATTAAAAGTATCAAAAATATTGATGATATCGGTATTTGCAACCTTACCAGCAAAGATATGTCGTAAGGCATCCGCTTGTCCAGAAAAATTGTACAGGCATATGATAATTATGAAAATAAACAGTCTGCAAAAGACCAGAAAGCCGGGGAAAATAATTGAAAGAAAAATTTCATTCAGAAGAACGGTTTCACTTATCATTATCCTTATTTCTGCTTCTTTGCTATCGGGAGCTTTATGTCTGATAGGAAATTTTTATCCGGATGAGTGGATATGCATATTTTATATAGATATAATATTTTATCTTCTGCTCATATTTGAACTTGAGTATGAGAGATTAAGAAAGCAGATCGCAAATAATACAAAACAGATTTTTAAAACTGGCAATCGGATTTTAGGAAACTGTATACTCTATAGGTGGTTTTGCATTTCTTCCGGTGTATTGCAGACCGGTAATTTTTGTGGCTATCATAATGTGTTTTGCAGGTAACGAATATCTGGGATTTATATGTGGTACTTTTTTTAGTATTCTGCTCAGCGTAACTGTATCAGGCGATTATTATGAGCTTGTATCAGAAATGACACTTGTTATAGTAGGATCGATTCTTGCAAAAGCGTTAAAGGATAAAAAATTAAATAAGTTTGTGTATATTCTTACCATATGCCTTAACATAGTTATTCCAAATATTTTTTATTATATGTCGGACAAGGAATTTTCTATGAAAATTATTATGTATGGTGGTATAATAGGTATCTTGTCGGCTGTAGTTGCGTTTATATGCTCAAACAGTATAAAGGTCATGAGTGATGATGAAATAAATGACATACTGATTGATATAATAACAGATACATATCCGGAAGTTGCCGAGGTTAAAAAATATTCAATGACAGAATATAAGCATGCTGATTTTGTATCAACAATTGCGTTTCGTGCAGCAAAGGCAGCAGATCTGGATGCAAATCTGTGTGCAGCGGCCGGATTTTATTACAGGCTTGGACAATGGCAGGGAAAACCATATGTAGAAAATGGGGTTTTAAGAGCTGAAAGGCTGTGTTTTCCTGAAAAACTCATAAACATCCTGCAGGAATATTACGGCGAAGAGGTAAAACCACAAAGCCCTGAGTCAGCTCTTGTAAATATGGTCGATTCACTTGTTGTAAAACTTGATAAAATAAAACAGGAAGTCGGACAAAGTGAATGGAATCATGAAATAATAATAGTACAGCTGTTAAATGAACTTTCTGAATCCGGATTATATGATGAATCCGGTCTTAGCATGAATCACTTTTTAAAGATCAGAAAATATCTGACAAAGGAGGAACTTCTTAAATGAGTTTTTATTTAGAAGAAGAAATAAAACCGGATTTTGATTTTGACTATGAAAAGGTCGCAAAGGAGGTTGTGGAGTTTTGCCTTTCCCATGAAAACTTCCCTTATGAGGCTGAAATAAATCTGACGTTGACAGATGATGAGGGAATCCATAAAATAAATAAGCAGTTCCGGAATATTGACAGGGCAACAGATGTATTGTCATTTCCGATGCTTTCATATGATGCGCCGGGAGATTTTTCTTTTCTTTCCGACGAGAATGAAGATGATTTCAATCCCGATACAGGGGAAGTTATACTTGGTGATATAATCATTTCGGTAGACAAGGTTAGAGAACAGGCCGAAAATTATGGACACAGTAAAAAGAGAATTTGCTTTTCTTATAACGCATAGTATGTTACATTTATTTGGTTATGATCACATGCAGCCGGATGAGGCTTTGGTCATGGAAAAAAAGCAGCATGTTATTTTAGATGAATTAAACATTCCACGCCAAAATGAAGAGATTACAGAGGTTTAAAAATGGCTAAAAAAAATAAAGGTGCCGGAAACGCCCTTGTTCAGGGATCAATTCTGGCTATAGCATCGATAATAAGCAGGATAATAGGTTTGATCTATCGTATACCAATGCAGAATATCTTAGGAGATATAGGTATAGGATATTATTCCACAGCGTTTGAAATATATAATGTTATGCTTATCATATCATCGTACAGTCTGCCTACAGCTGTGTCAAAGATGGTTTCGGCACAGATGGCAAAGAAAACAGAAGACAGACTTATCAGATTTTAAAATGTGCATTGCTTTTTGCAACGACAACAGGAACAATCGTTGCGCTGATATTGTTTTTTGGCGGTGAATTTTTGCAACGACGCTGCTTAACACACCATTTAGTATTTTTGCATTGAAGATTCTTGCTCCAACACTTCTGGTTGTTGCGATATTAGGTGTTCTGCGTGGTTTTTTTCAGGGACTTGGAACAATGATGCCAAGTGCTGTTTCACAGATAATAGAGCAGGTTGTAAATGCGATCGTAAGCGTGTGGGCTGCCTGTCTATGTTCTCTACCGTACAGGATCAAGGATCGGTGCCATACTTGGAGATAAGGAACATTATGCAGCGGCGTATGGCGCTGCGGGCGGTACACTGGGAACTGCGCTCGGTGCAGCTTGCGGCACTTATATTTGTTATATTTATATATATGATATATATGACCTTGTTTAAAAAACAAATGAAAAGGGAACGCAACGTTTCTGTTGATTCACTTGGATATACTATGAAGGTGCTTATCGTTACTGTTATACCGGTTCTTTAAGTACAACGATCTATAACATAAGCAGTATAATAGATCAGGTGTATTTAAACAGGTTGCTCTTTTGCAGGGATATAGCCAGAATGACATAGATGTGTGGTGGGGAATATATACAGGTAAGTTTAAATTACTTATAAATGTTCCTATATCGATCGCTTCTGCTATGGCTGCATCATTTGTTCCTGTGTTGACAGGCTCGTATGCAAGACGTGATATGGAAGATGTCAGAAATCAGATAAATCTTTCTACAAGATTTGTGATGGTTGTTGCTTTTCCATGTACAGTAGGACTTGCTGTATTGGCAACTCCTATTTTAATCTGTTATTTAACGGAACGAGACAGACAAATGATATTGCATCATGCATGATGTGGATAGGAGCGGTATCGGTTCTTTTATGCAATGTCCACTCTCTCGAATGGTCTGCTTCAGGGAATTGACAGACTTAAAGTTCCTGTAATAAATGCAGCTATAGCACTTGGTGCGCATGTCATAGTACTGGTTGCACTTATGCTGTTTTTCAGGCTTAATATTTATGCAGTTGTGCTTGCAAATGCATTTTGCGCTTCTTATGTGCTTCTTAAACAGCAGTGCATTAAAAATATAGTGGTTTTGAACAGGAGATAAAAAGACGTTCATTATCCCGGCGATATGTTCAATATTCATGGCGCTGCAAAGATTTGTGATCTACTTCCTGCTGGATAATGTGCTTATAATGATTGGTGGAAGGATACGAAATGCAATAGCATTTGTGATAGCATTTGTGGTTGCTGTTATCGTATATGCGATCACATTGTTACTGTTTAAAGGATTATCCGAAGATGAAATAAGAAAATTCCCTAAGGGAATGACAATTATCAGATTCGCAAAGAAATTTCATCTCTTTAAAAATAAAAGGCATAAAATAATTAAAAATACAGATACTGATTCAGAGGTGATGTGCATGAAGAATAAAATCAGTATCTGTATTTTAGTGGTTTTGGGAATATTATTGACTGTTTGGGTGTTAGAGTCGATCGACAATAGAATTTCACAAAACAAAATAACGAGGATACACAGATACAAATTGCTGAAACACAGTCAAAGGAAGTATCAAAAGTTGTCATATCGTATGAATATATAGTAAAAATGATAATGGTATGATCACAGTATATAAAAAATTATGGCACAGACAAATTTTTTGATACAGGTGTATACTACAAATGAACTTCCGGAGGATATCAAGTCCAAAATAAATAATGGATTTGGTTTTGAAACAGAAAGTGAATTATATGATTTTCTGGAGAGCTATTCAAGCTGACTGGTTGAATGTTTTACTTTCCTATGCTAAAATAATTCAGTTAAAAAGAGGTAAAAGATGAATGATATTACAATAATCGGAGCTGGACCGGCCGGAATGATGGCGGCTATTACTGCGGCAAGGCGTGGGGCCGGATCGTGCTTCTTGAACAGAATACAGATATAGGAAAGAAGCTTCTTTCAACAGGAAACGGCAAATGTAATTATACAAACAAAAAAATGGACAGCAGTTGTTTTAATGGCAGCATAAGACTTATAAAAAATGGTCTGAGGTCTTTAATGAAAATGATACAATAGCTTTTCGAAGAACTGGGAATACCTGCGTATGATAAAACGGGTATATATATCCAAATTCAAAACAGGCAGCTTCTGTTGTTGCAGCTCTTAGGATGGAAATGATGAGCCTTAAAATAGATGTAAGAACATCTTTTAAGGTTACAGATATTAAAAAACTGATAAAGGATATGTAGTTTTTTCAGAAACCGATAAAGTAGAGTCAAAAAGCTTATTATTGCGGCTGGATTAAAGGCAGCTCCGAAACTCGGAAGCGATGGCAGCATGTTTAAGATCATAGAATCACTTGGACACAGATTTTTGCCTGTAGTTCCTGCTTTATGTGGTTTTACTGTGAAGGCCTTAAATTTAATAAAACAGCAGGCGTAAGATGTGACTGCACTTACGCTTCATACATCGGCAGGAAACACCTTATGCAGTGAGGGTGAACTTCAGATAACAGATTATGGAATGTCAGGAATTCCTGTTTTCCAGATAAGCCGCTATGCATCTATGGATATAAAAAATGGCAATACACCTAGACTTGAAACAGACTTCATGCCTCGGATGAGCGATGATGAATTGTTAAAATACTTAAGGAAGCGTGTAGCCTGCGTGAAAGATAAACGCTCAGTAAATGAGATGCTTAATGGTATTTTAAATCAAAAGCTTATGCTTGAGCTTATTCATCAAAGCAAAATATCGCCGGATAAAAAGGCTGCCATGCTGGATGATAAAGATTTAAATAAGCTTGTCAGCGTGATGAAACATACATATGTTTACATGAAAACCACGGAGTTTTGAATTTGCACAGATATGTGCAGGTGGAATAGATACAAAGCAGATAGACCCATGCACACTTAGCTCAAAAGTATGTGACAATCTCTATTTTGCAGGAGAAATACTTGATGTAGATGGTATCTGTGGAGGATACAATTTACAATGGGCATGGACAAGCGGTTATATAGCAGGAATGGAAAGCAGTAAATGATAAGGATAAATCAGATAAAATTACCAATTGACCACACACAGGGACAATTAAAAATAAGATAAAAAGATTTTAAAACTCAGATCAGATGTTTTAGTTACAAAATATTAAAGAAATCTATAGATGCCAGAAAAAAGCCGGAATTGTTTTATATCTATTCTGTGTCGGTTGAGATCGACAATGAAACGCATCTTGTTGGCAGATTACATAATCCTTCAGTAATGTTATATAAGGAAAACAGGTATAGCCTTCCTGAGAATGGAGAGAATTTTTGAACAGCCGGCCTGTTATAGTGGGCGCCGGACCTGCAGGGCTGTTTTGTGCCTACATTTTATCGCTTAAAGGGTTTGCTCCTATTGTTATCGAAAGAGGAAGCAGGGTTGACAAACGAAAAAGAGATGTTGAGAATTTCTGGAACACGGGAATTCTGGTGCCGGATTCAAATGTCCAGTTCGGAGAGGGCGGAGCCGGAACATTTTCAGATGGAAAGCTTAATACATCAGTAAAAGATCCAGGTGGACGGAATAATTTCGTGCTGGAAACTTTGTTAAATTTGGGGCAAAAAGTGATATATTATATGACAATAAACCACATATAGGAACAGACATACTGGCGGATGTTATTGTAAACATGAGAAAAGAATTGGAAAACAATGGCACTACATTTATGTTTGATACACTCGCAGATGGATTTGAAATTTCAGACGGCAGAATATGTTCAGTAAATGCTTCCGGTCAGAAGATAAATACAGATATATGTGTTCTGGCACTTGGACACAGCTCAAGAGATACATTTTATAAACTTCATGATCTCGGAATAGACATGCAGTCCAAAAATTTTGCGGTCGGGTTCAGGGTAGAACATCCACAGGAAATGATAAATGAAGCTATGTATGGAAAAAATCATGACATCAAATTACCCGCAAGTCCATATAAGGTAACTTCTAATTTTCCCGGAGGAAGAGGGGTATACTCATTTTGTATGTGTCCCGGAGGATATGTAGTAAATTCATCATCTGGTGAAGGAAAACTGTTGTTAACGGGATGAGTTATTCTGGAAGAAATGGGAAAATGCCAACAGCGCCATAATTGTTTCAGTAACAGACAAGGATTTTGGTGCGGATGATGCACTTGCAGGCATAAGATTTCAGGAAAAACTAGAAAGAAAAAATTATGAGCTTGGAAATGGTAAAATCCCACAGCAGCTGTTTGGAGATTTTGTCAGAATACTATTTCGACATCTTTGGAAATTTTAACACCCAAACCAAAGGTAAAACTGTGTTTGCAAAGTTGAACGGGCTTATGAATGATGAAATGGAAAAGTCTTTCATACTCGGAATGCAACATTTTAGTCATATAGTACCAGGATTTGACAGAAAAGATGCAATTCTGTCCGGCATGGAGACCAGAACATCTTCTCCTGTCCGTATGATAAGAAACGAAAATTTAGAGAGCAATATAAGAGGAATGTATCCTTGTGGGAAGGAGCAGGTTATGGGAGGAATTACATCTGCAGCTATTGATGGGATAAAGGTAGCTGAGGCGATAGTAAAAAATACAAACCTGATTAACCGGAAGAGAGGAATACAAAAGTGGCTGATGTAACACCAATGATGCAGCATTATCTTGCGACAAAAAAACAATATAATGACTGTATATTATTTTACAGACTAGGTGATTTTTACGAGATGTTCTTTGATGATGCAAAGACCGTATCAAAGGAGCTTGAACTTACTCTTACAGGAAAAAGCTGCGGTTTTGAAGAACGTGCGCCTATGTGCGGAGTTCCGTTCCATGCCGCAGAATCATACATTAACAGACTTGTATCAAGAGGATATAAAGTCGCAATATGTGAGCAGATGGAAGACCCAAAGCTTGCAAAGGGAATCGTAAAAGAGAAGTTATACGGGTTGTGACACCTGGTACAATACCGACATGGCTTCGCTTGACGAAGCAAAAACAACTATATAATGTCTATAGTCTATACAGAGGATAAATATGGCATAGCTGTTTCTGATGTCACCACAGGTGATTTTTGTACAACGGAAGTGGACAATGAAAGAAAACTTCTTGATGAGATAAGCCGTTTCTGCCCTTCAGAGATTATATGCAATGAAGCATTATATATGAGTGGAGTGGATATTGATGATTTGAAAAACAGGCTGGGGATAACAATATCAGCACTTGATTCGTGGTATTTCGGGGATCAGCTTGCAAAAGAAACTCTTCTTACACATTTTCATGCAGTCACTTATAGGTCTTGGGATTGCGGATTATGAGAGCGGAGTTATTGCATGCGGTGCGCTTCTTAAGTATCTCTATGAAACGCAGAAAAATTCACTTGATAATATTCTTGAAATACATCCATATTCAATCGGAAAATATATGATCATAGACAGCTCGTCCAGACGGAATCTGGAGCTTGTAGAGACACTTCGTGAGAAACAAAAAAGAGGTTCATTGTTATGGGTTCTTGACAAAACAAAGACGGCCATGGGGCAAGACTTTTAAGATCATATGTTGAGCAGCCTCTATAGAAAAATCGGAAATAATAAAACGCCAGAATTTTATAGAGGCGTTAAATAAAAGTGAGATAACAAGGGATGAACTGAGAGAATATTTAAATCCTATATATGATCTTGAACGTCTCATAACAAGAATTACATATCAGTCAGCTAATCCAAGGGATTTGATCGCATTCAGAAACTCAATAAAATGCTTCCCCTATAAAACACTTCTGACAGATATAAAGTGCAAGCTTGTAAGTGAGATAGACAGTGATTTTGATGTTCTTGATGATCTGTGCCTGCTGCTTGATCAGTCGATACAGGAAGAACCACCTATATCTGTACGTGATGGCGACATAATAAAAGAAGGCTACAGCGAGGAAGTCGACAAACTCCGTGCTGCAAAAACAAAGGGAAAACGTGGCTTGCAGAACTTGAAGCTTCTGAAAAGAAAAGACCGGGATCAAAAATCTGCGCATAAAATACAATAAAGTATTTGGCTATTATCTTGAGGTTACAAATTCATATAAAGATCTTGTGCCGGATTATTATGTTAGAAAACAGACGCTTACAAATGCTGAAAGATATATAACACCGGAATTAAAAGAACTTGAAGATACTATCCTTGGGGCTGAAGACCGCCTCACATCGCTTGAATATGAGTTATTCAGGCAGGTACGCGATAAGATCGCACAATCTGTGTCGAGGATCCAAAAGACAGCCCGTGCCATTGCAAAGATGGATGTTTTTGCATCGCTTGCCCTTGTTGCAGGCCAGAACAATTATTGCAAGCCGAAAATAAATGAAAGTGGGATAATAGACATTAAAAACGGGCGTCATCCTGTAGTCGAAAAGATGATAACGAACGATATGTTTATAGATAACGACACATATCTTGATCCTGATAAAAATCGTATTTCTATAATAACAGGTCCGAATATGGCAGGAAAATCTACATACATGAGGCAGAGTGCTCTTATCGTGCTTATGGCACAGATAGGAAGCTATGTTCCTGCATCCTCGGCAAATATAGGAATTGTAGACAGGATATTTACGAGAGTCGGAGCATCAGATGATCTTGCTTCAGGACAGAGTACTTTTATGGTCGAGATGAATGAGGTTGCCAATATTTTAAGAAATGCAACATCAAAATCATTGCTTATACTAGATGAGATAGGCCGGGGAACAAGTACTTTTGACGGACTAAGTATAGCATGGGCGGTTGTAGAACATATAAGCAATCCAAAACTTTTAGGTGCAAAGACATTATTTGCAACACATTATCATGAACTGACAGAGCTTGAAGGCAAGCTTGACAGTGTAAATAATTATTGTATTGCAGTAAAAGAAAAGGGAGATGACATAGTTTTCCTTCGTAAAATCGTAAAGGGCGGTGCTGATAAGAGTTATGGAATACAGGTGGCAAAGCTTGCAGGGCTTCCGGATTCTGTAATAGAGCGGGCAAAGGAAATTGTTGAACAGCTTCTGGCAAACGACATAACAGAGACTGTAAAAAATATTTCAGTGGAAACAGGTTCAAAAAACACAGCAGGAAGCAGCATCTCGATGAAGTTGATATGACACAGATTTCTCTTTTTGATACGGTAAAGGATGATGACATAATTGAGGAGCTTAAAAATATCGACATTGGAAATCTGACACCACTTGATGCGCTTAACAAATTATACCAGCTGCAGAATAAAGTTAAAACCGCTGGTAGGAAGGAGGATGATCATATATGCCAGATATTGCAGTCCTAAATCAGGAGACAATAGATAAAATAGCCGGCGAAGTTGTAGAAAGACCATGTTCAGTGGTAAAGGAACTTGTAGAAAATGCTATAGATGCAGGATCGAGTGCAATAACGGTCGAGATAAAAGAAGGTGGGATTTCTTTTATAAGAATTACAGATAATGGATGCGGAATACAAAGGAACCAGGTTCCGCTTGCATTTTTACGTCACAGTACAAGTAAGATAAAGAACGCAGAAGATCTTCTTACAGTAAAATCCTTAGGCTTCAGAGGCGAAGCTTTATCAAGTATCGCTGCTGTAGCAAGAGTTGAACTGATCACAAAAACTTATGATGAGCTTACTGGCACCCGTTATGTCATAGAAGGTTCAAAAGAAATAACAAACGAAGAGATCGGTGCGCCGGATGGAACTACCTTTATAGTAAAAGATCTGTTTTATAATACGCCTGCAAGAAGAAAATTTTTAAAACGGCAACGACAGAGGGCGGTTATATAAGTGATATGGTCGAAAAACTTGCATTGTCGCATCCAGATATATCGTTTAAATTCATAAACAATAATCAGACAAAGCTGCATACATCGGGTAACGGAAACCGTAAGGACATAATATATCATATATTTGGCAGAGACATATCATCTTCACTCCTTCCTGTTGATTTTGAATGTGAATATTTCAAACTGGAAGGATTTATAGGAAAACCGGTAATAACAAGAGGAAACCGTAATTATGAAATTTATTTTATAAACGGACGTTACATAAAAAGTTCACTGCTTTCAAAGGCTATAGAGGAGGCATATAGGAATTTTCTTATGCAGCATCAATATCCGTTTACTGTTTTGTATTTTACATTTTATAGTGAACTGGACGTAAATGTCCATCCTACAAAAATGGAACTTCGATTTGATAACAATAACGAAGTATACGTTGAACTGTGCGATGCGATATATAAGCTTCTTTCACATAAAGAGATGATTCCTGAGGTTCCGGTCGGCTCAAATGATAAGCCGGCAAAAATCATACATAAATACGAAGAACCCATTCCTGAACCATTTGAAAAAAGAAGGATCAATGATATCGCTGCATCAGCCATGGATAATGCAATTATAAAGCATAGTCCGGGAACATATGAATTTGATGACAAAAATAAGACCGATCCAGACTGTGTCAGAAAAATTTGAACCATTTGGTACAAAAAGTGAAAATGCAAATAAAAAAGAAGAAACACAGGAAACGGAAAATAATGTAATAAGCAATCCTTCCCAACAGACACTGGCTGATATTGATAAAGAGTTTATGACCCAGGCTTCACGCAAACAGTTTAATATAATCGGACAGCTTTTAAAACGTACTGGCTCATTGAATTTGAGGATAAGCTTTTATTATTGACCAGCATGCACCATGAAAAGTTTTATATGAGCGCACGATGGCAAGACTTAAAGAAAAGGATTTTACATCCCAGACTATCAGTCCGCCGATCATCCTGAGCCTTGATTCAAAGGAAAGCGCAATGCTTGAAAAATATAGTGCACAGATCAGGCAATTTGGTTATGAAGTGGAGCATTTTGGTGGTAAAGAATATATGATCAGTGCTGTGCCGGACAATCTGTTCCATATCGACATGAAAGATCTATTTATTGAAATGCTTGACGATTTTTCAGATCTGACGGGAAGACAGACACCGGATCTTATAATAGAAAAGGTCGCAAGCATGTCATGTAAAGCAAGTAAAGGGAAATGACAAGCTTCTTCCAGAGATAAATGAACTTATAGATGAACTTTTATCTTTGGACAATCCGTATAACTGCCCACATGGACGCCCTACGATAATTTCTATGAGTAAATATGAAATAGAGAAAAAATTCAAGAGGATAATATAAATGGAAAACAACCTATGGTCATTCTTACAGGACCAACTGCTGTTGGAAAAACAAATCTTTCGATCGAACTTGCCAAAAGAATAAATGGTGCTATAATATCGGCAGATTCAATGCAGGTATATAAATATATGGATATATGTTCTGCAAAGATCATGCCACAGGAAATGCAGGGAATAAAGCATTATCTCATAGATGAACTGCTACCTTCGGATGAATTTAACGTGTTTATTTTTAAAGAAATGGCAAAAAAGGCGCTTGAAGAAATTTATTCAAATGATCAGATTCCTATAATAGTCGGTGGAACAGGTTTTTATATACAGGCATTGCTGTATGATATTGATTTTACAGAACAGGACACAGATATAGCATATCGAAACAAGCTGAGTGAGTTTGCAGCAGTAAATGGAAATCATGCACTCCATGAGATGCTTAAAATATAGATCCTGTTTCGTATGAAACAATACATGAAAATAATGTAAAACGTGTTATAAGGGCACTCGAATATTACCATAACTGCAGCGAGCCTATTTCAAAGCATAATGATAGTGAAAGACAAAAAGAATCACCTTATAATTTTGCATATTTTGTATTAAATGATGAAAGAAAAAGATTATATGACAGAATCGATAAAAGAGTAGACATTATGGTTGAAAATGGTCTTGTTGAAGAGGTAAAAAAGTTAAAAATATGGGTTATACGAGTGATATGGTTTCTATGAAAGGCATAGGCTATAAGGAAATACTTAGCAGCCTTGATGGAGCATATGATATTGATGAGGCCGTTGAAAAGTAAAGCAGGAATCATGACGATTTGCCAAACGCCAGCTTACATGGTTCAGACGGGAAAAGAAACGATATGGCTTGAAAAAGAAGAATATTCATATGATGATAATAAAATATTAAGTAAAATTAAAGAAATACTTGAGGAAAAGAGGATTATAATTTGTTAGAACAAATGTATAAGGAACTTGGAATATCAAAACCTGTTCTTGATTTCTGAAAAAATGCGAAGATGAATTAAAAGAAAGATTTTTAAAGATTGATGAGAACGCAGAATTAAACCAGCTTAAGGTAATAAATGCAATGCAGAAAAACAAAGTCAGTGTTGAATGCTTTAATATGTCAAGCGGATATGGGTATAATGATCTTGGAAGAGATACACTTGAAAAAGTATATGCCGACTGTTTTAAGGGCGAAGATGCACTTGTAAGACCACAGATAACATGTGGAACACATGCACTCGCACTTGCGCTTATGTCGAATCTGCGCCCGGGAGATGAGCTTTTGTCACCTGTCGGAAAACCATATGATACACTTGAGGAGGTTATCGGAATACGTCCATCAAAAGGTTCACTCTCTGAATATGGTGTTACATATTCGCAGGTTGATCTTCTGCCTGACGGAGAATTTGATTTTGAGGGTATAAGAAAAGCTGTCAATGAAAAAACTAAGCTTGTAACTATACAAAGATCCAAAGGATATGCCACAAGACCAACCTTATCTGTAGAGCGCATAGGAGAACTTATCAAATTTATAAAAGAAATCAAACCGGATGTAATATGCATGGTTGATAACTGCTACGGAGAATTTGTCGAAGACAGGGAACCACTTGAGGTCGGAGCAGACATGATAGTTGGCTCACTGATCAAAAATCCGGGTGGCGGGCTTGCTCCTATAGGCGGATATATTGTAGGGAAAAAGGAATGTGTTGAGAATGCTGCATACAGGCTTACATCTCCGGGACTCGGAAAGAAGTCGGGGCATCACTTGGTGTGATACAATCTTTCTATCAGGGTCTGTTTTTATCTCCGACAGTTGTAAGTGGGGCATTAAAAGGTGCAATTTTCGCAAAAATATACGAAAAACTTGGATTTAAGGTTGTACCTGACGGAACAGAAAGCAGACATGATATTATCCAGGCTATAGAATTTAATAACAGGGATGCGATGATCGCATTTTGTGAAGGAATACAGGCAGCACACCTGTTGACAGCTATGTAACACCAGAGCCATGGGCGATGCCGGGGTATGATTGTGATGTCATAATGGCAGCAGGCGCATTTGTTCAGGGATCATCAATTGAATTATCCGCAGACGGACCTGTAAAGCCTCCGTATGCCGTTTATTTCCAGGGAGGACTTACATGGTATCACGCAAAACTTGGAATTTTGATGTCTTTACAAAAACTTTATGAGAGAAATCTTGTTAAGCTTGATTTGGTATGCTAAAATTAAAACACCGTTTTAAGAGGCGGAAAGGAATAAATGCAAAAAAACAACCTGATCAAAATTTACCAATATCAGAAGAGACCATATGAAAATTTTTAAAGTATGGTTCTAAGGCGCTTTCTGATGCAGATCTTTTGGCTATTATCATAAAGACCGGCACAAGAGATTTAAGTTCTCTGGATATTGCTAAATCAATTTTAAGACAAAAACAGGGTAATCTTTTGAATCTGTATGAGATGTCTTTTGAGGAGCTCATGGACTTTCCGGGAATAGGAAAGATCAAGGCGATCCAGCTTAAGGCAGCTGCAGAATTATCAAAAGGATTGCAAGCACAAGCAGAGGTTATACGCTTAAGATGAACAGCCCTGCATCTATTTCAGATTATTATATGGAACAGATGAGGCACCTTAGGGAAGAAATAGTTTTATGCGCATATTTTGACTCAAAAGGAGTATTCCTTGGAGACAAGATCATATCTAAGGGTTCCATTACATCCTCAATGGTTGTTATAAGTTCTGTTTTTAAAGCAGCACTTGAAAAGAATGCACAAAGAATCGTACTGCTGCATAATCATCCAAGCGGAGATGCTTCTCAAGCCGTGATGATATTTCTGTAACAGATAATTTGTGTCAGGGTGCGAAGATACTTGGAATTGAGTTTGGCGATCATATAATAATTGGTGATAACAAATATTATAGTTTTTGAAAATAATCTTATATAAACAGAAGACGAGGTAATCAAACATGAGTAACAATGTATATGGCATTGATTTAGGTACAAACAATTTTAAAGTGTATTCTAAAGCATCAGGTAAAACCATGCTTGAAAGAATACGATCGCACTGATCAATAAGGATGAAATATATGCATATGGTGACAGTGCATACGCAATGTACGAAAAAGCTCCGGAAACGATCAATGTGGTTTTCCCGGTTGTTGAAGGTGTGATCGCAGATTATAACTTCCTCCAGAAAATGATATTTGATTTTCTTGAGCATAAGATGAAAGCAAGAATTAAAAATGCAGAATTTATCGTAGCGGTTCCAACGGATATCACTGATGTTGAAAAACGTGCATTTTATGAGCTTTTTTTAAAAGTAAATCAAAGCCTAAAAAGGTTATGCTGTGCGAAAACCAATTGCAGATGCAGTCGGACTTGGCATAGATGTCAATGAACCTACAGGTGTTATGATTGTAGACATGGGAGCAGACACAACAGAAATTTCTGTTATTTCACTTGGAGGACTTGTTTTGAGCGACCTGTTACATTTTGGTGGTAACAGAATTGATGAGTCTATTATTTCTTATGTGAGAAAAGAGTTTAACCTTGTTATAGGTCAAAAGACCGCTAAATCATTAAAAGAAAATATCGGCTCTGCACTTCCGGGAAGAGAAGAAAAAATGACGATAGTAGGGCGTGACGTAGTAAGCGGGCTTCCTATCGAAATGGATATCTCAGCAGAAATTGTTTATGAGGCTATGAAGTCTAATTTAGAATCTATCTGTACATCAATAAAAATGATCCTTGAAAAGACTCCGCCAGAACTTGCTAAGGATATAATCCATTCAGGAATATATATCACAGGCGGTGGCTCAAAGCTTAATGGGCTGGATAAATTATTTGAACAGATTACAAATATAAAGATCATAGAAAGTGAGTTCCCGGATGAAAGCTCAGTGCGCGGACTCGTAAAGATCGTTTCAGATTCTAAATATAAACGTCTTCCGTTTAGCATTAAAAAATAATTTACAGAGGCTCATATGAAAAGAAAGTATCGAAATACAAACAAAAAATTACCAACTAAATATGTATTGCTTATATTGACAACTGTTTGTTTTGTTGCGATCCTTTTAAGCCTGACACTTAATATATCTGGCGGACCATTGAAAAATGTTGCCGGATATATTTTTGTGCCTATGCAAAAGGGAATAAATAATATAGGCACAACATTATCAGATAAGGCAAACGATTTTAAGACACTTGGTGAAGTAATGAAGGAAAACGAGGAATTAAAAGCCCAGGTTGAGGATCTTACGACACAGCTTAACACGAACAAACTTGAGCAATATGAACTGGATAATTACAGGGAGCTTTTAGAACTTGATGCAAAATATCCGTCATACAATAAGGTTGCAGCCAGTGTCATTGCAAAGATAGTGGAAACTGGTTTCAACCTTTACGATCGATAAAGGAAAAAATGACGGGCTTGATGTGAATATGAATGTAATAGCCGGAAGCGGACTTGTAGGAATAATTACTGACGTAGGTCCTAATTATGCAAAAGTAAAGTGTATAATAGACGACTCAAGCAATGTCAGCGGCATGGTTTCGACAACAGAGGATAACCTTACGGTATCCGGAAGCATTAAATCCATGAATGAGAAAAAGGTTATAACTTTTTCGGAATTAAAGGATGATGATGATCAGGTCAAAGAAGGAGATCCTGTTGTCACATCATATGTTTCAGACCTTTATCAGCAGGGAATCCTCATCGGATATGTAACATCAGTTGAAAATAATTCAAATAATCTTACAAAGTCAGGAACTATAACTCCGGTTGTTGATTTCGAACATCTTGAAAATGTACTCGTTATAACAGATATAAAGAGTGTAAAAAACGAGTCTGCGGATAAATCAGGGAATCAGACTGAATCGACCGAACAGGCTAAATAGGATTGGAGATATAAATGAGGCGTAAAGTTACTCTGTTTTTATAATATGCATATGTTTTTTGCTGCAGACTACTGTGTTTAAAGCATTAACCTTTGCAAATATTTCTCCCAACCTTTTAATAATCGCAGTTTCTTCTCTTTGGATTTATGCGTGGAAGAAAAGAAGGAATGTGGGTTGGATTTTTTTGTGGATTACTTATTGACATTTTTTTCGGTAATTTAATCGGAATATATGCTTTAATCTATATGTACATTGGTTTTATAAATGGTTTTTTCCAAAAAAGATTTTATCCTGATGACATAAAATTGCCAATGTTACTGATAGGAGGAAGTGATCTGGTATGTAATTTATTTGTATACTTTTTCATGTTCCTTCTGAATGGCAGATTTCAGTTTTTATATTATCTGAAAGCAATAATAATACCGGAACTTGTATACACAATGGTGATAAGCATTTTCCTTTATCTTTTATTCCTTAAGATAAATCAGAAGCTTGAAAATGCGAAAAAAGGAGAGCGAAGAAATTTGATTTATGATATTAAAGACTTTTTAAAAAAATTTTTTAGTTCCCGCTTATTCGTTCTTGCGGCATGTATAATTATTTTATTTGCAATAGTGATAGAGAGACTTTTTTCATTTCGTAAATGGAGCAGATTATCAGGAAAATTTCACTATGCTCATACAAAAGAACCTTCAATAGATGCTTCCAAGAGGAAACATTTATGACTGCAACGGAAATTTATTGCATATAACCAGCTTGCATATTCAGATGTTATTTCCGATAATGGGAATACGAAAACAGGGATACAAAAATAAGGAATTGAATGCAGAACTTGCAGAAGTCATAAATGTAATACTTAAAAATGGCGGAACAATATATAATGATTTTTCCGATTGACTTAAACGATGACGGTACATATAGCTATAACGTGTCGCGAACATCACTGAAGCGTTTCCTTGCAGATGTATTTGGCAAAGACAAATATGATAAGCTTGAATACAATAAGAAATTTGATTTTGATGAGGCAAATGCATCAGCTGAGGATATCATAAAATATCTTGCTTCGGATGAAAAGAGTGTTTGCAGTGAGCAATGAATATGAACAGCAGATCTTTATGATATCATAGTAATCCGGTATGCAATAAAAGGAAACCGCTATTCACAGTATATGACTACAACAATCGCTAAAGATGTGAATGATGCAACCGTTGCATATATGAATGAACATTCGAACAGCCTTACAGGTGTCTCAATAAAGAGGATACTATCCGCAAATATAATTACAGCGAGTATATTGCATCTCTCGTAGGATATACAGGTAAGATCTCAACGGATGAATATAATGATCTGCATGAGCAGGACGAAACCTATACAGCAAATGATACTGTTGGAAAATCAGGTTTGGAACAATATTATGAAAGTTATCTGCGTGGTGAAAACGGAGATGAACAGATCTATGTAAATAATGTCGGTAAGATAACAGAGGTAATAAGCAAAAAAGATCCCACAGCCGGAAATGATCTGTATCTGAGTATAGATATCAATCTTCAGGAAGCTACATATAAGCTTTTGGAACAGGAAATTGCCGGTATCGTATACTCAAAGATCAAAAGCAATGAATTGCCTATAAATGACGTTTATTTCGCACTTATAGATAATAATGTCGTAGATCTGGAACATTTCGGGCAGGATGATGCATCTGACACAGAGAAAAATATATATAACAAATTTGTGGGTGAGCAGGCATCTGCACTGGGTGTAGTTGATTCGCAGCTTACAAGTGATCCTGCTATGACTATTAATGAAATGGACGAGCAGACACTTGATTATTTTACACTTGTTATGTCCATGTTAAAAAATAATGGGATTATTTTAACGGACAAGATAGAGTCTGATGATGAAACCTATACACAATACAAAAATGGTAATCTGAGTCCGAAAGATTATCTTAAATATTGTATCTCTAAACAGTGGATCGATATAAGTTTATTAGATGTCGAAGACAAATATGCAGATTCTAGTGAAATTTATACAGCGTTATGTCAGTATATACATACAGAGCTTGCGCAGATAAAGATTTTTCAAAGATAATTTATAAATATATGGTCAATGCTGGACAAGTTACAGGCCAGGAAATATGCCTTACATTATTTGACCAGAGTGTGCTTGATTATGATGATGCAACTGTAAACGGATTAAAGGACGCAACGATCAGTTCTTATACATTTATAATGGATAAGATCAATAATCTTGAGATCACACCAGCACAACTTGCGCTTGATCCGTGTACAGGTTCATGTGTCATTACAGACGTAAATACAGGACAGATAAAAGCGTTGGTAAGTTATCCGGGGTATGATAATAATAAACTGGCAAATGGTGTTGATGCAGATTATTACGAGTCGTTAAGAGATGACAAATCAAATCCTTTGTGGAATTATGCAACACAGGAAAAGACGGCACCGGGTTCTACATTTAAGCTTGTCACAAGTACAGCCGGGCTGGCAGAGGGTGTAATTGATACATCATCAGTCATAGATTGTACAGGTATTTTCCATGAGGTAAGTAATGAACCAAAGTGCTGGATATATCCGGGGGCGCATGGAAATTTAAATGTTTCAGAAGCGATAAGGGATTCTTGTAACGTATTCTTCTATACTACAGGCTACAGGTTAAGCTCTAAAGATTCAGGAGCTTATGATGATGCAAGCGGTATTTCATATATCCAGAAATATGCGTCTATATATGGCCTTGATCAGAAAACAGGACTTGAAATAGTTGAACGTCAGCCAGAGATTGCTACGCAATATCCAGTTATGGCTCGCAATCGGACAGAGTAATAATAATATTACAACAGTGGCTCTTTCACGTTATGTAACAGCTGTTGCATCAGGAAAATTATATGACTATAAACTTATGAATAAAATAGTTGATGCGTCAGGAAACGTAGTGGAAAGCTATTCAGCAAATTATACTGATATTTCGGATATACTAAATGGTACACAGTGGGATGCAATACACACAGGAATGCGGATGGTATGTGAAAATCTTGATAGTTTTGATGGATTTACAATACCTGTATCAGGTAAAACAGGTACAGCACAGCAGGTAGAAACAAGACCTAACCATGGTCTGTTTATAGGATATGCACCTTCTGATGATCCAGAGATATCAATAGCCGCACGTATTTCGTTTGGTTATAGCTCGCACAATCGATCTGCCGCAAGAAATATAATTTCGTACTACTATAAAGAACAGACATTAGATGAAATCCTTGCTGCGAAAGCAGAAGGCGTAAATACATCAGAATCTTCATCTGTTGGTGATTGATTGGAGGAAGTATGGCTTTACCGGTTGTATTAAAAGTGGTAAAATTATCTGACAGTAGTTTTGGATGATACAATTAGTTTTGAGGAACTGCTGTCATGTATAGTAAATAAATTCCGTGAATCGGAAAAGTTTTTTAAAGATGAGCATTTTGCAATAATGTTCGAGGGAAGACAGCTATCTGATCGTGAAAAAAATATCATTCTTGATGCGATAGATGAATATACAACGATTCATATAACACATTTGATAGAAAACGATCAGGTAAAACAATTTCACTGAAAAGGCATTGTATGACAAAGAAAATATGATAAAGGACTATAAAGAAAATAATTGTCTGTTTATCGATCATGGTGTAGATATGCGTCAGAAAATTTTGGATCCGGGGATGTCATTATAATGGGTGATGTCGAGAAAGGCGCAATAATAAAAGCCGGAGGAAATATAATCGTTCTTGAAGGCTTTACGGGCAGGCTCTTGCCGGAAATAATCCGGACGTAAAAGAACCTTTTATAATGGCAAATGATTTTTTCCCTGAAAATTTCAGAATTGGATCAGTTTTGGGAGATGTTCCCAAAAGAAAAAAATCAGTTTTGAAGAAACACCGTCAGATACCTATGATGGCAAAATTTATGGATGGTGAAATTCAAATAAATTTATTATAACTTTGGAGGTTGATTTTTGTGGGTGAAGCGATCGTTTTCACTTCAGGAAAAGGCGGTGTCGGGAAAACTACTGTTATTTCCAACATCGGGATAGGACTTTCACAGTTAGATAAAAAGGTCGTAATGCTGGATACTGATATGGGCCTTAGGAATCTTGATCTTGTAATGGGAGTGGAGGACCGGGTTAACTACAACCTTATGGATGTGCTCGATGGCAGGTGCCGGCTGAATCAGGCACTTATAAGAGACAAAAATAACCCTAACCTTTATGTTATACCAGCAAAGACTTAAAGTGTCAGGCTTAAAAGATTATGAACCTCGTTTAAAAGCGCTTGTCGGAGAATTAAAAAATGATTTTGATTTTTGTCTTATAGATGGTCCGGCAGGAATTGACAGAGGATTTAAGTTTTCTATAGCTGCAGCTGACAGGGTAATTGTGGTAACAACACCTCATATTTCAGCTATAAGAGATGCCGGATACTGTATACATCTTCTGGATACATATCAGTTTACAGACATTGATCTTATAGTTAATGCATACGATGAAAAAATGGTAAAAAAGCATCAGATTTTGTCGGTGGAAGATATAGAAGAAGTTCTTTCGACATATGTCATAGGCACAATACCTATCGACAAAAATGTTATTATCTGTCAGAACAAAGGAATATCCCCACTTACAATAAGAACGAAATCGAAATCTGATTTTATAATGCTTCTAAAAAATATCGTTGATGAGGTGTGCAGATGAGATCTGAATTATTACATTCAAAAGAAATTGCTAAAAAGAGGCTGCTTATCGAAGCACAAAACACAGTATCATCAATGACATTTGATCAGATGGCACAGATCAAGAAGGAAATTTCAAACATATTATCAAGGCATTTGGATTTATCATCAGATAAATACGAAATCAGGATTATTTTAAAAGAAGATAAGAAAAGAGAGTAAAATGTTCAGACAGTATAAACTAAAGAATTATCATTTTCAACTAGTAATATATATGGCGCTTACAATAATAGGAATATTGATCATCGGAAGTGCAAAGCAGTCAGTACAGGGAAAACAGATCCTTGGTTTTATCATGGGACTTATCATTATGATGGTAATATCCGTGATTGACTATTCGTTTCTTTTAAAATTTGTATGGGTATATTATATCGGAACATTAGGACTACTTTTGCTGGTGGAATTAGTCGGAGATACTACGGGTGGTGCGCAAAGGTGGATAGATCTTGGCGGATTCAGATTTCAGCCGTCTGAGGTTGCTAAAATTGCGATAATTCTTTTTTTCTCAGTCTACTTTATGAAGCATGAGGAAAATATAAACAGTATAAAAACATTATTTATATCATTTGTACTTGTAGGAATACCTCTTGTGCTCATAATTACGCAGCCGGACAACTCGACAACAATTCTTACTACATTAATTTTCATTTGTCCTCTTGTTTATTGGCGGTTTAAGTTATAAAATAGTATTATCGGTTATGGGAATTACAATTCCAATAGTAATAGTAGCTTTAAGTTACATAATCACACATGCACAAAAGCTTGCTAAAGATTATTATCCAATAAGACGTATTATGGCATGGATAGATCCGTCTAATCCTGATTATTCAAGCACTGCATATCAGCAGACTAATTCAATAATGGCAATTGGTTCAGGACAGCTAAGAGGAAAAGGATTAAATAATTCCGTTGTCACTTCAATGAAAAACAGCAACTACATAAGTGAGCCACAGACAGACTTTATCTTTGCGGTTGCAGGAGAGGAACTGGGATTTATTGGAACAGTCATAATTGTAATATTACTTTTACTTATAGTTATTGAATGCATTCTTATAGCAAGAAAAGCCAAGGATTTAGCAGGAAGACTTATATGCTGTGGAATGGCAGCACTCGTAGGCTTTCAGGCATTTATAAATATGTGTGTTGCGACAGGGCTTATGCCAAATACAGGTATTCCCCTTCCATTTGTAAGTTATGGACTTACATCGCTTGTGTCGTTGTACATAGGCATGGGATTTGTTCTAAATGTAGGATTACAACCGAAAAAATATTAGTTGGGAGATTCATATATGAACATAGGACTAGTAGCTCACGATTCAAAGAAAAAACTTATGCAGAATTTCTGCATTGCATACAGAGGAATTTTAAGTAAGAATGATCTGTATGCCACAGGAACAACAGGGCGGCTCATAGAGGAAGTCGCTAATCTTTCAGTACATAAATATCTTGCAGGACATCTGGGTGGCGTTCAGCAGCTTGGAGCACAGATAGAGCATAATGATATAGATCTTGTTATCTTTCTGAGGGATCCGCTCCGGCCGAAGCCACATGAACCGGAAGTAAACAGTATATTTAGAATATGTGACGAACATAATATTCCACTGGCAACAAACCTTGCTACTGCAGAATTATTAATTTTATCGTTAGATAGAGGAGATTTGGACTGGCGTGAAATGTACAAGTAAGTTAAAGAAAAGCAGACTGCTATGTTTGTTATGCATAGCAGCTCTTTTTGTGGGCGGTTGTAAAAGCACGATCGAAAATGCATATGATCCTTATTCAACGGATTTTATGAATGGATATAATGGTGTAGATTATTTTGCTTCAAATTCATGTGTTACAAATGATGTTAATTTCGGAGATACCGCAAATTCTTCTGTTGCGGAAGGTGCTGGAGTGTTTAATATGGACACGAAGGAAGTAAAATTTAATAAAATATCTTTGAAAGGCTCTATCCGGCAAGTACGACGAAGGTTCTGACGCATATATAATACTTAAACGATGTAATATGTCTGATATAGTCACAGTAAGCAAAGAAGCTGCAAATCCTGCAGAATCATCCTCTGTGTGCGGTCTGAAAGAAGGAGATCAGATTTCAGTTATGGATCTTCTTTATGGACTTTTGCTTGAAAGTGGAAATGACGCTGCTATAGCGCTTGCAGAGCATTGTTCAGGCAGTGTTGAGGCATTTGCTGATCTTATGAATCAGACAGCCGCAAAGCTTGGAGCAACACAAAGCAATTTTGTAAATCCGAGCGGATATCCTGATGAAACCATTATACTACGATATATGATATGTATCTGATTTTTTCTAATGCAATATCATTAGAAAGTTTTGTGACGATAATAAACAGCGCAGATCATGATGCTGCATATACAAATGCATCTGGAAATGCGGTAAATGTTAAATTTTCAAACACATGCGGTTATCTTTCCGGTGCATATGAAGCTCCGGAGGGGGTGAATGTTGTAGGTGGAAAAACAGGTACTACACATGATGCGGGCTATTGCCTTGTTTTATATAGCACAAACTCTGACAATGAGCGCATAATAAGCATTGTTTATAAGGCCGACGGCAAAAGCAATCTATATCTGCTCATGAATGAATTATTGAGTGGATTTGCTAATTAAAGATTGAGTTTTCTGGCAATTTATACTATAATGATTATAAATTTAAGTACGTTTTATTTAAATAATCCATAGGAGGAAATTGACCATGATAGAAATCATATGCGGTGAAAAGGGCAAGGGTAAAACTAAAGAATTATTAGACAAAGTAAATTCAGCTGTGGGAACTCAGTCTGGAAATATAGTGTATCTGGATAAAACCCAGAAACACATGTACGAACTTAACAATAAAATAAGGCTTATCAATGTGATGGATTTTCCAATTGATAATTGTGATGAATTTTTGGGGTTTATATGTGGTATTGTTTCACAGGATCATGATTTAGATGAAATGTATTTGGACAGTTTTCTCACAATAGCATCCATAGATGATGAGAATGGAATTACAAAAGCAATAGAAAAGCTTGATGTAATAAGTGAGAAGTTTAAGGTTAAGTTTGTCTTAAGCGTATCAAGAGATATAAACAGACTGCCGGAATGCGCAAAGGCAAAAGTAATTATCTCACTTTAAGATTGTAGTATTTGATGGGGTGTGAAATAGTCACACCCCATTTTTAAGGAGATTTTTGTGGCAAGAAAAAATAATATAGTAAAGTTCCGGCATGGATTCAGCTTAAATATAGGATTTATTGTTTTCTTTGTGATTATTATTTATGTTATTTTTCATATCTTTACATACATAACATCAAAACCAGTATCTGAGTATGAGGTTCGTCAGGGTACAATAGCGACAAATAATGTATATAAAGGACTTATATTAAGGAGTGAGACTTATATATGCACAGCAGGATGGATATATAAACTAGTTTGTGGCGAACGATTCAAAAGTAGGCGTGGGAAATCCTGTTTTTTCTGTTGATACGGATGGCTCTGTTTCAGACCAGATCCAGGCAGTAAACGAGAATGGTTCAAACATTACACGGAAATGATATCAGAAACAATTTCATCAATTAATAATTTTACATCATCTTATTCGGAAATGATTTTTCAAAGGTGTATTCTTTTAAGAATAAGATAAACTCAACACTCATCCAGTCAATGAACCAGAATGCTCTAAATACACTTGCTGATGCCATAAACACAGCAGAGTCGAACAGTACTTTTTATATGTATAATGCGCGGATTCGGGAATTGTACATTTTGGAACGGATGGTTATGAGGAAGTAACACCGGATAATTTTACAATTGATCAATTTAATAATTCTAACTATGAACAGAAGGTTTTAATTCATCAGAAAAATAGGGCAGCTTGATACGGCTTTTAAACTGATAACAAGCGAAAACTGGGATATCCTTATAAATATTTCAGATACGCTGGCACAGGATCTGAATGAAAAAAACTATGTAACAATACGTTTTTGTGATGATGATTACACAACAAACGCGGGCTTTTCAATAATAAAAAGATGGACAGTACTTTATTGACTTGAAAATGAAAAATTCGCTAATAAGATATATTGATGAACGATTTACCAATGTCGAGCTTGTGCTTGATTCACAGTCGGACTTAAGATTCCTAATTCTGCGATCACAAAAGGAATTTTTACAATACCAAAAAATATTTTACAGAAGGAAAAGATTCATCGTCACCGTGTCTTATGAAAAAGGCATCTGACAAAGATAATTCAATAAGTGTTATAACGCCAACCATATTTTTAGCACAGACGATTATTACTATATTGATGATGAGGATGTTTCAAAAGGAGATACCATAGTATTAAGTGACTCTTCAGAAACATATACAATCGGTACAGATACAGATGAATTGACCGGGTATACAACATAAATAAAGGATACGCAGTATTTAAACAGATAAATATACTTTCACAAAATGATGATTATACAATAGTTGAGACCGGAACGACATATGGAGTGGCATTATATGATCATATAGCGCTTGACGGAAGTTCCGTTGTAGAAAATCAGACAATTACTAAATAAAAGGATGGTTAAAAATGTTAAAAGAAAATCTTGAAGCTGTTAAAAATAATATCGCTCAGGCATGCAAAAACGCAGGAAGAAACGTTGATGAGGTGACACTTATTGCAGTAAGTAAAACAAAACCTGTAGAAATGCTGCGTGAAGTGTATGATACAGGAATACGTCAGTTTGGAGAAAACAAGGTTCAGGAAATGTGTGACAAAATGGAAGTGCTTCCAGATGATATAAAATGGAATATGATAGGCCATTTACAGACCAATAAAGTAAAATATATCGTTGGAAAAACATCGCTTATCCATTCTGTCGATTCACTACACCTGGCAAAGGAGATACAGAAGCAGGCAGTAAAGAAAGACGTAATATGTGATATACTTGTTGAGGTAAATATTGCGCATGAAGAAACTAAATTTGGCACTTCAAAAGACGAGGCAATCGAGCTTGTAAATGAAATAGCAAAGCTTGATCATTTGAGAGTTAAAGGACTTATGACTATTGCGCCATTTGTAACTGATCCTGAAGATAACAGGGAGTACTTTAGAGAAATAAAACAATTATCAGTTGACATAGCTGATAAAACATAGATAATGTCTGTATGGATATTCTGTCTATGGGTATGACAGGCGACTATATGGTTGCAATAGAAGAAGGTGCAACAATGATACGCGTTGGTACAGGAATATTCGGTGAAAGAAATTATAATAAATAGACGAGGTAGGTTACAATAATGGGCTTTATTGATAAGATATTAGATACTATGAACTTAAATCCTGATGATGAGGACGATTTTGATAACGATGACTATTATTTCGATGATGAACCAGAGGAAACTCATAAAGTCGTTTTCAAGGAAAGAAGCTGATGAAGAACCCGTATCCAAAAAGGAAAGTGCTCCAAAAGAAAAAGCTGTCAAGTCACAGTCAAAGATCACACCAATCTCAAAATCTTCTAGAAAGCAGGGTGCAGCAAGCATGGAAGTATGTGTAATTAAACCAAGTTCAATCGAGGATGAAATAGAAATCACGGAAACATTATTAAATGGCAGGACAGTTGTGATAAATATGGAGGGTCTTAATGTAGATACAGCTCAAAGAATAATTGACTTTACATCCGGATCAACATATGCATTACATGGAAACCTTCAGAAAATTTCCAATTTTATATTTTTAGCTACTCCTAATGGAGTTGATATATCAGGTGATATCCAAAACATCATGGATTCATTTGATATTCCCGGGGCATCATATTAATTGAAAGCCGGACTGATATAAAAGGAAAATAATGAAAAAAAGTAAAAAATGTACTTATAAAGTATATGGTCATGGCGCTGGTTTTCTGGATCAGCTTACAAAGTTTCTTGCCGTGGTAAACCTGAAAAATCCAGGAAAAGTTGTAGAGATAATACCTAACGTGTTTGAGTTCAGATATTTAGAAAATCAAAGTGTGCGATTTGGAATAGATTTATTATCCATCATCCAAAGAATATTCAAATTTTCATGTTGGACAAACAATCCGGAGGCTTTTTGAGAGCAAAAATGATATTTTCTCTGTAATTACCCTCATTGTGGTTGTTTTACTGTCATTATGGTATTTAAGAATTCCACAAAACAGAAAGTTCCGTGCACTGAATATATTACTTGTGATATTTACCGCAGGGCTATAGGAAATCTTATTGACAGAATGGTAAATAATTATGTTGTGGATTTTGTTATTTCAAATTAATCAATTTCCCAATATTTAATGTGGCTGACATTTATGTCACAGTCGCAGCTTTTTTCTTTATAATACTTGGACTCTTCTACTATAAGGAAGAGGATTATGAACTTATTTTCCGGATAAAAATAAAAGAAAGATAACTAAACTGACATATGCAAAAGATACATTTGAAGTGTTAAATGAGCAGGAGGGCGAAAGGCTGGATAAGTATTTGTCTGATATTTATCCGGAGCTTTCGCGCTCTTTTTTTCAGAAATTAATAAAAGAAAACAATATACAGGTAAATGGATCCAATCAAAATCAAACTACAGATTAAAAACAGATGATATAGTTGAAATAACGATCCAGGATGCTGTGGAAACGCCTATTCTGCCACAGGATATTCCGCTAGATATTTTGTATGAGGATGATGACGTTCTTGTAGTTAACAAGCCTAAAGGGATGGTTGTGCATCCTTCTGCCGGACATTACAGTGATACACTTGTAAATGCTATAATGTATCATTGCAAGGATTCATTAAGCGGTATAAATGGCGAAATAAGACCTGGAATAGTCCATAGGATAGACATGGATACAACAGGTTCCCTTATAATATGTAAAATGATGAAAGTCATATAAAAATTGCAGAACAGATAAAAGCTCATACATGCAATAGAATATATGTGGGGATTGTACTCGGAAATATAAAAGATGATGAAGGTTTGATCGATGCACCTATAGGGCGCAATCCAACAGACCGGAAAAAATGGCGATCAATTATAAGAATGGTAAGGAAGCCGTTACTCATTATAAAGTGCTTGAGAGATTCTGGTGATTATACTTATCTACAATTTTCGCTTGAAACTGGACGTACACACCAGATACGTGTTCATATGGCGAGTATATCACATCCGTTATTAGGTGATATGCTGTATTCAAATTACAGCAGTTCAAAATCACGGTTTAAAATCTGCAGGGACAATGCCTCCATGCACAAAGAATCGGCTTTGTACATCCAAGAACCGGTGAATATATGGAATTTTCGGCTCCATTACCTAATTACTTTGATAATTTGCTCAAAATGTTATATAATTCTATTAAGCAATAAATTTTAAATATTGTAATAAACTTTAAAGGGGCTTGCATTATGGCTGCATACAATGAAATATATACAATAGGACGTGAGTTTGGAAGTCTTGGTAAAAGGTTGGCGAAGAACTTGCTGAACGTCTTGGAATTAAAATTTACAACAAAGAATTACTTGCCGAAGCAGACAAAATCTTCCGGATTATGCGAAGAAATATTTGAAAATCATGATGAAAAACCTACAAACAGTTTTTTATATTCACTGGTAATGGATACATATTAAGGAGGCACATTTTCTTCGGCGCCATTTTAGATATGCCGTTAAAGCACAAGGTGTTTCTGGCACAATTTGATACGATAAAACAGATTGCGGAAAAAGAATCATGTGTTATTGTAGGACGTTGCGCAGATTATGCTTTGTCAGACAATCCAAATTGTCTCAACGTGTTTATACGTTCTGATATGGAGGATCGCATTAAGCGGATAAGCAAACGTCTTGATATCACAGAAAATAAAGCAAAAGACATGTGCATAAAAAAAGATAAACAACGTTCAAGCTATTATAATTATTATACAAGTAAAAAATGGGGAGACGCGCGTAGCTATGATCTGTGCATAAATACCAGCAAGGTTTCAGTCGATGATGCTGTAGATCTTATCTTAAAATACAGGGAAAACATGAGAAATTTTAAATAATAACGAATTGCAATTTAATAAATTAGAATGATCTGAACCGGGATTTGATAAACAGATGCAGATATATTATTGTGTATGTTAAATGCTGTAAATACTGGTTTAGTTTTGATTTTAGGCTAAAATCTATGTCAACTATTCGTTAAACTTGTGTTTAGCGAATAAATATATATATCATGAATTGCTGCTATCTTCTTTAAAATGCCTATTGAATTTTAATGATATAGATAATTTATTGATATAATAGATAATCAAAATAATCAATAAATATAGAATGAATAATGGTAAAACAAGATATATAGCACACTAGGAGGGATAAAAATGAACTATTCAGAATGCATAGAAAACGCAAGGCCTCGTATCGGCAAATACTGCAAAGCTTGTCCAGAATGTAACGGACGTGCCTGCAAAACCAGATGCCAGGACCTGGATCAAAGGAATTGGCGATACAGCCATCCGCAATTATGACAAATGGAAAGAAATCCGCATAAATATGGACACGATCGCAGAAAACAAGCCTGTAGATACATCTTTTGAACTCTTCGGCAGAAAATTCAAATATCCATTTTCGCAGGACCTGTTGGCGCTGTGCAGCTTCATTACGGTGACTGCCTTGATGATGTAGCCTACAATGACATCCTCGTATCAGCATGTGCTCAAAACGGCATTGCTGCCTTCACCGGTGATGGAACAGACGCAAATGTCATGATAGCTGCCACAAAAGCCATTAAAATGCAAATGGTACCGGCATCCCTACTGTAAAACCATGGAATATAGATACTATCCGTGAAAAATGGAACTCATACATGATTCTGGAGCATTCGCCGTAGCAATGGATGTAGACGCAGCCGGTCTTCCATTTCTTAAAAATTTAGATCCTCCCGCAGGAAGCAAAACTGTAGCTGAACTTCGTGAAATCATACAGCTTTCCGGGGCTCCGTTCATCGTAAAGGGAATCATGACTGTAAAGCTTTAAAGCAAAGAAGCCGGAGCTTTGGCTATAATAGTTTCAAATCACGGTGGTCGTGTTCTTGACCAATGCCCTGCTGCTGAGGTACTTGGGGACATAGTAAAGGCTCTTGACGGATCTGGAATAAAAATCCTCGTGGATGGTGGCATCAGAAGCGGCACAGACATCTTTAAAGCTCTTGCACTCGGTGCAGACGGAGTCGTTATCGCCAGACCATTTGTAACGGCTGTATACGGCGGAGAACACGATGGCCTGCGTTCTTACATAGAAAGATCGGCGCTGAACTTGAAGATACCATGAAAATGTGCGGAGTATCATCTCTTTCTGAAATCACAAAGAGACTGTGTGATGACATTCTGACCAGCCTTAATCATATTCTTACGCATAATGATTGGTCTACGAATATGATAGACCTATGAACTGATACATATACACATTTTTGAATGATATAATCAGGTCATATCACATTTTCAAACAACAAAACCATAACTGGCATAGTGACTATCGCGCAGATCGTTGTAACCACATTTATGGCACTGGCATATCTTGAATCATTGTCATATACCTGACACATCTGCGTGACAGTTGATGCTGAAGGTGTGATGACAGCCAGAAACACAATAAGCATGATCTTTGGTGCATCCGCAGAAACACATTCAAGATGGCTGATTTTTATCAGAAGAAGCGCTATGAGCGGCACAACGATCATCCTTAAAAATGAAACAAAATATACTCTTCTATCCGCAAATATCTTTTTTAAATCCATCCCTGCAAAAAGCATTCCCGTAACGATCATGCTGGCTGGACCTATCATATTGCCGACAGATGCTATTGTATTATTGACTATCAATGGCAGACGTATCCTCGTAAAAAAGAGAATAACTCCGATTGCGATCGATATCATATTAATATTTAACACTATTTTCTTCCAGTCATAAGAACTTTCGCAGCTGATTATCTTTTTGCAGTGAGTCCACAAAAAAATAAGCTGCACACTCATAAAAACACATCCATAAAGCACCCATTCCTGTCCTAGAATAAAAGTCACGATTGGAACGATCAGATTGCCTGAATTCGAGTAATAAACAGATGCTATTTCCACCTCATTAAGATGAAACAGCCTGCCCATAATGGATATGATCACAAGAAGTGCCACCTGTAATATCACAGATGCTGTCAGGGCAATCAAAGTCCCTTTACCGTCTTCGATGTATAATCCACCTGAAAGGCATTGATAATAACACACGGTATGATCAGATACAAAACAACCTTGGATAAAACCTTGCTGTCTTCATCCTTTACAATACCTGCTTTTACGATAATAAAGCCCATAAGGATCATAATGAAAAGCTCTACTATCTGCTCCATAAGGAGTATACTGATATGCACAAAAATCATCTCCTGCTGTAAAAATTTTGTCTATAGCGGATATAATTCGCTTACGCACATGATAGCCTGCGGCTGATACCTATGCGCATTCGCGCAGATATAATTCGCTTACGCTCATTATATCATGTGCTTACGCACATGATAGCCTGCGGCTGATACCTATGCGCATTCGCGCAGATATAATTCGCTTACGCTCATTATATCATGTGTTAACACGTATCCAATTGGATTTATTTATGCCACCACATTAGCATTAATCCGATCAATCGCCATTCTTATTCCCATAGTATCTCTCCCTCTTCTTCGTAATTTTACTACAAATTCTCCGTATGACGGCATCTTGGGAATCCCGTACATCCCCAGAACTGTCCATATCTGCCGTTTCGTTTTTGCATAGGCATATTACATTCTGGGCAGATTTTAATAGGATTATCGTTTTCTACATTCTGTTCCGCAATCTTCTCTGCACTATGTCCCATATTCTGTTCCATACCATGGTATGTGCTATGTCCTACGCTCTGCCTGGATAATTCCTTTCCCATATGCTCAAACACCTGCTGGTTCATCTTACAATCAGCAAGTGCCCTGTGTGCACCATCTGTGGAGATACCATAGTATTCTGCCAGGTCACTCAGTCTTCTGTGCTTCAAATCTGGGAATATCACCTTGGCAAGACGCAGTGTATCTATGTAATCATTGGAAATTGTTTTTCCAAAATAACGCTCGCAGTCTCTGTATATGAATTTCATATCAAAGGTACATATATTATGTCCGACCAGGACATCATCTCCTGCAAAATCAAGAATCGTTCCAGCACCTGATCGAAATGCGGTGCATCATTTACCATGCGGTCAGTGATGTTATTTACTCTGCTGGCTGCATATGGGATTGGCATTCCCGGATTTACGAGTTCACTGAATTCTTCTGCTATCCTGCCGTTTCTGACCTTTAGTGCTGATATTTCTATAACTTCGTCTGTATTGCAGGAAATTCCTGTCGTTTCGAGATCGAACAACACATAGTCCGCTGTGTATTTATATAATTGTTTTCCTTCTATATTTCCTAGCATTTGTTTTCCTTTTTTCTTCTGTAAATTGTTTTCTCTATCTTGTCAATATCTCCACGTCTATATCCAAACATCTACATATACACGTTCATATCTGAACATCTCTACACACCTGCATTCACGGCTATCTTTTATATTTACTCTGCAAGATAGCTTCTGAGAATCATTGCCATTTACCTGACACATCTGCGTGACAGTTGATGCTGAAGGTGTGATAACAGCCAGAAACACAATAATTATGTCTTACAATAAAGCATCCAATATTTTCACCAGTCACTATCCCAGTTGGTATCATTAGAATCCCAGCTATCGCCTGAATCCCAATCAAAATCACTATCCTGATCACTTGAATCATAGTGTTCTGCATAGTAATTGCTATCTTTAAATTCCGTTATACTACTATCCCATTTACTATCAGAATAATCAAAACCATATGTAGATTTGTTGTCGAGCATGTCTGCCGGAATTTCTGATTCGTCAACGACATCATAATCATATCCATCATACTCGAACCATTCATAACGACTGTTCACATATATCGTATCATTATATCTGTAATAATCAACCTTATAATAATTAAACATTACAATAATAATAGCGATTATTCCCAATACAAACAGACCATTTTTTAGTACGCCTGACCACTTTGCCGGTGAACGTTTATTCCCATCTGTGCTATTTGTGGATGAACTATTGACGACTCCACTTCTTCTATCCTGATTATGAGCTTTCTGATTCAGGATTTCATCTTTTAATTTGAGATATAGCTCATTTACCGCATATGCCTCATCCGTGCCGCGGTATCTTATCGCACGCTGTCCGTCAGCTTTATTTTTGTATACCACAAATTCATTCCCATCCTTGTATATACCGAAAGCCTTTGGATTTGTATAATTAATTCCAATAAAAAATCTCGTTACCTCATATGGAGGAAGGTGTCTGTCCTCATACCATTTCTGCAGTTGTTCTATAGTCTTTGGTGTGCCGTCTGTTGCCCGCTTTACAGCGTTGTTCGTAGCTCCGCAATACGGACATTTTTCGGCTGACTCCTGTATCATCGAGCCACAATATTCGCATTTGATTTCCATAATAAACTCCTCCCAGGCTAATTTACCATGCTACCCGCTCGCCATTACATACACGCGCCTTAATGACTGGTTTCTTATTTTTATCGTATGTCTTTATAACTGTCTTTTTCTTGAATAATCTTACTCACACTGAAATGCTTATAAAATCAAATTTTAGACACCACAATTTTTGCACTTTTTCTTTCCATGGTCTTCTGAACATTTCCACCATACTTTCTTTCCGCTTCCTGCCATAAACTCAGATGGCAATTTCACATTTTATTATAATTCCACTCTTTAGCTAATTTTGGATACATAGTTGCTAAATCATTTATTCCAACAACAGGTATCTTACCAGCGCAATACGGACAACCATTTCCACGTACTCTGTCTGCAATCCTTGCCTCCCATGAGTGACCCTTCTCACATATCCAATAAACTTTTTTACCACTACTTTTCCATAATCCTTTGGCTCTTTTATGTTTCTAGAAAAGTCCCACTCCTTTAACAGTTCTTTATTGTTTTATTACAATATTCAAGTATTGATTCCTTTATCATTTTCCTCTGCAATATCATATAACTCAGCTAGTTTTCTCTGCAGAATACTCTTATCAATCAACTTAGTTTTATATTCAGCAATCATTGTCTGCGATAAACTTCTACTCAAAGAATATTCAACGACATCCGTATCAGCATTTTTCCCATATATTCAGGTTTGAAATCATCAATTTTTAGATCGATTGCAACTAAACACTGTAACTCTCTGTGATAAAAAAGAAGATCTACATAGTAATCATTATTTCCCACTTAGACATGATATGTGATAACTCTAACTAGATTATTTATTTTTTTCTTTTAATTTTAAGATATATTCTTCTTCTGCCTGTTCTAATCGTTTCTGAATAGCTTCCTCTGATGGCAACTGCGATTTTATTTCTTGTAAGCGTATATTATCGTAAGTTGCAACGCCCATAGGAGTCTCTATTCCCTGAAAAGCCCACTGAACCTCTGTCTGATCCTTATCTTTACATATCAACAGACCAATTGTTGGATTATCGGATTCCGATTTCATTAACTCATTAACCGCATTTACATAGAAATTAAGTTTTCCTGCAAACTCTGGTTCAAATGATACAGCTTTTAGTTCAACAACTACATAACAACGAAGCTTAATATGATAAAAAAGCATATCTATTTTTCTTGTTTTACCAGCAACGATAATCTCTTTTTTCTTCCTATAAAGGCAAATCCTGATCCAAGCTCTAACAAGAAGCGTGTAATATTCTGCTCTAACGCAGCCTCCAACTCTTCCTCATCATATCCTACAGGAAGTGATACAAAACCAAAATTGTAAGTATCTTTTACGATTTCCTGTGCAAGTTTTCCTTGTATGGCAGGGAGCTTTTCGGCAAAATTAGTCAGTGCTTTGCTGACGATTGGTATAAATTGGCTTTTATACAATCTACAAGTGTTCTTCTGCTCCAGCTTTCTTCTATTGTTTTTCTCAAATAGAATAAAGCTTCTTCTATTGTTTTACATTTTGTTACTATTTCCACATGATGCCCCCACGGAACAAATCCAAATATTGTTGGAAACTCTAATTCTGCAACAGGCTGTTGCAGTTTTGATTTTCACTAATTTATGCACCAACCTGTTGCAGTTTTAAGCTGTTTAAATCCATACTGTCTGCAATCGTATGAGCCATTTCTGAAAACATATCACTTGAAGAATAAAACAAGTACCATTTTTTCATATTCCAAAGATTTCTTGCTGAAAAGCCTTTTGCATCAGGAAATTCATTTTGTAAATCGAGACTTAATTGCTCTACAATTCCTTTTCCCCACTTCTCTTCCGCTTTTCTTTCTACTAAATCCCGCCCCAGTTGCCAATTAAAATAAAGTCGTTCTGTATTAACTTTAACAGCTGCTTTTATCTGTGTGGATATATAACGTTGTTTCACATCATGAATCCAATTCACATAATCAGAATCTAAATTAATATCATGCGATTTCACAATACGAGTTTTGTTTCTTCAGACATATGATTCCCCACTTATTCAAGATTTTTCATTCAAAATTTTTTAAATTGGTGTGTGGAACTAATAACCACATACCAATTAATATAACACAAAAAGCGTAATTATACTACTGAAACAGGCTTTTCCTTCTTTTTCATTTCTGAATTTTTCGTGTAGATTCGTGTTGTACAGCTGATAAAGGCTGGTATCCTTGCTGATCTGATTATCAAACGGAATGACTACATTACCACACTTAAGGACAGTCCCTCTGTCGTGCCGAATCTCTCCTGTTCTCTGCAGATTATGTATCACGTCCATATACTGTATATATGCCGGTGTGACTCCATTTGGCAGTTCTGGCAGCAGTTCTCTTATTATCTTCTCCAGGTAGCAGGCATCTAGCATTCCTTTTATCTTGTCAGGCTGCATGATGTTTTCCTTTCATTCATATAACCAATAAAATAATTACCTATGTTAATTATCATATGTAGTTATATATTTAAAAATAAAATGTCAATTATTTTTTCAACATATTCACAGATCATTTATCATATACTAGGTGTATGAATGATTTAAGAAAAATAAAACGACAAAATCTGTTAATCTATATCACCGGTTACATCGCAGTGACGGTTCTTGGAACGCTTTTACACTTTGTGTATGGATGGAGCAGTTCAAACATGCTGGTCGGACTTTTTGCTGCCGTAAATGAATCGACATGGGAGCATATGAAGCTGGCCTTTTATCCGATGCTCATATTTTCCGTAATATTCATGGTGATCTATTACAAACAGCCCTCCCACAGGGGACTCTTCCTGTCGGATGTACAGCAGAAATCTGGCCGAGTCTACGATGCTTGCCACATGGCTTATTCCGGTAATGTTTTACACATATTCCGGGATATTGGGCTTTAACGTGGCATTTATAGATATCGCTATATTTTTTATTAGTGTATTATTTGCTTTTATACATCTGTGGAAGCTGCAAAATAATGATGACTGCGGATGTTATGGATTTTTAATCATTGTAGTGGTACAGCTTATCATATTCTTTGTATTTACAAGCAAACCGCCTGCGCTTGGTCTTTTCATTCCACCGTTAGGTTAAAAGAATATATAATAATGAATGAATCCACATATCTCTTATCTGTGATGATATTTTACTGAATTTACAGGTTTTAAGCTGTTTTACTGATAATCCCAGCTCTTATATTGCTCTCGACTTTTATCTTGTGATCACTTCCGAAATATAACGGTATTTTATGCTCTATCACAGCTTGTCGGAATCAAGCACGATCGTAAACGGACCATCATTCTCCAGTTCTATCTTCATATCAGCTCCGAATACGCCTCTCTGCACGCCCGGAACCATCTTTTCACATTCGCTGATGCAGTACTCATACAGCCCGTTAGCCATATCAGGCTTTCCTGCCTCCACAAACGAAGGACGGTTGCCCTTTTACAGTTTGCATACAAAGTAAACTGCGATATCAGAAGCAGTTTTCCGTTTACATCATTTATCGATAGATTTGTCTTGTCATTTTCATCAGCAAATATCCTCATATTTACAAGCTTTTTTATCATCTTGTCGGCAATTTCTTTTGTATCTGTCTCTGCCACACCGATAAGGACACACAAACCCTTTTCGATGCTTCCTGTTATTTTACCGTCTATTGTGCATTTTGCGTGGTTTACACGCTGTATTACGAATTTCATGTATGTTCTCCTTTGATCAATTCATATATTTACCAATTTTTGCATTTATTGAAATTTTGTAAATCTGTAGATTGATTTTAAACTATATTGGTCAATTATACAAGCTGCCATTATCGCACATCATTGTTAAGACTGTCTGTGTCCCATGCGATCTTTAGGATCATCCTTGTCCTCATTAATGAATCTTTAAGAGGCAGCTTGATTTCAGTTCTCATTGCTGCTTCATTGATCGTTCCATCATCATTGATGGTTCTGCTGCTGTCCGGAACATAATCGCTTGATATTCCCCTGTAGATCGTACCTGTATGCAGAGAATGAAGACTTTATTTTCCGTGTACGAACCTATATCTATTCCAATTTATCCGATCCTGATCTGAACCGTTCTTCTATTGCAGAATATCTGCATATGAGTCCAGATTGTTTATCTTATGTATTTTATCAGAAATTTAACCAGACTCTTAGTGCTTACATTACATCCATGCGCATTGATAAGGCAAAGGAGCTTCTTGAAAGAACCAACTGGGGAATAGATATTATTGCAGAAAAAACTGAATTTTCCAGCAGCTCCTACTTTCATAAACAATTCAAAAAAATAACCGGTATTACTCCGCAGCAATACCGGTCTGAATAAAATTTTTATTATCTATCGAACAGAAAACACTTTCGTACCGTGTGCAGGTACTACGATGGTTAATGCTTCCTTTCCGCTATGTAAAACCTCACCACTCCACAGCTCGGTAAATTCACAGGAATCCTTATCCGCTTCCCGTCCCGACAGCTATTCCATATTCAAACAGATCTCCCGATCAGTATCACTGAGATTAAACAGTGCTGCCATAGACATTGCCATTACAACAGCAAGCATACCCTTCATCATACTCTTAATTCTCATAATCGTTTCTCATCTCTGAAACATGTTTTGTTTTTCCTCTGCTTCACTATACAATACCGTTGTAAAAACCAATGTCCAAAGTAGGAAAAATTTGAGTAAATTCCGACACTTATTTTATGCAGTTCTATCTTTATGAGATTTCATCAACATCATAATACTTAAAATCCCGGAAGCAGGCACTTCCTCCTGTTTCCTCTGCCGCATAGCAGAACAGACCAAACCGGCAACCAGTAAAATGATCCAGTTTGAAGTACAGCTTATGCACGGTTCCGATGGGTAGCCAGTCTCCCTTATTTACCCGGTAATAGCAGCGTGCTTCATCCTTCATGTTACAGAAATCTGCTTCAAGACGAAAATCCATCTGGTGTGATTCAACAACAGTTCTTTCCGTCATATCCAATATACCATCTTCTTTTTATCCAGCATAAGGACTTCATATTTTCCATGATGTTTTGTAATGCCAACTGCAGATAACAGCTCTGCAACGCACACAAACCTGCAACATCGCCCTCTTTCAATGCAGAAGCATCAACAGTAACCTGCGCAGGACGGATAACTCATCCTTTGCGTAAGCGTATTTACTGCCTGTGTAAGCTCTGTACAAACTTCCCGTGTTGTAATTGTATAGGTTCCTGCAATGCATCCAGATGATAGTACCGTGGATCTGGATCATGATTAAACTGCCAGCGGAAGCGACCCATTACAGAAATCATCACTTCCACTAATGGCTGATAAATATATCCTGGTCTGGTACTGTGAACCTCTATTTCTTCCGGCACATGTCCGTTCTGTCCAAAAACCGGAAAATGATCCTTCCAGGTAACCGGAAGCAGAATAGGAATCCGTCCAACTGCTCCGGAATCCTGAAACAGCATTGCATACCACTTTCCATCCGGCGTATCCACTATTCCTCCTGTGCCACGCCGTGTCCACAATATCCACGATCATCACAAAGTACATCTCCACCCGTGAATTCTCCTTCCAGAGAATCACTGTAAAAGCATGCTTCCGTCCGCATCCAGCGGTCTCTCAGGGAATGAACCAGAAAAATATAATAATAGCCGTTTATTTTTTGAATATGAGAGCCCTCATAACCTAGCTCCGGGTTCTTATGATCACTGACTAAAAGACGATGTAATCCGTCCTTCTTTGGTGCAGTCAAATCTTCATTCAATTCTGTAATCCAGATTTCATCATTTCCATATACAATATAGTTTCTGCCATCCTCATCAAATAATAAAGAGCCGTCATGATAAAAGCCTTCTATCAGCTGCTTTTCCATGGACCATCTATTTTTTTCGAAGTATACAAATAAGTCTTACGGGTATCATTTGCCACAAAGCAGATATAAAATCGGCCTTCATGATAGCGCAGGAAGTCCCACATGCCCTGTCCGTAAATATTCTGACCGCTTTTTAGTTCTGCGCATCCGTATGATCCAACGTCTCATAGACATAAGTCGCATGCTCCCAGTGCACCAGATCAAAGACTGCAGAATCTCACAGCCCGGCATAAAGTGCATGGTTGTGGATACCATATAATAAGTGTCTTCTACGCGGATCACGTCCAGATCTGGATAATCTAATCTTGTTATAGGATTTACATTCATTGTTTATTCCTTTCTGTTTTATCTCCATATTCTTTCTTTGTTCTATTCTATTTTTACTATTTTATCTTTGTTTCTTATCCGTCTGCCTTTTCAACTCTTCTCTGCCCCATTTCACTATTGCTAATATCACAATCTCACAGTAAAATATAATAATCGAATTCAAGGTGTCTTTCTTTTATGCAAAATCACGAACTTGCTCATTTATAGTTAATATATTTACTTTCATATATAGTGTATTTTTTTGTAATTTGTCCACGAAATCTGCAAAAAAGATGCAAGTTTTTTGAAGCGATTTATATTATAGCACATATGGGAGGAAATGACTATATGGAATCAATATAATGCTAAAATATTTATATTACTCTTACATTCATTGATGAATATAATAATAAAGGAAAATCCCCCCCATCTAAAGTTTGGTTATACCTCAAGATAGTTGATTTTTCAAACGCTTTTTTAAAACAAATATGAAGTTCTACTCTAATTTGCTTTATTTAAAAATTCATCAAAATATAGTATAATACTTTTATGAAATTACAAAAATTATACAGCAAAGTTCGTCAGGCTCTTGACGATTACAATATGATAACTGAAAATGACAAAATAGCCATCGGTGTATCTGGAGGAAAAGATTCCCTTACCCTCTTATATGCACTTGCGGGCATACGCAGTTTTTATCCAATTCATTTTGAACTTGCAGCTATAGCCGTGGATCTGGGATATGATGATTTTACTCTTTCCCCGGTGCAGACACTGTGCGATGAGCTTGGTGTTGATTTCTACATAGTAAAAACAGATATCGGAAGGATCTCGCTCGAAAAGTCGAAGGAGCAGGCGAGTCCATGTTCATGGTGTGCAAAGCTTCGCAAAGGTGCTTTGAATGATTTTGCTCTGTCGATCGGGTGCAAAAATCGCATATGCGCACCACATGGATGATATAATAGAAACCATGCTTCTGTCTCTTTTATATGAAGGACAATTCTACTCATTTGCGCCTGTCACTCCGTTAGATGATAGTGGTCTTACAATAATCCGTCCACTAATGTATGTCGGAGAGTCTGAAGTCAAAGGATTTAAAAACAAATATGATCTGCCTGTATGTAAGAATTCCTGCCCTTATGACGGACATACAAAACGTGAATATGTAAAGCAGCTTGTCAGACAGCTTAATTTGGAAAATCCCGGTGTTAAAACGTCTGTTTTCTGCCATACAAAATGGAAATATTGATGACTGGATAAAGTGTACACCGAACAGACAATAATTTTCAGATTATTTATATAGTTATATTTAATACAGAAAAGGAACTCAAAAATGAAAGATAAAGCTTATTATGAAGATATCAATATAAAAAATGAGTTAAAATTAAGAGAAATGATAAAACAGCTTCCAAAATTCTGTCTTGATTTTTTTATTGGTATAGATTCAGACAAATCTTCCAGGACAAAAATTGCATATGCATATGATCTTTTAACTTTTTTTGAATATATGAAAATGCGAATCCCTCATTAAAAAAATACAATATACAGGATTTTCCGATGAGTCTGCTGGATCAGATAAGCCCATCTGATATTGAAGAATATTTATTTTACCTGAAGTATTATGAAAAGATGGTGTGGCACATACCAATGATGAAAAAGGCATCAAACGAAAGCTTGCTTCACTGAGGACATTTTACAATTTTTATTTTAGAAAAGAATTTATTGATACAAATCCTGCAAGTAAAGTAAGTCTTCCAAGAATACACGAAAAAAATATTATAAGGCTAGATGTTGACGAAGTCGCAAGGCTGCTGGATGAGGTTGAGTCAGGAGAAAATCTGTCGAAAAACCAACAGAAAAAAAACAAAAGTGCGTGATCTTGCACTTATGACACTTCTTCTCGGAACAGGAATCCGTGTCTCAGAATGTGTCGGGCTGGATCTGGATGATGTTGATTTAAAAATAATGGTATAAAGGTTCACCGTAAAGGTGGCGCCGAAGCAATTGTATATTTCGGTGATGAGGTACGTGATGCATTAATTGACTATTGGCAAGAACGGTCATGTATTACGGCAGTAGACGGACATACCAATGCACTTTCCTGTCTCTTCAGAAAAGAGAATATCTGTCCGTTCAGTAGAAAAATTAGTAAAGAAATATTCAAGGCTTGTTACGACCGTAAAAAATATTACACCACATAAGCTTCGCAGTACATACGGAACAACTCTTTATCAGGAAACCGGTGACATATATCTGGTTGCTGATGTTCTGGGACATAAAGATGTAAACACAACAAGAAAACATTATGCAGCCCAGGAAGATAACAGACGTCGTGCTGCCGCAAAATATGTACATCTTCGTGAAGAGTAAAGATGCTTATTTGTAATCCATTACAAGAAACATTGGCTTGATGGCTACAATTTCATCATATTCTTCCTGTTCGACTACAACACTTGAATTTAAAGCTTTTAAATCATTCTTTAAAACTTCAAGCGCTTCAGACATCGTCTCAGCTCTTTTATCTTTTAGGATATCCTGCATTCTTTTTAAAACTACAGGATGAGCATAATATGCCGGAACTGGAAAATCAGGATAAGTTTTTATGTATCGCTGCATATCATCAATCGATCTGACAAGCTGTTTTTCGATATAATGTTTATTGTTTTTGGAAGTAGGCAGTACGCTTGCTCCGGAAAAAAGAAATATCGCAGCTAGTCCGAACAGCAGAAAATAAATTCCAAATCCGGCATGTGTGATGACTGAATATACACCATAGAAAAAGGCACCGAGTCCTATAATCGTAATAGCAAGTGCAACCCATTTATAAGCCGGATTGCTTCGGTCATACACTCTCTTCTTTTTGGCAGACTGACTTAAATTCAGATATAAATCAGAATCCTTGTGCAGATATTTTATCGCATTATCAAGAATAGATATATTATTTCTGGCAGTATCCGATATATTTCCTGCAAGCCGCTTTTTTTCTAAATTACGTTCCTTTTCACGGAGCTTCTGCTCAGCCGCTTCACTGTGCAAAGGTATATCAGGAAAATTATCTTCTATGTATGCAAGGATTCTGTCCACATCTTCTTCATGCTTGAAATTACACTGCTTTTGTCTGCCATCATCAAATTCGACCACAAGGTATGGCAATGTTGCAAATACTCCCCTTCCGGTAAAACCGCCTTTGCTCATAGCAATCCGTTTAAATACTCTTTTGACCGACTTCATAGGTACATAGTATTGTCTATCAATATAGAAGCTATTTAAATATATTGCTTTTTGTCCCACTCCGCAGGGACCAAATTTATGACATGATTTTTTATCTTCTTTTAATTCGTTTTCCGGCAAAGTATCTTTGCCAAGCCTTTGATGGTCTAATCATATTAAAAGCCTCATTTCCGATGTGTATTATTACTGATTATTTTTAGCAGGTTTTCTTGTGGCATGTATAAATATGCCAAGGAAAAGTGCTGCAAGTATTATTCCTACCGGATAAGCTACTGTTGTAGAGAATCCTAAACATTCATCAGCACAGAAGAAATATGTCATTGAAACAGCACTCATAAATGTAGCTGGGACAGCTGTGATCCAATAATTCTTTTTCTCCTGTATAGAAGTACATGCTGGCTGTCAGAGAACTATCATAGCAAAGTGTCTGGTTAGTCCAGCTGAAGTATCTCCATACAACTGCATAATCAAGGTGTCCTACAAATGCTCCGACTGCAAGCAATGGTACACATAGCATAAGTCGTTTCTGAAGCTTGTCCTGATCAATCTTAAACCAGTCAGCTAAAACAAGTCTTGCGCTTCGGAATGCTGTATCTCCTGATGTGATAGGGCAGACAATTACACCTATCATAGCAAGTGCTACTCCAACACTTCCCATTGTCTTTATACATACATCATAGATTGCCGCTGACTGTCCGCCTGCAAGGACATCACTAAGTCCTGTGCTGAGACCACCTGTTACTTTATAGATGGCACATCCTGCAGTGCCCATATTAAAGCAATAACACCTTCAGCGACCATTGCTCCATAAAATACAAAATGTCCTGTTTCTCTGATTTCAAACAACGGGCCATAAGTGGTGACTGTGTTGAATGGAATCCTGATATAGCACCGCAGTGGCTGTAATAAACATAAAACTCCATATCGGTTTACCATCCGGTGCATATTTCTGAAGTTGCTCCACAACTCCGGTATCTGGTATTCAGAATGAGTAAATATTCCGAAAATAACACCTACCGCCATTACGATAAGCGGATACCAAAACAGGATATATTCGTCCGATTATTTTATCGATTGAAATAAATGTTGCGATAAAATAATATAGGAGAATGATCCAAAGCCAGAATTCTGTGCTGGTAACTATGCCTGATAGTCCTCCATTTTTGAAAAGGGTGACAATAAGTCCGGCAGGACCTACAGCAAATACTGTACCAACCATTACAAGTAAAACAACACTGAAAATTCTCATTACGTTTTTCATCAGATTTCCAAGGTAGATACCACATACCTCCGAAATAGATGCGCCATTATTACGTTCAGAAAGCATACCTGAAAAATAATCATGTACACCACCTGCAAAAATGGTACCAAACGTAATCCATAAAAATACTACTGGTCCCCAAAGGGCTCCCTGCATTGCACCGAAGATTGGTCCAAGTCCGGCGATGTTGAGAAGCTGTACCAAAACAGTTTCCACTGCGGCATGACTACATAATCTACACCGTCATTAATCCGAACCGCCGGTGTTTCTCTGTCATCCGGAGCAAAAGTGTTCTCGACAATTTTGCCGTATACAAAGTAACCTCCGATAAGTAATGCCAGGCAAATAAAAACTAATCATAAAACACCTCCCAATAATGTATATATTAGTTTCTTACTGCATACCTTTATTATAGTACAACAATAACAATAATCAAGAGATTTTAGCAAGAAAAATATCATTTCTGCACAAAATAATTCAATTTCTATCCATTTTATATGTACATTACATATTGCATACACGGAAACTGAATGACGCTGATAATAACATACAATAAATAATAGCCAAGATATGGATTATCTATCCAATACCTCGGCTATTTTATCTTCTATACGTTTTTTACAAGAGCAGACTATCTCCTGTGTCTTCATAGTCTTATATTCATCGTACTCTATCGGTTTTAGGTAATGAACCTGTGTCGTTATAGGTCCAATATGAAAACTATTGAATACTTTATACGAATCTATAAGTGCTATAGGAACAATCGGTACATGGGATTTTAATGCGATTTTAAAACTGCCTGCTTTAAAATCCATGACTTTGTTTTATTATTGAATTTATACCCACCTTCTGGAAACAGTACATATCTCTTTCCTTTTGCAACGTCTCTTGCTACTTCATTAATTATAGTAATTCCCTGACGTGGATTATCTTTTTCCAACCTTTTAGCCTGCACAAGATCAACAAATTCACGAACGAGCATTGTGTGCGACTTAGCTTTATCCATTACGAAAGAACATACTTTCTGGTGTGTATATATTATTCCTAGAAGATCATATTTCCCCTGATGATTAGGGTACATTATATAGCCTCCTTGTTCAGGAAGATTCTCCAGACCGAATGCCTGTGTAGTTATTTTACCAGTTTTATTCATCAGATATATACAGTGTTTGGTCATCTCATATCTCTGAATTTCAGTATATTTTTCAGGGTGATCAGCCATATAACGCATTTTGGGGATTATGAGCGGAGCCCTGTGAAAATTCATAAATATTACATAAAATAGATTGAACATAAATTTACTCCTTAATCCACCTTATTATAATGGAAAATGAATAAATTAGCAATGCACAAAAACCTATTTAATATCATGGAATAATATGCAACAATTATATATTCACCAGAATGTATCTGTCCGTCTGTCAGATTATTCATCCGGCATATATCATTAACATAGGATTCCTTATCAACAGAATTTTCTCCGATATATTTATCAGCGATACTCCAAAGTGTGTCACCATCTTCAACCTGAATACTGGTATAATATTTATTAAATGGACGATTATCAGAACCATTTTGCAAGAATATGGATACTGCTCCCAAGGATGATGAATAATAAGATAGCAAATAGGATAAATAAAATAGAATTTTTTCTTTAAATTGATGATTTCCGTAGCTTTTAATTTTCTCTCCATGATAAAACGCCTCCATCGAACAACTGTTTGTCTGCTATGTTTATAATATACTCCCCGAACAGATGTTTGTCAATAGAGATTCGAACAAATTTTCTGAATATATGTTTGCTATTGATATTTTATTATGTTATACTTTATATAGTTAATTTAAATAAGCTTTTTGCTTTTTTTACGCATTTAATAAATGAATACATATTGGAGGATTTATATGTCTACAGAGAAAATTTCAGATAAACGAGAGAAATTCTTGAATTCATAAAGAATGAAATATTAAACAGAGGCTATCCGCCTTCTGTGCGTGATATATGCGAGGCAGTCCAGCTTAAATCGACTTCTTCTGTTCATGCTCATTTAGAAACTCTTGAAAGAAAAGGATATATAAGAAGAGATCCTTTAAAAACAGAGCTATCGAAATAATAGATGAAGAATTCGCACTTACTCGCCGCGAGATGGTAAAATGTACCTGTCGTAGGACAGGTTCTGCCGGTCAGCCTATTCTTGCTGCTGAAAATATCGAAAGTTACTTTCCTATTCCAGCGAATATATGCCTAATAACAAAACTTTCATGCTCAAGGTAAAGGGTGAAAGTATGATCAATGCCGGTATATGTAATGGTGATACTATTCTTGTTGAGCAGCAGAATACAGCCAGAAATGGAGACATGGTCGTAGCATTGATCGAAGATTCAGCTACAGTTAAGACTTTTATAAAGAAGATGGATATATCAGACTTCAGCCTGAAAACGATACAATGGATCCTATAATCGTAAATGATTGTGAAATCCTTGGAAAAGTATTTGGAGTATTCAGATTTTTTAAATAACTTTTCAAATAACAAGTATATTTATACAAAATCCCTGCATCAGAATATATATATCCTGATGCAGGGATTTCTGTACTGGTTAATTACAAATTATCTATATATCTATAATTCTTTAATATCAATTATTTTTCCATCACGCCATATTCTTTCAAGATCATAGAATAGACGATCTTCTTTAGAGAATAAATGAACGATTATATCCTGATAATCCATCAGGATCCATGTAGAGTTTGGTACCTTCAACTTGTTTCTGATGCACTCCATTTTTATACATAGCCTCATCAACAGCATCTTCCATTGCAGTGAGCTGATTTGCATTACTTCCGTTTGCAATAATAAAATAATCGGCAATGGATGATACTTCGCGGATATCTATAACCGTTATATCTTCTGCTTTTTTATCTTCAAGAGATTCAACTACTTTCTTAACCAATTCGATCGTTTCCATTAATGTGTTTCCTTTCTGTATCTTTCATAATAATTATATGTAATCTGGGTTGCCGGGTCAATTGCACCACTCTTTGAATTTAGGTAATGTATTGTATCATGCAATATCTCTGCTACAGTCATATCGATATCATGGAATGCAATTTTACGAAGATATTCCAGTCTTGGTGCTTCATTTCTACCAGGCTCTATATAATCGGCTACGAATATTATTTTATCCAGCATGTTCATGCCAGGTTCCCCGGTAGTATGGACTTTTATAGAATGAAGTATATCCGGATCGGTAATTTGGTATTCCTCTTCTGCGAGAACCATTCCTGCTTTTGCATGTAAAAGTCCGGGATTGTCAAGTTCCACCTGTGAGACAAGTATATCATGCTTCCGGCAGATATCTATTTTCTCATTGTTTGGAATACATTTTGCGCAATCATGTAAAAGTCCGGCAAGCATAGCCTTATCTATAGGATACTCATTTGCCATTGCAAGGCATCCGGCTGTATACATAACTCCTTTTGTATGATATAGCGTGCATCCATTGATTTCTTTACTTTCTTTTTTATATCTTTTAAATCCATTTCATCACCTGTATAATTCATTCAGCCTTATATAATCAATAACTTTTCCGGGTAAAAAGACCTGTAATTATCCTGATGTTTTTTTATATTTGAACGTATCATAGTTGAGGAAACATCAATTTTGTTACAATGTACTATTCTGATATCAGCAGGAAAAATTGTATTTATTTCCTTTATTTTAGCAGAAATAACATCAATATCCATATCCTCCTTGATATAACAAGGATCGAGCGGTCTGTGCTATTATTTCAGGATGATACCACCTTTCAAAATAATCCAGTGAATCAGCGCCCATAATAAAATATAATTCATCAAGAGGATACATTTCTTTAAATTTAAGAAGTGTGGCATATGTATAACTTGTGGAGTTGCACATATGCTCAATATCACTTACTGTAATGCTTTTGAGGTTTCTGACGGCTATCTGGCACATATTAAATCTGTGTTCAAATGATGTCATATTACGTTCGTCTTTGTTAGGCGAATGTCCTGATGGAACAACAATAACTCTGTCAAGGCAATATTCATTCATTGCTGATTCCATCATATTAATATGACCATTGTGGATAGGGTCAAATGCACCGCCGAAAATTGCAGTTTTCATCTTATTCCGGAAGATTTATTTTTGGATTTTTCTTTGCCTTGCGATAAAAGATCATTTTTTTACCGATAACTTTAACAACAGTGGAATGTGTTCTCTCGCCAATTACACTTGCTATTTCTCTTGGATCATCTATACAGTTCTTTAAAACAGAAACTTTTATGAGTTCTCTTTTTCAAGTGCCTGATCTATAGCCTCGATTATCTCAGGTGTAAGAGATGCTTTTCCAATCTGGAATATTGGTGTGATCGTACTTGCAAGACTGCTTAAATAAGCTCTCTGTTTGCTTGTCATTTCCATTTAATTTCTCCTTTTATTTGTAATAATCAAATTCGTGGCCATACATTCTTACAGTATCGCCATCTTCGATTCCACGCTCTTCAAGTTCCTTGAGAATACCCTGTTCCTTAAGGAACCTCTGGAAGAATAAAAATCCTTTTCAGAATCAATATTTGTATATCCAAGCATTTTTTCGATTTTTGGTCCCTCAACAACAAATCTTTGCATCATCTGCACGCTCGATAGTATAAGGTTCATCTTTATAGAAACTTAATGCAGGATCATATTCTGCTTCATATACTGTGACTTCTTTAGGACATTTTCAAGAGATTTTTTACCTCATATAAAAGCTCTTTTAGTCCCTTTCCGCTTACAGCAGAAATTGGAAAAACTTTTATTCCTTCAGGTTCAAATGCGTTTCTTAAATTTTCTATGACCTCATTTTCGTCACCATAGATCGCATCGATCTTATTAGCAGCTATAACCTGTGGTTTCTTTAATAAATCAGGGTTATATGCTTCTAATTCTTTGTTTATAGCTTTTATATCAGCAACAGGGTCACGGCCTTCTGTGCCTGCAGCATCAACCATATGGATCATTACCTTTGTACGTTCTATATGGCGTAGAAACTCATGACCTAGTCCGATACCCTCAGATGCGCCTTCGATCAGTCCCGGAATATCTGCTATTACAAATCCAAAGCTTCCGTCAAGATCCACAACACCCAAGGTTTGGCTGTAATGTGGTAAAATGATAGTTAGCTATTTTAGGTTTTGCATTTGTAACACGTGAAAGAAGCGTTGACTTACCTACGTTAGGAAATCCTACAAGTCCCACATCCGCTATAACTTTAAGTTCAAGCATAACCTCAATCTCAATTGCATCCTGTCCCGGCTGGGCATATTTAGGAGCCTGCATTGTGGAAGTTGCAAAATGCTGGTTTCCCAGACCTCCTTTACCTCCTTTTAGCACGATCTGCCTCCGGTTGTCAGCAGACATATCGGCTATAACCTTCCCTGTCTCGGCATCCTTTATTATAGTTCCTTCTGGAACTTTTAATACTAGATCTGCTCCATTTTTCCATGACAGTTTTTCTTGCCGCCTTCCTGACCTGGTTCAGCAGCAAATTTTCGTCTGTGGCGGTAATCGGTAAGTGTATTCAATCCATCATCTACAACAAATATGACATCTCCGCCTCTTCCACCATCGCCGCCATCAGGACCTCCATCCGGCACATATTTTTCACGACGGAATGAAACATGTCCATCTCCGCCTTTTCCAGATTTTATAATAATTTTTGCACGATCTGCAAACATAATTTTCTACCTCAATATATTTCAAGAGTTAATGATATATTCAAATATTTATTAACCAATTATAGTTACAATTATCATGTTTAATTTAACACAAAAACCCCGGCTAATAAAAAGTCGGGGTTTCAATCTTATTCGTTAACTACTGGATAAACGGAAGCCTGTTTCTTTATCTCTTCCAACTCTCTCGAATCTTAATACGCCGTCAACCTTTGCGTATAATGTATCATCTCCACCGATACCAACGTTTGTACCAGGATGAATCTTAGTACCACGCTGTCTGTAAAGAATATTACCAGCTTTTACGAATTGTCCGTCTGCTCTCTTAGCGCCTAATCTCTTAGACTCAGAGTCACGTCCGTTCTTTGTAGAACCAACTCCCTTTTTATGAGCAAAAAACTGAAGGTTCATATTCAACATGTCTTACACCTCCTTGAAATTTAGAATGATATAATCATTCCCATAGTCATTTTGTATTCCTTTTAGTCCCAGAATCATTGAATTGATAAGTAACTCCGAATCTCCGTCTGCTGGAGCATTTAACATAAATTTTATGTTGCCGCCTTCATCATCAGCATCAACTTTAAACATGACATCACAGAAATTCTCAATTGAATTAATGCAATTGATCACAAGTGCTGAAACACCGGCACATACTATATCATGCCCATATTCATCATATCCGGCATGACCGACAGATGAAAATCCGATCTTCTTACCATCTGTGTTCTGATAAACGGTTACTTCAATCATTATCCGTTAATTTTTTCAATCTTAACCTGTGTGAACGCCTGTCTGTGACCGTTCTTTTTATGATAACCAGTTTTTCTCTTATACTTGTAAACGATAACTTTTTTAGCTCTGCCTTCTTTAACTACAGAAGCCTCAACTGTTGCACCTGCAACTGTTGGCTCACCAACTTTGAGCTCATCTCCGCCTACAACTAAAACCTGATCAAAAGTAACTTTCTCACCAGCTTCAACGCCAAGCTTTTCAATGGTAATGATATCGCCTTCAGAAACTTTGTACTGCTTACCACCTGTTGCTATAATTGCGTACATATGGCACCTCCTATTTATCATTACTCGCCAGTTACGGTGCTGCAGATATTGCAAACTTAAACCTCACTGTGCGGCATACTCCAGTATACTAACATAGTATCCTCTACCTGTCAAGTAGAATATATGATTTCTTTTAGTGATTTATAACGTTTTTTCTTGTCAGCTCTACCAGACCTAGTTTTGTTATATCAATAAATGTGCATGTGACACAATCCTTTTTTATTTCTTCTTTCAGTATTTTAATGAGTTCGTTTTTTTCTTCCGGATTTTTCATATTGATAAAATCAATGATTATCATACCTGATATATTGCGGAGCTTAAGCTGTTTATCTGCTTCTTTGCGGCCTCTGAATTTACAGAAAAATACTGTTTGATTTTAATGATCTGCTGCCGCTTGTATTTACATCAATAAATGTAAGTGTTTCCAGCTGCTCTATTATTATATTCGCACCACTTTTAACCAGACCATCCGTGATGTCAGATTTTCCATAATGGAACGTATACCATACAAAGAAGAAAGACTTATAGCACTGTCATCATATAACTTTAATCTATTACTGATCGCAGAGTCTGACATATAGCTGTAAATATTATCATATAATTCTTTTTGATCGGTCACAACATTTTCAATCCCTGTCATATCAAGGGATTTCAGTTTCATAATGTAATCCTTGCTGCTTTGGTAAAGCTTTGTATAAACGAGTGAATGCGCCGATTTTTCCATAATTGCATTAAAAATACTATAAGTTTTTAAAGTCTGCAATAAGCTGTTCATCCGGTATTGATGCCGCACTTGTCCTTACAACAACGCCAAAATTTTCTGCCTCATGCATTTTGCACACGGAATCTAATACTTTCTTTATCTCGTTGGCACGGAGCCTGTTTATTTTACCGGATACTCCTAATGATGTATCAGTTGTCGAGATTATCATATGATCTCCAAATATGCATAACTTCGTAGATGCGACAGGCTCTTTTGTCTTTATTGCGTCTTTTACTATTTGTACAAGGATCTCATCGCCCTCATGGATTCCAGGTTTTGATTTTTATTTACGTATACAGGATCAGACAGATCATTTAATGAAATATAGCAACTTTGTTTTGGAGATATGTTTACAAATGCTCCGTTTATTCCTTTTAAAATTCTGCCTACCCTTGCAACATAAATATCATTTACTATGGAATCATCCGCTGGGAACAACTGAAAATCTTTATATTTGCGGTTTTCATCTAAAAGACCATACAATATGAAGCTGTTGTTGTTTTTCATGATATGTGAAAATAGCCTTATCCATTATGAAATAATCTCTCCCATTTCAAGCAGAGAAATAAGTTCTCCACTCTCATCCCTTGCAAAGACATCATTTCTGTGGATCTGAATTGCAAGTGGATCGTATTCTATATTGCATTTGCCATAAAGTGATTCCAAAACAAATTCCGGTTTTATATTATCAATACTTCCTGTAGAAACTTTTAAGTAAAAATACTGCTTTCCGTCAAGCTCTACAGCCTTGATAGCATACACAAGAGGCTTGATATCAACTTCACGTTCGCTCTTTTTAGTTTTCTTTGTCACAATAAAATCGCTTTTATCCAATAAGTTTGTTGTTATTATATCATTCCATTCACCAGTTGTATGGGGATTTACATATCCGTCTTTGTAAGAAAGATAGTAATCTGCTGGGCCACAATGGACATGGCCGTTTTGGCTTTTTCAGGCAATTCCACATAACCAGTAACCTCTACTCCATCTACCATCTGCGCATTTAATGCATCAAGACTTTTTGAACTTTCGGTGGAGAGAACTTCTATATCAAAGTATTCACCATCGCTTGTGATACCAACACCCAGAGGTGCCGCAAACGACATTATCTGGTGTGCAGAATAGCCTTCAAGAATATTTTATATCAATATTTGCACGCCTTATTGCCTTTTGGATGAAACGCATCATGTCAAGATGTCCGATAAATTTCATGCATCCCCATTTTTTAATTTTATTCTAATTTTCATAGCAGACACCTCCTCCGAATTGCTTTGCCCACAGGCAGAACAGCGCATTCTGCAATTCGGTGTAACCGACTCTGCAAGCGCATTTTTCCATTCTCTTTTCATGAAATCCTTAGAAACCCCTATGTCTATAAAATCCCATGGAAATATTTCATCCAGGCTGCGCTCTCTTTTGGTATAAAAGTCCGGATCGATCCCACATTCCTTAAAGGCATCAAGCCATCTGTCATAATCAAAGTATTCGCTCCATGCGTCAAAATATCCGCCATTTTCGTAAACTTTTAATATCGCATCGGAAATTTTTCTGTCACCGCGTGCCAGAATTCCTTCTAATACGGTAATATAAGCTTCATGCCAGTTGTATCGTATACTCTTTCTGTTGTGCATTTCTTTTACATGGTCATTTACGATTTTGGCACGTCCGAGATATTCTGATGGGTCATACATTTTCGCCCACTGGAATGGAGTAAAAGGTTTTGGAACAAAGAAAGACGTACTTATTGTAATCTGGCATTTACCATTTCGTTTTTCCTTTGGAACCGTGTCATAATAAAGCATGGCAACCTGATCTGCAAGTTCAGGAATGCCACGCATATCCTCCTCTGTCTCGGTCGGAAGACCAAGCATAAAATAAAACTTTACTTTATTCCATCCACCTTCAAATGCCTGTCTTGAGCCATCCATTATATTTTCTACGGTAAGACCTTTGTTTATAACATTTCTAAGCCTCTGAGTTCCGGCTTCCGGTGCAAATGTAAGACTGCTCTTTTTGATGTCCTGTACCTTCTGCATTATATCTAAAGAGAAAGCGTCTATTCTAAGCGATGGTAGGGATATATTTATCTTTTTTTTTGCAAATATCAATAAGATAATTTATAAGTTCCTCAAGTTCTGCATAGTCAGATGAGCTTAACGAACTTAAAGAAATTTCCTCATAGCCTGTTGACGCTATAAGTTTTTGGGCAAGCTCTTTTAAACGTTCTACTCCTTTTTCACGGTTTGGACGATATATCATTCCGGCCTGACAGAATCTGCAGCCTCGGATACAACCTCTTTGGATTTCAAGCACAATCCTATCCTGTGTTGCTTTTATAAACGGAACGACAGAAGCTTCCGGTATACAGAATCAGTCAGATCCATCTGAACCTGTTTTTACATTCTTTGGCACATCATCATAGATAGGGTCAAATGAATCTATCGTTCCGTCATTTTTGTATGTGACTGTATACAAAGATGGTACGTATATACCAGGGATTTTTGATGCTTCACGCAAAAATTCATTGCGGTCATATCCGCTTTTTCTTTTCCTTGTACAGGTTAAGAAGCGCATCGTAGCTTATTTCTCCCTCACCTATATAAAATATGTCAAAAAATCAGCGATCGGTTCAGGGTTATATGAACATGGACCACCGCCTATAACTATTGGATCAGATTCGTCCCTGTCAGCTGATTTGAACGGGATCTGTGCTAAATCTAAAATCTGAAGAATGTTTGTGTAGCACATTTCATACTGGAGTGTCATTCCAATAAAATCAAATTCTTTTATAGCATCCTGAGACTCGAGTCCGAATAATGGAATATTTTCTTTTTTCATAATTTCGTGAAGATCCGGCCATGGTGAATAAACTCTTTCGCACCATACATCGTCACGTCTGTTAAACATATCATAAAGGATCTGTATACCCAGATGAGACATTCTATCTCATAAACATCAGGAAAACACATCGCAAAACGTATGTCTACCTGCGATGTGTCTTTCATAACTGAGTTCAGCTCATTTCCGATATATCTTGCAGGCTTATCTACCTGCATAAGTATCTCATCACTTAAAGCTAATTTTCTCATATATATTTTTACCTCAAAATTAATTATCTTTGTGCAAGTTCATTTGCTATCTCTTCCCATGTGATATTTTTTTCAACCATAAGGATCATGCAATTATACATAAAATCAGATATTTCAAACTTCAGATCATCTTTATCCGAATTTTGGCTGCTATTACAATTTCGGTGCTCTCCTCACCGAGTTTCTTTAAGATTTCATCAAGTCCCTTATCTAATAGTTCATTTGTATAAGAACCTTCTTTAGGATTGTTCTTCCTGTCAACAATATCATTGTACACTGTTTCTAAGACCCTGAGTGGGTTTTTTTATACAAATTCTTTTTACGATATTGTTAAAGAAGCATGATCTGTTTCCTGTGTGACATGCTGCCCCAACCTGTGAAACCTTTGCAAGAATCGTATCATAATCACAATCTGCTGTGAGTGATTTTACATACTGTAAATGTCCAGATGTAAGTCCTTTTGTCCATAACTCATTACGGCTTCTGCTCCAGTATGTCATGCGTCCGCTGTTTATTGTAACATTAAACGCTTCATCGTTCATATATGCAAGCATAAGTACTTCTTCGTTTTTATAATCCTGGACGATCACCGGTACCATCCCATCAGAATTTAATTTTAGATCTTCCCACTTAAGATCCGGGGTAAAATTATCTACAAGTATCCCTCTTTCTGAGAGAGTGGTCTTTAAATCCATTATATCGTTTGCCGGATCGTTAATGAATGCGCCAGCAATCCCTCTTACTGTTTCTCTTTTTAAGACATCACATATTTTATCCAGACCGTTGTCCGGCATATATACGACATAAGGAGTGGACGTAAGATTTTCCAGTGCATCTATTATATCTATGTTCAGCACAAGAAGCTCATGGAAAGTATCTTCTATTTCTTCCTGATGTTTAAAGATATAATCAACATTGCTTATGGACATTAAAATCCTGTCTTTTCCGAAACGCTCACTCGCTTCGTTTGCGAGCGAAAGACTTGAATCCTTTGTAGCATTAAAAATAACCTGGAGACATCCGGCATAAAGAAGTTTTTTTACATCCTCTATCCTGTTTATATTGCCACCTGCACATACTTTTACATCAATATTTCTATTTATGTTTTCTATTGTATGTATATTTTTCATGTTCATCATCATCTGTAGACAGATCAAATATTATGATTTTATCAATTCCACTGTCGTTGTACAATTGACACAGTGCGTATACATCCTCAAATTCTGTAAAATCTGTTGGAGATTTGACAGCCTTCCCATCTTTAAGATATAAAGTGGCAACAATATTTTTAAATCCTGTCAATTTATAAACTTCCTTTCGTTGACATAATGTCACTTATTCTGCTATCAAAGGAGCATGCATCATCAAGCGCCTTGGCAAAAGCCTTAAACATTGCTTCTATCATATGATGATCATTTCCCGGTGTGATCACTTTTATGTGTAAATTCATTCCGGCGGCATATGATACAGCATAAAAATTCTTTTACCATCTGTATCCATTGTTCCGACACGTTCAGCGCTAAACTGTGCATCAAACTGCAGATATGGACGTCCTGACAGATCGATCGCACACAGAACAAGTGTTTCATCCATAGGAAGGATAAAGCTTCCAAAACGCTTAATGCCCTTTTGTCACCGATTGCTTCTTTATAGCATTTCCAAGAACTATACCACAATCCTCTATTGTATGATGGCAGTCCACATCAAGATCGCCCTCACATTTAAGGGTCAGATCAAAAAATCCATGTTTTGAGAACCCTTCAAGCATATGGTTAAAAAATCCTATTCCTGTGTTTATATTTGATTTTCCTGTTCCGTCAATATCAAGTACAAGATCAATATCTGTCTCTTTTGTCTGTCGTTTCACATTTGCAGTACGCATTGCCATAAATCGTAACTCCTTTAATCTTCAAATCTTACTTTAATCGAATTTGCGTGCGCAGTCAACTGTTCACACTGTGCAAATTGCTCAATATCTGTGTGAACCTTCTCAAGAGCTTCACGTGAATATGAGATAATGCTTGATTTTTTGATAAAATCATCAACACTGAGTGCTGAGAAAAATTTTGCTGTTCCGTTTGTCGGAAGCACATGGTTAGGTCCTGCAAAATAATCTCCTAAAGGCTCTGAAGAATATTCTCCGATAAAGATTGCCCCTGCATTTCTGATACGTGTCATGACTGTGAACGGATCCTTTGTAACTATCTCCATATGTTCAGATGCTATCTCATTTACGGCATCTATTGCATCGTCCATATTGTCTGCGACAAGGATATATCCATAATTATCAAGGGATTTCTGGATGATTTCTTTTCTTGAAAGAACTTTACGAAGCCTTCTACCTCGTCAGAAACTTTCTCGGCCAGCTCTTTGCTTGTTGTGATAAGTATAGCTGATGCCATCTCGTCATGTTCCGCCTGGGATAAAAGATCAGCCGCAACATATCTTGGGTTTGCGGTTTCATCTGCAAGTACCAAAATCTCACTTGGCCCTGCGATTGAATCAATGCTTACATAACCAAACACCGCCTTTTGCAAGGGCAACAAAATATTTCCGGTCCTACTATTTTGTCTACCTTTGGAACGCTCTCCGTTCCGAATGCCATAGCTGCTATAGCCTGGGCGCCGCCAACTTTATATATTTCGTCAACACCGGCTTCGTTTGCAGCAACAAGAGTTGAAGGATATACTTTTCCGTCTGCTCCAGGAGGTGTGCACATAACGATTTTATCAACTCCGGCAACCTTTGCAGGAAGTACATTCATAAGAACCGATGAAGGGTATACTGCCTTTCCGCCCGGAACGTATACACCGGCTTTTTCAAGCGCAGTAACCTTCTGTCCTAAAATGATCCCATCCTCTGATGTAAACCATGAGTTCTGGAGCTGTTTTCATGATATTTTTAATATTTACAAGGGATTTCCTGATCACAGCAAGAAGCTTTTCATCAACTTTATCATAGGCCTCCTGTATTTCTTCTTTTGTAACACGGATATTTGAAGCGTCAATATCAGCCTTGTCAAATTTCTTCGTATAGTCAAATATCGCTTTATCCCGGTTTTCTCTTACATTATTTATAATTTCGTTTACACTGCTCTCATATTCTGTATAGTTGTTCGGACTTCTTTTAAGCAGGTTCTCCAATATGTTTTGTTTTGAATCCTTTGTTAATTTTAAAATTCTCATTTCTGCCTCCATAATATGACAAATGTTATTATTTAATGATTATTTTATTACGGTTTTCAGATCGCTTATCAACTTGGTAATGCGCTCATTATCCATTTTCATACTGACCTGATTTACAACAACTCTTGCAGATAAAGGACATACTTCCTCAAGTACTGTCAGTCCGTTTTCCTTTAAGGTTGTTCCTGACTCTACTATATCACAGATCACCTCAGAAAGACCAACAATAGGTGCAAGTTCGATAGAACCGTTTAATTTAATAATCTCAACTGTCTGGTGTTTTTTATTATAAAAATAATCTTTGGCGATATGTGGATACTTTGTTGCAACACGGATCTGATCGTGGTGCAGGAGCAGTTCTCTGGCACTTTCCGGACCACAGATACACATACGGCATTTTCCAAATCCTAGATCCAGGACTTCATATATGTTTCTGCCCTCCTCAAGTATCGTATCTTTTCCTACAACACCGATATCCGCAGCACCATATTCTACATATGTAGGTACGTCCGGTCCTTTTGCAAGGAAGAATTTAAGCTTTAATTCTTCATTTACAAAAATAAGCTTTCTTGTGTCGGGATCTTTCATTTCCTCACATGTTATTCCGATTTCTTCAAATAACTGTAATGTTTTTTGCAAGTCTGCCTTGCCCAATGCAAATGTTAAATATCTGTCTTCACTCATCACTATTCCTCTATAAACTCAACTTTATTAATATGGTTCGACACCGAATATGCAGATAATCTTCTTTGATCTTTCAGTATCTTTAAGTATCATTTCGACATTTATACCCCTTTTTCTCATAAGTGTACATTTTGAAATAGCCTTTTTGAAAGCCGCTTCCTCAAAAACAATAAGTGCAGACTCTTCTATGACAGGAATTTCTATATTTTGTCTCTGTAAAGCCGCCATAAGCTGGTCAACGACTATCGCAAAACCGATTGCCGGTGAATTTTTACCGAAATGGCTTAAAAGATTATTATATCGGCCACCTTTTACTATTGCTTCACCTGTTCCATATGTAAATCCCTGGAAAATAATTCCAGTATAGTATTTATAATCACTTATAAGTCCAAACTCATATGAAACATATTTTTCTATTCCATATGCTGTAATGTATTCCCTTAGACTTTCCAATGTTACAACAGATTTAAGTATGTCAGGATAATTTTTGCTAACTGCTTTGCATTTTGGAGGTCGTCATCAGATATATCAAAATTGCCTAACAGTTTAAACAACCCCTTTAGATCGTCCTTAAGATCTAATGTGTCGACAAATTCCTCGACTCCATAGAAATTTTTGTTTGATATAAGTTCACGAAGCTGCTCCTCGTCTTCAAGAAGTCCGGCAGCTTAGATCAGTCCGCCAAAATATCCTGAATTTCCGACGGAAATCTGGAACTGTTTAAGTCCTGACTCAAGTAAAGAATCTACAACCATAGACAAAATTTCTGCATCAGCTGAAATCGAATCATCACCTATAAGTTCAGCTCCGCACTGTGTGGTTTCTTTTAATCTGCCCTGATAGTCGGAAGAATTGATAAATGTATTTCCCAGATAACAGAGCTTAACTGGCATATCATCATCCATATAATATTTCGCTGCACTACGTGCTATTGCAGGAGTAAAATCCGGACGCAGTACCAATGTGTTTCCTTCTTTATCAAAAAATTTGTATAAATCCTTTGATGCTATAGTTCCTACCTCGTTTCCGAATATATTAAAAAACTCAAACGTCGGTGTCATTATGTCGTGATAACCGTACTTAAGAAGCGTTTTATGAAGCTTATCCTGAAGATAAAGTTTATTTTTACATTCTTTGTTGTATATATCCCTGACACCATCAGGTGTATGTAATAATTGTTTTTTCATTTTTCTCACTTTCATATGGTAAAGTAGTATCGTGGTAGCATACTAACATAATATACATATATTGTCAACCCTGCCATGAGTGTTTTATGGTAAAACATTCATTATCAATAAATATTATTTGCGCATATCAAGATCGATCTGCATCGTATCTAAATATGGAATTAACACACCGGGAACCTCTTTTAAAAAGAAGTCAGGATCAAGTTCGTCATATCTGAAGCTTTTCCTTCCACCACCCTCTGCCCTGTTCCAGAAATACTTAAGCTGCCTGTATGTAAGATAATAATATTTATCCTTATGTGTATAGGAAATAAGGATAAATGCGATTCCATCCTGCTTTTCAAATTCTTCCATAAACTGAACCTGATGTTTATGGATGTTCGCAAGCGGAAATGTGTCAGTATTACATTCTTTAGCATCAAAGCACACAGGAATACCCTGCACTGCACCGATATAATCGACAGTACTTTTCTGTTCAAAGTACGCAAGAGTAATATGTCTTGACTTCTGATCCATCTTTATCGGGGTTATCGGTGTCGGTATCTTCTGGATAAGAGCAAGACCATGTTCCCTGTATTTTTCATTTGTTTTATTTATCATGTCTTCAAGTGTGGAACCTCGAAGACCTCTGGAATTCCATGTTGCCATATTATTTTGTCCGTTTACATAAGTTTTTTGAATACATCAGGTATTTCATCTTTTATTTCCATTCCATCTTCAAACACAACTCTCTGTGCATGCAGAAGCTGGCTTTTGATACAATATTGTTCTTTATATTTATCATTTATTTTTCTGTCACCATATTTGTAGTCTCCTATTATCGGATGCCCGATAGATGCAAGATGGGCGCGTATCTGGTGGCTTTTTCCTGTTATAAGGTGAACTTCAAGTAAAGTTCTGTCACTTAATTTTTAACTGGGCGATACTCTGTTTTTATATGAGCTGATCCGGCAGATATTGGATTATCTGATATAAGGACCTTATTTGTCGCCGTGATCTTTGTGAGATAGCCTTCTATAAGCATTTCATCCGAAACAGCACCGCACACCCATGCCATGTAATACTTTTTATGGTTCTTTCCCTTAAATCTTCTGACAGTTTCTGAAGACCACTTAAACTCTTTCCCATTAATATGATCCCGGATGTATTCCTGTCAAGCCGGTTACAGACTGATGGTTTAAAATTTTTATATTCATCTAATGTTAAAGCACCTATGCCTATCAGATATCCCAGGAGTCTTTCATTAGCGGAAATATCGTCCGGATCAGCCTTTTGTGATAACATGTTTATAGGCTTTGAGGCTGCAAGGATATCCTCATCCTCATAAATCACTTTAAGTCCGTTAAGCTTTAATGAAGCAAGAAAGTTAAAGTTTTTCTTTAAGGTTTCCTCATCAACCGAGAACTTTTCGAATGTGTCATCGGATAGAAATATTTTATCACATCCTGATTCTTTAATATTTCTGTCCCGGCCTTTTTCCCATTTAATGTAAAGTTTTTCTTGCGCAGCATTTTGTAAATAAATCCTGTAGATGCATTCGGCAATATTTTTTCAGATATTTATCAAACCGTTGTCCGGCTTCATTTTTCCTGCTATAAATTCTTTCATCTTTTCTTTTTATGAACATTCCTTATAGTTTTTCTTATTATTTCTAACTGATTTGTCAGTTTTATTATTATTTTGTGCCGCGTAACCAGAACTGCTTTTTTTTTTTCTTTATAGCCTGTACCATGATTTATATTTCTTGGACGGATAAGACATTTTTTTCAAATCCGATCAAATCTGTCCTGCCTGCTTTTACAAGAGCTTCATGTACAAGATCATAGTTTTTAGGATTACGATACTGTATGAGAGCACGCTGCATAGCCTTTTCATGCGGATTTGTAGTGACATAAACCGGCTTTAAAGTAGCAGGATCAAGTCCTGTATAGTACATACATGTCGAAATTGTCGAAGGAGTCGGATAAAAATCCTGTACCTGCTCCGGCATATATCCTAAATCCCTTTAAATATTCAGCAAGCTCTATAGCTTCTTTTAATGTGGAACCCGGATGTGAGGACATAAGGTATGGAACAAGATACTGCTCTTTTCCTATCTTTTTATTCATGTCCTTGTATGCTTTTACAAATTTATTATATACTTCAACACTTGGCTTTCCAAGCTTGTTTAACACTTCATTTGATATATGTTCAGGGGCAACCTTTAATTGACCGCTGACATGATATTCACATAATTCGCGTAAAAATGTTTTATCCTTATCATAAATGAGATAATCAAAACGGATTCCCGAACGGATAAATACTTTTAACTTTTGAAGTGTACGAAGCTTGCGGAGCACTCTATGTAGTCGCTGTGATCAACAATAAGGTTTTACAAGGCTGTGGGAAAGACACTGTTTTGTCGGACAGGCTCCTTTGTAAGCTGCTTTTGCAGGCAGGTGCCCTGAAATTTGCAGTAGGTCCGCCGACATCATGGATATATCCCTTGAAATCCTTATCTTGTGTAATAAGTTTTGCTTCATCTATTATGGATTCATGGCTTCTTGTCTGTATGATCCTTCCCTGGTGAAATGTAAGAGCGCAGAAATTACAGCCTCCAAAACAGCCTCTGTTGCTTATAAGTGAAAACTTCACTTCAGAGATTGCAGGGATACCGCCGGCTGCCTCGTAAACCGGATGATAAGTCCTCATATAAGGCAGGGCATAAACCTCATCCATTTCATCCTGTGAAAGTGGTTTCTGTGGAGGATTCTGCACTACAAGAGTTTTCCCACCATATGGCTCAAACAGCCGTTTTCCGCTGAACGGGTCGGTATTGCAGTACTGTGTATAAAAGCTTTTGCAAAAGTTTTTATCTGCTTTTATCTCATCATAATCAGGAAGTTCGATCGCATCGTATATTATGTCTCTGTCCTTTGTTTTAAAAACCGTTCCGTCTATAAAAGTAATATCTTTTACATCCATCCCCTGATGCAAGTGCATCCGCTATCTCTACTATGCTTCGCTCGCCCATTCCGTATGAGATCAGATCAGCTCCGGAGTCAAGAAGTATTGAGCGTTTTACCTTGTTTGACCAGTAATCGTAGTGAGCCATTCTTCTTAAGCTCGCTTCTATTCCACCTATTATAATAGGTGTTGTTTTGTATGTATGACGTATTAAGTTGCAGTATACAACTGTGGCATAATCCGGACGTTTTCCCATTTCACCGCCCGGGGTAAATGAATCTTTTGTCTTCGTTTTTTTGACACGGAATAATGGTTGACCATAGAATCCATATTGCCAGCTGTAACTAAAAATCCAAGACGTGGTGCGCCAAGTATTGAAATTGATTTGTCATCCTTCCAGTCAGGCTGTGCAATTATACCGACTGTATATCCGTGTGACTGCAATATCCGGGATATGATTGCATGCCCGAACGAAGGGTGATCCACATACGCATCTCCCGTTACATATACGAAATCAAGCTGCTCTATACCCTGCTCTTCCATATCCGCTTTTGATATTGGTAAAAAACCATTGCTCATTGATTTGTTTCCTCTCTAATTATTTATAAGTAAATTTATTTCTTCTATTGTAAGTTTTCTGTATTCTCCGGCTTTTAAATCATCTGATAATACAAGTGGTCCCATCGATATGCGTTTTAAATATGTCACCCTTTTTCCGACTGCTTCAAACATTCTTTTTACCTGATGAAACTTTCCTTCTGTTATTGTTAACTCAATTTCTGAAATCGGTTTACTTTTCAAGATAGTCAATTTAGCCGGTTTTGTGAGCTTTTCCTCACCTATGTCAACCCCTTTTTCAAAAAGGTTAACATCTTCATCTGTTACCATCCCATCTATTTTAGCATAATATGTCTTAGCAACATGCTTTGCAGGACTTAAAAGATTATGTGCCAGTGCACCATCATTTGTGATCAGAAGAAGTCCTTCTGTATCAATATCAAGCCGTCCCACTGGAAACAGATCATCATGAACAGTGTCTGTTATGTAATCCATAACAGTTTTGTGAATATTATCCTCTGTAGCCGAAACGCATCCGGCAGGCTTATGAAACATATAATATTCATATTTTTCATAAACAAGCTGTTTATTATTATAACATACAATATCTTTATCAGTATCTATTTTTGTCTCAGGTTTTGTGATCGTTTCTCCATTTACTGTAACCTTTTGGGACTTAAGAAGTTTTTTTACTTCTGAGCGGGTACCGATACCCATTTCTGATAAAAATTTATCAAGTCTCATATATTTATTTTCCTATCTGATTAATTTTTGTTTGTCAGCTTTATACGTTTGATAAGTGCCAGTTTCATTATATGTTTCATCCTGAGTGTCCGCTCAAGCAGATCACGTATGAAACCATCAAAGAATTCTGCTTTTTTCATCCGGCACTGCAAGCTGTGTGTATCCTGTTCCTCTCTGGAGGGAATCGTCAGCAACACAGGTGTATATTTTATCCTCATCCAATGCCTGTCCATTTATAAAAACAGAAAACGGATTTTATTTATTTTTACATTGTGGCTGAAACCAAGTGTACCAAGAACATGTCCTTCTTACGCCTGCTCCTTTTCCACTCTGGTTTACAAAAAGGTGTCAAACGAATCTATAATTGCACTTTTAATGTCAGCCCCTTAACAGGAACCTTGTAGGGTTAAGTTTTGATGGGGACAGCTCAATTAAACGTTTCTTTGAAATGGCACCCTCTGCCGGACCTTCCACAATACCAGAATTGATAAAAGCAAAATCACATTCATACCCGGTTGTACAAAGCCTCAGCGATAAAGTTCGTAAGAAGGCTTTTCGTTTTCTATACTCCAGTCCATCTTTTTATTGTAAATAAAGTTTTATCAAGATTTCTTTCTGCAATCTGGCGCTGGCTGTGCCATAGGCTTAATATTTCATCGTCAGGTTTTATTTCATCAGTTATTTTAACGTGTTTAGTAGAAAAACCAGTCACTTTGCCGTTTTCTATATTCAACGTTACTATTCCCAGACATTCTCCACCATAACCTGATTGTATATATTTTCCTCACAGCATATTGTGTGTGTATGTCCTCCGAGACACAGATCAATCTGAGGTATTTTCTCCAAGATCATATGTTCTACATTTATGCCGCTGTGTGACAATAAAATGCAAAAGTCATACTGACCTTTATTTCGTTTTATTTCATCATTTATCTGTGTAATGGGATCGTTCGTGGAAAGATTTAAAAAACATTGTATTTGCCAGGCTTTAATGATTTGCTGTAATATGGTGATATACCTATGACGAGAAAACGTACTCCACAGCGGTTAAAGATCACACTTCCTGTTATGCCGTCCAGCGGGTTTTGTCATTGTCAGTAATATTGCAGGAAAGCATTTTGATATCTTCACCTGCGCATTTGACGAGTGATTTATTTTCAAGATCAATTTCATTATTTCCGACCGCCATAGCATCAACTCCCGCATGCTTTAAAATCCTAACTGCTCCAATACCTCTCGTACCCTGTACAGTTATATCTTTTAAATCCACAAATCACCGCAATCAAGAAACAAGTCTTCTTTCTTGCGGTGATCTTTGATATATGCAGCAATTCTTGCAATATTTTCGAAATTGCTGTGTAGGTCATTTGTCTGATAAATAGTAAAGAGTCATATTTTCTCCCGGATATGCACGTTTATATTATAATTTTAACCCAGACAGTTTTTCTCAATACTACTTTATATTTATTTTTGCATTAAAAAATATACTGTTCACACCTAATGACTATACAATATCCATTCTTATTTCATCAATAATACTTTTATCTTTTAACTTGTGAATTTCAGTTCGTGTGATAAAAAACACCATTCCTATCAAAACGGGAACTCTCTATCAAATCATTTTCAACATCATCTTTGTAGAATTTTCTTATGAAGGACTAATAACAAGTGCTCCATTTGCGCAAGTTGCAAGATTCCACATACTACTCTTTTCCTTTGTAAAAGTGCCGAGGGTGCTGTTTTCCAATAAATGTAAGTTTATAATTTTGAACACACAAAATCATATAATGCACGCATAAGTTCTTCACCTTTACGGCATTCGGCAACAAGAGAGATAACCGTATTCTTATCGGGAATAACCCGCCTGCACCAAAGCTATTTCCGAGAGGATCTGTTTTCCACGTTGGACGTTTGATTCCAATATGTGAAAAGAGCCTTGGGGTAAGATAGGAAACAAGGTCACAGCCTGCACGCCTTTGTACAAGTATGCCCGCAAGATACGGACCCACATTATTATATACAAAATGTGTTCCGGTTTAAATTTAAATGGGATAGCCAAAGACATTTTTACCCAATCATCTTCTTTGTACAGCGGACGCTGCGCACCCATAAGATTGCCATATTAATCCTTCCTGCACAGCAAATCCTACTGCGCAAGACGTTTTACAATTAAATTTCTTGGATGAATAATATAACTTTCCCCTATGCGCTCCTTGTATTTTTCTCTGAAATTATTTAATGAGGTCGTTTTGTATTGCTTTCCTAACTTCACTTCAATCGGAAACATCTTATATTTTAATCTGCTGTTATTGGAAATAATAAAATCTATTTCCATATCATTTCGATGCTTATTTTCATTATAGTGTGTATAAAAATATAATTCATGTCCATTTGCCACCAGCATCTGAGCTATTGCATTTGTTGCATCATATTTTTCTACATATTTAAAATGTACAAGATAGGCTCTGTGTGTCCGGAAAAATCTGTTCCTGCCATATCACTTAATTCTGTAATTTACCATAGTATTCAATATCCGTACTTCGTGTATGGATAATAACTTTCAGTTATACACCTCTGCATATACAATATCACGCAGAAAAATCTTTATATGACTTCCGGCGGTCTGTACCATAATATACTTTTCGTCTTTTTCAAGTCTGGAACTCCTTTTTATGTTATGGACTGCCTTTGTCACAACCTCTTTCAATTTCTCATCGGAAAATGGCTTAACCAGATAATGAAATGCTACGACATCAAATGCCTGAAAAACATACTCTCTCTGCTGCTGTCACAAAATGAGTATCATATCCTCATTGTCCTGACGAAGCATCTTTGCCGTTCCATCCCATCCATTCCCGGCATCTGAATATCCAGAAAAGAATATCCGGCTTACTGCCACTTGCGATCAGTTCATCACCCGATAAATATTTATCTATAACCGCATCTGGCAATAGCTTTTTTATCTTTTCTTCCAGTATCTGAACCATAGATACTTCATCATCACAGATAGCTATTTGCATATTGTCACTTCCTTGCTTACATATATTTATAATTATTATATCATGTGCTTACGCACATGATAGCCTGCGGCTGATTACAACAAAGTGATTTACCGGCAGAGGAAGGAAGATTATAGCCAGCGTCTCCAGACAATTCTGTCAGATACAGACCGCCTGCTTCAAAAATGCAACGGTGGTTATGATGAAATAAGCGAATATCAGCTTCTTGTCCTTGCTTTTCAGAGCAAGTAATCAAAGAGAACAATACATTGCGCCTAAAACAAAGAAGACGGCGAAATGAATTCATCCATGCTGCAAAATCCGTCAGATCCGGAGGTAACCTACAGGGAAAAAGCCGGAAGTTTTTGCAATTATCTTTTTGAAATCTTCATAGCATTTTCCATCTTTCCTTCTAGCTTTCAATAAAATGGTGTATCTTTTCTGCGTCCTGGTATCCTTTTTATACAGCCTGTCCATGGCCTCTTTATCCCGTGTTAAGGTATCCACCCCGCAAGTGTCATCTGGGGAAACGATCAAGGCGCATCCTTTTTGCATATTCGCTGGCAATCATAACGCCTTCATTGTACCGCCTGGCTCTCTCCTAAGCGCTTTGGCCGCTTCCGGATATTTTTTCTGAATCCGTCTGGCAAATTTTTCATCCTGATTTGAAGTACGCAGCTCCCGTTCCGGTTTTGTCAGGATAACTACGGTCTTTTCACATCCACAGTCAAATGCCTTTTGCACAGGAACCGGATCCCCAATGCACCGTCAAAATAGGGAATCCCCTCCACATCGTATGGATGGCATACAAACGGAATGGCCGAGGACGCTTTCAAAATATCGTAACGATCCTGTTTTATATCCCCTTTGTCAAAATATTTCACTCTGCCCGTCCTGGCGTCCGTTGCGACGATCAGCATTTCAGAAGTGCTCTCTGCCACTTTCTGGTAATCCACCGGATATTCACCGTCAGAATTACTCAAGGTTCCATATACATAGTCCAGATCAATAAAGGAACGCTTCAACAGGAATCTCCCTATCCCCATGTATTTCTTTCTGAAAGAGTATTCCGCATAAAAGCGGTAATTTCTCCCCTTTGTCCCGCAATATAAGAAACCACGTTTGCGCTTCCGGCCGAAACGCCGATGCACAGGTCAAACAAAATCTTCTGGTCGAGGCACCAGTCAAATACCCTGCCGCATAAATTCCACGCAGGCCGCCGCCTACGTCTACAATACCTGTTTTCATTCTACCGCCCCTTTTTTAAACCGTTTCCATGTGTCTCTCATTTGTCATTTCCTCCTTTTATATGTTTCCCTTATCCTATGATTTTCTCTTCTTCCCTTCAATTGACATATCAAACCTTAATGTTTAAAAATTAGACAAACGGCTATCCTTTTTACAGTGCTTTTCGCTATCTCTAGCCAAGCTGTCTGGCCGGAAATTCTGTTCTTTGCACTCACCAGCTTTTCGGCAATCTCAGACTTATCGGCTTGTTCATTGTAAGCACAAAGTATAACGGCTCCCGCACTATACCGAGAAAGTAGCAATTTACTGCTTAAAGGCAGTAAATTAGCGGATTAAATATGTATCTATATCCGTCAGCTCACGCTCATCTGCGATATCCACATATACACAGTCATACTTCTTTGCCACACTTCTGCCACCCTTATCACCCTCCAATGATAAAAGCTGCGGGATAAGCGATGAATGAAATACACACGGATTACCTACGGTATCTCCACAGCGAAGCGAAAAAGCCAATCGCATATTCCATTTATTTTCAAGTACTTTGTCTATTAATTTAATCACGCTTTGACTTTTTAAATATGGCTGGTCAGCTACTGCAAACATGTAGTAGTCCTCTGTTTCGGCAGTATGATGCGTCACTTCACTGCTTTTCTTAAGCTTTTTCTGCTCCCTTTTTCTGCTCCTGCACAGCCATAATTCCTGCTTTTATGGTGTAGGCTATGCCTTTTTCGCTGTCAGGACTTAAGACTGCATGGCAATCCGGGATACATGAGCAGTAGTCCAGTATTTCCCGGTAACGTGTAACGACGGTTATATCTATGACCGGGTTATTCGATTCTGCATTTTTTAATTTATTATATCTATCTTTAATTTCTATTAAACGTTCAAGCAGATGCCTGTACATAGGTTTTCCATCCAGCTCATAAAACAGCTTGTTACTTCCAAAACGGCGGCTGTTTCCAGCCGCCATGTATATGATATGAATCATTTCACTCTTAGGTCCTTTTCGTGCCAGTCAGGGTCTGCCATTCCCATAAGTATTTTCTCCGGGGTAAACGGAACTGTCCTGTGCCACACACCTGTTGCGCGATAAATGGCATGTGCCAGTGCAGGAGCCGGTGTATTGATAACTATCTCGCCGATTGACTTGACTCCAAATGGGCCTGAAGGCTCATAGCTTGTCTCAAATTCGACGTTGATATGTCCCACATCCTGTCGTGTCGGTATCTTGTACTGCATGAAATCATTTTCTGCGATTTTACCACCGGCATTGTAGGTTACATTCTCATAAAGTGCCATGCCGATTCCCTGACCTATGCCACCCTCTGTCTGCACACGCGCGCGAGGTTTGGATTGACCGGGATTCCGCAGTCCACGACAGCCTGATAATCAAGTATTTTAACTGCTCCTGTCTCCTTATCAAGCTCTATCTCGACCATGCCTACCATGTATGGTGGCGGTGAGACAGGTGATGAATATGTGGCGGTGACATCTACAGGTATCGTGTTGTTGACCTGTGCTTTTGTTGCTATATCGGAAAGACTTACGGAAACTGCCACATTGTCTGCACCGTCCGGATTTATGATATACACCTCTTTACCGTCGAAATCCACCTCTGATGCAGCACAGCCCAGCAGCTGTGCACCGATTTTCTTTATATTTTCACGAAGCTCAAGTGCTGCATTCTGTGTGGCCATTCCTGTGATGTAGGTGGTTGATGAGGCATATGAACCCGAGTCATAAGGAGAAGCATCTGTATCCGCTCCAAACACTGTTATATCATCCGGCTCGCAGTCAAGTACCTCAGCCGCCATCTGCGCAAGTATTGTATCACAGCCTGTTCCCATGTCTGCCGCACCTATCATCATATTGTAGGTACCACAGTCTGAAAGCTTTAAGGTACACGAGCCGACATCTACATTGGATATGCAGGAGCCCTGCATTGCAAGTGCCATGCCTGCCGCACGAACCTTGCCATTTCCCATGTCGCGGACAGGATACTTTTCTGACCAGTGGAAATTGTCCGCGCAGTGCATTATGCATCTGTCGAGTGCACATGCATTGGCGGTCTCGCCAAAATATGCCGGCATAAACATGCCCTCGCGTACAATATTTTTCAAACGAAGTTCAACCGGGTCTATATGCAGCTTTTCTGCAAGCTCATTGACGGTTGATTCAAGTGCAAATATACCCTGTGTGGCTCCATAGCCTCTGTATGCTCCTGCCGCCTGCATGTTTGTATACACAACATCGCATGAAAATCTGGTTGCCTCGCAGCCTCCTGTATAAAGCGGAAGCGATTTATGACCGGAAAGTCCTACTGTTGTAGTGCTATGCTCTCCGTATGCCCCACCATTTGACAGCGTATAAAGATCGATTGCCCTTATATGACCATCTTTCATCGCTCCAAGACGCACGGTAACTTCCATCTCATGACGCGGTGACGCGATAGTCTGACATTCTTTTCTGCTGTAGATTATCTTGCTCGGACGCTTTGTCTTCCAGGTAACAAATGCCGGATACACCTCACAGACCGCAGTCTGCTTGGCACCGAAACCGCCTCCGATACGCGGCTTTTCAGCACGCACCATAGACTTTGGAATATCAAGTGCATTTGCCAGTATTCGGCGCAGGTGGAAAACTATCTGTGTCGAGCTGATACAGTGAAGTCTGCCGTATCTGTCTATCTCACAATATGCCCTGCAGGTCTCCATATATGCCTGCTGCGCTGCCTTTATGCGATATGTGTGCTCAATAATCTCATCGCACTCTGACAGAATTTTCTCTACATTTCCATGCTCATCCTCCTCGTGATGAATGAGATTGCGCTTTACATCGCCTGTATCTATGCTGGATGACCAGTCATCCTCAGGATGCACGAGCACCTTGTTATCCAGCGACTTTCTGAAGTCAAGCACCGGCTCAAGCACCGTGTACTTTACTTTTATCATGTTAAGAGCCTTGTCCACCGCCTTTTCAGATTCTCCGACCACTATAGCGACGGCGTCACCTACGCTTCTCACATGGCGATCAAGGATTAATCTGTCATATGGTGACGGCTCCGGAAAAGTCTGGCCTGCGATAGAAAAACGCTTTTTCGGAACATCCTCCCAGGTGTATACTGCGACCATGCCCGGCACCTTAAGAGCGATATCTGTCTTTACATCCTCGACAATTGCATTTGCATACGGGCTTCTAAGAAGCTTTATGACAAGCGCATCACGCGGTGTGATGTCATCGGTAAATACCGGCTTTCCGAGTAAAAGCTGACTCGAGTCCTTTTTAGGTATACATTTTCCAACCGCGTGGTAATCCCTTCTGGCGCGGTTGAAGCCGTTTTCGTGTTTTCGTTAGTTTGATTTGTGCTCATCCTTCCACTCCTTTCCGATATCCTCTCCGTAGACGCCTGCCTCAAGATTAAGAGGTGCGCCCTCCTTCTTACTGTTTAAGAAAATTTCTGATTGAGCGCAGCTGACTCTGATATCCTGTACAACGGCACAGATTTCCTGAAAGATATTCAAGAATTTCCTCGTCAGTCGGGTCAGGATTTTCTCTCAGAAGCGCCACAATATTTACAATATAACCCGGATTACAAAAGCCGCACTGATCCGCTCCCTGTGCAGCAAAAAATCCTGTAAACTGTTTAGCTTCCTCCTCAAGTCCCTCGAGGGTGTCCACCGCTCTGCCGTCTGCCCTGCCTATCGGTGTGCTGCATGACAGCACAGGCTTTCCATCCAGAAGCACTGTACAAAGACCACAGTTGCCTGACTCACAGCCTCTCTTCACCGAAAAGCAATTGTGCTTACGGCAAAAGTCCAAAAGGACCATATCCTGGTCTACCGAGTCGGTTATTAACTTTCCATTTAATTTTATTTTAACATCCATATATATGAATTCCTTCCTACTTAATGCTCGTGCTTAATATCATCGCAGATGTCAAGCGACTGTGTAACAGCGCGGCGTGTAAGCACCCTGCAGATTATCTCTCTGTACTCGGCCCCTGCCCTTATATTGCTTCCAAAACGGATATGCTCTGCAACATATCCGGCAAATTTATCTATTTTGGCATTGTTTTCGGAGTTATCTGTCAAGGCTGCATTACCATCTGTCTTTGCATCTGCTATGCAATCGAGTATGCCCTCCTCATCCCACACAGGCTCTGCCATATATGGTGATGCTCCGATAACCGCCACATACCTGCCGCTTCTGTTTGCCACTGCACATGTGAGCACCGGAAAGTCTGTTGACTGGTTTCTCTGGCTTAAGTATACTACGCCCTTTGCATTTTTCGGTACTATTACTGACACAAGCACATCGCGCGTTGTTCTTGGAAGTGCCGCAAACTCATCCAAATCCATAATTCCCGCCTTGTGAAGCTGCACCTTTGCTCCCAGTGCCCTGAAAATCGTCATGACATCTGAAAATCCGAATCTTCCCCAGATGCTTCCTCCGACAGTTGCCACATTTCTAAATTGCACTCCGACAATGTGTCTGACCGACTCTGCGATTGCGCCGTGTGTATATACATTCAGTGCTTCATGAGTGTCTCTATCTGCCTGAGTGTTGCATACGCACCGATTCTAAACTCGTTCTCATCCTCATCAATTTGGTCAAGCCCGAGGTCGCACAGATCAATTGCCGTGCCAAGCGTCTTATTTTTCATTTTGAGCCAGAGCATGCCGCCCAGCACAAAATTCGGTTTTTTCTGATAAAGCTCGTAGGCTTCATCAAGGCTTTGCGCCCTCACATACTGATTGTAATAAAACATATTTTTCTCCTGTTATCCTGCTATATAGGTAACTATCAATTACCTCATTTCGATTTCATACATCGCTTCCCACCTGATGTCATGCTCCTTCATAAAGGCTATGAGACACTCCCTGTCAGAAAGCTCTGCTCTCCATGCCAGCCCGCAGCCCTCCGATATGACAGACGGAAGAGGAATCGTGCGCCCCGGGATACCACATGTCTTGCCCTTGATATCAAGCTTTAACGGTGCTGTGGTAGTCTCAAAGGTGATGATTAGCCGTTTTTTCTTTTCTCTTGCCAAATTATTATCCATTACCTCACACCTTTTATAACTCTACGGACTTACAATAAGAGATGCCCCAGCCATCTTTTCTGCGATATCATACATGTTGGTCACCTCTCCGACTGCAAGCTTATCTGACAGCTCATAGTAGTTCAGGCATGTTCCGCAGGTAAGAATTTTCACCCCACGGCTCTTAAGCTCCTTTAAATCCTCAAGTGACTCTGAGCCCTCACAGGTCAGCTTCGCTCCTCCATTATAGAAAAGCATGGTTTCAGGCGGGTTGTCCTGCTGCGAAAGCGCGTAGATAAAGCCCTTTATAAGTACCTTGCCAAGCTCCTCGCTGCCCTCTCCCATATATGAAGAGCGGATTACAACAACCCTGTTATCTGCTGCCGGCCTGCATGTATACTGTGAAGCCTCGTCTGTATCCGAAAGCTCATCGGCATTTACAGCTTCAATTGTCAGCTTTACGCTGTAGCTTCCGTCGTCGAGCTTACTGCTATCACAGCTATAGCCCTTCTGTGCAGCCATCTTTTTTAAATTTTCCACTGCAACTTCATTGTCCACAAGTGTCTCAACCGTATCCGGCTGTGTGAGAGCCTCTATCGCCTTCTTTGTCTTTACAACCGGGATCGGACATGTATCCCCTATTGCATTTACTGTTATCATATTTATAATCCTCCCTATGTTATTTCAACTCGTCAGCCCTCAGAATGCAGGGCATGCAGCCTGTTAGCAAATTTGCATAAGCTATGGCAGCTTAAAATCAGTTCACATATATCGGCACATCTCGACGCTTAACAAATCGTCCCACCTTTGCAGCCGGAAGTCCTACGGCTTTAAGCTCATGCAAAAATGCATCTGCCTCAGTAGCTTTTACTGCAAACAGCAGACCTCCGGAGGTCTGAGGATCGAAAAGTACCTCCTCCATTGAAAAAGGTATATTTTTTGCAAAGCACACCTTATCACCTACATGGTTTCTATTGCGCTGCGCTGCTGCCGTGAGGAAAAACTCATCTGCGCATCGCAGTGCTCCGGTAATGACCGGGATGGAAATCGAGTCGATAAGTGCTGTTATATCATCATTTAACATCTCACTCAGATGCCCTAAAAAGCCAAATCCCGTGACATCCGTGCATGCATGTATATCGAAAGCATGACTGATTTCGGATGCTGCTTTATTCAGTGTGGTCATAGAGCTTACCGCATCCTCAATTGCACCTAACGGAGCTTCCCCGACGCGGTTTGCGTTGCATACAAGCCCCACTCCGAGTTTCTTTGTAAGTATAAGCACATCTGACGGTTGCCCTGTGTTGTTGCTGTAAATATGCTCCGGGTGGACCGTACCCATGACTGAAAGTCCGTATTTTACATCACTGTCTGCTATAGAATGTCCGCCCGCAAGTGTGCCGCCTGCCTCTATCACCTTATCGGCTCCACCCTGCATTATTTTGCCGAGTATATTCAGGTCCATTTTCTCCGGGAAACAGACGATGTTCAATGCGGTCTTTACTGTACCGCCCATCGCATAAATATCACTGAGCGCATTTGCGGCCGCTATCTGTCCAAACGTATACGGATCATCAACCATCGGCGGGAAAAAAAATCAAGCGTCTGGACTACCGCCGTGTCATCTGAAATTTTGTACACTGCCGCATCATCACAGCTATCATATCCGATGAGCAGATTGCTGTCTTTTTCACCCCTTGGCAGCTTTGCTAAAACATGACTTAACAAATCCGGACCAAGCTTTGCGGTACAGCCACCACCCTTGCAAAACACTATTTCCTGTGGCATTTTTGCTCCTTTCAATTGTTTAATACTATTTATCGCAATGCCGCAATCTGCTTAAGCGCTTCAGCGGCCTCATTTATCTCATCAACTGTATTATAATATGAAAATGAGAATCTCACCATACCCTGATTTTGTGTTCCAAAGAATTTATGCATCAGCGGTGCGCAGTGTATACCGCTCCTTGTTGCAATGCCATACTCATTCATAAGTATGTCTGACACCTCCGCCGAGTCCATATCAGCTATATTTACTGAAACAATCGCACAGTGCAGACCCTTGTCGGGCAGCATATCGAAATCTCCATATATCCTGATTCCGGGGATTGTCTTTATTTTTCTTTAGAACCTTCATCAGCTACGCTCTTTGGCGTATATATTGTCGAGGCCGATTTTCTCAAGCTCCATGACACCTGTTAAAAGCCCTGCGATTCCCGGACCGTTTAAGGTACCGACCTCAAGTCTTGTCGGAAGCTCCTCAGGCTGGCTCTCAAGAAAGCTTAGCACGCCGGTGCCACCGCTCTTAAACGGCTTTATATCTGCTCTCTCTCCCCACATAAAGTCCTCCGGTGCCCTGCGGTCCCATCAACCCCTTATGACCTGTGAAGCAGAGCACATCAATATTCATGTCTTTTACATCTATCGGAATCACACCGGCTGTCTGCGATGCATCGACTATAAATAAAAGGTTATGCTTTCGTGCGATTTGCCCTATCGACCTAATATCCACCACGTTGCCTGTGAGATTTGAAGCATGTGTGCATACGATAGCTTTTGTATCCGGACGGATTAAAGCCTCTATGTCCGATGGGGAAATTATCCCCCTTTTTATGCCTGCATCACTGCATGGTACAATATCCACACCCACGCCCCGCTCCCTTTGCATATAAAGAGGTCTGAGCACAGAATTATGCTCGAGCTGTGTTGTAATCACATGCTCCCCCGGCTCAATCAGTCCGTGGATTGCAATGTTTAGTGCCTCAGTGGCATTTGCCGTAAAAACGAGTCTGGCCGCATCATCTCCTCCGAAAAATTCTGTAAGACACATTCTGGCCTCATATATTTTCCTCGACGCATCAAGCGACGCATCCGATGCCCCGCGCCCGGAATTGCCGCAGTGCTTCATTGCATCAAGCACTGCATCATATACCGCATCCGGCTTTTTAATTGTTGTGGCAGCATTGTCCAGGTAAATCATAGTATGTCCTCATTTACTTCTCATCCAAGCAGGTAAAAATTCTTTATATAGAGCTCATCATTTATATTTTTGCTAAGCATATTTGCTTCTGTATGCCTCGGAAGGCTTGCGTAAATTATTGAATCGTTATTTAATTTGCACAATACTTCCCAGCTTTCCATTCTTCAATCATTTTATAATCTTTAATCCTGATTATATTTTTATCAGCATATGCAAGTGCCGTTTTTGCTTTGCCTGCCGATATTATTATATCCTGTGGGAAAACACCTATGTGTGATATGCTGTCGTCCATACTCATTGCAGTCTGTTCAAGCTGCTCATCAGTGACCTCAAATACGCTATCCCATTCCACAGCAAGCAAATGATGCTTATCCTGCCATTTTACCTCTGATATATTGCACCACAGAGTGTTTGCTTCCAGAGACACCGGGCTCCTTTTGCTGTCCGTACACCATGGCCGATACAGGCGATACACCTCATCGCGATTGTGTGACACAAAAACAACAGGATTGTTAAAATCTGTCAGCATCTCCATAAGCTCTGATTCCATGCTTCTTTTTACATGCTCATCCAGTGCCGAAAAAGGCTCATCTAGCAGTATGCACTCCGGCTTAGCCGCAAGCATGCGAAGCATTGCCACGCGCTGCCTCTGACCACCGGAGAGATGATTGGGATATGTGTACGCCATGCCCTCAAGCCCATACCTCTTCAGCCAGCCCTTCACTTTTTCCTCGTCAGGTGTCTGATCCATTGCTATGCATATATTTTCCATTACAGTCATTGTCGGAAATAATGCATAGTCCTGAAACAGATAGCCTACCCTGCGCTTACCCGGGTGCAGATTTATACGCTTTTTCGAATCATACAGCACACGGCCGTTTAATGATATAAAGCCTGAGTCCGGTGTCTCTATCCCTGCTATGCACTTTAATGTCATACTCTTTCCTGAGCCCGACATACCGATTACGGACACAACCTCGTCCGTAAGCTCCATGTCAACCGAGAGCATGAAATTATCCAACTGTTTTTTTATTTTTACTATGAGCGACATTATTTTTTCTCTTTCTCTTTATGCCCTTGCTTTTGCCGCATATCATATTTATTGATACAAGGCATGCAAACGAAATCGCTATGATTACTATGCACCAGAAGCCCGCTGTGGCATAGTCTCCACTTTGGACGACCATTGCTATCTGCTGTGATATGGTCGAGGTTTTTCCTGCTATATTTCCGGCAAGCATCGATGTGGCACCATACTCACCGATAGCTCTGGCAAAGGCCAGTGTGACACCCGAAATAATGCCGGGCTTTGCCATCGGCAGACGTATCTTCCAGAAAATCTTCCACTCACTTATGCCGAGAGTGCGCGCCGCATATATGACATTTTCGTCTATCTGCTCAAATGCCGCTCTCGCATTTCTGTACATGAGCGGGAGTGCAATGATGGTTGCTGCCACCACACAGCCAAGCCATGTGTGTACTACCTGTATCCCCATGCTATGGCTTAAAAAGCTTCCAAAAGGACGCCTTATGCTGAAAATCCTTAAAAGAATGTATCCAGCCACGGTAGGCGGCAGTACCATCGGAAGTGTCAGCAGTCCATCCCAGAATGCCCTCACTCTGCCCTTTGTGTTTATGACAAGCTCAGCAAAAGCTATTCCTATGAAAAAAGAAAAAACTGACGCTACTATTCCTGTTTTTAATGTTACCCAAAGCGGTGAAAAATCAATCTGTCCCATTATGCATTTACCGAAAAATGATATTTCTCAAATACTGACATTGCCTCATCTGTCTGAAGGTATGCGATAAATTCCTTTGCGGCTTCAATCTCATCTGATGTGGTGCTGTCTCCCTTTAAGGCTGCTATCGGATAGATGACATCGCCTGTTAAGCTGTTTGGAAGCTTTTCTATAATATCAAGCTGGTTTTCGTATCCGAATGTATCTGAGTAATAAACTGTTCCTATCTCATTTGCACCCTCAGCTACGGCAGATGCAACCGCACCTACATTGGCACAGCTGTTTATTTCCAGACCGTCAAGTGCCTTTGAGATATCAGAATCTGAAATAGCCTGTGGATTTGAAGCATCACCTTCAACCATTTTTGAATTTATCAGTGCTGCTCTGGTGTACTGTCCTACAGGAACAGTTCCGTCGGCAAGCGCCATATTTTTAGCCTTTGAGATCTCTGCAAAGCCGGTAACTGCCGTGCCACTATTCTTATATGTAACAAGGCATACCTGATTATTTAACAGGTCAACACGAGTACCGTCCACCACGCTTCCTCCGTCGTAGCCATTCTGAAGCTCATCCATCTGTGCCACTCCTGCCGAGAAAAAGATGTTGCACTTCGCACCCTCTTTAATCTGTGCCATCAGAGTTCCGGAGCTGTCATAGTTGTTCCGGAAGTTTACATTTGGATGCGCCTTGGTGTAGGCTGCACAAATTTCATCCATAACACCGTTTAAGCTCTTTGCCGCAAAAATTGATAAATCGACATCTGCATCTGCTGTATCCTTTTTTCCACAGCCTGCAAAAAGTCCTGCTATAAGGATAAGTCCAAACGCAAATCCTGCATATGCTGCAAATTTTCTCTTTAAGCCCTTGCGCTCCTTTACTGGTCCGTCAGTACCTGTCGCTATTCTTAAGCTCATACTTTTAACCTTTCTTTTCCTTTATTTAAATTAAATATGCCTGTGATTAATATTCATATTCAGCTTATCTTGATTTATTAATATATGATAATTTCATCATCCAATCTGCTCCAGCAGCACCGAAATACTGCCTCCGCACACCATGCCCTCTTTCTCGGCATCGTCAGTGTTCATGCTCACATCCATCAGGCCGCATTTAAACACCTGCTTGCGAAACAGTCTCCTGCAATGGCTTATAACCTCTGCCTCCGCACAACCGCCGCCTATAGTTCCGATGATCCGATTGTCTGAGCTCACGAGCATCTGTGTTCCGACTCCGCGCGGTGCACTGCCATTCTTTTTTATGATGGTACACAGTATGTACTTCTCATCTGATGCCTCAATAAGTGCATCAAGCACTTCCTTATCCACCTGTGTGCAGCCGGTACGCTCATTTTTGCACTTTACTATCTCACTTATCACCGAAAGCGCAATTTCCTCCGGTGTCTGTCCGCCTATTGCAAGGCCTATCGGAGAATGTAATCCGGATATGGTTTCCCGTAAAAATCCCGATTCTTCAAGGTCTTTTTTTACTATGGCAGCTCTTTTCTTTGAGCCCATCATCCCCACATAGGCATATGGCTTTCTGAATATCTCTGTAAGACACTCCATATCAAAGCGATGACCTCTTGTCATGCATACATAGTAATCATCCGCCTGTGGCTCCAGCCTGGCGAGAGTTTTTTTATAATCGCCGCAAATTACATGGTCTGCTCCTTGGCGCTTTGCATTATCGGCAAACAGAGGTCTGTCCTCTATCACCCATATGTCAAAGGCCAAAAGTGATGCCATGCGTACAAGTGCCGCCGATACATGACCTCCTCCGCAGATTATGAGGCGTGGTCTGCTGCCTATCTGCTGTTTAAACATCACAATGGAATTATCATTGTCATTTATTTCATCTGCCCATGCACTGCCTGATGCCACTCTTATTCTGCCATCTATATAAAGCGCCTTTTCACCGGCATGTGCTCCTTCTGTGACTGTCAACAAGCTCACAGCGACTGTCCGCCGGTCTGTCCTTTATCGAAGCATATATGTTTGCCGGAATCAGCTTCACCTCGTCACCGGTATGAATCTGGCCGCCTCTTATGACTACTGCAAACACGCCCTCCTTTGGCATAATGCACTCGCCCATCCTCTTGTAGATAGCACAATGCGAATGACACTGCTTGCCTATCTGCGTCATCTCCAGAATAGCATCTCCTATGCAAAAGCGTGTTCCAAGCGGTAAATTCTTGAAATCAAATCCTGATATAATTAAATTTTCGCCAAATGCGCCGTTGTCTATCTGCGCTCCTCTTGCCCTGAAGGCATCTATTTTCTCTGCAAATGCCTCCCATGATGCCATAGTCTGCAACAAGCTCCGCCTGTGGCACCTCTCTCTTTTCAGTTCCTCTCTCTTTGCTTATATTGATTGCAAGAAGCTTTCCCATGATTTGCTATCAGCCTCCTATCCGGCTCATATTTCTTGCTGCATTTACTTCCGCAGCTTTCAGCTCTGTAGTCCTTTGTCTCTACAGTCTTTGTCTCTGTAGTTTTTGTATATGTCACTGCATTATCATTAAAATTATGACACCCCGGCTTTGCCTTTATGGCAGCCTTTAGTGCCTGAACTATTACAAAATCTTTTTCCAAATCATCTGTAAATTCGCATGAATCAGGTACTAAATCCATCGTCACGCTGCTTCCCAGGCATGGCATAAGCCTGCCGTCGGCCGTAACACGTATGCGGTTACAGGTATCGCAGAACTTCCCATGGATTGCCTGAATCAGCCCTACTCTGATATTAAGTCCATGAAAACTGTAATACTCTGCCGGACCGTTATCTGAATTATTATATCCCGAATTAATTTCTTCTCTATTTTCAGTATCTATATGGCAAGGAGTTCCATATACTTCTAAAAGTGCGCCAATAACCTTCTCATACGGCTCGACTCCGTTGATATGCCCTTCACCTACCGGCATCATCTCTATAAAACGGATATCTGTGCCTTTTTTGGAAGCATACCGTGTGAGAGCCACCACATCTGTCTGCGGTGTGAGCACTGCATTGATTTTCACTCTTATTCCACACTCTATGGCAGCATCGATTCCCTGCTCTACTTTATGAAGCAGCGGTTTTTTTGTGATATGTTCATATTCTGACGCATCTATCGTGTCCAGGCTCACATTTATACTGTCTATGCCGGCTTCCTTAAGCTGCTTTGCATGCTGCGCAAGCAGTACTGCGTTTGTGGTGAGTGATACACTCCTGACACCGGGTATCTTTTTAATTTGTGAAACCATCTCATCAATCTGCGGATGCAGAAGCGGCTCACCGCCTGTCAGACGAAAATGCGTGATTCCAATCCTTGTGGCTGCGCGGACTATACAAAGCACCTTTTTTTTACGCTAAGTATATTTATTGCCTGACAATTTTTATTATTGTCCTGTGGGTTGCAATAATAACAGTTCAGATTACAGCTATCTATCACCGATATGCGCATGTAGTCAATCTCTCTGCCAAATCTATCGCGCATATTAAAAGCCCTTCCCGAAACCGCAGTTAGGAAACGTACAGACATCACAATTCAGGCAGAGTCCGCCTTCTCCAAGTCCGGCAAGCTCATCTGCCAAAATCATATCACACGCCATAAGCCTCGGCAATACAATATCAAATATCGTACGCTTGTTGTACATGGCGCAGCCGGGCAGTCCACATATCGGCACCAGCCTGTCACCTGCATCATAGTACGACAGCAAAAACATGGCTCCCGGCAGCACCGGTGAACCGTACGACACGATCCTCGCGCCTGTATTTTTTATGGCAAGCGGTGTTTTATCATCAGGATCCACACTCATTCCGCCTGTGCAGAATACAATCTCCGCTCCTGCCTCTATTGCACGTAAGCAGCCGTCTGTTATTTTTTGGTCATCATCATCAAACACCTCATGAAACATCATCTGTGCACCAAACTCTGCTATTTTTTTCTCGATGACAGGGGTAAACGCATCCTGTATCCTGCCGTGAAACACTTCATTTCCGGTTGTGATTATCGCTGCTTTTCTGACCACAAACGGCTTTATATCAAGAATCGGTCCGTCATCGCATATGTGCGAAGCCGCCTCCAGCTTATCCTTTTTTATGACAAGCGGTATGATTCTTGTTCCGGCAAGCTTATCCCCCTTTTTCACAGTGGTATTGCCGTGCCTCGTTGCTATCATCATTTCACCAAAGGAGTTGACCTTTTTCAGCTTTTCGCTGTCCACCTTAAGCAGTCCGTCACAGTCAGCAATCACCTCTATCTTGCCTTCCTTTACAGGGGATGGATGCATTTTACTTGCGGTGCCACCAAAAACGCCGGATTCTGCGGCTTCACAATGACGTTCGACGTCGGTCTCATTGCTATTTGTGCCACATGCGCTCATACGATAAAGCACCTCTGCTGCCTCATTTTCGTGCATCATGGTCTCATCATTTTCCCATATATATATGGTGTCTTTTCCAACGCTAAGCAGCACCGGTATATCTTCTTTTGTTATAATATGCCCCTTGCGAAAAACCGCATCCTTTTTCACTCCGGGGATAATCTGTGTGATATCGTGGCAGAGCACCTGTCCGACTGCCTCCGTTGTCTTCATAAGCTTCATATAATCCCACACTCCAAATATTATTTTTGTAAATAGTTACTGTCCTAAACCATACCCCGCGCATTTCTGTCACCGGCCGCACTCACTGTCATACTGCAGTAAAATATCAAGTCCATGCTCTATATTTCCCATCAGAAAATCCATGCTCTCCGACACTGCCTTCACACTGCCGGGCAGATTGACTATCAGTGTGTTTTTCCTGATAACTGAAGCTCCTCTGCCAAGCATGGCTTTAGGTGTAAGACTCATGCTGTACGCTCTCAGTGCCTCAGCGATGCCCGGTGCATTACGCTCTGCAATATCCATTGTAGCTTCCGGTGTGATATCTCTCGGTGAAAAACCGGTACCTCCGGTTGTAAGCACCAGATTGCATTTCACATCATCACACAGCCTGACAAGCTCGTCTGCAATCAGTTCCCTCTCATCCGGTATGATTTTATATGAAACCACATCATACTTATCTTTGGGAAGCAGTTCCTTTATTTTAGGACCGCTTTTATCCTCTCTTTGGCCCGCTGCGCCTTTATCGCTTATCGTTATAATCCCTACAGTATACATTACATCTCCCTGTTATCCTTGATTAATTGTGTATTTTTAACTTCTCAGCATTTTAAATGGGCTATAATCGTTGCCGGTTACATTGTTAGTTGTGATCAGTAACGTAGTGTCCGCTCTTGCCACCGGATTTTTCCAGCAGATGTATCTGCCCGATTTCCATGCCACGGTCCAGTGCCTTACACATATCATATATGGTAAGAAGCGCCACACTGACCCCTGTCATGGCCTCCATCTCTACACCGGTTTTGCCCACACAGGCTGTTGTGCAGATTGCCTTGATACTGCTGTTTTTGTTCATCCAGCTCAAACTCAACATCGCACTTCGTCATGGCAATAGAATGACAGAGCGGAATGAGCATGGAATTGTTCTTTGCGCCCATGATTCCCGCAATCCTCGCTACTGCCAGCACATCGCCCTTTTTAGCTGTTCCCGTAGATACCGCCCTATATACGGCGCCATTTACCTTTATTGTGCCACAGGCTTTCGCCACGCGGTATGTGTCATCCTTTGCATGCACATCCACCATGTGAGCTTCCCCTGCCTCATTAAAATGTGTGAGCTTTCCTTTATTTTGTTTCTGATTATTGATATCAAATTCGTTTTCCTGCGTCAATCTATTTATCCTCACTGTAACTATTCAGAACCACTGAAAACACCTTAATAGTTACCCTTATTTATTATTTAATAAATCTTTACGCCGTGCTCAAATGCCGATACCGCCTCAAGCACACTGCCTGCTATACTTCTTGCCTTGTCAGAGATTGTAAAGCAGTTTGTTATCTCACTCTCGCGCGGGTCGATATCCGCTATCTTGAAGCCTTCCCTGAAATAATATCCCTCACGGATAAGGCCTCGTATGATGCCTGTAATTGTAGCATTCACAGGGACATATTCAGACAATGCATTGTCATAGCTTTCTTTATCCGGATATATCCGCGCTATCTCATCTCCCTTTTGCACGATGTCTCCGATTTTTCTGACGTCATGAATATATCCTGCCGCCGGAGCATGAATCACACGCTCACTTGTGAAGCCGGCGATATTTCCCGGAACACCCTGTGTTGGGCTGTGCCATGCCATCGGTAATGATGCGCGCCAGATTGTGCCCACGCATGGACTCAATCACCAGATGCACGTCATGCCCTGCCGTAAAGCCCGGGCCTACTCCTATCACAAGCGGGGCCATATTGATTGTGGTACCTAGATTTTTCTTTGCTATTATGGCATCTACCACAACATCCGGCTTTAAAAGTTCAATTGACTCACCCTTTGGGTCTATAAGAAGCGGGATCTCTCCGGCTTCAAGCACAGCTTCGATGGCTGAACTATCCCACTTTTCTGATGCAATATGAGCCGCCGGTGTGTCATTTTTCCCTGAATATGTCTCTGTATCAGTCTCTGCATCAGTCAAGGCAGGAACTAGTCTGGCTGTCACACCCTCTACAACTGCGCTCCCATCATACACTGCTTCACAAAAGGACACCTGGCGCCGTATGGCAGCCGGATAGTCTGTCTCAAGCGCTATCACCCTATGTCCTGCCCGGTGCAGTCTGTGGATGATACCGGTCGCAAGGTCTCCTGCACCGCGGCATATGATTAACAAATTTTTCTTTATTATCTGATTATTGCTCTGATTCATGCTCATCTGATTAATTACCCTGTTACCTTATTATTTCCATATTTGCAACTATTCAGAACCACCCACGCTCATTCGCAAAAACGCACGATACTCGTCCTTCAAAACCGCTATCGCGCAGCTTTCTGACATAGACCTGCCGCAGCGTATCTATAATCGAATCATCAACCACTGCATCCGCTGCCGTTCCAAGCTCCTCTTGCATAAGCTCATATCGAAATACAACGTCCTTACATGACCTGCCCTTTTCCCATGTGCCAAGCACTATGATAACATCTGTGGTACCCGGATATATGACCGGCTCATCCGCTGCCGGATATTTGAGGGAATGGTGCTTTGCTCCATCTGCTTCGATTATAACATAATCTAACGCCTGTGGCATGTCTTTAATCAGTTTATCGAGCAAATCATACGGCAGTCCGCACATCTTTGGCTTTGACTGTTCTGATATTTTCTGTTCAGATATTTTCTGCCCCGCCATACAATATCCATCTTTTATTATTTTATCCCTTAACGCAAAAAAATCGCAGGATAGGTCAGTGTCAGCTTCGACATACATGTGCGTTGTCGTTGTGACAAGCACACCTTTTCCACTCCTGTGATATTCCCTTGCAAGCTTATGAACGAGTGTGGTCTTGCCACCTGCGCCCACTATTGAAATCACTTTTTCCATATATTTCCATACTTTCCCACAATCGAGTAGGAGGCGGTGACTAACCGCCGTCCTCTCACAGCACCGTACGTACCGTTCGGTATACGGCGCTTTCAATAGTTGACGTGCACAGACTGATAGGCTGTGGCTAAATCGTAAAAGCCACTGTTTATCAGTCTTTCTTTATTCAGCGCCCAAATCACAGCTTTGTTATTGCTGATATACCAATACTTTCTGCGACTGTTTGCTATTGTTGCCGCATAGTGTTCTGGGATTCCCAGCTTGACTAGATTTTTATATTTCGTTCTAGGTTTCTTCCACTGTTTCCATATGCACATGCGTATTCTGTGATAGAGCCATCCGTTGATATCATCTATGTTGTTCTTCATGCTTGCAATTCCGTAGTAGTTAAGCCATCCTCTTGCATATACTTTGATTTTCTCAAGGCTTGGCTTGATTGACTGACATCGCTTACGGGAAGATAACTCCTTCAGTCTGGACTTAAACTTCTTCCATGACTTCGGATGAACTCGGACATATATGCCTTTTCCGTTCCTTCCCAATGCAAAGCCAAGGAATTTAAAATTTCGGATTGCAAACACGCTGACTGTACGGCTCTTTTCTCGGTTGACTGTAAGTTTCAGCCTCTCCTCAAGATATTTTGTACTGCTTTCCAAGAGTCTCTCTGATGCTCGCTTGCTCTTTGCAAGAAGCACGATGTCATCTGCATATCTTATGCATGGAACACCTCTTTTCAGGTATTCCTGGTCGAACTCATTGAGGTAGATGTTTGCCAGCAATGGTGATAGATTTCCACCTTGTGGTGAGCCTTCCTCTGTGTCAATGACCACTCCGTTTTCCATTACACCGCTTTTCAGATAGCGCTTTATCAACTGTACTACACGTTCATCTTTTACATTCTTTCGTAGAAGATTGATGAGAATTTCGTGATTAAGAGTATCGAAGTACTTTGACAAGTCAAGGACTACAGCGAATGTATAGCCTTGTTCTGCATACTCCTTAACCTTAAGTATTGCATCTTTTGCACTTCTGTTCGGACGATAGCCATAGCTACCATCTGCAAACAGCGGTTCATAGATTGGCACTAACTGTTGGGTTATTGCCTGTTGAAGTGTACGGTCTATCACTGTTGGTATGCCAAGCTTTCGCACACCACCATCTGGTTTGGGAATTTCAACTCGTCTTACTGGAGACGGAGTATACTTTCCACGATAAATGCGGTCAGTTATCTCTTGTTGATGTTCCTTTAGATATGGAAGAGCCTCTTCAATGGTCATGCCATCAATTCCCGGCGCTCCCTTGTTTGCCTTAACTCTCTTATACGCTCTGTTAAAGTTGTCTTTATACAGTATCGTTTCCAAAAGTCTCGGCTGTGAACTCTCTTTCTTTCCATATCCGATTGAATGACCTGGACGCTTTCACATACCCTTCATGTTCCGCATTATCTCTTTGCGAACAGCCATTGTTTTCAATGTTTTCTGCCATAGACGGTCATTCCTCCTTTCTCGGTCATACTCAAGACTCCTACTGATTCGGTCCTTCACCTCTCGGCTACTATGACCTCTGCTGACTTCTATGCGTTCAGCATTGCTTTATGCAATGGTTACCTCTTTCAAGGCATACCGCACAGACCTCCCTAGGTACCACACGTTTCTTCCTCTCCATCCATCTGCCTCATTTATCATGCATGATTCCGTGTAGTTATTGGGCTTTAACATGGGTTGCTGTCTTACCCACATGCATGACCTCATATGAGATTTCTGTTCGTCAGACCAGAGATTTGCCCGTGAGTTGGTATATTCCTCACATCCAGCTTCCTTCAGATTCCATCTCACGATGGACACCCTTGCCTTCGGCTATATCCTTCCCACTACCGGGCGGATTCGGGACTTTAACCCGTTAGAAACGTGCGCCGCTAGGCGCACAACAATAAAGCCGCCGGTGTACTTAATGCACCTGACGGCTTCAAAATCCTAAGCGTTAGTCATCCACACGCTTCACATCGTCTTTCTCGTCCATATCCCACATATATGGCGCGTTCTTTGACTTCTTCGGCAAAATAATATTGAGAAGAATAGCGCAAAGTGAGCAAGGCACGATACCTGAACCGCCAAATATAAGCTGTACATAGTATGGCAGATGTGATGTAGCACCGGTTGTAGCGCCAAGTCCGTAGCCTAAACCGATTGCTACTGAGATAATTGTAATCTCACGGCTGCCGATTGGCTCCTTTGTGATGAGCTCAATTCCCGAAATCAGGATAGAGGCAAACATCATAACAGCAGCTCCGCCGAGCACTGACTGAGGCATGATTGACATGAGAGCTCCAATCTTTGGGCAGAAGCCGCAAATAACGAGGAATATAGCTCCCATTGAAATAGCAAATCTATTGACAACCTTTGTCATTGAAACAAGACCTACATTCTGTGAGAATGAGGTATTTGGCAGTACTCCGAAAAGCGCTGCAAATGATGAACCAAGACCATCACAGATAACACCGCCTGAAAGCTCTGAATCTGTAGCCTCTCTGTCCATTCCACCCTCCACACAGGCTGAGATATCGCCAACTGTCTCGATTGCAGTAACGATAAACATGATGCCGATTGGGATGATTGCATTGGCATGGAAGGAAATTCCCACATCTGACAGCTTTCCAAAGCCTATAAAGCTTGGAACTGCTATCCATGCCGCATTTTTAACCTCATCAAAGTTTACAACCCATGAGTATGTGTATTTAACACCGTCAGCGGTCACACCTGTGTGTGACATGGTAAGTGTCATAATGATTGCTACTACATATCCTGCCAGGATACCAAAAAGGATAGCAGATGATGAAAAAATACTGCGCGATGGTGCAAAATGCTTAAGAAGCACGATTACTATAAGTACAACCATTCCAATAAAAAGGTTTGGCAGTGAGCCGTAATCATTTTTGCCTGTTCCACCACAGAAGTAGTTGATTCCCACTCCAAGGAGTGAAAGTCCGATTGCTATAACAACTGAGCCTGTAACGATTGCCGGGAAAAACTTGCGCAAAGGCTTTAAGAAGGCTCCGAGTATTCCCTCGAAGATACCTCCTACAAGGCAGGCTCCCATAATAGCTCCATATGCTATAACTCCGCCGCCACACGCTGCAACTGTATTATTTAATACTCCAAGAAAGCCCGAAGAGGTTCCCATAACGATAGGTACCTTTCCGCCGACAGGTCCGATGGAAAACATCTGTACTAATGTTACAATACCTGCGATAATCATTGCATTCTGTAAGAGAGCAGTTCTAAGCTCCGCAAAGCCAGCATCCGCTGTGAGCCCGCATGCTCCCATAACAATGATAAGAGGTGTAAGGTTTCCGATGAACATAGCCATAACATGCTGCAGTCCAAGCGGAATAGCCTGAGACAGAGGTATTCTGCCCTCAAACTGGTAAGGTGAAGAGTTCGTTGTCTTTTTCATTGGTTCCTCCAAATAATTATACTCTTATTTAATAAAAAATTTACAAAATTATTTTACGAGCATAAGGCTATGTGGTCAATTTAGTATTACTTATAATATAATATCTATTTACTTATAAATAAATGTTATTGAAATTAGTTTCTGACAGCAACAGGGCACACCACAACCGGTATGCCCTATTTATATAATCTAAATTTGGGTATTCAAACTTTTTGATGGGCAGTCTTTGTGAGGGTGTAACTTGAGGGTTTGGCTTGAGGGGGCTGGTTTGAGGGTTTTTCGTGAGGGTTTGACTTATGATGAATTAAATAAAAAACAGGGTTAGTCATTATTACAATGATTAATTCTGTTTCTTTTTTATCCTTCTTTTCGTATGATATTTTTTGCGGAAATCTCAAACAGAAGGAGGATACATGAATAGTATTTCGCCATTGCTTGGATCCAATAGCAAAGCCTTGGAAAATGCATCAACAGCATTATCATACTCACCCCCTACTTGCATAGGCATTTCCTAAATCCATATATACATCTGAATTTTGCTCAATCTCAATTGATTTAGAAAAAAGCTCTACAGCTTTATCAAATTTTTCAATTCCCATCATTGCAAAACCTTGCATCTTATAATCAAGTGCTTGTTCGTTCAATTTGCATACCTCCTCGTTAAATAGTGTTATTAAAAACAGAATAAGAATTTAGTTCTTTGACCTCTACATTTATACCTTTTGATTTCAATGTTCCTATCAAAGATGGCTCGAAGTAATCATAAAATATTGCTTCATACCCATTAAGTGGCCATTCGCGATCTACAATTTGTTTTCTCACATCTGAATAATTGCAGCCTGTTCCATCTGCCAAAAATTCTATTCGTCTCGACTTCTCGTCATATTTAACATTTCTAATAGAACTAAACGGCATTACAAATGCGTATCCTGTTGAATCAGCATTTCTTGAATTTAATCCTGCCGCAAATGCCACTTGCTGAAAGTGATATAACGCATTCTCATCCATCCATAGTTTTTCATTAAGGCGGTCTTGTATCCAATGAGACGCAAGATTTTTCACAACAGTAGTAGTACTTAATATTATTGCTATAATAAAAGTCACAACAAATATAATTCCAAATATTTGTAATTTTTCATAATCATTATTAGAAATCACAAATATACCTACGCAAAACGAAACAATGGAGACAATACATAATACGGTTGTCACAACTCTAGGAATAATCCATTTTTTTTCTTTACGAATCCTATTTTTTCTAGCCTTTTTTTTATTCTTTTTTGTAATATTAAAATTCATAAGTTATGCTCCTTTTTTAATTTGCGACCAATAGATCCCATGCTTTTTCTGTCTTTTTACCCAAATCTCCAAAAGCATACACCTTTTCTTTGTTAGGATCATATTTAATAATATATTTATATACCTGGCTAACAAAATAATTCTTCTTTACCAAACTAGATATTGTGATATTTCTTTGTGTATCATCATCTGCCTTTAAATATGTAGAAGTATCTGATATTTTAGAAGCAGTATTCTTGACAAATGTGAGTCTCTTTTTCAAATTTGAATCCGATGCAGCTTTTGCAGCCGCTACACTCTTTGCGCTTGATGATGCAGTTGTATAATCAATCACAGTTCTACTAGCAGATGCATGATTACTG